>BNJT01001517.1_pt1 | contig 758052 bp, 910 predicted proteins | sample 8540491 | NCBI WGS metagenome assembly BNJT01 (sample SAMD00202455, study PRJDB9452) | human saliva metagenome | host: Homo sapiens | reverse complement strand
GAAATACCAATCTAAATTATCACAGTAATTAGCTTCAAATCCCTATAATATAGGATATCTAGCGTATAAGCACGGTAAGGAATATGAGTTTCTATATTGTTTTCGATTATAGAGTTGATGGTATACTATAGAAATAATAAGTCAGACCCTCCTCTTATCTTTGTAAGAAAGTAGGCAAGCCAAGACTGAGACAGATCAGACTAGCTTGCTAGCTCTTCCAAGAGGGACAAGGTCTAAGTAGCGATTGCGGAGGCTGGGGGGACCTAGCTTCTTTTTGTATATTGCTCATTTATCTTCTCCTCAAGGAGACGGACGACTAGCTACTTTTTCATGCGGCCAGTTTGGTTCTTATATTAGTTCAAAGGAATGACGCAGCATGTCCATGATTCTCTCTCTTTATCTGACCCTTATGCCAGTCATATTGGCAGGTATTGCTAATATGATATTTTGTAAATCTTCCCTATTAGACTCAGTCAATCAACCCATTGATGCTGGGCGCCTACTAGGGGACGGTCGTCGTCTTTTTGGAGCCAATAAGACTTGGAAGGGTTTCTGGGGGATGGTGTTCTGGGGTTTGCTTGCTCAACTAATTTGGGCCTATTTTCTGGCGTGTCAGCCGGATTTAGAGAAACTCCATTTGATTTATGCTCATTATCCAAATAAGCTGGCAACTAACTTTCCGCTAGGTATCCTTTTGGGCTTGGCCTATGTGGTTTTTGAATTGCCTAATTCTTATCTCAAGCGTCGCCTAGATATTTCACCAGGTAAGACCGCTAAGGATGCTTGGAAGTATCCTTTTATTTTGCTGGATCAGATTGATTCCTTAATCGGAATTCTCTTGGTCTTACACCTTTATATTTCGTTAGATTGGGCACAAGTCATTGGCCTATTGCTTGTAGGGACATTGACCCACTTAGGAGTTAATCGTCTACTATATCTAGCGAAATTGAGACAAAATCGATTATAGGAGTGATGAAATGGATACACTCTACCAAGCCAAACAGACCCCAAGCTATGGGGGGAAAATTAATCATCTTTTGGATCTGAGGCAGCTCAATCTCCCAGTGCCAAATGGACTTATTCTATCAGCCGAGCAAGTTATGACCTGGCTAGCTGATTGCTGGCCAGAATTAGCAAGCCCAAGACTAGATTGGGACAAGTGGCTCAAGTTAGATCAAAAAGTGGTGCAAGACAGGTTAGAAAGTCAGAATCTGCCTGCTAAATGGGAGGCAGCTCTGGAGAATTTTATAGAGGACGGTAAGACCTATATTGTTCGCAGTAGTGCTCTCTTGGAGGACCAGGCGACGACTTCTTTTGCCGGTCAATATGACTCGATAGCAGATTGCCAGACTATGTCATCAATTGCAGCTGGGATTAAAGCTTGCATCTTGTCATTACTTAAACCTCAAGCCCTTGCTTACTGGCATCGCCAAGGGTCGATCCTGGCAGGACTTTGGCTTAGCCATTTTGATCCAGGAGCAATGTCAGCCTGATTATAGTGGGGTCTACTTTCACCTTGAACCCTGAATCCAATCAAGACCAAGAGATGCTGATTGAGTATGTAGCTGGAGCGGGAGAGCAGTTAGTCAGTGGACGCGTGAATCCAAAGCGATTAAGCTTAGCTTGGTATGAACCGGATTTGAAGCTAGCTGCAGCCAGTGGTCTATCCCAAGCCCTACTGGCTAGACTTCATGAACAAGCCATGCTTATTAGCGCCCACTTTGGTCGCCCAATGGATGTCGAGTGGTGTGCCTGTGGTGACCAAGTCTATCTAGTTCAGGCTCGCCCTATGACGACTCTGCCTACTCGAGTCAGCCAAGGGCGTTGGACGACAGCTAATTTTCGCGATGGCGGTGTGGCAGCCCAATCCTGCCCTAATCTCATGTGGAGTCTCTACTTTGATGCTTGGCAAGAGTCCTTGTCGAGCTTCTTGGAGGCTATTGACTTAGCCCCTAGTGGTCCTATGCCGGACTTGATGCGCCGGCATCATGCTCGTCCCTACTGGAATTTAGGGGTAGTCAAAGCAGCCATGCAGCAAATTCCTGGTTACATTGAACGGGATTTCGATGATGAGCTAGGGGTTAATAAGGATTACGAGGGTAGAGGATACCGAAGTCAGTTAAGTTTGGGTCTTCTGACACGCTTCATCAAGGTGGCTTGGAAGACACAAAGCCTTACCAAAAAGTTCATGAAAGCAGCCCCTGAAAACTTAACTAACTTACAGGACAACTTTAAGCAGCTAGAGACCGAGATTGCAGGGCTAAGTTACGAGACGCCCTTGGAACAAGTTGAGGCCCTCTGGCGTCAAGTTATCTTAGACTGCTACAGAAAAACGGAGCAGACTTATTTCTGGCAAGCCTACATCAATACGGTCCAGCTCTCCATGCAAAAGACAAGGTTACTCAAATGGTTAAGCCAAGACCAGTTCTTTCAATTGATTGCAGACCTAGGTAATATTTCCCATACTCAGCCCTTAGAGGAGATGCTAGCATTAGCTAGTATGATTCGAAATCTGCCTCTGATAAAGACGATTGGGCTCAGCAAACAGTGTCAGGTTTAGTAGAACTTGCTCAGCAAGAAGGGCATAGAGACGATTTTAAGGCCTTAGCTGATTTTATGGCTAAGTTTGGTCATCATTCAAGGCGGGAACTGGACTTGAGGGAGCCAAGTTACGTGGAAGAACCTGAACAAATTTTAGCGCTAATCCAACGCCTCGTTCTTGATGATGCCTATTATGATAAGGCACAAAAATCTCTGGTCAGACAGCATAAGGATCAAGGGCTGCCTAGTGACCTGACAGGACGTCAAAGCCGCAAGATTAAGGAGATTGCGACCTCCTTACGTCACTTATTGTGGTGGCGAGAAGAATTTAAGGATTGCTCAACTCATGCCTACCACCTGATTCGGCAAGTCAGCCTGGCCTTGGGTCGAGCCTATCTTAAACAAGGCTACCTAGAGCAAGTGGAGGATATCTTCTATCTGACCAAATGGGATCTCTTAGCCTTCATGAATGACAAAGATAGAAGTATTGACCTACAGCAACTGGTCAAACAGGATCGTCATTATTGCCAGTCCTATGATAAATGTCAGGCGCTAGGAGACTTAACAGAAGGTAATTTCCAACCGCTCCCACAAGGCAGTCGAGAAGCTTACTTGAGTGGCATGCCTGCTAGTAGTGGTCTGGTCACGGGGCGAGTGCGCGTGATTTTAGACTTGGCAGATATAGCTAGCATTCAACCGGGTGAGATTTTAGTGACAGCTTATACCGATACGGGTTGGAGCTATGTCTTTGGTATCTTAGGAGGACTGATTACGGAGACGGGCGGGGTACTCTGTCATGCTTCCATTGTGGCCCGTGAATGTGGTATTCCGGCTCTGGTTTGTGTTCAAGAAGCAAGCAAGAGACTCAAAACGGGCATGCTAGTCACTCTAGACGCAGAGAAAGGAAAGATTCATCTACATGAAGATTAAAAACTATTTGATTGGAGAGTATGATAAGTCGGTCATACTTACTTACTTGGGAGCGGCCTTTGCCTTAGTAGCTATCTATTGGACCTTACAAGGGCAGGTCCGGCTAGCCATGATGGCCTTTATCCTTAGTGGAATTTGTGATCTCTTCGACGGTGTAGTGGCTAGACGCTTACCGCGGACACCAGAACAGGAACGTTTTGGAATTGAAATTGACTCACTCTGCGACATGATTAGCTTTGCTGCCTTGCCGGCTTTTCTCCTTATGTCTCAGCTAACGCTTGGACCTGCCAATCTCTTGCCAGCTATTATCTATGTGCTAGCAGCCGTGACGCGCTTGGGGCACTTTAATCGCTTGGCCAAGCATGATGAGGGCAGTGGGCAATATTTTGTCGGGGTTCCCGTTACTTATGGCGCCTTGTGCTTTCCCTTAAGCTATCTATTAGGTCAATGGCTGGCGCCTGGACTCTATACTTGGCTTTGGTTGGGATTAGCCTTTCTCTTAAGCGGCCTATTCGTCTGGAACCAGCCCATTCCTAAGCCTAACAAGAAGGCTTATCTGGCTTTCGCCTTATTAGCGATTCTTAGTCTAATCGGGCTTTGGGTCTTGCCTTATGGTTAAGGTCTACCAGCGTCAAAGTGGTCAGGTCATAGAGCCTGTGGTCTATCAAGAAGGCTTGGTTAATCGCCTCTACCAGACTAGATGGGGGCGATGGCTCCTCCCTCTCTTGACACGGCCTATCATCTCCTATCTGCTGACCCTAAGTGATTACTTGCCCTGGTCAAAAGCTAAGGTAAGAAAGTTCCTAGAGACCTATGACCTGTCTCTGGCTGACTACCAAGAGGGGACCTATCCCCACTTTGCAGCCTTTTTCCAGCGAAAAATTCAGCCGGATTTACGCCCTGTCTGTCCAGAAGGGCAAGTATTGGCCGTAGCCGACGCCAAATTACAAGTTTGATATTCATGAAGACTTAAGTTTGGTCTTAAAGGGACAAACCTATGATTTGGCAGAGTTATTGGAAGATGACCAACTAGCGCAGGCCTTCCAAGGTGGGCTAGCCTTAGTATTCCGTCTAGGGGTCGAAGACTTGCATCGCTATTTGGCTATTGAATCTGGGGTGATTACCCATCAGAAAAGCATCAAGGGCAAGTTGCATAGTGTGCGGGAAGTAGCCCAAGCCCAGCGATTGATTTATCGTGAGAATAGCCGGGATTACTGTCTGATTGAGACAGAAGAGGGGCCAGTTCTACAGATGGAAATTGGTGCGCTGCTAGTCGGTCGAATTCATAACCATCATCAAACTCATCTAGTCAGAGGCCAGGAGAAGGGCTACTTTGGCTTAGGTGGATCCACTATCGTCGTACTATATCCAGCCAATCGTATTGAGCTGGACCAAGATATTAGATATTACTCAGACTTAGGTATCGAAAGCCAGGTCAGAATGGGTGAAAGGATAGGTGTTAAACATGTTTAAGCGTTTAGCGATTTATTATAAGGAAATGTTTCCGCTGGGGTCGCGTTTTATCGTGGCAGCCATTATGTTTTTCGAGATTTATTTTGTCCTCTTGTTAAATGACGGGGTGACCAGCTTTAATTTCAACCATCAAGAATTGATTGGGATTTTCACCATTTTTGTATTCTTGATGATTTTACGCATTGCAGATGACTTCAAGGACTATGAGACCGACCAACGACTCTTCCCCCATCGGGCTTTGCCGTCAGGGCGGGTCAAGAAAAAGGACTTGGCTATCGCCTTAGCCTTTATCGTCACGGTCTCTGTTATGTTGAATATATTCTTCATGAATAATATTTTTGGTTCCTCTTCCTCTATATCTACGGAACCTTGATGTCTTTCTGGTTCTTTAAGCGAGATAAAATTCAGAATTCATTGCCTTTAGCCTTGGTGACCCATAATCCGGTCATGATGATTCTGAATCTCTATACTATTTCCTTCGTATGTTATAAGTACAATCTGCCCCTATTGTCAGTTCCGACCGTCCTCTTGGCCTTCACCATGTACTTCCCAAGCTTGATTTGGGAAGTCTGTCGTAAGATTCGAGCACCAAAAGATGAAACAGAATATGTGACTTACTCCAAGCTCTTCGGTTATAAGAAGGCTACCCGTTTCATCGAAGTAGTCACTATTCTAGATATTATGACCAACTTCCTTCTGCTCTGGAATATTTCCCATGTAGGGGTCGTGGTCTTGGTACTTAATGTTATCTGGATGACAGTTCAGTTTGAGCAGTTCATTAAGGACCCAACCCTCTTCAATATCCGGGAAAGAGTTGAGCGTTATACTTATATTACTGAGACCACCATGGTCGTCTCAGTAGCTGTCTACCTCTTGATGGGAGTCTTCTAATGAAACAAGTCTATGATCTCCAGAAAGTGGGAGGGAAAGCCTACCACCTCATGGAAATGACCAAAGCAGGGCTGCCAGTACCTAGTTTTGCGGTTTTTGCCTTTGACTGTTTTGATCAAGCGGACAGCATGGATTTCCTGGCTAGTCAGGAAGCAGCCTATCAGGCGGGCAATCTAAGTTTGGATCAGCTGAGTCAAGCACTACTGGCATGGGCCAAAGATAGTTTTGCTAAGGAAGATTTAAGTCCTGTTCTGAGCTGGGTCAAGCAAACTTTCCCATCCGAGCAGGTGTGTTTGGCAGTTCGTTCATCTGCTAGCATTGAAGATGGTGCCGTCTCATCCTTTGCCGGACAATTTGAAAGCCAGCTAGATGTCTCAATCGACCACTTACCCCAGTCTCTAGAGAATACTTTCTTGTCCCTCTATCAGGTATCCGCTCTAGCTTATCTCTTTAAGCAAGGGATTAGCCTGCCAGAAGCTCAGATGAACTGTTTGGTTCAAGTCATGATTAAGGGAGATTTATCTGGTATTTATTTTACAGCCAACCCTAAGGGAATTCTTAATGAACACATTGTGGTTGTGGGACAGGGATTGGGGGATCAAATTGTAGAAGATAAGGTTCCTACTAGCATGGTGACTTATCATCCGGCAGATCAGCTATCCTATACGGAACAAGAGCCAGGCGCCCCAAGTTTAACAACTAGTCAATTAGGGGAATTAGAATCCTTAGCCCAGCAAGCCATGGCGCTTTGGCCCCTATCTGGATTTGGAGTTTACCTTCCAAGGAGACCGGCTCTACATCTTACAGGCTCGTCCCATTACTACTTTGCCACAAGGCAAGCAAATCATTCTGGATAATAGTAATATTGTGGAGAGCTATCCAGGTCTCTCTACACCCTTAACTATCAGTTTTATTCAAGAAGCCTATGCGAGTATATTCCGTGGCTTGGCTCAAAGGCTGGTGGGCAAGGGGGTAGCTGAACTGGCTGCCTATGAGCCGACCTTCCAGAATATGCTCTGTCCAGTCAATAGTCGAGTCTACTATCAAATTCAAAGTTGGTACCAGCTTCTGCAATTGTTGCCTTTCTCTAAAAAGATTATTCCTATCTGGCAGGATATGCTGGGCGTGAGGGAGACGGAAGTACCGGCCATGCCGGTCCATCTCTCGCCTTGGAAACGACTTAAGATTATGGGCCGAATCGTGCGTGAGTTTTTCACTGCGCCTAAGCAAATGGCCCAGCTAGAACAGGAATTCATCCGGATTCAAGCAGTCTTTCAAGAGCGCTTCTCACCAGATGCGGATTTAGAGCAGTTGACAGCTCTAGTTGGACAGCTTAAGGATGAGATTCTAGCACATTGGGACATTACCTTGATTAATGATCTTTATGCCTTCGTCTATACAGGTTTATTGAAGAAGTCACGTCAAGGGCAAGATGTTCAGGCAGAAATCGCCGGTATTGAACAGATTGAAAGTATGCGGCCGGCTCTAGCCCTTCAGAACTTAGTTGGGGAGCTCAAGGATCCTAAGAACCAAGCTCTTCGTCAGGCACTAGAAAATGAAGATGCAGCAGACTTTTTAAGTCGTCAAGACCCCTTAGTAGCCAAGATCCTGGATTTTATCCAAGAATTTGGTGACCGGGCACCCGAAGAACTGAAACTAGAAACACCGACCTTCCGTACCCATCCACAAGGCCTTTTATCCTTGTTGGTTCAAATGTGCCAGCAAGACGCTCCTGACCTAAAAGCCTCAAGTGCCGCAAGCAATCGACCAAGGAGTTGGTGGACGGGCTTTTTACGCCGTCGCGCTATGACTGGCGTTAAGTACCGAGAAAGCTCAAGGCTAAATCGGACACGGATTTATGGGATGATGCGGATGATTTCGAGCCATTGGGGCGCAACTTGCCAAGCAAGGCTATTTAGAGACAGAAGAAGACATCTTCTATCTGACCAAGGAAGAAATCTTTGAATTGGCCAGACAGCCACACTCAGTATCGGACCTGATTGCAGAAAGACGTGCTAAGCTAGCGGGTGACAGGACCTTACCAAACTTCAGCCGCTATGTTTTCTTGGGTCAAGTATTTGAGAAGTTTGTGCGATTTTCAGGGCAGGCACGTAGCCAATTGAGTCGGGCAGAACACCTTCAAGGGATTGGTTGCTCGCCTGGTCGAGTTAAGGGCCAAGTGCTAGTAGTGGACGATGTTCAAGCCATTGAATCTGCTCAAGGTAAGATTATGGTAACCAGAATGACAGATCCAGGGTGGGTCTATCTCTTAACTCAAGCCCAAGGGGTCATCGCTGAGCAAGGATCCCTCCTGTCTCATACAGCCATTATTTCGCGTGAGCTAGGCATTCCATCAGTTGTGAATGTGCGGGGTGCTACGCAATTGCTGAAAAGTGGGGATTGGATTGAGATGGATGGCTTAAGCGGCCAAGTAACCATTTTGGAGGAGGCGGACCATGCTGACCATTAAAGCTGTGCAGCCTCATTCGCCGGAGCTAGTCGACTTTCTAGCCTTGCCGCAGAAACTTTACGGAAAGGGGCACTTAATGCAGTCACCTGAAGAGGAAGAAAGTCTGATTAGTGGGACCCATCCACTTAGCCCGGAAATAGAAGTGAGAGCCTTTGTCGGTTACCAAGACCAGCAAGTTCAGATTCGAGGCTTGCTGACTTATTATCCAGTCGATGGCACTTGCTTCTTAGGCTATTTTGAGTCCTTAGATGATGTGGACATGACCAAGCAGTTTATAGCTTACATAGCTGAACAGGCCCGCAACTTAGGGGCTGAAAAACTCATTGGCCCTGTTCAGGCTAGTTTTTGGTTAGGCTATCGCATGCAGCTATCTGGCCAGGAGGACTTACCTTTTACTGGCGAGCCCCATCAGCCGGCTTATTACCCCAAGCTCTGGGAGGCAGCGGGATTCAAACTGACCGAAAGCTATCTGTCTAATTTCTATCCTAAGGTAAGTCCCACTACCCAGGAAGCCAAACTAGCTAAGCGTTATGAGGCTGCCTTAGCAGCAGGGATTAAGATTCGATCCCCCCCACAAGTCGGATTGGACTGAGGTGTCCTTACAAGTGTTTGAACTCTTGAATCGACTTTACCGAGATTTTCCTATTTACCGTTCCTTGCAGGGGGGACAATTTAGTGCTATCTTCGAGAAGTATCGTTATATTCTGGATTTTTCTATGGTTAAGTTGGCCTATCAGGAGGATAAAGCTAGTGGGTTTTTTGATTACCATGCCAGACTATGGGAGCCTTGGTTTATCAAAAGTTAAATTTATTTACTTTAGCCAAATTGCTTTGGATTAAGCATCGAGCCAAACGCTACATCATACTCTACCTAGGAGTAGATCCACAGTATTTGGGTTTGGGGTCAGCATTGAGCTATCCAATTTTTAAGCAAGCTCAAGCCAGAGGGGCTTCTGCAGTTGGCGCCTTAATACATCAGCATACACTGACACGTCACTATGCTGCTGACTTACAGGGAACTAGCCATACTTATGGACTCTATCAACTCTTACTATAAAAAAGCTCGCACTTGGGATAAGTGCGAGCTTTTTACATGGTTTTAAATAGAGGGACTAGGATTTCTGAGATTTAAGGCTTTTCGTCACTAACCGCATCAATTGATGGGCAAAAGCCAGGTTCACCACCATGAAAATTAGCCCTAGCAAGGTCCAGATTAGGAGGCTTAGGAGGCTATAGTTCGTTTGATCGATTACTTGCTTGATAATCAAGATGCTGGGGGGAAGCAGCACTAGGCTGCTAGCTAGGGCAGGAATATATTTTCTAATCAGGATGCTTTGGATCAGGTGGATGAGGAGATGCAGGCTGAAGGCTATAAAGGCTCCCAACCAGACCAGATAGTTAGCAAAATACAGGCTAGCGCCGGTGATGATAATCACCACTAGATACTCCTCTAAGACTGCCACTGCAAAGCCTGAAGGGGAAAAGTGCTCATAGGCAGCTGCAATTCTAGGGTACTTGTCTAAAATCGCTTGATTTTTGTCCAGCCATGGACCAAAGCCAATGATTTCTTCCATCTCATGTAGCATAAAAATGACGGGAAATAACCACAAAAGATTTTCCATAATTTGCTTCCTCCCTCAGCTTTTACATTTGCATTATAGCGCTTCAAGACCAGTATTTCAATCATACTGCATGTATAAAATAGACAGCTAGATTAGACTTTGGGTCGTAAGATGAGAATCGCATAAGATTAGTTGTTTTCTCATCAGATATGAGCTAAAATGTAAGGCTAAAGACTTGTTTCTGAGCACCGTTTGCGGTACACTATGCGTGAGAATACGTATACATAGAAAGAGAGAGGAATATTGTGACAGATTTAAATCCAAATCAGGCGGTGGGATTGGCTACCAAAGCAGTCAGAACGGTTGATTTTGATCAAGAATTTGCCTATGACGGACCTTTAGGTGCCTTCTACACACCACAATCAACACGTTTTATCGTTTGGGCACCAACGGCTAAGAGTGTGACCGTTGAAATTTATGAATCCAACCAGCCAGATAGCAACTTAGCTAGTGCTCACGTCATGCGACGTGGTGAACGCGGTACTTGGGTGATCGAGATTTTAGGGGACTTGCACTTAACTGCCTACACTTACCTATTAGACCATGGTTCATTAGGCCTTAAACGCAGCCAAGACCCTTATGCCATTGCGGCAGTGGTTAATGGTGACCGCAGTGTGGTGGTCAACCCAGCAGCCACTCAAGTGGAGGGCTTTGACCGTATGCCGTCTTTTGGCAAGGCGACCGATGCTATTATCTACGAACTCAATGTCCGCGACTTCTCAGTAGCGGAAGATTCGGGCATTTCAGCTAAAGGTAAGTTCTTAGGGCTTGCCGAAGCAGGCACTCATACCTCTAATGGCCAAATTACTGGCTTAGACTATCTTAAGTCGCTGGGCTTTACCCATTTGCAATTATTACCAATTTATGATTACGCGACAGTAGATGAGACAGAAGCCAAACCAACAGCCTACAACTGGGGCTATGATCCTAAGAACTACAATGTGCCAGAAGGCTCCTATGCGACGGATCCTTATAATCCGCTTAGCCGGATTTTAGAACTCAAGCAAACCATTAAGACCCTTCACGACAATGGTATGCGCGTCATTATGGACGTGGTCTATAATCACGTTTATCAGTTTGACTTGCAAGCCTTCCAGAAGATTGTACCAGGTTATTTCTTCCGTTATGACCAGGCAGGTAACTTGTCTAATGGGACGGGGGTCGGCAACGATACCGCTTCTGAACGCTATATGATGCGCCGCTATATCTTGGATTCCATCCTTTACTGGACACGAGAATTCAAATTAGATGGCTTCCGCTTCGACTTAATGGGGATTCATGACGTTGAAACCATGTTGGCCGTACGTCAAGCCCTGAATGAAATTGATCCTTCCATTATCGTTTTAGGCGAGGGTTGGAATCTGGGAACCATGTTGCCTTATGAAGATAAGGCTGCCCAACACAATGCCTACCGTATGCCTGGAGTGGCTCACTTTAACGATTCCATTCGTAATGCCCTCAAAGGCGGTAACTTCAACAAGCAAGAAGGCGGCTATGTCAATGGACGTCCTGATTTAGAAAAGTTAGTGGCTCAGAACCTCTTAGTAGGGATTCCTAACTCGGCTTATGCTAGTCCGGACCAAGTCGTCCACTATGTTGAGGCCCACGATGACTTAACCCTTTATGACAAGTTGTGTTACACTCATCCGCATGATTCTGAAGAAGTTCGTGTTCGTCGAGCCTTAATGGCGACCAGTTTGGTCCTCTTGGCGCAAGGGATTCCCTTCATTCATGCTGGTCAAGAATTCTTAAGAACCAAGAGACTGATAGACAATACCTACAATGCACCGGATGAAATCAACCAATTTGACTGGAACCGAGTAGCGGATCATCAAGAGACGGTGGATTATGTCCGCGGCTTAATCAAGTTACGTAAGAGCTCACCACTCTTCCGCCAAAACTCTTATGATGAAATTCTCAACTCCTTGGCTGTCTATCAGTTACATGATGGCGTCATTGCCTACCAATTGGAAGATGAGAATTCTGCTTATTTCGTTATGATTAATGCTAATGATTGGCGCATGCCGATCACCTATCTGCCACATGGTCTCTACCGCAAGGTAATCGTCGACTATACGGCACCATTGGAAGAAGGCCAAGTCTTCGACCTTAATGGTCACTACGAAATGCCAGGCCTGTCTGTGACCGTCTTGGAACGCGTTGAGAAGGCATAATAAGTACACAAATCAATCCGACCACTTAAGTGGTCGGATTTTTGTTTGTCAGCATGCAAAAAAGAGCCGCCAGAGCGACTCCAAAGATTCTTTAAGTTAGCCTTCTACAGGGAAGAGATCTAGAATTTGACCGGTGTAAATATCGCAGACGAATTGATAGTGAACCAATTGTTCCCCTTCATAGCGGCTAATGCCCCCAATATAAACTTGAGGTTGGCTTTCTAATTCAGGGTATTCAACCGGAACATAGTGAATCCAAGAACCTTCAATCGGTCCTTGTTTAGCAAATTCAGCCTTAACTTCGGCTAGGACCCGGCTCGGGCGTTTAGGTTGGGATTCCAAGTAAAAGAGGGTCCCAGCCACGCCGACAATGGCGCCGGTTAAGAGTAGGAGGCCACCGATGAGGCCTTTACGTGGAGTAGATGACATAGTATTTTTCCTTCTTTCATAGGCATGGTGCGCGCTCCATCAGGGAGCGGTAGGTGGGGGCGCACAGGCTTGTGCTCCGTACTCTTAGTGTAACACAAATTCGAGTACAATTCATTGATTTTACTAAGCGCTCGTGAGATAATAAAAAGAGTAAAATCTACCTATTTATAATGGCGAAGGAGGTAGCGGTGCGACCGCGACAGGCATGACATTACAAGGCTTTGACTTAATCAAACATCTGACCGAATTACAAGGGATTTCGGGCAATGAAGGGCAGGTTCGTCGCTTCTTGCAGGAAGAGTTGACACCCTTAGTTGATAAGATCGAAGTGTCTGGGATTGGCAACCTCTATGGGATTAAGTATGCCAAGGATCCAGAAGCACCACGTCTCATGCTGGCAGCTCATATGGATGAAGTGGGCTTTATGGTCCGTCAGATTACCTCGAATGGTCTCTTAACGGTGACACCTATTGGGGGCTGGAACCCTTATAGTATCTCAGCTCAACGCTATACCCTTCAAACCCGTAAGGGGGACTATGTCTGCATTTCATCATCTGTGGCCCCTCACTTATTACGGGGCAAGGATGGGGCGGCTAAGTCAGTAGCGCCTGAAGATATTCTATTTGATGCCGGCTTTACTTCCCGCGACGAAGCCTTGGAATATGGCGTGCGTCCTGGTGATTCCATTGTGCCTGAGACCGAAACCGTCTGGACGGCTAACAAGCAAGCTATAATCGGCAAGGCTTGGGACAACCGCTATGGCTGTGCCGTGATGTTAGAAGCCATGCGGGCTGTTAAAGATAAGGAGCTAGCGGCAACCATTATTGCGGGGGCCAACGCTCAAGAAGAAGTCGGTTTGCGTGGGGCCAAAGGGGCCGTTCATCGCTATCAACCAGATGCCTTTATTGCTGTAGACTGTTCGCCAGCCGATGATACGGACGGTAACAAGGACAAGTTTGGACAGTTAGGGGGTGGCTTCCTCTTGCGGGTGCAAGATCCAGGCCATATCACCCATCGCGGTATGCGTGAGTTCTTGCTGGATACAGCGGAAACCCACAAGATTCCATACCAATACTTCTTCTCCAAAGGTGGAACCGACGCGGGTGCCGCTCATGTCAGCAATGATGGGGTGCCTTCAGCTGTCATTGGGGTCTGCGCCCGTTACATTCACGGTCACCAAACCCTTTTCCGTATGGATGATTATGAGGCAGCCAAGGAAATGGTCATCAAAGTCCTAGAGACTTTCGACAAGACAACCTTAGCGACCATTCGCGCCAATGTCTAAGGACAGCTTAAATAGAATTGATATATCAGATAAGTAGACGAAAGGAAGAAAAGAAATCATATGTGGTTAGCATTCTATAATCCTGGAGGCGTCGGTGACGTGCTCCTTCTCACTAGTGGCCCAGTTTCTTCACACGAGATTGACCCAGATAGCAAAGGTCAGGTAACCGCCCTGCGCCATCATCAATCTCAAGCCATTGTGGGCTATAACCTCTTCGAAGTGGCAGACTTGAACTTGGCTGGAGAGGGTCCAGTGACCTTGACTTCTGAGCAAGTGGCTCAAGTCAATGCCCGTATTCAAGCTGCAGCTTCGATCAAGCGGTTAGCTTTGATGCTTCACCACGCTTGGTCGTTGGTTATGTGGAAGAGTGTGTTGACCATCCAGATAGTGACCACTTACATATTACGCAAACACGTGTAGCGGCTGACACCGTCCTACAAATCGTCTGTGGGGCAGCCAATATTGAAGCCGGCCAAAAGGTCCTAGTGGCTCAACCAGGTGCCGTTATGCCAGATGGCTTGATTATTTGGCCAGGCCAATTACGTGGCGTTGACAGCAATGGTATGATTTGTTCTACACGCGAACTAGGTTTGGATGCCATTGAAAATAAACCAGGAATCTGGGTATTGAAAGATGACTTAGCAGTCGGCACACCACTTGAGCAAGTCATCGCCCACTACCAAGGCTAGTTAGCCATTTAGGTGATCAAACTAGCAGCATCAAGCAAGACCAGAAGATGAAAGGACGGTGGCTTATGAAGGACTACCAAGGACCTGCTTATCAGAAGCGGAATGTAAATTACGATAACCGACGTTTTAACCGGGAATCCCAATCGCCTTCAAGCAAGGGCGCCCCTTACAAATTCAAGTCTGCGCTAGAAGAGAAGCAAGAAACCAGTCGGGGCCATCGCCCTGTCTATCATCACGAGCAACCTTGGCGGGATCAACCGCAAAAGATGATTGATGCCAGTCAGACACCACCGCCAGCTACGACACAGGAGCCATTGGAAGAGGCTGACTATCGGGTAGCCTACCGTGAGCGCCGCAATAGTAGCCAAAATCAGCGCTTTAATTCGGATTTGGTGCGGGAACGCATGATATCAGAGCCAATCGAAGAGGAAAGTCCCGCGCCTAGCTATCGACCGGGTGAGGAGCTAAGACTGCCACAAACCCATTCTGACCGTTTGGATCGAGCCTATGTGGCACCAGCCGAGCGGCGACCTCAAAATGACTGGCCCAAGCCAGGCCAAGCTAGCAGTCGACAGCAAGACCGCCAGGTTCTGGATGAATTTTTAGAAGCGCCGACTTCTCAGCGCTCACGCCAAGATTGGCAAGCCAGCGCCCAAAGAGAGCGGGAGCATCATGAGGCCAGCAGCCAACGGCAGGTTTCAGATGCCCAGGCTAAGTTCCAGTCTATTTTAGAGAACGGGCGAGATAACCAGGAAGTGGCAAAGACAGGCGCGGGCAGAACGTTTCCAACCTAAGGAACTACCTAAACCTTATCAGCCACCGCAATCGCAAGCTGTGACGGAAGTCGGGGTCTCTCGTGAGATTTTGGCCCGTATGCGTAAGGACAAGGACAGCTATTTATTATTTGAAGACTAGAAATTAATTGAGTGAAAGGACGTGTGTAGGTTGATTATGGACAAAGCAACAACCTATCATTTTGTGGGAATCAAAGGTTCAGGCATGAGTGCTCTCGCGCTTATCCTGGTAGGAGAAGGCTATAAGGTACAGGGGAGTGACGTAGGGAAGTACTTCTTCACCCAGCAAGGCTTAGAAGCTGCGGGTGTGCCTATGATGGAATTCTCGGCTGACAATATTCAACCTGGCCTGACCATCATCGCAGGCAATGCCTTCGGGGATGACCATGAAGAATTGGTGCGGGCACGCGAATTGGGCTTGCCAATCTACCGCTACCATCATTTCTTAGGTAAATTGATTAAGGGTTATACCAGTATTGCCGTTTCAGGCTGTCACGGTAAGACCTCTACCACAGGTCTCTTGGCGCATACCCTCAAGCACTTAGCCCCACTGTCTTACTTGATTGGGGATGGAACCGGTTATGGGCAGGAGTCTGCCAAGTACTTTGGTCTAGAAGCTTGCGAGTATCGCCGCCATTTCCTGTCCTATGAACCAGATTATGCCATTATTACCAACGTGGATTTTGACCACCCTGATTACTTCACTTCGATTGAGGATGTCTTCTCAGCCTTCACTAGTTTTGCGAGCCAAACCACCAAAGCCGTGATTGCCTGTGGGGAGGATGCTTATCTACGCCAATTAGAAGCACCAGTTCCTGTTTACTACTATGGTTTTGACAGCAACTCTACTGTTTATGCAACCAATATTGAACGGACACAAGATGGATCAGACTTTGATGTGACCTTTGAAGGTAAGTTCTTAGGACGCTTCCATGTGCCAACCTATGGTAAGCACAATATTTTGAACGCTTTGGCGGTTATTACAGTCTTGACCCTAGAAGGGTTCCCGGCAGATGCCATTGCCCAAAACCTAGCGACCTTCACGGGTGTCAAACGTCGTTTCAGCGTTAAGACAGTGGGTGATTTAACCATCATTGACGACTATGCCCACCATCCAAGCGAAATCAAGGCGACCATTGATGCGACCAAGCAACGCTATCCAGACAAACGCTGTATTGCAGTCTTCCAACCTCATACCTTTAGCCGGACAGTAGCCCTGCTTAACGAGTTTGCTGAGTCACTTAACCTTGCAGACCAAGTCTATCTCTGCGACATCTTCAACTCTGCCCGTGAGCAAAGTGGGGAAGTTACTATTCAAGACTTGGCGGCCTTAATTGACCAAGAGGTGGAGATTATTTCGAGCGAGCACTTGTCTCCACTTATGCAATATAAGGACGATGTCATTGTCTTTATGGGCGCGGGTGATGTGGATAAGATTGCCCAACGCTTTGAAAAAGAATATGCCCGCCTACATCCAAATGTCCTCTAGGACTCACTTGGCGGCTAAGACCTAACACTCAATACAAGTCATCATAATCAGCCATTCTTAGCGGCTTGTCCTAAGGGATGCTGCTGGACTGGCTGATTTACTTTGCTACAGGCTATTAGAGCCTAGGAGCTTACCATAAATACTTAAGGAGGCGCCCCATGACCCAGCGCAAAATTTTACTGATTGATGGAAGCAGTTTGGCCTATCGGGCCTTCTTCTCCATTTTGGATATTGAACGATTCAAGAATAAGGCAGGTTTACATACCAATGCCTTGTTTAGCTTAACCGCATGCTGGACGGGGTTTTAGACCAATTTAAGCCTAGCCATGTCTTGGTGGCTTTCGATAAATCTGGTCATACCTTCCGGACGGAACAGTACCCAGAATATAAGGCAGGACGCCAAAAAACACCGGGCGAGTTCCGCGAGCAGCTACCCTATTTCCGGGTGCTCTTGGATGCCTATGGCATCAAGTACTACGAATTGCTTCACTACGAAGCGGACGATATCTTAGGCACCTTGGCTAAGGCGGCAGACCCAGACGACCAGGTCATGATTGTGTCGGGGGACAAGGACTTAACCCAATTAGCCAGCGACCAAGTGACAGTCTATATCACTAAAAAGGGCGTAAGTGAGCTAGAGCCTTACACGCCTTCCAGCATTTGGGACAAGTACCAGCTGACGCCCCAACAGATTATCGACCTCAAGGGACTGATGGGCGATAGCTCGGACAACTATCCGGGTATTGAACGGGTAGGGGAGAAGACCGCCCTTAAGTTGCTCCATCAATTTGGGACGGTCGAAGGCCTCTATCAAGGTCTGGATCAACTCAAGCCTTCCAAGATGAAGGAAAACATTATCCGGGACGAAGCTAATGCGCGACTCAGCAAGTCCCTAGCCCGCATTGTCCAAGATGCGCCACTGGAAATCACCCTCGATGATTGCCAACTGGGACAGCGTGACCTAGCTCAATTAAGTGAATTTTATGTCCAAATGGATTTCCGTAGCTTCCTAGCCCAGCTGCATCAAGGAGCAGAAGTCGTCGCTAGTCAAGAAACGACTCGCTATCCCTGTTACCTGGTTGGAGTCAATTGAAGATGACCATGTCAAGGCAGCTGGTGCCTTCTATCTGGAGACGCTCAGCGAGAATTATCACTTTGCACCAGTCCTGGCGGTAGCATGGACCCAAGGCGAAAAGACTTATGCCACAAGTGGCCAAGTCGCATTTGCTAGCTCAGCCTTCAGAAAATGGCTAGAAGATGGGTCTCTTCCTAAAATCAGTGCAGACCTCAAGCGAGACAGCATCTTGCTGGACCATCAAGGCCTGACACTGGCAGGTGTGACCTTCGACGTGGGCCTGGCGGCTTATCTGGTTGATGTCGAGAAGATTAAGGATCTAGCCAGCTTGGCGACCTATCTAGACTTGGGGATCCAAGTCCAGCTGGATGAAGTAGTCTATGGCAAGGGTGTCAAACAAGCTCTGCCAGAAAATGAGCGTTTGGCCCAACACTTGGCCGACAAGGTTTCACTTTTGGACCAGGCCGTAGCCCCCTTGACCCAACAACTGGATGATTTGGGCATGACTCAGCTCTACCAAGACATGGAATTCCCCCTAGCTCAAGTCTTGACGGACATGGAGAAAAGAGGGGTAGCGGTTGATGTGGACACCCTGGATCAGATGAATGACTTGCTCTTAGCACGCTTAGAAGAATTAGAGGCCGAAATTCAAACATTAGCAGGACAAGCCTTCAATCCTAATTCGCCTAAACAGTTGGGTGAAATCCTCTTCGAACGCTTAGGCTTGCCGGTCATTAAGAAGACCAAGACTGGCTACTCGACGGCAGCCGATGTCCTAGAAAAACTCAAGGATGCCCATCCCATTGTGGCAGCTCTACTGACCTATCGCCAGTTAGCTAAGCTTCAGGGAACCTATTTGGCTGGCTTGCCTAAGTTTATTCAAGCCGATGGCAAGATTCACACCCGCTTCGTCCAAACCCTGACCCAGACCGGTCGCTTATCCAGTGCGGATCCTAACTTGCAGAATATTCCCATTCGGATGGAAGAAGGTCGCAAGATTCGTCAGGCCTTTGTGCCGTCTGAACCAGGCTGGCAACTCTTTGGCGCCGACTATTCGCAAATCGAGTTGCGGGTGCTGGCCCATATTTCAGGTGATCCGCACATGAAGCAAGCCTTCTTGGAGGGGCAAGACATCCATGCGGCGACTGCACGACGGGTCTTTGGCCTTTCGGATGATGCGGTGGTGGACAGTGACATGCGGCGCCAAGCCAAGGCGGTTAACTTTGGGATTGTCTATGGTATTAGTGACTACGGCCTGTCCCAGAACTTGGACATGCCGCGTAAGGAAGCCAAGGCCTTTATCGACCGCTACTTGGCCGAATATCCAGGAATCTCGACCTTTATGCAGGAAATCGTGGCTCAAGCCAAGAAAGACGGTTATGTCAGCACCTTGTGGGGCCGGCGTCGTGCCTTGCCGGATATCTATTCCAGCAACTTTAACCTGCGTTCCTTTGCAGAGCGGACGGCCATGAATACGCCAATTCAAGGAACAGCCGCTGATATTATTAAGGTAGCCATGGTGGCCTTAGACCAGGCCATTCGTCAACGCGGCCTCCAAGCTCGTCTGCTCTTACAGGTGCACGATGAGTTGATTTTAGAAGCACCTCAAGACGAAATCGCCATTTTAGAAGACTTGGTACCGGAAGTTATGGAGGGCGCTGTTAGCCTATCAGTACCACTCAAGGTAGAGGCAGCCAGTGGTAGCAACTGGTATCAACTAAAATAAGGCCTCGACTCCTTGACGAGCCCGGCCTAGAAAGGAAGTGACTTATGCCAGAATTACCCGAAGTAGAAACGGTACGACGTGGCCTAACTAGTTTGATTGAGGGCAAGACCATTGCTGAGGTTCAAGTTTTCTGGCCTAAGCTAATTGACTTAAGGCCTCAAGAGACATTGGCTCAGTGGCAAGACTACTTGCGAGGTCAGACCATCCAAGCAGTGGGGCGGCGTGGCAAGTACTTATGGCTGGATTTTGGTCCTCAGGTGCTAGTTTTTCATTTGCGAATGGAAGGTAAGTGCCATGTCTACCCACCAGGTCAGGAGCCTAAGACCAAGCCCAAACATGTGCATCTGATCATGACTTTTAAGGACGGCAGCCACTTCCATTATGAAGATGTCCGCAAGTTTGGTCGCTTCTCTTATATGGCCAAGGACCAATTAGAAAGCTATTTTGCCAGCAAGAAGTTAGGACCTGAGCCTACCCAAGAAGCCTTTGACTTGGCTCATTTTCGGGCTCAGTTAGCGTCTTCTAAACGGGCACTTAAGCCCCTCTTGCTGGACCAGACCCTGGTGGCTGGTTTAGGCAATATTTATGTGGATGAAGTCTGCTTTAAGGCGCGGATTCATCCGCAAAGACCGGCCTGCGACCTTACCGTCCATGAGGTCAAACGCCTGCATGCCGCTATTATTGAGATTTTGGCGGCGGCGGTGCAGGCGGGTGGTTCTACCATTCGGACCTATCGCAATTCCTTGGGAGCAGCGGGAACCTATCAGGAGTCCTTGGCAGTCTATGGCCGAGTAGATGAGCCCTGTGAACGTTGTGGCCGCCTAATCCATAAGGTCCAATTAGGTGGGCGTGGGACCCATTTCTGTCCGAATTGCCAATCAGCCCGCCTCAAGCATCCGCTAGGAGGGAAAGGCCATGCTTAGAATTGGTTTAACAGGGGGGATTGCCACGGGTAAATCCACCGTATCTAACTATTTAAAGGAACTTGCCTATCCCTTGATTGATGCGGATGTAATTGCCCGTCAGCTAGTGGAACCTGGCCAAGAGGGCCTGGAGCGCTTGGTGGTGCGATTTGGTAGGGAAATTCTGGATGAGTCAGGTGCCCTTAACCGCCAAGTCTTTGGTCAGCGGCTCTTCGGAGATGCCCAGTTGCGCCAGGAGGTGGATCAGCTTTTGCATCCACTCATCTATGAGGCCTTGGAGGCGGAGAGTCAGCGTCTGGCCCAGGCGGGAGCACAGCTTGCCTTTTTCGATATCCCCTTACTCTATGAGACAGGCTATGACCAAAAAATGGATCAGGTCTGGGTGGTTTATCTGCCTCATGACTTACAAGTAGAGCGGCTAATGGCCCGTAATGGCTGGAGCCAGGACCAAGCGGAGGCAGCCATTGCCAGCCAGGCATCTATTGAAACCAAACGCCAACGTGCAGATCTAGTCATCGATAATCAGGGAACCTTAGCGGCGACCTTTGCCCAGGTAGATCAGGCTTTAAGCCGTCTCTAGCTTGTTCCTCTGATAAGAATTCGTTATAATAGAAGGGAAAAGCGCCATCTGGCGCCAGAAGATAAGGAGGGAACCCTATGGAATGTCCAAAATGCCATCACCAAAACTCCAAAGTTAATGACTCCCGGCCAGCTGATGGTGGGGCGGCAATCCGGCGGCGGCGGGAATGCCTCAACTGCAAGCATCGTTTCTCTACCTATGAACGGATTGAACAGATTCCTTTGCTAGTCATTAAGCGTGACGGTACCCGAGAAGAATTTAGCCAAGAGAAGCTACTGCGCGGGATTGTGCGTTCAGCTGAAACGGCCTATTACCATGGAACAAATGCAGGCATTGGCTCAACAAGTTGAGAACAAGATTCGCGAGATCACCGACCAGGAAATTGAGTCAGAACAAATTGGGGAATTTGTGATACCACTCTTGATGGAATTAGATGAAGTGGCTTATATTCGCTTTGCCAGTGTCTATCGCCAATTCCACTCGCGTGAGAGTTTCTTAAAAGAACTCCAAGCCCTGCAAGATCGTTTAAGCGAGAAAAACGATAAGAAATAAGCCAAGCGTCAATTTTAGAAAGGAGGTCCCATCATGTTAAGTCCCTTACAGCCCTTTCGGGTTCGGCAGCAAGCGCCCTTGTCCCAGCTACAGCAGGTGACCCTGCGCCAATGCTATCAGCCTGTTATCGGCACGGTGGGGCTAGCCTTCTATCTGTCTTTAACGGATTACGCAGGAGCGGACGGTACCTGGAGCCCGGCGGTCATGCATGCTAGTCTGATTGATCAACTGCAAGTTTCGCCGGCCGACTTAAATCAAGCCCGCGGTTACTTGGAGGCCTTGGGCTTACTCAAATCCTATCAACCTAAAAAGGTCCAGGGCAATGCCCAGACTCAATTAGTGTCCTATGAAGTCATAGCGCCACTTGAGGTGGGGAGCTTCTTGCAGCACCCCCTTTATGCGGCTCTGCTGATGAATAAGATTGGGGATCAAGCCTTCTATCGCTTGATGCGCCGCTTTGAATGGGAGGAAATGGATGCCAGCGAGTATGTGGAAGTAACCCAGTCCTTCAGTCAGATCTTCGACTATCCATCAGACCAAGCTATCAAAGACGCGCAGAACCAGGATGCTTTATCTGGCTCCTACCGTCAGCAGACCGCCCCTAATCCAGCAGAAGCCAGCTTGGACCAAGAGAGTCAGGATAGTTTCCGTTATGGTCAGGTTCTGGATATACTAGAAGCGGCTCAAGTCAATAGCCGACTCTTCACTCGGGAACTGCGCCAGCAAATGGCTAGTCTCCATCAAGTCTATGGCTTTAACGAGGAGCAAGTGGCGACAGTCATTAAATTGGCCTACCAAGACCAGACGGAACAAATTGCTATGGATCAATTACCGAGTTTGGCTAAGCGCTATAAGGCTAGCCTAAGCAACAAGGAATCGGCTGCTAACCAGGCGGGCCAGCTCAAAGACCAGATTCAAGCCCGCGCCCAAACCTTGCGGGAACAAGGCCAATATAGCAATAATCAGGCACAAATTATTGCCACGGCGGAGATTTTGCCACCGCTGGCCTTTCTCAAGCAAGTCAAACAGGCCAAGGGTGGTATCCGGAGCGACCAAGAGGGCTACAACCTAGAAGCTGCCTTGGAAAAGGTCAAACTATCGCCTGCCATTGTTAACCTAGCAGTCTATTACCTCTTGGTCATGGAAGGGCGCGACCACCTTTACAAGTCTAATTTTGAAATTACTGGATGAGTGGCAGCAAAAGGGGATTAAAGAAGTCCACCAAGTCTTCCGCTATATCGAAGACAAGCGCCAGGCCCAAGCCAAGAAGTCTAGCCAGGAGTCGGAACGTCCTTATGGCCGGACCCACAAGGGGGCTGGCGGCCATCAGCGTCAAGAAGTGGTGCCTTCATGGTTAGCCAAGCAACGCCAAGAAGGTCAGGATTCAAGGCAGGCATCAAGTCAAGCCAAGCCTGAGGCCAGCCCAGCTACTAGTCAAGCCACCCAGACCTTCGTCAATCCATTTAAGAAAGGGTCAGCCCAGGAGCTAGACCACTAGAGGAGGAATCTTATGGAGACAATCCAAGACGTCATGCGTCAGATTATGAACCAGCCCCATCTGCAAGAAATTTATGAGCAGGCAGTGGCCTTGGTCCGCCAGGATGAAGCCATTCAAGCCTTCCTCCAAGAACATCAGGCAGAATTAAGTGGGGAAATGATTCAAAATTCCCTGTCCAAACTCAATGAGTTTCGCCTAGAACGTCGGGCTATTGAGGCAGGCCAGCCAGGGACTAACCCAGGCTATCAGCCGGAATTATTCATTAACCACAATTTTATTGATGTTCGCTACAAGCCAACGACTGATTACTTGGCCAGCCTCAAGGCGCGTCGCCAAGCCGCTAATTTAGATAACCGCATGATGGCGGATGATGTCCGCCAGGCTCATTTGGCTGATTACATTATTGATTCGCCAGAACGCCAGGCCTTAATCAATGCCGTGACGCAATTTATGCAGACCTATCACCAAGATCCTAAATCAGCACAAGGTCTCTATATTACGGGTCCTTATGGGGTGGGTAAGACCTATTTATTGGGGGCTTTGGCCAATCATTTGGTGGAAGAAGAGGGCGCAACTGTGACTTTCTTACACTTCCCAACCTTTGCTTCTGATATGCGGGCTTCTATTCGGGACAATAGCACCCAAGCCAACTTGGATAAGGTCAAGCAGGTGGATGTCTTAATGCTAGATGACATGGGCGCCGAGTCCGATCCATCGGGCTGGGTTCGAGACGAAGTCTTGGCCATTATTCTAGAGTATCGTATGCGGGAATCGTTACCGACTTTCTTCACTTCCAACTTCTCTCTGAAAGAATACGAAGAAGTCCTGACTTACAACCAAAAAGGCATTAGCCTAGCCAAAGCAGGCCGTATCATGGAGCGGGTTCGTTACCTAGCGCGTGAAATCACCCTTGATGGGCCAAACCGTCGCCAACTCAAACGGCAAGGATAAGGAGCAATAGAATGAATCAACCAGAACCTAATGAACTGATCAAGCGTTATCGGATGACTCGTTTTCTCATGGTCATCGTCTTGGCTGTCCAACTATTCGTCCTGGCAGCCTACTACTTCAAGGAAAAGCAAACAGTTTTAGCCTTTCCTATGATTGTTAACAGCCTTTTCTTGGCTTTGGCTTTGACCCATTTGCGACATATTAAGCCTCGCGATTAAATCAATCCATCTTATTAGCCTCGTTCTATTGGAACTAGGCTTTTTCTTATGATTAGGGGCTTGTCGGATGGACTCAAGTTACATACAATAGAGGTAAGAAAAAGCAAGGAGTGGATGTCAGATGAAGGTCTTGGTGACAGGGCATGGGGGCTTTGCCTCCGGCATGGCGGCAGCCAGTAGGATGATTGTTGGTGACCAGGAGCTTATCGACTGGTTGCCTTTTGAGGAAGGCACCAATCTCAGTGACTACCAAGCTCAAATCGCAGCTAGAGTCGAGAGGCATGGGGAAGAAGGTTTGTTGATTTTAACGGATTTTAAAGGCGGCACCCCCTTTAATGTCAGCATGCTGCTGTCTCAGGGGCATCCACAAGTCGCTGTTCTGGCAGGAACGAATTTGGCCATGATTTAGAAGCCATTGATCAGGCATCTACAGCAAGTTCAGTGACTGACCTGGCGGATCACTTAGTAGTCATAGGACGCCAAGGTCTTCTTAAGGGAGTTCTGCAGGCGCGGAACTAGGCTTCCTTATCATGCACGGCCTCTAGCTTCTAAATTTATTTCCTAGTAAATTCATAGTAATTTCCTAAAAAAATACCTGCTTTTAGTCGCAAGAGCAGGTTATTTTAGTGTATAATAGGAAAGAATACACTGGCAAATCGATGGAGAGGAGTGGACATTATCGCAACGCTGAAAGACGTGGCCAAGAAGGCTAATGTCTCTAAAATGACGGTCTCTCGAGTAATCAATCACCCCCAACTGGTGACGGATGAACTCAAGCAATTGGTCTATCAGGCCATGGAAGAACTCAATTATCGACCTAATATGGCGGCCAAGGCCCTAGCCCAGAACCGGACCCTAATTGTTAAGGTCTTAATTCTGGAAGAAATGGATGCGACTGAACCTTATTATATGAACCTCTTATCTGGGATTGCCAAAGGTTTAGATAAGTACCAATACTCCCTCCAGCTCATGACGGAGAACACCATTGATACCGGGAATAGTGATGGTTATATTATTACGGGCATGCGAGAATCCGACTATGAATGGATTCGCAAAATCGACAAGCCGCTGATTCTCTACGGCGAGAATACCTACGGCGTGCCTTTTGTTGATTCTGATAACCGGCAGGCTGAATTTAAGGCCACCGAGTATGCTTTTAAAAAAGGTTATGACCACATTATCTTTGTCGGGATTGACGTGCCGGAATACTTCGAGCGCCAGCGGGAGCAAGGCTATCAAGACGCTCTGGCGCAACATCCAGATCACACGGCACAAATTCACCGCATTCGGAATTCCTCGACGGCGGCAGCAGAATTGGTTGAGCGTCTGGAGGTGCATTTGGAACCTAACACATGCTTCGTTTGTGCCTCAGACCGCATTGCCTTAGGCATTCAGCGGGGGCTCAAGTCACTGGGTAGAACCATGCCGGACGATGTTGGGGTTATTGGCTTTGATGGGGTCTTTTTAGATCAAATTGCCAGTCCACAGTTGACCACCATGAAACAGAAAGTCTTGGACATGGGGATTGCCTGTGTGGAACAGCTCATGCGCTTAATTGAAGGAGAAAGCCTCAAGGAAAGGGCCTGCTACTTTGAAGCAGATTTGGTGGAAAGAGGGTCTACTAGATTGTAGGTTGCTTTACTTCCTATTTAGCTAGTGACATGATAAACTAAGAACCATAAGTAGATAGAGGGGGATATATAGACTATGACTGAGAAAAGAATGACGCGCACTGAGCGTATGCGTCAAGGAAATAAAATTGCTAAGAAGCCTGATAAGGCGACAAAGGCAAGTAAGAAAAAACAAGGGAAGAAAAGAAAAGGGGGCTTCTCTTGGCGGATTTTTCTGGCAATCTTGCTTTTCTTAGCGGCGGCAGTGCTATTCTTGCTAGATCCAATCAAGAACTACTTGGTCCGTCAAGGTCAGGAGGCGAATGCAGTCACTGAGTTAGACCGTAATAAGCGGGCTGAGATTGAAGCAAATGAGAAGAAGGAAGTGAACTATGACTTTGGTGTCATCAAACCACTTAATCCTTATGATGTCATCGCAAATGGAATTAATGCCAAGGATCTTCCGACTGTAGGTGGCGTGGCCATGCCAGATGTTGGTATGAACTTACCAATTTATAAGGGAGTAACCAATGAAGGGATGTTCTTAGGTGCAGGGACTTTGACTCCTAGCCAGAAGATGGGGGAATCTAACTATTCTATTGCTAGCCATCACTCCATTCATAAGGGCTTACTTTTTGAACCTTTGATGCATGCCAAGGTAGGCCAAGCTGTCTATCTGACAGACTTAGACAAGGTCTATAAATATGAAGTGAATTACATCGATCAAGTGGATCCAAGTCGTGTGGATTTGATTGAACCTACAACCAATCCAATCCTAACCATGATTACCTGTGACTCGACTCTTACCATGCGTGTCGTTGTTCAAGCTAAGTTAGTGGAAACTAAACCTATCGAAGAAGCATCCAAAGATATGGTCAATGCTTTCAAAGCCAAACAGACAGTTCCTACCAATAACTAAACAAGTAGAAACCCCAGACAGAATGTCTGGGGTTTTGTTTTAGGAGATAAATAATAGTCTAACTAAGCTTTGGGATGGCTTTTTGAATGATGACATTGGCAAGCTCCAGGAGGACACTGACAGGGGATGGTCTCCGGGGCAGTCTTGGCTTGTTCTTCTAGTTGCGTTATGATAGCTTGGCAATCAGCTTGGCTTAATGGTGTGCTGGCTAATAGCCGGGCCAGAAAATGGGCGCGATCTTTTCGACAAACAGGATCAAGGGCTGCTTGTAGGCGAAGGAGAGTGGCCTCTTCCTGGCTAATCGTTGCATAAAACTGATAGGGGCTAATCCCTTCGGCTTTGTCTAAATAGCCCTTTTGAATTAGTCGCGAGAGCAGGGATTTAATGGTCCCAACCTTCCAATCACTTGAGGCGGATAGTGTGTCAATGAGTTGACGACTGGTGATACCGGGCATAGTCCAAACCAGTCTCATAAGCCGCCACTCAGCCTCGCTAATATGATACATATCTGATTTATTTTGGCTTAGATTGGCAGTCATGAGCGGGCTCCTTTCTGTAAAAATTACATTTGTCATCTCTTAGTCTAGTAGGCTCAGAAGCCCTTGTCAAGCCAGGAGCACAAGATATAGGGGGAGCCCTAGTTAAAAGGCTCGATTGGACCGGATTTGAAGCGAGTGATTGCTTTTCATACCACTATATCTTGTGTTGTCTAGATGAATTGTGCACTAAATGTTGGGGCTTAAGGCTTGTTTTTCGTCCCAAATATGGTAAGATAGAACATGTTGAAAAATCTATTCAGGGAGGTGTTGAAATTGCTAGTGGTCTACCTATCCATCACGGGTCAAACGCGTAAGTTTGTCCATAAATTAGGCTATCCCTTGTTGGAGATTACTCCAGACTCCGTCTTCACTGAAGTCCAGGAACCCTATATTGCAGTCGTGCCGACTTATGAGAAGGAAGCAACCGAGATCGTCAATGAATTTATCGAAGTAGGCAATAACCGCCATTATTTTAAGGGCGTTGCCGGTGGTGGGAACCGTAATTTTAATACCTTATTTGGTTTTACAGCCAAGGATTTGGCCCGAGATTATCAAGTGCCCCCTCTTGCACTTATTTGAATTTCAGGGATCCGAAAATGATGTTAATAAATTGAAAGAGCAGGTGGAACAACTTGGATAAACCAGTCTTAAAGAGTCGTCCGACTGAAGTCACTTACTTCAAACTCAATAATGAATTAAACCGGCCCGTTGATGGGAAAATCCCTCTCAACAAGGATCGGGAAGCCGTGCGTGCTTATTTCCTAGAGCACGTTAACCCTAACACGGTCTTCTTCTATTCTTTGGAAGAGAAGATTAACTACTTGGTAGATAACGACTTTATCGAACGGGAATTCATTGAGAAATACCCAATGGAGTTCATTAAGGAGCTGATTTCCAGCACCTATAAGATGAAGTTCCGCTTCAAGTCCTTTATGTCTGCTTTCAAATTCTATACCCAATATGCCTTGCGAACTAACGATGGGGCTCGCTACCTAGAGCGCTATGAAGACCGTATTGCTTTTTGTGCCCTCTTCTTAGCGGACGGGGACCAGGAATTAGCGGTGCGTTTGCGGGACGAAATGATCAGCCAACGCTATCAACCCGCAACTCCAACCTTCCTTAACTCAGGGCGTAAGCGCCGTGGAGAGTTGGTTTCTTGCTTCTTAATCCAAATTTCTGACGATATGAACTCAATCGGTCGGGCTATCAACTCTGCCTTACAACTGTCTCGAATTGGAGGTGGGGTAGGGGTGAACCTGTCCAACCTACGAGCTGCTGGTGACCCGATTAAGAAGATTGAGAACGCCTCTAGCGGGGTTGTGCCAGTAATGAAGCTCTTGGAAGATAGCTTTAGCTATTCTAATAATTAGGCCAACGTAACGGGGCCGGTGCTGTCTACCTCAATGTCTTCCATCCAGATATTGTTTCCTTCCTCTCAACCAAGAAGGAAAACGCGGATGAGAAGGTCCGGGTTAAGACCCTATCTTTAGGGGTCGTGGTACCAGATAAATTCTACGAATTAGCTGCCAAAGATGAGCCTATGTACCTCTTCAGTCCATACGATGTGGAACGCATCTATGGCCGTCCATTTGCCTATGTGGATATTACGCAAGAATACGACAACTTGGTTAACAACCCTGAAATCCGCAAATCTAAGATTTCAGCACGTGACTTGGAAAATGAGATTTCTAAGCTCCAACAAGAATCAGGCTACCCATATATCGTCAACATCGACACGGCTAACCGGGCTAACCCAATTGATGGGACCATTACCATGTCCAACCTCTGTTCTGAAATCCTTCAAGTTCAACGGCCAAGCCACATTAACAACCGTCAAGAGTTTGAAGTCTTAGGGACAGACATTAGCTGTAACTTGGGTTCAACTAACATTCCAAACATGATTGAATCACCTGACTTTGCTTCATCGGTAGAGACTGCGGTCCGGGCCTTGACCTATGTCACTGACCACTCTAACATTGAAGCAGTGCCAACTGTTAAGCACGGCAATGATTTGGCTCATACCATTGGTTTGGGCGGCATGGGCTTGCATACCCTCTTCGCCATTAACCAAATGGAGTATGGCTCACCAGAATCTGTTGAGTTAACGGAAGCCTACTTCTATGCCCTCAACTACTACACTTTAGTAGCTAGCAACAAGATTGCTAAAGAACGTGGCAAGAGCTTTGACAACTTCGAGAATTCTAAGTACGCGACAGGTGAGTACTTCGATGCTTATATCCAAGCACCATTCCAAGTAACTTCTGAAAAAGTGACTGCGATTATGAGCAAGGTGGCCTTGCCAACAGCAGATGACTGGCGTGCCCTCAAGGAAGCAGTGGCGGCTCACGGCCTCTACCACCAAAACCGTCTGGCCATTGCCCCAACCGGCTCTATCTCCTATGTCAACGAGACCAGTGCTAGCTTGCACCCAATTACGCGTCTGATTGAAGAACGTCAAGAGAAGAAGACAGGGAAGACCTATTATCCAGCACCAATGCTATCCAATGAGACCCTGCCATACTATAAATCAGCCTACGATACCGATATGCGTAAGGTGATCGACGTCTATGCGGCGGCCCAAAAACATATCGACCAGGGCATGTCCTTAACCCTCTTCATGCGTTCAGAATTGCCAGAAGGCATGTATGAGTGGAAAGAAGGCCGGACCAATAAGATGACCACTCGTGACCTCAACATCTTACGTCACTATGCTTGGAAGAAGGGCATCAAGTCCATCTACTATGTGCGGACCTTTACGGAAAATAACGACGAAGTCGGCAGCAACGAATGCGAAAGCTGCTCGATCTAGGAGGCGTCAGACATGACAGACAAACAATACTTTAACCAAATTCTTTCCCAGAAGAACAACATGCCAGTAGCCTACTATAAGGCCATCGACTGGAACAAGGTCGAAGACATGATTGATAAGTTGACCTGGGAAAAACTGACCGAGCAATTCTGGTTGGATACCCGGATTCCGGTTTCTAATGACTTGGATGACTGGCGGACCTTATCCATGGCAGAGCGTGACGTAGTGGCCAAAGCCTTCGGCGGTTTGACCCTCCTAGATACTCTTCAATCAGAAGAAGGGGCGGCGCTCATGAAGGATTTTGTCCGGACCCAACATGAAGAAGCGGTCTGGAATAATATCCAGTTCATGGAATCTGTTCACGCCAAGTCCTACTCTACTATCTTCTCCACCTTAAACACTAAGGCTGAAATCGAAGAAATCTTCGAATGGACTAACACTAACGAGCAACTCCAGTATAAGGCTAAGAAGATCAATGAAATCTACCAATCAGGCCATGGCCTCAAGATTAAGGCAGCCTCTACTATGTTAGAGACCTTCCTCTTCTACTCAGGTTTCTTCACGCCACTTTATTACTTAGGTAATAACAAGTTGGCCAACGTGGCAGAAATTATCAAGCTCATTATCCGTGACGAGTCAGTCCACGGGACCTATACAGGTTATAAATTCCAATTGGGCTATAATGAATTGCCAGAAGACCAGCAAGCGGAGCTCAAGATGTGGGTCTATGAACTCTGTATGGACCTCTACCAGAATGAAGCTAAGTACACCCAGTCCCTCTATGATCAAGTAGGTTGGACTGAAAAAGTTAAAGTCTTCATTCGCTATAATGCCAATAAGGCGCTTCAAAACTTAGGTTTTGATCCGCTCTTCCCGGATACAGCAGAAGATGTTGATCCAATCGTCATGAACGGGATTTCGACCGGAACATCCAACCATGACTTCTTCTCACAAGTAGGTAACGGCTACCTCTTGGGTGAAGTGGAAGCAATGGATGACGAAGACTATTCTAAGTGGCTATAAAAAGAAAGCTAGGACCGCGGTCCTAGCTTTTTCTTTGGCTTATCTTGTTTAGAAATTCTCCCGTACGTAAGCGTCTAAGGCTAAGAGGGCATCTGCCACATCACTAGGCGTGAATTTTTGAGCCATTTGATGAATGGTTTCGCCATCTTGGGTGGCCAGTGCGCCGACTTTGACTAGGTCTTCATAGGCCACGCCAGCTAATTTCACTTCTTCCAAGGTAGTTGGGAGACCCAAGGCTTGATAGAAGCGGATGTAGCGGTCTAATTCTTCTTTAGGACGATTTTCTAATAGCAATTGGGTCAGGGTCCCATAGGCTACCTTTTCCCCGTGAGTTAGACTGTGAATATCGCCGTGTAAGGCAGTAAAGCCATTGTGGATGGCGTGAGCAGCAGCCAGCCCACAAGATTCAAACCAATCCCACTCAGTAAGGTGTTGGCTTCTACCACTGCTTCTAGGGCTGGCGTCACGACCTTGGCATGGGCTGCAGCAAGCGCTTGTAGGCCATTTTCAAAGAGGGTGGCTTCGCAGGCACGGGCAATGGCTTCGGCTGCGATACTTGGACTGCCACCGGCCATGGTTGCGCCATATGCTTCAATGACAGCACGACCTTCAACCCAGGTAGCTAGGGCATCTGCAATCCCAGAAGCTAGCAGGCGCACAGGTGCTTGGGCAATGACTTGGGTGTCTACGAGGACTAGTTCAGGGTTTTTGCTGTAGAAGAGGTAACGTTCGAAGACGCCTTCTTCTGAGTAAATCACTGAGAGAGCCGAAGTAGGAGCATCGAGTCGAAGCAACCGTCGGCAAGATAGCCACCGGTACCTGCAGTTTGTCAGCAATGGCTTTGGCGGTATCAATGGTCTTACCACCACCCAAACCTAGGATGACTTGAATGTCTAGGTCACGACCCACTTGGCTAACGCGGTCAATTTCGACGTCTGAAGCTTCTCCATGGAAGGCTTCGTAGTGAACAAAGGCACTGCGAGCTTTGAGGTCTTCTTCTAACTGACGGCCGGCAATTTCATAAACAGTCGAGTCGGCTAGTAGGAGTGCGCGCTTACCTAGAGCGAGAATATGGTCTAAGCCAGACTTGAGCACGCCTTTACCTTGGACATAACGAGAAGGACTTGCAAATACTTTTTCCATCAAACATCACCTTTTCTTTCTAGATTTGTGGCTGAGCCACTATAAGCTTAGTCTAGCACTGGAAGGCTTGTGAAGCAAGTGAAAGGCCTTTCAAAATTATGTTGTGATTAGGATTCACAAATTTTCTAATTTTTGTCGGGGAAAGGTCCTTTTATGACTGAGGTATAGGCAATCTCTATCTAAGTATAAACTATATTCTTAAATTCAATAAAATACCATATTTTATATAATCGGCTTTCAATCTGATGACAGGAGTGCTATACTTAAAGCATAGAATTCTATGACAAACCTAGAAAGAAGGATCTGATAATATGGACTTTACAGGTAAAAGAGCCATTGTCACAGGTGGTGCCAATGGGATCGGGAAAGAAGTCGTTCGCGGTATTGTCGAAGGCGGTGGTTCCGTCATTATCGCCGATATCAATGAGGTAGCAGCTCGGGCAACCATTGCAGAATTTGGTCCAGCCGTTGATTTTGTCCACATGGATTTAGGTGACCATGAGGCCATTGAGACCGCTATGCAAAGTATTCTGTCTAGACCTGAACGCGTGGATATTCTAGTCAACTGTGCTGGGGTCATCTCTGCTAAGCCATTTGATCAATTAAGCTATGAGGAATGGGAACGCACTATCCGGATTAATCTGACCGGCTGCTTCTCTACCATCAGCCAGATTTTCCCTTATTTCAAGGAAGCGGGCGGGGGGCGTATTGTCAACGTCTCCTCAGTAGCCGCTAAATTAGGGGGTGGCCTCTTAGGGACCGCTGCTTATGCCTCTTCTAAGGCGGGCTTGAATGGCTTAACCAAAGCCATTGCCAAGGAAGGCGGTAAATACGGTATCTACTGTAATGCGGTTTGCCCATCCTTCACCCGGACTGAAATGACGACCGTCCTATCTGAAGACGCTGAAAAGAGCCAACGTGTCATCAGCATGATTCCGCTAGGCAAGCGCGCCGAACCGGTTGAAATTGCCCAAATGATTCTCTTCTTTGCTAGCGATTTAGCTAGCTTCATCACGGGGGAAATTGGCGACTGCGACGGCGGCATTACCTTGGATGGTTGATGTCTAGAAGTCAATCTATCTGAAGGGAGCCTAGTAAGATGCAAAAAGCCAAAAAATTCAAAATCCCTGGGGACATTATTATTATCCCTATGTTTATCGGCTGTGCCATTAACAGCCTGTTGCCACAGGTCCTAGAAATTGGAGGCTTCACTACTCCAATTGTAAAGGGTGCCGGGCCTCTAGTCGGGGCCTTCCTCTTCTTCATTGGGGGGACCATTTCCTTAAAAAATACGCCTAAAGCGGTAGGACGCGGGGCAGCTATCATCCTATCCAAGATTGCCGTCTCCGTTGTCCTAGGGCTCTTAGTAGCCAAACTCCTAGGCGATAATTTCCTAGGACTGTCAGCCCTAGCCATCATCGGGGCCATGTCTGTGGCCAATAATGCTATGTATGCCGGCATTGTCGATGTCTACGGTAATGAAATTGACGCTGGGGCAGTGGGGATTACTACCCTCAGTGTGGGGTCCCTATGGTGACCATGGCGGCCTTAGCTTCAGCGGGCTTGGCTAATATTTCCATTTGGAACTTGGTTGGGACGGTCTTGCCCCTAGTCTTAGGGATTGCCCTTGGGAATGCCTTTCCTTTTATGAAGAAAGCTCTATCCAATGGGGTGCCTGCCATTATTATGATTGTTGGTTTCTGCTTGGGGGCCAAACATGAGCTTCGGCCAAATTCTTGAAGGCGGTCTGCCAGGGTATCCTCTTAGGGATTCTGACCACCGCGCTTGGCGGGGCAGTCGCTATCTGGGTGGACCGGTCTACAGGCGGGTCCGGGATTGCCGGTGCAGCCATTTCAAGTACGGCAGCCAGTGCCATTGCGACCCCAGCAGCCTTGGCGGCTGTGGATGCTAGTTTTAAGGGACTGGAGTCAATCGCCACAACTCAGATTACGGCCTCCGTTATCGTGACGGCTATTCTAACGCCACTTTTGACCGCTTGGGTAGCTAAGCGCAATCAGGAAAAGGGAATTGACAGCAAAGCAATCTAAGAAAGGGCCAGCAGAAGATGCTGGCCTTTTGGTATCAAGAAAACCACCAGCAATGCTGGTGGTTCCGGAGAGCTTATAGCGAGGTAAGAAAAATAACCTCCCAATTGGTAAACTTAGTGTAGGTTTCCCGACCACACCAAAAGAACCATGGAGGTATCCTTACGAAAAAGGACAATATACACAAGTCGGAAATGTAAGTATCCTATCGTGTTCGCGCCCCAATATCGATGTCAAAACATATATGGGAAGTACAAGGCAACGATTGGCAGAATTATTCGTGAATTATGCGAGCGCAAGGGCGTCAATATCTATGAAACAAATGTCTGCAAAGACCGCATTGAAGTTTGCAAGGTTTATGGGGTATCTGAAAGGAAAAAATAGTCTCATGATATTTGATCGATAGGCAAATTTAAAGTGACGTTATGGGAACCGTAAGTTTTGGTGTCGAGGCTACTTCGTAGATACAGTAGGCCTTTAGACCGTGGCCGGTAGCAGAGGCTTCCAGTCGCAAAGCAAACCGCCTGTTACAAGGGTCGGTTTTGATTGTGGTTAACCCGAAGTGCTATAAGAATATTGTGACTTTGAGTGGAGCTCAAGCTAAATCCAGCATTGGCTTTAGTCTCTATATCTTGATGAACTGTCTCCCAGCTAGTAGAATGAAGGTAACAATTTTGTGTGTCAATCATCCTAGAACCCACAAAGGTAGTTTAAGATAAGAAGGAGAATGAATATGACTTATAATATTGAATTAGTCTCTTTTGATGAAGACAAATTGCGAGCTGTTTGGGAGTTGGGATTTCGTGATGCGGAACCTGAGTGGGCGCGTTGGGATGCACCTTATTTTCAAGAATATCAAGCATATGAGAGTTTTGAAGACTTTGTCTCTAGTGGCGTGGCAGCTTTTCTCTTAAGTGAAGGTGTGCGTTGTATCCAAGTAGAAGGCCAAGCAGTGGGAATGGTCTCCCGAATTTGGGAAGATCGACGAACTCGTTGGATGGAAGTAGGAATTGTCATTTATGATGCCAATCGTTGGAACACTGGTGTGGGACGGAAGGCTTTGGCGAAGTGGACGACCGATACTTTCGATTGTTTTACTGAATTAGAACATTTGGGCCTAACAACTTGGAGCGGAAATGTCCGTATGATGAGTTGCGCCCACGGTCTCGGTTGGCAACAAGAAGCCTGTATTCGTCGAGTCCGCTACTGGCAGGGGACCTACTATGATAGCGTCAAGTATGGAGTCCTCAGAGAAGAATGGGGAAAATAATAGATGAGAACTCACTGAGCGCTTGGTTTGTTGGGTTCTCTTGCTTTCAGTCATTGAGGATGGATGCGGGTAGATTCGTATTTCTTGTGCCCCATGAGCATGAGTAGTGAAATTAAACTATCCACTTTCCAATATGAAATATTTTTTTGAAGTGACTGATGGCCCCAAAAAAAATGAAGCAGAAAGGTAGAGTGCAGATGAAAATTAAAGATATAGTACGTGACTATAATTTGGACAAAGAGGCCTTTGAGGCCTTCCTCCAAGACCAAGGAATCGCAGTGAAATTTTCTCTGACCGGTGCCTATCTAGAAGACAGTGTGGACCTAGTTCATTTGTTAGACCAATTTCAGAACTATATGGCTGACCAAGATGAGGAATTTGCTGAACAACTTGCCCAACAAAAAGAACGGGAGCAAGGAATTGCTAATATTGTAGTGACTACGGGACAGGGGTTTGATGGTTATACTATCACGCATTATGGCGGGCCTGTGGCTAGTGATTTGGCACATTCTATCGCGCGTGGTGTGGATGGAGGTCGTGGAGACCATGCCTTAGGTGACCCGGCCCAAAGTTTGGTAGATGTTATGGAAGAAGGGCGTATCCTGACTTTGGCCCATCTCAAGGAACAAGCCTATGATCTTGGCTGTAATGCCATTATCAACCTTAAATTTGATTATGTGACCTTAGAACCTGAAACAGTCAATACTCAAGGAGCTACAAGCTATCTTCCTTATGTATTCTGTGTTACCGCTCTAGGTACAGCAGTCTACGCGGAGGAAGTCTAATCAGCTAAGACCATCATTTCAGACGCTAAATCAACCCACTGAGCCTTACGGTTTAGTGGGTATTTTTTCATTGAGCTAGTAAATTTAGGTGAACCTCAAAGAATAGGACCTAAGTCCTATTCGCTGAGCACTGTCATGTGGTATAATCATCTTGTCCTCGAAAAGAAAACTTGATTCAGAGGACAGGAGGATCATAATATGAAAAAAACGTGGTTATTTGTGATTGCTGTTCTGGCAGTCATCGCCTTTGCCTTAGGTGGTACCTATAATGGCCTGGTATCATCGCAAAATGCAGTTACTCAAGCCCAGGCGGACGTGCAAGTTGATTTGCAACGCCGCTATGACTTAATTCCTAATGTAGTCAACAGTGTGAAGGGTTATATGAGTCATGAATCAGAAATCTTCGAGAAAATAGCGGAAGCCCGTGCTAAGATTGGTTCTGGTAATGCGTCAGAAGCCGAGCAAGGCCAGTCTGACTTATCATCAGCTGTGTCCCGTTTATTGGTTTTAACAGAGAATTATCCAGATTTGAAGGCTAATCAACAGGTAGAAAATCTTATTACTGAATTGGAAGGCACTGAGAACCGTATCAAGACCTCTCGTGGCGTTTTCAATGAAGTAGCGACCAAGTATAATACTAAGGTTCGCTCCTTCCCAACTAACTTGGTAGCGGGAATCTTCGGTTTCCAACCGGTGAACTTGTATCAAGCAAGTAGTGATGCGCAAGTAGCACCAACAGTAGATTTGAATTCTTCTAGCCGTTAAGGCGACAGTAAGACCTATGAGGAGGCATGACCATGAAAACTAAAAAATGGCGAGGATTCCTACTCTTGCTCGGATTTGTTTTCTTGTTTATGGTGGGTTGTGGCGCTAAGACTAACAACTTACCGGATAAACCTGAGCGGTCGGTTGTAGATGAGGCTAAAGTCTTGTCTCAGGATACTTTAGCCTATATTGATCAGGTCAACCGTCAATTGGCTCAGACCTCGGAGCAATATCAAATTGGGGTTTATCTGCCAACTGATCTCAAAGGTTTCAGTATTGAAGAGCTAGCTAACAAGGTAGCTAAAAAATGGCAAGTGGGTTTCTCTGGTACTAACAATGGAATATTGTTGGTGGTCGCGCCTAATGACCGCAAGATGCGGATTGAGACCTCAAATAAGGCGGCTGAAGCCTTACCCGATGTGGCGGCCAAACGAATCTTGGATTCTGCCAAGAGTGAACTCAAAGCTAAGGATTACGATCGAGCAGTGCGTCTGCAGATACAGGGGATTATCCAGTATCTAGGCTTGTCGGATAGCCAACTGACGCAACTTGGGGTGACTAACTCGGCACGTGCCGAGCATGAGACAGCCTTGCGCTGGTCTAAGAGCCCTTGGCGTTTTGTTGCCAGTGCTTGGCCGCTCTTTGTTATTTTGCCTTTTGGTATACCACTCGGTATTCGCCTCTTACGGCGTCGCCGTGGCGCCTTCCGTTGGTCCGATGACGATGATGATTTCTTCGACGGATTCTGGGGCAGCGGCGGTAGTGGCGGCATCCTAGGCGGTTGGTGGAGCTCTGATAGTTCCGATTCTGGCTCCGGTTCAAGTGGTAGTTCAAGTGGCAGTTCCGGCGGTTGGGGCGGTGGCGGCTTCGGCGGCGGCGGTGCTTCCAGTGGCTGGTAAAGTAATCAAATAGCTAAGGCTAGGACTGAGTCCTGGCCTTTTTCGTTTGGCTAGATTGAACCTATCTTCTGTGATATAGTAGGAAAGAAGAGATAAGGAGGATAAGCATGAAATTTCTTATACCGAGTGCCAAGCAGATGTCAGGCTTGTCTGATGGCAAGTTCGTTGAGTTAGCGCCAGCTAGCCAGGCTGTAGTGGCTCAATTAGTGGATTTATCAACTGAAGAATTGGCTAAGTTTTATGATATTTCTGACGCTCAAGCTGTAACCGAGACGGAAAGCTGGCAGGCTTTGGCGGCAGGAAAAGCGGCGTCATACCCTGCCATGGATTTATACGATGGCCTAATGTATCGTCAATTCAAGCCGGTGCTTAAGTCAGATAAGGCTCGAGCCTTCGCTAGTCAGCATGTCTTGATTGCCACCGCGCTCTATGGCTTAATTGTGGCTAATGCCCCGATTGCGCCGCATAGATTAGATTTCATGAAATCTCTCAAGGTTAATGGCAAGCCCCTAAAAGCCTATTGGAAGGCACAGTATGATACATCTATAAGCGCCAATCAAGATGAAGTATTGGTTTCCCTTCTATCATCTGAGTTTGAACAAGTATTCAGTCCAGCCCTGCGGCGACTTTCTTACGGGTTCAGTTTCTAGAAGAAGTGGATGGCCGACTCAAACGCCATTCGACCATTTCTAAGAAAGGGCGCGGGCAGCTACTAGCTTATTGTATAGAGCATCAAGTCCAGACTCTAGAAGCACTCCAAGCTGCTAAGTTTGATGGCTACAGCTACCGGGCAGATTTATCCAGTGAACTAGACTGGGTCTACGTTAAAAAATAGAGAAATAAAGGAATAAGCCAGCCCCTTAGGGGCTGGCTTATTTAGCTAGTATAGGCTATTTTTCATTGTCACTAGCAAGCTGGCTTTCAGGTTTCTTACCTTCTAACAAATCTAGCGCCCAGCGGTAGCCAATATAGTGGAAGTCACCGCGTAAGTCCTCTTCCAAGATTTTGCGGTATTTGCCTTTGACGAAGTCAATGAGCTTCTGGTGTAAGTCGACCAGGATTTGATCTTGGTCCGTTACATAGAGGATGCGCTCAGCACCTTTGCTCGGATAGTAGTAGCGCGCCTTAACCGGTGTATCAGGCTTCTCGGTTGCAAAGAGCCCATCTGTCAAGATCTTGACTGCTTCAATAATGCGGTCATCATGACCGGATTCCAGAATTTGAATCTTTCTCTAGTAATTCAGGAACGGTTGTCACCAAGCGCAGTTGGTAGTGGTCTAGGGAGAAGTTGAGGCCTTCCAAGATTTGCTCCAAATCGTCTTCTAGACGATCTTTGTCTTCCAGATAATGGGGCAAGAGAAAAATCATATAGGCAGCTTGTGGATTATGATAGAGAAATTGATAAGTGAGTTGACGCTCAGCACCACAAGTAGGGCACTCGAAGCGGAAGAGTTGACCTTCGAAGAGATCACGCACTAAAGGCGATTGGGTCTTGCTATTAAGGTGAGTAGGGTAGTCTTTATCTACTTGGGTCTGACAGACAGGGCAAGTCAGGTGGAGTTCAGGCATGGTGAAGCCTCCTTCATCAATCTTTCTTTTATTATATCAAAAAAAAATGCGAAATCTATCTCAAGCTACTTAGAATAGAAAAAATGTGGTACAATAGGAATGTAAGGGTGCCCGTAAGTCAGTCGCGAGCAACCCATAATGTATGCAGAAAGGGATGGAAGTAATGAACTGTTTAGTGGTCTATATGTCACGTTATGGCTCGACCAAACGCTATGCTGAGCAAATCGCCAAAGTGCTTAATTGCCGTGTCTGTGCCCATAATGAGGTCACCGATACACTCCTGGCAGAGAGTCAGATTATGATTCTGGGAACCTGTATTTTGGAAGGGCGTTTAGAAGGTGCTCCTGTTTATCAAGAATGGATAGAGTCTTGGCCTGACAAGTATTGGATTCTCTACACGGTTGGTCTCTCCAATCCAGACTTAACTAACTTTGATCCTCTCATGGCGGCGGCCTTCAAGCCAGAAGTCTTGGAGCGCATCACTGAATTCCATTTTCGCGGAACAATTGTCTATAAGCGCCTCGACTTTATGCAACGCTTAGCTAAGCAACTAGAAGATACCAAAGAACATTCCCTAGATACAGTCAGTTTGGGTGACGTAGAGCGCTCCATGCTGGAGACATATGGGACCACTTATGATGTAACCGAAGAATCTTCTCTGGAGCCTTTGGTGGCTCGGGTTCGTGCTATTCAGAAAGGAGCAAAATAAATGGTAGATACCAAGGAACTAGTCGGCCGTTATGCCGCTAATTATGTTAAAGACGGTATGGTGGTCGGTTTAGGGACCGGCTCAACAGCTTATTGGTTTGTTGAAGAATTAGGTGCTCGTATTGCGGATGGCCGCCTCAAACAAATTGTGGGCGTGGCTACTTCTCGTCGGACAGCGGAACAAGCCCTTAAGTTAGGCATTACCATCATGGATTTAGATCGGGTTAACCATATTGATTTGGTCGTTGACGGGGCGGATGAAGTGACCCGTGATTTCTATGGCATCAAAGGGGGTGGTGGTGCCCTCTTGCATGAAAAGATTGTGGCTAAAAATGCTAAACGTTCTATTTGGGTTGTAGGTGAAGACAAGGTAGTCGATACTTTAGGAGCTTTCCCCTTGCCTGTTGAGGTGGTGCAGTTTGGGTCCTGGAATCTTTTCCGTCAACTGATGGCAGCAGGCCTAGAACCAAGCTTCCGTAAAGTTGGGTCTGATTCGCTCTATATGACAGATTCTGGTAACTACATTATTGACTTGAAACTAGGCCAGATTCCTTACCCTCACCAGCTTGCTCATGAATTGAAAAATACGGTAGGGGGTAGTCGAACATGGCCTCTTTCCTAGATGTTTGTGATACTTTCTTGGTGGGGACGTGCGGACGGTACCATTCTCCTCTATCAGAAAGATCAAGCCGAGCCAATGACAATTGAGGTGAACTAAATGCGGGTAGTAGACCTAATCGAGAAAAAACAAGCAGGCCTGGCCTTGAGTCAGGAAGAAATCAATTTCCTGATTGCCGGTTATACAGATGGCACAATACCTGATTATCAGATGAGCGCTTTAGCCATGGCTATCTATTTCCAAGGCATGACGGAAGAAGAAGCTAGCTACTTGACTATGGCCATGGTCAAGTCAGGGGATGAGATTGATTTATCCGCTATTCATGGTGTCAAAGTCGATAAACACTCAACTGGTGGCGTGGGCGATACAACTACCCTGGTGCTAGCACCTCTAGTAGCTGCCTGTGGTGTGCCAGTTGCTAAAATGAGTGGTCGTGGCTTGGGCCATACGGGTGGGACCACTGATAAATTAGAGGCCATTCCTGGCTTCTCCGTGACTCTATCACCCCAAGATTTTATTGATCATGTTAATCGCTACAAGATTGCGGTAGTTGGTCAGAGTGGTAACCTGACCCCGGCCGACAAGAAGCTCTATGCCCTGCGGGATGTGACGGGTACCGTCCAATCTATTCCCCTTGATTGCTAGCTCCATTATGAGTAAGAAAATTGCGGCCGGAGCAGATGCCATTGTCTTAGACGTTAAGACAGGCGAAGGGGCCTTCATGAAGACCTTGGCAGATGCGGAAGCTCTGGCTCATACCATGGTGAAGATCGGCACACCAAGTGGGTCGTAAGACCTTGGCTGTTATTTCCGATATGAGCCAGCCATTAGGCTATATGATTGGGAATGCCCTTAGAAGTCAAGGAAGCCATCCAGACCCTTCAAGGCCAAGGACCAGAAGATTTGACAGAACTCTGCCTGGTTTTAGGCTGGTCAAATGTTGCTAGCAGCAAACCGAGTAGCCAGTCTTGAAGAAGGGAAGGCGCTCTTGCAAGAACAAATCGACTCAGGTCGTGCCTTGGAAGTCTTTAAGACTTTCCTAGCCAACCAAGGTGGAGATACAAGAATTGTCGATAATCCAGACTTTTTACCTCAAGCTCGCTATCAAATTCCATTCCTAGCCCAAAGTTCGGGTCTAGTCAGCCAATGGGTGGCTGATGAAGTAGGGGTAGCCGCTATGATGTTAGGCGCAGGACGTGAGACCAAGGAAGATATTATCGATCCCAGCGGTAGGGATTGAACTCTGCGTTAAGGTCGGTGATCCTATTCAAGAAGGCCAACCACTTGCGATTTTACACAGTAACCGAGAAGATGTGAGCGAGGTCTTGGCTCGCTTGTCTGCTGCCGTTTCAATTGCCGACTCCGCTCAGGTGCCAGAATTAATTCGCAAAGTTATTGTGGAGTAAGTTTATCAACCAATCAAACAGCCCCCATCAGTTGGAAAATCAGCCAACGGTGGAGGGCTGTTGAATTATAACGAGCTTTTCTAAAAAAGTCTTAACTAGGGTGGTTTTAGTTTACTTTTGCAAGTCAGAGTGTTAAACTGACTGATGAATTTGTATGATTTTCGGAAACGAAATGAGGTGACAAAATGTCAATTAAACCAAGAACAATCAAGCCTTTTTCTTATGGGGTGCTAGCCTTAGGCTTAGCGCTTATACTAGGGAGCGCAGAGGTGGTAGGTGCCCAATCAGATTCTGAGCAAGTAGACTCAACAAGCCAAGTAGAAGGCCTAGCCACCTCGTCTGAGAGTGCTAGTTCTGTAGCTGAATCCGAAATGGTCTCCACTTCTGCTGAGAGTTTGGCTGAACCACAACTATCCAAACAAGAACTATTGCAGGCCGCCCTTGATGCTATGCATGAGTTAAAAACCTACCAGGTACGTTATGGCTTTACCTACGTCAAGGATCGGGCTTATACTGCCCAAGTACAAGCGGTGGGGGACCGTAGTCGCGGTATTGCTAAGATACAATTAACCTATTATGGCGATAAAGGCGAAGGTCTTAAGTATCAACTCGATTTGATGACTTATGATAATCTCTCTCATGTCTATATTAAGCATAGTCAATTATTAGCAAGCATGACCTTCTTCCCTGAATTGTCTTTGACAACGGAGCAGCTCAAGGCCCTAGAAGCCTATGATGACTATTATATCGAACTTAGCAAGGAACAGCTCAAGCAAGTTGGCTTAGATCAAGAAGCTTTCCAACTGCTTTTCTTAGAGCCTAACCGCAAGAAGTTGAATCAGTTGCCGGAAGCTAAGATTCATGAGTTCAAAGGGACCGTGATGACTAGTGCAGAATTGACTGAAATACCGGAGTTTCTCTTTGACCAGACACGTAACTTACATCTCGATTATCGTCTTAAGATGGAGTGGGAAGCAAGTGACAAAGGCCCTAGTCTAAAACTCAATCCCCATCTAGATTTGGTGGGTAAAGGGGTCGGTTTGGACCTTCAAGGGGGAAGTATCAGCTAAGATTCGTAAAGGAGAATTTGGCCTCAACCGCATTGCGGATATCGCGACGGGCAAGGTAGATTTTCTTAAGGCAATGCAATTGAAGACGAGCCCTGTGCTCCAAAAGCTCAAGCGTTTTAGCTTGCGAGTGAATCCTAAGGAACAGAGCTATCGTATGACTCTCTTGGGGGTGGTAGAAGATACCAACCTTAACCTTTTCAATAATAATCCTGCCTATACACGCTCTTATGACTATGTAGTGGATTATGAGTTGAGCCCTAGTCAGAAACACTTACCAGATATTACTGAGCTTAAGCGCCTTTCGGCTCAGGAATATCAATCCATATTAAATAAGATATTAAGTCAGACACCAAAAGAGTAGGATTTCTTTTATGGCTGCCAGTTTACTAGATAGTAAACTGGCTTTTTGTTTTGCCTAGGAACCTATGTCTGTGGCACCAATTAGCTAATAATAGCAGAGGCCCATGACAAAATAGTGTTCGTATGTCCCTAATGTAGAATGGTGTGATAGAGGAGAGTCTTAAGCTAGTGTCTAGGGATGAGTCTTTTTGTTAACTTATATAGAGGAATCCAAAAAATGATCTTTAATTATTAAGTAGAATATGCAGTTTCATTGTCTCTTAGGTCATAATAAGAGTCTATGTCAGAAGCAATAAATTTCTGTAAACTACATATTTATCAATGGAAAGCTTATCAAATGATTAGAAGCAAATTTCCTAAAAAACATCGTGCAATCTCTCTCTATATATACTATAATAATGGGCGGAGTGAATGAAAGAAGTTAACAAGGGCACTACCTTGGCTCCAGTTCCATTGGTGTGCAGATTCTCATGTAGAGTAGCTTCCTCGTTAGTTTGTTTCTTTCATCGTATATTTTATATAGAGGAGTCAGTCTATGTTTAGTAAGAATAATCGCCAGATGAATGATAAAAAACAGGGCGAGATAATCACGCGCTATACGATTAAGAAGTTTAGCTTTGGCGCAGCCTCTGTAGCAGTAGCCTGTGGTATTTATTTTGCTAATGGTGCAACTGCGGAGGCCCAAGATTATAGCGGTGTAACAAGTAGTGTAGATTACGAAGTAGTGGCCGAAGCGAGCGATCAATCGCTAGCCCCCGAGGTTAACCTAAATCAAGCCTCAGAAGTAGATAGTCTTGCTTCAACGGATCAAGGAAGTGATCCAATAGAATCTAGGGAAAAACTTAAAGAAGAAGAGAGTTTGAATAAGCCCCAAGAATCCTCAGAAGGCCCTATTCATTCTGCTTCTAGTCAAGCAACAAATGAAGATCGACCAGTGCCTTCTGTGGAAGCATTACAGACTAGTCGTTCTCGCCGAGTACGTCGAGATGTTACATCTAATAGTTTGCGGGATGGCAATCCTAATAATACGGTATCGAAGCCTACCTTGGCTGATTCGGAGAATAAGAGACCAGCTGATTTAATGAAGCAAATCAATTGGCTAGATTTATCTGACCCTAATTCAATTTCGAATTTGGACAATGGTTCCCTTAAAGTAGGAACCGTCTATGAAAGAAATTTCGCCAGGATATCGGGTTAAATTGACGGTTACGGACTTAAAACCCTTTAACTCAACCGAAATCTATCGTAATCGTGTTCAGGGGACTGAGCATGCAGCTAGCTACAATCCGAATGCTAAGAATACATGGCTGACATATGCGCCTGAATACAATGATCAGCAGAACAATGGAGATGACTACCGTCCTAAAATTATAGGGGCAGCTCAGAACCAATGGACAGCTATTAGAGATCAAGGAATCAATACTAAAGGACGATTGACCCAATTACAAGTGCCACGCAACGGTGCCAACTATGGGGTGACTTTCAAAGTTGAAGCAACTTATCTTAACAAGCCAGTTAAGGCGACTGTAGTTATGGCCGATGGCGAAGATGCCAACCCAGGTGAGTATGCTATATTTACTACAAATGGGCAAGGCTGGGAGCACTTGGCTGAATGGAAACGTGTCCGCCCAGATGGGACCGAAATTACGGATACCTATTATGCAATGCTTCCTAACACTGATGGTCAATATATCGGGGAAGAAGGGAGTAAGGTTTATTGGCAAGCCTATACTAATCCAGATCAAAAAACGGGGGGGCTAGGTTCCCAAGTTTTTGGTCCTAATGTTTCAAATGGCTATACGGTGCCACTTGTTATGAGTCGTGGGGCTTCTGAAGTGGGAATTTATATTGCTTCTTCAGGTCAACAAGGGGCTATGATAGGTTTTATGGTTGTCGATGAAGGGGATGCTCCTGAAACTTATGGGACAGCAGTTCACGCTATTTCTGGCTACGATGCAGAGACAGGGAATCCTAGCCCTCAACCTTATCTAGGTAGGGTGAAAGCCGATGTTGACACATCTTCTGGCGGTGACTGGACTCACGATGATAATACAGATCACGCCGATGAAGGTATCAAGCAACTCTTGCCTGATGATTTAGTTAATCAAACTCACAATCTTTCCGAGCAGATCGTCTTCGTGACGAAAATTACTCCGTTCGTTTCCACGCAAATGCCAATGGCAATGCCAAGGCATATGTTCGTGCTTGGATGGACTTCAACCAAAACGGAAAGTTTGATGATAATGAAGCCAGTGATTTCACTGAAGTAACGGGTGAAGGCGACTTCACTGTTAACTTTTAGAAAATCATCCGCCGATGACAAATGATCAGGTTAACAAGATTGGGATGCGTGTTCGTATTGCCTTGAATCAAGGGGATATTGAAAAACCTACTGGAACAGCATTTAGTGGGGAAGTAGAGGACTTAGAAGTTCTCTTAACCTATCCACCAGAAGGTGAGAAGAAGGAGACTTTTGGTTTAGCAAGATCAACAACAAAAAGCGACCCTTCACTTTACTCCTCGTGGTGTAGATAAGAACGATGAGAATGCCAAAGCAGCCATTGACACCAACAAAGCACCAATCGTTTTAGATAATACAGGGCAGACCCTAACACCAAATGGTGAGGGATGGTATACTACGACAGAAGGACGCTATAAAGTGACCGCAGATGGCGCTGACGTTAATGTTGTTTTTGAGCCTGCGGCAGGTTTTACTGGTAAAGCAGCAGGGATTAATATTCGTCGTTTTGATACCAACGGATCAGACACTAACTGGACCGCTAAGAACAATTCAGAAGCACCTGTAAGTGATACGCTCAATACTATGGACGCTCGTTATGTTCCAAATGTATTGAAGCATACGGAGAACGTTTCAACCGACGCACAAGGTTTACCACAAGAAAAAGACATCGTCTTTAATGATGGGGATCCAGCCAACACACCTGTTCAGCCATCGGCTAGCAATCCAGCTACTTTCTTAGATGCTGAGGGTAATCCTGTATCAGGAACAAGTATTCCGGCAACTTCTGGTGGTAAGGAAGTCGGGACCTTTAACTTAGATCCAGCAACAGGTCGCGTAACTTTCACTCCAAACAAGTCATTTGTTGGGACGGTAGATCCAGTTAATTTACAAGTAAATGATGCTTCTGGGCAACCTCACCGAGCGACTTACCAACCGAAGGTGACGCCAGTTGTACCAACAGGTCAGAACGCAAGCTCTGAAGGTATTCAAGGGGCTGAGCAATCCGGAAACCTAGTCTTCACTCCAGGTGATAGCCGTGTGCCAATTGATGAAGCCGTTGCACCAACTTTTGACAATGGAAAATCAACTAAGGAAGTTCCAGGTGTTGGGACTTATACAGTGGATAATACAGGTCGTGTAACCTTCCAACCACTTCCTGGCTATACTGGGTCGTCCAAATCCTGAAACGGTTAAACGTGTGGATAAGAACGGGACAGAAGTAACTGCTACTTACCAAGCCGATGTCAAGGCTGCAACCCCCTACAGGCCAAGATACTCAGACTACTGGGCTTCAAGGGCAACTCCAAACTAGCCAACTTAATTTCACGCCGGGTCAAGCAACTGTTAATAACCAAACTCAAACAGTTCCATTGAAACCCAGCTGGGACCACAATTCGTTGTGGATGGGCAAGTTCAACAAGGGTAATACCTTGACAGTTAGCGACGCGAGTGGCAAGGTACAAGGAACCTATGCAGTTAAACCAAATGGTGAGATTAGCTTCCAACCAGCTCCAGATTTCTATGGGACTCCTACTCCTGCACGCCTTCGCGTAACAGACAGCAATGGTTCTACGGCAGATGCAGTTTATCAGCCAAACGTTACGCAAGTAACGCCAACCAGCACCAACGCTGAGTCAAGTGGTGTTCAAGGCCAACCACAAAAGGGTAAGCCAACATTCACCGAGGGTGATCCGTTGGTACCACTTGATGACGCTAAGCCAATGACTTTCGAGGATGGGTCAAGCACTAAGAAGGTGCCAAATGTCGGGACCTATGTCATTGAATCAGATGGTACGATTACCTTTACGCCAGACAAGCAATACGTTGGAACCCCAGACCCAGTTACTGTTAAGCGTGTGGACAAGAACGGTACGGAAGTCACTGCTAAGTACACGCCAACTGTGACGAAAGTAACACCAACAAGCACTGACGCCACATCGAACGGCGTTCAAGGCGTTCCACAAACAGGAACCCCAGTCTTCACACCAGGTGACTCAGCCGTGCCAATCGACTTGGATAGCCCAATGACTTTCGAAGACGGCCAGCCAACTAAGACTGTGCCAGGTGTCGGTGTCTACACCATCAACCCAGATGGTTCCATTACTTTCACTCCAGACAAGCAATACGTAGGGACACCAGACCCCAGTCACTATCAAACGTGTAGACAAGAACGGGACACCTGTGACTGCTACTTATACTCCAACCGTGACTAAGGTAACACCAACCAGCACGCCAGCCACTTCAACAGGTGTCCAAGGTATGCCACAAACCGGCAACCCAGTCTTCACCCCAGGTGACTCAGCCGTGCCAATCGATGTGGATAGTCCAATGACTTTCCAAGACGGTTCAAGCACGAAGAAGGTTCCAGGTGTAGGTGAGTACTCCATCAACCCAGATGGCTCCATTACCTTTACCCCAGACAAGCAGTATGTGGGAACACCAGCCCCAGTTACTGTTAAACGTGTCGACAAGAACGGTACGGAAGTAACGGCTACCTATACTCCAACCGTAACCAAGGTAACGCCAACCAGCACCAACGCTGAATCAAATGGTGTTCAAGGTCAACCACAAAAGGGCACGCCAACCTTTACTGAAGGGAACCCATTAGTACCAATTGATGCGGATAGCCCAATGACCTTCGAGGATGGCTCAAGCACTAAGACTGTGCCAAACGTCGGTGTCTACACTATCAACCCAGATGGTTCCATTACTTTCACCCCAGACAAGCAATTTGTTGGGACTCCAGATCCGGTGACAGTCAAACGTGTCGACAAGAACGGTACACCAGTCACCGCAACTTACACCCCAACCGTGACTAAGGTAACACCAACCAGCACACCAGCGACTTCGACAGGTGTTCAAGGTCAACCACAGACAGCGACGCCAGTCTTCACTCCAGGTGACCCAGCAGTGCTAATCGATGTGGATAGTCCAATGACCTTCGAGGATGGCTCAAGCACTAAGACTGTGCCAAACGTCGGTGTCTACACCATCAACCCAGATGGTTCCATTACTTTTACGCCAGACAAGCAATACGTAGGGACCCCAGATCCTGTCACGGTCAAACGTGTCGACAAGAACGGGACACCAGTCACCGCGACTTACACTCCATCTGTGACCAAGGTAACGCCAACTAGCACGCCAGCCACTTCAACTGGAGTGCAGGGCAAGAAACAAACAGCTCGTCCAGTCTTTACGCCAGGGAATTCATCGGTGCCAATGGATGATACCGTGCCAATGACCTTCGAAGACGGCACCACCACTAAGACCGTCATCGGCGAAGGGGTCTACACCATCCAAGCAGATGGATCCATCGAGTTTGTGCCAGAGAAGACCTTCACGGGCCAAGGTTCACCATTGACGGTTAAACGCGTCGATAAGAATGGCACCCCAGTGACGGCTACTTACCAAGCAACGGTTGTCCCAGTTAAACCAGGTGCTAACAACGACTACTCTTCAGGCGTGGTTAACCAAGCCCAAACGGGTCAAGTTAAGTTTGTGCCAGGTTCTGCCAATATTAACGGTACTGAACAATCCGTTGACTTAGTTCCAGGCAGCCTCAAGTTTGTGGTCAATGGCCAAGCTGTGGCTGACACCACTATTCCAGCCCTAGACCAAGATGGCAAGCAAGTCGGGACCTACAGCTTAGCCCAAGACGGAACTGTAACCTTCACACCAAATCCAGGTTATGTGGGTCAACCAGTCCCAGCTCGCATTCAAGCCACTGACGTAAACGGGACAACTGCTGAAGCGACTTATTCACCAGTGGTCAACGCTAGCGTGACTAGCGAGGGCATGAAGGGTCAAAGCCAAAGCAAGTTACCAGACTTCAAGGGCCAAGTGGATACCAAAGTTCCAGCTTACCTTGAAGGTGGGGTCACCAGTGTGACCGTACCAGGTCAAGGGACTTATAACGTCAACCCTGAGACAGGGCAAGTGACCTTCACGCCAGAGCCAGACTTTGTTGGACAAGCGACACCAATTACGGTTATCCGTCGTAATGTCAACGGGAAAGAACTGAAGATTCAGTACATTCCAACCGTTTACGGACAAGTGAAGACACAAGATACGACTTCAACCGGCTACCCAGGTGAAAAACAAACCGGGACGCCAGTCTTTGAAGGCGATGTGGATCTAACCATCCCAGCTACCTTCGAAATGGTCAAACTGAATTAACCGTGCCAGGGGAAGGGACATATGTTCTTAACCCAGATGGTTCTGTGACCTTCACACCAGAAGCAGGCTTTGTGGGCCGCGCAAGTGGTGTGACCGTGGTTCGGGTTGACCGCAACGGGCGCAAGGTGACGGCACAATATGTGCCAACCGTTGTACCACTACCAGTCGCTCCAAGTGAGCCAGAGGTAGAAAGACAAGGGCTCTTACCAGCAACTGGTGAAGCCCCAGACTATAGCTTCTTCTCAGGTGTGGCCTTGACTATCTTAGCAAGTGTCGGCCTAGTTGCGACGCGCAAGCGCCAAGCGACAGATGAAGACTAAAGCCTAGTCAAAATCCCTCAGCCTTCTTAGCAAGGACTGAGGGATTTTTTCTGCTTAAGCAAGTAAACACTGGGTGCTAGCTAGCCTTGAGCAGGACTCTTATGCTAGAATACAAGAAAGGAGTGTGACGGGGAATGGAGTTAGGAATCATTGAAGCTTTTGTGCGTCAACGTATGGCGCAAGATAAGACGGGGCATGATATTCAGCACCTTGAGCGTGTGGTTGCCAATGCTAAACGTTTGATGGCAGCTGAATCACAACCTATAAAAACCTCCATTGTGCTAGCTGCCGCTTGGTTGCATGATGTCATTGATGATAAGGTGACATCGAATCCAGCGCAAGCGCGCAGAGAAGTAGCAGAGCTTCTAATACAAGCAGGCGCAACTTTGCCAGAGCGAGACGCCATTTTAGAGATTATGGACCGTCAGTCTTTTAGTAAAACCTGCAAGAAAGGCAATCTCTGTCACTCGAGGGACAGGTTGTGCAAGATGCAGACCGATTAGATGCCTTAGGGGCAATTGGTATCGCTCGTACCTTCTATTATGGAGGTTCACGAGGACATGATCTCTATAATGACTTGCCTCCTCGTGATTTGTCCCAGTTAAGTCAAGAAGATTATCGTCAAAATCAGAGCAGCCTTGCGCATTTTGATGAGAAATTATTAAAGCTAGCTGACTTGATGAATACTGCATCAGGCCGTGCTATAGCCCAAGATAGAACTGCTTTTATGCGCCAATACCTGGCACAATTCTGGGCTGAAATCAAAGGAGAATAATAGATGGATACACTAATCGTGAAGAAGAAAGCCAGTCAAGGGCTGAAACAAGGCAAGGCGTTGATTCAGTTAGCTGATGTCATGGAGCCAGAAGTAGTTGAGCGGCTAGCCGAAGGAAGCATAGTAGGCTTAAAGTCAGTAGCAGGTGAGTGGCTGGGACTCATGCTAGTCGGGCGCCAACAGAAGGGCTTAGGTTGGTTGTTAACTCAGAATAGTCAGCTAGACGCTAACTGGTTAGAGCAACGGGTTCAAGCTGCCTTGTCTCAGCGTCAGTCCTATTTTAACTGTTCAGACTTAACTGCCTTTCGCCTTATCAATGGAGAAGGTGATGGCTTGGGTGGGGTGACAGTGGATTGGTATGCAGGATTTATCCAACTTAACTGGTATTCTCAAGGGATTTATCAATACCGAGATGATCTAGTATCAGCTCTTAAAGCTCATGTTCCCGACATCTTGGGAATTTATGAAACTCAGCGCTTTGATCAACAAGTGGCTGAACAAGCTATTAACCATCTTGAAGGGCAACTTGCACCTGCCCCAGTCATTATTCGTGAAAATGGCATTCACTATGCTATCCATCTCGGACAGGAATGGATGACCGGACTCTTCTTGGATCAACGACAGGTGCGAGACTACGTCATGCAGGGAGCTGCTGGTAAGAAAATTCTAAACCTTTTCAGTTATACAGGTGGCTTTTCAGTAGCGGCTGCAATGGGGGGTGCAAGCCAGACCGTTAGTGTAGATGTGGCTAATCGAAGCCTAGCTAAGACCCAGGAAAACTTCGCGTTGAATGGGATAGAGACGCCTAGTCAAGCGCATGAAATTCGTGTCATGGATGTCTTCGACTATATCCGCTATGCTAAGCGAAAAGGACTGACCTTTGATCGAGTTGTATGTGACCCACCTAGTTTTGCGCGCACGAAGAAATATACCTTCTCTGCCCTTAAAAATTATGGCCGGCTTGCGGCAGATCTTTGGTGTTTGGTGGCCCCAGGTGGTCAATTAGTCTTGTCTACCAATCACTCGGCCTATCCTTTAGAACGCTTTAAAGCAGATTGCTTAGCAGCGTGTCCGGGTGCTGAACTGCAGACTAGTTTTGGCTTGGGAGAGGATTTCCCGCGGTCAGAAGATGAGCGCAGTGACTACTTGAAAGTATTAGTCCTGGCCAAGGGGACCAAGGGCTAATTATTGTGATAAGGCGCTTTAATTTTTAGCTTTTCTATGATAGAATTGTAGGGAATAGGTAGCAACTAATTAGAGGAGGGATTTAAGATATGCAATGTCCAAACTGTGGCAAGCCAGTCAGAAGTAAGACGCACTGTGCCCGTTGTGGTTATTCATTTGCGGATAAAAAAGTGGTGAGGGAACCACATTATGAGAATGATGAAGCATTCGATTCGAATACAGTTCTGCCTCATGATGATTTACACCAGACAACGGAGTATGAAGCGTGGCGTAATACCCAAGAAATTCAGAATTTTGATTTTTCATCCCAAGATGATGAGGAAGAATTAGTCCCTGAATTCAAACCAAAACGTCGTCGTGGTTTCATGCGAGTTATCTTCAGTATTCTACAGATGGTGCTTGTTTTAATTCTTTTATTCTTGGCTTTCCTATATGGTCCGGAGTTACCTAAGTACTTACCACAAGCCTTGAATGCCGTGGGAATTAAATGGGGAAATCAAAATACTGAAACACCAACATCATCAAGCTCTAGCCAAGTAGCGCAGGAGTCCAGCAAGGAAGAATCAAGTAGTACGTCAAACCTTCAAGCCAAAAGTAAACAAGCAGATCTTTCTGCCTATCCTTTTGTGACGGTCACTTTGACTTTTGAGCAACCATTAGAGAATTTGACCCGTGATACATTCAAATTTTCCGTAGATGGTAGCGACTTAACAGACTATTCTTTAGTCAAGGAAGCTAACAATTTAGTCTTACGTTATGTGGACCCAAGCTATCAAATTACTAAAGCAACTGGTAGTAAGGTGTCCTTGGCCATCAAGGCGGACAGCCTTAACTACACCGAACAACTTGAATATCAAACACCGGATTTAGGTCTGAGTCAAGATCAAGTGAAAGCTTTAGAGGCAGCCTTCAAGTCCGATGGTAAACAAGTCCTGGCTCTTCAAGAAGTCGGTAGCAAAGCTCCTTACTTATCAAGTACTAAGTCTAGTGACGCATCTAACCTTTTTGCATGGTTTGTATTAGCACGGACCTATCAATTGATTGATGAGAAAAAGTTTGAACTAACAACTGAAGTTGAAATTCAAGAAGCTCTCCGTGTAGGGACGGGAGAGACAGCTATGGCAACACACGCTATTGGTTCGAAGATTACTATCCAAGAATTAATTGATGCAGTAGTGGTAGCCCAAGATGCAACAGCTATGAATTACTTAATTCAACAAGTAGGTGGCGCAAATGAATTGAATCTCTGGCTTAATAGCCAAGGCTACTATTCAACAAAGATTAGTGCTAATCTAGCATTGAATGAGGCAGGTGATATTACAGGTGTGACCACAAGTGCCTATGACTTGGCTAATTTGTTGAATCAGCTGGCCCAAGATAAGTTAGTTAATAATAAGGTGAGTGCAGCGCTTAAAGAAGCCGTTCTTAAGACTCCGGTTTCCACCAAGTTCCCAACAGACCTGAAAGATGTAACACGACGTTATGAAATGACGACACCTGATCAAGTGGGGAGTATGCACCATTATGCGGCAATTATTGAGATGAACGGAAAATCCGTGATTGTTGTAGTTCTTGGTGCACCTGGCGAAGGAGAAACCGCGAATACTAATGTGGCTTCAATCGTGAAGACCTTAGTGGAGTTTGCCCAAGGCCAAACTAATGCAACTGAATCAAGTGCTTCAAGTAGTGAATCATCAACTGCGAGCAACTCATCTGCTCCTGAGTTGCCTACTCAGGCTGAACTTAACAACCCTAACGTAGAACCTGCACCTGTTTTTGATTATTTCGATGATGATGGTGACGGTGTCCTCGATTCTACTCCACGTCAAGGACGTTGGTATTGGGATACAGGTCGAGGTACCTGGCTCTATTACTAAGATAAAAAGCTGAGACAGTAGTAATACCTGTCTCAGCTTTTTTTAGTCTAAGTTGGCAAATTCTCTAGGCCTCTTTCTTGACATGAGGATTGGGAAGCAAACGGTTGACTATAATGGCAATGGCGGAACCGATGATAGCGTCCAAGATGCGATTAGCGCCATAATCTAAGAGGTGTTCCTTGGGGGTGTTAAGGAAGACGACGAAGAAGGTAGCACTTGAATTAACGACACTAGCGGGGTGGTTGAAAGCATTACAAAAGACGATAACTAAGAGAATCCCCAAGCTAGCTCCTAAAACCCGATAGATAGGTAAGGGCAGATTCATCCAGAGGGCAATCTGAGTCAGCAGAATAGCAATCACTACACCTAACGTATTGCCGAAGAGGCGGATGCGCCCAAATTTAACAGAGGTTTCATGCTCGGTCCTCAAGGTGAAAACTGCTGCGATAGCCGCCAAAACGGCAGGTTGACGATTCAAAAGTTCGAAAAGAGTGATAGTCAAACCAACCGCAATAGTAGTCTTGAAGGTCCGCATGCCCACTTTAAAGGATTTGAGGTCGAGATTAAGTTTCATATAGGGTATCTTCCTTTGTCAGACTTTCTTAGGCTTAAGTGTATCAAAAAAAGAACTTAGGGACAAACCATTTGATAGTTCACCTAAAAGGTGTATAATAAAAGGACAAGTAATCTATTGAATGAGGTGATAAGTATGAATCAAGCTCTTATCAGTATCGTACTTAATGCAGTCAAAGAAAAATATGTAACCGAAAAGGCTTTTTATACAGATAAACTGGGTATCAGTCCCCAGAGCTGGGATCGCTTCAAGAAGGGAGAACAGGGCCTGAAATATGAAAATGTTAAAATTTTGTCGACCCTTTTTACAGATTATGAATGGATGCTAGTTCAAAGGTGGTTCGTAATGCTGAACGTCTGAGTGATGTCATGGCCAATCCAGTCAAAGAATACCAGTATCTCAAGTATCAGATAGCCCGCCGTTGGATTCATCAAGGGATGGCCCGTATGGAGTGGCACCACAGCGAACCTAATGAGGAAAGCTCAAATCGCAAATCCAACATGATGATTTTACAAGTAATTGCTGATTATCATATCTGGGGTTATAGTGATGTCTTAGAATTACGGTTACCAGGCATTATTCGTCAGCAAATTGAGGGCGATGAGATTAAACTCTTGGAATGGTTTGATAACCAATTGAATGGACAGCTGTAGCAACGATTAAGTAAATCAAATCCCAAGGAGGTGACCCATGACTAAAAGAGGTAAAAGCTACTATGCTAAAAAGAAAAAGAAGAGTAGCAAGTGGAGCTGGAAAAAAATAAAGACTCGTTGGCGCAAATTCCGCTTAGCTCTCTATCAAAAATTAGGCAAGGGAACCGTTATGGGGATTGGACTCATGCTGGTATTGTTCTTGACCTATCAAGTTATCCAAGATCGAAGCGGTCAACCTGACAACAATACTCAGATTCAACATGTTAGCCGTGAATCGTTTGTTCAAAAGTTAGTTCCTACGGCTCAACGTTTACAGAAAGAGTATGGAGTTTTGGCTAGCGTTTCCTTGGCCCAAGCCATGGTTGAGTCAGATTTCGGCCAGAGTCAGTTAGCGGCTAATTACTACAATCTCTTTGGTGTCAAAGCCGCAGCAGACGATCCTAATGGCGTGGATTTAGAGACTAAGGAGTATGTCAATAATGAGTGGGTAACCATCGTGGATCGTTTCAAAGTTTATAAATCTTGGGAGGACTCCTTGGTTAAGCATGCTGAACTAATTTTCTATGGAACTTCTTGGAACGCTAAGCAGTACCAGGCGGTCTTAGAGGCCAAGGACTATCAGTCCCAGGCTCGCGGTCTGCAGTCGTCAGGTTATGCGACGGATCCAGATTATGCTGATAAATTAATTGCAATGATTGAAGAATGGCAACTAACTCAATATGATCAATAATTTTAAAATTGTGTAGGTTTCAGTTATAAAGTGTGGTAAACTAGTAAGGTGTGAATGAGATAAAGGAGGTGGCACTGTGCCAGAAAAACACTATCCAGGTGAAACAGTAGGGATAATTGGTTCTAGCATTCATGCTGCCCTTCTGGCTCAAGCGGCAGGGAAATTAGGCTACCGTGTAGCGAGCCTAGTTCTAAATCCAGATAATTTAGTGCGGCAATTTGCAACTTGGCAGACAGTGGCCGAAGCATATGATGAAGCAACCTTGAGATTTTTCGCTGGGCGTATTGATACCGTAATTGTAGAGCCGGGACTCTTGTCTAATTTGGCATTTAAGGTTTTAGCCGATATTACGGATGTTACGCTATCGGAAGACTTGCGGGCTATTGCCACAGACCGTCTGATTGAAAAGGCCTATCTAGATGAGAAACGTTGCTTGGTGGCGCCTTTTGCTATGGTGACTTCGCTAGAGGATGTCAAGGAGGCAGTGGAGTTTATCGGCTTCCCTTGCTATCTCAAATATACCCAACGGCACATTGAAGCTGTGAGCAGCCATCTCATTCTTTATAGCGAGGCTGACTATGAAGCTGCTCAAGACAAATTGCCTTGGGAACCTGTATACTTGAGGCTTGGATTCCTAGCGAAAAAGTAGTCTCCTTGTCGGTGGTTCGGAACGAACGAGGGGAACTCCTGGTCTATCCACCATTTGAACAAGTTCAATCTAGTGCAGTGAGTGGTACGCAGGTCCGCTACCCAGTCAAACTCCATGAAGAAGTTGAGCGAGAAATCCGTCGCTTGGGGCGCTATTTAGTCGAGACTTTAGCCTTAGTGGGCTGTATGACCATTGATTTTCTGGTGACTTCTGCTGGCGTGGTCTATATTAATAGTGTTGAGATAGGCGCTAAGGACGCAGCCATGTTTACTCTAGGTGCCATGTCCTTGTCCTGTTATGAAGCCATGGTGCGCTCAGTAGTCGGATTACCTCTGCCTAGTCTAGTACCTTTGGCTGATGCGGCCATCGCTTTACCTCTAGAAGCCTTAAATGCTGAGCAGGTCATGACCCAATACATGTTACGGACTGACTGGGGTTTTGCTCTCTTTAATCCAATGGGACGTAATCCACTTGATTTAGAAGGACAAGTCATTGTTACAGGAGAAAGTTTGGCTCATTGTCAACGTCAGATTGAGTTGACGGATATCTTGAAAAAATAAGAAATAGGTAGCCTTATGGCTACCTATTTTTGTTTATAAATGTCAAGAAGTCATTTCTAGCCTTAAGAAAAAAACCGCCAAACTTAGCCCCAGCCTTGCATTCTGAGACAATTCACGCTAGACTAGAGAACAGGGGTTTCAGGTCCAGCCTGGAACGACAGATTGTATAAGGAGGGTTTCCATTTGGTGGAACATCAAGAAGAAAAACAACAACCTTTTCTCTATCGCTTTTTGGTAGGGATACTGATTGGCTCTGGCTTTATTGTGCCAGGGGTTAGTGGCGGGGCGCTTGCTGCTATTTTTGGGATTTATGAGCGCATTATTGGTTTCTTGGCCAACCTAACTAAGAACTTCAAAGAAAATATCCTCTATTTTATTCCGGTAGGACTGGGGGCGCTTTTCGGTATTGTCCTCTTCTCCTTTGGGGTCAGCTACCTATTAGCTAACTATGCTACTATCGTTTCTTGGTTCTTTGTCGGCTGTATCCTAGGATCCGCACCCGCTCTTTGGCGGGAAGCTGGTAAAGAAGGGCGCAGCCATAAGGACTTATGGGTGCTAGCTGGATCTTTTATCTTTGGGATTGTGCTTTTACAGTTTGGTAGCCATCTCTTTAATGGCCAAGTCGAGGCTAACTTCATTTCTTGGTTTATCTCCGGGGCGCTGATTGCTTTAGGGATTCTAGTACCTGGCCTTAGCCCATCTAACTTTATCCTTTATATGGGACTCTATGAGAAAAATGGCGACAGGATTTAAGCAGTTAGACTTAGCCGTTCTGATTCCGATTGGCTTGGGTGGCTTAGCGACCATTATCTTGCTGTCTAAGTTGATTGAACGTATTTTCCGCAGTCATTACAGTGTCTTCTTCCATTTTATTTTTGGGATTGTCCTTGCTTCAACGATTGAGATTATTCCAAGAGAGTACACTGGCTTTGGCTTGCTCCAATACCTACTCTGTTTCCTCACCCTACTTTTGGGGACAGGGATGGGTTGGTGGATGGCCCAGCTCGAAGAAAAATATAAGTAAAACAAAAGCCCGGGAAACCGGGCTTTTTTCTTTAGGCATAGAGCTTGCGCCAATCGTAGGGAGCCAAACTTTTTGACGCGTTTAAAGGCAGCAGAAAAGTTGAATTGATTGGTATAACCGACTTGCTGGGCAATAGATTGGATGGATAATTGGCGATTAGTTAGGAGCTGGCAGGCAATATTCATGCGGTAGTTAAGAATAAATTGAGAAGGAGTTAAGCCCATTTCCTGTTTGAATAACTTGCTAAAGTAATTGCGATTCAGGTTGCAATGTTGTGCGATATCATCAATCGAGATAGACTCGGCAAAATGATCTTGAATAAAACGAATGGCCTCGCGAATATAAAAGTTGTGAACATCATTCTGAGGTAGCAATTGCGTATGATTAGAGTAACGAATCAGGGCATCCATGACTAGGTAGAGTTGGCCAATTAAGAAAGACTCATGTTGTTTAGGGTTATTAATCAGTTGCATGAGGGGGGCCATGATGTTATCTTGCACAGACTGCTGCTTAGGTTTAAAGAGATAATTAGAAGCATTAAAAGCCCGCTTCCTGTAAGAAGTGCTTAGCTTTTAGCCCATTAAACTCAATCCAACAATAGGTCCAAGGGTCGGATTCATCCGCTTCATAGGCACAAATGCAGTCGGGCGTCATCAAGAAACCCTGCCCAGCAGAGAGTGTTTGTGCCTTCTGACCTACCAGTGAGAAGCGCCCTTGGCCAGATAGAATGTAATGGAAGAGATAGTTATGGGTTTGCGTGGGTCCCATGCGATGCAAGGGGGCGCAAGCCTCGCGACCAAATTGAATAGGATAAAGTTCAATAGACGTTTTGTTGTGGAAGACATAGAATTCTGCTTGGCTCATAGGGATCCTCCTTTTCTCAATTATAGTAAACGCTTTAATGATTAGTCAAACTTTATATTCTCTAAAGCGCTATTATATATCTGAAAATCATCTTATAACTTAAAAACGAATAAAGGAAGTGACATTTAACTATTCGATGGCTTGGAATGACATGTTATAGTTAGCTTAAACAAAGTTCATTATGACAAGGACTTACTTATCAATTATTCTTGGATTAGGCAACCCTAGAAACTCATTTTTTGAAAGGAGCACATAAACAATGGAAGTTATTTTCGATAGTAGTCAACAAGTCTTCCACCTACGCAACCAGAAGCTGTCCTATCTGATTCAGTTGGAACGTTTTGGTTATGTCACTCATCTTTATTTTGGCCAGCGCTTGGAACATTACAGTGGCATAGCGGCTTATCCACGGATTCATCGCGATTTTGAAGTGGAGTCGGTCGAGTTTGGAGCAGATGTACGTGACTTCTCGGTTGGGAATTTGCTTTATGAATATAGTCAATATAATCGTGGGGATTTCCGGCACCCGGCCCTAGTCTTACGTCATGCTGATGGCTCCACGGTCAGTGATTTTCGGTATGACCGTCATGAAATTGTGGCGGGCAGTCCAACCTTGGAAGGTCTCCCTCATGCGAAAGTAGATGGAGGTCAAGAGGCCGTCACCCTCAAAATCTACCTTAAAGATGCACTTAAATCGCTAGAACTCGTCCTATCCTATACGATTTTTGAGGACCAAGCAGTAGTGGTGAGATCAGTCGCTCTTCACAATAAGGGCAGTGAGACAAGCCGGATTGAGAAAATTTCCAGTTTTCAATTGGATTTGTCGCCAAGGCAAGCAGAACTTATCCACTTAAACGGTACCTGGGCTCGGGAGCGATTCGTGGAGCGTGAGGCCATCCATCACGGCATCAAAGTTCTAGATAGTAAACGAGGAACGAGCAGCCACCACCAGAGTCCTTATATGGCTATCGTAGCGCCTGAGACGACTGAACATTTAGGTCAGGCTTTGGGCGCCCAGCTCATTTACAGTGGCAGCTTTGAGATGTCTGTTCAGATGGACTCCTATAATCAAATTCGGCTTCAGGCAGGCATACAATCGCTAGGATTGGATTGGGAGTTGGCTCCTGGGGAAAGCTTCCAAACTCCACAGGTTGTCTTGGCTTATAGTAATCGTGGTTTGAATGGCTTATCCCAAGCTTACCATGATTTTGTCAGTCAGCATTTGATTCCTAGTCGCTTCCGTGGTGTGGAAAGACCGATTCTCATAAATAACTGGGAGGCAACCTATTTTGACTTTGATCAACCTAGATTGCACGCCTTGATTGACCAAGCAGCTGATCTTGGGATTGAACTCTTCGTCCTAGATGATGGTTGGTTCGGGCCAACGTAATCATGATAATAGTTCGCTGGGTGATTGGTTTGAACAGGAAAGTAAATTGCCACAGGGCTTGGTAGGGTTTATCGGATTATGTCCATGGAAAAGGGATGAAGTTTGGACTCTGGTTTGAACCTGAGATGATTTCAGAAAATAGTAATCTCTTTCGAGAGCATCCTGAGTGGGCCATCCAGACACCCGGTCGAAGTTTGACACCTGGTCGTCAGCAGTTAGTCTTGAATATGGCCAATCCAGATGTCCGAGATAACCTATTCCAACAGATTAGCAAAATCCTGAATCAAGTACCGATTGACTATATCAAGTGGGATATGAACCGTCATCTTACTGAAGTCTATGCTCTACATTTACCTGGCCAAGCTCAGGGACAGGTAGCTCATCGTTATACTTTGGGGGTCTATGATCTCATGGAACGGTTGACTAAGGCCTATCCTCACATTCTATTCGAAAGTTGTTCAGGTGGGGGAGGTCGTTTTGACTTAGGCATTCTCGCCTATATGCCACAAACCTGGACGTCGGATAACACGGATGCTGTAGAGCGCCTGAAGATTCAGTACGGGACCTCTATGATGGTGCCGCAGCACACCATGGGAGCGCATGTATCCGCAGTTCCTAACCATCAGACACATCGTGTGACCCCTCTCGCGACTCGGGCTCAGGTCGCCTACTTTGGTGATTTTGGTTATGAGCTTGATTTAACCAAACTGCCAAAAGAAGAACTTGAAAGCATTCGACAACAAGTGAACTTCTACAAGCAACATCGTGCTCTCTTCCAGTTTGGTCGCTTTAGTCGCCTGCTAAGTCCTTTCCAGGATAACCTGACAGCCTGGATGGTTGTCAGCCCAGAGCAAGACCAGGCAATGGTCTTGTTGGCTCAGACTCTAACTCAAGCTGCCATGCCTTTGCAGGTGCTTAAGTTACAGGACTTGTGTCCAGAAAGGCGCTATCAAGTGAAATCAGAGGAGCAGGAATTTGTCGCTACTGGGGCAGAACTGATGCAAGTAGGCTTCTATGTCTTTCCACAATTGGTGGGTGACTATGCAAGCCGACTCTACCACGTCAAGGCATTAGTAGATTAAGAATTAGACATTCAGCACCTGATTTCAGGTGCTGTTTTTTTAGGTCTTGAGGTAAAAATAAACTTCCCATTATATCATATATGATATAATGGGAAGTTTTTCTAATTAGCCGTTTTCTAAGAAATACTTAAATTTTCACGCTTAGCAGTCAAAATTCATAAGAAATTCGTAATTTTCCAGTATAATAAGGGATCATGAATGAAGTAATGAGGTGATCATAATGGCCAGTCAAGCAAGTTTTAGAAGCCGGCTTTGGCAAGGTTTCAAAGGCATCTGGCGGTATTACCGTGGCTGGAAATGGTTAATCCTTATCGGCATGTCAATCATGCTAGTCATGTCGACCTACCTGGTTTTTATCGCTAAGACGACCAATGTGGCTATGCTACAAGATGCACTCAAGACGGTTACGACCATCTATGATAAGAATGACCAAGAAGCTGGGACACTGAGTGCCCAGAAGGGAACTTATATAAATTTAGACCAGATGTCTACTACTATACGTGAAGCGGTGGTGGCAACGGAAGACAAGCGATTTTATCAGCATAACGGATTTGATGCCCAAGGGATAGGGCGGGCCCTAGTGCGATTTGTAATCAATCGCAATACTTCTGGCGGGGGCGGCTCGACCTTGACCCAGCAACTGGTTAAGAATGCCTTTTTGACCTTAGACCAGACGCTACAACGTAAGCTCAAGGAATTTTTCCTGGCCCTTGAAGTCGAAAAACAATTTAGTAAAGACCAGATTCTAGAGATGTACCTCAATCATGCCTACTTTGGTAATGGGGTCTGGGGTGTCGAAGATGCCTCGCAACGTTATTTTGGTCACTCGGCAGCTAGCCTGTCTTGGAATGAGGCAGCGGTTCTGACAGGTATTCTCAAAGGGCCATCGCTCTTTAACCCTATTGATGACTACGAGGCGGCAATCGAACGCCGTAACGTAGTGGTTGGTCTCTTGGAACAGGAGTCAGTGATTGATAGTCAAACGGCGCAGTCAATTAAATCTTCGGGTATTGAACTTCATGATGCCTATGTGGCTAAGGAGCAGGACCAATATCCGGCCTATTTCGATGCGGTGTTAGATGAGGCGGTAGCTGAAACAGGGATTCCTGAAGCGGACTTGCTAGCTAAGGGCTATAAGATTTATACCTACCTGAATCCCGAATACCAAAATGCGCTGGATTCTGCCTATCAAGTGCAGGGGATTTTCCCAGATGATAATACGGGCACCCCATTAGTACAGAGTGCCTCAGTTGTGGTAGAGCCTTCAACAGGTGGTGTGATGGCCATCTACGGTGGGCGAGGTGACTACGTTCACCGTGGTTTTAACCGGGCAACTGACATGAGACGCTCGCCGGGTTCTACAATCAAGCCACTAGCGGTCTATGAGCCAGCGCTTGAAGCGGGTTATAAAATTAATAGTCAGGTACCTGACCAGGTAAAATCCTATGGGTAACAACCATTACGCACCGGAGAACTATGATCGTCAGACGGATCCATCTGGTCAAGTCCCACTTTATTATGCCTTAGCCCAAAGTAAGAACACTTCGGCCGTCTATTTAATGGACCAACTGGGGATTGGTAAGTCAGTGCAAAAAGTTAGATCAATTTGGTCTCAAGATTCAAGCTCAAGACCAACAACTCACCTTGGCCTTAGGGCGCCCTCAGCCAAGGGGTATCGCCTTTGCAGATGGCTAGTGCCTATGCAGCCTTTTGCCAACAAGGGGATTCGTAATGATAGCTACTTAATTCGTCAAATTAAAGACGCCAGTGGCCATATTATCTATCAGAATACTCGCCCAACTAAATATATGGTAATGACACCACGAGTAGCAGCCGACATGACCAGCATGATGCTGGAAACTTATGGTGGTAATGGGACCGGTTATGGTGCCGGACCTAGTTTTGGTCAAATCGCGGGTAAAACAGGGTCAACGGAAGTATCGGACGGCAACATGGCAACTCGTGATAAATGGATGATTGGCTATACACCAGATTTTGTTATTGCTTCTTGGGTAGGCTTAGATAAGTCTGGGGAGCAATCACTGGATGATTTAATGCCTAGCGGTATGCGCCAGCTCTTCTCTATTCAGACTACTAATCTCATGTCGGCATCGCCACAGACTTCATTTGGTCTAGAAATGGCTTCGCAGATGACAACTGATACCAACCCAATTGCTGATGCAGTTCAGCACTATAATGTTGGAGAAACCATTGATCAGGGACGCTAAATGGGTTAACCAAAATGCGGGTAACCTATGGGACGACATTGTCTTCACCACCAAGGAAGCTGTGCGTGGTGTGGGTGATTGGTGGCGCTCGATTGACTGGCCATTTTAAGCTAGATAGTTAGAGAAAGCAGGGGACCTCGGTCCTTGCTTTTTGCTGGCTAGGGAGGATAAAATAGAAAATGAGTTTTGTGTCTTAAATTCTATGATGCGCTTGTCTTATTAGGTCCCTCTGCAGGCCTATTTATTAGCTTAATGAATCCAAAATTTTGAAGTTGAAGGAGTCTCTTTATGACCTTACGAAGTAAATTAGCGACCGGAGTAGGTCGCTTAACCCGCTGGGCTCTCACGACCTTTACCAGTGGTGGTTCTAGCCTGCCAGGTAAACTGGCCCTAGCCCTTGATCCGAATCTTCTGGCCGAGTTGGCAAAGAACTATGATGTCGTCATTATTACTGGTACTAACGGTAAGACCTTAACGACAGCACTAACGGTACACGCCTTGGCCCAGTCTTACGACCACATCCTGACTAATCCAACAGGTTCTAATATGAAGCAAGGGATTGTGTCCACCTTCCTGTCTGCACCTGCTTTGCCTAAAGGGCAACGAGGTGTAGCCGTTCTGGAAGTCGATGAGGGCTCCCTTAAACACGTGGTTAAGGCACTAGCGCCTAAGGCTTTTGTCCACACTAACGTCTTCCGAGATCAAATGGATCGCTATGGCGAAATCTATACTATCTATAAACTTATGGCAGACGCTGCTAAGCAAGTGCCAGAAGCGACTGTGATTGCCAATGGAGACTCTCCTCTATTTAATTCAGTGGCTTTGCCTAATCCTCGAGTATACTTTGGTTTTGACCATGAAGAGGACCATGAGGTAACGCCTCACTATAATACGGATGGTATTCTCTGCCCAGAATGCCAGCATATCCTCCGCTATCACAGCAATACTTATGCCAACTTAGGGAAATACTATTGCCCGCATTGTGGCTTCAAACGTCCAGATTTAAATTATCGCGTGACGGCTCTGGAAGAATTAGCGCTGACTCATTCGCGTTTTGCCATTGAAGGACATGAATACGCTATTCCAGTAGCAGGGCTCTATAATATCTATAATGCCTTAGCAGCCTATAGTGTGGCTCGTGAATTTGGTGTATCTCCTGAGGCCATTGAAGCTGGCTTTAAGCAAGCAGAGCGGGTCTTCGGTCGTCAAGAGTTCTTTCCAAGTAGGGAGATAAGAAAGTCCTTTGCTTAACTTGGTTAAGAATCCAGTCGGCTTGGATCAGGTCTTAGCGCTTATTAAATTAGATCCAGAGCCTTATAACTTTAGTGGCCATTCTCAATAACCGCTATGCAGATGGGACAGACGTCAGCTGGATTTGGGATGGTCATTATGAACAGATGGTTGATTTTCCCAATCCAAGAAGTCTATACGGCAGGGATGCGGGTTAAGGATATGACCAAGCGTCTTGAGGTAGCAGGGACTTGATTCAGAACGCATCCATGAGCTAGATAGCCTTGAGGCAGGTTGTTGCGGCTATTGAAGCGAGCACGACACCACATATTCATATCTTGGCTACCTATACCGCCATGTTAGATTTACGTAAATTACTAGTAGCCAAGGGCTACCTGAAACAATAAAACGGGAGGGCTAGATTGAATGAAAACTTTACGAATCTGCCATCTCTATGGCAATCTCTTGAATACCTATGGAGATAATGGTAATCTCCTCATGCTGCAATACCATGCCAAACAAGCCGGCTACCAAGTAGAAACCGATTTGGTTAGTTTAGGTGATGACTTTAAGGCGGATGACTATGATATTGTCTTTATTGGTGGTGGGCAGGATTACGAGCAGGGGATTATTGCGCGCGATATTGGCCGTCTAAAGGATGAATTAGAGCGTTATATTGAATCAGATGGCGTCTTGCTTGCCATTTGTGGTGGCTTCCAATTTTTGGGTCAATACTATATGACAGCAGAAGGGCAGAAAATTGAATGCCTAGGTATTTTTCCACATAAGACAGAACGCCAAGAAGGCACTCGCTTCATCGGGGATATTGAAATCTATGATGAAGTCAATCAAGTGACTTATTATGGCTTTGAAAATCATAATGGGGTGACCACGCTAGGCCCCAATCAAGCACCGCTTGGTCGCGTAGTGACCGGTCATGGGAACAATGGCCAAGACAAAACCGAGGGTATGCACTATCGCAATACTTATGGTAGCTATTTCCACGGCCCGCTTCTAGTACGGAATGAAGGTTTAGCAAAACATTTGGTGGCATTGGCTATTGCCAATAATGAAGCTAAGAAGGCTTCAAAAGTCTGAGCCAGCTATAGAGGATTAAAGAGAGACTAGTCGCCTAGTCTCTTTTCTTGTGCCTTAAGTAAGAGGTGATGGCGAATTTCTGAAGAAATTTCACAAATATAATCTCAGGATGTAGGTAATTAAATGAGAAGTTCGTGATAACTAGTTACTAGCTTTGACTTCTGTGTTTGTCCATCTAAAGATTATTTTCAGAAAAATGAAAAACTACCTTGCAATAAGATTAGAAATACGTTAAAATTATGGCATCCTAAAAAGAAAAGAGGTATCTCTATGACGAATGAAAAGACCAAATCGTCTGCCTATAATTTTATAAACAATGTATTGAATGGGACAGCCATTGCTATCGTAGTAGCTTTGATTCCTAATGCAGTCTTGAAGGCGGCGCTCACAGCCCTTCAGAGCAATTACCCTGCTATTAAGCCATATTTAGTGGACTACTTAAATATTATTACCATCTTCCAGTTCTTCATTCCTGTTATGGCCGGGTTCTTGATTGCACATCAATTCAATATGAAGCCAATGCAGATGATTGCGGTCGGTGGGGCTACCTTTATCGGGTCTGGTGCTTGGAAAGCGGTTGAAGCAACCATCGGTGACAAGACTGGCCAAATCTTCCAACTTGCCGGGACAGGAGATTTGATTAATGCTATGGTAACGGCAGCTCTTGCGGTAGCTGTCATCCAGTTAGTGGGCCACCATTTTGGTGCCTTAGAAATTATCCTCTTACCAATTGTGGTAGGTTCCGGAGTCGGTTTACTTGGTTACAAGCTCCTTCCATATGTTAAACAAGTGACAGATACGATTGGTCACGTAATTGAAACCTTCGTACAATATCAACCATTCGTAATGAGTATCTTAATTTGTATGTCTTTTGCTATCTTAATCTTAACCCCAATTTCAACCGTCGCGATCGGCTTAGCTATTTCATTGACTGGCCTATCAGCTGGGGCGGCCTCTATGGGGGTCGGGACTACGGCTCTATACTTAGTCTGGGCAACTCATAAGAAGAATAAGCCAGGTGTTCCAACAGCGATTGCTTTGGGGGCTATGAAAATGATGATGCCTAACTATCTGACTCATCCAATTATGTCAGCCGGGCTTCTCTTATCTTCAGCTATTACAGCTGTTTTGGTTCCAGTCTTTAACTTGACAGGGACACCACAAACCTCTGGTTTTGGTTTAGTTGGTTTGGTTGGCCCAATCGCTTCCTTACCAAGTTTAGGAAATAACTTCTTACTCATGCTCCTCATCTGGGTGGCTGTGCCAGCAGTGGTAACTTTCCTAGTTCACTTCCTCTTCACCAAAGTCTTGAAACTCTATGATGAAGAAATTTTCGTATTCAAAGGTTCTAACTAATCTCATTATTATATTGGAGGAATAGACAATGACAACACCAGAACAAATGGATTGGAATAACTCTAGGTTTTCGGCTATACTGATACGGGCAAACGTTACCGTGCATACTACCGTAATGGTGCTTGGGAAAAGGGCGGCATTACAGAAGATGCCACCATTACCATGAGTGAAGCGGCTAACGTTTTACACTATGGTCAAACATGTTTTGAAGGTTTGAAGGCTTACCGCACCAAATCTGGTGAAATTAACCTTTTCCGCGTTGATCAAAATGCGGCGCGTATGCGCCGTTCTGCTGAGCGTCTCTTGATGCCGGCCTACCCAGAGGATTGGTTTGTTGAAGCAGTTAAAGAAGTGGTAGCAGCTAATGCGGATTGGGTGCCACCTTATGAATCAGGCGCGACACTTTATATCCGTCCTTTCCTCATCGGCTTGGGTGCATCAATTGGGGTTTCACCTGCAGATGAATACCTCTTCGGAATTTATGTATCTCCTGTAGGTGCCTACTTCAAGGGTGGCTTAACTCCAAGTAACTTTGTTGTATCGGATTATGACCGTGCAGCGCCACAAGGGACAGGGGCTGCTAAGGTAGCAGGTAACTATGCTGCCAGCCTCTATCCAGGTAAGAAGGCTAAATTAGATGGATATACTGACGCTATCTATTTGGACCCAGCAACCAAGACTAAGATTGAGGAGGTTGGGGCAGCTAACTTCTTCGGGATTACTAAGGATAACAAATTCGTTACGCCATTATCTCCTTCTATCTTGCCATCTATTACCAAGTATTCACTCTTATACTTAGCCAAAGAACGCTTGGGCTTGGAAGTAGAAGAAGGCGATGTGTATGTTGATCAATTAGATCAATACGTAGAAGCTGGTGCTTGTGGGACGGCTGCCGTTATCAGCCCAGTTGGCTCAATCACAGTTGGTGATAGGAAGTATGTCTTCCATTCTGAAACAGAAGTGGGGCCCATCACTAAACGTCTTTATGATGAATTAGTGGGCATCCAATACGGAGATGTTGAAGCTCCAGAAGGCTGGATTCAAAAAGTACCAGTTAAATAATCAGGATTAAGGGGCAGGAGCTCAAGTTCCTGCCTTTTTGTTATGGAAAAATTATAGGTTCAGAAGAATAGAATTTCAGATGGGTTGAGCTAGCTAGCTTTGCTGATTCTTTGATTGACTATTGAGCTCTTTTCCCTTATCATTACTAGTTGGGACAGTGAAATTTGCGCTTAAAAATACCCAAGAAAGGATGCTTAGTGTGGCACAGTTTTATTTTAAGTATGGCGCCATGAATAGTGGGAAATCGATTGAGATTATTAAGGTGGCCCATAACTACGAAGAACAAAATAAACCGGTTGAACTTTTTACCAGTGCCATTGATACGCGCGTTGATATAGGAATTGTCAATAGTCGGGCAGGTTTCCAACGCCAAGCCACGCCTATTACAGAGGACATGGACCTATTCGAAACCATTAAGGCCTTGACACCTAAGCGTTATTGCATCTTAATTGACGAATCGCAATTTCTCAGCAAAGAACACATTTTGCAGCTAGCGCGAGTAGTGGATGAGCTTGATATTCCAGTCATGTGCTTTGGCCTTAAAAATGACTTTACCAATGAACTTTTTGAAGGGTCAAAATATCTCTTGCTCTACGCTGATAAGATTGAAGAAATTAAAACCATCTGTTGGTTCTGCCACCGCAAGGCCATAATGAATTTGCGGATTTCAGATGGCAAGCCTGTTTATCAAGGTGAACAAATTCAAATCGGGGGCAACGAGTCTTACTACCCGGTTTGCCGTCGCTGTTACAAGAATCCCGGATTAATTAAGTAAAGGAGACCACTATGTTTGAACAATTGGATGCCCTCATTTTTCGTTTTGAGGAATTACACGAATTACTCAGTGACCCAGAAGTCATCTCGGACTCCAAACGTTTGCGGGAACTGACTATTGAAGAATCGGACCTGAGCCCTAAGGTAGCAAAGATCAAACGCTACAAGCAGGTCCAACAAGAAATTAAAGATACCGAAGATATGCTAGGTGAAGGCTTAGACGCTGATATGGCTGAATTGGCTAAAATGGAATTGGCAGAATTAAAGGCTGAAAAACCTCGTCTAGAAGAAGAAATAAAAGTCATGATGTTGCCTGAAGATCCAAATGATGGCAAATATTATCATGGAAATCCGTGGTGCAGCGGGTGGGGATGAAGCGCAACTCTTTGCCGGTGACCTACTCAATATGTATACGCGATACGCTGACAGTCAAGGTTGGAAGGTTGAAGTCTTAGATGCTAATATTACCGGTATCGGAGGCTATAAGGAAGTCAGCCTCATGATTACAGGGCCATAAGGTTTATAGCAAGCTTAAATTCGAAAACGGGGCTCACCGTGTTCAACGGGTACCCGAGACGGAATCTCAAGGCCGCGTGCACACCTCTACCGCAACTGTAGTCGTGATGCCTGAGGCAGAAGAAGTCGACTTAGACCTCAAGGATGCCGATATCCGGGTAGATATCTACCATGCCAGTGGGGCCGGCGGTCAGCACGTCAACAAGACTGCCTCTGCTGTTCGTTTGACTCACTTGCCAACTGGGGTGGTCGTTGCGATGCAAGATGAGCGGAGCCAACTTAAGAACCGGGAGAAGGCCATGAAGGTCTTGCGTGCTCGTGTCTATGATATGCTCCAATCAGAAGCTCAGGCAGAATATGATTCTAACCGTAAATTAGCTGTCGGTACTGGTGACCGTTCTGAACGGATTCGGACCTACAACTACCCACAAAACCGGGTAACTGACCACCGCATTGGCTTAACTATTCAACAACTCGATGCCATTATGTCGGGGAAATTAGATGAAATTATCGACGGGTTAGTTCTGTTTGACCAAACCCAAAAATTGGAGGAGCTCAATGGCCCTCAAATCTAATGCAAGCCTGGCTGAAGTACTCAAGAGTGCTTCAGTTTTTTTGGAAGAAAGAGGGTTTGATGGCAGCCCTAGCCCAGTCTTATTGGTTGCGGGTCTTTGATTGGACTTTAACGGACTTGGTAAGGCAGCTTCATCAGGTTCCCTAACCAGGAGGACTATGAGGCCTTTCAAGAGGTTTTAAATCGCCTAGTGACACATGAGCCCTTGCAGTATATTTTAGGGTTATGAAGACTTTGATGGTCACCGTTTTAAGGTGACACCTGCCGTCTTAATTCCCCGAGAAGATACGGCAGGTCATCTTAGATTTAGCGGCTACCTGGTTAGAAAAGCATCCAGATGCTAGTCAAGCTCTGGATTTAGGGACGGGATCTGGCATTCTAGCCATTAGTTTGGCTTTGCGTCATCCACAACTTCAATTGACCGCGGGCGATTTATCGCCTGAAGCCTTAGCTATTGCCAAAGAAAATGGCATAAGTCTTCAGGCCACTGTTGATTGGTTGGTGACGGATGTCTGTCAAGACTTGCCTCAAGATCGAACCTACGATTTAGTAGTATCCAATCCTCCTTATATTAGTGAGACAGAATTAGATTTAATGGATGAGTCGGTTAAACGTTATGAGCCATCTATGGCATTGTTTGCTGAGCAAGGGGGCTTGGCTTTCTATCGCCAACTGGCTAAGCAAATTGGGCCCTATCTCAAGCCAAGTGCTTGCTTGATTCTAGAGATTGGTTTCCGACAAGGTCAGGCGGTCGTGGACATTTTTCGTCGAGCCTTCCCACAAGCCAAGGTTAGTTGCCATCAGGATTTGAATGGCCGAGACCGCTATGTCCAAGTAGAGATTAATGAATGAAAGGAGATGACCGCCTAAAATGTTAACCAAGAAATTTCGTTTGGGAGAATTGGATGAAGCGGCCGCTCTCTTAAGAAGAGGTGAGCTAGTCGCCTTTCCTACCGAGACAGTTTATGGTTTAGGCGCCATCGCGACTAAGGAACAAGCAGTTGCTAAGGTCTTTCAAGCAAAAGGTCGTCCTAGTGATAACCCACTCATTGTTCATGTCAAGGATGCACAACAAGTCTTTGACTACACGGCAGAGGTGCCTAAATTGGCTAAGGATTTAATGGAGCGCTTTTGGCCAGGCCCTTTAACCATTATTCTGCCTGTTAAGCCTGGTGTTTTTCCGGCAAACGTTAATAATGGCCAAGAAACGGTTGCTTTCCGCATGCCAAATCAACAGTCGGCTTTACGCCTAATTGACTTAGTAGGGACGCCTTTAGTTGGTCCGAGTGCCAATTTATCAGGTAAACCTAGCCCTACAAGCGTCGACCATGTCATGCAGGATTTTGATGGAGTCATCGCTGGCGTAGTGGCAGGGGATACGGATCAAGCCCAAATCGGAGTGGAGTCGACGGTGGTCCGGCCTATGTCAGACCGTTTAATCATTCTACGGCCAGGTGCTATCACCCAATCCATGCTGAAGCAAGTATGTCCAAAGGTTCAAGAATTTTCAGTAGCAGAGCAATTAGCTGCTCCTCAGCTCCAATCACCAGGCGTTAAGTATCGCCATTATAGCCCTAAACAAGCTGTGTTTGTTTGAGTCTTCTGAAGATCTCGCCAACCTTCATGCAAAGCTAGTTGCTAAGGGAGGAAGAGTCGGTTTGTTGGCAGATGAGTCTATTATCCAAGCCTTGGGTCATCAGAGTCCAGTTGTGGCAACTTATTCCTTGGGTCGGCCTCATGATGCGGTCAGTGCGACGCGTCAACTATATGCTGGTTTACGGGCCTTAGAAGCGAGTGGCTGTGATTGGATTTTAGCGCAGGCAACCCTAGATTCAGAAAAATATCATGCCTATATGAATCGGTTGAACAAAGCAGCCACAAGTATGTTATAATAGGAAGCAGAACATAGGTTGGCGGGAGTCAACCAAGAAGGAGGTTACCTATGACTGAGAGATTACATGATGCCTTGGTTTTTGATACTATTGAACGTGAAGAACGGCGACAATTAGAAGGAATTGAATTGATTGCCTCAGAGAACTTTGTTTCACCTGCAGTCCTTAAGGCACAAGGGAGTGTCTTAACCAACAAGTATGCTGAAGGCTATCCAGGTCGACGCTATTATGGTGGCTGTGAATACATTGATGTCATTGAACAAGCAGCGATTGATCGAGCGAAAGAACTTTTTGGTGCAGAATACGCCAACGTGCAACCCCACTCCGGTTCATCTGCCAACCTTGCTGTTTATCGGGCTTTCCTTAATGTAGGCGATCGTGTCTTAGGTATGGACCTATCACAAGGTGGCCACTTAACTCATGGTTCGCCTGTTAATTTCTCTGGCCAGTCTTATGAGATGCATGCTTATGGTGTAGACCCTGTTACTGAATTGATTGATTATCAAGCGCTAGAAGCTCAGGCTGAGGCTGTCAAAACCTAAAATGATTATTGCAGGGGCATCTGCTTATTCTCGGACCATTGACTTTGAACGTATTGGTCAAATTGCTAAGAAAGTAGGAGCTATCTACTTTGTGGATATGGCCCATATTGCTGGCTTAGTTGCGGCAGGTCTCCATCCTAACCCAGTGCCTTATGCGGATGTGGTAACAACGACGACCCATAAAACCTTACGGGGCCCTCGTGGTGGCTTGATTTTAGCTAAGGCCCAGTATGCTAAACAACTCAATATGGCCATCTTCCCAGGTATTCAAGGGGGACCGCTGGAGCATGTGGTAGCAGCTAAGGCTGTTGCCCTCTTAGAAGCTTTGCAACCAAGTTTTAAGACTTATGCAGCGCAGGTGATTAAGAATGCTCAAGCCATGGTAGAGGTTTTCTTAGACAGCCCTCTACGGGTTGTGTCTGGTGGAACTGATAATCACCTCTTTAATCTCGATGTGACACCACTAGGTGTGACAGGGAAGGAAGCCCAAGAGCGTTTGGATCAGGTAGGGATTACCGTTAACAAGAATTCGATTCCTAACGACAGCCGTTCCTTCATTGATCCAAGTGGTATTCGAATTGGGACATCTGCTATTACGACGCGTGGCATGAAAGAAGCGCAAGCTCAGACTGTTGCCCGTCTGATTCTCAAGACTTTAACAGCTTCTGACGACCAATTGGCAGCTATCCGCCAAGAAGTCAAAGAACTCGTTGCTAGGCTTACCACTTTATCAAGCTTAAATTGATTGACTCAGAAAAGGAGAGACTAAGATGGCAAAATGCGTAGTAATTAACCACCCACTGATTCAGCACAAACTAACCATTATTCGTGATAAAAACACCTCTACTAAGGCTTTTCGCGAAGTAACCAACGAAATCTCTATGCTTATGGCTTATGAGATTACACGTGATTTGCCAGTAGAAGATGTGGTTATCGAAACGCCGTTAGTTGAGACCACTCAAAAGCGGATTGCCGGGAAGAAAATGGCGATTATTCCAATCCTAAGAGCTGGCTTGGGCATGGTCGATGGGATTTTGGACTTAGTGCCTGCTGCACGTGTGGGGCATATTGGTCTCTATCGTGACCACGAAACCCTAGAGCCAATTGAGTACTTTGCTAAAGTTACCACAAGATATTCAAGAACGTCGCGTCTTTGTTGTGGATCCAATGTTAGCGACAGGTGGTTCAGCTATTGCTGCGCTAGACCTTCTGATGAAAAAGTATGGCGTCAAGCCAGAAAATATCACCTTTTCTTGTTTAGTTGCTGCACCAGAAGGGGTAGCAGCTTTACAGGCGGCGCATCCAGATGTGGATATCTATATGGCGGCGCTAGATGAACGCCTCAATGAGCACGGCTATATCTTGCCAGGGCTTGGAGATGCGGGTGACCGTATTTTTGGTACTAAATAAGGAAGAAAGGCTAGGAAGAGATTTCCTAGCCTTTTTATTATGCCATTTGTTACGCGTTCCGAACATTTGGATCAAGAAATTGGCCTTTTCTTACTTTAATACTTGTATTCATTCAAAATACATGATATTCTAATTTATATTTAATAATTATGTTGAGGTGAAACTATGAATTACTTGATGATGTCCCCCCATTTCCCTAAAAACCTCCAGAATTTCGCAATTCGACTTAAAGAGCGTGGTGTGAATGTATTGGGGATTGGCACAGAGCCCTATGACTGGCTCTCACCAGAGTTACGTGAAAGCCTCACTGAATACTACCGTGTCGAGGATATGGAGAACCTTGATGAAGTGAAGCGTGCGGTAGCTTTCTTAATTTATAAGCATGGCCCAATTGATCGTCTTGGAATCTAACAATGAGTACTGGTTAGAGTTAGATGCTGCCTTGCGCGAGCAATTCAACGTACCTGGGGTCAAACCTCGTGACTTAGAAAAAACCAAGTATAAGTCAAAAATGAAAAAGTTATTTGAGAAAGCTGGCGTTCCAGTGGTGCCAGGTTATCTAATCAAAAATGAAAGTCAACTCAATAAAGCTTTGAAGGAAGCTGGCCTCCCTGCAGTAGCAAAACCTGACCGTGGAGTAGGAACCGCAGCAACCTATCGACTTGAGACCAAAGAAGATGTTGCAACCTTCTTGTCCGAGTGGGACCAATCCATTCCCTATTTTGTGGAGCCTTATGTCTTGGATGCGGAGCTCTGCACATTTGATGGTTTAGTTGATGAAAAAGGACAGATTGTCTTCTCAACGAGCTTTGTCTATTCCTTGCCAACCTTAGAATTGATTGAGGGCCAGTGCGATTATACGAATATTGTTCAAAAGGATGTAGAAGCTCAGTTGGCTGCATACGGCCAAGCGGCAGTTAAGGCCTTTGGGATGAAGGAACGCTTCTTTCCATATCGAATTCTTCCGTCGTAAAAAGGGAGACTACGTAGCCATCGAGTATAATAACCGACTGGCTGGCGGTTACACAATCGATCTCTATAACTATGCTTATGGTTGTGATCTCTATGCTATCTATGCCGATATCGTAACTGGAAGGCTAGAAGAAACTCCAAGCTATGATCGACATTACGGGGTAGGTATCTCACGTCGTGACGAGTTGGCGTACGCACATAATGTTGATGAGATTCGAGCAAAATACGGTGACCGTGTGAAAATGGTTGATCGCTTGCCAGATGCTTTTTCGGCTATTATGGGGAATGAGTTCTTAGTCATTCTAGCGGATACGCAAGAAGAAGTTGAAGAAGTAGGTCATTATGTACACAAGAAACAAGGAGGACAATAATAAATGCACGTAGAATGGTTAAGTCACTGGAGTGGTCAACTCAATCGCGAAATGCCCCTCAACCGCTATGGTCATGCTGGACTACCAATTGTGGTTTTTCCTTCATCAGGCGGAACCCACAATGAATATGCCGACTTCGGCATGATTGATGCCTGTCGCGATTCCATTGAGGCAGGACGGGTTCAATTTTTCACCTTGGCTAGTGTGGACAGTGAGAGTTGGTTGGCTGACTGGAAATACCCTCACGATCGGGCTGAAATGCATCGGGCTTATGAGCGTTATGTCATTAGCGAAGCTATTCCTTTTATTAAGCATAAGACGGGCTGGTTTGATCCAATGATGACGACAGGTTGCAGTATGGGGGCCTATCATGCGCTCAACTTTCTTCTTACAGCATCCAGATGTTTTCCGCGGGGTGATTGCCTTGAGTGGGGTCTATGATGCACGTTTCTTTGTAGGGGAATATGGCGATGACGTGGCAATCTATTCTAATTCGCCAAGTGATTATGTCTTCAATCAACACGATCCTTGGTTCCTGGATCAATATCGTCAATCCAATATTATTGTCTGTACCGGGCATGGGCCTTGGGAACACGATGGTCTGCCATCCTTCTATAAGGTAAAGGAAGCCCTAGAAATGAAGGGAGTGCCTGCTTGGTTTGACGAGTGGGGCGGCGATGTAGCCCATGACTGGCCATGGTGGCGCGTGCAGATGCCATATTTCTTGAGTCGTTTAGGTTTATAAGATAAATGAGGCTAGGAGTCTTTCCTAGCCTTTTTAGTTTGCCTCTTTATTCTTAAAATAGGGTAGTCAATCGGCTGATTTTGGAAAAGGAAGATAAAAACAGCTAGAAGAACGGATGTAAATCAATGAAAAATAGATGGCGCTTTCATGTAAATACCATAGAAGCAAGGATTAAAAATGAAGCTAGTAGAAAATCAATCATGAAAATAATTTTCTTCATAAAAACACTTGAAAAATATTTTCTTTGGTGTATAATGAAAGCGTAATCAGTTGAAAGACAGAAAGAGAGGTGACAAATTGGATGAATTACTTGTGCTTTGATATTGGCGGGACCTTCATTAAATATGGTCTCTTCAATGAAAAGGGGGAAGCGCTAGGCCAGACTCAGAAGGTCAAAACTAGCGTTGACCAGTATTCTAACCAGATATTGCAACAAGTTCTTTCGATTACAAAGCAGGTTCAATCCCAGGAAAGCCTATCGGGCGTGGCGATTTCAACTGCTGGAGTGGTTGATTCTCGTGACGGGTCTATACGATTTGCAGGGCCCACTATCCCAGGTTATACGGGGACGCCACTGAAAGCTGAAGTGGAAGCACTCACTGGTCTGCCTTGCTATGTGGTAAACGATGTGAACGCAGCTTGTTTGGGTGAATACTGGCAAGCCAGTCGAACAGGCCAGCCACCTAAGTCCATGATATGTTTTACGATTGGTACAGGTGTAGGGGGAGCCATTGTTTTAGATGGACAACTGCTAACCGGTGTGAGCGACATGGCCGGAGAGGTGGGCTACTTGCCTATTGGCAAAGCAGCCTTTCAGGAATTAGCCTCAACAACCGCTTTGTTAGAACAGGCGGCTCAAGCGACAGGCGAAAATCTCAGTGGGGAAGCCTTCTTTGACCGCTTGGAAGCAACAGGAGATCCAGTCTTAAGCCAAGTACTCGACCAATTTCTAAATCATTTAGCCACCGGACTTTTATCAGCGATTTATCTGCTGAATCCAGAAGTCCTTGTCCTAGGGGGAGGAATTCTAGCGCGTGCTGATCTCATTATGCCACGTCTAATGGCAATCTTGGAGCAACGTGTGATTGATCCTCGCTTCCTCACAACAGAGATTCGACCAGCCCAGTCAGGTAATGATGCTGGAATGTTAGGTGCGCTATCTCAACTCATTAAGCTAACTCAATAAGGATGTGATCCCATGGGAGTATTAGAGCGAATTGAAGCCAACTTCGTTCATCTATCACCAAAGGAACAGCTCCTTGCAACCTATATTATGCAAGAAAGTCCCTATTTTACTAACATTACCATTAGCGAGATGGCCAAAGAAACGGGTGTTTCAGCCGCAACGATTACGCGCTTTTGTCGTAAAGTAGGGTGTGAGAGCTTTGTCGATTTGAAAATTCAACTGCAAGCCAGTGAAGGGGAGTCGGCAAGTAATCACCAGAAACATGATATGTTCGATACGGTTAGTGAATTCTATAACCGTATCATTCAACGAACGTCAGAATTACAATCAGAATATCAGCTCCGTCAGTTAATTCAAGTTCTCTCTCAGGCCAACCGAATCATGGTTTATGGGATGGGATCCTCGGGGTTAACGGCTCGGGAATTGGCTATTCGCCTTTCGCGTATGGGACTACCAGCCACGAGCGAGACGGACTCACATATGATGATTATCTCCAGTACGGTGACACGTTCCAGTGACGTGGTAATTGCCATTAGTAATTCTGGTGAAACAAAGGATGTGATTGATGCTTTAGGCAATGCCAAGCAAAATGGCGCTATTTTGGTGGCCATAACTAGCATGAAGGGAAGTAGTTTGGCTAAGCTAGCTGATGAGACCCTTCTGGTACATAATAGCCGGTTTGTCAATAGTGAGTTTTTTGTCAATACGCAACTACCAATTTTTTTCCTGATCGACATCATTACCCTGATGATGTTGGAAGAACCAGTCTTCAATCAGAATATGCAGAAGACGATTCAAGAAATTACTTCTATCAATCAAAAATTACAAATGGGGGAACCATCATGAAATTATCAAAAGTTTTTGCAGCTGCCTTATCTTGTGGGATTTTATTAAACACAGTTGTGACAGCGGTACCAGCCGATGTGCGTGCTGAAGAGACAGTAACCATCAAATACTGGAACTTCCCTAACTTTACCAGCGACTCAGAATTCAAGACTTCTGAAGAATACGATGCAGCCTTGATTAAAGCCTTTGAAGCTAAGAACCCAGGTATCAAAGTAGAATACCAAAAAATCGACTTCACAGACGGTCCAGCTAAAATTGAAACAGCAATCCAATCTAAGACCAACCCTGACGTAATCTATGATGCACCAGGTCGTGTCATCGACTGGGCAAGCAAGGGTTATTTGGCACCATTCAAAGACGTTGACACTTCAAAATTAAATGAATCAGCTGTTAAGGCTAGCTCCTTCGAAAACGAGTTATATCTCTACCCTCAAGGGATTGCGCCATTCTTGATGGCAGTTAACACTAAGTTGACTGATAAGTTAGGCGTGACAAACCTCTTGCCATTCGAAAAAGAAGGACGTAACTGGACGCCTGAAGAATTCCAAATTCTTAGAAGCTGTTCATGAAAAAGACAAAGACTTAATTCCAACCGTTGTGTATGCTAAATCTGCAGCTGGTGACCAAGGTCCTCGTGCCTTTGTCTCTAACTTATACGGTTCTTGGATTACTAACGATGAAGTAAATAAATACACCATCAATGACGAAAACGGGGTAAAAGCCCTTCAATGGATTCGCGAACAAGCACCTAAAGGCATTATCGGTCAAGGGGCCGCTTTAGAAGCAAAAGATGCTTTGGAATACTTCAAGTCTGGTAAGTCTCCATTAAGTATCTTGGCAAGTCCAGGTCTTTACGCACAATGGAAATCAGTAGAAGACTTAAACGTTCGCTTCTTACCATTCCCTAATGCTAACAAATCGCCTAAGTATGAATACTTAGTAGCTGGTCCTGCAGTCTTCGATAACGGTGATGACAAGAAGATTGAAGCCGCTCAAAAATTTGTAGACTTCATGATCAACGATCCAGAATGGGGTACTCGTACCTTGAAGGCAACTGGTAACTTCTCTGCTCAAAAAGGCGTGAAAGGCCTCTATGACAACGAAGAGTTGAAGTTTGCTGAAGGCTTATCAGATCACTTCGGTGCTTACTACAACACCATTCCAGGTTACGCTAAAATGCGTCCACTTTGGTTCCCAATGCTCCAAGGGGTATTGTCTGGCCAAGGTGATGTAAAAGAACTAGTGGACAGCTATGTAGAACAAGCGCAAGCTACCTACGAAGAAGCAAATAAGCCACACTATAATCTGAATTCAGAGAGTGCTCGATTTACTGGGACAAATCTAGCGCTACCCGGACCAGGTTCTCGCGTGCGACTAATATAAACATCCTACTCCCAAGCGCCCAATATTTTGGACTAGCGGGAGTTTGGGAGTAGTCGTTTATAGTGATCGCGACCTAGGGTAGCCGATTTGTCCCTTTTATTATGAATTATTCTCTCGAAAGGAGATCTCTATGTTAGCCAAATTAAGAAGAAAGTACGACTTTAGCGCCTATCTGTTCATTGCACCTGCTATGGCCTTCTTCCTGACTTTCGTACTCTATCCAATGTTACGCGGGATTTACATGTCCTTGCTCAAGTATAGAGGGCGGAGAGTTAGCTTTGTAGGCTTAGATAACTACACTAAGCTCTTAGGCGATCAGACTTTTATCAAGTCTTTAAGTAACACTATTTTTATCGTAGCAATTGCAGTACCAATTGTAGTAGTCTTATCCCTCTTCATCGCCATTAACATCTATAACAAATCAGCTCATGTACGGAGCTTCTTCCGTGGCGTTTTCTACTTGCCAGCTGTATCCTCAGTTGTTTCGATTACAGTGGTATGGTTGTGGATTTATAACCCAGACTTTGGGATTCTCAATTATATTCTCAAATCCATGAATGTCATTGAAGGTAATGTCCAATGGTTAGGAAACGCCTCTACTGCTATTTATGCAGTCATTGCCGTTCTAATTACGACCAGTATTGGTCAGCCGATTATTCTCTATATTGCAGCTTTAGGGAACGTTCCAGTGGAACTGCTCGAGTCTGCTAAGATTGACGGCGCCAACAACTGGACCATCTTCAAAAACATTATTTGGCCATTGATTATGCCAACGACCCTTTATATCGTGGTTACAACCACCATCAACAGTTTCCAAATCTTTGCCTTAATCCAATTGATGACTTCTGGTGGTCCTAACTATGCGACAAGCACTATCATGTACCAAGTCTACGAGATGGGGATTAAGCAGCAATCCTTTGGCCAAGCCTCTGCATGGGGTGTTGTGCTAGCCTTGATTATTGCTTTAATCTCGGCTGTTCAATACAAATACTTCAACCGCGATATTGATTAGGAAGAGGTGACGATTTAACATGGAATTCAAAAATTCGGTCTCTACAACATTATTTCCTTCACATTGTTGGCATTCTTGACCATTTTCTTCATCTTCCCATTCTATTGGATTGCAACAGGTGCCTTTAAGGTTCAAGACGTCGCCATTGCCATCCCACCAGAATGGTTCCCGATGAGCCCAACTTTAGATAACTTCAAATCCCTCCTAGTGCCGTTAACTGCACGTTGGTTCTTCAACTCTGTATTTGTTTCAGTGGTAACAACCATCTTGGTCTGCACGACGGCTTCCTTAGCTGGCTATGCCTTAGCTAAGAAACGTTTCCCAGGCGCTGGCTTACTCTTTGCCGTATTTATCGCGGCCATGGCCTTGCCAAAACAAGTTATCTTGATTCCTTTGCTTCAATTGATTACTGATCTCAAGCTTATGGATACCTACCGCGCCTTGATTTTGCCTGCTGTCGGTTGGCCATTCGGGATCTTCCTCATGAAGCAATTCTCCCACTCTGTACCTGATTCTCTCTTAGAATCTGCAGACATTGACGGATGTGGTGAAATCAAGAAATTCGTCAATATCGTCTTACCAATTGTTAAACCAGGTATTGGTGCCTTGGCTATCTTCACCTTCATTTCCTCTTGGAACGACTATTTCTCCCAATTGGTATTCACTAACTCAGAAACAATGAAGACTTTGCCTTTAGGTTTGGCGTCTATGGCTCAATCTGCTGAGTTCTCCCTGAACTATGGGGTCCTCATGGCTGGCGCGCTCTTGGCTTCCTTGCCAATGATTATTGTCTTCCTGATGTTCCAAAGCTTCTTTGCCCAAGGTATTACGGTCGGGGCGGTGAAAGGATAGTGAGCACAATGCATCCAACGATTGAACGATTAAAAGGAAAACTAATTATTTCCTGTCAGGCTTTACCTGGCGAACCGCTCTACCGAGAAGAAGGTGGGGTCATGGTTCTCATGGCCAAAGCAGCTATTGAAGCTGGAGCCGTCGGTATCCGGGCCCAAGGGGTTACAGATATTGCCCAGATTAAGGAAGCCTTTGATGTGCCAGTGATTGGGATTATTAAGCGAGCTTATCCAGGCTATGGTTCCTACATTACCGCCACCATGCAAGAAGTGGATGAGCTAGTAGCAGTTGGTTCTGATATTATTGCCCTCGATGCTACCTTACGTGAGCGGGCAGGGGAGACCTTGGATGAGTTCATCGCTCAAATCAAGGCAAAATACCCGAATCAATTGCTGATGGCCGATATTTCCACTTTGGAAGAGGGACTGAATGCTGAACGCCTAGGTTTTGACTTGATTGGGACTACCATGAATGGGTATACGCCTTATACGGAAGGTCAAACAACCGGTCCTAACTTTGAGTTAATGAAAGCCTTAGTGGAACAAACCCATACTCCAATTGTGGCTGAAGGTAAGATCCATACACCAGAAGACCTAGCAACAGCTTTCGCCCAAGGGATTCACACAGCCGTTGTAGGCGGCGCTATTACGCGACCACTGGAAATTGCTAAACGCTTCGTTAGCGTAGTAAACTAAAGAAATGCAAGAAAGAGAAAGGAGTGCCTGATATGACCTTGGAGCAACTGATTATTGGTTGGTTCTTCTATGGTATCTTCTTCATGGGCTTGTCGGTTTTGGCAACCTATCTGATTAACCGAGTAGCTAAGCGTTACTATACGGCGCCACTCATTATCAATGCGGTAGCCATTATTATTCTCATGGGGATGGTCGCCTTAAAACAATTTACGGCAGACATGTTCCTACAGAATTACCTCTTTACTTACATGCCAATTGTGGCGGCTAGTGTCACCTATAATCTGGTACTCTTTCTCATTCGACGCGGGCGACCTCTGCACGATCCTCGCGAAGAAGCCTTAGATACAGATAAATAAGCAATTGTCGGTAAAGAGGAGGTGAAAAGATGATTGTAGATCAATTACAAGGTCTTCAAGAATACAGCGACCGAATTCCCCATATTAAAGCAGCACTCGAAACATTCAATAGCTTAGCTCAAAAAGCTATCGGACGATATGATTTCGAGGGAGGATACTTCTTCATCCAAGATGGAGAGCTAGGTGCAGTTGATGAATCTCATTATGAAGCCCATCAGAAATGGTTAGATATCCATGTGCCGCTTGAAGGCCATGAATATCTCATTGTGGCCCCTACATTTCAGCTGAATGAAGTCACCGCCTACGATGCCGAAAAGGACATTGCCTTTTTGGATGGTCCAATCCAGACCATTGTTAAACTCTATCCTGGACAAGCCTGTGTGGTATTTCCAGAAGATGCCCATAAGCCGGCCCGCCATTTGGGCCAGGTTAGTGCTTATAAAAAGTTAGTTATTAAATTACCGGTTGCATAACCAAAGGAGTCTTAAACGTGTCAAAATTCGATAAGTACAAAGGAATTATCCCAGCCTTCTATGCCTGCTATGACGATGAAGGCAATATCAGCCCAGAACGCACCCAAGCGCTTGCTAAGCATTACTTGGAAGTAGGGGTCAAAGGTCTCTACGTTGGCGGTTCGTCTGGCGAGTGTATCTACCAAAATGTAGAAGAACGTAAACTAGTCTTAGAACATGTTATGAAGGCAGTTGGTGGCAAGATGACCATCATTGCCCACGTAGCGGCTGCCTCCACACGTGATTCAGTTGAGTTAGCTAAGCATGCGGAAAGCTTAGGGGTAGATGCCTTAGCAGCCATCCCACCAATTTACTTCCGCTTGCCAGAACATTCCATTAAGGATTACTGGAATGCTATGATTGATGCCACAGAGCTTGACTTCATTATTTACAACATTCCGCAACTGTCAGGCTATGCCTTAACTCCTAGCATGTTCAAGTCCATGTTGGAAAATCCTAAAGTGATTGGGGTTAAGAACTCTTCAATGCCAGTCCAAGACTTAATCACTTGGAAATTGACGGCTGGTGATCGTGAAGTCGTTGTCTTCAACGGTCCAGATGAACAATTCATCGGTGGTCGTGTCATGGGGGCTGATGGGGGAATCGGTGGTACCTATGGGGTAATGCCAGAACTCTTCTTAGCAGCTAATGCAGCCCTAGAAGCAGGCGATTTAGCCCTAGCCTTTCACTATCCAAGGGCGCATTGATGAAATCATCTTCACCTTGGTAAGTGGTAAAGCTAACCTCTATGCCGTACAGAAAGAAATCCTCAAACGCGAAGGCCTCAACTGTGGTTCTGTCCGCCCACCATTAACAGGGTGTTGGCCCAGAAGATCTAGCCGTTGTTGACAAGGCGCACGCCATGATCCAAGCCGCTCGGGCGGAATTTGTTAAATAATCACTCACACTATGCAAGACCTGACTACTAGGGAGGCTAGTTTCTATGCTAGCTATCCCTGGTAGCCAGATTTTGTCGTATCAGCAACCCAAAATCCCTATAATTTGGAGGCTTAACATGAGTAAACAAGCAAAAGATCTTTTTCGATCGTCGATCTCGCTTCGCTATTCGTAAATTAGCGACGGGAGTCTTCTCAGTTGTTATTGGACATGTCCTATTTTTATCACCTCAAACGAGTGTTGCGGCTCAAGAAATCCCTCAAACAAGCCCAACAGAGGCTATTAGTCAACCTGAAAATGTAAACGTTTCCGAAAATGGTGATATACTTTCTGAAACTAATAGACAAGATGTAAACGCTGTGTCTGAAAGGGCAGAGGAAAAACCTATTGATAATACAACAGATACTGGGCTAGGTGAGACACAAGATGAACAATTGCGACGAGATGAAATTGTTCGTGATGTGGGGACGAGAGAATCAGGTTTTAGAGCAAGACGATTTGGAGACAAATAGTGAAAACAATCAACGAGTAGATTTATCCCAGCATCTTGAAACTCTAAAAAAACTTACTAACGCTACAATTCATATGGAATTTAAGCCTAGTGAACAGGCTCCGCAGTTCTATAATCTTTTTTCTGTTTCTAGCAATAAGTATGCTAATGAGTATTTTACTTTAGCAGTTAATAAAGGAACGGCTGTAGTCGAGGGGAGAGGACGACAAGGGGAACAATTCTATGGAAGTTTTAATGATGCTCTCCTCAAGGTAATCCCAGGTAAATGGAATTCAGTGACCTTCACCGTAGAAAGACCGGATCCTAGTCAGGCAGCAGGTCAAGTACGTCTTTATGTCAATGGCGTACTATCTCGAACGAGTCCGGTCTCTGGGAAATTTTTGAGCGATATGCCTGATTTAACTGATGTTCAAATTGGGAAGACGCGTCGTGCTAAAGATCTTCGTTGGGGTAGTGATTTGAAAGTTCGTAATTTAACGATTTATAATCGAGTATTGACGCAAGAAGAAGTGGCAGAACGCAGTCAATTATTACAAAGAGAACCATTGAAAATGACTCCTCCACCAGGGGCAGAAATTTCTGACAAGCAGGATGTCTTCTCAAGTGGCAGAAATGGGCGACCAAACTCAGACGGGATTGCCAGCTATCGAATCCCGGCCTTGCTTAAAACTGATAAGGGGACTTTAATTGCTGCAGCCGATGAGCGTCGTCTTCACGCTTCTGACTGGGGCGATATTGGGATGGTTGTTCGTCGTAGTGAAGACGGCGGTAAGACTTGGGGTGACCGCATTCATATTGCCAACTTGCGCGATAATCCTAATCCAGAGCGCGCAGATCAAGCATCCCCAGTTACCATTGACCAAGTGCTAGTTCAAGACCCAACCACTAAACGCATTTTCTCTATTTACGATATGTTCCCAGAAGGCCGAGGTATCTTCGGTATGTCAGAACACAAGGAAACTATGTATCAGACCATTGACGGTAAGACTTATCAAGTTCTCTATCGAGAAGGGGAGCAAGGTCTCTACACTATTCGCGAGCAAGGGTATGTCTATGCACCTGATGGAACCAAGACAGACTATCGAGTAGTAGTAGATCCGGTAAAACCAAAATATGAAGACAAAGGGGACATCTACCAAGGTGAGAATCTCTTAGGTAATGTCTACTTTACTAGCAACAAGACCTCACCTTTCCGAGTAGCCAAAGACAACTATCTCTGGTTATCATACAGTGATGATGATGGTAAGACCTGGTCAGCGCCACGTGATATTACGCCAATGGTTAAACCTGACTGGATGAAATTCTTGGGGGTAGGTCCAGGAACCGGGACTGTTTTGCGTACAGGACCACACGCAGGACGCTTATTAGTTCCAACCTATTCAACCAATTTTGCTTCTCATCTCAGAGGTTCACAATCATCCCGACTTATTTATTCTGATGATCATGGAGAAACCTGGCACATGGGAGAGGCGGTTAATGATGGACGCCAGGTTGACGGTAAGACCTTAGATTCAAGTACTATGGATGATTACTGGCATCAAAATACTGAAGCGTCTGCTGTTCAACTCGATAATGGTCAAGTTAAGCTCTTTATGCGTGGTCTTTCAGGAGATCTTCAAGTAGCGACTAGTCATGATGGTGGCCATACTTGGGACAAGACAGTTACTCGTTACCGTGATGTACATGACTCATATGTCCAATTAGCAGCCATATCAACCCACTACCAAGGTCAAGAATATATCGTACTTACTAATGCTAATGGGCAAGGTAATTCTCGAACTGAAGGAACTATTCGACTTGCCCGAGTAGAGACGGATGGTAGTCTGACCTGGCTTCATCATCGTCTGATTCAATCGGGGTCATATGCATATAATTCTGTACAAGAAATAGTTCCGGGTACCTATGGAATTCTCTATGAGCACAAAGAAGGGACTCAAAATGACTTTACCCTGTCTTATAAGACAGTGAATTGGGACTTCATTACTAAAGACCCAATTCAATCCCGTCTCGTTAAAGCACTAGATACAGAGAATTTCGATGGTAAAATTTTTGCGGTTAACTTCGATCATGAAGTCTTAGTTAATGATTCTCCTGTATTGACACTTTCAAATGGGAAGACGGCACACTTCTATACTCAGCTATCTAGCAAGACATTGCTTTTCACAGCAGAGGCAGTAACTGACAGAGTAAGTATCACTGGCTTACAGTCTGGACATATTGAAAGTTTGCATGGATTACCTGTTGAGGTAGAAGGAATTACCTTACCGTATACTTCAACAGAACCAACCAACCCAGTGACCCCAGATCCAGTTGAGCCAACGCAGCCAGTGACCCCAGATCCAGTTGAGCCAACGCAGCCAGTGACCCCAGATCCAGTTGAGCCAACCAACCCAGTGACACCGAATCCAGTGGAACCAACCAACCCAGTGACCCCAGATCCAGTTGAGCCAACCAACCCGGTGACTCCAAATCCAGTTGAGCCAACCAACCCAGTGACACCAGAGCCAGGAGTTTCGGATGTAACAGTTCCTCTTTATCGAAGTCAGGGGGTTAATGTCACCTATAATCAGGATGGAACAGTGACCTTTGAAGATAATGACAAAGATACTGGAGTCAGTGTGACAATTCCACCTGAAGGATTGGGCAAAGAGGTAGTGGCATTGCATGTGGGACGCGTTAAGATTCCAGGTTTAGCTGAAAATGTCTTGGTTTATGAGATTCATTTCCAAGACAAAGCTGGCCAAGGTGTCCAAATTGAGCGACCAGCCCAAGTATCGATTCCGGTTAGCGGTGTTGTTTCAAAAGCCTATCACTTAGATAACCAAGGAAAGGCGATAGAATCTGCAGATTTCCGTATGTCAGAAGATGGACGCAAGGTCATCTTGACTGCGCCTCACTTCTCACTCTATGCAGTTGAGGTTGGATCAAGTCAGCAAGGACCTAGTCAAACAACTCAATCACAAGCACAAAGTCAATTACAGCCAACACCAACTAGTTCGATAATTGCTTCAGCCAAGCAAAGTCCCGAGGCTTCGTCGAATATGGCTAAACAGGGGCAATTGCCAGCTGCTGGGGAAGAGAGTAATTTCTTCTTTAGTGCTGCAGCACTCAGCCTCTTAGCTGGTTTAGGGCTTGCAAGCTATAAGCCAAAAGAAACAGAATAATCTTGATAGCTCGGGGGTAGGCTCACCCTTTGGAGCATAACGAATTAAAGACACGACCTTTTCTCCTTTGGTCGTGTCTTTTGTAATTTTGAAGCGCCAAGCTAGGGGGACTAAGTCATAATTTGATATAATAGGGTAAAAGGGGGAGTGAGATGATGAAGTGGGAACAGTCGCTGACAGACTATATGGCCTATCAAGATCAGCACTATCGTAATCCGGCTAAACTAGATAATCCAGTAGAAATTGAGGACATGGAATGCCTCAAAAGAAGTGGCCAGGCAGCTCGTCAGGCTTTTTCGAAATTGGCGACTGCCTTCGGGCAAGCTTTTCCAGATTGGACTCAGGGGCGAGTAAGTGCCTGGATGAATCAAGCTCAAGTGGCTCGACCTCATTTTTGGGTCTATTATTTTCCGCCAGAAAATCGGCCGGCTAGTCCAAGCTTTGCCTTGAGACTAGTATCGGATCAAGGGGTGCCCACCGTCTGCTTGGAGTTAAGTTTCATTGAACGAAGTCGCCAAGAGGAGACGCTAGCCCAACAGGCGCGAATCTTAGAAGTGCCAGCACCACAAGAGGCCTATTACTGGGTTCAGGATTCAGATAAGCAAACGCGACGCATGACCACAAGTGAAAGTTACCGGCAAGAGCTGGTAGAAGCCTATGAGGCGGGGCAGGTACGCAAGGTACTATTGCGTCAAGATATGGAGCCATTGGCGGACTATGGCGACTTAGATGCTTTAGTTCAGGACTTAGTTAAGGCAGTAGCTGACTTTTGGCCCCTTTATCAAGTGACTCAAAGCTAGGAAAGGAGACATGAGAATGGATTACGAGTATATAAAGGGCCCTGACTACGACTACTACACGGTGCCGGCTTTGCTTGAAGCGGGTTTGGAGCATCGTTTTATTGGCAAGCCGCTTAATTTCAAACCTGATTTTAAGGAGGCGTCCGTAGAACTTGTCAATCGAACTTTTCTAAAAGCCGATATGCCCCTCGCGGAGGTGCACCAGGTTCACGGAGCTGACATCTGCCAAGTAAGGGTCGGCCAATTGGGAACAGGATGGGGCTTACGCTCTCTCGGCGACTACGATGGCTTGGTAACAGAGGCAAGCGATTTGGCCTTAATGGTCAAGATTGCGGACTGTATTCCATTATTCTCTTTGACCCGGTTAAAAAGGTGTTTGCCCTAGTTCATTCTGGCTGGCCGGGCACACTCCAATCGATTGGCCAAAAAGCCTTAGAAGTTATGATGAGCCAATATGATGTGACGCCATCTAATCTGCTGATTGCCTACGGACCCGCCCTTAGCATGGAAGATTTTCAGGTACAGGAAGATGTTTATAGTCGTTTTCCAACCTTTTGAAGCGAGTCATCCCCAGGCCTTCAGGCAGGAGGATGAGTATCACTGGCTTATAGACACCAAAGGAATTAATAAGGAGCGTTTCCTCGCTATGGGGGTACCTTTAGAGCAACAATATGATGTGGCCGTGTCGACCAAAACAAGCCCTTAGGCTGTCATTCTTATCGGCGCGATGGACGGGAAGGCTATGGCCTCAATGCAGTTGTCGCCTATCTGAAATCCTAAGAGGAGGGAATAGAATATGGGCCAAAGAAAATTTAAAGATTTGCGATGCTATCATGCAAGCGCCAGAAAACCAGGTTTATAGCAAGGCGGGGATTGAACCACTTTTTACTGCACCTAAAGCTGCCCGCCTGGTGATTGTGGGTCAAGCCCCGGGCTTAGCTACCCAAGAAGCCGGTCGCCCTTGGGATGATCGCTCTGGCGATCGCTTGCGGGAATGGTTAGGGGATGGATCGTCTCGACCTTTCTATGATTCGGACGCTTTGGCAATTCTCCCCATGGATTTCTATTATCCTGGCAAGGGTAAATCAGGCGATTTGCCACCACGAAAGGGATTTGCAGCTAAGTGGCATCCTCAGATCCTAGCTCAATTACCAGAGGTTAGATTGACTCTATTAGTCGGACGTTATGCTCAGGACTATTATTTGGCTAAGAGCAAAAGAAGCAATCTGACAGAAACAGTCGCCCATTATCAGGACTATTTGCCGGACTATTTTCCCTTAGTCCACCCCTCACCTCTCAACCAACGCTGGTTAAAGCAACATCCCTGGTTTGAGCAAGAAGTGGTGCCGGATTTACAAAAACGGGTCCGGTCTATTCTCAAGTAAAGAAAAAGGACTGGAGATTCTCCAGTCCTTATTTTGGTAAAACTAAATCTTCTTCTTGGCTTGAGCTAGCGTTACTTGATTGACTAGCGTCAGTGCGACCACCGGTTGAACGTTCGCCGTGAATCTCGATAATGAGTCCCGTGGGGCAAGCAGATGGAAACCTGACCTGGTCGGCCCACCCAACTGGTTTTAACCGCAATTTGATCAGGGCTGTTATCTTCGCGCACGCGAATTCGTTTGCCATCACGCTCAATAATGTTATACTGTCCCGGATGTGGGTAGTAGGTTTTCTCTTCATGAGGAGCGTCTTCCGAGAGGTCGAAACGGTCCACTTCCTTGCCGTCTATTTTGATAAGGGCATAGGTGGAGGAAGATGCGGGAGTGGCCTTAGTGCTAGACGCTTCAATAACTTGGCCGACTTCCTCCGAATTATTCAAGCCTTGGTAGTGGTAGAAGGTCAGGATATTGGGCAAGAAAGATAAGGCAATGACACCTAAAATGATCAGGTAATCAAAAGGTTTTAATAAGCTAAATAACCGTTTCATTGAGGAATCACCACCTTGTCTGAGCACAAAACTAGTACTATTGTATAAAAAAAGGGTAGAATAAGCTAGCAATTTGTGCCGTTTTTTGGTAAGATACCATTATGCCAATAAAAAGCGCTAGTCGCTTTATAAAAAAATGCAAGCAAAAGGAGTTTTAAATACCATGTCATTAAAAGCAGAATTACGCGAAAAAGTGGGCTCTGGCTCAGCTAAAAAAGTACGTGAAGCTGGTTTAGTTCCAGCAACTTTATACGGGAAAGGTTCAGAAGCTGTTTCTTTAACAGTTAACCGTCGTGAACTCGATGTTGTCTTGAAAACTCAAGGTTTGAGCCAAGCTTTTGAATTAGAATTCGACGGCAAGAAAGAAAATGTTGTCGTTAAAGCTGTTAACAAGGCTGCTTTGGCAGACGAAATCTACAGCGTAGACTTCAAACTCGCTTAATTTTAAATGATAAGTCCCGCTAGTCAGTTCTTGGCAGCGGGATTTTTTGTGGGACCCTCTGCAGGCGACCACTAAGAAGGAGAGCCTATGAAAAATCATATTGCCTTATATCAACCGCTAATGCCGGCTAACACGGGAAATATTTCCAGAACTTGTGCGGCCACCAATACCCCACTTCATCTAATCAAGCCCTTGGGTTTTTCGACCGATGATAAGATGCTCAAGCGTGCAGGCCTAGATTACTGGGAGCATGTGGAAGTTCACTACCATGAAAGTCTGGAGGATTTCTTAGCTTATGTGGGTGAGCGACCGCTCTACTTGATTACCAAGTTTGCGCCACGCATTTATTGTCAGGCGGACCTAGCTCAAAATAGTGCTGGCGAGCAATTCTTCCTCTTCGGTAAGGAAACAACCGGCTTGCCCGCTGACTTGATGGAGGAGCGCAAGGCAGACTGCTTGCGTATTCCGATGAACGATCAGCATGTTAGGAGTTTGAATTTGTCCAATACAGCCAATATCGTCATTTATGAAGCTTTAAGACAACAAGCTTTTGAGGGATTGGATGTCACCCATCACTATCGTGACACGGACAAGGCTCGTGATCTCAACTGGTAGACTTGCGCCCGTTACGGATTCGTGATAGTATAGAAGCAGATAAATGATGCGACGGTTTTGACTAGTACAGGATAGGACGTCTTCAGAGAGATGATGGCTGGTGTGAATCATCACGGACTAGCCCTGGAATCCACCAGAACCCTGCAGCCTATGACTCAAGTAGTGCCGGTTGCCCCCGTTACAGGCCTTAAGTGCAGGAATAATGTCCTGAAATCGGGTGGTACCGCGAAACCAAGAAGAGCCTTTCGTCCCAATAAGACGAAGGCTCTTTTTGTTATTTGACCAAAAGGAGGAAATGAAATGTTAGATCGTAAATTATTGCGTGAACAATTTGAATGGGTGGTAGAGAAATTAGCCACTCGTGGTGTAGACCGAGAGGTATTAGAGAATTATCGCCGCCTAGATAGCGAGCGCCGTGAACTTTTGATCGACGTTGAAGGGGCTAAACAATACCGTAACCAAGTGTCTGGAGAAATCGCTCAACTCAAACGCAACAAGGAAAATGCGGATGATAAGATTGCTGAAATGAAAGAAATCGGTGATCGCATTAAGCGTGACGACGAGCGTTTGGCTCAAATCGAAGCAGATTTAGAGGCCATCGAGCATCGTTTGCCTAACCTTCCAGCTGAAGGGGTACCAGTGGGGGCCGATGAAGAGGATAACGTGGAAGTACGTCGTTGGGGCACGCCGCGCAAGTTCGACTTTACGCCACTTAATCACTGGGAAATCGCTGAAAAATTAGATATTATCGACTTTGAACGTGGTGCCAAGGTGTCTGGTAGTCGCTTTGTCTTCTACAAGGGCTTGGGGGCGCGTTTGGAGCGGGCCATCTATAACTTTATGTTGGATACTCATACCCAACACAATGGCTACCAAGAAATTATCCCGCCATACATGGTGAATGACCAATCTATGTTCGGGACAGGTCAATATCCTAAATTCGTGGAAGACACCTTCCGGGTTAATGACGAACGCGGTTTGACCCTGATTCCAACAGCTGAAGTCCCATTGACCAACTATTATGCTAACGAAATCTTACCACTTGAGAACTTGCCAATTAAATTCACTGCCTTGAGTCCTTCTTTCCGTTCTGAAGCGGGGAGTGCGGGTCGTGATACACGTGGTCTTATTCGTTTGCATCAATTTAATAAGGTGGAAATGGTTAAATATGCGCATCCAGATCATTCTTTCGAGGAATTAGAGAGCATGACCCAAAATGCTGAAGGTATTTTACAAGCCTTAGTCTGCCATACCGTGTCATTACTTTATGTACTGGCGACATGGGATTCTCAGCAACTAAGACCTATGACTTAGAAGTCTGGATTCCAGGCCAAGATACTTATCGTGAAATTTCATCTTGCTCAAACTGTGGCGACTTCCAAGCTCGTCGTGCTAAGATTCGCTTCCGCAATGCTGATGACAAGGTGGAATATGTTCACACCTTGAATGGCTCAGGTTTGGCGGTAGGGCGGACCTTCGTGGCCATCCTAGAAAACTACCAACAAGCGGACGGCTCTGTTAAGATTCCTGAAGCCTTGGTACCTTACATGAACGGTATTACCGAAATTCCAGCTAAAAAATAAATAGTAAGAGGCTAAAACAAAAGTTTTAGCCTCTTTTCTGATGATCAACAAATCAAAAAAGAGCTAGAGATTATCCCTAGCTCCTAATAGCTTGCGCTTATTTTAAGATTAATTTACCAATTTCTTGGCCACGGCTTACTTGACCTGAAGCAGTGAGTTCGAAGCTTTCTACTAAATCATTACCGTTAGTGAAAATCACGATCATGGCATTATCTTTGCCTTCAGCTGCTAATTGGTCTAAGTCAACGCTTGATACTAAGGTGTTAGCATCAACGTGTTGAGCGTCAGAAACCTTGGTGTCGAATGGACCACCGTTAAGTGCTACAGTATCAATCCCCATGTGGAGCAATACTTCTAAGGCACCAGACTTGAAGCCAACTGCGTGTTTAGTAGGGAAGACATTGACCACTTCACCTGCAAACAGGCGCAGAAATTTCACCATTAGAAGGGACGATTGCGAAGCCATCACCCATCATTTTTTGCGCGAAGACGATGTCGTTTACTTCTTCGATGTTGATCAATTGACCATCAGCGACAGCGTAGAGTGTTACTTCTTTTGAAACGGGAGCCGCTTCTTCTTTTTTCTTTTTGAAAAATCCAAACATGATCCTATCTCCTTTGTGTTTGAAATTTATTTCTTGTCCTTATCATACCACATTCTTTGCGAGAAGTTCAATGCATTTAATGCCAAGATGGTGTATAATGGGTGATAGCTTATAGAGAAAGGACCTAAAATATGAATGGAATTATTGAATTAGTGAAGGTAATCATCCTTGGGATTGTTGAGGGGATTACCGAATGGCTACCGATTTCTTCGACTGGCCATATGCGTTTAGTGGATGCTTTTATGCCACTACAATTAAACAAAGCCTTTACGGATATGTTCTTTGTGGTCATTCAGCTGGGGGCTATCTTGGCAGTAATGGTGGTCTTCTTCCACAAACTTAATCCGCTGTCGCCAAGCAAGTCAGCAGCAGAAAAGAAAAACACCTGGGCTTTTATGGTCTAAGGTGATTGTGGCGACTATGCCAGCCTTTGTTCTGGGTTTCCTCTTAGATGACTTAATGGACCAATACTTCGACAAGCCATGGGTCTATGCTATTACTTTTACCGTCTACGGTTTAGCCTTTATCTGGGTGGAATCCGGCAAGCGTAAAGCTAAAGCAAGCCGCATCAATAGCTTTAGAAGCCATTAGCTATAAAGATGCTGCCCTCATGGGATCTATGGCAGTGCTTGGCCTTGGTGCCAGGGACTTCTCGTTCTGGGGCTACTATTATCGGGGCGCTCTTAATGGGGAACCAAACGCTATGTAGCGACTGAATTCTCCTTCTTCATGAGTATCCCAGTCATGTTTGGGGCAAGTTTCCTCAAGTTAGTGAAGTTTGGCTTCCATTATACAGCGGCTGAAGCGACTTATCTAATCTTAGGGATGTTGATTGCCTTCGGGGTATCACTCTTAGTCATCAACTTCCTCTTTGGGTTATATCAAGAAACACGACTTCAAAGGTCTTCGGTTACTACCGTGTAGCCTTAGGGATCTTAGTAGCAGTACTTTACTTGCTAGGAGTATTTAAAGGCAAATAAAAAAATGTCTGGGACCTATTGAGGGTTCCAGACATTTTTTTTTATTATCATCATTAGATAGGATAGATACAGACGCATTCAGGTGCCTGGGTCTCTGCCTCAATGAAACTGACAAGTCCACTATCAGCATCGCGACTGAAGACAGCGATATGGTCACTGTCTTGGTGGGGCACAAGGAGGTAAGTCTGGTCTTGGCTTAGAACGAAGTCGCGTGGAATCTGTCCGCCACTGGCAATTTCTTGAATCTTAAGAGGCTGTTGAGGGGCGGCCAGAGAAAAGACGCAGATGACATCATGGAAGCGGCTGGAAGTATAGAGAAAACGACCGTCCTGGCTGATGCGAATGGCAGCACTAGCGGCAGATTCTAAAAATTCAGGATCTAGTAGGGCTTGCTCATGGACCAAGCTAAGATGACCGCTTGGATCAAGGGCTAGGGTTAGAAGGCTATTAGCTAGCTCGCCAATGACATATACTAGATTTTGACTTGGATGAAAGACTAGGTGACGAGGACCAGTTCCTGGTGGACAGGTAAAGCTCTGAACCAAGCTGAGGGCACCAGAGCTAGGGGTTACGTCATAGACATATATTTTGTCACTGCCCAAATCGCAGACATAGAGCAGGTCGCCCTCAGGATTTAAGCCCACAAAATGGATATGGGCACTGGACTGATTAGGGTGGACGCTAGAGCCCACATGTTCGTGGCGTTCGAAAGGACTTAAGACAGCCTGGTCATAATGGTAACTATCAATGGAGCCTTCATGGTAATTAGCGACATAGACGGTCTGACTGGCTTCATGGACGGCTAGATGGCAGCCAGGGATTTTGGTATTGAGTAGGCGGCTGACTTCCTGCCAGTCCTTACCCTGGTGTCTAAAGGCTACCAAGCCACTTTCTTCCTGACCGCGGTGAAGGGCGAAAAGGGTGCCACTTTCCTTGGCATAGGCTAGAAAAGTAGGTTGATTGAGTTTAGCAATCAGCTGTGGCTCGCTTAAATGGCCAGTAACAGGGTCAAAGTCAAGGCTTGAAATTCCTTGGTTGCGCCCCTTAGTGTAGCCACCTAGGATATAGGTTTCCGTCATAAAATCAGGTCCTTTCGCAAATGATTTGAGTTTTATAGCCTTGGCCGTGTATAAATCTAAGACAAGGCACCTATCCTTATGGTAGAATAAGATGACAGAAATTTCAAGGAGGGAGTTCTATGCAAGAACACACACCAAAACGCCAGTCGTCTTGGTTTACCCGTCAATTCCTAAATAGCCAGATGGTAGTCAGTCTTCTGATTTTGCTCTTGGTTTTATTAATTATTTGGGTCTTTACTAGAATTACACACGTTTTCGCGCCAATCGGGGTGGTCATTGATGTGGCGGCTTTCCCTATCATTACCTCAGGTGTCCTCTATTATCTGCTTTATCCACTAGTAGATCGATTGGAAGCGCGGGGAATGAATCGCCAGTGGGCCATTTGGGCTATTTTTATTGGCTTAATTCTATTGTCAGCTTGGGGAATTGCCTCCCTTATTCCGACCCTACAGACTCAGATTCTGAGCTTTGCTCGTAGTCTGCCCTAAGTACTATGATGAAATCTATCATATGTTGTATCAGTCACCTTTTCTGACTGAGAATAAGGAAGTCACCCAACGACTACAGTCCTTCCTAGATGGTTTTGATTTCCGCAGTATGGCGGAGCAGCTGAGTCGTTTCGCTTCTTCGACCTTCGGTAGTTTAGGATCCGTGGTAGGGGCAGTGACCTCCGTCATTATGGGGCTCTTGACCGTGCCAATTATTCTCTATTATCTCTTGGCAGATGGTCAGCGTTTGGGCGATTATATTCTGAAATTCGTGCCGACTAAGCACCGTGCCATGGCATCTCGTATGATGTATCAAGGACACTATCAAGTGGCCCAATATATTCGGGGCCAAATTATTGTGGCAATCTGTGTTGCCATTATGTTCTCTATTGGTTACAGTATTGTCGGGCTAGACTATGCTATTGCCCTTGGGGTCGTGTCTGGTTTCCTCAATATTATTCCCTTCCTAGGATCCTTCATCGCAGTGATTCCGGCCTTTATCATTGCCTTGATTACCAGTCCTGTGATGGTCCTGAAGGTGGCCATTGTCATGATGGTCGAGCAAACCATCGAAGGGCGTTTTATTGCCCCACAAGTTTTGGGGTAATAACCTCAAGATTCATCCGGTGACCATTCTGATTGTTCTCTTATCTGCTGGTAAGGCCTTCGGTTTAGTCGGGGTCATCCTAGGGGTGCCTGGTTACGCCGTTATCAAAGTAATCGTGGGTGAGTTTTATGAATTATATCGTGAGCGTTCTGGGGCATATGGTCCCAAAGAAGCTATCCAAGCTCCAACAGACCAAACTAGCCAAGAACTTGCTAGCAATGAAAGAAAGTAGTGATAGGATGTCAGTAAAACAAGTATTCAAACGTGTGACCCTATTGGGTCTAGCTCTAGCGACCGGCTTGAGCCAAGGTGCACTCTTAGTGAGTGCTCAGACTGAGTCGTCTTCCAGTGGCCAAGTCAAGATGGTAGACCCTGCCGAGTCTAGCTCTTCCTACCAAGAGGCGGATGCCTCGGTTAGTCGTGAGGCCTACAATCAATTAGAAGAATTGCTTTAAACAAAATAGCCAAGTTAAAATTAATCCCCAAGCCTTTCTATCAAACAGATGATGATTTTAAGGCAGACCAACAGAACTTTGCCGTGACAGTGGATATGTTGCGACTCTACACAGTTAATAGTTTTGCCAAAGAATTAGAGAATGAGTTCAACTTTGAAGAAGGTGGCGGGGGATTAGTGGTCATGCACGTCTCTATCACCAACAAGACCAAAGAAACCGTGCATTATCCGATTGAGGAGCTTAAGTTATCTTATAACGAGGCTAGCTTAGAAGTATCGCCAAGTTACCAACTCTACCCTGCAGAGGATGGCAACCTAGCTCAAACCTTATCTGACAATAAAGGGGACCATTGATGCCGGTCAAACAGTGTCTGGCTACCTGGTCTTTGGTTTAAGTGCTAGTTCAGTCAAACGTGTTCAGGAAGATGGCTACTTCTATATCAAGGTAGTTTCTCCTAAGCGTAGCGAATCTGATATTACCGGGATTAGTGTTAATAGTTTAGGTGACGAGCAGTTACTTTATCTGCCAGCCAAGGATGAAGCGGCTAAATCGCTCAAAGAATCTGCTACTCATGTACCAGACCGTCTAACCACAGAATACTGGGGGACTAAGAAGGTCTTGGCTGACGATAAGCCCAAGCTTAAGGAAAGTGATGAAGGTATCGATGTGACGATTACGCGTTTGGAAGTCAGTGATTTCCAACCAAATAGCTACAACGAAGAATCCTTCCGTAACTTTAAATATGGGGCCGTGATTGTTTCCGTCGAATATGATGTGACCAACAAGTCCCAGAAGACACTCTTGCCAGTTGATGGCAATACAGTCTTAACCATTAATGGAGATCCGATTAATAGCGACTATGTCTTAACCAACCAGGTTTACGGTAAGGAATTGGCGCCTGGTCAAACCTATCATGTTATCAAGACTTTCGCCTTGGACAAGAGTCGCTACCAAGAACTCTGGCAAGGTCATGATTATAGCCTAACCATTTCCGTTCCTGAAAAGAAACCAGTAGTGGATTCTGCAAGCTCAAGCCAAGAGGGGCAAGAAGGTCAAGCTGATCCAGAAACTCAAGGAGCTCAAGTGCAAGGCCAAACTGCCAACCCAGCGCCTGAAGTGACCACTTATAGTGTTACCTTCAATTTGGTGCCTAAGCTGATTCAGACGCTTAGCGAAGACCTGAAGCTTCAACCTGCTAATAGCACAAACAATAGTCAAAACCCATAGTAGGGAAGGGTTGGGATCTAGGTCTCAGCCTTTTTCTTATGGTTAGGGTGGGTGGCCTGTTCTTTTTTTGTTTTTGCGTCAACCTTACCCTGTCGATAGGTTGACATTAAGGGACGAATTGCCTATACTCATAACATAGCTATTATTCTAGGGGCCCTAGCCCCAAATAAAGGAGTTTTTCTAATGTTCAATGATTTTAAAGATGTTCGTGTCTTAACCCGCATGGCCTTAGGCTTGGCAGTCTTAATCGTCTGCTCCTATTTGTCCTTCCCCTTGTGGGGCTTCCCAGCACCTATTACCATGCAGACTTTTGCCCTCTGCTTGATTGGTTTGGTCTATAAACCTAAACAAGCCTTGGCGATTATCTTACTCTACCTATTGCTAGGGGCTGTGGGCTTACCAGTATTTGCTGGTGGTCGCGGTGGATTTGCCTCTTTTGTAGGGCCAGCAGGGGGTTACCTCTTCTCCTTCCCAATTGCCTATACCTTGTTGTCTGTCTTCAAGGGCAAGAAGCCAAGCTTGTCTCCTATGCTTTGCGGACCATCATCATCACCGTTCCAATTGTAACGGTCATGGGGATTTGGGGCTTCGTGCAGTTCGCGCAAATGGATTTAACTAAAGCAGTGACGACTGCCTTGATCTTTGTACCAGGTGACATCCTCAAAGCAGTTGTATCAGGTTTCTTAGCAGACCGTCTGCAGGTGGTAACACGTCATTTTAACTAAGCATCTTCTTGCCCGGGAAACAAGTGATTGAACTTGGTTCTCGGGCTTTTTTTGGTTATAATAAATGAGAATGTGAGTAGGAAGGAAGCTCTATATATGACTAATTCTAGAAGTAGCTGGCCTCAAGCTATGGTAGCTTGGGACCAGGCCCGTGTCCTGGCCTTTCGTAAAGATCTCCTAGCCTGGTACGATAAAAATAAGCGTGATTTGCCCTGGCGTAAGAGTCAGGATCCCTATGCCATCTGGGTCAGCGAGATTATGTTGCAACAAACCCAGGTGGCTACTGTTATTCCCTATTATCAACGATTTATGGCGGCTTTGCCCACAGTGGCCGACTTGGCTCAAGCGCCAGAAGAGATCCTGCTCAATCTCTGGCAGGGACTAGGTTATTATAGCCGAGTCCGTAATATGCAGGCAGCGGCTAAACAAGTTATGGCTGACTTTGGCGGTCGGATGCCTGACCAAGTTGACAGCCTCTTAAGTCTCAAAGGTATTGGCCCCTATACGGCGGCTGCCATCGCCTCCATGGCCTTTGGTCGGGTGGCGCCGGCCCTGGACGGCAACCTCTTCCGGATTGTAGCCCGTCTCTTCCGGCTCAAAGACGATATTGCCCTGCCTAGAAGCCGCAAGGTCTTTATGGAAATTCTAGATGTTTTGATTGACCCAGACCGGCCGGGAGATTTTAATCAGGCCATGATGGATTTGGGTGCCTGTGTCATGACACCAAGCAATCCCCGGCCAGACAATCATCCCTTGGTGGCTTATGATGCTTCCTATCAAGTTGGGGATTCTGACCAATATCCGGTCAAGAGCAAAAAAGTCAAACAAACCCGGCATGATTTGACCGCCTACTTTCTTGTGGATAGCCAAGGCAACTGGCTCCTGCGCCGACATGGGGAGAATGAACTCCTGACAGGACTTTGGCACTTCCCAATGCTGGAACAAAGCATGGTCTATGAAGAAGTGACGGCCGCCGAATTGACTGAGCCACTCTTAGATTGGCTAAGGGAAGAAGCTCTAGTAGAGGGTGATAGTCCCCTAAGTAGCCAAGTACTGAGTACAGGACTAGGCCAAGTCAAGCATGTCTTCAGCCACCGCATTTGGCAGGTACAGTTGGTAGGTTTGCGGCTGGATACGACTAGTCCCCTCCAAGAAGGCTGGTGCTGGGTGGCGCCAGAGGCTGTTGGCCAGCTACCTCTGTCTACCTTGCAGGAAAAACTCATGCAGGTCCTAGTTCATGAAAGAGAGGCCGTCCGATGAAATCCTTATGGTCTTTTTTTAAGGGCTACCGTGGGGTGGCCCTTTTGGGGCCCTTGCTTAAGTTGGCGGAAGCCCTACTTGAATTAGCGGTACCCTTGGTAGTGGCTCAAATTATTGACCGCATCTTAACGGGTGATGGTGCCATTTGGGGCTCCATTGCCTTGCTATTGGGCTTGGCTCTGTCGGGTGTCTTCATGGCCATTACGGCCCAGTATTTTTCGGCCAAGGCGGCCATTGGTTATACACGGCAATTGACCCAGGCCCTCTATCAAAAGATTAGTCGTCTATCAGAGTCGCAACGTCAGACTATAGGGGAATCCAGTTTGATTACGCGAGTGACCAATGACAGCTATCAAGTGCAGACGGGGCTTAATATCTTCTTCCGTCTCTTCTTGCGGTCACCTTTTATTGTCTTCGGGGCGGCTTATATGGCCTGGCAACTCAATGCCCAGTTGGCCAGCTATCTCTTAGTCATGATTCTGGCTCTTTATCTAATTTTGGCGGTCTTGATGGGGCTGACAGCGCCTGGATATGCCAAGATTCGCCAAGCTACTGACCGAGTAGTCCAAGTCACGCAAGAAGGCATGGCGGGTTATCGAGTCATCCGGAGTTTTAATCAGGTAGATGGCTATCTGACTACCTATAACCAGGCTAATCAAAACTTGCTTGGCCATCAATTAAAGACCGGCTTCCTGGCAGCTCTTACTAATCCCTTGACTTACCTAGTAGTCAATGTCACTACAGTCTTAGTCCTCTGGCAAGGGGACTGGGCTCTGGGCCAAGGATTGCTAGCCAAAGGGGCGCTGGTGGCTCTGGTCAACTATTTGACCTTGATTTTAGGTGAGTTGATTAAAACAACCATTGTCCTAGGCAACCTCAACAAGGCCTGGATTAGTGCTCAGAGAATTCAAGCAGTCCTAGCTATGCCAGAAGAGCTTTCAGACCAGAGAACAAGCAGCCAAGTGACAGGGGACAGCTCTGATTCAATCTGGCGAGCTCAGTCTCTGACCTACACCTATCCAGGCAGTCCCATGCCAACAATTAAGCAGGTCAGCTTGCAGCTTCAAGAAGGCCAGTGGCTAGGATTGACGGGGGTTACCGGGGCAGGTAAGACTAGCCTAATCAAACTCCTGCTGGGTATCTTACCGGCTGACCAGGGTAGCCTAGTGGGGCCAGATGCTGAAAATTTAGCCTGGGTGCCTCAACAAGCCCAACTCTTCAAAGGGACCATTCGCTCTAATCTGCTCTTGGCCCAAGACAAGGCTAGTGACCAGGACTTATGGCAGTCCCTAGCCCTGGCTCAAGCCGACGACTTTGTTGCCGAAAAGGGCGGGCTGGATGCCCAAGTCACGGCCTTTGGTCGTAATTTCTCGGGTGGCCAACGGCAAAGACTGACCGTGGCCCGAGCCTTGCTTAAGGCCAAAAAAGGCCTGATCCTTGATGATGCGACTTCAGCTCTGGACTATGCCACTGAAAGTCGCCTCCTGTCTGGCCTAAAGGTGGCGCGGCCTGACCTCATGGTCATCATGGTTTCGCAGCGTTTGAATGCCTTGCGTTTTGCTGACCAAATCTTGGTCTTAGAAGATGGCCAGACCACGGGCTATGGCCCAGCCCAAGACTTGGCCCAATCCAATCCATACTACCGGACCCTAGTCCAGACCCAAAGCCAGGGAGGTGACTGCCAATGACACAAGGTCAAGTAATGAAACGCCTACTTAAAGGCTTGGCTAGTCGACCATGGCTCATGAGCCTAGCCTTGCTGTCTACCTTAATCCAGGCCGGTCTCGTCCTCTATCTACCCGTCCTGATTGGTCGGGCCATTGACTGGATTGGGACAGGGCAGACTCAAGTCCTGCAAGATTTGCTGGTCCAAATGCTAGTGTTTATTGCCCTAACCATTGCCTTCCAGTGGCTTAATCCTTGGCTCTACAATCAACTGGTCTATGGCCATATGGCCGATCTAAGACAGAAGGTCATGGCCCAGCTTCAAGTTAGTCCGGTGCCTGCCCTTGATAGTTTTGGCCTGGGAGACTTGGTCAGTCGCCTGACCAATGACTTGGAGCAATTAACGGATGGCCTTATGATGCTCTTCGCTCAACTCATGAGCGGCCTCTTCACTATTGGCGTGACCCTCTATCTCATGGCGGGCATGGACCTGGTCCTCTTTGGCTTGGTAGTCATTCTGACCCCAGTCTCCCTCTTCATTGCCCGTTTTATTGCCAAACAAAGCTATCACCGCTATCGGGACCAAGCTCAGACCCGGAGTGACCGGGCTCAGCGGGTAGAAGAGACCATTCGCCAAATGACCTTGCTGCAGCAACTAGATGCCCAGGAATTCCTAGCTGACGAGTTCCAAACCTTGAACCAGGCTTATAGTCAGGCAAGCTTGGGGGCTACCTTCTATTCTTCAACGGTCAATCCTATGACCCGCTTCGTCAATGCCTTGATTTATGCCCTCTTAATTGGGGTGGGGGCTAGTCGGGTAGTGGGCGGCCAGTTTACGGTAGGGGAATTGGTGACTTTTCTGGCCTATGCCACCCAGTACACCAAACCCTTCAATGATATCTCCTCCGTCTTATCGGAACTTCAGGGGGCCATTGCCTGTGCCGAACGTCTCTACCAAATTCTGGATTTACCAAGCTTGGTCGAAAATGCCACGCTTGACCTATCAGGAGACCAGGTTCAAGGCGCTGTTGACTTTGTCGACATGGCCTTCTCCTATGACCCATCCCAACCCCTGATCCAAGACTTCAATCTGCATGTGCCGCCTGGCAGTATGGTAGCCGTAGTGGGGCCAACTGGTGCCGGTAAATCTACCATGATTAACCTGCTCATGCGCTATTATGAGCCAAGCTCTGGGGCCATTGAGCTAGATGGCCAAGCTATTGCCACCTATCGACGACAATCTTGGCGGGACCAACTTGGCTTGGTGCCCCAGGAAACCTGGCTCTTCACTGGGACGGTCCATGACAATATTGCCTTTGGCCGACCAGATGCTAGTCGCCAGGAGGTAGTCGCTGCAGCTAAGGCGGCTAAGGCCCATCACTTTATTGAACTCCTGCCCCAAGGCTATGACACTATCCTGTCAGGACAGGGTGGGGGACTGTCGCAAGGTCAGGCCCAGCTGCTAGCCTTGGCTCGAATTTTCATTAAGCCCCCTAAGGTTTTATTGCTGGATGAGGCGACCTCGTCCATCGACGCTTATACCGAGCTCAAGGTCCAAGTGGCCTTCAACCAGCTCATGGCTGGCCGGACCAGTTTTGTCATTGCCCACCGCTTGGCTACTATTCGCAGCGCGGACCTGATTATTGTCATGAATCATGGGGACATTGTGGAGCAAGGGACTCATGAACAACTCATGGCCAAAGCGCCAACTTTACTACCAAATGCAAGAAGAAGTCTAAGACTTTTCAGAAAAATTTGATAAGTCCGCATAAAGCCTTAGCATAATAGGTGAAATTGTGCTATAATATCGGAGTATTGGTTAACGGTCGAAGTACCGGTTCAATTTGGAACGGAAAGTAGGTTCAGTGATGAAACAACCCAAGGAAGGCGAGTTCATCACGATTAAAGTTATAAGCATGATGGGTCTTTGCATCGGACCTGGCGCGATACTATGGTATTGAAGACCAGCGATCAATCCATCATTGGGTGTAACGATCATACTTTAGTAACGGAATCGGACGGTCGTCGCTGGGTAACCCGGGAAGCAGCCTTGCTCTATTATCACCAGCACTTCTGGTTTAATATTGTAGCCATGATTCGCAAACGCGGCGTTACTTATTACTGTAACTTGGCTTCTCCTTATCTAATTGATAATGAGGCGCTCAAGTATATCGACTATGATTTAGATATTAAGGTATTTCCTGATGGGGAAAAGCGGCTGCTGGACTTGGACGAGTACGAGCTCCACAGCAAGCGATACCGCTATCCGGAAGAAATCGATCGTATCCTCAAATATAATATCCAAGAACTGGTCCGCTGGATCGAAGAGAAGAAAGGTCCCTTCGCACCAGAATTCGTGGATATCTGGTATGAGCGGTATTGTCAACTGACTCATCGACGTAAATCTAAGCATAACTGATTAATCGTGATGCCAATTGATTAAAGAAGAGGCTGGGAAAACTCCCAGCCTCTTCTTTTCTTAGGTCTTCGGCCCCAAATCTTTCAGATTTGGGGGCGGGCCTTTGCTTGTGCTAGCCTATGAACTTACTAGCCTTGCCTATTTATAGGTTACACCTATAAATAGGGTTTGAGCACGACTTTTTTACGGGGTAATTTGACTGGATTTCACATAGTCGGGCCAATTTCACAAGAATGTTCGTGTTTCCGACGAAAAAGGCTGATTTAAAGGGATTTTGCTTGGATCCTGTATGAAAATGCCCTTATATAACAAATGTATATTTGCCTATAAATTTTGCCAGTTTCAGCTTTTAAGTGCGCTCAAGCCCGGTCTAATCAGGAGTTGAGAATTTTTGACATTACAAATACTTTATAGTAAAGTATAAGGAGCTTTAGAAAATTCAAAGTCAAGGAGGATAGTTGTAGACTAATGGATAGCGCCAGCCCTTCACATGAGAAGGGGACGAGGAGCGGGTTTATCGAATTTTCGGCGGATGACCCGGGGCCGTGCAGTCCACAAGAGAGAGCATAAAACTGGGGATGCAAATCCCAGGACAGAGGCTCTGTCTAAGCACCTAAAAGCAACTTAATTTATGATAATAAAGGAGTTGTTACCCCCATGTGTGGAGTAGTAGGAATGATCGGCGCAGGCAAGGTTCAAGAAACCTTAATTACCGGCCTAGAAAAATTAGAGTATCGTGGTTATGATTCAGCAGGTATCTTTGTGCGCAACAATGAGACTGTTGGTTTCTTCAAGGAAGTAGGGCGCATTGCTCAACTCAAGGAAATTGTGGATTTCGATTTACCTGCCACTGTTGGGATTGGCCACACCCGTTGGGCTACCCACGGGCCAGCTACCCAATACAATGCTCACCCACATTTATCTGCTAGCGGTCGTTTTGCCTTAGTGCACAATGGTGTGATTGAGAACTTTGCTGACCTTAAGGCTAACTATCTGCAAGACGTCGACTTCAAGTCTGATACTGACACAGAAGTCGTAGTTCAATTGATCGAGCACTTTGCCTTAAAAGATGGCTTGTCAGGTAAGGAAGCCTTCAAGAAGGCCCTGAGCTTGATTCACGGTTCTTACGCCTTCGGTTTAATCGATAGCGAGACCCCAGATACCCTCTACGCGGCTAAGAATAAATCACCGCTCTTAGTAGGCTTAGGCCAAGGCTATAACCTGATTGCGTCAGATGCCATGGCAACCATTCATTTAACTGCTGACTACCTTGAAATCAAGGACAAGGAATTTGTGACCTTGACCCCATCTGCTGTGACCATTGAGACTTATTCAGGTCAAGTAGTAGAGCGTGCTGCCTTCAAAGCAGAATTAGACGCGGCAGATTTAGAGAAGGGCGCTTACCCTTACTACATGATCAAAGAAATCGACGAGCAACCAACCGTTATGCGTCGTCTGATTCAAGAATACCAAGGCGACAAGGACCACTTCCATGTATCTGAAGACCTTTTGGCTGCCTTAACAGAAGCGGACCGCCTCTATGTGGTAGCCTGCGGGACCAGCTACCATGCAGGTTGGGTCGGCAAGAACTTGATTGAGAAGATGGCTGGCAAACCAGTCGATGTCCTCTTAGCCAGTGAATTTGCCTATGACCTGCCAATCTTTAGCAGCAAACCGCTCTTTATCTTCTTGACCCAGTCTGGGGAAACGGCAGACAGCCGTCAGGCTTTGGTTCGAGTCAATGAGTTGGGTTACCCATCCTTGACCATTACCAACGTTAAGGGCTCTACCTTATCTCGTGAAGCAAGCCATACCCTCTTGCTACACGCAGGGCCAGAAATCGCAGTGGCTTCTACCAAGGCTTATACTGCTCAAATCGCGGTCATGGCCATCTTGGCAGACTGCCTAGCCCGCCACTTAGGTAAGGAAACAGACTTCGACATGGCCCATGAGCTGAGCTTAGTGGCTAGCGCCATGGAATCTATCTTGGCAGAGAAAGACCAGCTTGAAGCATGGTGTAACGCCAACTTGATGGAACCACGCAATGCCTTCTATATCGGCCGTCTCTTGGACTACTATGTGTCCATGGAAGCTGCCCTCAAGCTCAAGGAAATTACCTATATTCAGACCGAAGCCTTTGCAGCCGGTGAATTGAAGCATGGGACCATTGCCTTGATTGAGGAAGGGACGCCTGTCTTGGCCTTAATCAGCGACCCAAGCGTAGCCGCTCATACCCGCGGTAACGTGGAAGAAGTTAAGGCACGTGGCGCCCAAGCCGTCGTGATTGCAAGCCAAGAAGTAGCCAAGGAAGACGACTTCTTCGTGGTACCAAATGTAACCAAATTATTGAGCCCACTGGCTATGGTTGTCGTGACTCAATTAATTGCTTACTATACTGCCCTAGGCCGTGGCCTAGACGTGGACAAACCACGTAACTTGGCTAAGTCCGTTACAGTTGAATAAAAGATTAAATGGTTAAAAGGTTGGGATTGTCGTCCCAGCCTTTTTCTAATGATAGGTAAAATGAGTGGCCTATTGACAGGCAAGGTAGGGAGGCGTATACTATCTGCAAGCACTTACATGAAGTTGAAGGCAGGGATAAGTAGCCTAGCCCTAGACCAAGAAATAGCCGAATATTTGAAAGAAGAGAGCGTGAAAGTAAGCCAGTGATAGAACTTGATATGACTCGTCTAGTAGGAGGCCTTGCCTGTTAAAGACTCTATGTTGGTGCCTAATCGACCTTTAGCCAATGTCAGTCAATCTTAAGGAGAGACTGATACACAGAATGTGGAGGTGTCCGAGATGAAAGCTCTCAAACAATTTCTCATTCCTTTTCTAGCTATTTTACTTAGCTTGGTCACTTGGACTTCGGCGGCAGCCAGTCCGCGCCAAGTGGTCTTTCGCAATGATAGGGCCGACAGCAGTCTAGTAGCCATTGAAATCAAGGACACGACGGTCCGCCTCTACCTGCCAGAGACCTATCGCTTTAACCGCGACAGTCAGACCGACCAAGTGCTAGATGATTTTTACCAGCTGACCCAGAATCCCCATGGGGCTTCCTTGGCTGATCCAAGTAAGAAGCAGGAGGCCAGCCAGGAAAGGCTGGACTATGTCGAGCATAGTGACCATGACCAAGACATCACACCGCGTTACTTTGAGTTTAAGAATGTGGAAATAGTAGAAGAGCCATCTTCTATTAAGGTCCTATATGGTAAGACCACGGTCACGCGTTTAGTGGCTCAAATTCTGACCGGCAAGGCCCTGGATTTACAGGGTAACCAATTTTCTATTCAAGAAGTCAAGCCATAAGACCATAGCCGACTACTAGCAATCACTTGCCAAAGTAGTCGGCTTTTTCATTGCTATTTCATAAGGCTATGCTATAATAAGATTATGGAAACGCTTAACAAGGAGGTTCTCATATGGAAAGTTGTGTACACGAACTATTGGGTAGACCGCTATACAGATGCCCGCAAGGAGCATGGTTCCTACCCGACAGAGGAAGAAGCCCTCAATGCTATTTACACCTGGTGGCGCATCCACAAGGAACACCATCGGGACGTCAAGGAGACGCGGACTAATACCGGGGCCTTGGAAATCACCTATGATGATGACCGTTACGTCTACCGGATTGAAAAACGCAAATTCCAAGGCAATTTGCCAAGTCGTAGCTATCAACTCTGGACCCAAGGACAAATTGAGGCCCAACGTCAACAATTGCAACTGTCTGATGATGAGTTCCTCTTCGACGAGTTGGCTGAGCCTTACCGCGACCGTCTCATTGAAGTGATGGCTGATGCCAGCAAGGTACGCAACTTCTGCTATACCCAAGATGGCCGCCTAGTGGTGAAACTGTCTGACCTTAAGGCAGCCCGGCAACGTTAAAAACCATTAAAATAAGCCCCTGAAGCCATTCGGAATCCTGGCTTCAGGGGTCTTTTCTTGATAGCATAACTTAATAGCCTTCAGGCGCAAAGAGGGCACTGCCCACACGCAGGAAGCTAGCCCCTTCCTCGGTGGCGATGGTATAGTCTTGGCTCATGCCCATGCTGAGCTCAGTGCAAGGAGCGTGAGGATAGCCGGCTTCTTGGACTAGGAGTTGGAGATGTTTGAGCGTCTTGAAGAAGAAGTGGAGCTCGCCTTCTAGGGCATCGGCTGGCGCCATGGTCATGAGACCCACGATTTCAATCTTATCGTAAGGGGCCAGTTGCTCAATGGCCGCAAAGACTTGCTCGGGCTCATAGCCTGTCTTGCTCTCTTCGCCCGATACATTGACCTGGAGGAAGCACTTGATGGGGTGGTCGGCCCGCTTTTGAATTTCCTTGGCTAAGTCAAAGCGGTCTAGGCATGGAGATAGTCAATTTGATTGATAAACTCCTTGACCTGGCGGGTTTGGACCCGGCCGATGAAGTGCCAGACAATGTCTGGAGCAGTTTGGGCTAGGGCGGCCTGCTTTTCTAAGAGGGCAGGGATAGCGGTTTCTCGCCAAAATGTCGTTGGCCCAAATCATAGAGGGCTTGAATCTGGTCAGCGCCCACGGTCTTGCTGACGGCAATTAGCTGCGGGGCCTTTGCCTTCTGGGCTATGTTTTTGGATACGGTCTAAGACCGCCTGATAGCGATCCTGGATGAGCTTCTGAGTCATGGGAATATTCCTCCTACTTAATGGCTGTAGTATAGCACGCTAGCTAACTTTTTGCAAAAGTCCCGCGTTCCCAAGTGGCGCGGGACATGCTATACTAAGGAGGTAGAATACGTCTTGAGGAGGATCTAAGATGCCAGCAGATTTTGGAGGCTTCTATCAGAAAAGAAATCAGCCAGCGCCGGGCCATTTTGGCGACTTATTTGCAAGAGGAAGGGTACGGCCAAGCCCTAGAAACAGCCCTGGCCTTTGCCTGAGTCAGTGGCCAACCAGTTGATTGAGAACTATGTGGGCAATTATAGCCTGCCTTTTGGTCTGGCTCCGACCTTCAAAATTAATGGGCGGGACTATGTGGTGCCCAATGGCTATTGAAGAGCCTAGTGTGGTGGCTGCCGCCAGCAACGGAGGCAAACGCCTGGGCAATATCCAGTCTCAGGTCTTAAGTCGCCAATTAATCGGGCAGATTGTGCTAACCGATATTGAAGACCTGGCTGCAGACGCTTGAACAAGTATCGGATCAAAAAGACCACTGGCTGGACCTAGCTCGGGCAGCCTGTCCTAGCATGGTGGCTCGTGGTGGCGGTCCTTGCGATTTATGGGCCGATAGCTACGGGGACGACCAGGGCGATTTTCTCTGTGTCTATTTGAGTCTGGATCCCTGTGACGCCATGGGCGCCAATGTCATGAACACGGTCCTAGAGGCCCTCGCGCCTGAAGTGGAAGCCAGCCTAGGTGGTCAAGCCCTCCTGCGGATTCTTTCCAACCATGGCGACAAGCTCCTAGTCAAAGCCCAGGTTAACCTGCCCGTCTCCCAGCTTCACGCCAACCCAGAGCAAGCCTTGACCTTGGCCAAACGTTTGAGTCAGGCCAGTCGTGTGGCCCAGTTGGATCCACGTCGGGCGGTGACCCATAATAAGGGCATTATGAATGGGGTAGACGCGGTCTTGCTTGCTACAGGCAATGACTGGCGAGCAGTGGAAGCTGGTGTCCACGCCCATGCGGCCCGGGACGGTCAATATCGGGGCCTCAGTCAATGGACCCTTTCTGCTGATCAAAGCCAGACTAGAAGGGGAATTAACCCTGCCCTTGTCTATAGCAACCGTTGGTGGCACCCTCGCTGTCCATCCAACGGCCCAATTGGCCCTAGCTATCTTAGGCAAACCCAATGCCCGTGAGCTGGCTCAAATCATTGCAGCAGTCGGCCTAGCCCAGAACTTTGCTGCCTTAAGAGCCCTTAGTGACGGATGGCATCCAAAAGGGCCATATGGCCTTGCAAGCCCGGTCCTTGGCCCTTCAAGTCGGTGCCAGCCTAGAGGAAGTGCCAGCCCTAGTTAAGGCCTTGCGTCAGGCTCCTGCCATGAATAGAAGTTTAGCTGAACAACTTTTGGCCCAGTTACGCAGCCAAGAAGGAAGTTAAAAAATTTATTAAGTTAGCGCGCCTTTAAGATAAAGGCGCGCTTTTCGTGGTACAATAAGCGTGACAAATTAGGAATATAGGTGATAAAAGATGACCGTAACTGTCGGCATAGACAAAATCGGGCTCTATGTGCCCCAATACTATATTGAAATGACTGAATTAGCTCAAGCCCGTGGCGTTGAGCCAAGTAAATACACGATTGGTATTGGCCAAGACAAGATGGCCGTGCCACCCCTAGACCAAGATGTGGTCGCGATGGCGGCCAATGCAGCAGCTAGCATCTTAGATGAAGATGACCGTTTAGCTATTGACCAAGTCATTGTCGGGACAGAGTCGGCCTTCGACTATTCCAAATCAGTGGCCAGCTACTTACATGAATTATTAGCCCTTCAACCTTACTGTAAGGCCTATGAAATCAAGCAAGCCTGCTACGGGGCGACAGCAGGCCTCCAGTCGGCCTGTGACTATGTACGCCTACGTCCAGACCGTAAGGTCCTGGTGGTGGCTACCGACATCGCCCGCTATGGCCTAGGCACGCCAGGTGAGCCTACGCAAGGAGCTGGGGCAGTAGCCTTCCTTATCTCTGCTAATCCGCGGATTTTGGCCCTGGATAGCCAGTCTATTTCTTACACTGATAACCAATTTGATTTCTGGCGTCCCTCTTATTCTGACGTGGCGCTAGTTGACGGCAAATTCTCGACTGAACTCTACCAAGATTGCTTCTGTCAGGTCATGGCATCGGCCAAACAAGCAGGTTTGTCGCCTGAAAATTGGCGCAATGTGGTCTTCCACCTGCCATTTACCAAGATGGGCAAGAAGGCCCTGGATGCCTTAGCGCAAAAAGGAAGCGTGGATGCGGATCTAATTGAGCGTTGGCAGGTAGCCTATGAACCGGCTACGCGTTTGGGGCGTCAGGTGGGTAATATTTACACTGGCTCCCTCTATCTCAGCCTCCTGTCCTATTTGACGCAAGTAGAGGATTTAGTAGCAGGGGACAGTCTGGGACTCTTCTCCTATGGTTCAGGCGCAGTTGCGGAACTCTTTTCTGGGACGCTACAAGAAGGCTTTAGAGAGGCCTTGGATCTGGAAGCTTTGAAGGCCCACCTGGAGCGCCGACAAGCCCTAGCAGTCCAAGACTACGAGCGGATTTTTCTCAGCGCTTGCCACAAGAAGCGGACTATCAGGTAGCTCGCCAAAGCCAGGAAGCAGGCTTTGTCTTAGATAAAATTGACGGCCACCGCCGTTACTATCGCCAATACTAAAAAAACTGGGACCTAAGTCCCAGTTTCTTTCTAATATAGGAAGTCAGCTTAAAGGCTGTCCAAGCTAAAATGGAGGCTACCGTCTGGCTTAAGCAAGACAGGGACACCCACTCTTGCGCCATCTTTAACAGCTTGAAACTCTGGTCGGCTATCACGTAAGTGGAGAAAGGCCTTGAGTTCCCGCATGGAATTCGTAATATTGACTGCATCATAGCGGATACCACGAGCTTCAAGTCCAGCTACAAAAGGTTGGGTATCGGGGCATTTGTCACTAAAAAATAGGGTAGGTTGGCTCATAAATTAATCCTCCTCTAATAAATGATCTTTAGGGTTATTGTAAGCCCTCTAATCCTAGGAAACAAGGGATTTGCTTGTAAGGTTTGAAACCAGTTCTAATGACTGATATTCTGATACCGAGAACATCAGGCAAAGGCATTGCACTTGCATACCGTTTGCGTATAATTAGAGTTGTCAAAAAAAGAAAAATATGCAAAGGAGGTTTGGGTATGCAACGTACGAGTGGCGTACTCCTTCATATATCATCTCTCCCATCTAAGTTTGGGATTGGGTCTTTCGGGCAATCAGCCTATGATTTTGTCGATTTCCTGGCAAAAACAGGCCAACAATACTGGCAAATTTTGCCTCTAGGGACCACGTCTTATGGAGACTCCCCTTATCAATCATTCTCTGCCTTTGCCGGCAACACTCACTTCATCGACTTGGATCTCCTAGTTGAAGCGGGCTGGCTGACAGAAGCTGATTATGCTGGGGTAGACTTCGGTGACCATCCAGAATATGTGGACTATGCCAAGGTCTATACAGAACGTCGTCCAATCTTGGAGAAGGCAGTCGCTAACTTCTTGGCTAAAGCTGACAAGAAGGACTACCAACAATTCTTGGCGGACAACTATGAATGGTTGGAGCCTTACTGTGAATACATGGCGATCAAGGAGCACTATGATCTTAAGCCATGGTTCCAATGGGATCCAAAAGCTACCTTGCGCGATGAAGCGACCATCGTTCATTTGCGTCAACAATTAGCGGATGTGTTGACCTACCACCGGGTAGTACAATACTTCTTCAACATCCAATGGCAAGCACTTAAGAAATATGCCAATGCTCAACACATTGAGATTATTGGGGACATGCCAATCTATGTTGCAGCGGATAGTGTTGAAATGTGGATGACCCCACATTACTTCAAGACATCTAAAGATCACCAACCAAGCGTTGTTGCTGGTTGCCCACCAGATGCCTTTACCGCTGACGGCCAACTCTGGGGTAACCCAATCTATAACTGGGAGGCTATGAAGGCTGACGGTTATGCTTGGTGGATTACTCGCCTTAAGGAAAGCTTCAAGCTCTACGATGTGGTTCGGATTGACCACTTCCGTGGCTTCGAGTCCTACTGGGAAATTCCATTTGGCGACACCACTGCTATCAATGGTGAATGGGTCAAAGGTCCCAGGTAGCGACCTCTTCCGTGCTATTCGCAAGGAACTAGGCGACGTGAAGATTATTGCTGAAGATTTAGGCTTCATGACTCAGGAAGTAATTGATATGCGGGATGAAACCGGCTTCCCAGGTATGAAAGATTATGCAATTTGGTTTTGGCGGAGGGGATTCAGTTGATTTACCTCACAATTACGTCTATAATTCTGTATGTTATGTGGGAACCCACGATAACGAAACAGGTTTAGGCTGGTTCCAAGACTCAGCTGATGAGGCATCACGTGAATTCTTCAATGCCTACATGAGACGTGGGGAAGATGAAACAGTTTCTCATGCCCTCAACCGCGGGATTGCTGCTGCTGTCAGCAAGATGGCAATCTACACCATGCAAGATTTGTTGAACTTAGGTAACGAAGCGCGTATGAACGTGCCATCTACCTTAGGTAACAACTGGAAATGGCGTATGAAGTCAGATGCTCTGACTGACCAATTAGCGGAAGAATTATTGGAGTTGACAACTACCTACTGCCGTTTGAATCCTGCCTTCAAGGCAGCAAGTGAAAAGGCTGAAGTAGCGGAAGAGACTAAGTCAACTAAGACTACTGAAGTTAAAAAGGCCAAAAAGCCTACAACTAAGTAATACCAAGCAAGACCCGTAAATAAATGTGGCCGGTGTTAGGAGATTTCTTCTAACACCTCTTGCTTGCCTACCTGTTAATCAGAAAGATCATTGAGGCTTACGGCCTAATCAAAATAAGGAGTTAAACATGACTATTTTAGAAAACTATACTAACAAGCTTTTCAATAAATCAATTGATGCTTGTAACGATGCAGAACTTTACAAAGCCCTTTTAGATATTACGCGTGACAAATCTCGCGAATTACCAACTCACGATGACAAGAAAAAACTCTACTACTTCTCTGCAGAGTTCTTAATCGGGAAACTCTTGAGCAACAACCTCTTGAACTTAGGTATCTACGATGAAGTGAACGCTGAGTTACAAGCTCACGGCAAATCTATCATGGATATCGAACAAGCTGAAAATGAACCTTCATTAGGTAACGGGGGCTTGGGTCGTTTGGCTGCCTGCTTCGTTGACTCTATCACCAAATTAGGGATCAACGGGGACGGGGTTGGTTTGAACTACCACTTCGGGCTCTTCCGTCAAGTGTTCAAAGACAACCAACAAACGACTATTCCAGATGCTTGGTTGACTGGTGATGACTGGACTATCAAAAGCAAGAAGGCTTATACTGTTCCTTTCCGCAAGTTCTCCTTGCATTCTACCCTTTATGATATCGACGTATTAGGTTACAAACAAACCAAACGTAACCGTCTCCGTCTCTTCGACTTAGACAGCGTGACTTCTGACATTATTGAAGATGGCATTTCCTTCGACAAACACGACATCGAGAAGAACTTGACCCTCTTCCTCTACCCAGATGATTCTGACCACGCAGGTGAAGTATTACGTATTTACCAACAATACTTCATGGTATCTAACGGGGCTCAATTGATCTTGGAAGAAGCAGTCGCTAAGGGTAGCAACTTACACGACTTGGCAGACTACGCAGTTATCCAAATCAACGACACTCACCCAGCCTTAGTTATCCCAGAAATGATTCGTCTCTTGGGCGAACGCGGGATTGAGTTCGATGAAGCGGTAGAAATCGTTCGTTCCATGACTGCCTTCACTAACCACACAATCTTGGCTGAAGCCTTAGAAAAATGGCCTGTATCCTTCTTGGAAGAAGTAATTCCTAATGTGATGGCGATTATTCGTAACTTAGATGCTCGTATTAAGCACAATTCCCAGATAACGACGCAGTACAAATCATCGACCAATTTGACCGTGTTCACATGGCTCACTTGTCAATCCACTACGGCTTCTCTGTAAACGGGGTTGCAGCTCTGCATACAGACATCTTGAAGAAGTCAGAATTACATGCCTTCTACGAAATCTACCCAGAGAAATTCAACAACAAGACCAACGGGATTACCTTCCGTCGTTGGATCATGGACGCTAACAAGGAATTGTCTGACTACATTGACTCCTTGATTGGCCGTCAATGGCACCACACTGCTGAATTAGAAGGCTTACTCAACTATGTCAATGATCAAGCGGTCTTAGATAAGTTAGAGTCTATCAAGTTCAACAACAAGCTCCACCTCAAACACTACCTCAAGGAAGTACAAGGCGTAGACATTAACGAGCACTCTATTTTTGACATCCAAATCAAGCGTATGCACGAGTACAAGCGTCAACAAATGAACGCTCTTTATGTGATTAACAAGTACTTAGATATTAAAGCCGGCAACATTCCAGCAACCCCATTGACTGTTTTCTTCGGTGGGAAGGCTGCACCAGCTTATACAATCGCTCAAGATGTTATTCACTTAATCTTGACCTTGTCTGAAGTAATTGCCAATGATCCAGAAGTAAGCCCACACTTACAATTGGTAATGATTGAGAACTATAACGTGGAACGTGCTCAATACTTGATTCCAGCATGTAATATTTCTGAGCAAATCTCCTTGGCTTCTAAGGAAGCAAGTGGTACTGGTAACATGAAGTTCATGTTGAACGGGGCCTTGACCTTAGGGACTGAAGATGGGGCTAACGTGGAAATCCACGAATTAGTTGGTGATGACAATATCTACATCTTCGGTAAGCACAGTGATGAAATCATCAAGCTCTACGAAACTCAAGGTTATGTAGCGCGTGACTACTACGAGCATGACGCGATTCGCCCATTAGTTGACTTCATCGTGAGCGATAAGATGTTAGCAGCAGGGAACGAAGAACGCCTCAACCGTCTACATCATGAATTAATCAGCAAAGACTGGTTCATGACCTTAATTGACTTGGAAGAATACATCCAAGTTAAGGAAAAAATGTTGGCTGACTACGAAAACCGTACTGAATGGAACAAGAAAGCCTTGATTAACATTGCTAAGGCAGGCTTCTTCTCATCTGACCGGACCATCGCAGAATACAACCGCGATATCTGGCACTTGAAAGAAAACCGTGTAGAAATCGACTAATCGATTTAATTAGAAAGCTGGGTTTATCCCAGCTTTCTTTTATATAACAAAATAGCCGGAGGACTTATGTCTTCCGGCTATTTATTAACTTTCTTGAGGGCACTGAGCAAGCTCATTGCCAATATTATTCAGTCGTTCGATTAGGGCTTCAATGGAAATCGCATTAATGTTGATAAATAATTTAGATTGTAATTGCGGAATAGGCACATTACTGAGGATGACATCATACTCAGTACGTATAATCTCGTGGACATTTTGATAGAGGACCTGGGGTGCATGAAATTCTAGTTGCTGGGAACAAGAACAAGTCAAGAGGTCTCGAATCATCAAGGAATGAGAGGAATTAATGCTGCTGAAGATACCCACTCTAATCTTCTTCTGACATGTCATAAGCTGAGGGATTAATTCTGACCAAGTTGAGAAGATGGTATAGATTAAGTATCGGATAATTTCAGGATTTGTATGCAGCTTATTTGCTTGTCTGTATTGAATAACAGCTTTCTCAATATAACCGTAAAAGTCTGGAAAATCATCATAGAGATGACTCATCCATGTAGCGCGGCGTCGGAAAATTTGTGATTTAGCGAATACCTCGTAACATTCGACGGAGGACGCGTTATGGAAGAGGATGGTGAGAACTTCTGGATTGCTAATTTTGAGATCGAAATGTTGACGGATATCCTCAATCATTTGTTGGGCCTGAATCAGCGAAGTGTGGATTGTGGCATATAAACGAGAGGCCACGAGCATATCTTCAAAATTATAGAAAAAATCTTCACGCAAGAATGGGTAGAGAAGGTTAGACAGCACGATATCTCCCAAAGGCTCTCCCACATAGTCCGATAAGGATCGAACGAATTCTTGGTCCGCTTTTTGCGCCAAGGCTTGGGCAAAACGACTTGAGAGATTAGTTTTGTGAAGGGGGAGGCCCCATTTGAAGTGGTGACGCTTGATGTTGATAATGGTTGCGCGCTTAATTAGATAGTAGAGGGAGAAATCTAATGGGCGGTTAAGAATCTTGATGAAGGTGGCCACGAATTTATCTACATGTGATTCTTTGATATCTTCAAAAGGCCAAGTAGTTGATGGATAGCGCTCTGCAAAGTACTGACCAAAGAAGAAGCGAATCTCATTCTCATTACCCGTGATGGCCAGCGGTTTGGTAGATACCTGAATATTATAGAGGCCATTAAACCAACGGTTAATACGGCGGATGGTACGGTAGAAGGTAGGGTAACTCATGAAAAAGTGCTCAAGGACCTCTTCCATTTCAGTTTGGGGGTGGAAGAAGAGGTATTCTAAAACTTGGAAGTGGACAGAGTTAGCCAGGTAGAATTGGTAGGCTAGGTTGATGTCGACTGTGAAGCGATTGACCATTTTAGCGCCATCAGGCTGGACTGAAATCTCATACTGTGGCAGATTACTGGCGATTTGCTGGAGGTCTTCCTTCAAAATACGGGTAGAACAGTCGAGGGTCTCAGCCAGTTGGTCTAATGGCAGGGCGTTATCGGAAGCGTGGAGGATATTTAATAACTGAAGTTGACGCTTGTGCGTCTTGGAAAGTAACTTTTCGATAATGATGGCCCCCTTAAAATTTGTACTGACGAATTCTTATTAATTATATCATAAAAATGTTTGCTTGCGGAAAAAAGATGACCCGAAACCACGAAAAAAACAGGCCAATTTGGTAGCTTCTAACCATACAAAAACACCTCCCAAAAGGGAGGTGTGAGCTGGCTTTATTCTTTGACAAAGGCAGCAGATTGCTCACCTGCTTGACGGCCGAAGATAATGATGTCGGCAACGGCGTTACCACCGATACGGTTAGCACCGTGAACCCCACCAGTTACTTCACCAGAAGCGTACAAACCTTTAATTGGTTGGTTTTCCTTGTTGAGGACTTGCGCGTTAGTGTTAATCTTGAGACCACCCATGGTGTGGTGAATCCCTGGTGCGATTTTAATTGCATAGTAAGGGGCTTGTGACAAGTCATTGTCCATCCCGGTAGTCCGGCCAAATTCTTCGTCCTTCTTGTCAGCAACAGCCTTGTTCCATGTTTCCATGCTAGCTTTTAAGTTAGCTGGGTCAACACCGATTTCTTTAGCTAGGTCTTCAATGGTGTCACCCTTGACCACTAAGCCTTTAGATTCGTATTGGTTGATGGCTTTAACGCGTCCCTTAAGAGCTTCGTCGAAGACTACATAAGCTGCTTTTCCTTCTTGGCCGATAATGGCAGCAGAAACCTTGTCACGGGTCTCTAGTTCGTTGAAGAAACGTTTACCTTCTTGGTTGATTAAGATAGCACCTTCACCACGAACGGCTTCAGTGATTAAGTAAGAAGTCTTTTGTTCAACAGAAGGGTGGATTTGGATTTGATCCATATCAACGGTTTGTGCGCCCAATTTTTCGGCCATCTTGATACCGTCCCCTTGGGAACCTTCTTGGTTAGTTGTAACAAAGCCTTTGAGTTCTGGCTTAAGTTGGCTGACCATGTCTAAGTTAGCCCCGAAACCACCTGTTGCTAAGACAACAGCCTTAGATTTGATGGTTTTTTCTTGACCTTCAACGGTCACTTTAACGCCAGAAACAGCGCCATTTTCTTCAGTGATTTCAGTTACGTCAGAGTTAACGAAGGTTGGAATCTTACGTTCAGTTACGTTAGCATAGAGGCCTTCTACTAAGTAGCCCCCAATTGCAGAACCATCTGATGGACGGTGTGTACGCTTAACGCTCATCCCACCAGTAGTGGTTAAGTTATCCAACTTAATGTTCATGGAGTCTAACCAGTCAATGGCGCTAGCAGAGTGGTCTACTAAGAAGCGAAGCAATTCTGGATCGTTCTTTTCTTTCCCGCCTTTGAAGGTCTCTTCGTAGAACTTGTCGTTAGAGTCTTCGATACCAGCTGCCTTTTGAAATTTGGTTTCGCTGGCGTTCATCCCAGCAGAAGATTTGCTGGTGTTCCCACCCACGATTGGCATTTTTTCGAAAATTACAACGTTGGCTCCAGCGTCATGGGCTGCGATCGCTGCGGCCATACCGCCACCACCGGAACCGACAACGACTACGTCGTAGCTTTCCTTGAGTTCAGCAGGGTCCGTATATTTTTTCTCGGACGCTCCTGAAGTTGTATCAGGCTTTGAAGATTCTTGGGCTAAGACGGACAGGGTTTGACCGAGACTAGCAAAGACCAAGAACAAAGCTGCGAAAATAATAGATAATTTTTTACGCATGTGAACTGACATCTCCTTTTGTGATTTAATTATCTTATTATATTATACAGAATTTTGGCTTAAATTTCAATCTTTTACCGGAAAAAGACAGAAAAAAACACCTTTTCCAGTAAACAGGGCAAAATGAAAAAATTTGTGAAAGCAAGGTGGATAAGAGTCCTGTTAAATCAGGGATGTAAACGCTCAAAAAACTTGCTTTAAAGAGCTTAAAAGGCTACCTTTTTTGCTGTTTATGTGGTATTATATATCTGTTGCTAAGCAATATCTTAAGGAGGAAGAAAAAATATGAAAGTAGTAGTAGTTGGCTGTACTCATGCGGGAACAGCATCTGTTAAAACTATTTTAAATGATCACCCAGAAGCGGAAGTTGTTGTTTACGAACGTAACGATAACGTATCCTTCTTGTCATGTGGGATTGCCTTATACGTTGGTGGGGTTGTGAAAGACCCTCAAGGGCTCTTCTACTCAAGCCCAGAAGAATTAAGTTCTTTAGGCGCTAAAGTCAACATGGAACACGATGTTTTAGAGGCTGACTTGAAGGCTAAAACCTTACGCGTTAAGAACCTCAAAACTGGTGAAGAATTCGATGAAACTTTCGACAAGTTAGTGGTAACGACTGGTTCTTGGCCAATCATCCCACCATTAGAGGGTTTAGACTTAGAAAACGTTCAACTCTGCAAGAACTACAACCAAGCTAAAGAAATCTTCGCTAAGAAGACTGACAAGCAAAAAGTGGTAGTAATCGGTGGGGGCTACATCGGGATTGAACTCGTTGAAGCCTTCAACTTAGAAGGTAAAGACGTTACCTTGCTTGATGGTTTAGACCGTATCTTGAACAAATACTTAGACCCAGAATTCACGGATGTCTTAGAAGAAGACTTGCGTAACCGTGGCGTTGAAGTACGCCTTAACGAAATGGTTCAAGGCTTCAAAGGCGAAAACGGCGTCGTGAAGAAAGTGGTAACCACTGGTGGCGAATACGAAGCTGACATGGTAATCCTCTGTGTAGGTTTCCGTCCAAACACTGACTTAGTTAAAGACCAAGTTGAAACCATGCCTAACGGTGCTATCATCGTTGACGACTACATGAAGACTAGCCATCCAGATGTTTTTGCAGCGGGTGACTCTTGTGCGGTTAACTACAACCCTAATGGCGGTCATGCTTACATTCCATTAGCAACTAACGCTGTGCGTATGGGTGCTTTGGTTGGTAAGAACATCGCAGGTGACAAAGTTCGTTACCGCGGGACTCAATCAACTTCTGGTCTCCACCTCTTCGGTTGGAACATTGGCTCAACTGGGGTTAACGAAGGCTCTGCTAAGCACTTCGGTTTAGATACTCGTTCAGTATACGTGGTGGACAACTACCGTCCAGAATTCATGCCAACAAACGAGAAATCTACATGAAGTTAGTTTACGAAGTAGGGACTAACCGTATCGTAGGTGGGCAAGTAATGTCTAAATACGACTGTACCGCTTCTGCTAACACCTTGTCCTTGGCTATCCAAAACAAGATGACCATTGAAGACTTGGCTTATGTTGACTTCTTCTTCCAACCTGTCTTTGACCGTCCTTGGAACTACCTCAACATCTTAGCTCAAGCTGCAGTTGAACAAGAACGCAAACTTAACGCTTAATAGCAAATGGGACTGGCCTTGCCAGTCTCTTTTTTTATGGGCACTGAGGGTAATAAAAAATCCCATTATATCATATATGATATAATGGGATTTTTTTGTCTGCCTATAAATCAGATTTGAGCAGGCTATAGTGGGCGGAATCCACAATGCCCTGGTTGTTATGCATGGCTTGTCGTAGGATGCCTTCGAATTGGAAGCCGGCCTTTTGCATGACGCGACCAGATCCAGGATTGGCAGTGTCATGGGTGGCAATAAGTCGATTGAGATCTGCTTCTTGCAAGAGGAAACGGCTGACCGCAATGAGGGCTTGGGTCATGTAGCCTTTGCCCCAGTAATTTCGTCCTAGTACATAGCCTATGGTCATGGAATTGGTGCCAGGCACATAGTCGAGGGCACTAATATCGCCAATGACTTGGTCAGGCTGGGATTTGAGAGTGATGGCCCATATAAAGGTACCTCCGTCTTGATAGGCCGCTACCCAACGCTCTAGGATGGCTTGAGTGACGGCTAAGTCGGCATGAGCCGGCCAGATCAGGTAGGTGACATTGTCGGGACGGCCCGCCCAGTTGCTGAACATGGCAGGCGCATCTGACAGTTCAAATCGTCGTAAAACAAGGTCTTCTGTGATGAGAGTTTGGGTTCCAATGGCTTTCATAAGCAAGCCTCCTTTCTTTGACCTTGATTATACGCCCAAGAAAGAAAAAAGCCAAGACAGAGGTGCTGCCTTGGCTAGTTTGTGGGGTGGAGGGGACAAGAAAAATTCCCATTATATCATATATGATATAATGGGAATTTTGTCTGCCTATAAATCAGTTTTGAGCAGGCTATAGTGGGCGGAGTCCACAATGCCCTGGTTGTTATGTCCGGCTTGGCGTAGGATGCCTTCGAAGTGGAAGCCAGCCTTTTGCATGACGCGTCCAGAACCCGGGTTGGCAGTGTCGTGGGTGGCACTAAGTCGATTGATATCTGCTTCTTGCAAGAAGAAACGACTGACCGCAATGAGGGCCTGGGTCATGTAGCCTTTGCCCCAGTAATCTCGTCCTAGGACATAGCCAATGGTTATGGAATTGGTGGCAGGCTCATAGCCGACGCCACTAATATCGCCAATAACTTGATCAGGTTGGGATTTGAGGGTGATGGCCCATTTAAAGCTGTCGCCGTCTTGATAGGCCGCTACCCAGCGCGCCATGGTGGCTTGAGTGACGCTTAAGTCGGCGTGAGCTGGCCAGGTTAGGTAGGTGACATTGTCGGGACGGCCCGCCCAGTTGCTGAACATGGCAGGCGCATCTGACAGTTCAAATCGTCGTAAAACAAGGTCTTCTGTGATGAGAGTTTGGGTTCCAATGGCTTTCATAAGCAAGCCTCCTTTCTTTGACCTTGATTATACGCCCAAGAAAGAAAAAAGCCAAGACAGAGGTGCTGCCTTGGCTAGTTTGTGGGGTGGAGGGGACAAGAAAAATTCCCATTATATCATATATGATATAATGGGAATTTTGTCTGCCTATAAATCAGATTTGAGCAGGCTATAGTGGGCGGAGTCCACAATGCCCTGGTTGTTATGTCCGGCTTGGCGTAGGATGCCTTCGAAGTGGAAGCCAGCCTTTTGCATGACGCGTCCAGAACCCGGGTTGGCAGTGTCGTGGGTGGCACTAAGTCGATTGATATCTGCTTCTTGCAAGAAGAAACGACTGACCGCAATGAGGGCCTGGGTCATGTAGCCTTTGCCCCAGTAATCTCGTCCTAGGACATAGCCAATGGTTATGGAATTGGTGGCAGGCTCATAGCCGACGCCACTAATATCGCCAATAACTTGATCAGGTTGGGATTTGAGGGTGATGGCCCATTTAAAGCTGTCGCCGTCTTGATAGGCCGCTACCCAGCGCGCCATGGTGGCTTGAGTGACGCTTAAGTCGGCGTGAGCTGGCCAGGTTAGGTAGGTGACATTGTCGGGACGGCCCGCCCAGTTGCTGAACATGGCAGGCGCATCTGACAGTTCAAATCGTCGTAAAATAAGGTCTTCTGTGATGAGAGTTTGGGTTCCAATGGCTTTCATGGGCAAGCCTCCTTTCTTTGGAATTGATTATACACTTAGAAAGGGAAAAAGCCAAGACAGATGGACTGTCTTGGCTAGTTTTATTGCTTGCGCAAAAGGCTAGGAAATTGAATCTGTTCAATCAGTCGTTTGACTGGCTCGTTATTGAAGAGGTAATAGAGGACGACTGAATTGACCACTAGGGAAGCCATATTTTTGTAGAAACGTACTGGCAAGATAGCCATGATAGCTTTTTTCTGAACCATCATGGTCCAGATGGTATTAAGTCCCAAGTTACAGATGAGGGTGACAGCCAAGACGGTCAGGAAGATTCGAAGAGGGGTCTTAGTTTGGCGGTGAAGGCCAAGCCCATAAATCAACCCGCCGACAATGGCTGTTAGGGTGTAACCGGGGAAGTAGACACCTTTAGCACCACCCAAGGCGAATTTGAGAATATCGTGGGCAGCGCCAAGAATCATGGCAGGGATTGGTCCGGCAATTGCGCCAGTCAAGGCAGCCCCCACAAAGCCAAAACCCATTTTGGTAACGCCTAAATCGATTTCTGGTAGGTAATCCAAGGCGAAGCGAATAGCCAACAAGATGGCCAGGGTAGTTAGCTGTAGGGTGGTGACGGCGCCTTTACGGCGGTATACTTGATTTTCCATTTTAATAGCATCTCCTTAATTTAGCGAGTTGCTTCATTTAACTGACAGAACCAATTAAATGCAGCGAATGCAGAAAAGAAACCGCAAAATGTCCAGCATTTTTTCGTATAGGAGCAACATTCCATCTCGCTATCACTTAACGCTTCTTTTCTTACTCTGGTGTTAGTTGGTGTCAGCGCCCTCCTTGCCATAACCTCCTTCTTCTAGATTAGGGTTCTAACCTCCTAAGCATAGGGATAAAAGGGGCCTTTGTCAAGCCTTGCAGACTGAGAATTCCGGTGCTATAATAGGCTTGTTCCGGAGACGTACCGAAGAGGCCGTAACGGGAATGACTCGAAATCATTTTGTCGGGCAACCGGCACGTGGGTTCGAATCCCACCGTCTCCGTTATATCAGATAAAAAAGCCATCCCACGTAAGGATGGCTTTTGACATTTTAATCTCTAAAATAATGAGGCAGGCTAGCGAAGACGCGTTTGTCGGCCCAACCAATCCAGGCGCCTTGGCAGAGTAGGGCGGCGATGGTGCCTAGGTTAACGGCATAAAGATGGCCGGAGAGGGTGAACATAATAATCAGCATGGCAATTGGGATGCAAAAGGTTAGGAGTTGCGCATGTACTGGGTTGCCATTGCAGAACTTGAAGCGGATGGTATTTGTCAATTCATCTAAAGGATGAATAATCCAATTGACCCGTTGATAGATGGAAATGGCAATAGCAATCAAGAAAATGCCGGCCACATTCAAGACTAGGCGTAACCAAACCGGCAGACCAGGCAAGCCCAGCCAACCCATACCTTGCACAAAAAATTGGACCAAGACACTAAAAGGGAAGATGAAGACAAAATTTCCTATAATTAGAGGAATATCTATTTTCTTATCGATGACAATATTCAAGATAATTCCTAACAAGGCATTGCAGAGCAAGACGGTACCCAGTTGAATAGGAAAATAGTTAGAGATATTGACTGAAGCAGCGGTCCATATGGAAGAGCCCATATTCATGGAAATGGTCAGAGCATTGCCAAAGGTATTGAGTAAGATTGAGATAGATAGGTAATAGATTTTTTCCTGGAGAGTGAGTGGGCGGGGTTGAGACATTATTTAAAGTTCCTTTCTTGATTTCACAACCCTATTATTCTAGCATAATTCGTCTAATTTGCCTATCAGGAAATCCTCAAGCAGACGGGTTGAAGTTAAGGCACAAAATACCTATAATAGTAACTAGCAATGACCCGTACTTTATAGGAAGAAAAATTTCCTCGCTCCCTAAAAAGGGACTGACAAACGGATTTCTGGCTGAAGAAAGATAGAAAGAAGGAATACTATGGCACAAGTAGAAAGTTTTACCCTAGATCATAATGCCGTTAAGGCGCCGTATGTCCGCCTAGCCGGCACGGAGCGCCACGAAACTGGAGCCCTCTTGCAAATATGACATGCGTTTCTTGCAACCTAACCAAGATGCAATCCCTACAGGAGCCCTCCATACTCTGGAACACTATTTGGCCATTAACTTACGCGATGAGTTGGAAGGGGTCGTAGATATCTCACCAATGGGCTGCCGCACTGGTTATTACATGGTGATTTGGAATGAGCACACGCCAGCAGAAGTAGCCCAAGCGCTAGCTAACGTTTTGAAGAAGGTTCAAGGTTTTACAGATATTCCGGCAGCGACTGCTAAGGAATGTGGTAATTACAAGGATCATTCGCTCTGGGGCGCCAAAGAGTATGCCCGTTTGGTCTTAGAACAAGGTATTAGCACGGATCCTTTTGTCCGTGACCAAGTAATCCGTTAATTTATATCAAAAAGGACAGGCACCGACCTGTCCTTTTTGTATACTCCAAGATAAGAATCAAAAAAGTGTTGCCGATAGGAAGGATAGGGTAAGGACTTGAGCCGACTATGATAGAGTAGGGCGTTAGCCTGCCATCCTGACTTCCTTATAGGACATAAAAGGCGATGATAGCGTAATTTTCATGAAAGCACTTCCTGTTTATTGGTCGTTTTCCGACCAACAGAAAATAGATGAAAATTTAGTGAGAAATAAAACTGTATGCGGTTTAAGATTTGCATTATAGGAATAAGAATGGTATCATAAAAGAGGTTAGAGAAGGAGCGATTCTTCTTAAGACAGGAGTCTGAGAAGCTTTGCATGGTCAATCTTTGACCAAAGGAGGCAGATGATGCGAGATATGTTTTCTTTGATTGAGAAAGTCGTCCCGCAAGTCGGCCAAGAATTAGTACAGCGATTGCGCATAATGAAGACCTTGGCCCAACATCCCGAGCGGATTGGTCGTAAGACCCTAGCAGAGGAAGTGGCCCTATCAGAGCGTAGCTTGCGGACCTTGATGGATAGCTTGCGATCTCAGGGCTTGGTTGATGTCAAGCAGTCGGGGATTCGGTTAACGCCCATTGGCTTAGATGTTTTAGAAGCCATGGAGCAGGCCTTAGATGATCACCACGAGTTCTTCGAGCTGGCTCAAGGAGTCAAGGAGAAGCTAACTGCAAGAAGTCTGGATTGTCAAAGGTGATGCCGATGTCGATCCTAAGGTTGGGAGCCGACTAGGACGCAAGGTAGCAGAGTTTCTGGCCTTGAACCTAGAATCAGGACGTCAAGTGCTAGCCATGACCGGGGGAACTACCCTGGCTCAAGTAGCCCAAGAATTCACACCTCAATTGGGAGAAGGTAGAGACCTAGTCTTTGTACCTGCTCGTGGCGGGGTTGGGGGTTCTTATGATATTCAAGCCAACAATATTGGGGGCTTGATGGCTAAACAGACAGATGGTCAGTTTGTGCCACTCTTTATCCCTGAGAATATCGGGGAGCAAGTTTCGCAAGTACTACTCAACAATCCTTCTATACGTCATGCTGTTGAATTAAGTAAGACAGCCAATGTGCTCTTGTTATCGGTCGGCAATGCCAATGTGATGGCAGAACGACATGATTTAACGGCGGATCAGAAGCGATTATTGAAGGACCAAGATGCGGTTGGAGAAGCCTTCGGGGTATTTTTCAATCAAAGCGGCCAGGAGGTCTTACGTTTACCGAGATTTGGAATTCAATTCCAGTCTTTGCGTGAGGTACCTCTCTTGATTACCGTAGTAGGCGGCGCTAGCAAGGCCCGCGCTGTAGAGGCTTACTACAAACTTATCCAACATCATGGGGTTCTAATCTGTGATGAAGGAATCGCAAACATGGTTTTAAGTGGGGCTAATACCCCGTTAAAATAAATTTTTCCTTAAGGAGGAAGTCAAATATGACAGTAAAAGTAGGTATTAACGGTTTTGGACGTATCGGTCGTTTAGCATTCCGTCGTATCCAAGAAGTAGAAGGTTTGGAAGTTGTCGCAATCAACGACTTAACTGATGCTAAACAATTAGCACACTTATTAAAATATGACTCAACTCAAGGTCGTTTCAACGGTGAAGTTGAAGTACTAGACGGTGCTTTCCGTGTGAACGGTAAAGAAGTTAAAGTTTTAGCTAACCGTAATCCTGAAGAATTACCTTGGGGTGAATTAGGTGTAGATATCGTGCTTGAATGTACTGGTTTCTTCACTTCAAAAGAAAAAGCTGAATTACACTTAAAAGCTGGTGCTAAACGTGTAGTTATCTCAGCTCCTGGTGGTAACGACGTACCAACAGTTGTTTACAACGTTAACCACAACATCTTAACTGGGGATGAAACAGTAATCTCTGGTGCTTCATGTACTACTAACTGCTTGGCTCCAATGGCTAAAGCTTTACAAGACAACTTCGGCGTTGTAGAAGGTTTAATGACTACTATCCACGCTTACACTGGTGACCAAAACACCTTGGATGCTCCACACCCTAAAGGTGACTTGCGTCGTGCTCGCGCAGCAGCTGCAAACATCGTACCTAACACAACTGGTGCTGCTAAAGCTATCGGCTTAGTAATCCCAGAATTGAACGGTAAATTAGACGGGGCTGCACAACGCGTTCCTGTACCAACTGGTTCTTTAACTGAATTAGTAACTGTTTTAGAAAAACCTGTAACTGCTGAAGAAGTTAACGCAGCAATGAAAGCAGCAGCTAACGAATCTTACGGTTACACTGAAGATCCACTCGTATCTTCTGACATCGTAGGGATCACTTACGGTTCATTATTTGACGCAACTCAAACCAAAGTAATGACTGTAGGCGACAAACAATTAGTTAAGACTGTATCTTGGTATGACAACGAAATGTCATACACTGCTCAATTAATTCGTACCTTAGCTTACTTCGCAAGCTTATAATCATAAGTTTCATATACGAATGTCGAGCTTAGTCGCATGACACTCTAGGCGGGGAAGTGACAAGCTTCCTCGCCTTTGTTTTTATATCACCGCTTTGGTGTTGAGGTCAGTTGCATCAGCAGGTTGACCCATCGCCAGGAAGAGTCACTGCTGTCAATTGATAACAGCACCAAATCGCATGCCCAAGGAGGTTTTTATATGGCAAAAAAAATCGTAACTGATTTAGATGTAGCAGGTAAAAAGGTATTAGTTCGGGTGGACTTTAACGTTCCAATGAAAGACGGCGTCATCACTGACGACAACCGGATTGTTCAAGCTTTGCCAACTATCCAATACTTAATCGATAACAAAGCAAAACTCATCCTCTTCTCTCACTTAGGTAAAGTTAAAACTGAAGAAGACAAAGCTTCTAAGTCTTTAGCTCCAGTTGCAAAACGTTTAGGTGAATTATTAGGTAAGGAAGTAACTTTCGTGCCAGAAACCCGTGGGGCAGCTTTAGAAGCAGCTATTGACGGTTTAGCTGAAGGCGATGTCTTAGTATTCGAAAACACTCGTTTTGAAGACATCGACGGCAAGAAAGAATCTAAAAATGACCCTGAATTGGGTAAATACTGGGCAAGCTTGGGTGACCTCTTTGTCAACGATGCTTTCGGGACAGCTCACCGTTCTCACGCATCTAACGTTGGGGTGGCAAGCCACTTGGAAACTGCCGCTGGTTTCTTGATGGATAAGGAAATCAAGTTCATTGGTGGCGCAGTTGACAATCCAAAACGTCCATTCGTTGCTATCTTAGGTGGGGCTAAGGTCTCCGATAAGATTGGGGTTATTGAAAACCTCCTCGATAAGGCTGACAAAGTCTTAATCGGTGGTGGGATGGCTTACACCTTCTTCAAAGCAAAAGGCTACGAAGTAGGGCTTTCGCTCTTAGAAGCTGATCGCGTAGAATTAGCTAAAGAAATCATGGCCAAGGCTGGCGACAAATTAGTATTGCCAATTGACAACAAGGTGGCACCAGAATTTAGCAATGATGCACCAATTACAGTGGTTCCTTCAGATGCTATTCCAGCAGATCAAGAAGGTTTAGACATCGGTCCAGCGACTGTTAAACTCTTCTCTGACTACTTACAAGATGCTAAGACCGTTGTATGGAACGGGCCAATGGGTGTCTTCGAGTTCTCTAACTTTGCTGGCGGGACCATTGGGGTCTGCGAAGCAATTGCGCACCTTGAAGGGGCAACCACTATTATCGGTGGTGGGGACTCTGCAGCAGCTGCAGCTCAATTAGGCTATGCTGACAAGTTCACTCACATCTCAACTGGTGGGGGCGCATCCTTAGAATACCTCGAAGGTAAGGAATTACCAGGGGTTGCTTCTATCTCAGACAAATAAGAATTCAATCAATCTGTGAAGGCCAGGGCTTTTTCTAAGCCCTGGGACCTTCCGTAATCCTTAGGAGGATACTAATGAGAAAACCAATTATTGCAGGTAACTGGAAAATGAACAAAACCAACGAAGAAGCTAAAGCCTTCGTTGAGGCGGTTAAAGGCAAATTACCTTCCGCAGATCTTGTTGAAGCAGTTGTAGGCGTTCCAGCTTTAGTGGCTTCTGACGTTAAAGCAAGCTTAGCTGGGTCAAACTTAGGTTTGGCAGTACAAAACTGCTACTTCGAAGATGCAGGTGCCTTTACAGGTGAAACTAGCCCAGCATCACTCAAAGCATTAGGTGTTGACTATGTTATCATTGGTCACTCAGAACGTCGTGAATACTTCCATGAGACAGACCAAGATGTTAACAAGAAGGGCTTAGCAATCTTCCGCAACGGCATGGTGCCAATTATCTGCTGTGGTGAAACTTTAGAACAATACGAAGCAGGTCAAGCAGAAGAAGTTGTTGAAAAACAAGTAACAGCTGCTTTGGCAGGTTTCTCAGAAGATCAAGTGAAAGCTTCTGTTATCGCTTATGAACCAATTTGGGCGATTGGGACTGGTAAATCCGCAACCAAAGAAGACGCACAAAAAATGTGTGCAGCGGTTCGTTCAGTCGTAGCTAAGAACTTTGGTCAAGCAGCAGCAGACGCTGTACGTGTGCAATATGGTGGCTCAGTTAAACCAGAGAACGTGGCAGAATACATGTCATGTCCAGATGTTGACGGTGCCTTAGTCGGCGGTGCTTCTTTAGTACCAGAATCATTCTTAGCGTTATTAGAAGGTGTGAAATAATGTCAAAGCTCCTGTAGCCTTAATCATCTTGGACGGCTTTGCTATTCGCGACGAAGTATTCGGGAATGCCGTTAAAGCAGCCAAGAAACCAAACTTTGACCGTTACTGGGAAACTTACCCTCACAACCAACTCAAAGCCAGCGGTGAGGACGTGGGCTTGCCAGATGGCCAAATGGGTAACTCCCGAAGTAGGTCACTTGAATATTGGGGCAGGGCGTATTGTATATCAATCCCTAACCCGTATTAACATTTCCATTCGTGAAGGCCAATTCTACGAAATTCCTGAATTGGTTGAAGCGGTGAAAGCAGCCAAAGAATCAGGTAAAGCTCTTCACTTGATGGGCTTAATCTCTGACGGTGGGGTTCACTCTCACTACGAGCATCTCTTCGCCCTCTTGCGTTTAGCTAAGCAATATGGCCTTGAAAAAGTCTATGTTCATGGCTTCTTAGATGGTCGTGACGTGGCGCCATCTTCAGGTTTAGACTTCGTTAAGAAGACTGAAGAAGTCTTTGGTGAAGTCGGCGTAGGTCGCTTCGCAACCATTTCTGGTCGTTACTATGCTATGGACCGTGACAAGCGTTGGGAACGGGTGCAACTGGCTTATGATGCTATGGTTCACGGCAAAGGTGCCCAATTTGACTCTGCTGTGGCAGGGATTGAAGCTTCCTATAAGGAAGAAGTTTACGATGAATTTGTCGTACCATTTGTGGTCACTGAAGGTGGACAACCAGTAGCTGAGATTGAATCTGGCGATTCTGTTGTCTTCTTCAACTTCCGTCCAGACCGGGCTATCCAATTAGGGACTGCCTTGTCTAACCCAGCTTTCGAAGGTTTCGACCGCGGCGACTATCCAAAAGACCTCAAATTCGTGACCTTCACTGTATACAGTGATGATGTCTTAGCAGAGATTGCCTTCAAGAAGGTTGACCTCAAAAACACCATCGGTGAAGTCCTAGCCGATAATGGCAAACAACAATTACGGATTGCAGAAACTGAGAAATATCCTCACGTGACCTTCTTCATGAGTGGTGGCCGTCACGAGGAATTCCCAGGCGAAGATCGGATCTTAATCCCATCTCCTAAGGTCGCAACCTATGACCTCAAGCCAGAAATGTCTGCTTATGAAGTCAAGGATGCCTTAGTAGCTGCTATCAATGAAGATAAGTTGGATGCCATCATCCTTAACTTCGCTAACCCTGACATGGTAGGTCACTCTGGTATGTTAGAACCAACTGTCAAAGCCATTGAAGCGGTTGACGAGTGCTTAGGCGAAGTTGTTGACTTAATCTTAGCCAAAGGCGGTTCTGCCATCATTACAGCTGACCACGGGAACTCAGACGAAGTGGTGACTTTAGACGGTCAACCAATGACTGCCCACACAACTAACCCAGTGCCAGTCATTGTAACCAAGCCAGGAGTAGAGCTCCGTTCAGGCGGTCGTTTGGCTGACTTAGCCCCAACCATGTTAGATTTATTAGGGGTTGCGCAACCGGAAGAAATGACCGGGGAATCCCTCATTAAGAAATAGGTTAAAAAGCAAGAAAATCTTTGCATTTTGCCACGAAAATCACTAAAATAGATAGTGGCAATACTCTTAAGCAATTAAGAGGCTAATCAACTTTAAAGGAGAGAACAATATGCCATACATTACAGACGTTTATGCTCGTGAAGTCCTCGACTCTCGCGGTAACCCAACCATCGAAGTAGAAGTTTACACTGAAAGTGGTGCCTTCGGTCGTGGGATGGTTCCATCAGGTGCGTCAACTGGTGAATATGAAGCAGTTGAATTGCGTGATGGCGACAAATCACGTTACTTAGGTAAAGGGGTTTCTAAAGCAGTTGACAACGTGAACAACGTCATCGCTGACGCTTTGTTAGGCTACGATGTTTTAGAACAAAACGCCATCGACAAATTGATGATTGAATTAGACGGGACTCCTAACAAAGGGAAACTCGGTGCTAACGCAATCTTAGGTGTATCGATTGCTGTTGCTCGCGCTGCTGCTGACTACTTAAACGTTCCACTTTACAAATACTTAGGTGGCTTCAATACGAAAGTATTACCAACACCAATGATGAACATTGTCAATGGTGGTTCTCACTCTGACGCGCCAATCGCTTTCCAAGAGTTCATGATCTTGCCAGTAGGCGCACCAAGCTTCAAAGAAGCACTTCGTTGGGGGGCAGAAATCTTCCACGAATTGAAATCTATCTTACACAAACGTGGTTTAGTAACTGCAGTTGGTGACGAAGGTGGTTTCGCTCCTAACTTTGAAGGGACTGAAGATGGCGTAGAAACTATCTTAGAAGCTATCAAGAACGTTGGCTTGGAACCAGGTAAAGATGTATTCTTAGGTTTCGACTGTGCAGCTTCTGAATTCTACGAAGATGGCGTATACGACTACACCAAGTTCGAAGGCGACAAAGGTGCAAAACGTACTTCTGCTGAACAAGTAGACTACTTGGAAGAATTGGTTAACAAATACCCAATCATCACCATTGAAGACGGTATGGACGAAAACGACTGGGATGGTTGGAAATTATTGACTGACCGTTTAGGTTCTAAAGTTCAATTAGTAGGTGACGACTTGTTCGTAACTAACACTGCTAAATTGTCTGAAGGGATCGAAAAAGGGATTGGTAACTCAATCTTAATCAAGGTTAACCAAATCGGTACCTTGACTGAAACCTTCGATGCAATCGAAATGGCTCAAAAGCTGGTTACACTGCGGTAGTATCTCACCGTTCTGGTGAAACTGAAGACTCAACCATCTCTGACATCGCTGTAGCAACTAACGCTGGCCAAATCAAGACTGGTTCATTGTCACGTACTGACCGTATCGCTAAGTACAACCAATTACTCCGTATCGAAGACGAATTAGGCGAAGTAGCTCGCTACGACGGCTTGAAGTCTTTCTACAACTTAGGTAAATAATCCTTAAGTAAATTCGAGGCTAGGACATATGTCCTAGTCTCTTTTTATATTGTCTAGACTAGCCTGCAAAATGTTGACTTGCTTGTTAGCTGAACATATTTTCTTATGTGAAATTGAAGAGGGGAGTAGTCGCTAATAAGAGAAATTAAAAACTTAAGATAAGCTAGAACTTGTATGGAATAGAACTTAGTTAGAAGTAGCAAAAAGAAGTCGCTTCACTATTCAAAGTGCCTTGTTTTTGTGTAAAATAGAAGTGATGAGAAGTGATGACGTCAGAGGAGCGCGTATGAGTGTGAGTGGAATAGGAGTACTATATTTTCTGATTATTGTAGTTGCTAATGCGGTGGGTAGTGTGTCGGGTATGGGCGGTGGTGTCATTATCAAGCCGGTCTTGGATTTTGTAGGGCATGACTCGGTGGTAGCCATCTCTTTTTATTCGACCGTAGCGGTCTTCACCATGTCTTTGGTATCGACCATACGTCAGGTCCAAGCTGGGCGTAAGATTCAGTGGCAGCAAGTAGCCTATCTAGCACTAGGATCAGTTTTGGGTGGGTTCCTGGGTAATCAAACCTTCGAATTTGCTTCAAAGGGCAGAACAGGCCGGTCAAGTCACTCTGGTTCAAATTGTTGTAACTGTAGCACTTTTAGTATTTGCCATGATTTATACGCGCTACGAAAATTTCCATTGGTCCAAGCAAGGAGCGCTTTGGTATAGTGCTATTGGCTTAAGTTTGGGATTTTTTGCTAGTCTATTAGGAATTGGCGGGGGACCGATTAATGTCTCCTTGCTTATGCTGGTTTTCGCTATGCCAATCAAGGAAGCAACCGTCTATTCTATTGCTACCATTTTTTGTTCCCAGTTAACCAAGTTGGTGACCATTGCCTGGGGGACAGGCTTTGCTCGCTATGACCTGTCGATTTTGGTATATATCGTACCAGCGGCTATCGTGGGTGGCTTACTAGGAGCACGGATGTCACGACTTCTATCCGACCAAGCTGTTCGCCGGGTCTTTCAATGGGTGGTCTTGCTAGTCATAGGGATTAATCTCTATAATGCCTTTCAATTATGGCATTAGGAGTTGTTAGCTTGCCTAATATGTGGTATTATAAGGGGTAGAGATTTTCGAAAAAGGAGGAAGTACCTTGTCAGAAGTATTGACTGTTGCCTTAGTCATCGTATCAATTATTCTAATTATGTTGGTCATCATGCAACCATCTAAAAGTAATGCAGCAAGCTCATTGTCAGGTGGTAGTGCCGAGAACCAAATGAGTAAGACCAAGGCCCGTGGTTTTGAGGCTTTTCTCATTCGCTCAACCGTGGTGTTTGGCGTCTTGTTCTTTGTGTTAGCCTTAGCACTTGCTTATTTCTCTTCTAAATAAGTTGCTTAAGTTTTAGATCTCTGACCTTAGACTCAGAGGTCTTTTTTCTTGAAAAGGAGGAATGATTATGCCCCTCTCTAAGGGTGCCTATTATTTAGAAGTTCCGGGAGCACGGCTTGGGTATCATTCTCTGCCACGCCTACACTGGTAGCACAGCTGACGTAAGACCCCAAGCTGGATTACTAAATCGTCAAGGCTACGGAGTACTCTGTCCCTTATTTACAGGCCATGGAACGACAGATATCCAAGATATCTTGAATGCTGGACCTGAAATCTGGTGGCAAGACTTGCAAGAGGCACTAGCCTTTATGAAAGAACGCTACGAAAAAGTCCTGGTCTTCGGCCTATCGATGGGTGGAGTTATGGCCATGCGCGCCCTTTGTGAGGCGGATAATCAACTCCTAGGTGGGGGCGTCTTTTAATTCGCCAGTGATTAGTCGCGATGGCCTACAGCTAGAAAATCGCTTCATGTCTTTTGCCCGCTACTTGGCAGAAAAGCGAGGCGATTTGCCTGCCTATTTGCAGACGGAAGAAGCCGTGCGGACTGCCCACCGGCAACAGGTAGCGGACATTCAAGCTTTCGCTCGTGGTTTTGAAGACCAACTCGCTTCGATTGAACTACCTGTTTACATTGTTCAATCGGCCCAAGATGAATTAGTGGATCCAGAAGCGGTCTATGATTTGCTAGAGGCTCTGGAATCTGCCAAAATCAGCTTCCACTGGTGTGAAGAGAACACCCATGTTATTACCACTAACCGCAATCGGTCAGACTTCGAAGCTAGTCTATTGCAATTTATTCAAGCATTTGATAACTAAAGAAATTTAATTTAAAACAAAGGAGGTGCATGAGACGCTATGAGTGCACTCACAAGCATTGAAAAAAAATTTTGTCCTATTTGAAGGACCAAGATGCGGGGGCGACCGTGACGAGCCAATCCTTGGCCAAAGCCCTCAATTACGGTGGCACCAAGATGTATAAGAAATTGGTGCGCGCCATTAATTATTTAGAAAATATTGGAGAGTTAGAGCAAACCAAACGAGGTCATTATCGCCTTAATGCCAAGGTCTCGAAGACAGTAGTGGGGACCTATCGAGCTAATGCCCAAGGCTTTGGTTTTGTCACCTATGCCGAAGGCCAGCCTGATTTCTTCGTTCCTCGAGGCCGAGCTTTGAATGCCATGCAAGGGGACACGGTTGAGGTTGAAGTCCTGAAATTGGCCAACCCTCAGACGGGTAAAGGCTCTGAAGTTCAAGTCTTGCGTGTAATTGAGCGCGCAGTGAGCCAGTTGGTAGGGGAATTCGTCGCTTACCCAAGTGAAGTTCGTCAAGAACGTCAGGCTCTGGGCTATGTCCTACCACAAGGTGATTACAGCGACGCCGTCCGGGTTGAAATCGATCCAGCTGGGATTCAGCCTGCTGACCATGCTATTTGTATTGTTAAGATTAGTCAGTATCCGACAGCAGAAGCGCCTCACATTTTACGAGGCCTAGTAGCCAAGGAAATTGGTCACCGCGATGAGCCCGGTGTGGATATCTTATCCGTTCTCTATCAATTCGGAATTCCGCATGAGTTCCCAGAAGTAGTGAAAGAAGCCGCTGAGGCAGTGCCTCAGACCTTATCAGCTCAGGATCTTGCCAATCGGGAAGATTTACGACAAGAGGTCATCCTGACGATTGATGGGGCAGATGCCAAGGACTTGGATGATGCTATCTCGCTTGAGCGCCTAGATAATGGCGACTATGTCCTAGGTGTTCATATTGCTGACGTGTCCTATTATGTTGAAGAAGGTTCTGCCTTAGATCTGGAAGCTTATCAGCGCGGGACTTCTGTCTATTTAACTGACCGAGTCGTGCCAATGCTGCCGCAACGCTTGTCTAATGGGATTTGTTCCCTACATCCGCATGAAGATCGCTTGACCTTATCTTGCCAAATGGTTATAGATAGCCAAGGGCAGGTTAAATCCCATCGTATCTTCCGCTCAGTCATCCATTCTTCTTACCGCATGACCTATGATGATGTCAATGCGATTCTAGAAGGGGATGAGGGGCTACGTCAAAAATATGCGCCAATCGTGGGCCTTTTAGAAGATATGAGCAAGCTCCACCATCTGCTAGAAGCCAAACGGATTAAGCGAGGGGCGTTAGATTTTGATGCGCCAGAAGCCAAGGTCTTAGTTGATGGCCAAGGTCATCCCTTAGATATTCAATTGCGGGAACGAGGCGTGGCTGAACGCCTGATTGAGTCCTTTATGTTGGCGGCTAATGAGACGGTGGCTAAGCACTATATGACACGTGACTATCCTATGCTCTATCGGGTCCATGAACAACCTGATTCAGAACGTATGCAGCGATTCGCTGAGTTCATTACAGCTTTGGCATTGTCCTCAGAGGTAAGGTAGAAACCATTGCACCTAAGCAACTTCAGCAAGCCCTTAAGCAAGTCGATGGGCAAGACTTTGAACAGGCTGTTTCCACTATGATGTTGCGTTCTATGAAGCAAGCCCGTTATAGTGAAGAAGCCCTTGGTCACTATGGGTTAGCAACGGCTGAGTATACCCACTTTACTTCGCCTATTCGGCGCTATCCGGATCTGATTGTTCATCGCCTTATTCATCGTTATCTGGATAAGAAACCAAGTCATCAGGATAAGGCTCGTATTTTTGACCAGTTGCCAGGCATTGCTGACCAAAGCTCTAAAATGGAGCGTCGGGCCATTGACGCCGAGCGTGATGTGACTGCCATGAAAAAAGCCGAATACATGCTAGATAAAATCGGGCAAGAATTTGAAGGCGTCATCTCTTCGGTGACCTCCTTTGGTATCTTTGTTGCCTTGCCTAACACAGTAGAAGGCTTGATTAGTCTTAAGGACTTGACGGGCGACTATTATGAGTTCGATCAGGCCCATCTCTTGCTAGTAGGGCAAAGAACAGAGCGAATCTTCCGCATTGGTCAGAAGGTTAAAGTACGTTTAGAAGCTGTGAATGTTGGCGAACGCGAAATTGACTTGGCTTGCTTGAGGCTGAACCAGTGACTGGCTTAGATGTAGACTTAGTCCTACAGCGTAGTAAACAAGCCAAGGCTGCTAATAAGTCGGCCAAAGGCAAGACTCAAGACAGACAGCGCAAAGACAAGTCAGCTAGAGCTTCCGTTAAGAAGAAGCGTGTGACTAAAGAAGACAAGGCCTCAGGCAATAAGGCTGGAGCGAGCAAGTCCAAGGGCTCAAAAGCCAATAAAGGCCGTCAAGAGGACAAGGGCAAAGCCAAATCTAAGTCTGCTAGCAAGCGTCATCGCAAGGAACTGTCTGAGCATCAAAGCAAGGACAGCCGTCAGGCTAAGAAACAGTCTTTTGCAAGTGACAAGGCTAGCAAAAAGTCAGCTAAGTCTACGGAAAGTAAGTTTAAGCAATTTAAGATTAAACGCAAGCAGCCCCAGGCTAACCGCCTAGGCTAGCTCCTGCGGAAAAGAGGTGACTGATGTCGCAAGATAAGCCCTTAGCTCAGAATCGTAAGGCGCGTCATGATTATGAGATTCTCGAAACCTATGAGGCAGGCATGGTCTTAACCGGGACAGAGATTAAGTCCATTCGTAAGGGGAAGATGAACCTCAAGGATGGCTTTATCTCCATTCGTGACGGGGAGGCCTGGCTTAAGCAAGTCCATATTAGCCCCTATGACCATGGTAATATTTTTAACCATGATCCGGAGCGTGACCGTAAGCTCTTGCTTCATAAGAAAGAGATTCAGACTCTACACCGCGAAGTTCAACAAAACCGGATGACCTTGGTACCACTGAAGGTTTATCTGGTAAGAGGACGGGCCAAATTACTCTTTGGCCTTGCGCGTGGTAAGAACAAGTATGATAAGCGTCATGCCCTCAAGGACCAACAGGCCAAACGGGATATTGACCGCGCCCTTAAAATCAGATAAGCAACTGGGACCATGGGTCCCAGTTTTTTTGTGTCCATTGTCTTGTAAGAGCTAGGTCGATAAGCTTTTATGTAAAAAAATGGTTACCATACTTTCCTATTAAGAGGGGATTGTGGTAGAATAAGATTGATAGAGTCTGCCTCGCTCATGAGGCAACTAGATAGAGAAAGGAAGTTATTAATCAATGATTTTTAAAGTAACATATCAACCCAATACCCAACAAGTTCCTACTCGGGAAAATACCCAGACCCTTTATGTAGAAGCTGCTAGCAAAGGGGAAGCACGGGAATTGATTGCTAAGTATACACCATACAATGTGGAGTTCGTCCAAGAATTATCACCTGCTCATTTAGCTTATGAGCAAGAGTCCAACCCGGACTTCGAAGTGTCGGTGTTCTAGTATGGCAGTTAATTTAAAGAATAACGAAACCGGCGTCTTCGCCCTAGGGGGCTTAGGCGAAATCGGGAAGAACATGTATGGTGTACAGTTCCAAGACGAAATCATCTTATTAGACTGCGGGGTCATGTTCCCAGAAGATGATTTGCTAGGGATTGATTACGTAATTCCTGATTTTTCCTATATTATGCAAAACCAGAGTAAGGTCAAGGCCCTGATTATTAGTCACGGTCACGAAGACCACATCGGGGGCATTCCCTTCCTCTTGCAGCAAATCAATGTACCTATCTATGCCGGTAAATTAGCGGCTTCGCTGATTCGCAATAAGTTGCAAGAACGCGGCCTTCTGCGCCAAGCTGAGATTCACGAAATTGATGAAGATGCAGTCATTCGTTTCCGCAAGACAACCGTCAGCTTCTATCTGACAACCCACAGTATTCCAGAAGCCTACGGGGTGGTCGTTAAGACACCTCCAGGCAACATTGTCTTTACAGGTGACTATAAGTTCGACTTCACTCCCAGTAGGTAAGCCAGCAGACTTACACCGCATGGCTAAAGATCGGGGAAGAGGGCGTCTTTAGTCCTTTTAGGGGATTCCACTAACTCAGAAATTCCAACCTTTACCAAGTCGGAACAAGTGGTGGGACAATCCATTAAGAATATTATTCAAAAAGTAGAAGGCCGGGTGATCTTTGCCACCTTCGCCTCCAACGTTTCACGTCTCCAACAAGTGGTCGAAACGGCCCAAGAGACAGGACGTAAGATTGCTGTCTTCGGTCGTAGTATGGAATCGGCTATTAAGACAGGGCGGGAACTAGGCTATATCAAAGATGACGATGAGCTCTTTGTAGAGCAACGTGACCTTAACCGGGTGCCGGCCGAGCAACTCATTATCCTCTGTACGGGTTCGCAAGGGGAACCGATGGCGGCCCTAAGTCGTATCGCCAACGGGACTCACCGTCAAATTCAGGTTCAACCTAATGATACAGTCATTTTCTCAAGTTCACCAATTCCTGGTAATACCATGAGTGTTAACCGCGTCATTAACCAACTCTGTGAAGTTGGGGCCCATGTTATTCATGGTAAGGTTAACAACATCCACACATCTGGTCACGGTGGTCAGCAAGAGCAATTGCTGATGATGCGCCTTATGAAGCCTAAGTACTTCATGCCAGTCCATGGTGAATTCCGTATGCAAAGCATTCAAGCTGGCCTAGCCCAACAAACAGGGATTCCTAAGGAAAACTGCTTTGTTATGGAAAATGGTCAAATGCTAGCGGTAACTGCTGATAGTGCTCGAATTGCGGGTAAGTTTACGGCAAATAGTATCTATGTGGATGGGAGTGGCATTGGCGATATCGGACATGTCGTTATCCGCGACCGTCGTAACCTATCAGAAGATGGTTTAGTGGTGATTTCTGCCACCTTAGACTATGAGAACAAGCAGTTGGTTAGCGGACCTGACATTATGTCGCGTGGTTTTATCTACATGCGAGAGTCCAGCGACCTAATTCACTCCTTGCAGTCTAGTCTCAAGTCGGCCATTAACCGTGGCCTCAACGAAAATGGCAATAACGTGAGCGAACGCCTGATTCGCGAAATGATTATGGACACTATCGTGCCTCTAATTTATGAACGGACCGAACGTTCTCCAATGATTATGCCAGTCTTGTTGGACATCAATAAGGGTGTCCGCCGTCGCAAACAACGAACCGAACAAGACTAAGCAAAATCTAGACAGATAAGCTTATTAGAAAAGAGGAATGTTTATGTCACGTATTGAAAAAGTAAGAGCTCAGCTCGCTGCACAAGGATTAGATGCCTTGGTAGTGACCAACTTAAAGAATATTCGCTATTTAGCTAATTTTACAGGGACGACGGCGGCCTTGATTATTACGTCAGATCAAGCCATTTTCGTGACCGATTTCCGTTATGTGCAGCAAGCAAGTAAAGCAAGCACCAGATTTTACCTTGTTACAAAACAAAAAGGAAATCTTTGCTGAAATTAATGACTTCTTAGTTGCCCATAAGGTTCAGAAAGTCGGGATTGAAGCGGACGAAATGACCGTTTCTACTTATCTTCGCATTAAGGATTTCTTTGGTCCAGAAGTGGTACCAACTCAGGGCTTAATTGAGAAAATCCGCGAAATTAAAGACGCAGACGAATTGGCAACTATGAAGAAGGCCTGCGAGATTACCGACCAAGCCTTCAGCCATATTCTGACCTTCATTAAGCCAGGTGTCACTGAGATTGAGGTGGCTAACGAATTAGAACGTTACCTCAAAACCTTAGGAGCTAGTGCCATGTCCTTTGATACCATTGTAGCCAGCGGCTTACGTTCTGCAATGCCTCACGGGGTGGCTTCCGATAAGGTCATTGAAGAAGGCGATGTAGTGACCTTAGACTTTCGGTTGCTACTACCAAGGTTATTCTTCCGATATGACCCGGACTATTGCGGTCGGATCGATTGATCCAAAACTGGAAGAAATTTACCATGTCGTGCTTGATGCCCATAACTTGGTAAACCAAAAAGCGAAAGCTGGTATGACAGGGGCGGAACTAGACGCTATCGCGCGTGACTACATCAGTGAAAAAGGTTATGGCCAATACTTCGGCCATAGTTTGGGTCACGGTGTTGGTTTGGACATTCATGAAGCGCCAGGCGTTAATGCCAAGAATGACCAACCAGTGGAAGTTGGTATGGTCATTACCAATGAGCCCGGTATTTATATCGAAGGCTTAGGTGGTGTACGGATTGAAGACGACTTAGTAGTTCATCCAGACCATGTAGAATTGCTAAACCGCAGTCCAAAAGAATTGATTATTTTAGAAGTTTAAACCTTAAAAGGAGGAAGCCCAGATGACCCAAGAAAACAGTCATTTTGAACCACAAACGGTGGCACCCTTAGGGGAAATCAACATCACAACGGGTGTTCTTGAAGCCATTGCAGCTAAGGCTGTAAGCGAAGTAGAAGGGGTCTACCAACTCCACAAATCCTTCCAAACAGAAGTAGGTGGATTCTTTGGTATGAATCCTGATCGAGTAGGTGCCCGTGTTCGCCGCGATGATTCAGAAATTGCCATTGATGTTAAAATCGACCTTAAATACGGTTATTCTGTACCTGAAGTAGCCATGAAGGTTCAACAAAAAGTTAAAGAACAAATCTTCTTCATGACAGACTTAGTTGTTCAAGAAGTCAATGTCCATGTTGCTAGCATCCAAACAGAAGCTAGTCAGGCAGTGGATTATCTCCATTTAGATGAAACTGATGGTGAGTAGTGTGACCAAGATGAGCAATCGACACCAAGTTCGGGAGAAGGCTGTTCAGACCATCTTCCAACTCATACGACCTCAAGTACTGTCAGCCTAGACCAAGCTTGTGCCTTCGCTCTTGAAGCAGGTAACGACCCTGAAGCTGGATTTGAAGGCTCTGATGCCTACTTGGACCGCCTAGTTCAGGGTGTCAATCAAACAGCTGAAGAGCTAGACCAACGTATTAGTCATTATCTATCTCAAGACTGGACTTTGGACCGCTTAGCGCGGATTGACCTAGCCATTCTACGTGTTGCTTTCTACGAACTGCTCTATGTGAGTGAGGACGAAGTGCCAAGCAAGGTAGCGGTCAATGAAGCTGTAGAGCTAGCCAAGACCTTTAGTGATGACAAATCCAAGCAATTCATTAATGGTGTACTGGCAGGTCTTCTAAAAGACCTTAAGAACTAAACATAAAAAGACCACCAAACTAAGATTTGGTGGTCTTTTTATGTTGTCTCAGAGCTTGGTAGAGGTCGCTAATGAGCGTATCCACCTCATCCATTGGAAGGCCAGAAAAACTCAGGAAGATTTGCTGGTCGAAGCCAGTCTGGGCTTGGATAGAGAAGTCAGCAAGCGTCTTAAGGCGAATGCCCTCTTGAGCCAGTTGGGCCTGAAAAGGCTGGCTATGGAAAGCGAAACTCGGTTGAATTAATAGGTGGAGACCTGCATCAAGGCCAATTAGTTGGGCTTGGGGATCTTGCGCTTCAATGGCGTTAATCAGCCTATCACGCTTTCGTTTGTAGAAACTCCGGGCTCGATTGAGATGGCGTTCTAAGTGACCTTGCTGGATAAAATCGTGGATAGCATACTGAGAGATGGTATTGAGGTTGACTGCGAATTGCTTTTCCTTCTCATAGAAAGAGATAGAAGGCTTGCTGGTAATACCATATAGCTGATACGGAGGCCAGGACTGAGAATGCGGGACAGGCTGCCCATATAGATTACTTGATTTCCTTGGTCTAATTGTGCCAGAGAGGGGATAGGTCGGCCAGTGTATTTAAATTGGCTATCGTAGTCATCTTCAATAATCCAGCGATTAGGACTCTGTCTAGCCCAGTCTAAGATGGCTTGGCGGCGAGTGAGGGGCATAACAGATCCGGTCGGAAATTGATGGGTAGGGGTGACGCTGAGGATATCTAGCTGATCCAGTGGTATCTCTTCAATAGATAATCCTAGTTGATCAAGCGGGCAGGCTTGGACCTGCCATCCCATTTCTTTCAAAAATGGTAGCTGAGCGTGGTAGCCAGGATCTTCAATCCCAATCCGACGCTTAGGAGGAAGGAGTTGGACTAAAATCTGAAAAAGGGCCTGAGCATTAGGACCTAGTATCAGCTGGTCTGGCTGACATGGAACACCACGTTCATTGGCTAGATAGCTTGCCAAACTGCTTCTAAGTGGCGCTAAGCCTTGAACCGAACTAGGCTGAAGCAGGTCAGGGGACTGGGAATCAAAGCGCTGGGTATAAAGTTTGCGGAAAATTTCATAGGGAAAGAGGCTAGGGTCGGTTTCGGCCTTGGTTAAGTCATAGCACCAACTAGGGCTAGGACTAGTGGTTAGACTAGCTTGTTCCGAAGTCAGTTGGACTTGGAAACGCACATCGGCTACGAAGTAACCTTGGCGTGGTCGGGTTTCTAGGTAGCCTTCAAGACTTAATTGGTCGTAAGCGTTAATGACGGTATTGAGGCTGATGCCTAAATCCTTGGCCAATTGGCGTTTGCTTGGGAGCTTTTGATGGGCAGCTAAGTGGCCGGAATGGATTTGGTCTTTAATGGCTTGGTAAAGTTGACTATAGAGCGCTTCTTTCTTGTTTGGGTCGAGATGAATAATCATAGAGTCCTCCAACTGGTACTAGTCATTTGTATGAAACTGGCACTATTAATGGTACCAGAAATGGGGTATGATAACAAGCAGAGGGAGGGGATTGAATGGCAAGTATTTTGGTAGTGAATGATATTCCTGGCACTGGCCAGGTGGCTGGTTTAACGAATTTGGCTGTATTGAATGCAGCTGGTTACGAAGTGACCCTCCTACCTACAGTTTACTTAACCCACCATACCGGACGTTGGCCAGTCTACCGCGAGAGTTTGGATGCAGCCTTTTCCGCCTCATTTAATGGCTTGGCGGCAGGTCAAGTTCCAGGCGATCGTGACCGGATATTTTGGCAATGCCAGCCAGATTCATCAATTTGTTAACTGGTATAAACATTACCAATCTGACACCTTTTTGGTGGTGGACCCCATCATGGGAGATCGTGGTCAGCTTTATACTGGGTTGGATCAGGATTATGTGACAGCTATGCAAGAACTGGTTGCCTTAGCTGATTATGCCCTGCCGAATTTGACGGAGGCCTATCTCTTGGCTGGCCTAGATGCTGAGTTAGTTAAGACTCAGGAAGATAAGCAAGCTCTTGAGACTTTGGCTAATCTTGAATCTAAGCAAAAGTCTTGGGTCATCACAGGGATTGAAATGGATGACCAGATTGGGGTGGCTTTTGAGTCTAATCAAGAGGCTTGGACTCAGCGACAAAATCGTCATTTGTTTGGCACGGGGTGACTTCTTCACTTCTTGTTTCCTAGCCTGCCAGGTAGGTGGCTCTATCTCTAGAAGCGACATGCCAATGGTGTGTTGACCTGGTTGGTCGTGCAGTAGAAAACCAGGGAGTTAAAGCCAAGCTATAGCTCGCCAGGAGCTTTATTATCAGCCCTATTTACCTTTTATCAGCAAAACCTTAAGAAAAGAGGACTCATTATGAATCAAACAAAAACAGCCTTTCACCGTCGCTTAGTAGGCTATATCGAAATTGGCTTATTCGCAGCACTTATCGTTCTTGCGATTACTTATTTAAAAATCCATATGCCGGGTAAAACCATGGTTCATGTCGGCAATGCCTTAGTTGTTTTATCCGTCTTACTACTAGGCTTCAAGCGTGGTTCTATTGCTTCCTTTTTAGGTCTTTTCATCTTCGATGTGTTCAATGGCTTTGCTGCTTCTGTCGCCTTTACGCTTTTGGAAGCCGGTCTGGTTCTTGTCACGGTTAATGCAGTCTACACCTATGTATTTAAGAAACGTGACACGCGCTTTAACCTTGTTGTGGTTTCCATTGTGGCTGGTTTAGTCAAAATTGTCAGCCGGCCAGTCTCCATTGTGGCGCAACAATTGGTTTTAGGTTCTAGCTGGAATGCAGCCATGGCAAAAGTAGTTGAGAAGATGCCCGCCACCTTTTTCACTGCTATCGTAACGGCCATTTTAGTAGGGATTCTCTACTATCCAATGAAGCGCGTGATTGAACGTTTCCATCCAATTGGCGAATAGCGATTATGCTGAAGCTGGTTTAACCAGCTTCTTTTTTCTTGTTTAAATAAATGCACAAAAATCTCAAAAGAAAGCGCATGAATTGCGTCTCAAGGCAAATAACGGTAGAATAAAGGAGACTATAAGGAAGGAATAGGTGACGATATGCCAGTATTAGAAATCAAGGATTTGCATGTGGCCATTGAAGGTAAGGAAATCCTTAAAGGGGTTAACTTGACCCTCAAAACAGGAGAAATTCATGCGGTTATGGGACCAAACGGGACTGGGAAGTCCACCCTAGCGGCGGCCATTATGGGTAACCCTGCCTATCAAGTAACCCAAGGTGAGATTCTCTTAGATGGTGAAGATGTCTTGGAGATGGAAGTAGATGAGCGTGCACGTGCTGGTCTTTTCTTGGCGGTGCAATATCCAAGTGAGATTCCAGGCGTTACCAACGCTGAGTTTATGCGCGCAGCTATTAACTCTCGGCGAGATGACAATAACAAGATGGGCGTCCGCGAATTCATCAAGAAATTGGATGAGAAGATGGATCTCTTAGATATGCCAGAAGAAATGGCGGAACGCTATCTCAACGAAGGCTTTTCAGGTGGAGAGAAGAAACGTAATGAAATCCTACAATGCCTCATGGTTGAACCTAGCTTTGCTATTTTGGACGAAATCGACTCTGGGCTCGATATTGATGCTCTTAAGGTGGTATCCAAGGGCGTCAACGCCATGCGGGGTGAAGGTTTTGGTTCCCTGATTATCACTCACTATCAAAGATTACTCAATTACATCACGCCCGATGTGGTCCACATTATGATGGAAGGGCGCGTGGTAATGACAGGCGATGCCGAATTAGCTAAACGCTTGGAGGCGGAAGGTTATAAGGGTATTAGTGAAGAATTAGGTCTTCACTATGACGAGAAAGCCTAGGTGATAGCATGACTAGCAAACATTATTTAGACCAGATGCAGGCTTTGGCTACTTTTGCCACCCTGCCTGACTGGTTTCGCGCCATTCAAAATCAAGCCCATTCAGTCTGGCAGGATTTGCAGTTACCAGTGATTGAGCGGGTTAAGTATCATCGTTGGCCCCTCCTATCCCTAGAAGTAGTAGCGCCACAAACCTTAGAGGAACCACTACTCTATGGTCTAGATGCAGCTTTGGCTGAGCAAGACCACCTGAGTGGGCAGATTGTGCATGTGGGTAATCATACTCTGGTAGAAAGTTTGGACCAAGACCTAGTCGATCAAGGGGTAATCGTGACTGATTTGTTCCAAGCCCTGGCTGACTATCCTGACTTGGTTAAGGAACATCTCTTTTCGGTGATTGGTGCCCATGAAGACCAAATAGAAGCCTATCATACGGCCTTCATGAATGGGGGGCTCTTCATCTATGTGCCAAGAAATGTGGCTGTGACTTTGCCGCTAGAAACCCTCTTGGTTCAAGACAGTCGCTATGATCAAGCCTTCAACAAGCATGTCCTGATTGTGCTTGAACAGGGGGCAAGTTTAGATTATGTGGAGCGCATGGAAACTTATGGTGATAAACCAAACTCTGCCACCTATTTCGTTGAAGTGGTCGTTAAGGCTGGCGCACAGATTAAGTATTCAGCAGTCGATACCCTAGGGGCCAAAAGCCATGCCTACATTAAGCGTTACGCCCAAACAGCACGCGATGCCAAAATTGATTGGGCCATCGGTGAACTTAATGACGGTAATGTCATCTTAGACTTAGATACCTACCTCAACGGTGATGGTTCTGAATCACAAGTGCAGATTGTCGGTATTTCAACTGGCAAGCAAATCCAAGGCATTGATTCTAAGGTGGTCAACCGCGGTAATCATTCTGTCGGGAATATTCTCCAACATGGAGTTATCTTGGACCGGGCAACCTTGACCTTCAACGGGATTGGGCTGATTGAAAAATACGCCAAGGGCGCCGATGCTCAGCAGGAAAGCCGAGTACTCATGTTATCTGAGAAGGCTCGAGGCGATGCCAACCCTATCCTTTTAATCGAAGAATTTGAAGTGACCGCAGGGCACGCAGCTTCTGTAGGTCAAGTAGATGAAGAACAACTCTACTACCTGATGAGCCGTGGCTTAAGCCGTGAAGCTGCTGAGTATTTAGTAGTACGTGGTTTCTTAGGCCCAGTTATTGTGCAAATGCCTTCGGCAGAAATCAGACGACAGTTAGTAGAAATTATAGACCGTAAATTAAGTGGTTTAGAAGGTAGCCAGGAAGATTAAGACCATTAAACGCGAAAGGAGACAGTATGATGCCAGAAAAGATTACTAGCCCATCACCATGGGCTAAGGACTTTCCCATACTCAAGCAAAAGGTCCATGGCCAAGACTTGATTTATTTTGATAATGCGGCGACTAGTCAGAAGCCACAGCTTGTCTTGGATCGCTTGGCTGATTACTATCTCCAAGATAATGCCAATATCCATCGTGGGGTCCATAGTCTGGCCAACCGAGCCACTCAAGACTATGAAGCAGCCCGCCAGAGAGTAGCTGACTTCATGGGTGCCAAGCCGCAAGAAATTATTTTTACCAGTGGGACTACTGCGGGTTTGAATTTTCTGGCAGACCGTTGGATAGGACCAAGTTTACAGCCAGGAGACCAAATTGGGGTGACCTACCTAGAACATCATTCCAATCTAGTGCCTTGGCAAGCTCTAGCCCAAGAGAAGGGCGCAACACTCCGCTATCTACCTTTGACGGAGGATCATCACTTGGATTTAGTGGCCCTGGAAGCGAGTGACTGGTCCAAGCTCAAGGTCATTACCATTCATCATGTCTCCAATGTCTTGGGTATTTCTCAGGATATAGTTGCTTTAACAGCCTGGGCTAAACCACGAGGCATTAAGGTCATCGTTGATGGTGCCCAGGCGGTTGCCCATTTTCCAGTAGATGTAGGAAGCCTAGGAGTCGATGCCTACTGTTGGAGTGGTCATAAGCTCTACGGTCCGACTGGAATTGGCATTTGCTACCTCAAGCAAGAATATCATGACACTTGCCAGCCATTTCTATGGCGGTGAAATGGTCCATCAAGTAGGAGATTACCAAACAGACTACGCGGTCGCACCACAGAAATTCGAAGGGGGAACGCCGCCTATTGCTCAAGCCATTGGCTTGGCAGCTGCCATTGAATGGCTGTCTACTATCGGATGGCGGGATATTGAGACCCATGAGAGTCATCTGACGCTAGAAATAGTAAGAGGCTTACAGGCTATTCCCGGTGTGGAAGTCTATGGACATGGCCACGGCATTGTAACCTTCAATATTGCGGGTGTCCATCCCCATGATGCGGCGACGGCCTATGATTTAGAAGGGATTGCCCTGCGAGCAGGCCACCATTGTGCCCAGCCTTTAATGCGCCACTTAGGTCAGGCAGCGACTCTGCGGGCTAGTATGGCACTCTATAATGATACGCAAGAGGTCGCACGTTTTATTGAGGTTACCAAAGCAGTGAAGGAGTTTTTCTGTCCATGAGTTTAAATCAATTAAATCAACTCTATCGCCAAGTCATTTTGGATCATGGGCAACATCCCCGTCATTTTGGTAAGTTGGACCATGCCGATCAGGAAGTGGAGCTATTCAATCCTACTTGTGGTGATGCGATTGTCTTGTACCTGAAAATTGAAGATGACCGCATCCTTGATTTGGCCTTTAGTGGCCAAGGCTGTACCATTAGTATGGCTTCTGCCAGTATGATGTGCGAGGCTTTGTTGGGCAAGCCAAAGGATCAAGCCTAGCCATGATTGCGACTTTTCAGGCCTTGGTTGGTGGACCAGGACAAGTGGACGAGTCTTGGGAGCAAGAGCTAGGTGATGCGGCCCTCTTAGAAGGCGTTAAGGCCTTTCCGGCCCGTTATAAGTGTGCCATCCTGGCCTGGAAAGCCCTAGGACTGGGATTAGATCAAGATACAAGCTTGGATGAGGGCTTAAGCCGCCATAACCAAGCACAAGAAAGTGAGTGAAGATAATGAGTGACGTACCTGTTGTTAACGACTATGCCTATGGCTTCCACGATGATGCCGAAATTATCTTTTCTACGGGTAAGGGTCTGAGTGAAGAGGTTATTCGGACTATTTCCAAGGAAAAAGGGGAGCCTGAATGGATGTTAGACTACCGTCTGCGTTCACTTAAGGTCTTCCGTGATAGTAAGTTGCCTGACTGGGGTCCTGACCTGTCAGCACTAGATTTTGATGAAATTATTTATTACCAGAAGGCCATGGATCGTCCTGCCCGTTCCTGGGATGATGTGCCTGATGAAATTAAGGAGACCTTTGAGCGGATTGGGATTCCTCAGGCTGAACGCGAGTACCTAGCGGGTGCTGCGGTTCAATATGAATCGGAAGCAGTTTACCACAATATGAAGGCCGAGTTTGAGAAATTAGGTATTGTCTTTACTGACACGGACTCTGGATTACGGGAATATCCAGAGCTTTTCAAGGAACATTTTGGGACAGTAGTGCCACCAACCGATAACTTCGAGGCAGCTCTCAACAGTGCCGCTTGGAGTGGGGGGACCTTTATCTATGTTCCAAAAGGGGTCAAATGTGACATTCCACTGCAAACCTATTTCCGTATTAATAATGAGGGGACAGGGCAGTTTGAGCGGACCCTGATAATTGTGGACGAGGGCGCCAGCATCCACTATGTGGAAGGCTGTACGGCACCAACCTATTCAACTGCTTCACTTCATGCCGCCATTGTGGAAATTATTGTCAAAAAAGACGCCTACTGCCGTTATACCACCATTCAAAACTGGTCTAACAACGTCTATAACTTAGTGACCAAACGGGCTCATGCCCATGCGGGGGCGACCATGGAGTGGATTGATGGCAACCTAGGCGCTCATACAACCATGAAGTATCCAAGTGTCTATCTTCAAGGAGAAGGGGCGCGGGGTACCATGCTTTCCATTGCCTTTGCCGGTAAGAATCAAAAGCAAGACACGGGTGCTAAGATGATTCATAATGCCCCGAACACCTCCAGTTCCATTGTGTCTAAATCCATCGCCAAGGATGGGGGAGAGGTTAACTATCGTGGGCAAGTGACCTTCGCTAAGAATTCCAAGCGTTCAATTTCTCATATCGAGTGTGATACCATTATTATGGACCAGGCCTCTAAGTCGGATACCATTCCGTTCAATGAGATTCATAATGGCCAAGTCTCTTTGGAACACGAAGCCAAAGTCTCCAAGATTTCAGAGGAACAACTTTTCTACTTGATGAGCCGAGGGCTGTCTGAATCTGAAGCGACGGAAATGATTATCATGGGCTTTGTTGAGCCTTTTACCAAGGAATTACCGATGGAATATGCGGTTGAACTCAACCGCCTCATTAGTTATGAAATGGAAGGGATCTGTCGGTTAGACCGGGGCTATCAATATAAGTTAAAAACACCTCGTGACTTAGGGCACTAGCCTGAGTCACGAGGTGTTTTATAAATAAATCCTCATTGGCTGTGTCGCGCTAGCCAATGAGGATTTTTGAGTAAATTATTTTGGTGTCCAGGTTTTAAGAATTTCCTCTAAGGCATCCATGTCTTGAGGTGCCCCTTCGACAGCTAAGTAGTAGACTGAATCAGGATCGGACTCTGTAGTGAAGTAAACGAGACGTAAGGATTTCTCTTGAAATTGTACTTCAACTCCGACAGCGTCCTTATAGCTAGATGGGTAATTCTTAGCAGCGCTTAAGGTGAGCTTTTCATGGGATGGGATGGTGGCAAAGGTAGCCATGTGATCGGTCGCATAAGGATATGGTTTAGGTAGTTTACTGAAGACTGGATGATTTTCGATGCCTTGATAAGCTGGCAACTTATTTAATGTGACTACTGTAAAGGCATCTTTAGAAGACCACTGGAGCTGGGTGGGTGAGTGTTCTCCAAGTTCAGTAAACTTGACAAAGTCTGAAGGAATCATGACATAGCCTAGTGAGTCGCTTCCGACTTTCTGACTTAAATCAAGTTTAGTAGTAGTTTGACTACTAGAGGATTCTTCAGCCAAGATAGTTTGGGGTGCAAGCACGACCAAGCTAGCCAAAAGGCATAAAAAGGTTAAAAATCGTTTCATTGTATGGCTCCTCCTTCTTAAGGTTTCTTACTTGACCAGGTTTTAGCAATGTCACCAAATGAGGAAAGACTATCTGCATTAGGGCCGTCCATACCAATTAGGTAGACATAGTTGCTATCATTTTTATCGGTGAAATAGACACTGCCAATAGCACTGGAATCCTTATAGCTAACTAGGTAGTAGCCATCAGGTAGGTTGTCGAAGCCTGCAGGTCCAGATTGAAAGGTAAGTTCTTTATCAGGTAAGCGATAAACAACTTCTTTCATGATAATCCAAGCTGGAAGAGTTAGCTTAGCCAAGGACTGAGGCTTACTTTGAATATAATCTGTCGCATTCAGTCTCATTAAGCTAATCGATGTGTTGGTGGATTTATTGACGAATGACAGACCGCCAGTGTTTTGGTCACCAGTTTCGTTCGCTTCGTAGCCCTCGGGAAGGGTTAAGTAGCCAACCGTATCGTTGCCGACAACTTGTGTGCCAGCCGTTGCTGTGCTTGAAGTTTGACTAGATGTGCTAGTGTTAGACTCAGCGAGAATGGCGACAGGCTGCCAGAGGGTAGTGGCTAGCAGTCCTAAGGCCACAAGCCGACTGAGTTTTTTATTCATGAAAATCATCCTTTCATTGTCAGAGGGAGAGCCTCTTAACTTAGGGGCATTATGTAGAGATGCCACTTATACTGATAGTATAGCACTTATACTAGGGGCATTCAAGAAAGGCTAGTTTCAGAAAAATACTTAAGATAGGGATTTGACGATAGTTAAGATCGGAGACAGAGGACGGTTTTAAGCATTTTTTTGTTTCTTCTAGGACCGAATGATTTGTGAAGGTTTAAGGCTAAATGTTAAGAAACCTTGAAATTTGAAAGACAAATGTGGTAATTCATCGTACTTGAGGAGTCAGTGTGTTAAAATATACTTAGACCAAATTCTCTAGATTTAGGAGTGAGGAAACTATGAAGAAATCAACTAAATGGCTCGTTGCCTTAATGGCAGCTCTTGCTGTGGCACCTAACGTGGCCTATTTAAGCCAACCGACATCAGAACTAGTTTCTGCGGTAGAACAAGCTCAACAACAAAAACTATTGTCTCTGGGGGCATCGTTGAACCCTCAACAACAAGAACAAACCAAGAACCTCTTGGGTGCTAAGGACTTTAGCGCAGCCAATACGCTCATGGTAGACGGTAATACCATCAACCAATATCTACATGATGGCTCTAACGCAAGTACTACTGTTTATTCCAGTGCTTATATTGAACAACAAGCGGCTGGTTATGGGGTACAAGTTCAAATTGTGACACCACAAAACATCACTTTAGTCAGCGCTACGACTTATCAGAACGCAGCTATTACGTCTGGTGCAAAGGATGTGCTGATTCGTATTGCTACCGTTAGTCCTGTAACGGGTGAGGGGGCATTGGCAGGGGTCTATGCCTTGCTTGCTAAGTCAGGTGTTAAAGTAGATGAGAAAGCTGTTAAGGTAGCTGAGAAAGAAATCAAGGTAGTCGAAGTTGTCAAGAAAGAAGATAAATTAGACGATACCAAGGCTAACCAAATTATTTCTGAAATCAAAAAAGAAGTCACCAACCAACAAGCCAACCAAGGGGTAAACGTGGATACCCAAGTGGCACAAACCATTGTTAACCAAGTAATCAACAACACCACTGTTAACAACAATACGACAATCAATAACAACACCACTAACAATAACACGACCGTTAATATTTCTGACTCAACTAAGGAAGAGTTAGTAAAACTAGCGGAAGAATATGCTAAGACAGAGGCAGCTAAGTCTAAAGATACCATCCAACAATTAGAAAAATCTGTAGACAATAGCCTCAATGCACCTTGGAAGGAAGTCCTCAACAGCTTAGACGAAGCAAGCGCGCCAAGTAAGGAAGAAATCTTAAATGCCGAACGCAAGGATTACTCTGACAAGGCTGTATACAACCCAATTCTGCCTGCAATGTTCAAGAAATTCTATGAACGTGTGCAAAATGGCGAGCCAGTTTATGATATTTACTCTCATACCTTCATTCTGGAAAAATTCTTACCAGATATGAAACCTGAGGAGAAACAAGCTCTCAACCAATTACGTGTTTACCTCTATCAATACACCAATACTTTGGATAAGGATCGTAAGGAAGCCTTGGGTAACGACTACACCAGTGTTAAACAACGTTGGACCGCTCAACTTAATGCGGCTGAAGCAGTGGGTAACCAAGCAGATGTCAAGAGCCTAACAGATAAGTTTGCCCTAGCAACAGGTTATGCTAATGAAGTATATGCTTACGAATTTGTTCAAGATGGTAGCAAGATTACAGCCTTGCCTCGAGTGGACTTAGTGACCCATGTGTCAACAGCTGATCACCTTTTCTATGATACTGCGACTGGTCAAGTTAGCATGGGGATTGAGCCAAATGTGACGCCTGTAGCCAATGGACTCTTTAGCTTCCAAAACGCCTATGGTGTGGACGTTAAAGCAAGTGTAGACTTAACCATTAACTTACCACAAGACTTCAAGATTCCAGGCTATAGTGGTGACAATCAACCTAATAGCTCTAATAATCAAGAATCTCAAGCCTCAAATCAAAATTCAGGTGATGCTTCAACGCCTCCTGCTAGTCAAGATCAAAACCAACCTGCCCCAACTCAACCGGGAACTGAGTCAGGTGAAGCAAGCCAACCTGCTAATAATAGCCAAAATCCGCAATAGGGTAATAGCTAACCCTCGGCACGCCTCATGGCATGCCGAGGGTCTTTTGATTTGTTAGATATTTCAATTGTTACATTTAATGCTCAAATCTAACTTTTTGCTTTATAATCCCCACCATTAGTGGTATAATCGAAAATGATTATTTAGGCATTTTTCTCGTTAAGGCCTAAAAATGGACATAAGGAGGAGCGAACACATTGCAATTTACAGGTATATTACTATTAATTATTTTGGTTTGTGTGCTTGGTTACTTTGCCTATTACTTCTACCGAAATAAAAATACGCAAAGCATCCGAGAACTTGAAGCAAGAAAAGAGGATATGATGGCGATACCGATTGCCAATCAACTCTTCCTCCTTAAGAATATGAGCCTATCGGGTCAAACAAAACGTAAGTACGAGAGCTTGGTTAACCAGTGGCAATCCATTACCAACTTCCAGTTTGTAGAGATTGAATCTGCCCTAGTTGGGGCCCAACAATATGCAGATCAACTGAATTTTGTGCGAACTGGGCGAACCATTGCTCAAGCACGTCAGTTGATTGAAGAAACCATGCTTAAGGTGCAAGATCTCCATCAAGACTTGTCTGATCTTCTGCAGGTAGAAGTTGACAACAATGAGTTGAATGCTGCTTTACATGAGCGCTATAATTCAGCCCGCAAGAATGTCATGAACCACAGCTTTGATTACGGTCCTGCCATTGAGACCTTGGAGAAAAACCTTCAGTATTTGGAACTCAACTTCACTAAGTACAATGAGTACACTGAAAATGGGGATCATCTAGAGGCGCGTGATATGCTCAAGACCATTGATGCAGACATGACCAGCCTAGAAGACATCTTGGAACGTATCCCGTCGATGTACGACAAGATTAAGAATGAATACGAAGACTCCTTAGATGACTTGCGTGAAGGCTACCAGAAGATGGTAGACAGTCGCTTTGACTTTGATGGCGTCGCCATTCTAGAGAAAGTGGACGAAATTCAAGAAAAATTGAATGATGCCAAGAATGAAATCAAGAATGCCGACTATCAGAAGCTAAGACTCTGATGGATAAGGCAGAGCGTGATATCAAGTCGCTCTATGATTTGATGGAAACTGAAATTGAAGCCAAAGACTATGTCAACAAGAACATCCAAAGTCTTCGCCGCAAAATTGATGAAGTGGCTGAAAATGGGCGTTATGCTGGCATTGAAGTAGACCGTATCGCGCAAAGCTATATTCTCCATGAGAATGAAGTGGATCAAATTGCTGATTTAAGCGATCAAATCCGTCATGAATATAACCGCTTCAAAGACTTGGTGGCTGAGACTGAAGGGTCTGCAGTGGTATATACTCAAGCTGAAGGTCGCATTAAGAAAATTCGCAAGCGTATCGAAGAAATTGATGAGCAAGTATTGGCAATTACCAACAAAATCGCTCAACTCAACACGCGCGAGAAGGATGCCAAGACTAACTTGGATGACTATGAATTAGCTCTACGCAATATTAAGCGTCGGATTGAGAAAAGTCATCTGCCTGGTCTCAGTGATTCCTTCTACGAACAGTTCTATCGTGTAACGGATCAAGTGGAGCACTTGGCTAAGCAACTCAACCGAGTACGTATTGATATGGATGAAATTGAAAGCTTAGAAGATGAGTTAGAGCGTCACCTTGCTGCTTTAGAAGAAATGACAGAGTCAGTGGTAGACAGTGCTATGTTGACCGAATACATGATTCAACAGAGCAATCGATTCCGCTATGACTATCCTGAAGTGGATGCAGCAATCAAAGAGGCTCAATACCTCTTCCATCGGGAGTTTAAGTATCAAGAAGCCTTAGCGATTATTGAGAAAACCCTGAGACGAGTTGACCCAGATGCGCCGACTCAAGTACGTCGCATGTACCACCAAGAAAAGCGGAGCACTCAATTTTAGGATTGCTAAGTGCTAGATAGTTTAGAAACAAAAGGCCCAAGACACGTGTTGTCGGGCCTTTTTGCAAGAGGAGGAAAGTGATGATTTATCTGGATAACGCCGCAACTACCCGGATTCATCCCCAAGTCTTGGCTACCTATAGCCAGGTGGCTCAAGAATTTTTTGCTAATCCGTCGAGTGCTCATGGCCTAGGACGTAAGAGTCGACAACTTTTGGAACAGGCTCGTGCCCAAGTTGGTCAACTATTAGGTTATCATCCACAGGAAATCTACTTTACTAGTTCAGGCACTGAGGCCAATAACTGGGTCTTCCAACGGATTGTAAGCCAGGCCCACAAACGTCGGCCTGAGGCTAATTTGGTCCTAGTCAGTCCTTTTGAGCATCCTGCAGTTTTAAGCCAAAGAGACTATATCGAAAGTCAAGGTCTGACCTGGGCCGCTTTGCCAGTGACTGATCAAGGGCAAGTAGATTTGGAAGCTTTCCAGGCTAAGTTAGGACCAGAAGTTTTGCTGGTTTCCACCATGGCTGTCAATAATGAGATGGGGGCTTGCCAGCCTTTGGACCAGATGGCGCAAATCTTAGCAGACTATCCAAATATTGTCTGGCACGTCGATGGGGTTCAGTCGGTTACGACCGAATTGTCCCGGATTCAGCAGGACAGAATTGATTGTTTGAGCTTGTCTAGCCACAAATTTCATGCGCCACGCGGAGTGGGGATTTTGGCCTGCCGCCAACGCGTGGATTTGGTTCCCCTAATGACAGGGGGAGGCCAGGAGCAGGGGCAAAGATCTGGGACTGAGAACCTAGCCGCCATTGTGGCTACTGCTAAGGCCCTACGTCTAGCCCATGGAGAACAAGGTCAGACACGTTCGCGACTTAAGGCCTATAGCCAGCAACTAGCCCAAGCCTTAAGCGCGCAAGGTTGGGTTATCTTTGCCCAAGAAACGGCAGCGCCTCATATTTTGTGCGCAGCTCTTCCAGGAATTCCTGGCGAGGTCCTGCTCAATGCCTTCGAGACCCAAGGTATCTATGTGTCAACTACCAGTGCTTGTTCGAGTCGAGTAAAATCTGACCATCACAGTTTGGCGGCAATGGGCGTACCCCAAAACTTAGCACAATCCGCCTTGCGCTTTAGCCTAGCAGCGGATACCAGTGACCAGGATATTGAAAAATGTCTAGTAGCCATTCCAAAAATTAGCCAACAATTTGAGAAAACACGAGGAAAATCATGAGTCAAAAACAAATTCTCATTCATTACGGCGAACTCTCAACTAAGGGTCGCAATAAAAAAATGTTTATTAATAAATTAGCTGAGCATATCCGCTACCGTACCCAGGATTTAGAACGCATCAAGATTGTGCCTGAATACGACTTTATGCATTTGATTTGGCAAGAAACGCCTTACCAAACAGTGATTGAGCGGCTTGAGACAGTACCAGGTATTTCGCGCTTCGAGCCAGTCTATCGAGTGGACAAGGATCTGGACGCAATCAAAGCTCAAGCACTGGCCTTGTTTGAAGAAGTGAAGCCAGCTGCTGGCAGTTCTTTTAGAGTCTTAGCCAAACGTTCTGATAAGACCTTTGCCTACGACACCATGGACTTACAGAGAGAAGTGGGAACTTGCCTAGGTTTAGCTTATCCAGATTTGGAAGTAGACTTCAAGACCCCAGATTACAAATTAACGATCAGTATCCAAAAGGCTGGCGCCTACTTAAGTCTCTTGTCTTACAAAGGGGTAGGGGGATTGCCTTATGGGGCTAGCGGCCGTGCCTTGCTCATGCTATCCGGGGGTATTGATTCTCCTGTGGCAGGCTATCAGATGATGAAGCGTGGTTTGGAAATTGAAGCAGTTCATTTTGCCAGCCCACCTTATACGGGCCCGCAAGCTCTGGAAAAGACTAAAAAATTAACGGCTCAATTGGCTCAATATGGTCGGAGTTTGACTTATCACTGTGTGCCTTTTACTGAAATTCAAGAAGAAATCAAGGACAAGGTCCACGATGATTTTTCCATGACCATTATGCGGCGTATGATGCTTCGGGTCATGGAGGCCTTAGTGAATCGTCAACAAGCTGATGCTATTGTGACAGGAGAATCCTTAGGGCAAGTGGCCTCTCAGACACTGAAGAGTATGCGGGCTATCAACCAAGTGACTTCCGTGCCGATTTTGCGGCCTTTAATTGCGGTAGACAAGAACGATATTATCGCGCAGGCTGAAGCGATTGGGACCTATGAAATCTCCAATGAGCCATTTGAAGACTGCTGTACAGTTTTTGCTCCTAAATCACCACGTACCAAGCCCAAATTGACGTCCGTAATGGAGTTAGAAGCTCTCCTGGATGTGGAAGGATTAGTTGAGCGAGCGGTTGCAGGTACCCAAACTGAAGTTGTTGGCGCGGATTACGGCAAGGTAAGTAGCCCAGATTTTAGTCACTTACTATAGATTGTTTGATTGCAGCCTGGAGGTCTTGGACTTTCAGGCTGTGATTTTTATCTCTATGACACAAAGTGGGAATGTAAAGAGAAAGAAAACTTGTCCGTCTAGCTTTCAGTGACCCCAAAATACCCTTATGAAATGGGTCAGAATCATGACAAATTCAAGATAAGGAGATTAACTATTTCTTTTTCCATAGAACTTATGTTATCATAGTCTTGGACTTGAAGGAGTGATAGACATGCAGACGAGTGTATATGGTATGGCAGTACTATGTCTTCGTCTTATCATCCTAGGGATGAGTCTCCTCATTTTCCGGGGTGTGAACTGGAATCAGCTCATGCGCCAGAATGCTAAGCAAGGAGCCTACGCAGTTTATGTCATGGTTAGCCTTGCAGTGGGGCATTTAGTCGGGTCGTTTATGATTGAAATGACGGAATCCTTACAGAACTTATTGTTAGGTTTCCTTAAATAAGAGAGTGTATCCCTATTTGTTCGCTCCAAAACGAATAGGCGTAAGAATAGGAGAATTTTTGATGGAAGAGATTATTGTTCAAGGTGGTAATCGATTAGAAGGGGTAGTCAAAGTTGAAGGAGCTAAAAATGCGGTCTTGCCAATCTTGGCTGCGGCTATTTTAGCAGAAACAGGCAAGGTTTATTTGTCTAATGTGCCTGTCTTATCAGATGTCTTTACCCTTAACAACTTACTGACTGCAATTAACGTAAGCAATGAATTTGATCAAGAAAACAATGAAATGACTTTAGACGCAACCGGTCCTGTGTCAACCACAGCTGATTATGACTTTGTCAGCAAGATGCGGGCATCGATTGTTGTGATGGGGCCGCTCTTGGCTCGCTTTGGCCATGCACGAGTGGCAATGCCAGGTGGTTGTGCTATCGGGACTCGTCCTATCGACCTCCATCTCAAAGGTTTTGAAGCTTTGGGGGCAAAAATTACACGCACGGCAGGCTATGTTGAAGCGCAGGCTGATAAGTTAGTGGGTGCGCGTATCTACTTGGACTTCCCAAGTGTGGGCGCGACTGAAAATATTATGATGGCGGCTGTCTTGGCAGAAGGCACTACCATCTTAGAGAACGTAGCGCGTGAGCCAGAAATTGTGGATTTAGCTAACTTCTTAAACCGTATGGGTGCCGATATTGTCGGTGCTGGGACGGAAACAATCAAGATTCATGGCGTTAAAGCCCTACATGGCACCTCCCATGATGTGATTCCGGACCGAATTGAAGCTGGGACCTTTATGGTGGCTGCTGCTGTCACTCAAGGCGATGTCTTAGTTGAAGGGGCTGTGTCAGAACACAACATGCCATTGATTAGTAAATTACGTGAAATGGGCGTTGTATTCCATGAGTACCAAAATGGACTGCGGGTTATTGGGCCTAAAACCTTGCAACCAACAGATGTTAAGACCTTGCCATATCCTGGTTTCCCAACCGATATGCAAGCACAAATGTCGATTGCTCAACTCTTAGCTGAAGGCTCAAGCTCCTTAACTGAGACAGTTTTCGAGAACCGCTTTATGCACTTTTGAAGAGTTGCGCCGGATGAATGCCCACTTTACCATTGATCGCCAAAATGTGGTCATGGAAGGTCCTACCCAATTCTATGGTGCTAGCGTTAAGGCCACCGATTTACGCGCAGCTGCAGCCTTGATTATTGCCGGCTTGACGGCTGAAGGGGTGACCCGCGTTTCTGAATTGAAGTATCTAGATCGTGGCTACTTTCCGATTCCATGAGAAACTCAAAGCCTTAGGTGCTAATATTGACCGGGTGAATAGTGCTCAAGTAGCAACGCCACAAAAGACTACGACTCTTGCATAGAGGAGGGTCTTAAATGGCTAAGAACGTCGGAATAGACTTAGGAACAACAAATGTTTTAGTGAATTTATACGGTAAAGGGATTATCCTGAATGAGCCTTCTGTCGTAGCCATTGATACACGCAGCCAAGAAGTCATTGCTATTGGCCATGAAGCCTATGAGATGATGGGCCGAACACCTGAATCTATTCAGGTCATTCAACCGCTAAAGGGTGGCGTCATTGCTGATTTTGATATCGCAGAGGCCATGCTTATGCTCTTTATGCAACGTTTGAATTTAACCTCTTGGTTTGCTAAACCCAATGTTTTAATTTGTGCCCCATCTAAAGGTAAGCGAGATTGAACGCCTAGCCTTAATTGAAACTGTCGAACGTGCAGGTGGAGGTCGTATCTACTTAGAGGAAGAACCAAAGGTAGCCGGTGTAGGTGCTGGGATTGACCCACTGAGCTCATCGGGTAGTATGGTCATTGATATTGGTGGTGGAACGAGTGACTTTGCTGTCATCTCTGCAGGTGAAGTAATTGCCAGTGAATCCATTAAATTGGCTGGCGATGACTTAGATTTAGCCATCATTCAATATCTCAAAGACAACTTTTCATATTCTGGTTGGTGAACGTTCAGCCGAAAGCCTGAAGAAGGCGGTCGCGTCTGCTGTTCTCTTACCGGAGGAAGAAGTAGAAACCTATGATGTGAAGGGACGCGACCTCTTGACTGGCTTGCCTAAGTCAGTGAATGTCGACTCTAATATGATTTGTCAGGCTATTCGACCAATCTTGATTGAGATTGCCCGAGTTGCTAAGCGAGTCTTAGAAACAATCCCACCTGAGATGGCAGCTGATGTTATGGAGAAGGGCATCCTCTTAACAGGGGGAGGCGCCTTAATCTATCACATGGATACCTTCCTGACAGATTTCCTTAAAGTCAGTGTCCTTAAGGCTGAGCAACCTATGAACTGTGTGGCTATTGGCTCAGGTTTGATGTTAGATTTAATTCTCTCAGGTAAATTAGAACGTACCAACCCGACATGGCGCCAACGATTGAAGCGCCGCTTACAACGTATCAAACGTCGTATTTTAGGGTAGAAAGGAGTCCTTATGGCAGAAAAACTTATGAAAAAATCCGTCTGGGCTACTGTTGGCAAGACTTTGTTACGGGTCATTATGTACCTACTCTTACTTTTCTTGTTTTTTGTCATCGGGCTGATTATCGGCTATGCCATAATTGGCAAAGGCAACTTCTGGGAAGTGCTGAGCCAAGATACTTGGCGTCATATTATTGATTTAGTCATGAAATAGAACAAGCGTCTACTCCATTGGAGTAGGCGTTTTTTTATATATTGGCGAGACTGTTTCAAGTTCTTAGGCTTAGGACTAGGGATAGGCAAGGGCGAGATTACGTGCTATAATAAGGGGAATGAGGGGGTGAAGTCGTGTATCCATTTGATTGGCGGGAAGTGCTATTATATTTATTACCAATTGTATATGTCATTTTATTTGATCGCTTTTTCCGCGAAGCCATGGCTTCTTTTGCCTTCTACAAGTTTTCTCTAGCTGAAATGCTCCTCCCTATGTGGTGGGTCTTGATTCATGGCTTCAGTAGTTTTATCTTTGGCTTCAGCCTAGGGCTCCTAACCCTCTATCTGACCTTGATCATTCTAGTAGTCCACCTCTACGACTACATTCGGCGGATTGAAGTTTTTAGTTACCGACGCTACCTTCACCAGGCTAGTCGAGTCGTCTTCCTATCCTTTTCTAGTATGTTATTAGGGCTCATGCTCCTTCGCATTGCTAGCCTCTGGATCCTTTAGGGAAAATCCCCCACCTCTCCACCACGCCCACCCACCTGGTAAAACCTTGATATAATAAGCTTTTTAAGCTCCGCTAGTTTTCTAGTGGGCTTTTTTTTATGAAATTTAAAAGAATGAGTGGTGAAAAGTGGTGGAATGTGGTAGAATATGGGTAAGCTATCATGGGAGGTGTATGCAATCGTGTTAATTGGAGAATTTCAACATAATATTGATGCCAAAGGGCGATTGACTATGCCTGCTAAATTTAGGCCTGAATTAGGTGGCCAATTCGTAGTTACCCGAGGCTTGGATGGCTGCTTGTTCGGATACCCTATGGAAAACTGGGCCGTGCAAGAAGAAAAATTAAAGAAACTCAACCTTATGAAAAAAGATGCTCGGCAATTCGCCCGCTTCTTCTACTCAGCTGCCACTGAAGTAGAAATTGACAAGCAAGGTCGGATTAACTTGCCACAGACGCTTCTTGACTACGCTAAGATTGATAAGGAATGCCGTGTCATTGGTGTTTCTGATCGCATCGAAATTTGGAGCAGCGAACGTTGGGATGAATTTGTCGGTGACGCCGAAGAAAATTATGAAGCAATTGCTGAAGGTATGATGGATTTTGACCTGTGATGGAGTGAAGACGATGGAATTTAAACATGAGACGGTGCTTTTGCATGAACCGTTGATGGTTTGGATATCAAGCCAGACGGCGTCTATGTTGATTGCACCTTAGGGGGCGCTGGTCATGCCCAGTATTTACTGGACCAACTAGGACCTCAAGGGCATCTCTATGCCTTCGACCAGGATATGACGGCTATTAACAATGCCAAACTTAAATTGGCTGACTATGTTGAAAAAGGCCAAGTTACCTTTATTCACCAAAATTTCCGTCATTTGAAGCAGGCTTTAGAAGAGCTTGGTATTGACCAAGTGGACGGAATTTACTATGACCTAGGAGTGTCTTCGCCACAACTTGATGTGGCCGAGCGTGGCTTTAGTTATGGACAAGAAGCCCGTCTAGATATGCGGATGAACCAAGAGCAGGCTTTAAGTGCCTATGAGGTTGTCAATGACTGGCCTTATGAAGACTTGGTGCACATTCTCTATCGTTATGGAGAAGAGAAGTTTGCCAAGCGTATTGCACGTGCTATTGAAGAAAGACGTGCTCAGCGACCTATCGAGACAACGACTGAATTAGCAGAAATTGTCAAAATGGCTATTCCTGCTGCAACCCGTCGTACGGGTGGGCATCCAGCAAAACGTAGTTTCCAGGCCATTCGAATTGCTGTCAACGATGAGTTGGGGGCGGTCGAAGATTCACTGGAGCAGGCGCTGACTCTTTTGAAACCAGAGGGGCGTATTAGCGTCATCACCTTCCATTCCTTGGAAGATCGCTTAGTTAAGCAATTATTCAAAGAAGTAAGTCAAGGGCCAGAAGTGCCTCGGGGCTTACCCGTTTTGCCGGGCCAGATGCAGGCGCCTTTTGGCTTGGTCAATCGCAAACCGATTGTAGCCAGTCCAGAAGAATTAGAGGCCAACAATCGTTCGCGGAGTGCTAAGTTGCGCATTCTCAGCAAGAATTAATAGAAAAGCAAGAATTAGAAACAGAAAGAAGGGATACCATTGGCTGAAACAGTAACAAGCGAACAATACTTTAAGCGCAGTTCCCAGGCTCGTTACCGCCAAGTGGCAAAGCCCAGAGCCACCTTTAGCGACCAGTGCGGCAATTGATGACAGCTCAGCATTAGGTGCGCCTGATTTAGTCAGTCGTCCTAGAGTGGGTAGTCAAACTAAAAACAGAGTGGGTTCTTTGAGACTCAGTCGTTATGAGGTTTTCTTGCTCATGCTTACTTTTTTGGTTGTGGTGGGTAGTGTCTTTGTTAATCTCATCATGCAGTCCAAGACTCAATCTATTCAACGTTCTAGCCAAGAGATGATGCAACAAACCTTAGAGTTACAGAAACAGACAGATGTCATGCGTGATCAAATGACGGAACAATATAAATACGATAACATTAAACAAGTGGCTGAAAAGCAAGGAATGAAGGTCCGCCAAGATAGTGTGAAGGATTTGACCAAGCCATGAGTCAACCAAATAATCAAATGATTCAACGTAATCTCAGATTCTTGGCAATCCTCCTTGCTGGATTAGCAAGTATCGCGATTTTCCGTTTCGCCCAAATTAGCCTTTTCAAAACAAGTAATGGGCAGGATTTAACTGCCTACCATGAAACAGGGACCAAGAGAAGTAGTATTACCGAGGCAAGGCGGGGGAGTATCTTTGACCAACAAGGGAACCCTATTGCGATGGATACTACTTCTTATTCTCTTTTTGCGGTGCTTCGCAGCGATTGGGGCGACACTAACCTTGTCAAAGACCCTGATGTGACGGCAAAAGCTTTGGCTAAGCATTTGGGCTTAGATCGCGATATGATTTTAGCTCAACTGACTCAAAACAATGTCTACCAAGTAGAGTTTGGGAATGCTGGTCAACATTTGTCATCTGAAACTAAAAAGGCCATTGAGGCCGAAAATCTACCAGGCTTAGTTTTTGTCAGCGAAACGACACGTAAATATGTTAATGATGTCTATGCATCTCACCTGATTGGCTATGCGACGGCAGCGGCTAAGGAAGAAGATCAACCTTTAAGTGCTCAAGTCCTAGAGGGTAAACTGGGGTTAGAAGCTGCCTATAATGTCAGTCTTAGCGGTCAAGATGGCAACCAGTCGTCGACTCGTCAATTAATTGGCAAGGATTTACATCTAACCTTAGACTCACGTCTACAAAACAAACTGGAAGAATTAATGACCCAATACCAAATGACTTACCAGCCGGAAGCTTTGCAAGCCTATCTGGTGGAAGCTAAAACTGGTAAGCTAGTAGCGGCTTCGCAACGCCCAAGCTTTAACCTCAATAGTCGTGAAGGGATTGAGGCAGAATGGAAGAACTTGATGGTGGAAGAAGCCTATGAACCAGGTTCAACTATTAAGATTCTGACCATGTCCGTAGCCTATGACCGTCAACTCTATAAACCAGGTGAACTCTATCAATCAGGCTCTATCCAAGTCTACGACCAAGTGGTTAAGGACTATAACAAAGTAGGGTGGGGGGTCAGATTAGTTTTGAAGAAGGCTTGGCACGTTCCAGTAACGTGGCCATGGTCAATCTGGTTAACCGCATGGGAGACCAAGAGTGGGTCAAAAAGTTAGGTGACTTTGGCTTTCGGCAAAGGGACTGACTTTCGGTCTTGAAAATGAAACAACTGGTAACTTCCAATTTGATAACCCAGTTTCACGAATTATGAGTGGCTTTGGCCAAGGATTTCTCCGCTACGCCTATCCAACTCTTACAAGCCTATAGTAGTATAGGAAATCAGGGTCAAATGCTAAAGGTCCAAGTAGTTCAAGGCCTGGATTCGGCGGGAGAATTCCAAGCTCGTGTCTTAGGGAAGCCAATCTCTAAGGAAGCAGCTAATCATGTCCTCCAACTTATGGTGGACACGGTTGAGAAGCCCTATGGGACCGCAGTCTCCTTCCGTAACCCATATGTAAAAGTTGCGGCTAAGACAGGGACCGCCCAAATCGCAGATCCTAATGGTTCAGGCTATCTAACGGGAGCAAATGACTACTATCACTCAGTGGTAACTTTCTTCCCGGCAGATAATCCTAAATACATGCTCTATATGGCCATGAAGCGGCCGCAACAAGATCACGGGCTTCTTGGATCGCAGATTTTAGGTAAACTTTTTAATGACTATATCGAATATATTATGGTGAAACCATAAGAAGAAAGAAGGACATAGGATGCAAGTAGAAGACTTACTAAGAGCAGTTCCTAGTGGTCAATTGTATGGCCCAGAAATCAAAGGGGAAATCACGCAACTAGTTAACGATACACGTAACTTAGTGCCTGGTTGTGCCTTTGTTGCCATTAAGGGCCTACAATTTGACGGCCACACTGCTGTGGAACAAGTAGCAGCAGCTGGGGCTAAACTTATGGTGGTAGAAGTCCTGCCTGAAAATTGGCAAGACTACCCATTAAGCTTTTTCTTGGTTCCTTCAACTTTCCGAGCACAAGCCTTGTTAGCTAATCAGTTTTTTGGTCGGCCTACCGAGCATCTTAATGTGGTGGCAGTCACCGGGACTAATGGTAAAACAACCATTTCTAGTCTTATCAGTGATTTGCTCATGCAATTAGGGCATAAGACAGGGCTCATTGGGACCTTACATTATAAGGTGGATCAGACTTATTATCCATCCATCAACACGACGCCCAATGCCTTAGCTCTTCAGCAGTTATTTGCTGAAATGGTATCGGTAGGTTGTCAGGATGCTCTAATTGAAGCTTCTTCTCATGCCTTAGCCTTGGGACGACTTTGGGCGACGGATATTGACTGTGCCATCTTCACAAACTTAACTCGGGAGCACTTGGATTTCCATAAAACCATGGAAGGCTATGCCTATGCTAAGTCCTTGCTTTTTGCCCAACTAGGACAAAAGTTTGCGGGAGAGGGGCCAAGACTGGCTATCATCAATGCTGATGATCCTTATGCTTCCATTATGATGCAAGCAACTTCAGCAGATGTTTTGACTTATAGTCTTGAAGATCCTAAAGCTAGTGCCTATGCTGACCAACTAGCAGTACAGGATGGTAACCAAACCTTCAGACTGCATTACCGCAATCAGACCTATCAAGTTGTGAGCCCTATGCTTGGCGCCTACAACGTAGCTAACTTTATGGCGGCCTTCCTTTGTTTGGTAGACTATTATCAGGTTCAACCTCAAACAGTAGTTGATCTAATGCTCAGCTTTGGTGGGGTTGAGGGCCGGATGCAAAGACTAGATTTAGGGCAAGAATTCCAAGTGGTAGTGGACTTTGCTCACACGCCGGATGCCATTGAACGTGTACTACAAGAATTAAAGGCCCAATCTCCAAAACGTCTAGTGACGATTATTGGTCATAGTGGGGGCAACCGTGACAGCGGGGCGCGCCCAGAAATTGGTGACAAGGTTTTTGATTATTCGGATTGGATCATATTCACAGCTGATAATCCAAGGCATGAACCTGTGGCAAAGATTTGTGCTGAGTTAATTGGAAATCACGATGAAGTGCCTTATGAGGTCATTGAAGACCGTAAGGCGGCTATTGACTATGTCATTTCTCAGGCGCAAGCAGGGGATTTATTGGTCTTTGCCGGCAAGGGTAGTGAGCCCTACCAGATTATTGGTGATGACAAGTTACCTTATGATGAAGTAACAGAAATTGAAGCGGCTGTTACCCGCCACTTTGGCTAGGAAGGCCGAAGAAATAGTAAGCAGAGAGGAAGAGAGAGATGGAATTACTATTGCCAATGGCCGTGAGTTTTGCAATCACGGTAATCATTATGCCGTTCTTTATCGGCTACTTTAACTATCGAAAGATTGGACAGACAACCCGTGAAGAAGGCCCAAAGTGGCATGAAGTCAAGACAGGAACACCTACCATGGGTGGGACGGTCTTTATCATGGCCATTTTAGTAACACTTCTAGGAGCTGCTGCACTCTTGCGACTCTTAGACGGTGGTGTCTGGATGCTCCTATTAACTTTCTTGTTATTCGGCGGGATTGGCTTTATCGATGACTTTATCAGTATTTTCCGCCATCAAAATGAAGGCTTAACACCGCGCCAAAAATTCTTAACTCAATTGATTTTTTCTGGCATTATCGTTCTAATTGGCCTTTTGAACAAGGTAGAATTAGCCTTCAACCTAGGCCCAATTCTTATCAGTAATGCTGTTGTGATTGGTATTTTCGCCTTTATCTGGATTACAGGCTTCTCCAACGCTGTCAACTTAACAGATGGTTTGGATGGTTTAGCAACAGGCTTAAATATTTTTGCTTATGGTGTTTATGGGGCCATGGCACTTAAGAGCAAACAAACCTCCTTAGCCCTGATTTGTTTGGTGGTAGTAGGTGCATTAATTGGCTTTTTGTATTATAATAAAAAGCCGGCCAAGATTTTCATGGGGGACGTCGGGTCCTTGGCATTAGGCGCTGGTTTAGCGGTGATTTCGCTCTTAGTAAACAATCCTTGGAGTTTACTCTTAGTCGGCATCGTCTTTGTAGTAGAAACTGCCAGCGTCATGTTACAAGTAGCGTCCTTCAAGCTAACTGGTAAACGAATTTTCAAGATGAGCCCAATTCACCATCACTTTGAAATGAGTGGTTGGAGTGAACAAAAAGTTGTGACCGTATTTTGGCTCGTTGGCCTCTTAGCAGGGTTAGGCTATTATTTCATATTCTAATCAGATAAGGTGTGGAGTTTAATGGGACAAACAGGTCAAGATTTAAAAAATAAAAAAGTGCTAGTAATGGGTTATGCTATGACAGGACGATCAGTCGTTGAATACCTCTTAACCCAGGGAGCACAAGTAACCTTAAATGACCGGGGAAATCTTCTAGAAGATTCGTCGGTCCATTTGCTTATGGACAGAGGTGTCAAGGTGGTGGATGGTGGACATCCGCTAGAACTTTTAGACCAGGACTTTGATTTTATGGTCAAAAACCCAGGGATACCTTATCATGTGCCTCTAATTGAAGAAGCTCAAACGAGGTTTACCAATCTATACAGACATTGAGCTAGCCTCTTGGATTGCACCATGTCCTATTGTGGCTGTGACAGGAAGTAATGGCAAGACCACCACGACGAGTTGGATTCACCAAATGCTAGCACACCGACCACAAGGTCAGGCGCGTTTAGCAGGAAATATTGGGGTGCCATCACTTGTAACGGCTAACCAAGCGAGTCCTGATGATGTAATCGTCATGGAAGTATCCAGCTTCCAATTGATGGGAACCGAGAAGTTCCGACCAAGTATTGCAGTTATGACCAATCTGACCTCAGCCCATTTGGATTACCATGGGAGTCAGGAAGGTTACGAGGCGGCTAAATTCAAGCTAGTGGCTAATCAGACGGCGGCCGATTTTTGGGTCTATAATGTGACAGATCCAACCCTTCGTGCGCATGCCAATCAGGTTAAAGCCCAGCAGGTGCCATTTAGCCATTTGCCAGCCAGCCCTGAAGTGCAGGCCCAGGGTGCCTATCGCCAAGGGGATGCTCTATATTTCCGCGGTGAGGAAGTAGCCAAAGTGTCACAAATTGGCGTGCCAGGTGATCATAACGTTCAAAATGCCCTGGCAGCAATTGCAGTGGCCAAGTTATTAGGCGTCTCCAACCAAGCTATTCAAGCGGAGTTGAGTGCCTATGCTGGCATGCCTCACCGTTTGCAACCTATTGCTAAATCAGCGGGTCGTATCTTCTACAATGACTCTAAGTCAACCAACATGGTAGCAGCTACTACTGCTCTTAAGAGCTTTACCCAACCAATCCGTTATATCGGTGGTGGCCTAGATCGAGGCAATGAATTCGATGATTTAATCCCCCACTTGGAGCATGTTGTAGAGGCCTTTCTCTATGGGGAAAGTAAAGAAAAAATGGCTAGAGCTTTCCAACAAGCTGGGGTGCCAGCCATCCATCTTTATGAAAAACTTAGACCAAGCGAGTCTGGCTGCCTATGAGGCTGCTCAAGCAGGAGAAGTGGTCTTATTCTCACCTTCATGCGCAAGTTGGGATCAATTCGCTAACTTTGAGGTGCGAGGTCAGCATTTTGTGGACTTGATTCAGTCTTATCTGGCTGAAAAACCTTATAAGGACTAAAAGGGAGGTAGTCTAGCATGACTGAGATTAAACGTATCGTACTTTCAGGTGGCGGAACAGGTGGTCATATCTATCCAGCTCTCGCCCTCTATCAAGTCATTAAAGCCAAATATCCGGAGGTAGAGTGCCTCTATGTTGGTAGTAAGAAGGGCTTGGAGGCAGATATTGTCGCAAAAGAAGGGCTCGCCTTCCAATCAGTTGAGATTCAGGGTTTAAAACGTTCTTTATCTCTTGAAAACCTTAAGACAGCTTGGCTCATGTTAACCAGTGTCCACAAGGCTAAAAAGATCTTACGGGACTTTAAGCCAGATGTGGTGATTGGGACAGGAGGTTATGTCTGTGCACCAGTCCTCTATGCAGCTAGTCGTCTAGGTATTCCAAGTTTAATTCATGAACAAAATAGTGTAGCAGGTGTTACCAATAAATTCCTTAGCCGTTTTGTCAATCGCATTGCGACTTGCTTTGAAGAAGTGAAAAGTGACTTTAAGGGGCAAGAAGCCAAGATTATTTTAACTGGCAATCCGCGAGGCCAAGAAGTAGTAGCTACACCTAAAATGGACACCATCCTTTCAGAGCAATTCCAGTTGGATGATCAAGTGCCAACTGTCTTAGTATTTGGGGGGAGCCGTGGTGCGCCAGCTATCAACCAGGCGGCCGTTGAAGCCATTCCGTCCTTTGCTGGAAAAGACTACCAAGTGATTGTGGCCACAGGGCGAGTGCATTATGATGAATTGCGCCAAAGCCTTAAGGAAGAGCTACCGTCTAACGTCCGTCTAGTGCCTTATATCGACAATATGCCAAGCCTCTTGCGTCAGATTAAGTTGGTAGTTGGTAGAAGTGGGGCAACTAGCTTAACGGAATTAACGGCATTAGGCTTGCCAAGTATTCTGGTGCCAAGTCCTTATGTTACTAACAACCACCAGGAACACAATGCCATGGCTCTTGTAGACCATGGAGCCGCTCGTATGATTAAGCAAGCGGATTTGACTGGGGCTAGCCTAGTGGAGACCATCCAGGAACTGATGGCTGACCCAGAAAACCTAGAGAAAATGGCTCGCTCAGCCTATGAATTAGGAATTCGTGACGCCTCAGATCGCTTAGTCAAAGTTCTGGAAGAAATCATTAAGTAAGAAAAATAAAATCTAGAGAGAGGAGGGAAGTAATGGCTAATTATCGTCTGGATCAGCGTAGTCGCTACCAAGAAGATTATCAAGAGAACCGACAAACGCTCAACCAACGCCGCCAACCTAGCCGGCAAAGAAGTCAGGGCAATTACCGCTTAGATGCAAATGGACAACCTGTTATGCGACCTAATCAGGATCGACAGCGTCCTCGCCCTTATCAGGAAGCGCGCTATGACTATGAAGATGAGCATAGAAGTCCCCAATCAGACTGATATTTCAAGTAGACGCCAGGGCAATCATCGGATTAAGACCTACGGTACTCAGCCAAGTCCGGCCTGGACCGATTATGAACAGGACTATGAGACACGCGTTGTAACTAAGCCACGAGCTGGTAACTATCGTCAAACACCTCATCACACTTCCCTCCCTAATCAAGAAAAATTAAGTAAGGAATTTGGACAAGCACGTTGGCCTAAGGGCAAGATGAAGCTCTTTTCCGTCTTCGTTGTCTTAGTTTTAAGTCTGGCAGTGGTGGGTTATCGACTCTTGCCAACACATTATGTCAATGCTGTTCAGATTGTTGGTAATCAGCGAGTGGATGGTGAAGCTATTGTCGCCGCCTCAGGTATTCGCGATTTTGACCGCGTCAAAGACATCATGGCTAAGCGCAAGTCGATTGAACAAGCCATTATGAAGGAGAATCCTCTTGTCAGCAAGGTGACCTTACGTCGTCCTAATATGCAGAGTCTCCAACTAGAAATAGAAGAGCATGCCATTGTAGCCAAGATTAAATCAGGAGACCAATGGATTGCTGTCTTAGATAATGGAACTTGGGGTGATTTTAGTGCCAGTGTGGCAGCTAAAGAAGCTGTCAACCTAGACCAATTGCCAGAACTCTTGGTTCAGGCCCCGTCAGGCCGAGTAACTGAGTTGACAACCATGTTGAAACAAACCCCACCTGACATTCTCAGCCAAATTGAAAGTCTCAAGCTAGGTCAAGAGGCCAGCAAGAATAGTGCCTTTGAAGCTAAGATGCGGGATGGCAACCTGGTCAAGGCAGTTCTACCAACCTTCAATCATAAGATGACCTTCTACAATCAAATGCTTAAAGAATTAGGTGATAAGAAGGGAACACTTAATCTGGAAGTGGGAGCCTACTTTACGCCCTTTACAGGCCAACAACGGCCAGTAAGGGTCCAGTCTGGACAACAACCTTAATAGACAAACAGAAGCGAGGACTTAGTCCTCGCTTTTACTATAGGCCCGTCTTCATAGTGCCTTAAGAGCAGGATCGGGATGGCCTGATTATGTGAATAAGAACTTACAGAGACAAATAAGGGGAAAATCTATATTAATTCTTTGTGACAGGCATTATTTCGCTTCATATCAAGGCCAGTATGTGATAGAATTATAGGGAGAGATTATATCTCATCCAGGGAGACCAAGCTCCCCTGTGAGAGGACAAAGGAGGGCTAACGCTTGTGAGAACCCCAGAAATTTGTTAGTTTAGATATTGGGACTACCTCAATTAAAGTGGTTGTAGCTGAGCACATGAATGGACAAGTCAATATTATCGGTGTAGGTAATGAAAAGTCACGTGGCTTAAGCCGCGGCGTGATTGTTGATATTGATGAAACGGTCTATTCCATTCAACAGGCCATTGCGCAAGCAGAGCAAAAAGCACAAGTTAAAATTAATGATGTCATTGTCGGCGTACCAAGTAACAAGCTGATGATTGATAACTGTCACGGTATGATTGCTGTTTCCAGTGATACCCGTGAGATTACCGAAAAAGATGTTAATAATGTTATTATGGCTGCTAAAGTGCGGTCTGTCCCACCTGAACGGGAAATTATTTCCATCATTCCAGAAGAATTTATTGTGGATGGTTTTACCGGTATTCGCGACCCTCAAGGCATGATTGGGGTTCGCCTAGAACTCTACGCACGACTGATTACAGGTCCTAAGACCATCATCCACAACATTCGTCGTTGTGTGGAGAAGGCTGGACTCAACATTACGGAATTAGTGGTACAACCTCAAGCTATTGCAGAAGTAGCCCTAACGCCTGATGAACGTGAATTTGGGACCATCATCGTAGATATGGGTGGTGGCCAAACCAGTGCCTCAATCATCTATGATAACCAATTGAAGTATTCCTTCGTTGACCAAGAAGGTGGCGACTTCGTCACTAAGGATATTTCCTTAATCCTCAATACATCCTTAGAGAATGCGGAGCGGATTAAGCGTGAGTTTGGTTACGCAGTCTCTCGTCAGACTTCTGAAGAAGAATACTTCCCAGTGGAGACAGTTGGACGTAAGGAACCTGTCCGCGTAGATGAACGCTACTTATCTGAAATTATTGAAGCCCGTTTGGCGCAAATCTTTGAAACCGTTCGAGATGACTTAGAAGGGGTCGATGCCCTCGACTTACCAGGTGGTTTCGTGCTGACTGGTGGGGCGGCTTCCTTGCCAGGTGTCTTAGAACTAGCCCAAGAATATTTTGGACCTAAAGTTCGTCTCTATATTCCAGAGCAAATGGGGATGCGAAACCCAGTCTTTACAACGGCTATTGGCATGGTAGAATATGCAGCAGGCCTAGATGTTGTGCATCGTATTGCGCAAGGAACTTATCAAGCAGCAAGTGCACCACGTCAAGAGCGTGGGTTTGAGCGGCCTTATCAAGAGACTGCATCACAGGATGTAACAAACCAGCCAATGATGCCACCTCGTCAGCAAGCACCTCGCCGTCCGGCAAGACCAGAGCGTCAACGGCCGGTAGCAGAGCCAGTATCAGATTATGATGCATACTCCAATCTTGGAGGCTATGCTGCTGAAGAAAGCAACTATGTTCCAGAACCAGAGGCAGGCGTTAATTATGATAACCCAGTCCCTGTTGTAGGAAACGGCATTATCAGTAAAATCCAAGCATTTTTCAGAACATTTTTCGATTGAGATTCAGGAGGAACGATTTATGGAATTAGCATTTGATTCAATTAGCGGCCGTGACGGCGCCGTAATCAAAGTCATCGGGGTCGGTGGGGCCGGCGGTAATGCCGTTAACCGTATGATCGCTGAAGGCGTCCAAGGGGTAGAGTTTATCGTAGCCAATACAGATACTCAAGCTCTCAAAGGCTCACAAGCAGAAACTAAGATTCAATTAGGGCCCTAAGGTAACCAAGGGCTTAGGGGGCAGGTTCAGTCCCTGAAGTAGGTCTTAAGGCTGCTGAAGAAAGCGAAGAACAAATCCGTACAGTACTTGAAGGCGCAGACTTAGTCTTCGTAACAGCTGGTATGGGTGGGGGGACCGGTACGGGTGCTGCTCCAATCGTAGCGCGTATTGCCAAAGAATTAGGCGCCTTAACAGTGGGTGTTGTGACACGTCCATTCACCTTTGAAGGTCCTAAACGAGGTCGTTACGCTGCTGAAGGTCTTAAGAACTTGAAGGAAAACGTGGACACCTTGGTGACCATCTCTAACAACCGTCTCTTAGAAATTGTTGACCGCAAGACACCAATGTTAGAAGCTTTCTCTGAAGCGGATAACGTTTTACGTCAAGGGGTACAAGGGATTTCTGACTTAATCACGGCGCCAGGTTACGTCAACTTGGACTTTGCTGACGTGAAGACCGTCATGAAAGACCAAGGAACTGCCCTCATGGGTATTGGGGTGGCTTCTGGTGAAAACCGTACAGCTGAAGCAACTAAGAAGGCTATTTCTTCTCCACTCTTGGAAGTTTCAATCGATGGGGCAGAACAAATCCTCTTGAACATTACCGGTGGTTCTGACTTAACCCTCTTTGAAGCACAAGATGCTAGCGAAATCGTGGCAAATGCTTCAACTAGCGATGTAAACATCATCTTCGGTACTTCTATCAACGAAAACCTAGGTGATGAGGTAGTAGTTACGGTTATCGCAACTGGGATTGACACTGAGAAAGAATGCACCTAGCAAGATGGCTCAACGCCCAGCGCGCAACAATTACAATGCAGCGCCTGCAAGCAATGCGCCAGAACCAAGCCAACCAGTAGTGTCACCTAAGTAATGACATTGAATTAGCACCACGCGGTCGCGAGAGCGAACGTGACTTATTCAGTGACTGGGATATCCGTCGTGAACAAAGCACTCGTGAGTCTGCTCATGAGATGCCACAGCGGACTTTCCAACGTTCAAGTGACGTTAGCCGTAACCGTCAAGTTGACACAACGGAAGATAACGAACTTGATACACCACCATTCTTCCGCAAACGCCACCGTGGCTAGTTTGATTAACTAGTTCTGGGCAAGCACCATGGGCACGCAAGTCTACGCTTCTGGGCGCTAGCTAGCGTGCCTATGCTCGTTATTGAAGAAGAAATTAAGTAAAGAGGTAGAGCTATTATGCTGATACAATATATTTCTTGGGCCTTTACTGGCTTATGAGACCCTCATTCTTATCTGGGCTATCATGTCCTGGTTCCCTGATGCCCGTTATAGTGATTTGGGACGTTGGGTTGGGAGACTAGTTGAGCCTTATGTTGAGCTTTTTGATCGCTTTATCCCACCAATCGGGAATGTTAGTCTTTCGGCCTTTGCGGCTCTTGCGGTACTCCATTTAGTGCGTAATTTTCTCCTACGTCTCTTGATTGGGGTGTAGTCCCATGAAAGAGGGCATTTATCAACATTATCGTAAAGAAGAACAGGCCTTCATTGACTATGTGCTAGAACAAATGGCCTATGCGGCTAGTCGCTATTGTCCGGTCACTAGCTATTTTGTGACCCCGCGTGAAGCCCTGATTGCCCAACAATTGGCTAATGGACAAGATGAGGTTCAATTAGCCTGCCAAGGGGGCTTGCCAGGAGCTGAACGTCAAAGACTGGTTTTTTATCCTCAGTATTATGATTTAGAAACTAGCGACTTTCAGATTCAAGCCCTAAAGATTCACTTTCCGCAGAAATTTGCCAATATACGACATGGGCTCTATCCTAGGCTCTCTCCTTGGGGCTGGCCTAGAACGCAATCGAATTGGTGACATCATCACTGATGGGCAAGACTGGCAAGTGCTAGTGGATGCCAAGATTGCGCCCTATGTTTGTCAAAATGTGACCAAAATGGGAAATGTCGGAGTAAGGCTTGAATATATCGAGCCTGATCAGGTTCTGACGCCACAAGTCCTCTGGGAAGACCAGACGGTCATTACCACGTCATTAAGGCTTGACACTATGCTGAGTAAAGTCTATAATTTTTCTAGACAGCGTGCAAAAGAAGCCGTCTTAGGGGGCTTGGTCAAGGTCAATTATTTAGAAATTAATCGGCCGGATTTTGAGCTAGAGGCAGGCGACTTTGTCTCGCTTAGGAAGTTTGGACGTTTTCAAATTGATGCCGAAGAGGGTTTGACTCGTAAAGACAATATTCGTCTTAAGGTCAAAGTCCTAGTCGTCTAAAGAAGAGAGCAAGAACAAAGGAGTGTGTGACATGCCAATTACACCAAATGATATTTTAACCAAAGACTTTGACCGCGAATTCAGAGGTTACGCCAGAGAGGAAGTCAATGAGTTTCTAGATGAAGTTGTCGTTGATTACGAACGCGCTTTGGATCAAGTGACTGCCCTTAAACGCCAGTTAGCGGAAGCTGATGAGAAAATCAAGAATTTTGAGAAATTGCAAGAATCTTTGAATAGCTCAATCTTGATTGCTAACGAAGCGGCTGAACGCCTCAAACAAAATGCCCGCAAGGAAGCTGAACTCATTATTTATGAGGCAGAACGTGAGTCTGATCGCATCATTGCTAATGCACATGATACCGTCAACCACTTGGCTAATGAAGTAGAACTCTTACGTCATAATGGACGCAACCTCCAATTCGAAATGCAACGCATGTTGACTCAACAATTGGATTTAATTAAGTCTCAAACTTTTGAACAGGAAATTGCTTTTGCAACACCTGCGACAGAAGATAGTCAAGCTGAAGAACGTAGTTCTGAGCGCGTGGCTGCCTAGAACAAGAAGTGGAGACACAAGTTACATCTGACGTTGAAGAATTCGTCCATGAAACTCAAGGTGATGTAGAAGCTAAGGCAGCACCTGATAAGGATGACCAAGCTTCTGTTGAAAGTATCTTGGGCCAAACCATTAAAATTGAATTACCAGAAATGATGTAAGACCACCATCACCTCTATACATCCCCAGCGATCTAGGAAGGGTGCAAGCCTAGAGTTCCCTATAGGGTAGATGATCAGCTTACCTATAATGCTCGGTGAACTTAAGTAGCCGGTGCCGCTTAAAGAGCGTTATCATGTAAGAGAATTTGTATGACTACAAATAAAATTGGGTGGTACCACGTTGCGACGTCCCGTTCCGGGGCGTCTTTTTATATTTTTTTGTAGTTAATACTGTCAAGAAAGGAATATTGTCAATATGAAACTAAAAGAGACCCTCAACCTCGGTCAAACCGATTTCGCCATGCGGGCGAATTTGCCAACAAAAGAAGTTATTCTACAAAAAGAGTGGGAAGATGCGAATCTCTATCAACAAATCCAAGCTAAGAATGCTGACAAGCCGACTTATGTACTCCACGATGGGCCTCCATATGCCAACGGGAAAATCCACATGGGCCATGCCCTCAATAAGATTACTAAGGATATCATCATTCGCTCTAAATCCATGTCTGGCTTCCGGTCGCCTTATGTACCAGGTTGGGACACACATGGTCTGCCAATCGAATCTGCCCTGACTAAGCAAGAAGGGGTTGACCGCAAGTCCATGTCTGTGGTCGAATTCCGTAAACTCTGTCAAGAATATGCCCTACGCCAAGTAGAAGGCCAAAAAGCTGACTTTCAAACGCTTAGGTGTGACAGGTGAGTGGAATAATCCTTACTTGACTCTAGCTCCTGAATACGAAGCGGCACAAATCCGCATTTTCGGCCAAATGGCGGCAAAAGGCTACATCTACAAAGGCCTGAAGCCAATCTATTGGTCACCATCGAGTGAATCGTCCTTAGCAGAAGCCGAAGTGGAGTATGCAGATGTAACCTCTCCTTCTATCTATGTGGCTTTCAAGGTCAAAGACGGCAAAGGCATCGTACCAGAAAAAGCTGAGTTCGTAATCTGGACAACCACGCCTTGGACTTTACCAGCTAACTTAGGGATTTCAGTGAGTCCTGTGGCTAGCTATGTTCAAGTCAAGGTTGGAGACCGTCATTTCATCGTAGCCCAAGACTTGCTGGAGTCCTTAGCTCAAACCCTCAACTGGGAGGATTACCAAGTAGAGGCTCACTATCAAGGGAAGGACTTTGACCGACTCACTGCTTGGCATCCTTTCTATGAACGAGAGTCCCTGCTTATGGTGGGAGATCACGTAACTTTAGATGCAGGGACTGGTTTGGTACATACCGCTCCTGGTCACGGGGAAGACGACTACCATATTGGGAAAGCCTATGGTTTAGATATTCTGTCCCCTTTGGATAACCAAGGTCACTATACTCATGAAGCCCCTGGCTTTGAAGGTGTCTTCTATGCAAAAGGCAACAAACTAGTAGTGGAATTGCTCAAGGAAAAGGATGCCCTGCTGTCTTACTCTGAATTTGTCCACAGCTACCCGCATGACTGGCGGACTAAAAAACCTGTTATTTATCGGGCAACACCACAGTGGTTTGCTTCTATTGATAAATTCCGAGAAGAGTTGCTCGAAGCAATTGAAACACAAGTTAAATGGTACCACCCATCAGGCCAGCCACGTATTTACAACATGATTCGTGACCGGGGTGACTGGGTCATCTCTCGTCAACGGGCATGGGGTGTGCCACTTCCGATCTTCTATGCTGAAAATGGGGAAGCGATCTTAACAGCTGAAACCATTGAACATGTGGCAACCTTATTTGAAACACACGGTTCTAATGTCTGGTTTGAACGTGATGCTAAGGATCTCTTGCCTGAAGGCTTCACGCATCCTAGCAGTCCAAATGGTAAATTCACCAAGGAAACTGACATCATGGACGTATGGTTCGACTCTGGGACCTCTTATGCAGGGGTTTTAGAAGCCAGAGATTATCTGACTTTCCCAGCAGACCTCTACTTGGAAGGGTCTGATCAATACCGTGGTTGGTTCAACTCAAGCTTTACCACTTCTGTTGCGGCTAAGGGTGTGCCACCCTATAAGGCGGTGCTGTCTCAAGGCTTCGTCTTAGACGGTAAAGGTAACAAGATGAGTAAGTCATTAGGTAACGTTATTGTGCCGGAAGAAGTCATGAATGAACTTGGGGCTGACATTATCCGTCTATGGGTTCTCAGTGTGGACTCAGAATCAGATGTACGGATTTCTAAGGACATCCTCAAGCAAATTGCTGAGGCTTACCGTAAAATTCGGAATACCATCCGCTTTATGTTAAGCCATGTGTCAGACTTTGACCCAAGCAAGGATACTGTAGCTTTTGAAGACTTACGTCCAGTTGATCAATACATGACAGCTAAGTTTAAGCTCGTTGTTAACGACCTTTTAAGTGCCTACGATAAGTTTGAATTTGCTAGCATCTATAAGAAGGTCATCAACTTCATGACAGTTGACTTGTCTGCCTTCTATCTGGACTTTGCTAAGGACGTCCTCTATATCGAAGCACCCGATAGCTTACCTCGTCGTCAAATGCAAACCGTCATCTACGGTATCTTGCGTGACCTCTTGCCACTCTTAACGCCAGTCCTCTTGCATACCATGGAAGAAGCCTGGAAGGAATTACCAGGGGTTGAAGGCTATGTTCAGTTGGCAGAATTCCCTCAAGCAGTCGATGGGACCGCTTATCAAGCCCTGGTGGATCAATGGAAACTCTTCTTCCATGTCCAACAAGGGGTTCAAAAAGCCTTAGAGGAAGCGAAAAATGCTGAACAAGACCCAATCAAGAAATCTTTTGAAGCAGCTGTGACCCTCTATGTCAATGAAGAACAAGCCAATGCCTTAAAGGCCTTGAGTCAAGATTTAGATCAATTACTCATTGTCTCTCATCTAGACTTAGTGACCACGCCGGCACCAGATCACGCCTTAGTCTTAGACGATTATGCAGTTTCTGTTAGCCGCGCTCAAGGGCATGTCTGCGAACGATGCCGGGCAGTCCGTCCGGAAGTGGGAACGATTGCGGAGGCCCCAACCCTTTGTCATCGTTGCCACCAGATTGTCAAAACGCATTACCCTGCTTACTTTGAAGCAGAATAATAAAATAGTAAAGTAAGAGCAACATTCCTTTCGGATGTTGCTTTTGCTTGAAATGGAGTATGATAAATGAGCAAAAAGCTTCAGTCTAAAGACGCCCTATATTTGGGTTCCATGCTTTTCGGTATGTTATTTGGGGCCGGGAACTTGATTTTTCCGGTTCACTTAGGACAAGAAAGTGGGGCTCAGGTAGGACCAGCTGTGGTCGGACTTTTGATTTCAGCCATCGGCTTGCCTTTCTTGACCATTCTCGCTATGGGGATGTCTAAGAGTAAGAGTGTAACCGAACTAGCCAGTCGTGTCGGCAAAAAGTTCAGTGTGATTTTTACGGTCTTGCTCTATCTGGTAATTGGCCCTTTATTTGCGGTGCCACGCTTGGCAAGTACATCTTATACTATTGGGGTAGCCCCCTTTATCGAGTCGAGTCACCAGGGACATGGTCTTCTAATTTATTCCCTCATCTTCTTCCTAGTAGCGGGCTTTCTGTCCTTGAATCCGGGCAAGATTCTAGATTATATTGGCAAAATTCTTAACCCTGCCTTTTTACTGGTTTTAGGGCTACTCTTGACTCTGACAATCCTCAATCCAATGGGGCAAGCTGGGCAAATGATGGCCCAGGGGCGCTATGCTCAACAAGCAATGGCGACAGGCTTTCTGGAGGGGTATCAGACCCTGGATGTGCTAGCGGCCTTGGCTTTTGGGATTGTCATGATTCAAGCTATGAATCGTTTAGGGATTCAGGAGCCGGGCGAACTGGCTAGCGGCATGGTCAAATCCGGAGCCATTAGTATCCTCTTAATGGGCCTAATTTATGGGCTCTTGGCCTATGCTGGGGCGACTTCCTTGGGGCACTTCTCCTTGAGTGCTAATGGTGGGATTGCGCTAGCTCAGATTGCTAATCACTATCTCGGTTCAGCAGGCAGTATCCTCTTGGCCTTAATTGTAATTCTAGCTTGCCTTAAGACAGGCGTAGGGCTCCTGACGGCTTTTTCAGAGGCAATGGTGGACCTATTCCCTAGTCTGGATTACAAGCATTACTTACTAGCGGTTAGCCTCTTGGCTACCCTTATCGCTAATGCCGGTTTGACTCAGATTATTGCTTGGGCCGTTCCGGTGCTCATGTTTCTCTATCCTCTGGCGATTGTCCTAGTTATGGTCACCTTACTGTGCCGAGGTCGGGCAATCGACAGCCTTTACTACCAATGGGCTATGGCACTGACAGGGATAGTGGCGCTAATCGATGGAATTCAAGCCATGCCAGAGCTAGCTTGGCTACTACCATTGAAAGCATTAGCTTCCACATTGGCTACTTATTTGCCTCTGAGTGGCCAGAGTCTAGGTTGGATTGTACCTAGCTTCTTGGGTTTGGCTATTGCACACTGGCAAGTGAGACGGAAAGTATCATAAAAAAATAAGTGAAAGAGCTTGGGGCTTGCCCCAAGCTCTTTTTCTATATAAAAAAGAGGGTAGGAACCCTAGTTCCTACCCAAATCCGTTAGTGCCGTTTGGTCATATAGATGTTTTGAACCCGCAATCTAAGCAGGTGGGCACCTAACGCCTAACCGCTGACTACCAAGTGAAAAGGCCTGTCATAAGTCAGCCGAGTTGGTTCCCTATATCTAAAGAAAAATGTTCGGTCAACACAGTGTATATGTCACGTACACCACAGATTTTCTATACTTTTATTATAGCACGACTTGCTAAATTTGCAAGTAAGCGCTCTTATTTTTTGAGGATTTCTTTAACTTTTTGGTAGTAGTGAGCCAAGGCTTCTTCATACTTACCGCTAGGGTCTGCTTGGAAGAACTGGTGATGAGCTAACTCCTTAGGCAAATATTCTTGAGCTACGATATGACCTGGATAGTCGTGGGGGTAGCGGTAGTCAAGTCCTCGGCCCAACTTGTCAGCGCCTTGATAGTGACTGTCTCGCAAATGGTCTGGGACAGGGACGACTTGTCCTTGGTCAACCGCAGCCATGGCAGACTTGATAGCGCGATAGCTGGTGTTGGATTTTGGACTCAGGGCTAGGTCAATGACCGCAAAACCTAAGGGAATACTGGCTTCTGGCAGGCCTAGCTTTTCAGCGGCTTGAATGGCCGCAACCGTTCGTTTGAGTGGCAGCTGGGTGGCCTAGACCAATATCCTCATAGGCAATCACTAGCAGGCGACGGCAGGCAACCGTCAGCTCGCCGGCAGTCAGTAATATGGCTAGGTAATAAAGGGCAGCGTCGACATCACTGCCGCGGATGGATTTTTGTAGGGCGGAGATGACGTCGTAGTGGGCGTCACCATTCTTATCATGTTGAAGTCGGCGACGTCGCAAGCAATCACTGGCCACTGCCATGTCGATGATAATTTGCCCATCTTGGTCTGGTTCAGTTGAGAGGACTGCCAGCTCTAAGGCGTTAAGGCTGGTCCGAATATCACCGCCCGATACTTGGGCAAAATGTTCCAGAACACCATCCTGGACTTGTACAGGGTACTTGCCGAGCCCACGTTCTTGATCGGCTAGGGCCCGAGTCAAACCTAGGCAAACCTGCTCAGGACTAAGGGGCTTGAGTTCAAAAATTTGCACCCGACTTCTAATGGCGGGGTTGATGGCGATATAGGGGTTCTCGGTAGTCGCCCCAATCAGAATAATCCGACCACTCTCTAGATGAGGCAGTAGGAAATCTTGTTTGGTGGTGTTTAATCGGTGAATTTCATCCAAGAGTAGGATAAGGGTGCCGGAAAATTTGGCTTCTTCTACTACTTGTTCCAGTTCTTTCTTGCCATCGGTGGCCGCATTCAGGGTTCGGAAAGCATAACGAGTCGAACCCTGCAATAGCGCTGGCAATGGAAGTTTTGCCGATACCGGGCGGTCCGTAGAGAATCATGGAAGTCAGGCGCTTGGCCTGCACCATGCGGTGGATAATCTTTGCCGGGGCCAACGAGATGTTCCTGACCTAGGATATCTTCCAGTTGACGCGGGGCGCATGCGATAGGCGAGTGGTTGGAGCATGGGAGGCCTCCTTTCGTTCAGTTATCTGCCTATTCATCATACCGCAAAAGACCTGATGAGACAAATCTTCTGACCAAACTTATGGATAGGCGAAAGGCTGGGAGTGTGCTATAATAAGAAGGAAAGTCTAGTCTGAGAGGAGGAGGCCAAGATGGCGATTTATCTTGATTATGCAGCGACAACACCTGTTCGTCCGGAAGTTGTCGAAACGATCACAAGCTCCTTATCCCAAACTTTATGGGAACCCCTCTAGCACTTATCAATTGGGCAAGTCTGCCAAGTATGCTCTCAATCAGGCTCGCGAGGCCATTGCCAAAGATTTGGACCTAGCCTCAGCTTCTTGCCTCTACTTCACGTCAGGGGCGACGGAAGCCAATAACTGGGCTATCTGGTCTCAGGCTCAAAGTGCTCTAGCAGTTGGTAAAGCTCGCCACTTGGTGGCTTTGGCTGTAGAACATCCTTCAGTGGATTTAGCGCTCAAGCGATTAGAGGAAGAAGGCTGGGTTATTTCCTGGATTCAACCCCAAGATGGGGGCAGTGACCAGGACCTGATTGACCAATTTCTAGCGGCTAGTCAGGAAGATACCAGTGGCTGGGTAGCCATGGCGGTCAACAATGAAGTAGGCGCCATTTATCCTATTCCTGCTTTGGCACAAGAAGCTCGTCAGCGCGGTTATTTTTTCCATGTTGATTTGGTTCAAGGAATTACCAAACTGCCTTGGCAACTAGACCAGATAGCTACCTCTTGGAGTCTATCAGGCCATAAACTAGGTGGGCCTAAAGGGGATTGGCTTTACTCTACTTCCAAGCATGGCAAGATCAACCAGGGCTGCAACCTTACTTGATAGGTGGCGGGCAAGAAGCTGGTATGAGGGCAGGGACTGAGAATTTAGCCTATATTCAGGGATTGGCTAAAGCCATCCAGCTGTCACTAGCAGAAGCGGAGCAGCGACAAGCGCATTTGGCAAACTTGGAAGCTTACTTCTTGGAGGAGCTAACTCGAGCAGGAATTGATTATCAAGTCAACCGTCCTCAGGCTCATCATTTGCCAGGCTTCCTTAATCTCTGGCTCAAAGGCCTCAAAGCTAGTCAGGTCCTAATCCATTTAGATTTGGCTCAGATCTATGTTTCGGCTGGCTCAGCCTGTTCGGCAGGTAGTCTAGAACCGAGTCGAGTCCTTAAGGGTTACTATCCTGACCAGGAAGACCGGCAGCGTGAAAGTATTCGTCTGACCATGGAGTTTGGACGTGACGCAAGCGGACTTAGACCAAGTGGTCAAACAACTTGGCCTCTTAAAAGCAAGACAACAAAAGTAAACAAGAAAGGCGATGAATTATGGCATTCACCAAACAAGCAACCTTAAAAGGTTTTAACCGTACCTTCGAAATCAACCCAGCCTGCAAACCTTATACTTTGCGGGATAATGGCTTTACCGAGTCAACTGGCGGTAACTTCCAATATAAACGTCCTCTAGACAGCCACCACCGTGATGGCTTGGTGCTCAAGGTCTTGGTGAACAAGGACTTGAAGACTCTCAAAATCTCAACCGTTAATAACAAGGGTTTAACTGCTGTCGATGTGACCAAGTTAGCTCATAATGAAATGGTTGTGGAGAAGATTAACTTTATCTTTGACGGTTTCGTTGAGCGTAACGTTTTAACTGAAGTCTAGCCTAAGTGGGGAGAACGAGAGAGTGCTTTCGTTCTCTTCTTCTGTTATCAATTAAGCACACATGTCAGGATGCTCTGCCTTCCACGGAGTTATCCATAGAGAGAAAGAAAGGAAAAGAACAATGTCAACAAATGGAAAACGTGTCGTTTTGGGTATGAGCGGAGGCGTAGATTCTTCTGTCGCTGCCTTGCTACTCAAGGAGCAGGGCTATGAAGTCATCGGTCTCTTCATGAAAAACTGGGACGATACTGACGAAAATGGTCACTGTACAGCGACTGAAGACTACCAAGACGTAGTCAAAGTCGCGGAGAAAATTGGAATTCCCTATTATTCTGTTAACTTCGAGAAAGAATATTGGGACCGGGTCTTTGAATATTTCTTACGCGAATATCGGGCGGGGCGTACGCCTAACCCAGATGTAATGTGTAACAAGGAAGTCAAATTCAAGGCCTTCCTAGATTATGCTATGGAATTAGGGGCGGACTATATTGCCATGGGGCACTATGCCCGTTCGGAGCGAGATGAAAATGGGGTAGTCCACCTCTTGCGTGGCCTAGATAATAATAAGGACCAAACCTACTTCCTTAGCCAACTATCCCAAACCCAACTCCAGAAGGCTCTCTTCCCTTTGGGTCATTTGCAGAAGTCTGAAGTTCGTGCCTTAGCAGAAGAGGCAGGCTTGGCGACTGCCAAGAAGAAGGATTCAACCGGTGTCTGCTTCATTGGAGAACGGAATTTCAATGAATTTCTTTCCAACTATCTACCCAATAAACCGGGCAAAATGGTGACCCTAGATGGTCAGGTCAAGGGCGATCACATGGGGCTTATGTACTATACCATTGGCCAACGCCAAGGCTTAGGGATTGGTGGCGGTGGCACTAGCAATGAACCTTGGTTTGTCATTGGTAAGGATCAGACGACGCAAACCCTTTATGTAGGTCAGGGTTTCCATCATCCAAATCTCTATTCAGACTATCTGACGGCCAGTGAAGTATCCTTTACAGCGCCTAATTTGTCGGATGTGCCAGAAGAATTCCGATGCACGGCTAAGTTCCGCTACCGTCAACAAGATATTGGAGTGACGGTTAAACTTAGCCAAGATAAGACTCAGGCGACTGTTATTTTTGATGAACCAGTCCGGGCCATTACACCGGGGCAGGCAGTAGTCTTCTATGATGGCCAAGAGTGTCTAGGTGGCGGGCTGATTGACGCGGCCTACAAAGAGGGGGTGCAACGTCAGTATGTCTAAGGCACAACTTCGTTGGACTGAAACGATTCCGACTGTCCAAGACTATCTTGATTTGCGGGATTGCCACAGGCTTGGGGGCTAAACCCCCTCAAGAAGTGGCTGAACGTGCGCTAGCTAATTCCCTCTATATGATTTGTGCCTACCAGGGTCAGCGGCTCGTTTGTTTTGCCCGGATTGCTGGGGACGGTGCCTTATCTTATATCATCAATTCGGTCATGGTGGCACCTGAATTCCAAGGTCAAGGACTGGGTAAGGCCCTGATGCAAGCTATCTCGGATTGGCTCATAGCGAATGCGGATGCGTCTGCTTATGTCTGCTTGATGGCCAAGGAACCGGCCGACCAACTCTATCAGCAGTTTGGTTTTCAAGCTATTCCAGGCAATATTGGGATGCGCTGGATTAAAGCCCTAAGTCTCATCAGCTAGCGTTAAGAAAGGAGGCCGTTTATGGCTGAGCAAATACGTTTGATTGGCGAAGTTGAATCGGTCTTCTTCGAAAACCCACAGAACCTTTATAAGGTGCTACGGGTGAAGGTGTTAGAGTCGGACAGCGACCTAATAAGCGAGGACTATGTTACTTGTACGGGTCAATTTGCAGCCTTGCATCTCGATACGGCCTATGAATTCTTTGGCCAAGTGACCGTGCATCCGCGTTATGGCGAGCAATTTGCGGTTAGTCGCTACCAACAAGTAGCGCCAACCTCTGAGGCTGGCCTAGTAGAATTTCTTTCTAGTGCCCGCTTCACTGGGATTGGTAAAACTCTAGCCCAAAGGATTGTGGATCAGCTGGGATTGGAAGCCATTGATTTAATCTTGCAAGATCCTGACTGCCTCAAATCGGTCAAAGGCCTAACACCAGACAAACGCCAAGTGCTAGCCCAAACTCTGCGCCAACACCAGGGGACTGAACGCATCTTCTTGCAGTTAACAGAGTGGGGTTTTGGGCCTAAGTTGGCGGATAAAATTTATCAAACCTTTAAGGATCAAACGCTGGCCACGATTGAGAACAATCCCTACGCCTTGGTAGCCAAGGTAGAAGGGGTTGGCTTCAATAAGGCTGATGCCTTGGCTGAGCAACTAGGTATTGAGGCTGACGCTGTCACTCGTTTGGTGGCAGGTCTCTATACGGCCGTATCTGAAGTTTGTTTGCGGGCAGGGGACACCTATGTCCAGCGGCCACGCTGCTGGCGCTTGCTACCAAGATTCTAGAACGTAGTCGGTCTTATCTGATTGAGGAAGAGCGCCTAGCAGAAGCCTTGGACTTGGCTATCTTGGAAGGGACGCTCTATTCCTTGGACCAAGGCATTATGTTGCCAAGTCTCTATCATGCTGAGATGGGAATTGTAGGTCGCATCAGCGACTTCTTCCAGTATGAAGAAGTGGAGACTTTCAGCAAGACAGAAATTGAAGACAAGCTGGATCAGGTAGCTCGCGAGACGGGAATCGACTATGATGAAACGCAACGCCAGGCCATGATCCTAGCCTTGCAATCGCCACTTTCAGTGATTACAGGGTGGTCCAGGTACGGGGAAGACGACCTTGATACGGGGAATTTTGACGCTCCACCGTCTCTTGCATGGCTATCATCAGGGCGATGTGACCAATCCTTATCAGACTGGCCCCGTCTTGTTAGCCGCCCCAACAGGTCGAGCAGCCAAGCGTATGCAGGAAATGACGGATATACCGGCTTCCACCATCCACCGGCTGATTGGTTTCAATCGTGAGACCACAGTGGATGGCTTTGATCCGACGCCACTGGAAGGTCAGCTATTGGTAGTGGATGAAATGTCCATGGTGGATACCTGGTTGATGAATTGGCTCTGGATGGCCATTGGCTACCGAATTCAAGTCATTCTGGTAGGGGATAAGCATCAATTGCCTTCGGTCGGGCCAGGTAAAGTCTTTTCAGACTTGATTGAGTCTGGGGTGATTCCCACCATCAGTCTGACTAAAATCTATCGCCAAGCCCAAGATAGTTCCATCATTCAACTGGCCCATCAGATTCGTCAGGGGCGTCTACCGCAGAACCTAATGGAGAGACAGCCTGACCGTTCCTTTATTCCATGTAAAACCCAGCAGGTAGCCCAAGTGGTGGAACAGGTGGTAGGCCACGCCTTGACTAGGGGATTTGATGCCAATACCCTGCAGGTTTTGGCGCCAATGTATAAGGGGCCTGCTGGTATTACCGCCCTCAACCAACTCTTGCAAGGACTCTTCAATCCGCCTAGCCGCAAGAAACCTCAACTAGAGTATTTTGACCAAATTTTTCGTCTGGGAGATAAGGTGCTTCAGTTGGTCAACAATGCAGAGGAAGGCGTCTATAATGGGGACATCGGGAAAATCGTCGGTGTCTTCTCAGCGCAGGCGTCTAACAGCGGGAGCGAAGAGCTCGTGGTGGCCTTTGATGATGATAAGGAACTGACCTATAGACGGTCAGATTTTGACCAGTTGACTCTGGCCTACTGCTGTTCGGTCCACAAATCCCAGGGGAGTGAGTATCCGCTAGTTATACTGCCTCTGGTCGATGCCTACTATCGCATGTTGCGCCAGGACTTGCTTTATACAGCGGTCACCCGAGCACAGGCAAGTTTGGTTTTGGTGGGGGACCCGGACGCTTATGTCCAAGCGGTTAGTCAGGATCGTGATCCACGCCGTACCAACCTGAAGGACCTGCTAGAAATTAAATTAGCTGGGCTGACGCAGGGAGAGAAGGTCGAGCAAGAGCTAGCGTCAGGAGAGAGCCAAGTTTTAGGCCTAGATGCTGAAAAAGTTGAAGTTAGTGCAACAGCTCAGGCCTCGCCTCAAGCTAGTCCTGCGACAAGTGTTTCGGTTGCGGTGCAATCAAGAGACTTGGGCACCTAAGCAGCAAGTGGCCTTCCGCTTAAGCCAGGATTTGATCGACCAAATTGATCCCATGATTGGCATGGAGGGAATCAGTCCCTTACGACTTTGAGAGTCAGCCTTGCTAAAGTCCTTTATTCTTAGCGAATAAGGGGCTTTTTTCATGCTTTGAGTTTGTGAAATAAACGCTACCAAGTGCAAAATAATTGTCTATTCTACTGAGCATGATATAATCTAGATATACTATATCCGAGGAGGAATGACCATGTCATTTACATTACCAGCCTTGCCATACGCCTATGATGCGCTTGAACCAGCTTTTGACGCGCGCACCATGGAAATTCACCACACCAAACACCACCAAACCTACGTTAACAACTTGAATGCAGCCTTTAGAAGGCCATGCTGACTTGGCAGCTAAGTCTATCGAAGACTTAGTCGCTAACCTTAAGGAGTTTACCTGAAAGCATTCAAACAGCGGTCCGTAACAATGGTGGGGGTCACTTCAACCACAGCTTCTTCTGGGAAAGCCTACAAGCACCAAGTGCAGAAGCAGCTATTCCTGCTGGTCTCAAGTCTCGCTTAGAAGCAGACTTTGGTTCTGTTGAAGCCTTCAAAGAAGCCTTTGCTAAGGCAGCTGCGACTCGCTTTGGTTCTGGTTGGGCTTGGCTCGTAGACCGTGACGGTCACTTAGAAGTCTTATCTACTGCTAACCAAGACACACCTTTAGAATTAGGGCTTAAGCCACTTTTAGGTTTAGATGTGTGGGAACATGCTTACTACCTCCACTATCAAAACCGTCGTCCAGACTATATCCAAGCCTTCTTCTCAGTAGTCAACTGGGACAAGGTAGCATCACGTTTGGGCTAATATTCGACTAGCGCATAGACAAGCTGAGACTTAGGTCTCAGCTTTTTTGTATTAAGAGGTCACTTTACAGTGATAGTTGTTGCTAAAGTAAAGGTGACTAGGAAAAGTAATTAATCTAATTTATAGAGAACTGTAGATTGGCCAATAATAATTTAAGTGTGCAATAGGATTAGAGAATGGATTAAGGGAATAAGTAGAGGTATTCAAAGATAGAAGTATTTAGGGTATAAGCTATTCTAATAAATACTTCAATTACGAACATTGGCTAAACAGACATTAGATTTTATTCAAGTGGGATAGAATTATCTTGAAAGTATGGAAGGAATGGGCTACAATCTTAATAATATCTAATGTTTTTTTAATGTAGACCTATTTTAGCGTTGAGGAGGTCGTAAAATGTTCAAACTAGAGCTTAGGCACTTTATAAAGAATCATCGCTTTGTCTACTTACTCTTAATCTTGCCACTTGTGACCATGTTAGGGCTAGGACTATATCGTGGACAGGTTAGTCATGACCTAAGACATCAAGAGCGTCAACAGGCCAATCGTTTGGCTTCAGATTTGAACTGGTCCATCTCCACCATGCAAAGGCAGGGGGTATCAGAGGATAATCCCCTTTTAGTTAGCTTGAAGGAAGCAGAAAAGACACGTTTTGATTACAGTGTGGCGGCCTATTATGAAGAATGGGATCGAGTGAACCAGGACAAGCTCTCTATATGGCGAACCCTATTAGCTCTCAATAATCAGGGTAAGGAGCTATTGAGTATCTCGCGTCAACAGATAGAAGCGGAATTACCTGTTATCGAATGGCAAGTTAATTACCAAATCGGTCGCTTGGATGTCAAGACAACGAGAGAATCCAGTTACCTAATGACACAACTCTCTCCTTATTTATTGGGAATTCCACTACTTTTGTTGTTCTCATATTTAGTAGGATTACCACTTCTAAGAGATTTCTTCGCTAATCAGCATGCTTTTCTCAAAACCTTACCTATACCTTATAGTCGCTTGCTAAGCCGACGCTTAGGTGTATTCTTGTGCCTGGGACTAGGCTATGGTTTGTCGATCGCAGTTGGGTGGGCTATCTATCATGTTCTTTTTGACCAACTTCCCCTTACGGCTTTACTTCATTATCCTATGGCACCTGGTTGGCCCCTGTGGCAGGGAATCTTGGCTCTCTATTTATTCTGGTTAGGACTGGTAATTCTTTTCTGGCTTCTTTTGCTACTTATTAATCGATGGGTACAAGAGCTGTTATTAGTTTGGCTAGGTCTAGGTGTATCGGTTACTTTATTAGCTGAGTTTAGTCGCCTCTTTGATTTCTATCCTTTTTATTCTATTTTTAGTTACTGGGATATTAATGGTTTTGTTTTACACCAGTCAAGCCTAGAATTTTTCTATACAGTGGTGATTCTTTTCGGTCTCTTACTTGGTGTCTGGCGGGTGATAGTAACCCTATCCTATGCAGTACTTAAACGTGGTCGAGCGCGTCGCCGTTACGATTTATCTTCTAGCCGTTTCCAAACAAGTTTTGAATGGCTGAAAGCTATTAAGAGGTCACCTTTGGTGGCAAATTTGCTTGTGCATCTTGGCCTTTTTCCTCTATTATGGTGTTTCACATGGGGATTCAGTACCACCAATTACAAGCAGCTAACATTGCGCAAAAATCTGAGTTTCTTAAGATTAATCTGAGTGATTATCGTCAGGCCTATCCAACGGAAGAACTCTATCAGGCAGCGCTAGCAAGTTTTCAACGCCAAGAAGCTCTTGTTGAGGAACTTAAACAAGGGAAAACCAAGTTGGCCACGGAAAATGGAGTACGATGAACTGAAGCAGGATGCCGACTTTCTGCAAGGCAAAGGTGATAGAACTCTATTACCAATCCGTGACTGGATTTTTATGCCGAATGCTTACATCAATTATCAGTTAGCCGAGTGGAAACGAAATTATGGGATTGATTTTCAGCTACCTGGTGGTCCATATTGGACGCTCTATATTCCAAATTATGAGCAATCACCAAGAAGTGGTGAGGACCAGCCACCACTTTCGATTGATATTGCAGTCTTTGAAGCCTATCTAGCGCGTGTCAGCAAGCCTATGAAATCTTATACTGCACTAGGAATAGTCGGTAACTTGTTTGAAGACCGTCTCTATTTAGGACTCTGGGTTATTTTAGTAATCTTCCTAGTAGCGCCTACTGTGCTAGATAAAGAAACCGGACGCTGGCGATTCCAGGCAACCTTGCCTCTAGCAAGGAAGCATCTCGTTAAGTTGCGTCGACGCATAAGCCTTCAACAGGTGTTTCTGCTAATGCTAGGGTCAGTTATCTTACTTGCCTTGACTGGTAGTTTAATAGCAGGTTTAGGTCATATTCAGTTGCCTCAGGTCAGATATTTAGTAGATGGCCAACAGTGGGGTGGTTTGATTGGTCAGCGCTTGCGTGTACCAAGTACCCATCAATTTTTTGAGATATTGCCTAGCTGGTATTACTATCTAGAGGTTTTCTTGCTCTTAGTTGCTGTTACTTACTTTATTAATAGCCTTTGCCATTTTGTTGCTAGATGGGTTAAGTCGACTGCAATCTATATTAGTTTAGTCGCTGGAATCTTAGGTATTGGTTATGGGGCAACTCTCTTATTGCCGAGTCTGGCACAGGCTATGAGTCCTTTCCGTTATTTGGATTTAGCCCCGGTATTGGACGGACGCCTCTCTGTTTCTTTAGGTCAAGGTCTTTTGACTCATTGGACTGGCCTAGTAGTCTGTGGTCTTGCAGGCTTGTTTTTGAATATGTGCTTGCATTGCACTCTGAAAGGACGTGACCGTATATGATTGAAGTGAAAAATCTGAGCCTTGCCTATGGCAGTAAAGCGATTTTGAAGCAAGTAAATTTTCAAATTGAGGCCGGGGAAGTAGTAGGCTTAGTGGGACCTAATGGTGCAGGTAAAACGACTTTACTGTCAGCCTTAACGGGCTTATTGCCATATTCGGAAGGACAAGTAAAGGTAGCTGGGCTTTACATGCCAGCAGGCAAAGCCCTATATCGTAAGGTTGGGTTCATGCAAGATAATAGTGTTCTCTATCCACAGCTAACGGGCTACGACCACCTTCAGTATATAGCCTTAGCCCAGGGGTTCTCCAAAGAGAGCATTATTGAAACGGCTGAACGAGTAGGAATGATAGGGTATTTAGATCAAGCGGTGGGGACTTATTCCTTGGGAATGAAACAACACTTGCTCTTTGCCTGTGCTATTCTCCACCGGCCACAAGTACTCTTTCTGGATGAACCTTACAATGGCTTTAGATCCTACTAGCCTGATTCGGATTCGTGAGTTAGTGATGCAACTTAATCGCGAAGAGGGAATGACGGTATTGATTTCTTCGCATAATCTTGACGAAATCGACCGAATGACTCGCCGAATTCTATTTGTTAAAGAAGGCCAAATTATTGAACGCACTTTGGCCCAAAGTGAAACGAGTGACTATGTGGTAACTGTTCAAGAAAAGTTAGCCGATGATTGGATTCGTCGCTTATCGGATCATAGCTTTCTTGTATCTGCCTCTCAACTGAGCCAAACTTTAGGTAGTTTGGAACGAGCGGGATTGACTCTGATAGGAGTGGAGCCTCGCCAGTTTGGCAGTGAACAGGTCTACCGTGAACTTTTCGAAGTGAAATGATGATAAAAAGGCAAGCAAGCTATCTAGCTACTTGCCTTTTATTGCTATCTGGGGGAAGCTCACCACTTGAAAACACGAACAAATTTTCGTATACTAGAGGAGAAGTATGACAGGGGAGAGGAGGGGCATCATGCGCTATGGGATTTAGAGTTTAAGGATCCGGTGCCGGACACATCGCGTAAGATACTACATGTGGATATGGATGCCTTCTATGCCAATGTCGAGGCGCGGGATAATCCAGCGATTGCTCACAAACCTATTGTGATTGCTAAGCATCCTAAGTTAACCGGTGGTCGGGGCATCGTCTCTACTTGCAACTATAAGGCGCGCGAATATGGTATTCATTCGGCTATGACGGCTGCTGAAGCCTTCAAACGCTGTCCCCATGCGGTCTTTATCGCGGGAGATTGGTCCCACTATCAGGAAGTGTCTCAGCAGATTCGGGCAATTTTTGCCCAGTACACGGATTTGATTGAACCCATGTCCCTGGATGAGGCCTACTTGGATGTGACTCATAATAAGCTAGGCATTCAAAGTGCGACCTACTTAGCCCAGCGTATTCAGGCCCAGATTAAGGCAGAACTCAACCTAACCTGTTCGATTGGGGTGTCCTATAACAAGTTCCTGGCCAAAATCGCCTCTGACTACCGTAAGCCCTTTGGCATTACGGTGGTGACACCTGATCAAGCCTTGGGATTTTTAGATGACCTACCCATTGATAAGTTCTATGGGGTGGGGCGACAGTCGGTGCCTTATTTTCACCAGAGGGGGATTATGACAGGGGCGGATTTGCGAGCAATTGAATTAGAAGACCTGATTGAACATTTTGGTAAAATGGGCAAATCGCTCTACTACAAGGTGCGGGGGGTCCATGATGCGCCGGTCCAGCCCCATCGTGAGCGCAAGTCCATTGGCAAGGAGACTACCTTCATTCAGTTTCTGGCGGAAGAAGAGGGGGTTCTAGATGCCTTGACCCAGCTGACTAAGCGGGTGGTGGCAATCTTAAGGCCAAGAATTTCCACGCTCAGACCGTGACACTTAAGATTCGCTATGATGATTTCGAGACCTTAACGCGTCAACTATCCTTGGGCTCTCCTAGCCAAGATGTGGAGGTGATTAGCCAAGCGGTGCAGGAACTCTGGGAGCTGCACGGTCATTTGCATAAGACTGTCCGCCTGCTAGGCGTCTCAACGGCTGGGCTAATTCAGCTCGATAAAGTCAATACACAATTATCTTTTGAAAAAATGTAAAACAGGTCTGTTACTTTTTAAAATAACTGTTATAATATGAAGTATAACAGTTATTTTTGTGTCTAAAGAGAAGGTGACTATATGGCAACCAAACATGATCTGATTATCCAATACATTGAATCCCTCCCCATCGGGGATAAAATCTCGGTTCGAGGGATTGCCAAGCATCTCAAGATGAGTGAAGGGACGGCCTACCGGGCCATTAAGGACGCCGAAGTACTAGGGATTGTCTCGACCATTGAGCGGGTTGGGACCATTCGCATTGAGAAGAAGCAAAAATATTCGCCGGAAATGTTAACCTTTGGTGAAGTGGTGCAGATTATTGAAGGGGAGGTCCAAGGTGGCAGCCAAGGGACTGACCCAGCACCTGTCTAAATTCATCATTGGGGCCATGACCAAGGACGCCATGGAGCGTTACTTTACCGATGATTCCCTGATTATTGTGGGGAACCGGGAAGATGTCCAACTCTTTCGCCCTTGGAAAAGGGCGTGGCGGTGCTCATTACCGGGGGCTTCAAGGCCAGTGACCAGGTCATTAGTTTGGCCAATGAACGTAATTTGCCAGTGATTTCCACCACCTTCGACACCTTTACGGTAGCGACCATCATCAACCGGTCCATGGCGGATCAGATGATTAAGAAGGAAATCATGACCATTCGGGATATCTACACACCACTATCCCAGGTGCCACTTCTAGCGCCAAGTGATTCGGTAGCTGACTTCAATCGCTTGATGGAAGAAACGGGCCAAGAACGTTTCCCTGTCTGCTATAACCAACGTTTGATTGGGGTTGTAGCTGCTAAAGATGTCCAAGGTAAGCAAGAATCCATTCAGTTGGAGCGGGTCATGACCAAGAATCCCGTGACTGTCAAGACGCACATGTCGGTGGCTAGTGTCTCGCATAAGATGATTTGGCAGGATATTGAGATGATTCCGGTGGTGGAAGATAACCTTCAACTGCTTGGGGTGGTGACGCGTGAGGAAGTCTCCAAGGCCATTCAAGTGGTCCAACAGCAACCCGCAAATGGTGCATACCTTTGAAGAAGACATTACGGCCCAGTTAGAAGTGGCCAGTGAAGTGACGGACTATGATTTCCAAGCCTTCGTACAACCTCAGATGATTGGCAACTTTGGGACTATTTCCTATGGGGTTCTGACGGAACTGATTGCCCAAGTGACGGATCGCAAGGTCTTTGAGTTGACCCATCTCAACAGTGTCATCGAGAAGATTGACCTTCATTATTTCAACCTAATCCAAATCGGCAATGAAATTCAGTTTAAGGGCCATGTCTTCAACCACAACCGTCGTGCAGCCCTGACCCAGGTGGATGTTTTCCACGAGAATAGTCTGGTGGCCAAGGCCATTATTACCAGCCAAATGATTGAACGTAATTAAGTTTAGCGAGTAAGGAAGTAGAAAACTACTATGTATATTGAACATCACGAGGCGCAAGCCCTCATCCAATTAATTCAAGCAGCCCAAACCATTATCATTCACCGCCATGTGAGGCCTGATCCGGATGCCATCGGCTCCCAATTAGGACTCAAGTCGCTGATTGAATCGACTTTCCCTGACAAACGCGTTTTAGCAGCCGGCACGACAACCCAAGGACTCAAGTGGATTGGCTCCATGGACAAGGTGACAGCTGCCGACTACCAAGGTGCCCTGGTTATTGTCTGTGATACCGCCAACCAACCCCGGATTGACGGCGATCATTATGACAAGGGTGCGACTTTGGTCAAAATTGACCACCATCCTCCTGTTGATGACTATGGGCAACTTCAAATTGTCCACCCCATTGCCAGTTCTACCTGCGAGATCATTGCTGAAATCAGTCGCCACCTAGGTGACCAGCTGCCTATGCAGGATCAAGCAGCGCGCCTGCTCTATACTGGTATGGTATCTGATACGGCTCGCTTCCTCTATGAGTCCACCACCTCACGGACCTTGGAAGTCGCGGCTTGGCTCAAGCAATATGACTTCTCATCCTTTGAAATTAGCGACCGTTTTATGCGATTGAGTTTTGAAGAAGCCAAATTCCAAGGCCATATCTTTGAGACCATGTCCATTAATGAAGCTGGCGTTGCTTGGGTGACCATTAGCCAAGAAGACATTAAGACATTTGGCATCAGCGAAGAACAAACCCAGATTGCGGTGACCTTGCCGGGTCGTATCGAAGGCGTCCTGTCTTGGGTCATTTTCGTTCAACAAGAAGGCAATGGCGACCACTATCGTTGCCGTATTCGTTCCAAAGGGCCTGTCATCAACGGGATTGCAGCCAATCACGATGGCGGTGGCCATCCCATGGCTAGTGGCGCTAATGCCCACAGTTTAGCTGAGCGACAAGCCATTGTGGAAGAGTTAACGCAAGCTGTTCTAGCATATCGCCCAAGAGCTTGAGCAAGAAGTTTAACATGATGAAGAAAAACCCATTATATCATATATGATATAATGGGTTATTTGTGTCTGAAAATGGAGCCAGTGGTCCACTCGACGGAGTGGACCACTGGCGCGTCAAGAAAGTGGCAGATTTCCCTCAAAAAGCCACAAATTTCCGGAGCTAGTAGTCCACTCCGACGAGTGGACCACTAGCACGCCAAGAAAGTAGCCGATTGCCTCAAAAACGCCACAAAATCCCAGAGCCAGTGGCCCACTTTTCAAAGTAGACCACTAGCTCAAAGACAGCAAAAAAAGAGTTTAGGCTCAGGTCCTAAACTCTTTTTTTCATCTTATTTAAGGAGCCATTCAAAAGCCGTCGCGGGCTAAGAGGTCGTCGGCTTCTTGAGGGCCATGACTGCCAGCTGGATACTGGGCTAGTGGTGTCTCAGTATCGGCAGTCCAATAGGCTTGAATATTATCCAAGAATTTCCAGGCAGCAGCTACTTCACACCATTGAGTAAAGTGTTCGCGATCACCTTGGCTAGCTTCGAAAATTAAGCGGGCGTAGTCATCTGGACTTTCTGCCAATTCTTCTGAATTGTAGCGGAAGCTGAGTGGCACGCGATGGCTATCCTGGCTGTAGCCAATGGCTTTGGTGTTGAGCCAGAGGGTATAGCCCAGGTCAGGGGCGATTTCAATGCGGAGATGGTCGCCTTCCAAGCCTTCTTGGGTTGGACGATAGAGGACATCCACCATGGTTGCCTTCTGATTGAGGCGCTTGCCGGTCCTTAGATAGAAAGGAACACCTTCCCATTCTGGTAAGTCTAGCGTCACTTTGGCTGCAAAATAAGTCTCCGTACGGGAAGCAGGGATCGACGCCGTCTTCTTCTAGATAGCCCTTGAGGTCGCCTTGAGCGCTGTATTGGCCACGAACTACACATGCTTGGCATTCTTGAGCGTCAGCGTAGTGATGTAGGTTGGCTAGGCTACGATATTTAGCTGCCTGAATATCTGCTGTTTGGTTGGAGGCAGGTTCTGCCATGGTCAGCAGGGCGAGCAGTTGGAGCATGTGGTTTTGGAACCATGTCGCGGCTAGCGCCAGAGTGATCGTAATAGCCAGCTCGTTCTTCAACCCCCACCATTTCAGGTAGGGAAATTTGGATGCTGGCAATATGATCCTTATTCCATGTATGACGGAAAAGTTGGTTATGGAAACGCAAGTGGTAGAGGGCTTGAACCAGTTCTTTACCCAGATAGTGGTCAATACGGTAGATTTGCGATTCATCGAAGGCCACGTTGAGTTTGTCTTGCAATTCTTGAGCAGAAGCTAGGTCATGCCCAAATGGTTTTTCGATAATGAGGCGGTTAAAGCCCTGATCCCAAAAGACCTTGCGATTTAATGTGCTCAGCAATAATAGGGAAGAAGGTAGGGCGACATGGACAGGTAGAAGAGGCGATTACCTTGGGTTTGGTAAGTGGCATCGAGTCGGTCTGCCAATTCTTTGAGTTGATCATAGTGTTCGGTATTTTGAACATCGTGGGAGAGGTAATAGAAGTGGGAGGCGAATTCCTGAACGTGGTCAGGGCTAAGCGCCTGAGCGCCTACACTGTCTACAATGACTTGACGGAAATGTTCATCAGACCATGGACGACGGGCAGTCCCAATCAAAGCAAAATTCTGAGATAGGCGGCCACTGCGATAGAGTTGGTAAATAGCAGGGTAGAGCTTGCGAAAAGCCAAGTCACCCGTAGCCCCAAAGAGGGTTAAAAGGATAGGTTGTTCTTTCATGGGATACCTCCAATTCATTCACTTGTATTATAACCTATCAGTCCTAGATTAGACAATGTAGGTGCTTGGATCAAGCAACTTTTTTGTGGCAAAGTTCCTCTTGCGAGAAAAGGGTGGACTGGGTATAATAAAGGAACACATGGCTCAGAGACCTGTGACATTATATGATTAGCAAGATCATGTTATAAGGAGGCCTTTCGCCTATGAAAGATTTTTTGACAACTACTCAGTCCGCGCCACCTGCCATTTCCTTGGGCTGGTTCTTGGTCATTGTCGGACTTTTGGTCGCGCTCGGTTGGACTAGCTTACGAAAATATCGCGATCCGGCCTATGTTAAGACCTTCCGAATTATACAAATTATCCAATTGACCGTTCTCTATACCTGGTATGTGGTTTATTCCCTACCTATCTCAAATAGCTTGCCACTTTATCATTGTCGCTTGGCCATGTTTGCCCTGGTTCTATGGCCAGGCAAATCGCGTTTCAAGCAATATTTCGCTTTACTCGGGGCTAGTGGTGCCTTCTTCGCCTTGGTCTATCCGGTTTTCGACCCCTATGATTTCCCGCATGTTACCAGCTTTTCTTTCTTAGTGGGACACTACGCCTTGTGGGTCAATGCCCTTATCTACCTCTTCAAAAATTATCAACCTAATCTACTCAAACGCTGGCAATTGGCAGTTATCACTTTGGCGATTAATGCCGGTTTAGTGCTGGTTAATATGCTGACAGGTGGCAATTATGGCTTGCTCAGTGAACCACCTTTTATAACGGGTAGCCCACTCTGGGTGATTTATTTGGCAGTCAGCCTGGTCCTAATTGCGGCCCTACTTGTAGCAGACTTCTTAGTGGCCAACTGGAAGGCCAAACAAGCCTTAAGACCTCAGGAAATTTATCTTGAAAACTAAGTTTCAAGCACCTAATTAGCTAGGTGCTTTTTATATGGCTTTAGAAGTGGTTGATTGGCTGACTTATAAAAATATGTATAAAGCCTTAAACCTTAAGCAATCCTACTAGCCTAAGGCTTCAGGGATAGGCTATAATAAAAGAAGTGAAAAAGGCCTGCAAAAAAAATGCGACAGCTAGGCTTTTGGTCTATATATATAAGGAGGGGTATGATGAGGGCAGAACTTATTTCAGTCGGAACAGAACTTTTAATGGGTTATGTGGTCAACAGTAATGCGAGTGATATTGCTAAGCAATTATTAGCTATTGGTATTGGTACCTATTATCAGCAGACAGTAGGAGACAACTGGGAACGTATGACCCAGGCCTTAGCGCTAGCGCATTCGCGTTCAGATCTAGTCATTTTAACTGGTGGTTTGGGTCCCACTCATGACGATATTACCAAGCAAGTGGTGGCGGCCTTTGTTGGGACAACCTTGGAAGAGGATCCGCGTCAACTGGCTAAGTTAAACCAGCATTTAGCTCATGAGGGGCGGGAATGTGTGCCAATTGACTTGCTGCAGGTTCTTACTTTGAAAGGGGGCAAGGCCCTGTGGAATGCCTATGGCTTAGCATGTGGTTCTGTCTACCAACATGAAGGGGTGACCTACATTCTCTTTACCTGGTCCCGCCTTATGAGATGAATCAAATGCTCAAGCAAGAAGTCCTACCGGATTTAGCTAAACAGTTAGGTAAGCAAGAGGCCATGGAGTCGCTCTATCTTAATTTCTTTGGCATTGGGGAATCCAAACTAGCCCAAATTTTGGCCCAACCCATTGCAGAGCAAACGCAATCCTACCCTAGGGCTCTATGCCAAGCCACGTCATATCGCGGTGCGTTTGACAGCCAATGCTGCGACCTCCCAAGAAGCTCATGCCCTTAACCAGGCCTTGGCTCAGGAGCTTATTGGCCTGGCTGGCGATTATTACATGGGACAGGGGGAAGACTTTGATTTCGCGGGCTATGTCTTAGAAAAAATGGCTGATCAAGGTCAGCGACTAGTAAGTTTAGAAGGCTTTACCTATGGTCAGCTAGCAAGTCGCCTACGCCAGCAAGATCCTGAGGCGGCTGTTTACCAGCGAGGCTATATTCAAGAAGTGACAGCAGCAAACTTAGAAGCGAGTTTAGCCTCTCTTGGCCAGGGCGCCGAACAAGGCACTTTCTGCTTAGTCAACTATCAGCAAGATCAAGATCAGGCAATGCTGATTTTAGTCAAACCGTCAGGCCAACGCCTAGAGCGACCAGTCTACCTAGGCCAGCGACCTTACGAGGTTCAGGCTAGCATTGTCGTCTATGAAGCTTTAAGCCTCTTACATAAGCATTTGAGCTAAAATAAAAGAATCAGAACAAATGTTCTTGTTTTGCTTGCTTTTTGCTGAGATTTTAGGTAAACTATAGAAGAGTTCAGAAAGAGGAGATGTTAAAGAATGAATGAAGACCGCAAAAAAGCCCTAGATAAGGCCCTAAAAGATATTGAAAAAAGCTTTGGTAAGGGCTCCATCATGCGTCTGGGTGAAAAAGTCGACACCAAAATTTCGACCATTCCGTCAGGTTCCCTGGCTTTAGATATTGCCTTAGGGGTAGGTGGCTATCCACGAGGTCGAATTATTGAATGTTATGGTCCAGAGTCTTCTGGTAAGACTACTGTAGCCCTCCATGCCATTGCCGAAGTACAAAAACAAGGGGGCTTGGCTGCCTTCATTGATGCTGAGCATGCCTTGGACCCAGATTATGCTGCCGCTTTAGGGGTTAACATTGATGAGTTACTCTTGTCCCAACCAGATACAGGTGAACAAGGCTTGGCTATCGCCGATGCCTTGGTAACATCAGGGGCGGTTGACATCATTGTCATTGACTCGGTTGCAGCCTTGGTACCACGCGCTGAAATCGATGGGGAGATGGGGGATGCCCATGTCGGCTTACAAGCCCGTCTCATGTCCCAAGCCCTTCGTAAATTATCCGGTAATGTCAACAAGACCAAAACCATCTGCTTCTTCATCAACCAATTGCGTGAAAAAGTAGGGATTATGTTTGGGAACCCTGAGACGACACCAGGTGGTCGTGCCCTCAAATTCTACTCAACTGTTCGTTTAGAAGTGCGTAAGGCTGAGTTGATTAAGAACGGTAGCGAAGTGATTGGTAGCCGTGCAAAAATTAAGGTTGTTAAGAACAAGGTGGCGCCACCATTTAAGGAAGCCCTAGTAGACATTGTCTACGGTAAAGGGATTTCTAAGGTGGGTGAGCTAGTCGATATGGCAGCTGATTTAGATATTGTCAACAAGGCAGGCTCTTGGTACTCCTACGGCGAGGCTCGTATTGGGCAAGGTCGTGAAGCTGCTAAACAATACCTCTTGGACAACCCAGAAGTACAAGCAGAAATCGAAGCTCGTGTTCGGGCTCACTATAAGATTGGCGAAGCACCTGAGACTAATGAAGAAGCTCAAGTGGCTTTAGGTGGACTTTTCCAAGAATAAGATAGAAAAGCATGTGGCCGGAAGTCTTCCAGCCACATTTTTTCAAATGCAAATAAAAAGTCCGCCATCTGGCGGACTTTTTAAATAGTTAGGCGCTAGCATTTTCCAATGGCTTACGGTATTTCTTGAGCCAAGTCTGGTCTAAGACGAAGGCAGCAATACCTAAGAGACTGACAGCTAAGCCAATCCATACAGGCATTGGGAAGTAGTGAAGGGTAATGGTGTGGTCGCCCTTCTTAATTGGAATAGCCAGTAGGGTGTCATTCAAGACTGAGATAGCCTTGGACAGGTTGGCCATTATCCGTAATGCGCCAGTGCTTGTCGTAAGGGATGGTGAAGAGCAGATAGCCTTCTTCTTGTTCTGTATTAATGGTACCCGTAATCTTATTGTGTTTGAAGCTCGTTACTTTAAAGAGATGGTCCTGCTTGCTAGCAATCATAGCATCATAGCGTGCCTTATCAAACTCGTAGAGTTTTGGTAGGTTAGCTTTCAATTCTGGTTTTTCAAGACGAACCTTGAGTTCTTGATTATCCTGAATTTTCTTGTAGGATGCATTCGTGATTTGACGGTAGGAGAAGGTCCCATAGAAGTGGTAGGCTTCGCTGTTAAGGTCCAGCTTGGTCTTCTCGCCATCATATTGGCTAGGAAGGGTGAAGTAGTAAGGATTTTCGCTAGTCGTATTGAAGCGGAAACTGAAGTAGTGAGATGACTTAGATTTTGTCAGATCACTGTTGCTAGATTCGCTATTACGTGAGTAGGTTAAGTAGTCACCATCGCCACGGTTAGTAATGGTCACATTGACGGGCGCTTCTTCCTCGAGTTCGTGCTCGGTAAAGTAAGGTTGGCCCGCTCCCTTATAGTCAACTAGACTGAGTAAGTATTCTTGGTTTTGAATAGGTTGGTGATTCACCAAGGGGATTACTTTCAGAAGTTAATTGATTAGAGACTTCAATCCCCAAACCTAAACGTTCCGTGTTTTCGTGGACAACATAGCGAGGTTGACTATCAATGGTCGGATAAGCCTGAATATCCAGATCAGTTGCCACTTGGTAAAGTTTATATTGATCAGGATTGGTATTGGCTGCTGTATCCTTGGAAGGATCCAAGAGGTAACGGATATTGAAAAGGTCGTCGGTGAAGAGGGTCCCGTTAGTATATTCTACGACCCCAGATGTTTGAGGAAGACCTAAATAGCCAAAGAGCTTAGGTGCGTTGGCATCTATGGTGGAGCCAAAGTGGTTCATGCCATTGAAATGGGTGTACATGGCCTCGTTTTTAGAACGCTGATAGGTGGTATGAATTCGGTAGAAGTCATCAGACGGGTTTCGGAGGCCGGTAAGTGACTTATCTAAAATCGCCACATAGTCGTTAAACTTAGAAAGTTGAACATAGCTTAATTCTTGGAGAATCAAGGCGCCATTAGTGAAAATCTCACAGGCTACAACCGCAAGTAGGGCTACTTGCATGAGCTTAGGATGGAGAAATTCGAAGTGAAGGACCAAAATAATCATGAGAGCGAAGATTAAACTTAAGAGTAGATTAGCTTCAATCTTGGTTGCACCCAGGTTACTAAGATCAAGGTTGAGGGCATTCAACTTAAGGAATTTATAGTCTGACATCCGTCCGTAGTAATAATAGGTGTAGACCGTGACACTCACAATCATCAGGATGCTCTGCCAGTAGGCCAAGGCCTGACGGCGATTTTGGAAGGCTTTGAGGGCCAAAATGATGAGGAAGAAGGTGGTCAAGAAGGAGAAGCGGAAGTGGTACCAGATTGGGAACTGGCCACCGTGCCACAAGCGGTCAAAGATCTTTGAAAGTGGAAACCTAAATAGAAAGGAATCAAGACCACGATGGCCGCGATTTTTTCTTGCCAACGAATCTTGCGGATGAAGAAGTAGTAGACTACGAAGAGACTGACTAAGATAGAAGAGTAGAGGTTTGGCGAACCTTTCTTAATCTCGTCGAAAACGAAGGAGCCAAGGAAAAGTTTGGAACCAATCGCCTCTAGATTATGGGCCACATCCCAGTTCCAGTCGGTCTTGGTGTGGGTTGCTTTACTGCTGAGCAAGGCCATGAAGGTGGGGATCAACATCATGGCACTAATGGCAGCTCCCATCAGGGACTGGATGACGAAGTCACTATAGTGTTGGATGAAAGGATTTAATGGTCACCTTAGGGAACTTTCTCGAAGATGACATAGCCGGCATAGAAGGCTAGGAAGATACACATCATAAAGCCAATGTAGTAGTTAGAAATCAGGCTGACGGCCAACATAATGACATAGAGCTTGCTGCGACGTTGAGTCATGATGCGGTCTAGACCTAGCGCAATCAGTGGCAGGAAGACTAGGACGTCAAACCACATGATGTTGAGCATATAGGTAAAGGTATAGCTCATTAAGGCATAGGCATTGGCAAAGAGGCTGCCCATAACCGTATTGGTATGATATTTTTTGCGAGCAAAATAGAAGAAGGTCAGGCTGGCTCCTGCCAATTTGAGATAAGTTAAGAGGGTAACTGCTGCAGCCAGATGTTGTTCGTCGAAAAGCAGTAAAATCAGGTTGAAGGGACTCATAAGATAATAGGCCCAAACTCCAATCATCTCTCCGCCGTAGCCTTTTTGGAAGCTGTAGAGGAATTGTTCCGGCGTTTGAGTCAGGGTCTGGCGAAAGAGACTGAAAAAGTCAATATATTGTTGGCCCAGGTCGATGGTTAGCATGGAATTGGAGCCAAAAGGGGTAAATCCTTTGAAGATGGCTAAGCCCATTAAAATAAGTGTGGTTAGGCCAAGGTTAAGTAGATAGGGTTTATAGCGGGCCAAGCGAGGCATGGCATGCTGGTTCACGTGCTGGCTCATAAATACCTCCAAATTTTCTAGCATTCTTATCTATTCTACCAAATTTTGACTTTAATAGCACCTTTTAATGAGGCGGCTTTTTAGCTTTTTTTATGGATTTATGATGAACTATTATCTTTTGATGAATTCTTTTGGTATAATAGAGAAGCTTAGAATATTATGAAGGGAATGGAGTGCTGAAATGCCACGTTATAAGTTAAAGAAACCAAAGAATAAATCCCATATTCCCTTTCGTTTGAACCTTCTATTAATGATTTCCTTTTTATGTTTTGCGGCCCTTTTCGTACGCTTGGGCTATATCCAACTCTATAATGGGCAAATGTTCAAACGAATGGTTGAACGGACCGAGTCCACTACTTCGACAGGTTCTGTGCCACGAGGGATGATTTACGATAGCAATGGGAAATCCTAGTCGGCAACCAGCCAGAACGTGCAATCCTATATACGCGGGATAGTGATTCTAAAGTACAAGCCAAGGATATTATTGCGGTTGCACGTCGATTAGCTTCTTTAGTTGATGTTCCTACGCAAGAAGTAACCGAGCGGGACCGGAAAGATTATTTTGTTGTGACTAACCCCGATACCGTCAATGGCCGTTTAACAGCTGAACAACGTAAATTAGCTGGTTCAGAAGCCTATGAGGCTCAACTAGCAGCAGTAACTGAAGATGATATTCAATATTCAGAGTCCGAACTTAAGATAATTGCCCTTTTCAAACGTATGAATAGTGCTTTCTCGCTTTCAACAGTTACCGTCAAAAATAAGAATGTAACACCTGATGAAATTGCTCGGGTCAGTGAACATTTAAGTGAATTGCCAGGTATTCAGATTGGGACGGATTGGCAACGGGTCTACCCACAAGGAGAAATGATGCGTTCTATCTTGGGTCAAGTATCCTCAGAACAACGCGGTCTCCCAAGTGAATTAGCCTCAATGTACCTAGCGCGTGGTTATGCCATGAATGACCGGGTAGGGATCAGTTATCTAGAAAAACAATACGAAGACGTTTTACATGGTGCAAGTCGGTATCTAAGATTGTAACCGACTCTTCCGATGATGTCTTGGCTAAACAAGTCGTCTACGAAGGCTCCAAGGGTGACAACTTAGTCATGACCATGGACATCGATTTCCAGAAGAAATTGGAAGAGATTGCCGAAAGCTCGCTTAAGAAAATTGAAAACCGTGGTTTGAACGATCGGGTTTACATTGCAGTGCTTAACCCCAATAATGGGGATGTTTTAGCTCTGGTTGGTAAACGATTCAAATACAACCAAGCGACCGACTCTTATGATTATGATACTATCGAAGATGACACCTTGGGGACTCTCAACACCTCCTATGGTATGGGGTCTTCGGTTAAGCCTGCCATGGTGGCTATGGGTTACATGTCGGGCGCGCTCAGCCTAAATAATAATACCATCTTGGATGAACCAATGAAGTTCCAGGGCTCTGCTGAAAAGAGTTCCGTCTTCAACCGTACGGGTCAAGTCAATATTAATGATATTGAAGCCTTGCAAAAGTCTTCCAACATCTACATGATTAAGACCGCCATGAGAATGGGTGGACAGAACGAATATACTAAGGACGGTAAGTTGGATATCGATCCTAAGACTTTGGATACCATGCGTGAGTACTTTGCCGAGTTTGGTTTAGGAACTAAAACTGGGATTGATATTCCGAGTGAGTCTGTTGGTTACTTACCTGAGTCAAAACAATTGGTTAATATCTTGTTCTTGTCTTTCGGACAGTTCGACTTGTATACGCCACTACAACTAGTTCAATATGCCAGTGTCCTTGCCAACGGTGGAGTTCGTTATGCACCACGTTTGGTTAAGGAAATCCGCAATACAGATGCCAATGGACATCTAGGTGGAGTAGAAACGACAATTGAACCTAAGGTCATGAACGTAGTGCCAGTTGAAAAAACTGTTATGGATCGCATTCACGAAGGGATGTATCAAGTTTCCCATACAATGGACGGGACAGCTCATTACCTCTTCATGAATTACCCTATCAAGGTTGGGTCTAAGACAGGGACGGACGAAGCCTTCTATGCTGGCCCAATCCAGTATGCCGCCAATAATCCAGTGACTAATGCCACCTATATCGGTTATGCGCCTTATGATAAGCCTGAAATTGCGGTCAGCGTGGTCTTACCTTATCTACCAGCTGACGCAACCGGTCGTGATTCTACCCGAATTGCCCGGGATGTCATGAATGCTTATTTCGAAACGAGAGAAGCAACGCGCTCAACAATTGAAAGTTACAAACCAAACCAACCATAAGCTGGAGGGGCTGGAACCTAAGTTCCAGTCCCTTTTTTGGACTTTAGCTACTATTAGTTTACTCGTAAGAGACCAAAATTAGGTGTCTACTTGTTAACTATTTATGTAAGCTCTATAAAAAATGAGTGCCGGCGTATATTTTTGTGCCTAACTTTGTTATAATAAAAGAGTAGTATTGAGATGAAGGAGGCGGGTTAGTTGCCACAAGCATTAATTATTTATGCAAGCTTGACCGGAAACACTGAAGCCTGTGCAGATATTCTGGCAGAAGCCCTAGAAGGACACGGGGTTGAGGTCACCCTGCATGATGTCATGCAAGCCGAGGCAGCAGACTTTGAAGACTATGACTGCTGTATCGCGGGAGCCTATACCTATGGTGTGGACGGTGTCTTGCCTGATGAAATGTTAGACTTTTCTGAAGACTTAGGGCAATTAGATTTATCAGGTAAGGTCTTTGGGGTCTTTGGTTCTGGGGACGAGTTCTATGAAGTCTTCTGTGGGGCAGTTGATACCCTGGAAGAACAATTCAAGAAAGCAGGAGCTCGCCAAGCTGGCGCTAGCGTCAAGGTTAACCTCTACCCGGAAGATGAGGCCGTGACCGAATTAGAACGTCTGGCTCAAGATTTAGCCGACGCTTTAGCTGACAATTAATAATAAGATAGATACAAGGAGGAACTTATGACTTTAGCGAATTTTGATGAATTATTAGCCAAATATGCCCATCTCTTAATCAAGAAGGGCTTGAACGTAGGGGACTGGGGATTATGTCCACATCAATACCGATGTAAACCAAATTCAATTGACTCACCTCTTGGTCAAGCAGGCCTATGAAGCAGGGGCAGCCAATGTTGCCGTTGACTTTTTCTGATGATACCTTGACCCGTCTCAAATACGAATACGAAAGCACAGAAACCTTGTGCGAGGTACCTGACTATGCTGTAGCCAAAGCAGAGTACTTCTTGGAAAAACGTGCTAAGCGCCTTGCCTTACGCTCAACTGACCCTAACAACCTATCTGGCTTAGACGCTCAGAAAATTAGTGCGTCACAACGTGCCTTGCGTTCGGCTATTGCCCATGTGTCAACCGCCATCCAAGCCAATGAAGTGAGTTGGTTAGTAGCGGCAGGGGCTGCACCAGCTTGGGCGGCAGTCGTCTTTCCTGACTTAGGCTCAAGTCAAGAGCAAGTAGATGCACTATGGGAAGCTATCTTCAAGGCCAACCGTATCTATGCTGATGATCCAATCGCGGCTTGGGATCAACATGTTGCAACCTTAGATCAGAAAGCCAAGTTCTTGAACGATACACAATTTGATGCCCTTCACTATACTGGGCCGGGGACTGACTTAGTCTTGGGCTTACCTAAGAACCATGTCTGGGAAAGTGCGGGCTCCCTTAACCGTAAAGGTGAAATCTTCATTGCTAACATGCCAACTGAAGAAGTCTTCACAGCACCTGATTTCCGTCGAGCTGAAGGCTATGTTTCGAGCTCTAAGCCATTGGCTTACGGTGGGACAGTCATCGAAGGCATGAAGTTTACCTTCAAGGACGGCCAAATTGTGGAAGTATCAGCTGAAAAGGGGGAAGAAACGCTCAAACGCCTGGTAGAAGAAAATGAAGGGGCTCGTGGCCTGGGGGAAGTTGCCCTAGTTGCCCATAAAACGCCTATTTCTCAATCAGGTATCACCTTCTTCAATACCCTCTTCGACGAAAATGCCTCCAACCACTTAGCAATTGGGCAAGCCTATGCGACTTCGGTTCAAGGCGGGACTGACATGAGCCAAGAAGAGTTGGCGCAAGCCGGTCTCAACCGTTCGATTGTCCATGTTGACTTCATGATTGGGAATGAACATATGGATATTGACGGAATCAAGGCAGATGGGACACGTGTTCCTATCTTCCGCAAGGGCGAATGGGCCTACTAAGCTAGAGAGGATGTAGAAGATGCCGACACACGATGCAAGCCAAGACCTTAGCCGTAAGATTAATCGGCGCCTGACCCGTAGTGGTTGGGTCTATATGCTAGGCCTAGTGGCTTTCCTCTTTGTAGCCATCTACGCCTTCAATCAACTCTTTCAATTGCCGATGAAGAAGAAGACGGCTGAAATTGAAAGTCTCAATAGTCGTATCGAAGAAATGGAGTCACGCTCTAGAACAGGTAGAGGCTAGCCTCTCCGTTGAAGTACCTTCAGAATAGGCCTTAGGCCATCAAACTTCATGAAAAGGAGCAAGGGAAATGGTAAAAGTTAAGAAAGCAGTCATTCCAGCTGCAGGTTATGGGACACGCTTCCTACCAGCCACCAAGGCCATGGCTAAGGAAATGTTACCAATCGTGGATAAACCAACCATTCAATTTATTGTGGAAGAAGCCATTGAAGCTGGGATTGAAGATATCCTAATCGTCACTGGTAAGAGCAAACGTCCCATTGAAGACCACTTTGACTCTAACATTGAATTGGAAGAACACCTACGTAAGCAAGGTAAGGATGATTTGCTGGAATTGGTTAAGCCAACCAATGTCAACCTTTTCTTCGTTCGTCAGTCCTATCCTAAGGGCTTTGGGGCATGCCATTCTGCAAGCCAAAGCCTTTGTAGGCAATGAGCCCTTTGTGGTCATGCTAGGGGATGACATTATGCAGGGCTCAGGAGCCCCTAACTAAACAATTGATTGATGTCTATGAGAAGACACATGCTTCTAACATTGCAGTCATGGAAGTGCCGCATGAAGAGACGTCTAAGTACGGGATTATCGCACCTGAGCGTGAGCTAGAAGATGGCATCTACAATGTTGAATATTTTGTAGAAAAGCCTAAACCAGAGGATGCCCCAAGTGACCTAGCCATTATTGGTCGCTACTTGTTGACGCCTGAGATTTTTGACATCTTAGAAAATCAAGCGCCTGGGTGCAGGTGGTGAAATTCAGTTGACCGATGCCATTGATACCCTCAACAAGACCCAAAGAGTCTTTGCTAAACGCTTTTGATGGCAAACGTTACGATATTGGTAATAAGTTAGGTTTCTTGGAAATGAGTATTGAGTATGGGCTCAAGCACCCAGAAATCAAAGAGGGTCTCCGTGACTATCTCTTAAACATTGCTGAGAATTTAGAATAATTAGATTAAGGGGTTGAAAGCTTGCTTTCAGCCTCTTTTCTTATGTCGGCTTTGGAGCCAGGGGGAAGCTAAGGATGGGATGTAAATAAATGTCGCAATAATTATCGCAATATTTTGAAGTTGCTCATAAACCCTTTCGTAGCTTGAAAGATAAGCGCGTTACTATCTGGTAACTAAATCTAAAAAAACTATAAAATTCTGATTTAGGACTCTCTCTTGGCCTTAAAATGTGCTATAATGAGACTGTTCAATAAAAATATGTAATAGGGGTGTTCCTATGGCAATTCTCGTAACAGGTGGGGCAGGTTATATCGGTAGTCATACCGTCGTGGAATTATTAGCTGCTGGCCATGAAGTTGTAATTGTTGATAATTTTTCTAATTCTAAAACCAGAAGTATTAAATCGTATTCGCCAAATCTCAGGTAAGGACTTTGCTTTTTACCAAGTGGATGTTTTAGACAAGGACGCCATGCGCCAAGTCTTCAAGGAAAATGATATTCAAGCAGTCATTCATTTCTCAGGCTATAAGGCGGTAGGGGAATCCGTTGCGGAGCCGATCAAGTATTACCACAATAACGTAGGTGGTGCCATCGCCTTAGTGGAAGTTATGAATGAATTTGGCGTGAAACATATCGTCTTCTCTAGTTCGGCAACCGTCTATGGGCTCAATAATCCGTCGCCTTTAACCGAAGATATGCCGACGCATACTGCTAACAGCCCTTATGGCTCAACCATGGTTATGAAAGAGCAGATTTTCCGCGACCTAGCGGCGTCAGATCCAGACTGGTCCATTACCATCTTGCGCTACTTTAACCCAATTGGCGCCCATGCTTCCGGTCGCATTGGGGAAGACCCACAAGGGATTCCTAATAACTTAATGCCTTATATTACCCAGGTAGCGGTCGGTAAATTACCTGCCCTCAGTGTCTTTGGGGATGACTACCCAACGCCTGATGGAACAGGGGTTCGTGACTACATCCACGTAGTGGACTTATCACTCGGTCACCTCAAGGCCTTAGATCGTAACTTGACGGTCAAAGGGGTCGAAACCTATAACCTAGGGACCGGCGAAGGCTATAGCGTCTTGGACTTAATCAAGGCCTTCGAAGAGGCCAATGGCATTAAGGTCAATTATAAGATTGTCGATCGCCGTCCTGGTGATGTGGCAACCTGCTATTCTGATGCTAGCCGGGCTAACCAACTCTTGGGCTGGTACGCTCAACGGAACTTGGTCGATATGTGCCGGGATTCTTGGAAATGGCAGAAAGAAAACCCACAAGGTTATGATGTTACCTCTCAAGCTTAAGATGGAGGACTGTTTTGAAAGAAAGACGTACAAAACGGTCAATGCCTTCTTCCTATTATGAGTACGATAATCGTAACTATCGGCGTAGTCGCCTGTTAGTGCTGATTATCTTCTTCTTGATGATTATTGGAGTAGTTTGTTTCTTCTATGTAAGTTTTGTCATACGAAACATCAGCTCAGCCTATGAACCTTTAGTTGAAGTGGTAAGTAGCTCAGCTAATGCTGAATCGAGCTTGCCAGAGCGTATTCGAGAGCGTAAACCCCTGACCCTCTTGTGGCTAGGTGTGGATGATAATGAATCGGGACGCTTGGTCTCAGAGGAGACACGTTTGATTAGCCTCAGTCTGCTGGAAGTAGGGCAAGGAGAGAGCACCCGACTACAGATTCCGAGTGAATCCACGCTTAAGGAAGGTGCTAGTCTACCAGCTGGTAAATTAGGTCAAGTTTTCATGATGAAACCATTACAATCAATTGAAAAAGCAACACATGAGTTGCTTAATGTGCCGATTGATTATACAATAGAAGTCAGGTTTTCTAAGCTTCGTCCCCTAATTGATCGATTGGGTGGCGTCACCTTAGTGCCTAAGCAAGATTTTGTCTTGGAAAATCGGCTCCTGGCCAAGGGCCAAGAGGTGAAATTGACAGGGCGTGAAGTCTATGTTTATTTGGCTCGTCAGACGGATGAGACCTCTCTCAGTCAAGGCCAAAGACAAATGGACGTCTTAGAAGGCCTTATCAATCATCTAGCTAATTGGCAGGAAGTGCCAAGCTTAGACCAGGAAGTTGCGCTTCTGCAAGAAGCCATTCGGACAGATATGACTTTCGATGAATTTCTGGACTTGTTCCGGGCTGGTTACTTCAGTCATATGACGGAAGCTCCTATGTCAATTGTCAATCTAGATGCCGACAGCCAGCATGTCTTGCTCCAACAGTTACAAGAGAAGTTGGAAAATAATTAAGGAATGTGATGGAATGACTAATAAAGTAAAACAATCGCGTAGCGAGCTGCACGGTTCTAAGAAGAAAAAATGGGGACTAGGTCGCTGGTTTCTTGTCTTCTTCTTCTTAGTGCTCTTAGCAGGTGCTGCCTATGCGGCCAAAATGTTATGGGATATTAACCACCTTGCTAATCAAGTCAGTCAGAATTCGACTGAGATTGGGAAGAGTGGTACCGTAGAGGTTAAGAAGATACGGCCAAAAGAGGCTTCTATTGAAACCGGCGATCCGATTAATATTCTTTTATTAGGGACAGACGATGATGGTCGTGGACGTGACACTAGCAAGGGCTATGTAGGGCGTTCTGACTCCATGATTATCTTATCCCTCAATCCAAAGACTCACACCACTAAGATGCTCAGCATCCCGCGGGATGTCTATACCGATATTCAGGGTCATGGCCAAGATAAGATTAACCATGCCTTTGCCTTCGGTGGCGTTGACTTAAGCATTGATACGGTTCAAAACTTCCTCAATGTACCAATTGACTACTATGCGGTGGTCAATATGCAAGGTCTGGAACAATTGATTGATGCCGTGGGTGGGATTGATGTCACGAGCCCAATTACCTTTACCTATCAAGAATCAAGCTTCGTAGCAGGCGAAACCAAGCATGTCGATGGTTGGAATGCCATGAACTTTGCTCGGATGCGCTATGATGATCCTGAAGGGGAGACCGGGCGTCAAAACCGGCAAAAACTGGTAATCAAGGCCTTGGTTGATAAGCTCTCCAATGTTGGGTCGATTGCCAACTACCCACAATTGCTGGAAGTTGTGGCTAAGAATGTTCAGACAAACTTAGACCTCAAACAGGCCCTTAATATCTATCAGAAATATTCGCCAGCTCTTCAAAATATCACCGCTATTCGCTTTGAAAATTTGGAAGATTTGATGTTGAATGAGATTTACTACTACTATGCACCTCTATCTTCCCGCCTTAAGGTGGCCAATGAGTTGCGTTTGAATTCTGGCTTAACACCAATTAGCGCCAGTCAACTTCATGATCCTCTTGGAGATACAGGAGGGCGACCACTGCGACGGTGTCCAAGACTTCTAAGTTGATTATCAATCAATATCCGACTGGTTTTACAGCAGAAGAACTGCAACAAGTATCCCAAACACAGGATAATGCGCAAAACTTTCGGCAGAATGAGTATTATAATCCAGTAGCACCAGCAACTGAGTATTATTATGAAGAGCCGGTTACACCACAACCAGTTCAGCCAGATCCTGTCCAACCGACAGTTCCGCCAGAAAATAGTGAGCAACCTAGTACGCCAGTTCAGCCAACACAACCAGTTCAACCGGTCACGCCTCCTGCTCAAGGTTCAGGTAACGGCCAAGGAACAGGTCAATAAAGTATTTTTATGCCTCGTCTATGACGAGGCTTTTTCTTATCCTTGTATACAAAAAAGACGACTCAGGAGTGAGACGTCTAAGAGAGTGTAGGTGCTTCATCAGCCCAAAGGCCATGGCAGTGGCTTGGGTGGGTCAAGGTTTATTTTACACGGAGAATTTGCTGGCTATCCAAGAGGAAATCCAGGCCGGAGTCGTAGCCATAAAACGGAAATGGCCATTGCTTAAGAGGCCAGTGACATAGACACGGCGTTCGCCCAGTTGGATTTTGCCGGCTTTATCATAATATTCGTAGGTGAGCGTCAAGGTTTCTTGACTGACATAATGCTGATGTAGACGCTCCAGAACAAGGTCCATAGGCATGATAAAAGCTTGAACATTCGCCTCTGATGTCGGAGCTTGGAAGAAGGGTTGTAACAATTGGCGAGTTGCCTTGGAAACATTGCTGAAGAGGGCGGGCATTGCTTTAGTATTTAATGAGAGTTCCATGGGGGATCATCCTTTCTATGCGAAATAATGTTCTTGCGAACACCTGTTCTATATCTCTAGTATACGAACATACGTTCATAATGTCAAGCACTTTTTTTCAAGGTATGGAAGGAGGAATGATTTTGCTATAAAAAACGGGATTGTTTTGGTATAATAGTAGGCGTATCCGAGTTATAGGAGGTGCAATTAAGTGTGAATACAACCATGAAAGAAATGCAGGCTATCGAGCGTGAAGCTGAAGCCTTAAGACGTGACTATCAAGAACAAGTAACTGCCTTAGGTCAAGTAGGTGAGGAAGAGTTGGCAGAGGTAATCGCCCAATTCGACCAAGTGACCCAAGGGCCCTAGTGGCAGAAGAAGAAGCCCAGTTAGAAGCACGTTATCAAGTCGCTCAAGAAGAATTAGCTTCAACCCAAGAGGCAAGTCAAGCCTTGGTTGAGCAAGTCTTGGCTGGCCAGCGTGAACACTGGCTCCAACACATTTTGACAAAGGTGGTAGACAATTATGGCCGTTAGTCCAATGCAGAAGATTACCTTGGTGACAAGCAAGGCCCTTCTGCCGGAATTACTGACTGTCCTTCAAGAAGATGGCCAGGTCCATCTCAATAACCTCAAGGTATTGGACGATTGGCAAGACCTTGAAGCCAATGAGCGAGGGATGTCTAAGCGGGAAGATGAGGCAGAAGCCGTCAATCTACTTCCCCAGCTTCAGAAACGTCAGGAAAAGGTGCAAAAGGCGCTGACCCTCTATCAACAGCATTTGCCTAAGAAGGGTCTCGTAGCCTCTCTAACCGAGGGACTGCCAGAATTGACCTTCCAAGAATTGGAAGCCCAAGGACGTCAGTTCAATGAACAATTAGCTGTTAACCGAGCAAGTCAGCTCAATAAGCGACTCAAGGATTTAGAAAAAGAAGCTCAGACCTTGCAAGCGGACTTGGCCCTCTTGACCCAATGGCAAAAGCTAGATGTCTTACCTCAAGGAGGCCAAGACCATCAAGTGGTCAATGTGGCAATAGGGACTGTGCCAGCAGATAGTATTGATCGTTACTACAAGGCTTTGGCAGCCTTTGCCAGACTTAGTGGTAAAAGCGAGTCTTCAGCAATCCCCAAGAAGTAGGGGTTGTGGTCTTTAGTCAGAAATTAAGCAGTCAAGCAGACTTCTTGGATAGTTTGGCACCTGCTTCCTTCCAGGCATTAGATTATCCTTTTGATCGCCTGCCTCAGGAGCAACTGCCACTGACCTCTGAACGACTCAAGACAGTGCAAGAAACCATCCAAGCTATTCGCCAAGAGTTGACCCAGTCTCAAGAGACGGTTGACCAACTCAAAGTTCAACTAGATTACTTAGCCAACCACAGTTTGCGTGAGGCAGCGAGCCAAAACGCTGGCTTAACTGAACATTTAGCGGCGGTTGAAGGTTGGACGGAAACACGCGCGACGGCGCATTTACAAGAGACGCTCAAGCAAGCTTTCAAAGGCTTAGTCGTTGTGAAAGTTGCTGATGCTAAGGATGAAGAGCTAGACCAAGTACCAATTAAATTACGTAACCATCCATTAGTGGCACCTTTTGAATCGGTGACTCGGATGTATGCCTTGCCTAAGTATAATGAAGTCGACCCAACGCCTTTCTTGGCTCCATTCTATTGGACCTTCTTCGGGATGATGGTAGCCGACTTGGGCTATGGTTTGCTGGTTATGTTAGCAACCGCAATTGGTCTCTGGTTGATTAAGGGGCGTGAAAGCCTAAGAACGACCTGTAAGTTCTACTTCTCTCTAGGGTCTATCTACTGCTATCTGGGGGGCTATTTATGGGTCAGCCTTTGGCTTTAACCTACCATTTAAATTAATTGATACCAATACAGATGTCACGACCATCTTGCTGATTTCTGTCGGGTTAGGGTTCCTACAAATCATGACTGGACTCTTCCTCAATACCTACCAGAAAGCTAAGCGGCGTGACTTCCATGAAGCTTACGCCAATGGTTTGGCTTGGATTTTCATCTTGCTAGGCTTAGTCGCTATGATTCTGGGACCAATGATTCCAGGCGCAGCTTGGTTAGGCACAGTTGGTCAAATCCTAGCTGCCGTCAATGCTATTGGGATTGTCCTCAGCTCCGTCATCAAGGCTAAGAGCCTAGGAGGACTGGGTTCAGGTCTCTATAATCTCTATGGGGTTTCTGGTTACATTGGGGACTTTGTCTCTTATACACGTCTCATGGCCTTGGGTTTGTCAGGCGGGAGTATTGGGGCGGCCTTTAACACCATTGTGGCCTTTTTACCAGTATGGGCACGCTTTAGCATTGGGCTCTTTGCTCTTTGTGCTCTTGCACGGCCTTAACATCTTCCTGTCCATGCTGTCAGGATATGTCCACGGCGCTCGTTTGATGTTCGTCGAATTCTTCGGTAAGTTCTACGAAGGCGGCGGTCAGCCATTCCAGCCCCTGGCACCAGTCAATCAAAACGTTCAAACAAAAGTAAAATCGGAGGAATAATTACATGGAACATTTAGCTGCTTACTTTACAGAATACGGGGGCGCCTTCTTTGCTGGCTTAGCCATCGCTATCGCTGTTATCTTTAGTGGGATGGGCTCTTCACGTGGGGTCGGGACTGCCGGTCAAGCCGCAGCCGCTTTATTGAAAGAAGAACCAGAAAAATTCGCCCAAGCCTTAATCTTACAACTCTTGCCTGGTACTCAAGGCCTTTATGGTTTCGTTATCGGCTTCTTCATCCTCTTGCGTATGTCTGCTGGGGTTAGCCTAGCAACTGGTTTGGCCTATGTTTTCGTAGCCTTGCCAGTAGGGGTAGTGGGTTACTTCTCTGCTAAGTACCAAGGGAATGTGGCGACTGCTGGTCTTCAAATCTTAGCGAAAACGTCCTGAACATGTCATGAAAGGGGTCATCTTAGCGGCCATGGTAGAAACCTACGCGATTTTGGCCTTCGTTGTATCCTTCATGCTCTTAACCAACGTTCAATAGACGCTGGGGAGGAGGTCCTAATATGAGTGAAATGGAATCCTTGCGTCAAGCTATCTTGGCGCAGGTGACAGAAGAAGGAGAGGCCTTGCTCAGACGGGCGCGTCATGAACACCATGACTTGCTAGAAAAAGGCTGAAGCACAAGCAATGGCGGAACGTGATCGTCATCGCCAACAGGCCTTGAATCAGGTGCGTAGTCGCTACCAACAACAATTACAACAAGTAGACTATCAGAAAGCGTCAAGCTAAATTGACTGCCAAACAAAAAGTCTTAACAGAACTTTTCACTGAGGCTTTGGCTCGGATGGAAGCCTGGGACAGCCAGCAAATCTGGCAGTTCATGGAACCTGTCCTCAAACCAATTTACTGGCCAAGCCTTTGAATTAGCGCTAGGTGAAGACACACAAGCTAAGTTCAGCCAAGACCAACTGGATCAACTGCAAGCGCGTTATCCAGATATGGCTCTGCGGGTGCCTTTGCGCCATGAAACAGGCTTTGTCATCACCCTAGGCCGGATTGAATACAACTATCTCTTCCGCGAATTGTTAACCGCTATCTATGAAGAGGAAGGCTATCAAATTGCCAATCAAATTTTTGCTGACTAAAAAGGAGGCTAGGACATGACGGTTCATGACTATTCTCAACTGAATACAGCCATTAGTGTCAAGGAACAAAGCTTGCTCAGTCGGGCTAACCTAGTCCAACTGCTGAATGCTGTCGATGATGAACAGCTAGCTCTTTATCTAGAAGGCACACCCTATAGTGTTCCTTTGGCCGAGATTCGGCAACACGATGTCTTAGACCAGACTATTATGAAGGCTCTGGCGGCGGACTATGCTTTTGCTTACCAACAATGTCCAGACCCAAATCTGGTCAATGTTTTTGGGCTCAAGTATGTCTACCATAACCTTAAGCTCTTCCTAAAAATGCGGGCCATTGGTCGTGACTTGTCACATCTTCTGATTCCTATTGGTCCCTATCCCTTGGAGGCGCTCAAGCATTTGAGCCTGACCCTAGAGTCTGATTTATGTGATCCCTTGATTGTGGAAGAAGTGGCTCAGACTTGGTCAGAGTATAAGGACTATGAGAACACGGTCGCCATTGATATGGGGATGGATTCAGCCTATTTCCGTCATTTGCGGGTCATTGCTGATCAAAGCGACTTGCCGCTCCTGCAAGAATTAGTGGATGCCAAGATTGACTTTTTCAATGCCATTACGGCCTTGCGTGCCTTGGCTCAAGACAAGCCAAACAGTTTTGCCTATCAATTAATGTCTCGTAAGGGGACTAAGCGACCTAAGGAAATCTTGCATTTGGCTAAAGACGGCCAGTTAGCAAGTTGGTTTAATGCCTTTAATGCCTTGCCCTATACCAAGGTTTTTGATTCCTATGTCCAAGCGATGCAATCAGGCAAGATTCAAGCCAGTCAGATGGAACAACTTCAAGATCTCTACTTGACGCACTTAGTCAATAGTGCCTCCCTAGATGCCTTGTCTGGTGGACAGATTTTAGCGTTATCTGAATGGGCGTGAGATGGAAGCAGTGAATCTGCGTTTGATTCTCCTTGGTCGAGCCAATGGCATTGCCAAAGAAGCCATCGAAGAAAGGATGCGACTGGGTTATCATGACAACTAAATCTTACAAAATTGCCGTAGTCGGCAACCATGATGCCATTCTGCCTTTTCAAATGATTGGGTTTGACATTTATCCTGTCCGCCAAGTAGAGGGACTGGGTCGCCTCTTGGCGCAGTTAGCTAAGGATAACTACGGCATTATTTACCTGACAGAAGATTATGCTCAAGAAATTCCAGAAGTTCTGGCACATTACCAAGGACTCGTAACACCGGCTGTTATCTTGATTCCAACCCATAAGGGGAGCCTAGGAATCGGTAAACAACAGATTCAAGACAATGTTGAAAAAGCAGTCGGCCAAAATATCTTGTAAAGGAGGGGTTTGCTTGAAAGAAGGAAAAATTATTAAAGTATCAGGCCCTTTAGTGGTCGCTGATGGAATGGAAGAAGCCAATATTCAAGACATTGCCGCGTTGGGCATCTGGGCTTAATTGGTGAAATTATCGAGATGCGGGGCGACCAAGCCTCCATCCAAGTCTATGAAGAAACGTCGGGCTTAGGCCCAGGTGAGCCAGTGGCTTCAACTGGTTTACCCCTGTCTGTTGAGCTAGGTCCTGGTATGATGTCTCAGATGTTTGACGGGATTCAACGGCCCCTAGAACGTTTCCGTAGCCAAACAGAAAGTGACTATCTCATTCGTGGGGTAGCCCTCCCTGTCCTAGACCGTGAACGCAGCTGGCATTTTATCCCTCAAGTTCAAGTAGGGGAAGCTGTTAAAGCCGGTCAAATTCTAGGTTATGTTCAAGAAACAGATTTAATCCAGCACCGTATCATGGTGCCGAATGGCATTTCAGGGCGCTTGACGGCCATTGAAGAAGGCGACTATCGGGTGACGGACACCGTCTACCAAATTGAAGGTAAAGACGGCCAAGTCTTCCAAGGTAGCTTGATGCAAAAGTGGCCAGTTCGTAAGGGACGTCCTTTTGCCCGTAAGTTGATTCAGTCGAACCGATGATTACGGGTCAGCGGGTAATTGATACCTTCTTCCCTGTAACCAAAGGGGGAGCAGCGGCTGTTCCAGGACCATTCGGGGCCGGTAAAACAGTGGTGCAACACCAAATCGCTAAGTTTGCTAACGTGGACATCGTCGTTTATGTTGGTTGTGGTGAACGTGGGAATGAGATGACGGACGTCTTGAACGAATTCCCTGAATTGATTGACCCAGCCAGTGGTAAGTCCATCATGGAACGGACCATTCTGATCGCCAATACCTCCAACATGCCGGTGGCGGCGCGTGAAGCCTCTATTTATACAGGGATTACCATTGCCGAATACTTCCGTGACATGGGGTTATTCCGTTGCCATTATGGCGGACTCAACCTCTCGTTGGGCTGAAGCCCTGCGGGAAATGTCCGGTCGTCTGGAGGAAATGCCAGGGGATGAAGGCTATCCAGCTTACCTAGGGAGCCGAATTGCGGAATACTATGAACGGGCAGGTCGTGTAGAGGTCTTAGGGTCTGGATTAGAAGGGACCATCACCGCTATTGGGGCCGTTTCGCCTCCAGGTGGGGATATCTCCGAGCCAGTTACCCAAAACACCTTACGTATTGTTAAAGTTTTCTGGGGCTTAGATGCTGGTTTGGCGCAACGTCGTCACTTTCCCATCGATTAACTGGTTGAACTCTTACTCGCTCTATAGTGATGAAGTGGGTCAATATATTGACCAAACGCAGCAAGTCGATTGGGCTGCTAAGGTCACCAAGGCTATGAACCTGCTCCAAGAAGAGAGTGAATTGGAAGAAATCGTGCGTTTAGTTGGGGTAGATTCCCTATCGCCAAAAGACCGCATGACCCTCAATACGGCGCGGATGATTCGGGAAGATTTCTTGCAACAGAATGCCTTTGATGAAGTCGATACTTATACATCTTTTGCTAAGCAATATGCTATGTTGACCAACATTCTGCGCTTCCACGAAGTGGCGCAAGAAGCCTTGGTTTTAGGTGCTTATTTCCATGAAATCATGTCTGGAACCGTGGACTTGCGGGACCGTATTGCCCGGAGCAAGTTCATTCCTGAAGCGGAGCTAGATCGTATTAAGGCTCTAGCCCAAGAAATTGACTCAAGTATCCATCAAATCTTAGCCCAAGGAGGTGAACTCGATGGCAGTCATTAAAGAATACCGCACGGTCAGTGAAGTAGTAGGCCCCTTAATGTTGGTTGAAGACGTCCAAGGAGTTCGCTTTAACGAACTGGTGGAAATCCGCCTACATAATGGTGAGTTCCGCCAAGGGCAAGTCTTGGAAGTCCAAGAAGACAAAGCCTTGGTCCAACTCTTTGAAGGTTCGGCTGGTATTAACCTAGCTAGCGCCAAGGTACGGTTTACTGGTAAACCCCTGCATTTGGGGGTTTCGGAAGACATGGTCGGCCGTGTCTTCAACGGCATGGGGGAAGCCATCGATGGTGGCCCAGACCTCATTCCTGAACAATACCTTGACATTGATGGTCAGGCTATTAACCCGGTTGCGCGGGATTATCCGGATGAATTCATTCAGACTGGGATTTCGGCCATTGACCACCTCAATACCTTGGTTCGGGGGCAGAAATTACCTGTCTTCTCAGGTTCAGGTCTGCCTCATAAGGAATTAGCCGCACAGATTGCCCGTCAAGCAACTGTACTTAACTCAGATGAAAACTTCGCCGTAGTCTTTGCCGCTATGGGGATTACCTTTGAAGAAGCGGAATTCTTTATGAATGACCTGCGTGAAACAGGTGCTATGGACCGTTCCGTCCTCTTCATCAACTTAGCCAACGACCCAGCTATCGAGCGGATTGCAACTCCTCGGATTGCCCTGACGACAGCAGAATACTTGGCTTATGAGAAGGATATGCACGTTCTGGTTATTATGACCGACATGACCAACTACTGCGAAGCCTTGCGTGAAGTCTCGGCAGCACGTCGGGAAGTACCAGGTCGTCGTGGTTATCCAGGTTATCTCTATACCAACCTGTCTACCCTCTACGAGCGTGCTGGGCGGATTATTGGTAAGAAGGGTTCTGTTACCCAAATTCCAATTTTGACCATGCCAGAAGATGACATTACCCATCCAATTCCTGACTTGACTGGTTATATCACCGAAGGTCAAATTATCCTGTCACGGGACCTCTATAATAGTGGTTACCGGCCACCAATTAACGTGCTCCCATCCCTGTCCCGTCTTAAAGATAAGGGGTCAGGTGAAGGTAAGACCCGTTACGACCATGCGCCAACCATGAACCAGCTCTTTGCAGCTTATGCGACTGGTAAGCAGGCTAAGGAATTAGCCGTCGTTTTAGGGGAGTCTGCTCTGTCGGATGTGGACCGTAAATACATTGAGTTCACCAACCGTTTTGAAGAAGAGTATATCAACCAAGGTTTCTATACTAACCGTTCAATTCAAGAAACCTTAGACTTGGGTTGGGAATTGCTTTCTATCTTGCCACGGACAGAACTCAAGCGGATTAAGGATGATATGTTGGATACCTTCCTTAAACCAGCAGAATAGGGGGATGGAAGATGGCGCGCTTAGATGTCAAACCGACCCGGATGGAACTTAATAACCTCAAGGATCGTCTGAAAATCGCCAGTCGTGGCCACAAGCTCCTCAAGGATAAGCGGGATGAATTGATGAGACAGTTCATTGAATTAATCCGGCAGAACAACCAACTTCGTCAGAAGGTGGAAGGGAACTTAGTTGAAGGCATGCAAGACTTCGTATTGGCTAAGTCGGTAGAGAGTGATGCTATGGTGCAGGAACTCTTTGCCGTACCATCCAAGGAAGTGGCCCTAGAAATTCGTCAGGACTCCATCATGAGTGTGGCGGTGCCTAAACTCTTCGCAGATGTCAAGGAAGCAGCCAATGCCAGTGAAGTACCTTACTCTTATGTCGGGTCCAAACAGCGAAATGGACCAGGCTATTGGCTCGATTACGGCCTCCCTAGACGACCTCTTGAAGTTAGCGGAAATCGAGAAAACTTGCCAACTCATGGCAGATGAGATTGAAAAAACGCGTCGCCGTGTTAATGGTTTAGAGTATCAGATTATTCCGCAGTTAGAAGAGACCATTTACTATATCGAAATGAAGCTTGAAGAAGCCGAACGGGCCAACCTGATTCGGATGATGAAAGTGAAGAATATGTAAGCCTAAGAGGCTGGGAACCATCCCAGCCTCTTTTGTCGTGTGTAGACTTAGACACATATTTTTAAAGATTTCCTTATCGCCAGAGGTCATCCATTTAGTTTGATGGGTATTTGTGATAGAATAGAAGTAAGCGTATTAGAAAGTCTAGTTAAGGAATGAATGTCATGAAAGATTTACCAATTGGCTTTATCGATTCAGGTTATGGGGGCCTGACAGTCGTCAAGCAGAGCCTCAAGCAACTGCCTAATGAATCCATTATTTACTTGGGGGACAATGCCCGTTGCCCATATGGACCACGGTCCATGGAAGAGGTTAAGGATTTTATTTGGCAGTTAAGCCGTTTCCTGCTTAAAAAGGCATTAAGATGCTAGTCATTGCCTGCAATACCGGGACAGCTGCAGCCTTGGAAGAGATTCGCCAGACCTTGGACATTCCAGTGGTCGGGGTCATTCATCCTGGTAGCCGGGCTGCCATTGAGCGGACAGAAAATAACCATATTGGAGTTATCGGGACCCAGGGGACCATTGCAAGTAACCTTTATGAACGGGTCATGAAGGATAAGGCAGACTATCTGCAGGTTACGAGTGTGGCCTGCCCAAGCTTTGTCCAATTAGTAGAAAATCACCAGCTTAATAGCCCTCTGGCCTGGCAACAGGTTAGAGAAAGCTTAAGTGCCTTTGACCAGACAGGGATTGACACTCTGGTCATGGGCTGCACCCATTATCCCCACCTCAAGCCACTGATTCAGGCGGTCATGGGGCAAGGAGTGACCTTGATTGATTCAGGGGTAGAGACCTTGAATGAGGTCAGCATGCTCTTAGACTATTTTGGTTTGAGTCGCAGTGCCAAAGACGCGCAGATTCAGCCACCAAGCCAGCATTTCTATACGACAGGGGATGCAAAGCAATTTGCTCAGTTCGTGACTGCTTGGTTGGAACAAGCAGAGCCAAGCATCGGTCAGTGCCAAATTGAAGGAGATGAGATTCTTGAAGTTAGTCATCGCAACGCAGAATAAAGGCAAAGTAGCCGAATTTGAACGTCTTTTGGGGCCTAAGGGCATTGAAGTTGTCTCGCTTTTAGACTATCCTGATTTACCAGAGGTTGAAGAGACAGGGGATAGCTTCGAAGCCAATGCCCGACTCAAGGCAGAAAGCATTGCTAAGCTTTTGAATTTACCAGTCTTAGCAGATGATTCGGGTCTAGTAGTACCTTATCTAAATGGTGCGCCTGGCATCTATTCGGCTCGCTATGCCGGCCAACCTAAGTCTGACCAAGCCAATATTGACAAACTCTTGCGGGAAATGAGCCAAGCCAGTGGGGACCAACGTCAGGCCTACTTCGTCACTTGCCTAGTATTGGCCTCGCCTAACCATGACAGCCATGTCGTAGAAGGGCGGGCCTATGGGACTATTGCTCTGGAGCCAAGTGGAGATTCTGGCTTTGGCTATGACCCAGTTTTCTATGTGGACCAAGAAGGGGCTACCTTTGCTCAAATCCCACTAAGTCGTAAGAACCAAATCAGCCATCGGGCCAATGCCATTAAGGCCCTCCTGGCTAGCCTACCTGAATGGCTTGAGGTGACAGCATGAAAATCTTATTAATGAGTGACAATCATGGCCGTTGGCCTAAAGTCCATGAATTAGTGGAGTATTACCGGCCACAAGTTGATCTTATTCTGCATTGTGGTGACTCAGAGTTTGCCCCTGATGATCCCGTCTGGGAAAAAGGTAGATGCGGTGGTAACCGGTAATAACGACTATGACCCAGAATATCCGGATGAACTGATTATCAACACTCGCCAAGGGTCGTATTTTCCTGACGCATGGCCATTTCCACAATGTCTACTTTAATAGCAAACGGATGGTCAAGGCGGCTCATGACAATCACTGCCAGTTTGCCTTCCACGGCCATACCCATGTGGCCTATGCCAAGATTGAGGATGGCGTCTTGCTCTGCAATCCGGGTAGCCTTAACTACTCACGGGGCTCCTTACCTTATCGGACCTATGCCATCCTAACTTTTGAAGCTCAAACTGTTAAAGTTGAGTTCTACGATGATGACAAACATCGCTTGGATCAGTTGACCCAAGTTTTTGATCGAAAATTTACTTGAGGAGGCTGGACATGATACATCCCAAAATTGAAGCCTTAGTGGCTAGCAAGATGCTGGACTTCATGATTCCAGCGGATAATGTTGCCAATGTGATTGACCAACATACCCTAAGTACCGGGCTTTTAATCTTAACCCAGTCCAACTATACCATGATTCCGGTTTTGTCAGCCGAGTCTAAGTTGATGGGGGTCATCTCCATGTCCATGATCATCAAAGCCGTCATGACGGTAGATGCCATTGAAATGGAGCGCCTGGACGAGCTGAGGGTTCGTGATGTTATGCTGAGTCAACCGGTGCGTGTCCAAGCTAATTGTCATTTAGCGGATGTGCTCAACTACTTAATTGACCAGAACTTTGTCTGTGTGGTGGATGGGGATAACCGTTTCTTAGGCATTATTACTCGTAAGAACGTTATGCAGCGTCTAACCCACCTTCTGCATTTGACTTCCAATCCTGGAGAGGTGGCTCGCCTTATTAAACTTTTCGAGACTGCTGAGGCAGTGGTCTAGCAAAGGGGGCAGACAGAGACAGTGGATGTCTTCAACCAAATTAGTCATTTAGCCTGGCAGGAAATTCTCAACCGGCTCTGGCAATTCTTCCTAGTAACGGTCATCTTTTGGCTGGGGAGAGGCTTGGTCAATCGCTTTTTCGAATCTAGATTGCGCCACAAGGTCTTTCAGGTAGCACCTAAGACTTCACCTCAAAGACTCCAGACCATTTGGACCATTACTAAGAATGCTATTAACTATGCCTTTTATTTCTTCTATGTCTATGCTGTTCTAGGTATCCTAGGTTTTCCAGTTTCAACCTTAGTAGCCGGGGCCGGGATTGCCGGGGTAGCCGTCGGGTTAGGGATCAAGGACTTCATTACCGATGTGGTCAATGGCTTCTTCATTATTTTGGAGGGCCAATACGAAGTAGGTGAAGAAGTCAAAATCGGGGACATTCGAGGCAAGGTCCAGACGGTGGGAATTCGGACGACCATTATCCAGGGAACCAGTGGCAATCGCTACTATATTCCAAATGGAGATATTAGTATTGTCAATAACCTTAGTCGGGAGAACCGCCAAATCGTCATTGATTTACCCATTACGGACCAGACCCAGCTGGAAGACTTGGCCCATCAGGTTCAAGTCATAACGGAGGGGCTGAGCCAGGACTATGCAGAGGATTTAACAGCTGAACCGGTTATTAGCGGTGTGGTCAAGGATACGACCACAGGGAAATTTTATTATCAGATTTCCTTCTATGTGACCAACGGTGCTCAGGGGCGGTTGACAGGGGCATTTTATTTCCGCTATTTGACTCAGCTTCAACAGGCTGGGATTCATCTCTTGGATTAAGTGCTTACCTTGTTCTCCTCTTAGAATCGTGGTATGATAAGAATAGTAAAGTTTAACGTGAAAGGATTTGAGGCAGAATGGAATGGACAAGCATTGCGGCCTTGATTGCGGCGCTAGCCTTTGCGCTATTAGTCCTCTTTCTGTGTTGGACCTTAATTGGTTTCAACAAAATCATGAAAGAAGTTAAGCAAACGGTGGTCGAGGTCAATGATTCCATCAAAATCATTACCAAAGATGTGGACCAACTCTCAATTGAAGTGGAAGGACTTCTTAATAAGTCCAATAGCTTGGTTGACGATCTGAATGGCAAGTTAGCACAAACTGACCCGCTCTTCAAGGCCGTAGGCGATTTGGGGACTTCAGTCAGTGGCGTACAGGCTTCTACTCGTAAGGTGACCCAATCCTTCAAGGCAGGCCACTTCTTAAAACGTGTGACACCTTTTGGCAACCGTAAGCAAGAAGCAGAAAGCTAAGGCATCAGCAGCAGCGGGTGTCAAACCGACGACGCCTACAGCTGACAAGCCTAAGCCTAAGGCGACCGGATCACAGTTGGATTACCTAATCCAGAAAGAAACCGTCACACACGGCGGGCGAAATTACACTAAAGAAATGAGGTATGTAGCATGTCAAGAAAATCAGGATTTTTTGCAGGTTTAGTATGGGGGAGCCTTGTAGGGGCTGCCGTAGCCCTCTTGTATGCCCCAAAGGCAGGGAAAGAATTGCGGGAGGACTTGACTGAGCGTGCTCATGAATACAAGGACTTAGCAGGTGAACGTTTTGTTGAATATCGCGACCTGGCCTTAGAACGGGCAGGGGAGTACCGCGATTTAGCAGTCGAAAAAGGGGTTAACTTCTATGATGCGGCTAACAGCAAGACGGAAGAAATCCGGGTGAGCTTAGCTAAATCAGCCCAAGAACTCAAGGACCAATTAGTTCACGCTACCTTCCCTTCAAAACAAGAGGAAGTAGCGGAAGATGCTGAGACGGTTATTACGGAGTTCAAGGAAGCCTTAGAACAACAAGCTAACCAAGCAGAAGAAGCCTAAAAATCTTAACTGGAAACGGCGATATCGTTTCCAGTTTTTTGATGGGTAAAAGTCCTGATAAGAAAGCGTTTTGAAATACAAAATGGCAATTGAAAGCCCCCCTGACATATGGTACACTTAGCAAAGGAATAATCCATCAGCACCAGACGGTGCGATTTTCATTATCAAAAGGAGTTATGTAATATGTCATTAGGCGTACGTTTATTTGCAGAATTTTTAGCCACTGCCATGTTAATCGTCTTAGGTAACGGGGCTGTTGCCAACGTTGACTTAAAAGGCACCAAAGCGGGTAGCGGTGAAGGGAGCTCACGGTTGGAACCTGATTGCGATCGGTTATGGTTTTGCGGTTATGATGCCAGCTATGATCTTCGGTCACGTCAGCGGTAACCACATCAACCCAGCTTTCACCCTCGGTTTGGCTATCAATGGTAACTTCCCATGGGCAGAAGTTGTGCCTTACATTGTGGCTCAATTCTTAGGGGCAATGTTCGGTCAACTCTTAGTAGTGGCAATGTACAAGCCTTACTATGATCAAACAACCAACCAAGCACACATCTTGGGGACTTTCTCAACGGCTAACGCTGCTAACAGCCATTTGAACGGTTTTGTGGGCGAATTTATTGGTTCTTTCATCCTCTTCTTCGCAGCAGTAGGGATTACCAAAGGGCAAATGTTCGCTAACAACCCAGGTTTGGCTCACTTAGCGCTTGGTTTCTTGGTATGGGCTTTGGTTATCGCAGTCGGTGGGACCAACCGGTCCAGCCCTCAACCCAGCTCGTGACTTAGGTCCACGTTTGGTTCACCAATTCTTACCACTTAAGAACAAAGGGGATTCTAACTGGTCTTACGCTTGGGTACCAGTACTTGCGCCCAATCTGTGCTGCCATTTTAGCAGTCTTTGTATTCAACACTTTCTTCTTAGTTAAAATAAAGAACCTTTTTAGAGGCTGGGATACTCCCAGCCTCTTTGCTTGTCTAGTAATCAGTCAACCTTAGTTGGTTGCGTAGTTAAGCACTGTTTGCCTAGCTGGGAGTGACTCCCGTTGGGCTTCGTGGTATAATGAAGGTGGAGGTGTCTTATGAGTGAATTAAGCCGTTGGATTGAAGCCTGTGAGGAATGTCAATCCCTAGACCAAGTGAATAGTGTCTTAGAAGGAGCACTCCTAGAGGCACCAGATGATAGCCCAAACCTATCAGGGTCTGCTAGATTTATCGGATTACTTTGCTAAGCGGGGCTATCGGGAGTGGCAAGTCTGGCTCTTAGACCAGCTCTATCAGCTGACTCATAAGAAAAAGGTTGCTTATTACCTGGCTAAGGCCTGCTTCCAGCTGGCTGATTATCCCAGTGCCTATGAATGGTTGAGCCGGGCCAAGACAGACCAAGCCGTCTTTCTTGTCCAATGGTTAGAGGCTCAGATTCTCTTTGAACTGGGGCAAGTAAAGGCCTGCCAGAAGGTATTACAGGACTTAATTCAAACCTATCCGACTCGATTTGAGCCCTATCAACTGCTAGCTCAAGCCAAGATTGAAGAGGGGGACTATAGCAAGGCTAAGGCACTACTATCAAGTCTTGCTAGACTACTTTTCAGATAAGGTGGACCGAGCCTTTGATTCGGCAACGGCTTCTGGCTTTAGCTTTAGAAGATGAGATGATTCAGCTAGAATGGATTCAATCCCTAGTAAGTTGGGAAGACCTGCCACTGGTTAGTGCTGAAGATTACTACCTCTTGGCCTTGGCCTATCAAAAGGCGGGGCATCTGGCTCTCGCTTATGAGGCTGCTCAACAAGCTCTTGCCCTGGACTCAGATTCCGTGGACATCCACTACTTAGCGGCAGAATTGGCTTTGGGCCTGGGACACCAAGCTAGCTTGAGGGAAAATCTTGACTGGCTCTTTCAAGTGACCCTGGCAGATGATGGGACGCATGGCGGATTATCTGGCCTTATGCCAGGCCATTGACTATCTGACACCAACCATTAAGGACAAGTTGCTGGATGCCTATCTGCTCCAAGAAGATGAGGACTTGACCTATGCCATTGCCACCTATCTGATTGCTTGGTTAGCTCAGCATGAGGGCGCCCAGGCAGCCTTAGAGGTCTTAGATAGCATGGCGCCTGACTTTCCCAGATCCCGAGTATCTGTCTTGTCTCTATGCACCGCTCTATGCTGAACTAGACCAGCGGGATCAGGCTCAAGCCGCCTATCAAGAGGCCTTGGACCTGATGGCGGGAGACCAGGATTTTTGGTTACAAGCCCGTCAGTATTTTGAGGCTTGGGGCTTAGACCGAGAAGTCGCTACTTTAGACCGGATTTTGGCGGAAGCAGACCATGAGTCTCAGGATATAGAGGTGTAAAGATAAGTCCAGGAAAGGAGAACACACTGTGATTAATAAGCATCAACGTAAACGTCAGTTTATTGCTTGGCTCTTGCAGCATTATCGGCATGCCAACCCAACGGTTAATTATTTTTTAGAGTTTTTAATGGTTCAGCCTGATTATATTCAATATGTTGAGTTCTCGGATCAAGTCGAATATGCCAGTCACGGTGTCTATATCTCCTATGTGGAGCAGACGGCAGTGCCTTTCCGTTACTATAAGGAAGGCAAATCCTACAGTTCTTGTGAGCAGGCTTTCCATGATTTGAGACTTAATACTCAGGGCGTGCAACCCGTTACTTTTTACATCGAACTTAATATCCCTGACTATGTAGCGACCCTCTACCGCTATGATCTCTTTTTACTCAACCGGATTATTTACCTGAAGATAGTGCCTTTTTGGATCAATTGGAAATGGGACTGACTCAGGTTACCCGCCAAGTCAGACGCAAGCAATTGAAGGAGCAGGTCGACCTAGCTTTAGATCAGGGAGCTTTTGATATCGTCAATCAACTATTAAATCAACTGGAGGAACTAGAAGGGCATGACCAAGACTATTAATCTCAATAATCCCTTGTTTCAGACGGCCATGCCCCTCCTAGAAGCCATTGAGTCTCATGGTTATGAGGCTTATTTTGTTGGCGGTCTGCGTGCGTGATGCCCTCTTAGGCAAGGAAATTCATGATATTGACATTGCAACCAGTGCGACACCGGATGAAATCCAAGGGATTTTTCCGGTCACTTTTGATGTGGGCAAGAAGCACGGGACCATTGTAGTGGTCTACAAGAAAGAAAACTATGAAATTACCACCTTCCGAACGGAGGGGACCTATAGTGATCGGCGCCGGCCTGACCAGGTGAACTTTGTTCGCAATTTACGCGAGGATACGCTGAGACGGGACTTCACCATTAATGCCTTGGCTTTGGACCGCTTAGGCAGGGTCTATGACTACCATGGCGGCGAGCAGGATCTACAAGCCGGCATTATCCGCGCTGTCGGGACTGCCCTGGAACGTTTCGATGAAGATGCTCTGCGCATGATGCGGGCCCTGCGCTTTGCTAGTCAATTAGGCTTTGAGATTGAGGCCCAGACCTTTGAGGCTATTGGCCAACTAGCCCCTAACTTATCCTATGTGTCCATTGAGCGCATTCGGATTGAACTCAGTAAGCTCATGCAAGGTGATTATCTAGGGACAAGCTATAAAGCCTTGACTGAATCTGGTCTTTGCGCTTATTTATTGAGCATGGAGCAAGTAGATGCCTTATCTGTCTGGCAGCAGGTCTATGAGACCCTAGCTGCTCAAATTGCTGCAGGGCTAGCGCGTGACGAACGTTTGGTTTGGTGGGCCTTAGTTAAGGCCTTGGGCTTGGATTCTGCTCAGGCGCGAGTCTTTTTACGTGACTGGAAGCACAGCAATCCTTTCATTAAGGACGTCAGCGACTTATTGGACTTAGATCAAGCCTTTGCAGCAGGCCCACTGGATGCCTGGCAACTTTATCAGATGCCAGCCCATGTTTTGGCTATTTATGAGACCTATGCCTACCATCAAGCTTGGTTGAGCCAATCGAATCAACTGACCCAGGCTAAGGCCCAATTGCCGCTTGCCAGTCGGTCGGATTTGGCCATTAATGGGCAAACAGGTCATGGAGGCGCTAGGCTTAAGCCGAGGCAATGCCGGACTTGGTCGCCTACTTTTGGAGCTGGAGCGCCAGGTCGTCATGGGGGATTTGGCTAATGACCCAGCTGGCCTCTTGGCCCAAGCTCAAGCGTTAGGAGCTGATTATCTTGAAAGCTAAAGGACTAAGAATTGCGGTTGTCGATTTAGAGACAACGGGCTCTCACCTAGATCAAGGTGATCAAATTATCCAAATAGGGGCTGTCCTGATTGAAGATGGACAAGTCCTAGCCCAACACAGTATGTTACTCAATCCTGAGCGAGACATTCCCACTCATATTACGGCCATCACAGGCATTCAACCAGACCAGGTTCAGGATGCGCCGACCTTTAGCCAGGTGGCAGGCCTCTGGTATGAGCGACTCAAAGACTGTTTCTTTGTGGCCCACAACCTAGGCTTTGACTTGACCTTTTTGCAGGCCAAGTTTGCCGAACAAGGCTTGGACTTTCAGCCACCTGCCTTGGACACTGTCCAGTTAGCTAAAATCTTCCTGCCACAGGCACCGGGTTTTAACTTGCAGGATTTGAGCCAGTTCTTTGGCTTGAACTTCCAAGACGCCCATGATGCCTTGGGGGATGCCCGGATGACGGCCCATTTGTTGGATGTTTTGGCCCATCAGGCAGCTGATTTAGACTATGGAACCAAACTGGCCTTGCAAGCAATTTTTAAGGCCTTGCCCTATCAAGCTAGCCAATTTCTTAACCAAGCTAACAGCTTTTATTGCCAAGTGAGTTGGCCGGAAGGGCAGGGTGACAGTCAATCCCAAGCTAGTCATGCTAGCCTCATTAGCGCCAAGCAAAGAACGGCGGTAGCCTACTGGCAAGAAGCCGGTCAGGATAAATCACCCTTAGTGCTAGAAGCTCAGGCCCGTCAGGACCATCAAGGCTTGGCATTGGCTCTACTCCATGCTTGGCGCCAAGAAGGGGACAAGGCCCTGCTAGTTTTAGAAAATGAGGGTCAAATCAGCCATTGGCAAGCCCTGTGGCAAGAAGTCAGCAGTCAGGAGGCGGGCATTTACCGACCATCCTATCAGTTTGTCGATATGGCCTCGGTCTACCAATTCTGCCATGAATTTGATTTAAGCCGGGCCAAACCAACAGGAGCTTACTGTTTTAGCGGCTGCCTTGGTCTGGTTGACTAACAGCCAGTTCGGCTGTTTGGATGAATTGAACTCTGAACTGGATATTAGTCAGATCATGCGGCGCTATGATTTTGTGGCTAAGACGGGTAAGAAGGTGGGCTATCACCGTTACCTGGAGGGGCTTAAAGCCAAAGACTTAGTTTTAATGAGCCAAAAAGACTGGCTGTCCTTAAAGCAAGTCGCTGACAGCCCACTGGCCTTTCTGGGTCAGGCTCGGGTCCTGGTCCTAGATTTAGAGGCCAGTTACCAAGGCCTGGTGGACCAAGAAGGCACTACTCTGGATGCCAGCCAGCTCTTTGTAGAGCTGAAGGCCTTACTAGATCAAGGTCAGGAGGAGGCCCAGCTCGAATCCTGCCTGGCCACTAGCTATGACCTGCTGGAAAGTATGCGGGCAGAGTTTGAAGCCAGTGATTTAGGTAATGCTAGTAATGACTGGTGGACAGCCTGCCTAGTCAAGAGCAGTCCCCGCTATTTGACCGTCATGGCTCAAGTGGCGACTTTAGGACAGCAGCTAGAGGACTGGTTAAAAACCGCCAAACTAGGAGCCAAACAAAAACGGACCTACCGCCATCTGGCAACGACCTGTCGACTACTAGCCAAGCAGTCAGAGGGGAGCTATGTCCGACTTCAAGGCCAGGTCAGCAATGGCCAAATCTACCAATTGGCCCTTAGTCGGGATGCCTTTAATTATGAGAAACAAGCACCTGCCTCAGCTAAGCCAGTACCAGCAGATCGCCTTCTTGTCGGACGGCCAGTATGACCAGCCTTTAGGCTATGGCCTGGCACGTTTCTGGCAAGTGGGGGCCACTTACTTAAGCCTACCTGAGCAAAGTCAAGCCAGCAGTCTGGCCCCTCCAGGTGCCACTGGCTTATGCCCAGTCAGGTCAGGGCTATGAAGAGGCCGAGCAATTGCTGGCCTTTATCATGGATTATCTGGCCGAGAAGGGGGCTAGCCACGTCCTAATTCTTGCCAATAACAAGGCCCAAGCTCAGACATACTACCGTCTTCTATGGGAAAGTTCCCTGCTGGAAGAGGGCTACCTGATTTATAGTCAGGGACAAAATGGCAGCCTTAAGAAAATTAAGCGCCGCGCCGAAGCCGATGACAAGGCCATTGTCATTGTACCCAGACGTCTCTTCCTAGAGGAGTCCTTCACCTTGTCAGTCAATCAGCTCTTAGTAGTCTTAGACCGTCTGCCATTTGACTCCTTGACCAATGAGCGGACCCTAGGCCAAAGTCAGGTGCTTGGCTTATCAGACAACCAGGCCTTTGATCAACTGACCCTACCGCAAATGATTTTCCGTCTTAAGAAATTGTTGGCTCAAGTCGCTAGCTCTAGTTGCAAGGCGGACTACTATCTCCTAGATGAACGCGTTTGGACTCGTTATTATAGCCCTAAGGTTGAGGAATACTTGGCGCCCGCCATTGACCTGGTTCCCATCTTACCCAGTCACTAATCCAGCCTAGCCAGCTAGCCAAAAATTCATGCAATTTGGGAGAAATTATGGTATGATAGTACAGATAAGTGGCGACAGGAGGAGTCAAGTATGTTAAACCGTAAAGTGGTCTCAGGACTGACGCTCTTTTTCCTCATCATCTTTCTCATCTTTGCTTGGGTCTTCTATTCAAGCCAAGCCAAATCGCACCAAGCTCAACAGGAAGCTGTGCGATTGATTGAGACGGACTACACTGTCAAAGACGTCAAAAAATTCTACTGGACGACCATTTCTGAGGCTTACTTTGCCTTGGATTTTGTGGATGACAGTGGCCAAGAACGTTATGCGATTGTGAAACGTGAGGGTGGGACCGTTAATTACTACACGCCAAATCAGATTATCTCAGAAGAAGATGCCAAGGCCATTGCCTTAGCAGACAATGAGAATTATAAGATTATGCAGGCGCGTTTGGGCATGATCAAAGACACGCCCGTCTGGGAAATCACCATCAAGAATGATAATAATACCTTGACCTATTACTACCTCAATGCGCAGGATGGGTCCTGGTTACAAAAAATCGAAAATATTTAAGACAAGACTATGGAGGCAGGCAGAATGCAGACAATTACCATGCGTCAAGCAGCAGATTATATCGATCAAACGGTCATCATCAAGGCATGGGTGACCAACAAACGGAGCAGTGGGAAGATTGCCTTCTTACAATTGCGTGATGGCTCCGCTTATTTCCAAGCCATTGTGGTCAAGGCCGATGTCAGTGAAGAAACCTTCGCTTTGGCTAAGGGGCTTAACCAAGAAACCAGTGTGAAGGTAGTCGGTAAGATTCAAGCAGACACTCGTTCAGCTTTAGGTTATGAGCTTTTGGTTCAAGACATTGAAGTGGTTGGTGAAAGTCATGACTACCCAATCACACCAAAAGAACACGGGACTGACTTCTTGATGGACCACCGCCACCTCTGGCTTCGTTCATCTAAGCAACATGCCATTATGCAAATCCGTAATGAAATTATCCGGGCAACATATGAGTTCATGAACCAAGAAGGCTTGATTAAGGTAGACCCACCAATTTTGACGGGTTCTGCGCCAGAAGGGACCACTGAGCTCTTCCATACTAAGTACTTTGATGAAGATGCCTTCCTTTCCCAGTCTGGTCAGCTCTATTTAGAAGCAGCGGCTATGGCTTTCGGTAAGGTCTTCTCCTTCGGGCCAACCTTCCGGGCTGAAAAATCTAAGACCCGTCGTCACTTGATTGAATTCTGGATGATGGAAGTTGAATTAGCCTTCGTTGAACACGAGGAAAACTTACAATTCCAAGAACGTTATGTGGCTCACCTGGTTCGCAATGTGATTGACCACTGTGGTCTGGCACTTAAGACCTTGAACCGTGATGTGGCAGTCTTGGAACAATACACCAAGTTGCCTTATCCACGTATTAGCTATACGGATGCCATCAAGCTCTTGAATGACAATGGCTTTGATGATATCCAATGGGGCGATGACTTTGGTTCACCACACGAAACCTTCATTGCTAGCCAGTATGACCGTCCAATCTTCATCGTCAACTATCCTAAGGCTATTAAGCCATTCTACATGCGCCTTAATGAAGAAGACCCACGTACAGTTCTATGTGCGGATATGATTGCACCAGAAGGTTATGGTGAAAGTCATTGGGGGTTCTGAACGGATTGTGGACTTTGAGACCTTAGATGAAAATATTAAAGCTTACAACTTAGATCCATCTGCTTATGCTTGGTACCTTGACCTCCGTAAGTATGGCGCTGTGCCACACTCTGGTTTTGGTCTTGGCTTGGAGCGGGCAGTGGCTTGGTTATCAGGGATTGAACATATCCGTGAAACCTCACCATTCCCACGCTTACTCAACCGTATTTACCCATAATAAAAATTCCCATTATATCATATATGATATAATGGGAAATTTTTTTGATTAGAAAAACCACCTAGCCTACTTACTTAGCTAGGTGGTTGGAGGAGGACGAAAGCTTGAGAAACTTAAGGGTTGAAGGAAACATGGACGTGGTCGTAGTGGTTGGCTGTGTCTCCACCACGGTCTGGCATCAGGTTCCAGGTATTCGCTGGCCCATAGTAACTATCGTAGTTAGCGTAGAAACGTTGTTTCCAGATAACGTAGTTGATGTCATTGCTTTCCATGTCGGACGTAGCGTAGTTGGCAATTTGGTCGCCCAGCTCGGTATTGTCGTTGACCACGAAGTCAACGGCCAAGCCCTTTGCCATGGTCATCGTTAGAGCCAGGACGGTAGAGGCTGAAGTTGGTAACACCAAACTTGTCCGCTACTTCTTCCTTGTACTCAGCTGCTTTTGGCTGCAAGCCTTGGTTGGCTGGGTTGGCAGCCGCCCGGGCAGCATAGTCAGTTGAAGCTGGCTGCTCTTGAGTCGTTTGGTCTTGAGCAGGCTGGGTCTGAGCAGGCTGCTCTTGACTTGGTTGGTCTTGAGCAGGCTGCTCCTGACTCGTTTGTTCTTGAGCCGTTGGGTTTGCCTCAGCTTGCTGACTAGGACTTTGTTGGCCATCTGTTGGAGTATTGGTTTGATTTACTCCTGTAGGATTGGCAGGCGCAGCGTCAGTTGAACCTTTTTCTGGCTGGTTAGCCTGAGTAGGCGCTTGAGGACGAGCTTCTTCTTGAACGGTCGGTAAGCCTGATTCCTTGACATCGTCGCCGATGACAGGGGCTTGATCAGCATTAGCTTGATTAGGCGTTTGAGCTGGTTTTTCTGGCTTAGCAGGTGTTTGAGGCGTCGCTGGTTTGTCAAGCTTGGTTGGCTTGACTTGGTTATTTGGCGTTTGAGGGCTAGTAGCTGTCGGTTGAGCTGGCGTAACAGCCTCTGGCTGGCCAGGAATTTGGGTGACCGGAGACAAGTCTTGGCTGGCAGCTTCCTGATTTTGGACAGGGACTTTCCTCGACAAGAGCTTGAGCTTGTGGGTTAGTCGGGGCAGTCGCCTGGTTTTGATTAAAGTCTACCTGGCTAGTTTGGCCATCAATAGTGACCGTATTTTGCGTCAAGTCAGCCCGAACACTAGGACTTTCTTGATTTTGGTCTGGGGTTTGAATTTCCAGACTAGTCACTTTGTGGTTACTATCTAAGGTAGCCGTTAAAACAGTACCTGGGAAAATTAAATCGGCGTCTGCAATTTCATTAATAGAAACCAAAACTTGAAGGTCGACTTCAAGGGCTTCTGCGATGGCTGAGAGGGTGTCGCCATATTGAACTGTATAGCTGAGCTTGTCAGCTTGTTTGGAAATATCTTCTTTAATTTGGCTGACCGTCCGAGGCGTCCATTGGGAGGCTTCTTGGGCTTGAGCTGGAGTCAAGGGGAGTGCGAGTAAAGCCGCTGCTGACGTTAAGAGCAGTGTTCTTTTAAGTGTTAATTTCATAATCACGCTTCCTTTGCTTGTTGATGAGACCATCATAGCATAGAAGTTAGACTAAAAGTCCCATTTTATGGAGACTTAACCCAATCATAGGACATCTGTAATCTCTTTTTTCACATGGGACTGTGCTAGGACTAAGCTGTAATATATGAAATAGCAAAGTTCTCAAACTAGCTTAGTCAAAGCCTTAAAATTTAGTCTATTTTCCTGGCTTAGGGCTTGATTTTTCCTAGCTTTTATCGTATATTTAGAGACGTGGTCGTTTGTTGCTTTATCGATGTTCGGCTACTTATAACACCCCGGCTCAGTTTAACGAATCACCAACGTTTTACTTAGCTTGTGGGATACTATATCGGAAAGAGGTGAAACTGAGATGGCATTATCAAAAGAGCGTAAAAATGAAATCATTAAAGCTTATGCTACTCACGAAGGGGACACTGGTTCTCCAGAAGTACAAGTTGCGGTTTTAACTGAAGATATCAATATCTTAACTGACCACATCCGTACTCATAAGAAAGACTATCATTCCTACCGCGGTTTGATGAAGAAAGTTGGGCGTCGTCGCCACTTGCTTTCTTACCTGCGTGAGAAAGATATTCAACGTTACCGTGAATTAATCCAACGTTTAGGTTTACGTCGTTAATTTTGGTAGCAGGGCGGCTACGGCCGCCTTCTTTTTTTAGAGCTTTACCATGGAATATGTGCTAACCAAATAAGAGCCGGGCAGGGTGGCTTGGCCAGTTCTTATTTGATTAGTCATGTTCCATATCAAGGGAGCAATCCCAATTTATAAGGAGGACATTCCATGTCAAACAAACATGTATTTTCTACAACTTTAGCGGGCCGTCCGCTATCTGTGGAAATTGGCGAATTAGCCAAACAAGCCAACGGCGCTGTATTAGTTCGCTACGGTGACACTGTGGTTTTATCTGCAGCCGTTGCATCTAAGAAAGCCGGGACCGGTGACTTCTTCCCGTTAACTGTCCACTACATCGAGAAGATGTATGCAGTCGGTAAAGTCCCAGGAGGCTTCATCAAGCGTGAAGGCCGTCCATCTGAAGCGGCAACCTTAACCAGCCGTTTGATCGACCGTCCATTACGTCCAATGTTCCCAGAAGGCGTTCGTAATGAAATCCAAATTACCAACACCGTTTTATCAGTTGACCAAGACTGCACCCCAGAAATGGCCGCTATGTTAGGGGCTTCCCTAGCCTTAGCTGTGTCAGACATTCCATTTGACGGGCCTGTTGCCGGTGTTAACGTAGGGCGCGTCAATGGGGAGATTGTCATCAACCCAACGGTTGCCCAAGCAGAATTATCTGACATCGAATTAACGGTTGCCGGTACGGCGACTGCCATCAACATGGTGGAATCTTCTGCCAAAGAAGTATCAGAAGCAGATATGTTAGAAGCCTTACTCAAAGGTCATGCTGCCATCAAGGAATTGGTAGCCTTCCAAAATGAAATCGTCGCTCAAATCGGTAAAGAGAAATTCGAGTTTACCTTAGCAGAAGTGGCGCCAGAAGTGGCGGCTCAAGTAGGGGAACGCTACAAGTCTCGCATGATTCAAGCCATCCAAACTCAAGAGAAGAAAGCACGTGAAGCAGCTGTTGACGCCGTTATGGAAGAAGCAACTGAATTCTTTGCAGCAGTATACGCTGACCGTGATGACTATGATCAGCTCATGAAGGACGTATCCACTGCCTTACACGACTTAGAGAAGGACGAAGTTCGTCGTCTCATCACTAAGGAACGTGTTCGTCCAGACGGTCGTCGCATCGATGAAATCCGTCCATTGAGCTCTTCTGTGGCCCTCTTGCCACGCGTTCATGGTTCAGGTCTCTTCACTCGAGGACAAACCCAAGTCTTGACTGCTGCTACCTTGGCACCGCTCGGTGAGCACCAAGTAATCGACGGTTTAGGTATTGAAGAAGGCAAACGTTTCATCCACCACTACAACTTCCCTAACTTCTCTGTCGGCGAAACAGGTCGTGTGGGCAGCCCAGGTCGTCGTGAAATTGGTCACGGTGCCTTAGGTGAACGCGCCCTCAAACAAGTGATTCCTGCGCCAGAAGATTTCCCATACACCATTCGTTTGGTATCTGAAGTCTTGGAATCTAACGGTTCTTCTTCGCAAGCAAGTATCTGTGCCGGCACTTTGGCTCTCATGGATGCAGGGTGTGCCAATTAAGGCGCCAGTTGCAGGGATTGCCATGGGCTTAGTCATGGAAGGGGAAGACTACACCGTCTTAACTGATATTCAAGGTCTTGAAGACCACCTAGGCGATATGGACTTCAAGGTTGCCGGGACAGCTGCCGGGATTACGGCCTTGCAAATGGATATCAAGATTCAAGGGATTACTGAAGCTATCTTAACAGAAGCTTTGACGCAAGCTAAGAAGGCCCGTTTAGAAATCTTGGATGAATTGGTCTCTACCTTACCAGAAGCTCGTAAGGAATTGAGCCCATACGCACCTAAGATTGACATCATCCAAATTAACCCAGATAAGATTAAGGTGGTCATCGGTCGTGGTGGGGAAACCATTAACGGCATTATTGACGCAACTGGCGTTAAGATTGATATCGACCAAACGGGTAATGTCTCTATCGCGTCTAGCGACCAAGACATGATTAACAAGGCTCGTCAAATGATTGAAGACTTAGTTCGTGAAGTTGAAGTAGGCCAAGTCTACACTGGTAAAGTTAAGCGCATTGAGAAATTCGGTGCCTTCGTAGAAGTCTTGCCAGGTAAAGACGGTTTGGTTCATATTTCTGAATTGGAACACCGCCGTGTGGCACAAGTCGAAGACGTGCTCAAGATTGGCGATGTCGTAGAGGTCAAAGTCATCGAAATCGACAACCAAGGTCGAATCAACTTGTCTCGTAAGGTCCTCTTACCTAAAGACTAATTCACTATCATCACTCAGGCTAGGAAGATTTTCCTAGCCTTTTTTGTATGCTTATGACTTTGTCACAAGCAAACACGAACGTTAAGTTGACAAGTGGTAACAAAGTTCGAATATCCCTTTTATTTGCTAGCCAGGAATCCTATAATAAGGGTAGATAGGACTTAAGAAGCTTTGCTTAGAGAAAGGGTGTTAGTGTGGTAAAAGTAGCAGTTATTATGGGGTCCAAGTCAGATTACGCCACCATGGTCGAAACCTGTCAACTATTGGATCAATTCGGGATTCCTTATGATAAGAAGGTCGTAAGTGCCCATCGGACACCAGATTTGCTGGTTAGCTTTGCTAAAGGAGCAAGACAAGCTGGCTATTCATTGATTATCGCTGCAGCAGGAGGAGCTGCCCATTTACCGGGGATGGTTGCGTCTATGACAACCTTGCCGGTTATTGGTGTGCCCATTAAGTCTTCGACTCTAAGCGGCCTTGATTCCCTCTATTCCATCGTCCAAATGCCCTATGGCGTGCCTGTCAACACCATGGCCATTGGGGTGGCCGGGGCAAAAAATGCGGCCGTCAGTGCCTTGGCTATGTTGGGCATGACGGATTCAACCTATGCCCAAGTGTATCAAGATTTTAAGTTAGAACAAGCACGCCTAGTATTGGAAGAGATGACACTATGAAGATAATTTTACCCGGCCAAACCATTGGCATTATTGGCGGCGGTCAGCTAGGTCGCATGCTGGCTATGAGCGCTAAGGAAATGGGCTATAAGATCGCCATCCTGGACCCAAGCAAAGAGGCTTGTGCCCGTCACTTTGCTGACACCTTCATCCATGCGGACTTTGATAACCGTAAGGGGTCTGGAGCGCCTCTGTCAAATCTCAGATGTCGTGACCTTTGAGTTTGAGAATATTGACAGTGACCTCCTAGCTGAACTAGAAAAAGACTACCATATTGTGCAGAGCGCTAGCCTACTCAAGACCGCGCAACATCGCTTGCTAGAGAAGGAATTTGCCCAGTTCCTTGGGTATCGAAACAGTTGAGTACCAGTATGTGGATGGAGACACGACTGGCGTCCAAGTAGACGGCACCTATCTCATGAAGACGGTGCGCTTTGGCTATGATGGCAAGGGCCAAAGTCGGATTACAGAGGCCAGTCAGGTTCAACCCTACACCTTGCTAGAACGTCTGGTGCCACTAGACAAGGAAATCTCGGTGGTGGCCTACAAGGACCGGACGGGCATTGGTATCGTAGCGGTCGTTGAAAATGAGCACCGAAATAACATACTCTACCGGTCCATTGTCCCGACGACAGCAAGTCCCAGAACAGGAAGCGCAAGCTATTGATTACACCCGTCGTATTCTAGAGGCGGCTGATTATTATGGCGTCCTAACAGTTGAATTCTTCATTTCCCAAGGTCGCGTCATCTTTAATGAAATGGCGCCACGGGTCCATAATTCGGGTCATATCACCATGCAGTCGGCCAACAAGTCCCAGTTTAGAGCCCATATTGAGGCTATTTGTGGACTAGAGGTTGGGCCCATTCAGAATCAAGCAACTACCCTCTATAACATCCTAGGTCAGGACTTGAGCTACTTCCTCAAGCTGATTCAAGAGCGACCAGCCCACCTACATCTCTATGAGAAGGAGCCACGTCAGGACCGTAAGATTGGCCATATTAATTTCCCAGGACATATTAGATTGGAGGAACCCTTCATTGGATAAGCGAATTTTTGTTGAAAAGCGTGAGCAGTATAGACAGGAAGCTAGCCAACTCATGGATAAGCTGAATAGCTGAGTACGGCTTAGGGCTTAGAGGACTTACATGTCTATGTCATCTATGATATTTACGGCATCGACTCCGCCACTTATGAGCAAGCTAAGTCTTCCGTCTTCTCTGAAGTCATGATTGACCAAGTCTATGAAGATTTGGACCTAGTGCCTGGCCACTACTCTAGCTTATGAAGTCCTGCCAGCCCAATATGATCAACGGGCGGACTCTGCCATGCAGGCGATTGCTCTCCTCAATCAAGAAGCCAAAGTCTTGGTTCGTAGTGGTAAAGCTGGTTACCTTTGACAAGGCCTTAAGCCCTCAAGCCTTAGCCCAAGTAGAAAAATATCTAGTTAACCCAATAGAGGCACGCGTCAAGGATTTATCAGTATTGGAATTCTCGCTAGACTCTGAACCAAAGCCACTTAAGGATTTAAGCGGCTTTGGCAACTTTGGTGACCAAGCATTACTGGCACTAAAGGCTGACTTGTCTTTGGCCATGAACCTAGAGGATTTACGTTTCATTCAGGACTATTTTGTCAGCGAAAAACGAGATCCAACTGAGACGGAAATTTATGTCTTGGACTGCTACTGGAGCGACCACTGCCGTCATACCACCTTTGAGACAGTCTTAGATCAAGTCATCATTAATTCCGATAAGTTCCAAGTACAAATGCAGGAAGCCTTTGACTACTATGTAAAAATTCGCGACGAGTTAGGGATTACCAAGCCCATGACCCTAATGGATATGGCTAGCATCATGGGCAAGTACCATGTTCGAGTTCTTAAAGACCAAGCCATTGAAGTCAGTGAAGAAATCAATGCCTGCTCCTTCTTCGTAACCGTCAATAATCAAGGCGAGGAAGAAGAATGGCTAGTTCAATTTAAGAACGAAACCCACAACCATCCGTCTGAAATTGAGCCTTTCGGGGGCGCTTCAACCTGTATAGGGGGCGCTATCCGCGATCCTCTATCCGGTCGATCCTATGTCTATCAAGCCATGCGGGTTTCCGGTAGTGGCAATATCCTGCAAAAACGAGAAGAGACCCTAGAAGGTAAGCTACCTCAGGTGACCATTTCGACCGGGACTGCCCACGGTAATTCCTCTTATGGTAACCAAATCGGCCTGGCTACTACTTTTGTCCGCGAGCTCTATGATGATTCTTATGTAGCCAAACATATGGAAGTAGGGGCTGTGGTCGGGGCGGTTAAGGTGGGGAACTACCAACGTCAAAGCCTAGTTCCTGGCGATATTGTGGTCATGATTGGGGGCCGCACAGGACGTGACGGCATCCAAGGGGCCAGCGGCTCTTCTGTCGAGCATACCAGTGATTCCCTAGAGACCGCAGCCAGCCAAGTTCAAAAAGGGAATGCCCCTGAAGAACGTAAGTTACAACGCCTCTTCCGACGTCCAGAGTTAACGCGATTAATTAAGAAATGTAACGACTTTGGTGCTGGTGGGGTCTGTGTAGCCATTGGTGAATTAGCCGAAGGCATTGAAATTCATTTGGATAAGGTTCTGACTAAGTATCAAGGCTTGAATCCAACTGAACTAGCCATTAGCGAGTCCCAAGAACGTATGGCAGTAGCCATTGATCCAGCGGACTATCAAGCCTTTGTTGACATGTGCCGGGTCGAAAATATTGAGTATGCCCATGTTGCTACCATTACAGACCGTCGTCGCCTGGAAATGTTCTATGGTCAAGAGAAGGTCGTAGACATGGGAGCTGACTTTCCTAGCAACGGCTGGGGTTCGCCAACATGCCAAGGCACGCCTAGTCGATAATGCGGGCGCCAATCCTTTCCTAGCTAAACAAGTGAGCAAGGAAGCGGTCTTAGCTGAATTAGCTAGTTTGAATGTGACTTGCCAAAAGGGGCTAGCCCAACAATTTGATGCTTCAATTGGTAATAGCACGGTCTTGATGCCATTTGCGGGTAAGCACCAGCTAACGCCTGTTCAAGCCAGTGTCCAAGCACTGCCAACTCTACATTCAACTAGTGACACCGCCACTATCCTGACCTATGGTTTCATTCCTAAAATTTCTCACTACTCCCCATTCTTATCAGCTATCTATGCTGTACTAGAATCAGTTGCCAAGGTCTATGCCGTTGGCGGGACCAAGGAATCGCTCTACTTCTCCTTCCAGGAATACTTTTGAAAAAAATTAGGCCAAGATCCGGCTAAGTGGGGCAAGGTGACGCAAGCCTTGTTAGGTTCTCTAGTAGCCCAAGAAGCGATTGGACGCCCAAGTATTGGGGGTAAGGACTCCATGTCGGGGACCTTCCATGACTTGAATGTCGTGGAAACCATGATTTCCTTTGCCTGTGCACCGGTCAAAATTGCCGACGTTATCACGCCAGAACTCAAGGCAGTGGGTAACAAACTTTATCATGTGCCAGTCGTTCGCGATGACCAGGGTTATCCAGATTTGGCAGCCACGATGGCAAACTATGAGAAAGTTCACGCCCTCATTCAAGAGGGAAGTGTTGTCTCCGCCTATGTCCAAGAAGAGGGCAGTCTAACTGCTTCGCTGGTAAAGATGGCCCTAGGAGCTGGTTTGGGCTTTGAGATTGAGTCTGCCAATGCGCTTAACTTTGATGTGGCTTCCTTAGTCATTGAAAGCACTCGGGAGCTAGCAGACTTCACCTACCTAGGCCAAGTTCAAGCAGAGGGCCACTACCAAGTGAATGGTTTAACCTTTAGCAAGGAGGAACTTTACCAAGCCTACACGCAAACACTAGAAGACATCTATCCTCTCTACCAGAAACCAAGAGGAAGGTCGAGACTCGAGAACTTGACGCAAGAGGCAGACCAAGTCTATGCCTACCCAGAATATGTGGACCAGGTTCAAGTGGTCATTCCCGTCTTCCCAGGTACCAACTGTGAATACGATAGTGAGCGGGCCTTTGTAGAAGTGGGGGCAAATGCTCAGTCAGTAGTCATTCGTAACCAAAAGACCAGGTGATATTGAAGCCTCTGTCAAAGACTTTGTCGCAGCTGTCAAGGCCAGCCACATTATTTTCTTCCCAGGTGGTTTCTCAAGTGGGGATGAGCCGGATGGGTCAGCTAAATTTATCGTTAACTTCCTCAAGCATCCTGAAGTGACAGCGGCTATCCATGCCCATCTGGCTGACAAGAAGTTAATTCTTGGTATCTGTAATGGATTCCAAGCCCTTATTAAGTCAGGTCTCTTGCCATATGGGTCAAATCAAAGACCTAGCACCTAGCGACTTGACCCTCTATCGCAACGATTCCTATCGTCATATTTCAACCACAGCCGTGACCCGTGTAGCCTCTACTCGTTCGCCTTGGACCCAAGGCTTCCAACTAGGCCAATTGCATGAAGTGGCCTTTAGCCATGGGGAAGGGAAATTGGTTGGCGAGTCCGTGGCAGCTTTCAAAGATTTGGTGGCCTTCCAATATTGTGACTATGACGGTCAAGCATCGCTAAATGGACGCTTTTAACCCTAATGGTTCTCTATTAGCCATTGAAGGCCTAGTCAGCCCTGATGGCCTGATTTTGGGTAAGATGGGGCACAGCGAACGTTATCATCAAGGACTTTATAAGACCAACACCATTTTAGGTCAGCAATCCATCTTTGCAAATGGGGTTCGCTACTTTAAGGGAGGAAAATAAACCATGAAACTCTTATACGAAGGCAAAGCTAAACAACTCTTTGATACCGGTAATCCTGAAGAAGTCTATGTTCACTACAAGAATAGTGCCACTGCCTTTAACGGTGTTAAGAAGGAAGAATTTGATGACAAGGGAAAACTCAACAATGCCATCACTAGCTTGATATTTACCTATCTAGCTGAGCAAGGCATCCCAACTCATTTTATTAAGCAAGTTAATGAAACCGACCAAGTCTGCCGCCATGTGACCATTATTCCCTTAGAAGTCATTACCCGTAAATATCGTGGCAGGCTCCATGGCCAAGAAAATATGGGCTAGAAGAGGGCGCCAATTAGCTAAGCCAGTCTTTGAATTGAGTTATAAGAATGATGCGCTAGGCGATCCTCTTATTAATGACGACCATGCAGTGGCTTTGGAACTAGTGACGGAAGCGGAACTAGCGCAAATTAAAGACTTAACCGCTCGTATTAACCGTGCTCTGCAAGACTTGTTCCTAGCGGCCAACTTGATTTTGGTAGACTTCAAGATTGAGTTTGGTAAGACTAGCGACGGACAGATTATACTAGCCGATGAGATTTCACCTGATACTTGTCGTCTCTGGGATAAGGATACCCGCGACAAGTTAGATAAGGACCGCTTTAGACGCGATCTAGGGTGATGTCATGGCAGCCTACAAGGAAGTATTAGGGAGATTAGAAAATGCGCGGAATTAATGAAGAATGTGGGGTGTTCGGGATTTGGAACCATCCCGAAGCTAGCCATGTGACCTACTTTGGTCTCCATAGTCTCCAACATCGTGGCCAGGAAGGGCGCTGGGATTGTAGCGGGTTCTAGCCAAGGGATTGGATAACCATCGCGGTCACGGTTTAGTGAGTGAGGTCTTTCGTGACGATAGTATTTTGGATCGTCTGTCAGGTGACCGGGCGATTGGCCATGTCCGTTATTCTACCTCTGGTACTAATCATATTGAAAATGTGCAACCCTTCCTCTTTCATTTCTATGATATGGATTTGGGGAATTTGCCATAATGGGAATTTGGTCAATGCTCGCGCTTTACGCAAGCGCCTTGAAGAGCGGGGGGCCATCTTCCATTCTTCCTCTGATACGGAAGTCTTGGTTCACCTCATTCGCCACAGCCAAGCGGAGACCTTCGAAGGTAAACTTCAAGAGGGCCTCAATCAACTGCGTGGCGGTTTTACCTATCTGATTGTCACCAAGGATGCCCTCTACGGAGCGGTGGACCAGCATGCCTTACGTCCCTCTAGTAATTGGCAAAGATGAAAAATGGGGCCTATGTTGCCGCCAGTGAAACCTGCGCCATTGATGTCGTCGGGAGCAGAGTTCGTCTGCAATATTATGGCCGGTCAATATGTTGTCATCAACGATCAAGGCATTCGGATTGAAGCCTATGCGGCACCTCAAGCGCCTGCTGTCACTGCTATGGAATATGTCTATTTTGCTCGACCTGACTCAGTCATTGCCGGTCAGAATGTCCATGCCACCCGCAAACGTGCTGGCCGTCGCCTAGCTCAAGAAGCCCCTGCCCAGGCCGACATGGTAATTGGGGTACCTAATTCATCACTCTCAGCCGCTACCGGCTATGCTGAAGTATCCGGATTGCCCTATGAAATGGGCTTGATTAAGAACCAATACGTTGCCCGGACCTTTATTCAACCTACTCAAGAATTGCGGGAGCAAGGGGTTCGCATGAAACTTTCTGCCGTCAAATCCATTGTGGGTGGCAAGCGAGTCGTCATGGTAGATGATTCCATCGTGCGGGGGACCACCTCGCGTCGGATTGTCCAATTACTTAAGGAGGCCGGCGCCAAGGAAGTTCATGTGCGGATTGCGGCGCCACCTATTCTCTTCCCATCCTTCTACGGCATCGACATGTCGACTTCTGGGGAATTGATTTGCGCCAATCACAGTTTGGAGGAAGTTTGCCAACTTATTAATGCAGATAGCTTGGCCTTTCTCAGTGAAGAAGGACTCAAAGACGCGATTGGCCTAGAGGCTGAAGGTCCTAACAAGGGACTCTGCATGGACTGCTTTTCTGCCGACTATGTAGCCGGTCTACACGATTATGAGCAGCAATTTTATGACTCACTGACCCCTATCCAACAAGCCTATTTAGCCAAAAAGGAGGCCCAACATGAGTAAACACTATGCAGCCAGTGGCGTGAGCCTTGAAGCCGGTTATGAATCTGTCGAACGCATTAAGAAACATGTAGCCAGAACCAAGAATCTTGGTATGCTAGCCTCCATCGGTAGTTTTGGTGGCTGCTTTGATTTGAGCGCCTATCATTTCAAGAATCCCGTCTTAGTAAGTGGCACCGATGGGGTAGGGACCAAGCTCAAGCTAGCCTTTGAGCTTGACATCCATAACACCATTGGGATTGATGTGGTAGCTATGTGTGTCAACGATATCTTGGCCCAAGGTGCTAAGCCACTTTTCTTCCTAGATTATCTTGCGGTAGGTAAGAACTATCCGGAGCAAATCGAAGCCATTGTCAGTGGCGTGGCCGATGGCTGTGTCCAAGCTGGTTGTGCCATTGTAGGTGGTGAGACAGCTGAGATGGCGGGCTTCTATGAAGACGGCGAGTATGACATTGCGGGTTTCTGTGTAGGGGCCCAAGAGAAGGAACTCTTGCTTTCTCCTGAAAATACACGCGAGCTGGTCAAGTTGTGGTTGGAGTCCCTTCAAGTGGTGTCCATTCAAATGGTTTTTCGCTTGTTCGTAAGATTATTAGCGACCATGATTTAGACCTCAAGTCAGCCTTTGGCAACTCGACCTTAGGTGAGACCCTCCTAACGCCTACGCGTATCTATGCCAAGGAAGTGGAAGCCGTTATGGCCCAAGTCAAAGTGGCCGGTATCGCTCATATTACGGGGGGTGGCTTCCATGAGAATCTACCTCGTTGCTTGGCCCCCGGACTGGGTATGAGCCTTGATAGTAAGGCCTATCAAGTGCCAGAAATCTTCCACTATTTGAGTCAAGTAGGACAGGTAGACTGGGAGGAAATGTATCATGTCTTCAATATGGGGGTTGGACTAGCCTTTGTACTAGAGCCTGAAGATGTTAAAACCGTCTTGGACCTCCTGCCAGATGCCTTTGTTTTAGGCCAAGTAACTGACCAAGAAGGGATTGTTATCTCATGACCCAAGCCAAAAAACGCGTTGCGATTTTCGCCTCAGGGACCGGGTCTAATTTTCAAGCCCTAGCCGACGACGACCGACTGAAGGAAGTCATGACTATCAGTAAATTAGTCTGTGATAAGCCTGGCGCGCCAGTGGTGACCAAGGCCCAAAGCCGTGGCATCGACTGCTTTGTCTTTAGTCCTAAGGATTATGCTAGCAAGGCTGAGTTTGAAGCAGCCATTCTAGAGGCTATTGGGCCAGTTGATCTGATTATCTTGGCAGGTTACATGCGGATTGTTTCTCCTTACCTTTTAGAGCATTACAAGGGGCCCATGATTAACTTGCATCCTTCCTTGTTACCAAATACAAGGGAGTCGATGCCATTGGTCAAGCCTACCGGGCAGGAGATAGTGAAATCGGCATTAGTGTCCACTATGTCAATGAAGAGCTAGACAGTGGCCAGGTCATTGCTCAAGCCAGTCTCCAACATCCAGCGGATGAATCCCTGGAGGAGTTGACGCAACGTATTCACGACTTGGAGCATGAACTGCTACCTCAGGTCGTCTATCAATTACTAACCCAAGAATGAGAAGGAGGGCAATATGAGTAAAAAGCGTGCCTTATTAAGTGTTAGCGACAAGACAGGCTTACTAGACTTTGCCAAGGGCCTAGTGGCTGCTGGCTATGAGTTAATTAGTACGGGTGGGACGGCCACCTATCTGAAAGATGCAGGCCTAGAGGTTTTAGATGTAGCCTCTGTCACTGGTTTTCCCGAAATTTTGGAAGGCCGAGTTAAAACACTGCATCCGGCTATCCATGGAGGGCTCTTAGCCAAACGTGACTCCGACTTGCACCGTGAGCAAGTCAGTCAAAATCAAATTGATTATATTGACTTAGTCTGTGTCAATCTCTATCCTTTCGAAGAGACGGTTAAGAAAGCAGGCGTGACGGAAGCAGAAGTGATTGAAAATATCGATATTGGTGGGCCAAGCATGTTGCGCTCAGCAGCCAAAAACCATCAAGATGTGACGGTCGTCTGTGATGTGGCAGACTACCCGGCTGTCTTGGCAGAATTAGCGGAGACTGGGCAGGTGTCTGCAGCCACTCGTCGACGCCTAGCCATTAAGGTTTACCATAGAACGGCAGCCTATGATGCAGCCATTGCCCGTTACTTTGATCAAGCCGATCACTTAGTGCCAGATATTTTGACCTTGTCTTACAAGCTCCAAGATAGCTTACGCTATGGTGAGAACCCGCACCAAAAGGCTTGGCACTATGTCAGTGATCAAGCTGAAAGCTATACCCTGCAATCAGCCACTCAACTGCATGGCAAGCAAATGTCCTACAATAACCTTCAAGACGCCAGCGCTGCCTTGGATATCCTCAATGAGTTTCAAGGCCAAACAGCCTGTGTGGTCTTGAAACATATGAACCCTTGTGGGGTAGCGCTAGGAAGCAGTGTCAAGGAAGCCTTTGATAAGGCTTATGAGGCGGATCCAGTCTCAATCTTTGGTGGGATTGTTGCCATTAATGGGGTAGTAGATTTGGCGACCGCAGAGCGATTACATGCCATTTTCTTGGAAATCATCCTAGCTGAAGGCTATGAGGCGGAAGCTTTAGACTTGCTTAAGAAAAAGAAAAATCTGCGTCTCTACCAAATCCCACAAGGTGGCAACTTGGCTCAAGCTCAAATTAAGAGTGTGCGTGGTGGTCTCTTGATTCAAGATGCCAACCAAGCCCTAGCAGAAGATTGGCGTCAAGTAACCCATCTTGCCCCAAGTGAGGACCAAAAAGCTGATTTAGAATTTGGTCTTAAAATTGTCAAGCATGTGAAGTCCAATGCTATTGTAGTGGCTAAGAATGGCCAGACGCTAGGCATTGGCGCAGGACAAATGAACCGGGTTGGGGCGGCTAAGCTAGCCCTCGAGCAGGCTGGCGACAAGGCTAAGGGAGCCGTGCTGGCTTCAGATGCCTTCTTCCCAATGCCTGATAGCCTTGAAATTGCAGCTGACTATGGCATCAGCGCAGTGGTGCAACCTGGTGGATCCATCAAGGACCAAGCTTCCATTGATGTAGCCAATGAGAAAGGTGTGGCCATGGTCTTCTCGACCACACGCCACTTTAAACACTAAGATGGCTAAGGTACTCGTAGTAGGTGCCGGTGGGCGTGAGCATGCCATAGCTTACAAGTTCCACCAAGAAGGTCATCAAGTTTTTCTCTTAGGGGATAACCCAGCCGTGGCGGAGTTTGGGACCTGTTTATCGCTGACCGAACCTGAGCTCATTACTTTTTGTCAGACGGAGCCCATTGATTTGGTCTTCATAGGGACCAGAAGTATATCTAGTCGACGGCCTAGTGGACCGCCTTCAAGCAGCCGGTATTCGGGCCTTTGGTCCCTTCTGCTCAGGCGGCTCAGCTAGAAGGGTAGTAAGGTTTTCTCCAAGCAGATGATGGCTAAATACCAGATTCCAACAGCCAAGCATGAGAGCTTTTAGCGATTATGAGGGCTGCCAAACAATATCTTGCTCAGCAGGCAACCCCTATTGTCCTCAAGGCCGATGGCCTAGCCGCAGGCAAGGGGGTCATCATCGCTCAGACTCAAGAAGAAGCGCAAGAAGCGCTCAAAGCCATGATGCAAGAAGCTAAATTTGCGGACGCAGGTGGTTCCGTCGTTATTGAAGAATTCCTAGAAGGGAAGAGTTCTCCCTCATGTGTTTTGTGTCAGACCGCAAGGTCGTGCCTATGAAGGTGGCCCAAGACCATAAACGTGCCCTGGATGGTGACCGTGGTCTCAACACTGGGGGCATGGGAGCCCTATCTGCCTATTTCTCATATCAGCGACCAGGATGTTGCTCAAGGCCTAGAACAAGTCGTGCAACCTATGGTAGATGCCATGTCTCAAGAAGGCATGCCTTTCTATGGCATCCTCTATGCTGGTCTGATGAAATGTGCCGACGGCGTCAAAACCATTGAATTCAATGTTCGTTTTGGAGATCCAGAATGTGAAGTCCTCCTTCTACAACTCAAGTCCAGCCTTTATCAGGTGGCCAATGCCGTCATTGATGGCCAGGACTTCCACTTGGAATGGGATCAAGATGCGGTTATTGGTGTAGTTTTAGCCGCAAAAGGTTATCCCGAAGCAAGTGTTAAAGGTAGCGTCATTAAGGGTTTGGATCAGCTAAGTGTGCCAGTTTTCCACATGGGGACCCGCAAGCTAGAGAATGAACTGACCATAAATGGTGGACGTGTCCTCATTGTCTGTGCCAAGGGGACCACACTTGCCAGCGCTAGACAGAAGGTTTATGATGAGATTAAGAAGATTGATTGTCCTGATTTATTCTACCGTCAGGACATCGGCTATCGCTCATTATAAGCACAGGCTCAAGTAAAGGAGTTACAAGATGTTAGAACGTTACAGTCGCGAACCCATGCGCAGTATTTTTAGTGATGAAAATCGTTGGCGGGCTGCCCTCCAAGTTGAACTATATGCCGCTAAGGCATGGTCAACCTTGGGTGTGGTCCCTGAAGAAGATGTCCAGGCTCTCTTTGAAAAGGCCGACTTCGATCTGGCAGGTATTCTAGAATTAGAAAAAGTAACCAAGCACGATGTCGTAGCTTTTACCCGCAATGTCTCCAGCTATTTAGGTCCTGAGAAGAAGTGGATCCACTATGGCTTGACCTCAACCGACGTTGTGGACACGGCCTATGGTGTCCTCTATAAAGAAGCCAACGATATCCTCTATCAAGACCTCTTAGATTTCCAAGCAGCCCTCAAGGAAAAAGCGCTCAAGTATAAATTCACGCCATGTATTGGTCGGACCCACGGGGTACATGCTGATATCTCTAGCTTCGGGCTCAAATTTCGCCCTCTACTATGATGAATTTAATCGCCACATTGAACGCTTCAAGGCTGCTCGTAAGATGGTAGAAGTCGGTAAGATTTCAGGGGCTGTGGGGACTTTCTCCAACACGCCACCAGAAGTTCAAGACTATGTCTGCCAAAGCCTGGGTATTGAGTCTAGCCATGTGTCTACTCAGACCCTCCAACAGGGACCGACATGCTGATTATTATGCCACTTTGGCCTTAATCGCGAGTTCGATTGAGAAAATTGGTGTGGAGATTCGGCATCTCCAACGGACCGAGGTGCGAGAAGCAGAAGAGTTCTTCTCCAAAAATCAAAAAGGGTCTAGTGCCATGCCACATAAACGCAATCCAATCTCAAGTGAGAACATGGCTGGTTGTGCCCGGATGATGCGGGGCTATATGCTGGCAGCCTATGAGAATATTCCGCTCTGGCATGAACGGGACATTTCCCACTCTAGTGCGGAACGTATTCTATCTATGGATGCAACTAGTCTTTTAGATTACATGTTGGCACGCTTCACTAAGGTTATCCAAAATCTGACCATTTTCGAAGACAATATGATTAAGAATATCTATGCCACTCATGGTGTCATCTTCGCTCAACGGACCATGTCGACCTTGATTGAGAAAATACGGCTTTGCTCGTGAGCAGGCCTATGACCTGGTACAACCGCTGGCTATGAAGTCTTGGTTTGAGGCCATTCCTTTCAAGCAACTCTTGCAAGAAGACCCAACCATCCAAGCAACCATGGATGCCGCAACACTTGACTCCTGCTTCGAGTTGGAAGTTCATTTAGTCAATATTGATAAAATTTTCCACCGGATTCCTGGTTTGGAAGACTAGTTTAACTTGTAAGTTCAGACACTTTTTCTGAGAAAGGGGTAGGCTAATGGCTAAAGTTGCCGTAATTTTTGCACCTGGCTTTGAAGAAATCGAAGCCTTGACCGTAGTGGATGTCTTAAGACGTGCTCAGATTCAAGTCGATATGGTAGGGGTGGGCTGAATCGGTAAGAGGCTCCCATGCTATCACGGTGGAAATGGATCAGGTCTGGCCACTTAGCTTGGCTCCTTATGATGCGGTGGTGCTACCTGGTGGCATGCCAGGTGCTGCCACCTTGCGAGACCAAGAAGATTTAGTGCGTGCGCTCAAGAACCACCATCAAGAAGGTAAGCTGGTGGCGGCCATCTGTGCAGCGCCAATTGCCTTGGCTCAAGCAGGGCTTCTAGCAGACAAAACCTATACCTGCTATGATGGTTTCGAACAGCAGATTACAGATGGACACTATGTCAAAGAATTGGTAGTGGTAGACGATAGAGTGATTACCAGTCGAGGGCCAGCCTCCGCCATGGCGTTTGCCTATGAGTTGGTGGACCAACTAGGTGGCGACGCCCAAGCTCTACGTCAAGCCATGCTCTATCAGGACATATTTGGTGAATAGCATTAAGAAATCAGGTCGCCGGTATAGTGCTCATAAGTTTCACTCCTTTTGGGTCTATCTATTACTAGCATAGCCAAATGGTGTATAATAAGACAGAACAGAAAAAGTTTATTTGTTGTTTATCCAACAGGATTAACTTGACTTGTTGGATTGTCAGTTGTTTGACGAGGCTCAAATCCATGGATAGACGAATTGGTCAAAAGTAAATATAATTGAAACAAGCTTTGCAAAACTCGATCCAAGGGATGAATTTGAGCATTTGATGATTGAACAAATTTGCTAAGAGGCAGGCTGCAAGGTCAATATCTCATAGCCATTTCTGAAAAGTGGAAGAGTTACTAGTGGAAATTATTGACGAGCAAATGGCTAAGATTACGACTGATTGCTGTGAAGATTTGATTTATCAGTTGACTTTTTATCGGTATCTGGAAGGCTTCGTGACTGGAAATCGTAGAACCTGACCGTCCTTCTTCCAAAGCTTAGCCGTTAACGAGGATCAGATGATTCCGGTCACGATTGACCAGGCCTTCAGAATTATTTAAGAAACACTAGGCCATCTCAAGTCTTCTCACATCCTCAGCCAGTATTTCACAATATGGCCTTAAAAACAACGGGATCTGATGGGTGACAGAATCGATTGTAGTCAAGATATGAGAGTTTATACAACTAGTTTGTGGCTATGTGTAAGGCTGTGGTTGAAAACAAGTAAAAACTTTGGCAATTAGGCTTTTTGGCGGAGGGCGAAGGCTCGATTCGTCCTTTGCAAAATTAGGCAAAACAGTATATAATAAGAAGAACATCTAAAATCAGTTGTGATGATTGCTGGACCGGTTATCGACAGCACTTATCGACTTTATGAAATGAAATTTTTGAGGTGAATTATGAGCAATATTAAAATTATTCCCCTAGGTGGGGTCCGCGAAGCAGGGAAGAACCTGTATGTGGTAGAAGTCAACGAGTCTATTTTTGTAATGGACTGTGGCTTAGTCTTCCCAGAGGAGGGCTTGCTAGGGATTGACGCCGTCATCCCAGACTTCTCCTACTTAGAAGAAAATGCGGACCGTGTCGTGGGGATTTTCCTCACTCACGGGCACGCCGATGCTGTGGGTGCCTTACCTTATCTGCTAGAAGTGATTGAAGCCCCTGTCTTTTGGGACGGAATTGACCATTGAATTGGCATCCCTTCTAGCTAAGGAACGGGGCTTGGCTGACCGTTTGGAGAACTTCTTCAAAATCGATGAGGAAGTAGAGATTGAATTCGAAGATGCCAATGTTTCCTTCTTCCGGACAACTCACACTATTCCAGACTCTGTGGGGATTGTCATCCAAACCAAGGAAGGCTCCGTTGTCTATACCGGGTGACTTCCGTATTGACCCAAGTGCTAAGCCACTTTACAAGACTCACTTTGGGCGTTTGACGGATATTGGGAGAGTGGTGTCTTAGCCCTCTTGGCCGATTCTTCGGAAGCTGAGAGCCATGTGGAAAACGTGAGTGACCAACAGGCTGCGGATGAAATCCTAGAGACTTTCCGTAATGCTCATGGTCGTGTTATTGTGGCCTGCGTTGGCAGCAACATCGCGCGTCTTCAGCAAGTCATGGATGCTGCCCACACTTCTAAACGGACCATTTTCGTTCCAGGTGGGGAGCTCATGGATATCGTGGATACGGCTATCAAGTTAGACAAACTAATCATGCCAAGTAAGCGTACCTTCGGCCAAATGAAGAATATTGGTAAGTTCAAGGACCATGAAATTATTATCTTAGAAACCGGCATGTCAGGTGAACCTATTCAAGCCTTGCAACTCATGGCTCAAGGTCGTCACCGTCAAGTCAAGATGCAAGAAGGGGATTTGGTCCTCTTTGCTTCAACGCCTTCAATTGCCATTGAGACTGCTATGGCGCGGACCCAAGATATGATCTACCGAGCAGGCGCTCAAGTTAAGGTCTTGACCGACAGCTTCAAAGCCTCTGGTCACGCGACCCCTAATGAGCTCAAACTCATGATTAATTTCTTACAACCAAAAATCATCATCCCTGTAAACGGTGAATACCGTCAACAAGCGGCTTTGGCCGATATTGCCAATCAATTGGGTTATGAAGACAATCAAATCTTCATTCCTAGCGCTGGTGATGTGATTGAATACCGTAAGGGCCAATTCCTGATGACTCAAGAAGTGCCAGCAGGGGACATCTTAGTCGATGGGAATGGGGTCGGCGATATCGGGAGTGTCGTCTTACGCGACCGTCGTATCCTCAGTGAAGATGGGATTTGTGTCATCGTCGCGACAATTTCCCGCCGTCTCAAGAAGGTATTGGTAGGGCCACAAATTGTAACCCGTGGCTTCGTTTATGTTAAGTCCAGCATCGATTTGATTGAATCTGCTTCGGACATGACCTTAGACATCTTGGATAAGCACTTGGCCAGCGAAGAGTTCGACTGGGCTGAATTGAAGAGTGATTTGCGAGAACAAGTCAGCAAGTACTTCTTCAAGGAAACCAAACGTCGTCCAGTTGTGCTTCCAATCATTATGGAAGCGTCGCAGTACCAACCTAATAAGAACTAAGGAGGGACGTCTTAATGAATAAACATACAGTACGTCGTTTGCGAGATGTTCTGCTAGCTATTGTCCTCAGTTTGGCAATTTCTATTGCCTGGCTGAAACTGGGTGAACTGCCTCTCCATACTGCTCTTGTTGTCTTGCCTCTCATTTGGGTAGGCCTCCGTCATGGTGGTGCCAATGCCGTGGTGAGTGGCGTGGTGGTTGGCTTAATTACGGGCGCCATCGCGGGGCATTTTGGCGATATTGTCTCAACTGCCTTGATTGATGTCTTGCCCTATACAGCAGCTGGCTTGGCAGGTTTCTTCGCCAAATATACCCAAAAGACCCTCAACAATCGCCGTTATTCCTCAACCTACCTGAATATGGGGACTGCCAGTCTCTTAGTGGTAGCTAGCTTCCTAGCGATTAAGGTCGGCATGCTTTGGCTTATGCAACAAGAAATTCCCTTTACCTGGGGGACTGCCGCTCTAGCTGGTCTAGAGGCTTGGGCCTTAGCCTTCGTTATCTTAGTGATTTTGGCTCGCACCAATGTCGAGGCCATCATTCCAAAACGCAGTCGCTATTTGACTCGTCGGGAAGTTTCACGCCTCTTAAATGACTAATTAGCCTTTAAAAAAAACGCGCTTGCCATTGGCAAGCGCGTTTTTTATCATTTGTTAACAAGTTGCCTAAAAGTCGTCAAAGTCTTAGTAAATTCATAGGCGTTTTCACAAGAATGGGGTATAATAGAACTAGTAGTTTTAGGAGGTGGGAGCTTGAATTCTCAACAATTATCGCGGCGTTTAGCCACCGTGGCAGACTTGATTTGCCAGTATGGGGCAAGTGACATCCGTTTGGCGGATATTGGCAGTGACCATGCCTATTTGCCTTGCCATTTAGCCCTCAATCAAAAAATTCAAGCAGCAGTAGCAGGGGAAGTCGTAAAGGGCCCTTATCAATCTGCCCAAGCCGAGGTTCAAAGTCAAGGCTTAGATTCAATCATTCAAGTTCGACTGGGCGATGGCTTAGCCGTCATCCAAGCTGACGATGCCATTAATGTTATCAGTATTTGTGGCATGGGCGGCAGTCTCATTCGATCCATATTGGATGAGGGGCAAGACAAGTTAAGTCACGGCCCATTGCTAGTGCTTCAGCCAAATATCGGGGAAGCGACCTTAAGAACCTGGCTCAGTCAACACGACTACCAGATTGTCCACGAGACCATCGTGGAAGACAGTCAACGACTCTATGAAATCATCGTTGCCCAGCATCAACCAGGGGCCTCAGAATTAAGTCCTCGTCAGGCCTATCTTGGGCCAATCTTAAGCCAAAAGCGAGGGCCTTTATATAAACAAAAATGGGCGCGAGAGGAAGCCAATCTCAAGGCCATTCAAGCCCAAATTCAGGCAGCACCTCAACCAGATCAAGCTAAGCTAGCCGAAATCGCTGAAAAGTTAAGCTGGATTGCGGATAGCCTAAGTCAATGTCAAGCAGAGGAGTAATGATAACATGACAAATTTCCGCCAATTAATGTCTGCCCTTGAGGCCCACTATCCGCCTCAAATGGCCGAGTCCTGGGACCAGGTCGGCAACCACTTTGGTCGGCCTGAGGCTCCTGTTAAACGCCTAATGGCCGTTTTGGATTTAGATGATGCCAGTCTAGCCGAAGCCATTGAGAAGGGCGTAGATACCCTAATCGTTCACCATCCGGTCCTCTTCAGTCCAATTAGACGATTTGACTTTTCTAGTCCTGAACAGGCTCGCTATGAAGCCTTAATTAAACATGACATTAAGGTTTTTGCCATGCATACTAACTTTGATATTGCCCACAATGGTATGAATGACTGGCTAGCAGAACAGCTAGGCCTAGAAGGCGTGACATCCTTAACACCGGGCGCTGCAAGAAGGCCAGCCTGGCTTAGGGCGAGTGGGGCAATCTGCCTCAAGCGCTCAATCGTCAGGCCCTATTGGATCTCTTGAAGTCAACCTATGGCCGGACTGAATTGCCAGTGGTAGAGGCCAAAGCCTAAGGACAGCTATCAACGAATTGCCTTGATTGGCGGTAGTGGGACCCAGCCAGAATATATTCAAGCAGCGGCACAGAGCCAGGCTGACGTCTTTTTAACTGGAGATATTTCCTATCATCGGGCGCAGCTCTGCTATCAAGAGGACATGATGACGGTCGATGTGGGCCACTATGTCGAGAGCATCTTTCAAAGAAAAAATGCCAGCCTTCCTGACCCAATTAGCTCAAGACCAAGGCTTTGACTATCAAGTCATTCCCATCTCAAGCATCAACTAACCCCTTCCGATATGAATAGGAGAGACATCTTATGACAGAACAATTTTTCCAAGAAACCCAAGAACGTTTAATCCGTTACGCTAAAATTAATACCCGCTCTGATGAAGCTAGCACCACTGTGCCTTCAACTGTATGCCAGTTGGACTTATTGCATCTCTTAGTGGATGAATTGAAGGCCATTGGCCTCCAAGAAGTGGAGTTCAACCCAGAAAATGCCTTTGTGACAGCGACCCTACCAGCGACTAGCAACAAGCCAGTCCCAACCATTGGCTTTATCGCGCACGTGGATACGGCAGACTTCAATTCTGAGAATGTTCAACCTCGTCTTATTCCCAACTATGATGGTCAAGACATCGTCCTCAATCAGGCTCAAGATATTGTCATGAAGGTAGCGGACTTCCCAGCCTTAAGTGGCTACCAAGGTCAAACTTTGATTGTGACTGATGGGACAACCCTCTTAGGGGCAGACGACAAGTCTGGTATTGCTGAAATCATGACGGCTATGGCTTATTTGGCGGCTCATCCTGAGATAGAACATGGTAAGGTACGAGTTGCCTTTGGTCCAGATGAAGAAATTGGCCGTGGGGCCGACCGCTTTGACGTGGCGCACTTTGGCTGTGATTTCGCCTATACCATGGATGGTGGGCCGGTCGGTGAGCTCCAATATGAGAGCTTCAATGCGGCAGGGGCACGTTTACATTTCCATGGTAAAAATATCCACCCAGGGACTGCCAAGGGTAAGATGATTAATGCCGTACAACTGCTTAAGGACTTCCTCTCTGCTTTGCCAGAGGATCAAGTGCCTGAGAAGACAGATGGCCGTCAAGGCTTTATCCATCCAATGGAAGCCCAAGTGACCGTGGATCAAGGCCAGTTAGACTTAATTATTCGTGACCACGACCGTCAAGCCTTTCAAGCTAAGAAAGATCTTGTCCAAAGCATTGTCGATAAGATGAATGCGGCCTATCCAGTCCCAGTTGTTAGCCTTGAAATGAAGGAACAATACTACAACATGGCCGAAGTCATTGAGAAAGACATGAAGTCTGTTGAACTAGCCAAGTCTGCCATGGAAGCCATTGGGATTAAGCCAATTATTGAACCCATTCGTGGTGGGACCGATGGCTCTAAGATTTCCTTCATGGGCTTACCAACCCCTAATATTTTTGCCGGGGGCGAGAACATGCATGGACGCTATGAATTTGTCGCAGTTGAATCCATGGTCAAAGCTACCCAAGTCATCGTCGGTATTATCCAAGCAAACGCTCAGGCCTAAGGTCTGAGCTTCTTGCCCTATCAAATAGACCTTACCATCGATAGAGAAAGGAGGGCCCCGCATGCTAGCAATTTGTCCTAGGGGGACTGGATCGTGCTAAGAAAAAAATCTTGGTAGATAAATTATTGGACATTAAAGCCAAGGAGCCTGAGGCCCAGCTATTTTATTTAGTACCTGAACACTTAAAATTTGATATGGAGTCCTATTTGCTAGCAGCTGTCCAAGACAAATATGGAGCCAATGAGGCAGCTCTAGTCGACATTCAGGTAGTTTCCTTCAAACGCCTGGCCTGGTTCCTCATGCCTAACAGCCTAGCGGATGAAAAGCCAATTTCTAGTATTGGGCAGATTATGATTATTAAACGCCTGCTAGCTCGCTATCAGGATCAATTACAGGTCTTTCGTGGTCAGGTCAAGCATCAGGGCTTTGCGGAGAAATTAGCCCAGCTCTTCGATGAACTCTATCTAGGGCAAATTCAGCCAGAGAATCTGAGTCAAGTGCCTGACTTGAACCAGCAGGAAGCCAAGCGCCTAGCTGAGTTGGCCCTGCTCTATCAAGGCTTTATCCAAGAAATTGAAGGGCAAGTCATAGGGCATTATCACGACTTGCAGCGTTTGGATAGCTACCTTAAGGCTCATCCCTTAAGCCGGCCAACCTATTTGGTTGTGGATCACCATTACTTCTTCAATGGTCAGCAGCTACAATTATTGACCACCTTGATTCAACAATGTCAGGCTGTCTGGATTACCTTGCCTTTATCCCAGCAAGCGGCTCGTTCTAAAGCCTATGATCCACTAATCGAAGTAGCTCGTCATACCTATGGGCAAATGCAATTGCTAGCCCAGTCACTCCATTTGCCTGTGACAAAGGATTGGACCATTGACCAGGTGCAGGAGGGCTACCAAGTTAATATTTTAACGTTAGCCCAGGCTTTTGAAAACCACTTGCGGCTGGCCCCTCAAGAACTGAGTCAGCCGCTCAATCAAGTTAAGACTCATGTGATTTGGGAGCATGATGCTATCCAGACGGAAGTCCGTCATACCAGCAACAAGATTCATCAGTTGGTGAGTCAGGAAGGCTACCGATACCGCGACATCTTAGTCCTCACACGGGATATGGACCGTTATCGCCCTTTGGTGACAGCCCTCTTTGAACAGAATGATATTCCTTATTTCTATGACCATGCCGTAAGTATGGGCCAGCATCCCCTGGTCCTGTGGCTGGAAGCGGGGCTAAGCTCTATCGCTATCGCTACCAGTTAGCCGACATCTTCGGCATTCTCAAATCAGGCCTCTGGTTACCGGCTGACCTGAGATCCGCTATAGCCCAAAATCCCCAGGATGGGCCAGCCCTAGAAGAGGAATTTAAGGCTCAAGTTGACTTACTTGAAAATGTGGTGCTGGCTAATGGCTACGTGGGTTATCGCTTTGCCCAATTGTCTTTTGACTGGCGCTTTGACCAAGCAGACCGTCCTTATGTCAATGCGGCTGGTCAGGTGACCGACCAGACCTATGGTCAAGTAGTCCAAGCCTTGCGGGAGTCCTTCTTGGCTGATTTTGCCCCTTACCAAGACTTAGCGCAGGCGACTAGCTTTAATGGCCAAAAAGCAGCTGAATGGCTCTATCAGTGGTTGGAAGAAGTAGGCGTAAAGGATCGTCTGATTGCCCGGCGTGACCAAGCCATCGAAAAAGGGGACCTAGCCCTATCTCGCCAGTATGAACAAGTTTGGCAGACCTTGACTGCTAGCCTAGATGAATTCTATCAACTTTATGGGGAGGCCGAGCTGACCTTTAGTGAGTTCCAAGAACTCCTGCTAACGGGTTTGAATGAAGCCACCTTCCATATTATTCCACCTGCCCTAGACCAAGTCATGGTGACTAGCATGGAAAGTCCTCAGGTTCAAGCCTATAAGGTTTGTTTTGTGCTAGGGGCAGACGAGCTGACTCTACCTAAGCATCATCAGGAAGATTCGCTACTGAGTGTGGCCAACCGCCAATCTCTGGGGGAAAGTCTCCTGCCATACCAACAATTGCGTCAGTCTAGCCAGCACAATTATAGTTTAGAACTGCTCATGACCCAGCAGGTCTTGCTCAGCGCCAGCGACCGACTCTATCTCTCTTATGTGGCGATGAAGGGTCAGCAGACCGTTAAGCTATCACCATATTTGCAGCAATTGGCTAAGCAATTCCATTTGCCAATCAAGACCTATACCCATACCTTGATTCATCAGAATCAAGTCAAATTAAGCCGACTTGAGTTTGGCCGTTATCCAGTACAAATGAGTCCGCTCTTGCAGCTAGTCCATCACTATTCGCAGCAAAAGGACCGACCAAGTGCTGCCTTTCTAGACTTTTTGACCTTAATGGCCAGCCAAAATCCTCATACTTGGGTACTCTTGGCTCAGCTCTTCCAATTTAACCAACTGCCTCAGAATCTGACACCAGAGACAGCTTTGGCCCTCTTCGGCCAGAAGATGACGGCCTCGGTTTCTAAGTTAGAACAGTATTACCAAGATCCCTATAGTCATTTCTTGCTTTATGGGCTAAAAATTCGTCCCCGTCAGCAGCTAGAATTAAATGCCGCAGGGGCAGGGGATTATTATCATGATTTCCTAGATAAATTTACTCAAGCACAAGAGGCTAGGCCTGATTTTGAAACTAACTTTGCTAGCATTCAGACCCTTATGGCGGAAGACTTACGCTTTAATATCTTTGGCACCAATCCTCGCATGCACTTGATTAAGCGCAAGCTAGATCAACAATTGCGGCAATTTTTAAGTGTCAGTCTGGCGCAAAGTCAAGCCTTGACGGTTCAACCCGTTGCGACCGAGCTGGTCTTTGGTAGCCAGCAAGAAGCAGGGTTAATCCTGCCTTTGGATAAGGGCAGCCTTACCTTACGAGGTAAGATTGACCGCATTGATGCGGATCCAAGCCAGAGTTACTACCAGGTAGTGGACTACAAATCCGGTAAGAAGACTTTCAACCTAGTCGACTTCTATTATGGTTTGGATTTGCAGGTCTTGACCTACCTGAAAAGTTGCCAGTCAACGTTATCCTCATGCCCAAAGCGGTAGGGCGCCTTCTATCAATCCTTAGCAGGTGGCTTCGTCAAGGTAGATGGTAAGCAGATGGCTCGACTGAGCCAAGACGGGCTAGACTTTGACTAAGAACCAACTTCATCCATACAGGGGGCTGATGACTATTTCGGGCTCTGAATTAGTGGCTATTGAACCTGGCTTGGCCAATCAGTCTAAGAGTCAGATTTACCCGGTTCAGCTTAAAAAAGATGGTAGCTACTATCAGCATGTTCCGGCTGTCAATCAAGCGGAATTAAGCCTAATCAATCAGCATCTGCTCCATTTGATGATCCAGGCAGGGAATGCCATTCAAAGAGGGTGATATCAGCTTGGCGCCCTTTAAGGATGAACGCTTTACACCTAGCCTGCAAGCCGACTATCGGGTTATTACAGGCTTTGATGCAACCGTGCATTATGGTGCTTATCGTCATAAACGCCTCGCTAAGGATCAAGTCCTAACCCAAATAGAGAAAGAAGCAAGCAAGAAAGAAGTCACAGAGACGAGTGAGAAAGGAGGCCAGCTATGACCTTGGGAACTTTACCAGCTAAACCTTTGAATTCGCGATTTAATGATAGCCAGTGGGAAGCCATCCACCAACGGGGTAGCAATATTCTGGTCTCCGCTTCAGCCGGGTCAGGTAAGACCACGGTCTTGATTGAACGGATCCTCAATCATTTGTTGACTCATTATGCCAACATGGACCAACTGCTAGTGTCTACCTTCACGGAGGCTGCTGCTAGCGAGATGAAGGCGCGGATGGAGAACCGGCTCAAACAAGCCGTCAACCAGACGGCCGATAGAGCTGAGCAAGCTCATTTGGTCAGCCAACTTCAATTGTTGCCAGCTTCTCATATCCGAACCTTGCATAGTTTCTGCTTGCAGGTTATCCAACAGTATTTCTATATTATTGATTTTGACCCAAGTTTCCGACTCTTAACAGATGAGACGCAGAAATCCTTGCTCTATCAAGAAGTTTGGCAGGAGCTGATGATTGACCTAGCCCAAGATCCCGACTGGCAGGAAAAACTTTTCCATCTGCTAGCTCAATTCAGTCCAGGGCCTAGCGATCAAGGACTCTATCAATTGATTTTAGACCTTTATCAATTTGCTTCGTCTCATCCTGAGCCCCAAGTCTGGCTATCTCAGCTAGCAGACCAGGCCTTGCATTTTGAGGATTTTGCTAAGACCGGGCTCTATCAGTCAGTCCTCTTGCCTGAATGGCAGGCTAGTCTGTCACATGCTCAGCATCTGCTAGACCAGGCCTTGGCTGGCCTAGAAAGTCTGACAGATGCTATGATAAGCAAATTACAGCCCCTGTTAGAAGCCGAGCGAAGCCAGGTTCAGGCTTTGCAGACTGTTTTGACAGGTCAAGATTTAGCCCAAGTTTTTGCTCACTTCCAAAAATCGCCTTTGATAGATGGCCGAGTGGTAAGAAGGCGGAAGAAGACAAGGAGCTTTTGGAGCAAGTAAAGGCCTTACGAGATCAAGCCAAGGAGCAGATTGAGCGAGTGCGACAATTGATGGTTCTAGATTACGATACGACGGTCTATGTAGAAGGGCAGGCGGGGGCTAGCATCCAAGACTTGGCCCACTTGACTCTTGAATTCCGTCAGGCTCTCTGGCAAGCCAAAGTTGCACAAAACTGCATTGACTATAATGACTTAGAGCATCTGACTCTGGATATTCTGGCCCCTTATGATGCGGACTTAGGGCAGCGGCAACCTTCCGAGGCGGCCCTCTATTATCAGGATCTCTTCCGCGAAGTCTTAGTGGACGAGTATCAGGATATTAACGACATTCAAGCGACTATCTTAAGTTTTCTGTCGCGTGAACGCCGCCAAGACTTAAGTGGTAATCTCTTCATGGTAGGGGACGTCAAGCAGTCCATCTATGGCTTCCGTATGGCAGAGCCTAGCCTCTTCTTAGCCAAATATCAGGCCTATCAAGAAGGGCAAAGGCGGTCATCTGATTGTCTTAGATGCCAACTATCGTTCTCGTGACGAAATCTTACAATTTACTAACTTTGTCTTTCAGCGTCTGATGGACCCAGGTTTTGGGGAAATGCAGTACGGTGCCATGGAGTCGCTCAAGACAGGCAATCATAGTTTTTTACCTGCGCCTCCTGATCCGGAATTCGATATTGAATTCTTACTCTATGAGTCCTCAGCAGCAGATGAAGGGAGAGCCTGAAGACCAGGACTTAGACTTGGATCAAGGCGTGGAGACTAGCCTTGAAGCGGAAGCTTGGCTTATTGGCCGGGATATTCAAGCGCGCGTCCAAGCAGGGTGGCAGATTTATGACAAGGAACTAGGTCAGCAAAGGCCGGTAACCTATCAGGACTTTGTTATTCTGAGTTCGACCCGCCATCCCTTCCAACCGGTTAAACAAGTCTTTGAACAGCTAGGAATTCCACTCCTAAGTCAAAATGTTGAGAATTATTTCCAACGCCAAGAAATTCGGCTCATGCTAGCCCTGCTTAAATTGATTGATAACCCTCATCAAGACATTCCCCTAGTGGCCATTTTACGGTCACATTTTGTGGGCTTAAGTGATGAGCAACTCAGTCAGATTCGCATTCGGGTGCCTAGTAGCGGCAGCTTTCTATGAAGCCTGCCAGCAAGTGCTACTCTTAGAAGAAAGCGAGTCTAATAGCCCTACAAGAAACCTTGACTACCTTCATGGACAAACTCAAAGAATGGCGCCAGCTAGCCCAAAGAGTGGACCTGGTCACCTTAATTTGGACCCTCTATCAAGAAACCTACTTCCTAGATTATGTGGCAGGTTTGGATCAAGGGGATCAACGCCAGGCTAACCTCCATGCTTTCTATGAACGGGTAGTGGAATTTGAAGCGGGTAACTATAAGGGCTTGACGGCTTTTGTTGGCTTTATTGAACAAATCATGGCCCACGACCAAGATTTGGCTGAGCCCCTCTTACTGAGTGAGGACCAGAATTTTGTGCGTGTCATGACCGTTCATGCCAGCAAGGGGCTAGAGTTTCCTTTTGTTTACCTGATGCAGACGGGCAAACGTTTCAACATTCAGGATACGCAGAAGGTTTATGTACCTTCCAAACGCTATGGCTTGGGATTGGATTATCTGGATATTAAGCATCAATTGCAGTATCCTTCCTTTATTAAGGAAGCTATTAAATTAGAACGGCGTAGCCAGTTGAAATCAGAAGAAATGCGTAAGCTCTATGTGGCTTTGACTCGTTGTGAGCAAAAACTGGTGATTGTGGGCAGTGTCAAATCCCAAGACCAAGTTCAGGCTAAACAAGAGCAAGTTGTGGCTGCAAGTGGCCAAGAATTGGTCATGAATCGCGCCCTCCGCCAGGGAGCAGGAAGTTGGCTGGATTGGTTGCTCATGGCGACAGCCTTTAGTGGACGTAATCCTCAATCTACGACTGACTTTACCAATGAACAAGTGCGTCTGACTTATGTGGCGGAAGCAGAGCTTTTGCCACTTCTCAAGGCATCTGCGTCTAGACCTTGGCTTCAGGATGACCAAAACTGGTTGGCAGATTTGAAATTAACAGTCGATCAGCATGAGGTGACAAGTGAGGTAGGGGCCTTTATCCAAAGCCTCCTAGAGAGTCAGTACGACTACGGTCTGGCTAGTAAGACCTCTAGCTACCAATCTGTGTCGGAGCTCAAGCGACTCTATGAAGAACCACATAATGAAAAACTATCTCATTTCACCGACCGACGGCCAGGGCAAGCAAGTCCCGAATGGTTGGTCCAAGAGGATGAGAGCAGGGGAGAAGAAGACGAGTCGGGGCAAAAGGCTGGTATTCAGAGTATTCGATTTACTGGAGATACCTTCCAAGCGCCTCGCTTTGTCCGAGAGCGCCAAGCCTATACAGCTGCCCAGATTGGGACTTTTACCCACTATGTTATGCAGCAGCTAGACTTTAGTGCGCTAGAAGGACTGGATGTGTCGGACTATCCGGCTGCCATTCAAGAGCAGGCGCAAGCTTGGCTAGCCGCTGGCTTTATGGAAGCTAGTCAGTGGGAGGCCGTTAAGTTAGCCAGCATTTGCCAATTTTTAGCTAGTGACTTGGGCCAAGTCCTGATTAAACAGGCTAAATCTCTACATCGCGAGCAGGCCTTCTCTTATCGTCTGCCAGCGGCCAAGTTGTTTGCTCGTCAGCTGGGGGCTGACCAGCTCCAAGAACTAGCCGATAGTCAGCTTCTGGTCCATGGGGTCGTCGATAATTATCTTAATTTGCCAGATGGTCGTCTCATCTTAATTGACTATAAGACCGACCGCTATCGTCCATGGGCAAGCTTGACAAAGTCAGCCCAAATCGATCAGATTGTCGACAAGTATCGCTTCCAAATGAGCCTCTATGCTCGGGCCTTAAGTCTGGCAAAAGGCAAAGCAGTGACAGATGTTTACTTAGTTTTATTGGATTTCGACCAGGTGGTGCCAGTCACCGACCTTTATGACTTTCGAATAATAGGCCTTGAAAGGCTGGGACAAGGAAACTGAAGCTTGTCAAAAGTTGTCTTCTCTTAACAACTTTTGAAGGCAGTTGACCTTGCTCCCAGCTTTTTTGCTTATGTGGGAAGGGTTCTGATACTTGCTAAAAAGGGGCACAGGTGGTTGCAATACTCATTAATAGACATAAATTGATATACAAAATTTATTTACATGTCTAGAAGAATATTTGAGAATCAATATTAGCTATTGCATTTATGTAAACGTTATACTATACTAGAAGTTGAAATTATATATTTCAATTTTTATTTAGGAGGTAGAATCATGGTTGGTATTATTATCGCAAGTCATGGTGAGTTTGCTGATGGTATCAAGCAATCCGGTTCAATGATTTTTGGTGAACAAGCCAACGTTGAATCCGTGACCTTTATGCCAAGTGAAGGTCCAGATGATTTGCAGCGTAAATTACGTGAAGCCGTAGACCGTATTGAGAGCGAAGAGATTCTGTTCTTGGTAGACTTATGGGGAGGCAGTCCCTTCAACCAAGCCAATATTCTCTTTGAAGAAGCACCTGAGACACGTGCCATTGTAGCCGGTCTTAGCTTGCCTATGTTGATTGAATCATATGCAAGTCGCTTCTCTATGGACAAGGCTCACGATATCGCCAAAGCCATTATTCCAACGGCCAAAGACGGTGTCAAAGTTCGCCCTGAAGACTTTACAACCAGAAGAAGCGCCAGCAGTGGCTCAAGCAGCACCAGCTGCGCCACAAGGTGCGATTCCAGAAGGGAACAGTCTTAGGAGACGGCAAAATCAAATTCGTCTTGGCTCGTATTGATACTCGGCTCTTACATGGCCAAGTTGCAACAGGTTGGACTAAAGCCACTCAACCTAACCGGATTATCGTGGTGTCCGATACTGTAGCCCAAGATGACTTACGTAAGAAGCTGATTGAGCAAGCAGCTCCCCCAGGTGTGCGTGCTCACGTAGTACCCCTTGACAAGTTTGTTGCAGTATCTAAAGACCCTCGCTTCGGTGAGACCAAGGCTTTGGTACTCTTCGAAAATCCTCAGGATGCGCTCAAGGTCATCAAGGCTGGAGTAGAGATTCCAGAGCTCAACGTAGGTTCTATGGCTCACTCTGTCGGTAAGGTATTAGTGACCACCGTCTTATCAATGGATCAAGACGATGTGGATACCTTCAAGGAGCTTCGTGATCTCGGCGTTAAGTTCGATGTCCGCAAGGTGCCAAATGACAAGCCATCTGACTTGTTCAAGAGCATCCAAGCTAAGGCCAGTGAAGGCCTCAAAGTCTAAAAGGAGGTATCATAATGGAATTTAATATTCTATCAATTCTTGCTGTCATTGTGGTAGCATTTCTCGCAGGGATGGAAGGGGTTCTGGACCAGTTCCAATTCCACCAACCAATTATTGCTTGTTCTCTGGTAGGGCTAGCAACTGGCCATCTCAGCGAATGTATTATCTTGGGTGGAGCCTTGCAATTGATTGCGATGGGCTGGGTCTAACATTGGGGCAGCGATTGCGCCAGACGCAGCTTTAGCTTCTGTGGCTTCTGCCATTATCTACGTTAAATCAAATAACTTTACGCCTGACGGTCGTAACCTTGCCATTGCCGCTGCCATTACCTTAGGGACAGTAGGTTTGGCTTTGACCATGGTGGTTCGTACCTTATCTGTGGCCATCGTTCACCGTGCTGACGCTGCCGCTGAGAAAGGGTGACTTCCGTGGCGTGGAATTCTGGCATATGGTAGCTCTTGCTTGCCAAGGCTTGCGTATTGCTATTCCGGCTACTTTCTTGCTCTTCTTGCCAAACGAAACTCGTTCAAGGGGCCCTAGAGTCTTTACCTGATTGGTTTACCAAAGGGATGGCCATTGGTGGGGGCTTCGTCGTAGCGGTCGGATATGCCATGGTTATTAACATGATGGCAACTCCTGAAGTATGGCCATTCTTCTTCCTAGGCTTTGCCTTGGCACCACTTAACCAATTGACCTTGATTGCAACCGGGATTATCGGGGTAGTCTTGGCGGTTGTATATATTCGTCTTAGCCAAAACACTGGTGGTTCTGGTGGCGGTGGGGGCCAAGCTGGTTCCGGCGATCCACTAGGCGACATTCTCAATGACTACTAAGGAGGACATGACGATGACTGAACAAAAGAAACACTTAACGAAATCCGATCGTTTTAAGGTAATGTTGCGTTCTCAACTCCTTCAAGGGTCTTGGAACTATGAACGGATGCAGAATGGTGGTTGGGCTTATTCCTTAATCCCTGCCCTTAAGAAGTTATATCCGCAACGTGAGGAGGCTTCTGCAGCCCTCAAACGTCACCTTGAATTCTTCAACACTCACCCATACATTGCCGCTCCAATCTTAGGGGTAACCTTGGCTCTGGAAGAAGAAAGAGCCAATGGCGCATCAATTGACGATGCTGCTATCCAAGGGGTTAAAGTTGGGATGATGGGGCCTTTAGCCGGGATTGGTGACCCAGTCTTCTGGTTCACCGTTCGTCCAATCCTTGGGGCGATTGCTGCCTCTTTGGCAACGGGTGGCTCTATCTTAGCACCGCTCTTCTTCTTCGTAGTATGGAATGCCATTCGTGTAGGCTTCCTCTGGTTTACACAAGAATTTGGTTATGCTAAGGGTTCTGAAATCACCAACGACCTATCTGGCGGTATCTTGCAAACCTTAACCAAGGGGGCATCCATCTTAGGGATGTTCGTTATGGGGATTCTGGTTCCGCGCTGGACCTCCATTAACTTTGCGCCAGTCGTTTCTAATGTACCATTAGATGATAAGGCTTATATTCACTTCCCTGAAGGGCCAGTGGATGGTGCCACTTTACAGAAATTTTGGGTGACATGGGCAATAGCTCCTTAACTCCAAATAAAGTGACGACCTTGCAAGACAACCTCAACATGTTAGTGCCAGGTTTAGCGGCTGTCCTCTTGACCTTCCTCTGCATGTGGTTACTCAAGAAGAAAGTCAACCCAATCCTCATTATCTTCGGTCTCTTTGCTGCCGGGATTATTGGCTATGTCTTAGGCCTCTTCAAACCAGCCTAAGCGCCTAATAGTTAAAAAGCTAGACGGACTTTATCAGTTAAAGTTGATAGAGCCCGTCTCTTTTTGTATATAGAAAAAGATAGTCAGGAAATGAATCTTCCTGACTATCTCATGTTACCTAGCGTTGGCCTGGTGTATTGTTTTGGTTGTTATTCTGGTTATTATTGTTATTACCGCCTGGGTTTTCGTTGCCGTTACCCGGATTTTCGTTAGCGGCAGAAGAACTTGATGAGCTTGAAGAACTTGACGATTCTTGTTGACGTCGTTGATCTTCTTGGCGTCGTTGTTCTTCTAGTTGCGCACGGTAGGTGGACCAGAAGTTAGCCAATTCTTCATCCGTTGCACCGAATAAGAACTTGTAGTTCAATTCTGGAGCTGGATGGCTGACCTTAAAGAGATCCTTGTAGGTTGGACCGGTGATGGAAATAGTCCCGCCATTATCTAGACGCATGGTCCCTGGCTTAGTACCAGTTTGTTGTAAGACGTCCGTTTCTTGGACACTAGATGGACGACTGAATTTCCGGTCTACCCCAAAGATATCCGGACGGGCAGCATAGAGTTCATTGACTACATTAGCCCAATAACGCTGGCTCCGTTCACTTTCACGACCGTAGCCGTCGTTGATATTGATGGTATAGTTTTGGAAACGGCTGTCATAGCCAATCCAAGAACCGATAGTGATACTTGGTGTAGAAGCAATAAACCAGACGTCCTTAGAGTTCTCACTAATCCCGGACTTAGCAATCCAGTCACCACCCATGGTCATGTAGCCCTTGGCAATCCGACCAGTACCTTCTGTCATGGTATTACGAAGCATATCAATCATAAGGTAGTTGGAATCTTCACTGAAAACTTGGGTAGGGTTGCTTTGGTGCTGGAAGACGACATTACCAGCCGCATCTTCAATCCGGTCGATGAAGTAGCCGTCACGGTAGTTACCATTGTTGGCAAAGGTTGCGAAGGCCCGAGTTTCTTCTAGGACAGTTGGACCACTTGAAACCCCACCAATGGCAAAGGCTAAGTTCTTGATGTCTTCTGGCGTATAGGAGGCAGCAGGGTTAAAGCCCATTTTTTCCAAATAGCCCATGACATCAACTGAGCGTTTTTGCATTTCTTGGTAGACCCGGACAGCAGGCAAGTTATCCGATTTATAGAGGGCAACCCGAGCTGATTCGGCGCCACCACTGACTACATTACCGTAGTTAGTAGGGGACCAAGTCGTACCATCTTCGAAGGTTTGTGTAAATTCCGTATCTGGAATAACCGTTGATGGATTAATCAAGTTCTCCTGAATAGCAGGGCCATATACAGCTAATGGTTTAATGGTCGAACCTGGGGAACGTCGAATACCAAAGGCGTGGTCGATTTGGTTATTTTCAAAGTCTGTCCCTGCGATAAAGCCTAAGACTTTACCGGAGTTGTTATCCATGACCACCATCCCATTTGAACCTTCTCAACATAGGAGGTCTCTTGGCCGCTTTCAGGGTCAGTATAGACGCCTTCATAGGCCATCCCTAAGTCATTAATGTGTTTCTTAGCGGATTCCTGCAAGAGGTCATAGATTTGTTGGTCAATGGTTGTGTAAACTTTATAACCACCAGTCTTAAGTTGCTCTTCGGCTTCCTTATAGTATTGGTTGTACCAGTTGTCATCTTGATAAACTTGAGTCCAAGTTAATTTATCACGCTCAATATTGAGACGCATGATTTGTTCGATGGCGCCTCGCTCCATTGCTCGGTAGAGGTAGGATTGGCGCGTTACACTTGGGCTGCCGGCTGGCAAGAAGTCAGCCTTAATATCATAGTTGAGAGCGGCTTGGTAGTCGGCCTCGCTAATTTTATGGTTACGGTACATGAAGTAGAGGACGTCCTTCATCCGGCCAATTCCGGCTGATAAGTCGGTCTTAAGCTCCCCGTTTTGTTGGTAAGGGGTGTAATTGTAAGGGTCCTGCGGTAAGCCGACCAAGAAGGCTGCTTGAGCCAGGTTGACCTCGCTAGGCTTTTTACCAAAAATCCCTTCTGAAGCTTTCTCAATCCCGGCTACGTTATCTCCGTTATGGTCACGACCAAATGGCGACACGTTGAGGTAGGCAGTTAGGATTTCATCCTTACTGAAGAATTGCTCCAGACGGAGGGCCAAGAGAATTTCATTGGCTTTCCGGAAGAAGGTGACATCGTTAGTTAAGAGACGCTGCTTGACCAATTGCTGGGTCAGAGTAGAACCACCGGTTCCGCTGCCTGGTGACAAGACTTCCTGTAGGGTAGCCCGCAGAATTGCCTTAGGCACAACCCCCTTATGTTCATAGAAGGAGGAGTCCTCAGTCGATACCAGACCATTAACGATGTTAGGTGATACATCTGACAGGTTAGTCACAGACCGAATGACATCGGCTTGGACGTTAGCAATCGGTGTCCCGTTAGCATAGTAAATGGTGGATTGCTGTTCCAACTTGTTAATCTTGGCAGCCATTTCTTCACGATTAGGCACCTTGGTGTCAGAGACTAGGTGGGCAAAGTAACCAGCCCCAGCCCCAGCAGCTAAGGAACCTAAGAGCAGGCCAATCAAGACGATATAGAGGGCAATGCGGCGAACTACATTGACTGCCACATTAAGACCTAAGAAAATCTTTTCTCTGGCAGTGTAGTTAGACAGGTCAATGACCTTAGACTTGGATTTACCTTTTCCTTTGGTTTTACGACGTTTTGCGTTCTGAATCTTGGCTAGCACCTAGTCCGGCAGCAGCCAAATCTAGGGCAGCTGGCGCTTGGTCATCAGATTCAGTTTCTGAATCCTGACTTTGAACACCTTCTTCTACATCATGACTTAGGTCTGACTCAGTCTCGTTGGTATGAGCTTGGTCAAAGTAATCTGGGTCCAAACTAGCTAGCTTGCTAGTCTTAGCCGTCCAAGCCAAAGTCTTGGTCGTCTGATCTTGAGTCTGAATCAGAGTGATCTGATTCAGTCTGCTCTGAGTTCTCCTCAGCTAAGCTTGGTTCTTGCTCTGATGGTTCAGATGCTTGAGGAATCAAGTTTTCTTGACTAGCAACGAGTGACGTCGCTTCACAATCTGATTGCTGATCATGAGATTTTTCTTGATCAAGGTTAGCTTCAGCCTCAACTTCCGCTTGGGAACTTGTTGGCTCGATAGATAGGTCGTCCACTTCTTGATCCAAGTGATTTGGCTCATCTGGATGGCTTTGAAGAAAGCAGTCGCTTTGTTCGGGCTCTGGCTCAATTTCAAGTCTATCCTGAGATACTAGATCAGGTTCTTGATAACTTGATCCTCTAGCACTTTGTTCTAAGTGCTCAGCTTCTCGGCCCTGGCTTGAGTCATCTACAGCAGAGGCCTGGTTTGGTACCTTAATTGGTGTAATATTATCGAAAATGGACAAGAGCGAACTGAGTCGGGCACGTCCCTCGTGATGAAAGGTGAGGGCCTTCTTCCTGGCCTTCAGAGCTTCCTAGTGAATCTGCTGGATGTGAAGTGTTTGACTCCAGTTCCGTGCTGTGGTCATTTGAGCTAGCGACTGACTCAGTAGTGGGCCGGACTTTTAAGTTCAACCACTTGGTCTTCTTTAGTTAGGTCTCTACTTGGTTTTAACAAGTCAGCGTCTAAAGGTTGATAGACACGGGACACTTCCTTCTTGTCTGAACTTGCAGCTGGCTCGCTTTCTTCTCGGAGCTCATTGCTTGTTTTCCTGCTCAAGGTCAAAACTACGACGTCGTTCGCGTTCCTTTTGGATATCGGCAGGACTTGGCAGGGGCTGACTAGCCGCACTGTCCTGGTCGAGCTCAATGCGAGGTTGGTAAACGCGACTAGCAGGCTTAGAACTAGCAGAAGATTCTGCAGATAAGTCTGGCATGTCAACAGGTCCTGCTAGCCCTAGGTCTGTGCTAGCTTCTTCTTCCGAATTTTGGTCGTGATGATCTCGACTGGCCATGCCGGCAAAGAGCCGACGCCGACGAGGGCCTTTGTCAGAAGACTCGGATGAGCTTGAAGTCTCCGGGCGTAACTCATTTTGGTCTGCACTAGTTCTGGCTTAGCCTGAGACTCTGAAGGTTTAACAACTTTCTTCTTCTTGGCTTTTTCCTTGGCAGGACTAACATGGGTCTTTGTCTCAGTTTCCTCTTGGAAAAGATGAGATTGGAAGTCCTGGTCGGACACTTGGTTAGTCTGCTTATAAGGGTTGGCTTCATCAATACTTGGATTGAAGTTAGAGAAGAAGTCACGGACGCGTTTGACAGAGCGATCGATGAACTCGGAAGATTGAGCCATGACGGTCTTTTCATCCGACTTAGGTTGGTAATGCCAACTATCTTGATCCTGCTGACCTTGACTAGAGCTTGATTCAGTGGTCTGACTAGTCTCGGACTGGCCTTTGTTAGTTGAAGTAGATGCTTGATCATTACTTTCAGCGTTCGCTTGTCGAGCTTGTGCTTGTCTACGGGAATAATCTTCGTAGAAATTATCCCAGCGTGATGGCTTAGAAGTTGCCTCGTTTCGAAGGCGGGGTAGAATGACCCCTTGAATCCTCTTTATCAGGCGCGATGTCAAAAGAGACATCATAGTAATGCTGGTCCGATTGTTCGGACACTTTCTTTTTGTCATCGTCTAGTGTCATTCATTCACCTACTTTCTTTATGGGGTATGGCTCTTAAGCCGTTACTTGATCATTTAGGGATTCGCCTAAGGCATTGAGACGAGCTTCCCATTCTTGATTAGTCAATTTGTTTTCCGCAATGTAGCGGTTGCGTGGGTGGCGACGGCATTCTGGGCAGCAACCACGAACGTATTTGTCTTCATTTTCGACGCTAGCTAGGATACGACGGTTACATTCTGGGTTTCCACAGTTAACATAGCGCTCGCATGGAGTGCCATCGAACCAGTCTTTCCCGATTACAACAGGATCGACGTGGTTAATATCAACCGCAATCCGTTCGTCGAAGACGTACATCTTACCATCCCACAATTCGCCTTTTACTTCAGGGTCTTTACCATAGGTAGCAATCCCACCGTGGAGTTGGCCGACATCTTTATAACCTTCACGTACCATCCAACCGGAGAATTTCTCACAGCGGACACCACCTGTACAGTAGACAACGACACGCTTGTCCATGAATTTTTCCTTGTTGTCGCGTACCCATTGTGGTAATTCGCGGAAGTTGCGAATATCAGGACGGATAGCACCTCGGAAGTGACCTAAGTCAAACTCATAGTCGTTACGTGTATCAAGGACAACGGTGTTTTCATCTAACAAAGCTTCCTTGAATTCTTGTGGTGACAAGTAAGCACCAGTGGTTTCTAATGGGTTGATATCGTTGTCGAAGTCGTTATCTTCTAAGCCCAAGTGGACGATTTCTTTTTTGTGACGAACGAACATCTTCTTGAAGGCTTGCTCTTCTTCTTCGTCAATCTTGAACCAGAGGTCTTCCATACCTGGTAGGGAGTGAACATAGTCCATATATTTTTGAGTGGTTTCGTAGTCACCTGAGACAGTCCCGTTAATCCCTTCGCTCGAAACGAGGATCCGGCCCTTAAGGCCAATGGACTTACAGAAGGCCAAGTGGTCAGCTGTAAACTTATCTGGGTTCTCGATGTTAACGTACTTGTAGTAAAGAAGCACGCGAATTGGTTTGGTCATAATTTACCTCCTTGTAGTTGCAAACTACATATATTTATGGATAGTATCATTATACGGCAAAAAAGGCTTGAGGACAACTTTTGAGCCGGTTTTTGCGCTATCTGTAAGAAACTTGTAACCTCCCTACACAATCCCCGTCTAAGTGGTTCTAGTATGACAAAAAAAGCTGGCCAGACTAATTCTGGGCCAGCTTTTGGTTGAAGCGTTCTTGCAGATGGTTTTTGTGATGATGATAGGCTGTTAACAAGGGAATGCAAGCGCCCAACCAGGCCAGAGGACTGGCAATAGCTGGGCCGACAAAGCCTAGATATTGGCTAAGAATCAGAGCGGCACTCATGCGCATAGCCAACTCCATGATACCGGCAATAGTCGGAATTAGGCTGTCGCCAAGCCCTTGCAAGGTATAGCGATAGATGAAGAGTAAAGCTAATAACCAGTATGCAGGCGCCGAACAGTAGAAGAAGACTTGACCGTAGTGAGCCATTTCCAGTCCTTGGCTACCTTCTGCGAAGAGGGTAACAACCTGAGCTCCGGTCAGTGCTAAGATGACGCCAGACACCAGCGCAACACCTACAGACAAGAAGGTCATTTGTTGGACTCCTTGGCGGATTCGGTCAAATTGGGCGGCACCAAAGTTTTGGCCTACATAAGTTGCCATGGCAATCCCAAAGGACATGAGGACTAAATCACAATCTGTTCAATTTTAGAAGCGGCACCATAACTTGCGATAGCTAGAGGACCTAACTGATTGAGAGCCACTGTGACCGAAATGGAGCCAATGGCAATAATAGAGGATTGGAAGGCCATTGGGAAGCCCATATTGAGGTGATAACGGACTTCTTCAGCTACCAGCATGGCCTTCTGCCAGGAAACCTGCAGTAGTGGCCAACGACGGTGAATGGCCCAGAGGCAAAGGATAACCGAGACAGCTTGTGACAAGACCGTCGCGAGTCCAGCACCCGCAACCCCCATGCCCACGTTCACGATGAAAACATAGTCTAAGACGATATTGGTTAAGGCCGCGATGATAAGAAAGTAGAGGGGCGTCCGGCTGTCTCCCAAGGCCCGCATCATGTTGCTCAGTAAATTGTAGAGCATGGTGACGGTACAAGCGCTGAAGATGACGATGAGATAATCGTAAGTATATTGAATGATTTCAGGCGGCGTCATCATGACTTCTAGAATTTGGCGGAGGAAGAAGGTAGACAGGAAGGTCAAGGCCATGGAAACGCAGAGCGCGATAGTCCAGGCAATGGTGACTGAACGCCGTACCTTATGGAAATCCCTAGCACCAAAGGCTTGAGCCAAAGGAATACTTAACCCTGCCGTTAAGCCTTGAGCGAAGCCGAGAATCAGAAACATGACGCTGGATGAAGCAGAAATTCCTGCTAGGGCATCTCGCCCCATGGTGCGTCCAACAATAAAGGTGTCGACCATATTATAGACAAGCTGGAAAATATTACCTATCAGGAGCGGAATGGAGAAGTTAATAATGCGTTTGAGGGGGGACCCAGTGGTCATATTATGCATAAGTGACTCCTTTATAGTCAGAATGAATACTCTGAGTATAAAGGAGTCACATAGCAAAATCAAGTGGCTTTGGCGCCATTTCAAACAGGAATTTAGTCATCCCACTGAACGGTATAGTAGTCAGCATCTTTGGCTTGAATCAGAGGATAATTGGTCCGGTAAATAGAGCCATCTTGGTCTTGCTCGAGGTACATAACAAAACCATTAGGGTAGAGAGACAGAATCTTGGAATAAACATGGTCTTGGTCGATAATGACAGTCTTGATTTCTTGGTCGCTGGCGAACCAGTCAGTGACTAGGTGGAAATAGGAACCGATGGAGACTTTGGTTTCATAAACAAGGGTCGTAATAATGGATTGATTCATGGTTAACGCTCCTTTTTTTATAAGCTATTTCCATTATAACAAGGAAATGGGGGCGGTTTCAAACAAAAATTCGAAACAAACTTACAAATTCTTGTCAGAATGGTAAATTTTTAAGCGATAAGCTATAAAAAGCCCGCCAAAAGTGCTATAATAGGAATTAGAAACGGTTTCATTCAGAAAGGGTGGGTCGTATGAGAGTCAAAGTCACTAAGTCAGAGCGCGAGCTCATTGAACGTGAGCTGAGACGGGGGACCACTAAGTCTCGGATAGCCTCCCTCTTGCATGTCAATTTCGAGACGGGTTGCCAAATGATTCAGCGAGTCCGTGAACAGATTCGTCCTGAGATTGGTGACCAAATACGCTTTACCTTCCGGCAGGTCCATATGCGGGGGACCATCCGTAAACTTCTGACCAACAGCGCTGTCGTCGACATCGATTGGCTCCGGTCAGATCCGACTATGAAGGATATTTGTACTAGCCGCACCATCGTCAATTTCAAGGATATTGTCGCCTATATCAACTGTGAACATCTCATTCAAGATGATGAGGAAGGGGAAGAGCCCCTAAGTCCCGCTGCTCAGCAAGGGATTTGAGCACACAGTGCCTATAGAAGAGCCTCCTATCAAAGTACTTGTGATAGGAGGCTCTTATTCTCAATACGATTGTTCTTGGTAGATTAATTGATAGAGTTCAGCTGCGACAGTTTGATAGGTCTGGCGATGCTTAGCATCTGGTACTAGATCGTAGGGAGTCGGTAGGTCATTCTCCGTCAAGAAAAGCTGGAACCACTCCTTGGCTGAACCGAAGGCTTCTTCAAAATAGGGGTAAACGGTTAAGGCCTGAAGGACAAACTGCTGGGAAAACTCAATCATGAGATGAGGATTGAATTGTTCGCAGTAGTCTTCGATGACTTGAAGACCGGCCACATAAGAAGACTGGTGACGGTAATCTTGGAGTTTGGCGACTGTCAATTCATGGACTTGGCCAAACCAGTTATAGGTCACTTTACCTGGATAGTTCTGGTAGAGTAGGTAATGTAAGACGTCACTCTTGATATATTGAGGTAGGTCTGGATGAGTCAGAATGGCCTTAAAGAAAGGCAAGGCCTTGTCTAAAGGCAGGTCGTAGGTATATTTAAGGAAACTGAGTAACTCAAATCCTTGGCCGTCATAGATTTGATTGATAAAAGTCTCAATGGCTTCCTGACCCTGATCCAGGGCTTGCTCCAAGCGCCGGGCTAAGCGCTGGGTATGATTGAGTTGATGAATGAATGGTAAGAGGTCTTCACTGTCCCATCCAGCTGCTTGGAAGCGTGCTTGAAGCTGATAGAGCCGCAAGAGGGCAGCGTCTAAGTCGTAAAGGAGGGACAGACTAGCTCCATATAAGAGGAGAACATTCCAATCATTAACGGCTTCTATATCAGGGAAATAAGTTTGCCAACAGTTCAAAAGGTCAGCTTTTTGTCCCCGAGCAATATATAATTTAATCAGTTCCTCGAAGACATGAACCTGAGGATCTGTCTCATAACTCTTGATTAGCAATTCTTGTGCACGGCCAAAGTCATGGACCTTGAGGGCACTGAGTGCTTTGCGATAATATTGGTCCGCATTGGTCGGAAATTCAATTACATCACTCATTTTGCCACCTCTTTCTTGTCAATACTTAAATCCGTGCTATACTAGTTATATTATAGCACAATACATTAATAGTTTGTAGACAAATAACAGATAAGGAGCGAAAAAATGCTGAAGGTTTATACGGATGCTGCCTTTGCCTATAAAAATCAATCTGCCGGCCTGGCCATTCGGATTCTGGCGCCTGATCAACTCTATGAACAAGTTGTTTTCCTCAATCAGGTAGCAGACAATCATCAGGCGGAATTTTTAGCTATCTTGCGCGCTCTAGACTGGTTGATAGAATTGGGACTGACCCAGGACTTTATTTGGTTACATGCCGATAGCCAGGTAGCCATTCGGGCCATTGAAAAATCCTATATAAAGGATGCACGTTATGCTCCTATTTTAGATCATATCCTAAGTCGACTGGACTACTTTCCAAATCTCTATGTCAAATGGATAGCTGAAAAGGAAAATCAGGCAGCCGACCAGTTAGCAAAATCGAGCCTAAATAAGGCGGTTAGCTGGGCGCGGACATCGCCTCGCTAGCCAAGTTGGCTTTTGCGTGGCATAATAGAGATAGTTAATCAAGGTCCGGATCTCAGATTTATGGGGCTAGATTATGTGACTAAAAGTGCACAATTCACTAGGGTGCGAACGTATATTCGCTAGCATTCTTAGGAATTTCGTGGCATAATAAATTGAATAGACTTCTCTATTTAAGATAGAATCATTAATTCTTCTGAGAAAGAAGCAATCATTGATGGAGGTAGATGAGCGATATGGCAGAAAAAAATTTAACCGCTAAAGATATTTTACAAAAAGAATTTACCCGCGATTTTCGTGGTTATAAAGCATCTGAAGTAGATGAGTATTTGGATAGCATTATCCGTGACTACGATTCTTACCAAAAAGATGTGGCGACTTTGAAGAATGAAAATGAGCGCCTAATCAGCAAATTGATGAATTGACCAAGCAACTTGCCTTGGCTAAGAAGAACAATGTGCCAACCTCACCAGGCTCTGGTGTCACTAACTTCGATATCCTTAAGCGTCTCTCTAACTTAGAGAAAGCATGTCTTTCGGGATCTAAGATTGGTAGCACAGACAACACCATGTCTTATTCAGACGTGACACGTTTCCAATAAAAGAACCTCAAGTAGATTTTAGGTAATCGCGGCTAGTAATAGTTGAGGAAAGTCCATGCTCGCACAGGCTGAGATGCCTGTAGTGTTCGTGCTTAGCGAAACCATAAGCTAAGGTAGTGCCTAGCGCTAACGGCAGGCAAAAGGTCTAAGGCTTCGGCTATGACTGAGTAACCTCTAAGGTGCCACAGAGACGAGGCTGGTTGGAAACAACTAGCGTGGAACGCGGTAAACCCCTCGAGCGAGCAACCCAAATAGTGACCTAGTTTTCTAGGGTAGACTGGTCGGGGCACTTTTCCTAGGGAAATGAACCGATGGAAGAGGCGGGTCACTGAGTGACCGGCAGACAGATGATTACCCCACTTAAGGTGCATAGCCTATTTCCCTTAAGTGACAGAACATGGCTTATCGAAATTTACTTAATAGGCTTTTGCTTAATACAACAAAGGCGCTTCTCCCTCTCTGGTGAGGAGGGCTTTTTTTCTAAGGGCAGGATTGTCTTGCCCGCAACGACAAGATAAAGATGAGGAGCCTCTGATGAAAAACTATAACCTATTGGCTACCGTTGCTGCCGGCATTGAGTCCGTGACGGCCCAAGAATTGAAGCAGCTAGGCTATCAAGTTCAGACGGAGAATGGGCGCGTGCGTTTCACCGGTAATGTCCAGGATATTGCTAAAAGCCAACCTATGGCTAAGAACGGCTGACCGTATTAAGATTGAATTTGCTAGTTTTCAGGCCAAGACCTTTGAAGCCCTCTATGATTTGACTTACGCCTTTGCCATGGGAAGACATTCTGCCTTTGGATGCTAATTTTCCTGTGTCTGGCAAATCCGTCAAGTCCCAGTTACATAGCGTGCCCTAACTGCCAGAAAAAATCGTCAAAAAGGCTATTGCTAGTCGACTCATGTCCTACTATCATCGTCGGACCAATTTGCCTGAGACAGGGGCAGTCTATCCTATCGAAGTTTCTCTGGTCAAAGACCAAGTCAGCCTGACCTTGGATACTTCTGGCACCTCCTTATTCAAGCGTGGCTACCGAGTAGAGAAAGGGTGCAGCCCCACTCAAAGAGAATATGGCAGCTGCCTTAGTCATGTTAACGACTTGGTATCCTGACCGACCACTCTACGACCCATGTTGTGGTTCGGGAACCATTGCCATTGAGGCAGCCTTGATTGGGCGTAATATTGCGCCAGGTCTTAAGCGGGAATTTGCGGCCGAGCATTGGACCAGCTTAGATCCAAAGTGGGCAAGTATGGCAGCAGGTGCGCCAGGAAGCCCAAGTTCAAGCCAAACCAGATGTCATGATGGACATTGAAGCCTGCGACATTGACCACCGTATGGTTGAAATTGCTAAGGCCAATGCTCAAGAAGCTGGAGTAGCAGATACGATTTCCTTTCAAGCAAATGCAACTTAAAGACTACCGTCCTAAGGTTGATTACGGTATATTTGATTGCTAACCCGCCTTATGGTGACCGTATGTTGACGGAAGAGCAGGTTCACAGCCTCTATGCGGACATGGGCAAGCTCTATAGCCAAATGCCGACCTGGAGTAAGTATATTTTAACCAGTGATGAAGCCTTTCGAGACCTACTATGGGGCCAAGGCAACCAAAAAACGCAAGCTCTATAATGGCGCCCTCAAGGTAGATTATTACCAATATTGGGGTGAGCGGAAACCCCCGTCAAACAAGCAATGATAAGTAGATATTAATAGCAAAAAAATCCCTCAGCAGATGCTGCTGAGGGATTTAGTCTCTTATGGAGATGAGGGGAATCGAACCCCTGTCCAAATATCTCGCCACAATCAAGTCTACGCCAATAGTCTAGCTATTTGATTTAGCGCAGAGACCGCCACTAGACAGGCTGTCATCCTTGCGAGTCTGATCATCTCTTCGTGATTTAACAGACGGATAAATCACGCGTATCCCACTTAAATAAAACCAGCTACTAGCACATGGGCGATGTTAGGCTGATTTTCCGCTGCAGGTTATTAAGCTGCTAAAGCGAAAGAGTTGTTTTGGTTGTTTGCAGTTATATTTAACTGTAGCGTTTTAAGGCGGACGCAACCCTCCTGACGCGTCAAAAGCTCGAACAATACCTGTCGAAACCGTGACATCCCCTAAAGGATAGCTAGATTCTATCAATAAAGGACTAAATTGTCAATTAATCAGCCTGGGAGACAGGCTTAAGGGATTGACTTTTGCCCCTATAATCTTTAAGCTAATAGGGTAAATAATTTTTTAGGAGGTCACCCCATGACTAAGAAATATCATGTGGCCATCTGCGGTGCGTCTGGTGTTGTAGGGCGTAAAATGCTGCAAGTATTACACGAACGAAACTTTCCATTTGAGACTTTAACCTTGTTCGCTTCCAAAGCGTTCAGCTGGTAAAACCATTAGCTATGCTGGCAAGGATTATGTCATTCAAGAATTAACGGAAGAGGCTCTTCAAGCGCCGATTGAGATTGCCCTGTTCTCAGCAGGGGGCGAGACCTCTAAGCATTTTGGGCCAATCGCCGCTAGTCGTGGTATCTATGTGATTGACAACTCCAGTGCTTGGCGTATGGATCCTAAGATTCCTTTGGTAGTGCCTGAAGTCAATGGTGATGTCTTGAAGGCTGAAGACCATCTGATTGCCAACCCTAACTGCTCGACCATTCAGTCAGTCGTCCCATTAGCTGTTCTACAACCATACGGCTTGAAGCGCGTCATCTACAATACCTATCAAGCAGTATCAGGAGCAGGCCAAGCCGGCATTAATGACTTGGTCAACCATACAACTGAAAAATTCCCATATTCAATCAATGACAATGTCTTGCCACATATTGATGTCTTCACTGAGTCTGGCTATACCAAGGAAGAAATCAAGATGATTGAAGAAACTCGGAAAATTCTACGTATGCCAGACTTACGTGTAACAGCTACTACAGTTCGAGTTCCAATCAAACACTCTCATGCTGTCTCTATTAACGTTGAATTGGAACGAGACTTTGATTTAGCAGAAATTCGTCAAGCCTTCCAAGAAGCAGAGGGAATCATCCTCTTGGATGATCCTGCTAACCTTAAGTATCCACTTCAGTCAGAGGTGGAAGATCATGATGAGGTTTATGTTGGACGAATTCGTCGTGACGAGTCAGTTCCTTACGGCCTCAACATTTGGGTAGTAGCCGACAACATCCGTAAAGGGGCGGCCACTAACACCATTCAAATCGCAGAACAACTTATCAAAGATGGTATTCTCTAAGAAGAGGATAGGGCGCCCTCCGGGGCGCCTTTTTATATTATTGGTAGAGAAGGTGGGCGTTGGCGCTAATTAAGATAAGTGTATCGAATAAGGTTATTGTCTTAATTAGTGTAGTTAACTAATTAAGACAAACGCGTTTCTGGTGTGTTCTTTTTAATGAAATGTTTTCACTTTAAATTGATTAAGAATGTCTAAAGGCTTTCATAATAGGGATTGCGGACGATTTGTTAGGTCTATCTGGCCATGCCTAGGGATTGACAGACGGCCCATAAAACCGTATGATAGAGGGTGTGGTTGACACATTATTTATTTTGAAATCATCCAAAAATTTGAAATGAATAACGATAATAATGAATAGATTAATAGGAGGTGATACGATGGACCTATTGCAGCTCACCTTCGCAGTAATCGTTGCTTTAATTATCGGGGTAGTGATCGGCTATATTTTCAAGAAGAAAAGCGATGAAAAGCACATCGGAAATGCTAAGGCAAATGCAGAATCCATTGTTGATGCGGCTATTGCACAGGCTAAGACCCTCAAGCGGGAAGCCTTGTTCGAAGCCAAAGAAGAAAATCTCAAGTACCGTAATGAATTAGAACAAGAACTGAAGGAACGCCGGACCGAAGTAACAGGAATGGAAAAACGTCTCCTTCAACGGGAAGAGACCTTGGACCAAAAGAGTCTGATCTTAGACAAACGCGAACTCAATCTTGAGAGCAAGGAACAAGACTATCAAAAACGTCAAAAGACCTTGACCCAACAGGAAGAGAAGGTTCAAGAATTGGTCGTTGCCCAACAAAGTGAATTAGAACGGGTGGCAACCCTATCGCGTCAAGAGGCGCAAAACATCATTATGACTGAGACAGAGCAAGCTTTGTCCCAAGAAATTGCAGTCATGATTCGGAATGCAGAGCAAAAAGCCAAAGATGAAGCTGATCGCAATGCCAAAAACATTATCTTACAAGCCATTCAACGGAGTGCTCCGGACATTGTGTCTGAGAATACAGTGACCGTAGTACACTTACCAAGTGATGACATGAAAGGTCGGATTATCGGGCGAGAAGGCCGCAACATCCGTACTTTGGAAAGCTTAACCGGGATTGATTTAATTATCGATGACACGCCAGAAGCAGTCGTATTAAGTGGTTTTGACCCAATTCGACGTCAAATTGCTAAGTTGGCTTTGGAGAAACTGATTCAAGACGGCCGGATTCATCCAGCGCGTATTGAAGAAATGGTGGATCGGGCGCGTCGCGAGATTGACGAGAAAATCCGAGAAATCGGGGAACAAGCGACCTTTGATGTGGGAATTCATTCTCTCCATCCTGATTTAATCAAGATTATTGGTCGTCTATCCTTTAGAACCAGTTATGGGCAGAACGTCTTGAACCACAGTATTGAAGTTGCCAAACTTGCTGGCGTTATGGCTGGTGAGTTAGGTGAAGATGTGGCTCTAGCCAAACGTGCAGGTCTTCTGCATGATATTGGTAAGGCACTTGACCATGAGATTGAAGGCTCACACGTTGAAATCGGGGCAGAGATTGCCAAGAAATACAACGAGCCAGAAGTAGTAGTGAATGCTATTGCTTCCCACCATGGTGACACTGACCCAACTTCGACCATTGCTATCTTGGTAGCTGCCGCTGATGCCTTATCTGCAGCACGTCCAGGTGCCCGCAGTGAATCCTTGGAAAGCTACATCCGCCGTCTGGAAAAATTAGAAGAAATCTCTAATAGTTTCCCAGGCGTGGCTAATAGTTTTGCTATTCAAGCTGGGCGCGAAGTCCGTGTCATGGTTCGTCCAAATGAAGTCAATGACGCTGGCGCCTCACGAATCGCTCGTGATATCCGCAACCGGATTGAAGCAGAAATGAACTACCCAGGCAATATTAAAGTAACCGTTATTCGCGAAACGCGCGCGGTTGAATACGCCAAATAATTGATGGAGAGGTTGGAACTTGTTCCAATCTCTTTTTTTGTGTATTTTTTGGGGAGGTTGCGAGCTGAGTTTGATGGCGCTTACTCTGATGCAGGATTTCTAAATTTCATTTAAGACCCTCGGGTTACTCTTAGGTCAAACAAGTCGGACTTTCCTTTATATTTTGACCTTTTTGTGTTAAAATGTAGAAGAAAAAAAGGAGGCGATGAGGTGGTTCGTTACGGACAAATAGTCAAGGCCCGCATCAGTGACAAAAATGAGCGTCACTTTTTCGCACAATATGAAGGTGAGACCTTCACCGTTCTACCGGGGCAGATAGATATACAAAAGTACCAAGTTGGTGACCAGATTGAAGGCCTTATCTATGAAACCAAGGCCCGCAAGAAAGTAATTCAAGTTGACTTGCCGGCTATCCGACCTGAAATCTATGGTTGGGGTAGTGTGGTTAGCAGCCGTAAGGATTTAGGCGTCTTTGTTGATATTGGCTTGCAGGATAAGGAAGTGGTCGTATCCTTGGATGACCTACCCCTTAATACAGCTCTCTGGCCTAAGAAGGGCGACCGGCTTTTCCTAACTTATCAAGTGGATGCTAAGAATCGTTTCTGGGGCAAGTTGATTGAACCTGAAGCTATGCAAGCCTATTTTAAGCGCGCAGCTCGTGCTATGAAGAATCTCAATGTCACAGCTACCGTTTATAAGGTTAAGTTAGCGGGTTCACTTTGCATTACAGACGGTGGACACTCGGCTTTCTTACATGAAAGTGAGACTCTTGATACTCCACGTCTTGGTCAAGTCTTGCAAGCTCGCATTATTGGCGTTCGTGAGGACGGCGGCCTTAATTTATCGGTCAAGCCACGGGCTTATGAGGCTTTGGATGATGATGCCGGTATGATTCAAGCCATCTTAAGAAAAGCGCCCGGACATTATTTGCCACTTCATGATAAATCAGATCCAGCAAGTATCCAGACTCAGCTTGGCATTTCTAAGGCCCAATTTAAACGTGCCGTTGGGACTCTAATGAAACAAGGCCTCATTCGTCAGGTCAAAGGAGATGGGCTCTATCTGACTCAAGTCCAAGACTCAAGTGCAGAGATTGATCCATTAGGCAATAACTATGAAATTTAGCCAGGCTGTCCAGGATTTTGAACGTTATCTTCTCTTAGATATGAACCGGTCCGCCAATACCATTCAGAGCTATCAGCGCGATTTGGCTAAGTTTCAGGCTTATCTGACGGAGCAGGAGATTGACAAAGTAGAGGAGATTGATGAGCTAACGGTGCGAGCCTTTCTAGCAAAACTCAGCCAAGCTTCCTACGCAGCTTCCTCGACCAGTCGTATGCTATCTAGTTTGAAGCAGTTTTTCCTCTTTTTACGCAAAGAGGGCATTCTAGAGATAAATCCTATGTCCTTGGTCCATCGGCCTAAACAAGGTAGACATCTACCTAAAGTCCTAACTGCTAAGGAGATTGAAGCCTTGCTTCAAGCGCCCGACACTAGTAGCCCGCATGGTTTGCGTGATCGGGCTATCTTTGAGCTCATGTATGCCACGGGTCTGCGGGTAACAGAATTGGTTCAGCTTAAATTAGAAGATTTACACTTAGAATTAGGCTTTATCCAAACCCTAGGTAAAGGGGACAAGGAGCGTCTAGTTCCCTTGATTGATGAAGCCATTGAATGGCTAGAGGCCTATCTGGAACAGGTCCGTCCTAGCTTCCTAAGATTAGCTGGCTCTTCCAGTCCGCAGGAAGTCTTTTTGACAGAGCGGGGTAAGGCTTTTACTCGTCAAGGAATTTGGAAAAATCTCAATAAGTATGTGGCCTTAGCTGGTATTAAACAAACCGTCTCACCTCATATGTTGCGTCATTCTTTCGCAACTCATCTGCTAGAAAATGGTGCTGATTTGCGTATGGTTCAGGAACTACTGGGCCATGCGGATATTTCAACGACACAGATTTATACCCATATCAGTACCCAACGTTTGCAAGAAGTCTATCGTAAGTACTTCCCGCGCGCGTAACTTGTCATCTTCCGACTGGAGAGGTGGCCTAATAATCAAGACGGTCATTCACTGACCGTCTAGGGAAAGAGGAAAAATATGAAATTCAAACGTATTCATTTAATCGTCTTAGATTCTGTTGGGATTGGTGAAGCTCCAGATGCTGCAGACTTCAACGATTTAGGGAGCCATACCCTAGGCCATATTGCTGAAGTTGCAGGGACTAAAGCTCCCTCATATGGTAGAGCTAGGTTTGGCGAATATTGAGCACCTAGCTGGCTTGACACCTGTGGCATCCTCCAAGGGTTACTGGACTAAGTTAGAAGAAGTTTCAGCTGGTAAGGATACTATGACCGGTCACTGGGAAATCATGGGTCTTAAAATTGAAACACCATTCCGCGTCTTCCCTGATGGTTTTCCTGATGAACTAATCGAGCGTATTGAAGCCTTTTCTGGTCGTAAGGTGGTCTGCAATGCCCCGGCTTCTGGTACTGAAGTGCTTGACCAATATGGGGAACATCAAATGAAGACAGGGGACCTAATTGTTTATACCTCTGCAGACTCTGTCTTGCAAATTGCCGCCCATGAAGACATTATTCCATTAGAAGAACTTTATCGCATTTGTGAGTATGCTCGTGAGATTACCTTAGAAGATCCTTACATGTTGGGACGTATTATTGCGCGCCCATACATTGGGACTCCTGGCAACTGGACTCGTACTGCCAACCGTCATGACTATGCCTTAAGTCCTTTTGCGGATACAACGCTGGACTTCCTGAAGGCAGGCGGCTATGATGTGATTTCCATTGGGAAAATCAACGACATCTTCAATACTAAGGGGATTACGGATGCCGTTCGGACCAAGTCTAACATGGACGGGGTAGATCAACTGCTGAAGATTATGGACCGTGACTTTACCGGTTTGTCCTTCACTAACTTAGTGGACTTCGATGCCATCTATGGTCACCGCCGCAACACAGAAGGTTACGCCCAAGCTTTAGAAGATTTCGACAACCGCTTGCCAGAAATCTATAGCAAGCTAGGCCAAGATGATTTACTTTTGATTACTGCCGACCACGGTAACGACCCAACCTATAGTGGAACCGACCATACCCGTGAATATGTGCCAATTCTGGCCTACAGCCCATCCTTCACGCAAGCAGGTGAGCTCAAGGCGCGTTACTATAGTGATATCGCAGCCACCATTTCTGATAACTTCGGCGTTGCCAAGACCGAACAAGGTTCTTCATTCTTAAGTCAATTAAATTAGGGACATAGTCAGCAAGGAGAAAAAAATAGATGTTTACAGAAACCATTCAATACTTAAAAAGACCAGGGTTTAACTTATCCACAAGTTGGTTTAATCCTAGGTAGTGGCCTTGGAGAGCTTGCTGAAGATGTGGAAAAATGCTATCCGCATTCCATATGAAAAATATTCCTAATTTTCCAGTCTCTACAGTTGCTGGCCATGCTGGTCAATTAGTTTATGGGGACTTGGCAGATAAAAAAGTCTTGATTTTACAGGGCCGTTTCCATTATTATGAAGGTTATGATTTGAACACTGTGACTTATCCAGTTCGTATCTTCAAGGAACTTGGGGTAGAAACTGTGATTGTAACTAATGCAGCAGGTGGGATTAATACTTCATTCCAACCAGGCGACTTAATGATTATTACAGATCACCTTAACCTAGCAGGTAACAATCCACTGATTGGCGCAAACTTAGATGCTCATGGCCCACGTTTTGTTGACTTAACAGAGACTTATAGCTTGCGAGGTCAAGCCATCTTACGTCAAGCTGCTGCCAAAGAAGGAATTCATCTCCAACAAGGGGTCTACACTTGGGTTACCGGGCCGTCTTATGAGACGCCTGCTGAAATTCGCTACATGCGGACCATTGGTGGTGATGCAGTTGGAATGTCAACCGTGCCAGAAGCCATTGTGGCTAAACATTGTGGTATGGAAGTCTTAGGGATTTCATGCATTACCAACTTAGCAAGTGGCATGCAGTCTAGCCTCAACCATGAGGAAGTCATGGAAATCTCTGCTAAGGTAAAACCACGCTTTAAGAACTTAATTAAAAATACCCTAGCTTTACTTTAAGCGACTTGCCAGATTGCTAGGGAAGAAAGGAGTACGCCGTGCTCATTCAATCTAAAAATAAAAATGAAAAGATTATTCTCGGCTTACTGTCCTATACTTTAGAAGAAGGGCAGCACCAAACCGACCTCTTGCAGTCGATTTTGGAAACCTACCGGCAATCTGATAGCAAGGAAATCTATCTCTATCGAGAGCAAGACCAAGATAATTTCATTGGCTTGGTGGGGGTTGAAACCTTTCAATCGCCTGGCAACGAGTCAGAACATCCAGAGTCAGTCGTTATTGACCGTATTGCCCTCTTACCATCATTCCGCAATGAGTCTGTAGGTTATCAGATTTTCTGTGAACTTAAGGAACGCTATCCTAATAGCGCCTTCTTAGGGTCTCGTCTGACCTCAGAACTTCTTGTCAAATGGAGCAGTCGTTATGCCCAAGAACACCAAGAATCTTAAAGGTCATCAGGGGCAAGATAGCTCCGTGACCAAGGACAAGCAGCAGCTCAAGCTCCAATTGGCCTCTTTTCAGGGGCCCTTTGACTTGTTATTGCACTTAATTAAACAGATGAAAGTGGATATTAATGATATCCCTATGGCTGAAATTACCAGTCAGTACTTGGCTTATCTTCACTCCATGCAAGAGTTAGAGTTAGATCAAGCCGGCGATTACTTAGTGATGGCTGCCACGCTCTTGGAAATCAAGAGTCGTCTGCTCCTACCTATCGAGCCAGATGCTGAATTGGATGGCGACTATGAGCCTGGTGACCCACGTCAAGTGTTGGTGCAACAACTGCTCTTGTATCAACAATTCCAAGATGTGTCCTCACTACTAGAAATGCGCCAAGAAGCTCGTGCAGCGCTCTTTTCTAAACAAGCAGATGACTTGTCGGACTATCAGGATCAAATACCGCTACAAGAAGGGGAAATTAGCCTGGATCAACTGGTGGCACGTATGCAAGATGTCTTGGCCCGCCAACTAGCTCGTCAGCCCTTGGAACGCCAAATTCATCATGATCCTTTGACAGTGGAGCAGAAGATGGATGATATTTTAGCGCGCTTGGGAAGACTAGAGCGGCAAGAACGCTTGTCTTTTGAACAGTTGATTGACAAGGCCAGTCGCCCGGAGATTATCACGACCTTTATGGCGCTTCTGGAGCTAGTCCGTAAGCAGTTCATTGTTTTCTACCAGGCCGAAGCCTTGGCACCAATTGAAATTGAAAAAATAGACGGAGTCGAATAGATGGAATTAATTACCCGCCTGCATGGCATTATCTTTGTAACAGGAATTGAAGGGGTCAGTCGTAAAGATTTGGCGGCTAGCCTTCAGGTGCCCTTAAATCAAGTGACAGAGGCCTTGCAACAACTACAATTGAATTTACAGGAAGACCCACTGTCACCTGTAGAATTGGTTAACTACAATGACCAATACCGTCTGGTGACTAAGTCTGAGTTGGCGCCTGATGTGGAGGCCTATGCTCACTCGCCCTTTACCCAGAAGCTCAGTCGTGCTGCCGTTGAGACGCTAGCTATTGTAGCTTATCGCCAGCCTATTACCCGTATGGGGATTGATGAGATTCGTGGCGTGTCCAGTATTACTATGCTACAAAAGTTACTTGCCCGCGACTTGATTCGTGAGGTTGGTCGACTTGAAGCACCGGGGCGTCCAGTTCTCTATGGGGTAACAGATTACTTTATGGACTATTTCGGTCTCAAGTCTTTAGAAGATTTACCAAATATTGAGCCACTTAACCTCAATGATGAGGTCACTTCGGATGAATTATTTAATACCAAGCAATGGCAGATTAGTCTAGATGACGAGGTCGTCTTATCAGGATGCGCCATTTCTTGATTCCGATTTAGAAGAAGGGGAGGAGGATTAGATGGATCGTTTGCAGAAAGTAATGGCCCATGCGGGCATTGCTAGTCGCCGTAAATGCGAAAGTTTGATTACAGAAGGCCGGGTCAGCGTTAATGGCCAGACAGTTCGTGAATTAGGGACTCAGGTATCCAGTAAGGATCGTATAGAAGTAGATGGCGTTCCAATCTATCGGGAAGAACCACGCTACATTCTGATTAATAAGCCAAGACATGTCATAAGTGCTGTGTCTGATGACAAGAACCGTCAAGTCATCCTAGACTACATTCAAGGCATTGAAGAGCGAATTTATCCAGTCGGACGTTTGGACTATGATACGACTGGGCTTCTGCTCTTGACCAACGATGGAGCTTTTGCTAATCAACTCATGCATCCGCGCCATCAAATTGATAAGGTCTATGTGGCCAAAGTCAAAGGGATTCCATCTGAAAAGTCACTTGCTCGACTTGAAGCCGGTATTGTGTTAGATGGTAAGAAAACAGCCAAAGCCAAGGCTCAGCTCTTAAGCCAGAATCTGGATAACCAGACGGCAATTGTAGAATTGACCATTCGTGAGGGTTGGAATCACCAAGTTAAGCGTATGTTTGAAGCGGTGGGGCACCCAGTCAACAAACTCAAGCGGGAACGCTATGCTTTTCTGACTCTAGGTAAAGCTCTTGCCAGGAGAATGGCGAGAGTTAACAGCTCATGAAGTCAATAAGCTTAAGCAAATGAGTCAGAGCGAGGGACAAGCCGGGCAAGAAGCAAGGAAAGCTAAACCTAAGCGTATAATGGGACGTCCAACTGGTCAAAAGCCGTCTCGTAAATCGCCTGCATCTAGCTCAGGCCGTAAGGCAAGAAAAGGGCAGTCCAAGTCCATGCCTGCCAGAAATTTTAAATAAGAAGATGCCCGGCTAGTCAAGTCGGGCATCTTGTGCTATAATGAAGGTATCAATCGAATAATACAATTAGTCTTCAGGGCAGGGTGAAATTCCCGACCGGTGGTAAAGTCCACGAGCCTAGTACTTTAGGGTCTAGGTTGAACTGGTGAAATTCCAGTACCGACAGTAAAGTCTGGATGGGAGAAGTAAGCTAATTAACAGATAGATTCACAGGGTTTATTTGTCTTTGCTGCGTTTACTTTCCCAAGTAAGCGTATTTTTTTGGCTTCTAGAAGACGAATAAAAGGAGGAATATCTATGAAAAACATGCGATTGACACGTCAAGTATTACTGGCTATTTTAGGGGCCTGGGCAGTGGTTTTCCGACTGCTCGATTTTCCCTTGTTGCCATCGGCACCTTTTCTTAAGTTCGACTTTAGTGATGTGCCGGTCTTCATCGGGCTCTTGATTAATGGGACCAATTGGGGCTGCAGTGGTAGCCTTTTCATCCGCGATTTCATTGAATATCTGCGTAAGGGTGGAGAAGCTGGCATCCCGCTAGGGGTCAGCATGAGTTTCATTGGCACCATGACCATGATGTTGATTCTGCATTTTTACCTGCGTCGCAAGAAGGGCACTTGGCAACTTGAACAGATTGTGCTCACATGTATCAGCTTGGCCTTTAGCTTGACTTTGGTCATGAGCTTGCTCAATTATTTCATTGCGCTTCCTATCTATGTAGAGGTCATGCATTGGCCAATCAAAAATATGATAGAAATGGTCTTAGTAGCCATTGTGCCATTTAACTTACTTAAGGGAGCTATCTTAGGAATTATCATCGCCTTGGTTTACAACCAATTCAAGGCTTATCTGATTAAGAGAGGGCTCTTGCTAGCTAGCTACCAATAAGCAATAGAAAGGCCGGGATTAATCCCGGCCGTTTTTTTTGTTTTATAGCTACTGAGATGGAGAAGGGGTATGATCGACTTCTTCAATAGCGCGAGTGGGACAATCGAAGATGGCAGAACGTGCCATTTTCTGATCTTGCTCAGTGGCATCTTCTTGCACAAAGGCTATCCCGTCATCTTCACAATCAAAAACTTGTGGATAATTGAGATAACACTTGCCACAGGCAATGCATCTTTCTGATTGAATAATTAACTTAGACATGCTAAATCCTCCTTTTAATGTTACAGAAGTGTTACAGCGACTTATCAAATTCGTATAAAAGCGTTTACTTCCACTGTATTTTTAGCACAGGTCGCTTAGAATATGGTACTATAAATTAGTAAATATTAATATGTGCAACATGTGCCCCTCATGGATCTAGTCACATTGTATCATATTTTAGGAGGAATTTTGATGTCTGAAGAACAAAAATCAAATTTCGATCAAGAGAATTTGAATGAATCATCAAATCAATCATCGGAAACGTCAAGCAGATTTAGAATGCCTTGGAACAACAAATTTGGTGAAGACGAAAACTTAAAAAACCGCCAATATTCACGATCAGCTCGTAACCAACCAGAACGTGAGGCAACTACCTTATCCAAGGTCTTGCTCTTTATGGTTATCTGCGTATGTATTGTACCATTTATCCTCTTCTTCTGGGTAAATGCGTCACGTCCACAGAATCCATCACCACGGACTGCTTCACAAGTATCAATCTCTCGTGCCGAAAGTTCAAGTGCAAGCTCTAGCAGCACTAGTGAATCTAGTTCTGCTGTTGCCTCAGCTTCAAGCATTGAGTCAAAAGCAAGTGAATCTGGTCAAGGCTTGAATAACCAGCAAGGTGAACATCCTAACCAAAACCAACAAGGCCAACAACAAGGCCAAAACCAGCAAGGTCAACAGCAAGGTCAAAACCAACAAGGTCAGCAACAGCAAAACCAAGGTGGTACGACTTATGTGGTACAAGCAGGGGATTCTTGGTATCGGATTGCAGCCAATAATGGGGTTTCTCTAGATGCCTTGTTAGCTGCTAATGGTGCGACGGTTGAAACAACCATCTTACCTGGTCAAACCATTGTTATCCCATAAAAAATTGAGAATTCCCTAGTTTTAGGGTAGAATAGAGCTTAGGAAACTAAGCTCTATTTTTTGTAGAGAGATAGAAGAGGATGAAGCATAGATGACACATTTGACAATTGCAATTGACGGGCCTGCTTCCTCAGGCAAGAGTACGGTCGCTAAGTTATTGGCTGGCCAATTAGGCATTACCTACATTGATACAGGAGCTATGTATCGTGCGGTTACCTTAGCAGTGCAGCGCCAAGGAGTGAGTGTAGAGGATCAGGCGGCCTTAGAGAACCTATTAGCCCAGCTTGATTTGTCATTCCGTCGCCAAGATGGAGTACAACACGTATACCTAGGGGAGGAAGATGTCTCATCTGCTATTCGTAGTGTTGCGGTGACGCAAGCGGTCTCTGAAGTATCAGCTCAGCCCCAAGTTCGTGAGGCTTTGGTTGCCATGCAACAAGCCATGGCCGCCAAAGAATCCGTGGTAATGGATGGCCGCGATATTGGGACGGTGGTTTTACCTAATGCCAGCATTAAGTTTTTCTTCGTCGCTGATGTGGCCGTTCGAGCTGCGCGTCGTTATAAGGAAAACTTAGAGCGGGGCATGACCGATCAAACCTTGGCTGAAATTGAAGCGGATATTGAAGCGCGTGATCTCTATGATAGTACTCGTGAACACAGTCCGCTTAAACAGGCAGAAGATGCTATCTTAGTTGATACCAGCCATGAGACCTTGGATTCACTTTTGACCAAACTTACGGAGATGATTCAAAAGCGAATGTAAGGCCTTAAAAACCAAGCAAAATTCGACTATTAAAGAATAAATTGCAATTATGACTAGACTAATCGGTTAGAATTTGATAAAATAGATGCTAAGTAGGTTCACAAATCGTAAAAATTTTCTGAACAACGCTTGAGTATTGCCTTAGGAGGAACTGGTAGATGACAGAAACTGTAGAAAACCAACAATTACAAACAATGGAGGATGCTTTGGATAGCGTCTTAGACATCAAACCTGGTGATGTCGTAAAAGGGGACGTCTTGGCTTTTGAAGATAACCAAGTACGTGTCTCAATTAAAGAAAGTGGCGGTTTAGAAGGTGTAATTCCACGTCGTGAACTTTCAGCAAAACCATTCAACGAATTTACTGAAGTGGTAAACATCGGTGACGAAGTTGAAGTAGTGGTTTTAAAACCAATCCGTGATAAAGAAAACGGGAACTTCTTACTCTCAAGAAAACGTCTTGAGTCTAAGAAAGTTTGGGCTGAGCTCAAAGAAAAATTCGATAACAAAGAAATCATCACAGCACCTGTTAAAGAAGCTGTTAAAGGTGGTTTAGTAGTAGATTTAGGCTTACGTGCTTTCGTGCCAGCTTCTATGGTTGATTCTTTCTACGTAGAAGATCTTAAAGTATACGTAGGTCAAACCTTAGACTTTGTCATCGTTGAACTTGATGAAAAAGAAACCGTTTAATCCTCTCTCACAAAGAAATCGCTGAACGCGAACGTGCAGAGAAACGTGCAGCTGCTTTAGCTAACTTGGTAGAAGGTTCTATCGTTGAAGGGACAGTTGCTCGCTTAACTAACTTTGGTGCTTTCGTTAACTTGGGCGATGTAGATGGTTTGGTTCACTTGAGCCGCATCTCTCACTCTCACATCCGCAAACCAGGCGATGTGTTGAACGTAGGCGACAAAGTAAATGTTAAAGTTCTTTCAGTTAACCCAGAAGATGGCCGTGTATCTCTCTCTATCAAGGATACTTTAGAAGGTCCATGGGAAAACATCCAAGAAAAAGCCGGTGAAGGGACTGTCCTCAAAGGGACTGTTAAACGCTTGACTGACTTTGGTGCTTTCGTAGAAGTTTTACCTGGCGTAGAAGGTTTGGTGCACATTTCTCAAATCTCTCATGAGCACATTGCAACTCCAGGTGAGAAATTACAAGAAGGTCAAGAAGTTGACGTGAAAGTATTGAGCGTTAACCCAGAAGACCAACGTTTATCATTGTCTATCAAGGCTTTGTTGGAACGTCCAGCACGCCCTGAAGGCGAAGTAAGCGACAAGCCAAAACGCGAATCAAACCACGTAAACCTAGAGCTAAAGCTGAACCAGCTCCTACCATCGTAGCAGAAGCTGAAGGTTTCACTTTAGGTGATGTGTTAGCTGGTGCTTTCGGCGACCTTAACACCGAAGAATAAGCCACTGTAACCACGAAAGACTGGCCTGAGTGTCAGTCTTTTTCGTGTCATAAACCATAAATGAAGGAGGAGACCTTATGTCCATGCCAACCGTGGCCCTCGTAGGCCGCCCAAATGTGGGGAAAGTCCACAATATTTAACCGATTGGTGGGGGAGAGACTCTCCATTGTTGAAGATTATCCAGGGGTGACGCGTGACCGTATCTATGCGACGGGCAAATGGTTAGGCCGTGAATTCCGGGTCATTGATACCGGTGGGATTGATATGATTGATGAGCCCTCTTATGGATCAAGTGCGCTACCAAGCTGATATTGCCATGGAAGAGGCAGATGTCATTGTTTTCTTGACTAGCATGCAAGAAGGTTTGACGGATGCAGATGAGGCCATCGCCCATCGCTTGCACCGAACTAATAAGCCAGTTGTCCTGGCTGTCAATAAGGCAGATAACCCAGAAATGCGCCAAATGGTCTATGATTTTTATGCCTTGGGGCATGGCGATCCCTATCCTATTTCCGGTTCCCATGGGACGGGTTTAGGGGATCTCTTGGATGCAGTTGTGAGCCATTTTCCAACAGACTTATCTGAAGCTGAGGAAGAAGATGTCATCAAGTTCTGCTTTATTGGTCGTCCTAATGTCGGTAAGTCCAGTTTAGTTAACGCCATTCTTAAGGAAGAGCGGGTCATCGTCTCCAATATTGAAGGGACCACGCGTGAAGCAGTCGATACCCATTTCACAGATGAAGAGGGGACGCGCTATACCATGATTGACACTGCCGGTATTCGTAAGCGAGGCAAGGTCTACGAAAACACTGAAAAGTATTCAGTGCTGCGGGCCATGTCCGCCATTGAACGTTCCGATATTGTCTGCTTGGTTTTAGATGCTGAGACTGGGATTCGGGAACAAGATAAGAAGGTAGCCGGATATGCCTATGAGGCAGGTAAGGGCATGGTCATTCTGGTCAATAAATGGGATGCAGTAGACAAGAGTGATAAACTCTTTGAGACCTTTTTACCAAGGAGATTCGTGCGCATTTCCAATATTTGACCTTTTGCGCCAATCCTCTTCGTTAGTGCTCATACTGGCCAACGTCTCAATAAATTGCCTGAACTCTTGAAGACCATCTACGATAATCGTCACCGTCGCATTCAATCTTCAGTCTTGAACGATGTCTTAATGGATGCAGTCGCTATGAACCCAACCCCAACAGATAAAGGCCGTCGCCTCAAGATTTACTACTTAACTCAAGTGGCTGTCAACCCACCAACCTTTGTGGCTTTTGTTAATGATGTTGAGCTCATGCACTTCTCTTATGAGCGTTTCTTAGAGAACCAATTGCGTCAATCATTTTATTTTGAGGGAACCCCGATTAAATTGATTACGAGAGCGCGACAATAAGGCGAAAAGTGCTAAAAAATCAAATTTTAAAGGGCGAATCTATTGTATTAAAGCCTATTATGTGGTAATCTATACAAGAAATAGCAATCTGCTATGGAAAAACGCGTAACCACGCATACTTTAGGAGGAGTTTTATTATGGCAAACAAAGCTGAATTAGTAGAAAAAGTAGCAGCTAAAACTAACTTAACTAAGAAAGATGTAACAGCAACTGTTGAAGCGTTGTTCGAAACCATCCAAGAAACTTTATCAAAAGGTGAAAAAGTTCAAGTAATCGGCTTCGGTACTTTCGAAGTACGTGAACGTGCAGCTCGTAAAGGCCGCAACCCACAAACTGGTAAAGAAATCAAAATCGCTGCAAGCAAGGTTCCAGGTTTCAAAGCTGGTAAAGCCTTGAAAGACGCTGTTAAATAATAACAGTCATTCATAAGTAAGTAACAGAGGTTGAAACTTAGCTTTCAGCCTCTTTTTTTGTTTAGAATAAGTAAGTTGATAGTAAAAAAGACCTGGGAGTTTAACCCAGGTCCATAGTTATTTTATGCTACAAAAGCTCCATGACATCCACCATGTCCTTAAAGTGCTCAGTCTGATTATAGGCAATGAGCTGGAATTGGCCATGTAGGTATTTAACAGTTGTTACGGAGGCGTTGGCTAAGGGGTCGCCCAACTCGAAATCCGCTACTAGACCATGGATGAGGTTCTGAATAGTCAGACCATGACAGACTACCAATATTTTGTGGTCACTGCCAGCATGGCGATTTAAGAGCTCTAGGAGACCTGTTTCAACACGATGCCAGAATTCTAGATAGTTTTCTGCCAAGCCAGTTGGATCAGAGGCCTTCATCTTGTTCATGGTCGCCTCTACTTGGATGCCAGCATCACGTGGTAGTCCCAATTCATGATTGGTTTCAGCAATCATGTCCCGCCAGACAGATTGTGCTTCGAGTCCTTCGTAGTAGCCGAAGAAGACTTCGCGGAATTCTGGCATGGGGGTAATGGTTAAATCTTGGCTATGGTGATTTTCTTCTAATAAAATCTGAGCCGTTTTGATGGTCCGACCCAAATCGCTCGTATAGACAGCATCGAACTTGACGTCCGCAAGTCCACGGCCTGATTGATGGACAATTTCCAAGCCTTCTGGGGTCAGAGGGGCATCAGCCCAGCCTTGGAAACGTCCCAAACGATTGAGATAGGTTTCGCCATGTCTGACGAAGTAGAAAGTAACACCTTTAGTCATTGGATAGCCTCCTTATCTTATACAGTCTCATTATATCATTCTGACTCCCGACTGTCATCTGAGGTTATGTTTTTTGCTTATAACCAACTATAGGAATAAAATCATCTAAAAGACTTGGCCAGTAAGTGCATTTTAGGCCAAAATGTGGTAACCTTAATATTGTCTATTCTACTCTGTAAAAATGCAGAGAACCATTAAACTATAAACAACGAGGGAATGATTATTAATGAGAACAGTGAGACGCCTGAATAACCATTCAGAGTCGCGCATTGACTATGGGATTATCCTGAACGTCATGATTTTGGCCATTATTGGGTTAGCGAGCCTTTATGCCACAACCGTCATGATTGAGAACAAATCCATTTTGCCGACACTCTACCATGCACTCTGGTACTGTATTGGGGCCATTGCTATTTTAGTGGCTATTCAATTTGATAGTGAGCAATATTGGAAGCTATCTACAATCTTTTTATGGAGTGGGGCTGGTCCTCTTGATTGCCGTCCTCTTCTTCCACGACCGAGGGTTAGCTGCCGATACAGGGGCACGTTCCTGGTTCCGCTTAGGGCCGATTAGTTTCCAACCTTCGGAAATTTTCAAAGATTGCCTATATAGTCTTTATGGCCCGGATTATTACAGAACATAATAATGAATACACCAACCGTAGCATCAAAACAGACTGGTTACTACTAGGGAAAATTCTTCTATTTGCTGCCCCGGCACTTTTCTTGATTCAACGTCAAAACGACTTGGGGACCAACTTAGTCTTGCTAGCTATTACTGCGGGTATGGTGTTAATGTCAGGTATTTCCTGGAAGATTCTATTACCTATTACCCTAATCGTCACCATTGTAGGGGGGACGCTCATTTACTTAGCTGCCTTCCAACGTGATTTCTTGTTGAGTACGGGCTTAGTTCGACCTTACCAAATTGCCCGGATTGACTCTTGGTTCCGTCCATTCGATGACACACGTGGGGATGCCTATCAGTTGGCTCAATCCATTAAGGCCATTGGATCAGGACAGTTATCTGGTAAGGGCTTTGGTATCTCTCAAGTACCGGTGCCAGTCCGTGAGTCTGACTTTATTTTTACAACCATTGGCGAAAACTTTGGTTTCATTGGGGCAGGGGTGCTACTCTTTGTCTACTTCATGTTGATTTACCAAATGGTACAAACATGCTTTGAGACTAAGAATGAATTCTACACCTATATTGCGACAGGTGTTATCACTATGATTATGTTCCATATCTTAGAAAACATTGGGATGAATATTGGGCTCTTGCCTATTACTGGGGATTCCGCTACCTTTCGTTTCGCAAGGGGGTTCTGCACTCTTGGGGAATATGATAGGGATTGGCTTGATACTTTCCATGCGTTATCACCATCGCTCCTACATGTTCTCTAGCCAGAACGACTCGGAATTTTAATCGTTGAAGAAAGGATTAAGTATTATGAAACGTTATGGCAATCAACTTTGGGTCCAAGTAGTTGGACCTGACCGTTACCGTATCGGCATGACAGACCAGCTCCAATGTGATGCGGGCGATATCTCTTACGCCAATATTGCCCTCACTAGGAGCATTAGATGTCGATGATACCCTAGTTAATTTAGAAGCTTCTAAGGCGGCCATTGAGGTCGCTAGTCCCCTCAAAGGTCAAGTAGTAGCGCGAAATGAGGCGGCAGAAGCAAATCCTAGCCTCTTGGATTCTAAGAATCCGGCGGACCACTGGCTAATTGAATTAAGCCAAGTGGATACTCAAGCTTTTGAGGCGCTCGCAGAAGAGGAATAACCCCACTCACTAGCTCTATGGCTAGATATAGAAAGAAGGAATGACCATGCGGCCAGTAATCGGTGTAACGGGCAACATTATGCAAGCCCCTGAAGATAAATTCAAATCTTTTAAGGTAAACTACTCCCCTTGGGGATATACGGAAGCAGTACGCTTAGCCGGTGGGACCCCGGTCATCCTACCTATGACGGAGCCGACTTGTGCTGCCCACTACGTGAGCCTCATTGATGGTCTGGTTTTGACCGGCGGGGAAGACATCTCACCTTATCTCTATAATGAAGAGCCCCATGTCAATATTGAAGCTACTTCGCCAACGCGGGATGCGGTCGAAACAGCTCTTATTAAGGAGGCCTTGGCTCAGGGCAAACCTATTTTAGCTATTTGCCGAGGCATGCAACTGGTCAACGTTGTTCTGGGCGGTAACCTCTATCAGGATTTAGCAGGCCAGGCCAATGTGACCATTCAGCACGTCCAAAAATCACGTCCAAGCATGGCAACCCATTCCATCAAGGTAAAAGCCGGTAGCTACCTGTCTCAATTAGTGGCCGATGGTTGCCTTATTAACTCCATTCACCACCAAGCCATTCGGGAATTAGGAGAGGGCTTAATCGTGTCAGCCCGCAGTAAGGATGGGGTTATCGAAGCGATTGAAAGCCAAGAAGGTTCCCTCATTCTGGGAGTTCAATGGCATCCAGAGCGCTTGACCAAACACGATGAATGCAGCATGGCGATTTTCCAAGATTTAATCGAGCGCGCGCTTGAGGCTAAGCAAGCCTAGGTAAGCCAAGGAGTAAATAGAAGGGAGGGAACAGGCATGACCTTTCAAGCTAGCATCAGCCAAATCCGCAAGGGCCAATTAGGGGCCAATTACTTTCTAGTTGGTACCGAGCGCTATTTGCGGCAACAGTTGCAGGATGCCCTGATTGATCAAGTAGATCAGGCAGGTAGCTTTGAAGTTAGTCGCTTCGACTTGAATGACACGGAATTAGCCACCATTCTGGACGAGGCAGATGCCTTCTCTTTCTTTGCAGATAAGCGTGTTGTCCTGATCGATAATGCCCAGGTCCTAGTCTCAAACTCTAAGGTTAAGGTGGATGACCAAGACCAGAAGCGACTCCTAGCCTACTTGGCAGATCCTAATCCTGGCAGTTTGCTGATTTGGCTCTGTGACAGTAACCAAGTTGATAAACGCAAGAAGCTGACCAAGGCTTTTCAGACGCATGCCAAATGGGTCGATGTGGCGCCCTTAGACGCTAAGGAAATGGGAGCCTACCTCCAGGCCTATCTGGCAGACAGCACGCTCCAGATTAGCCGTGAGGGGCTAGAAGAGTTACGTATGAGGGTCAATGATGATTTGACCTTGGCTATGGCGGAGCTCCACAAATTGGCCCAATATAGCAACCAAGGCAAGCCCATCACCCTAGAAGTTATCAAAGACTTGGTACCGAGAAGCCTTGAGACGGATGTTTTTAGTTTGTCGCAGGCAGTCTTGAAGCGAAAGTTGAGTCAAGCGGTCCAAATTTACCAAGATCTACTCCTAGCCAAACACGAGCCCGTGGCCTTGCACGCGCTCTTGGTCAGTCAGTTTCGTTTGTTGATTCAAGTCAAATTGCTTGGACACCAGGGCTATCAGCAAGCTGAGATAGCGCAACAATTGAGCGTCCATCCCTATCGCGTTAAATTGGCCTTAGAGACTGTCAGACGCTTAGATTTAAGACAGCTCTATGATTTCTATGATGCCTTAGCGGAGGCTGATTTCAGCTCAAACAAGGCATTGGTGTCAAGGAGATACAATTTGACTTGCTAGTGAGTCGTTATATCATAGGAAGCCCCTAATTACTGGAACAGATAGCTGTTCCAGTAATTTTTATGTTTCAATGGTAAAAAAATAAGCTACCCTCAAGGTAGCCTACTTTCTTAGTTAGCTTTAAGTAAACGAGCCAAACGTGACTTGTCACGAGCTGCTTTGTTTTTGTGGATTAAACCTTTAGTTGCTGCGCTGTCGATTTCTTTAGCAGCTAGACGGAATAATTCCTCAACGTTTGCTTCGCCAGCTTCTACCGCAGAACGGAAACGTTTAACCGCAGTACGCATTGCAGAAACGTGTGCACGGTTGCTTTCAGTCTTAGTAGCTGTTTGACGGATACGTTTTTTTGCTGATGGGTTGTTAGCCATTTGAGTCACCTCTTTCATTGCGATTTGTCTATAGTCCAAAGGACTAAGTCAACAAGCCTTATTATACATGAAAACCCGGTCAGTATGCAATAAAAAGATGGAAAATAATTCAAATTCGTCTAGCTTTACTTCTAAGTCCTTGGACTAGACAGGGGGCTAGCTTTTTGTTATGATGAGAAATGAAGCGAAAATTTGTTCGCGCATTGATTGACTAGATAGAAGGAGGAGAGGACATGGATTTTCAATTAGTCGCCCCCTATAGCCCCAGTGGAGATCAGCCTGAAGCGATTGAAGCTCTGGTCCAAGGGGTCAATGATGGCGTTAAGGAGCAGGTCTTGCTAGGGGCGACAGGGACCGGTAAGACCTTCACCATTGCCAATGTTATTAAGCAAACGGGCAGACCGACCTTGGTTTTGGCCCATAATAAGACCCTAGCCGGGCAGCTTTATAGCGAGCTCCTAGAATTTTTCCCAAACAATGCGGTCGAGTACTTTGTCTCCTACTATGACTACTATCAGCCTGAAGCCTATGTGCCATCGTCTGACACTTATATTGAAAAAGACGCCAGCATTAACGATGAGATCGATAAGCTCCGCCATTCGGCTTCTTCAGCCTTAATTGAACGCCGAGACGTCATTGTGGTGGCCTCTGTTTCCTGTATTTACGGCTTTGGTTGACCCTGAGAACTACCGCAATCATGTCTTGTCCTTGCGAGAAGGCATGGAAATTCCTCGTAATCTTCTCCTAGCGCGTTTGGTTGAAATGCAATTTGTTAGAAATGACATTGACTTTCAGCGAGGGACCTTCCGAGTAAGAGGCGATGTGGTAGAAATCTTTATGGCCTCGCGCGACAAGGAAGTGGTTCGGGTAGAATTCTTCGGGGACGAGATAGAACGCATCCGCGTCGTTGATTTTCTAACCGGCGAAATTAAGTACGATGTAGACCATTATCCCTATTTTCCCTGCGACTCACTTTGTGGCCAGCCAGGAACAGACAGCAGTGGCAGTCGACTCCATTCGTCAGGAATTGGAAGAGCGCCTAGCCGAATTACGAGCAGACAATAAATTATTAGAAGCTCAACGCCTAGAGCAAAGAACCACCTATGATTTGGAAATGATGCTGGAAATGGGCTACTGTAGTGGGATTGAGAACTACTCCCGCCATATTGATGGTCGGGCACCAGGTCAAGCACCTTATACACTCTTAGACTTCTTCCCAGATGACTTTCTGATTGTAGTGGACGAGTCCCATATCACCATGTCGCAAATCCGCGGTATGTATAATGGTGACCGGGGCCGCAAACAGCAGTTGATTGATTACGGCTTCCGTTTGCCGAGTGCGCTGGACAACCGACCTTTGCGCTTAGAAGAGTTCGAAGAACATGTGAACCAGATTATTTATGTTTCTGCGACTCCAGGACCTTATGAGCTAGAGCATACGGGCGGTGAAGTCATTCAACAAATCATCCGGCCAACGGGCCTCTTGGACCCAGTAGTTGAAGTGCGGCCAATTGAAGGTCAGATTGATGATTTAGTGGCTGAAATTAAGGCTCGGACTGAGCGAGATGAGCGGGTCTTTATCACTACCCTAACCAAGAAAATGGCGGAAGATTTGACCGACTACCTTAAGGAGCTAGATATCAAGGTCAAGTACCTGCATAGTGATATTAAGACCCTGGAGAGAACGGAAATTATTCGCGACCTTCGTCTAGGTGTCTTTGATGTCTTAGTCGGAATTAACCTCTTACGGGAGGGCTTGGACGTGCCAGAAGTCACCCTGGTAGCTATTCTGGATGCAGATAAGGAAGGCTTCCTACGGAGTGAACGTTCCTTGGTACAAACTATTGGTCGGGCAGCCCGTAATGCGAATGGTCGCGTCATTATGTATGCGGATCAGATTACGGCTTCGATGCAGTATGCCATTGAAGAAACAGAGCGACGTCGTTCCATTCAGATGGCCTACAACCAAGAACATGGGATTGTTCCTCAAACCATCAAGAAGGAGATTCGCGATTTAATCCGGATTACCCACGATGTAGAAAACGAGGACAAGCAGGAGTCCCTCCTCAAGCAGTTCCGCAAGCTGTCTCGTCTACAAAGAGAAGAGCAATTGGAACGCTTGGAGATGGAAATGCGCCAGGCCGCCAAGGATCTCAATTTCGAAGCAGCCGCCGATCTGCGTGACATGATTATGGAACTTAAGGGTGCCTATAAATAAGCTTAAGGCAGGAAGTGACTTCCTGCCTTTTGATCTATTTACAGGGCAGGTAGGTAAATTTACTGGCATCTTTTGATAAAATTCGGCAGATTTGAGTAAATCAGTCTTTCCATTCTTGCTTAAATCTCCTATAATAGAAGTGTCTATATATTTAAGCAAAGAATAAGGTGATGGTATGCAACAGGAGGTAAAATTACGAGGACTAGATGGACTTAAAGGTCTATTTTTATTAGTTCTTATGGGCGTTGGAATTTTTCAAGGTGATTTATTGGCGGGCCAATTGGTTCCCCTCGGTCTCTTCACTGTCCTTGGCTATCAATGGGCCTATCGTTTAGAACGGCAGCAGGATGTCCCCTTTTGGCGTCACTGGCAAGCCGTCTGGTCTGCTTGGTTGCCAGTTCTGTGGTTGACCTCTATCACCACGATTGGCCTTTTGGCGCTAGATTTTTCGCTTTTAAATCAGAGTAAATTTGACTTGATTTTTAGTCCTCTCTTAATCGAAAATGTCAGACAGCTTTGGCTAGGTGGGGTGACTAGCTTAAGTCTTGATGCCGCAAGTGGTCTCAAGAGTTTATGGTATCTAGGCCATGGGGTACAAGTAGCGGGGCTTGTTGCGCTGATTAGCTGGCTTTTAGGCCGTACCAGTCTAAGTCTGCTAGGTAAGGGCATGGTCTGGATGGTTGTTCAGGCTAGCCTATGGCTATTGGCTGGTTTTGGTGTTATGAATGGTAGCCCACTGGCTTATATAGAGCTAGCCTTTTATGCCTTGGCGTTTGTCTGGGGTTTCCCTGGTCTACCTAGTGCCAGTTCTGCTCAATCAAATTTACCGTCTGTCTAGTAAGTATGTCTTATTAATGGGTTTAGGTCTAGTCGGTAGCTTAATGCTTCTGACCTTCTTCCTTAGCCAAACTTGGACAACAGCGCTCATGGGTCTGGTATGGACTGCAGCTGTGCCACTTTTTACCACTTGGCTTATCTTGTCTTACGTAGCCGGGACTCCAGTCTTGCGCCGTATTCTTGAGTTTTCAGCTTGTGTAGCCTTGGGCCATCGTCTCATTCATTATTATGTGGCCTATGCCTTTGTAACTTTCTGGTTAGTAAATGGTCCCTTCTGGTTACAAGTGATTCTAGCAATCTTGTTGGGTGAAGTGCTCTACTGGCTCTTAGTAAAGGGATTACCGCAACTGTACTTCTTCAATGGTCGCTCTTGGATTAGCGATTATTATGCCCTCTATCAAGCCATGGCTGAAAAAGAATCTCAAGACCTGGCAGTTAGTCGGTGCCATCGTTATCTTCCTTTATACTCTTTGTTAGCATTTGTGTCCTAGGTTTACTAGTTCTGATTCAGTAAATCAGGTCTATAAATAACAAACAGCAAGCCTGAACTATTAAGGCTTGCTGTTTTTATTAGGCTTCCTAGCCAATGAAATCCTTCATTAGGCTAGGGAGTTTTTCACTAATCTGATGGGGTAGGACCACCCACTGAGTCTGAGCCATTTCTTGTGCCAGGTAGGAATGGAGGAAAACGGCACTGCATAGGGCTAAATTAAAGTCATCTGGGAATTGAGCCAAAAAGGCAGCGACCATTCCAGCCAGGGTGTCGCCCATGCCGCCGGTCGCCATGGCAGGTGTGCCGACTGTCAATTGGTAGCAGGAACCATCCGCCAGATAGATCTCTGTACCTGGTTTTTTGAGTACTAGGTTGAAGCTAAGTTGTTTTTGAGCGGCCAGATTGGCTTGAGGGGTCTGGTCTTCAATGGCAAGGTCAGATAGGCGTTGCCATTCAGCCTGGTGGGGCGTGATAACTACAGGCACTCCACCAGGTAAGGGGTGGGGATGACGAGCCAAAAGCGTTAAGGCATCGCCATCTAAGACTAGCTTTTGTCCAGGCTTTAGCCAATCTAAAATCCGATGCAGACGTTGGCAGGAAAAAGCGTCCAGTCCCATGCCTGGACCAAGCAAAACTAGATCAGCTGCCTGCGTTAACCCCTTAAGCTGAGCTAGGTTAGACCAGTCACTGACCATGGCTTCAGGCAGACGAGCATGGAGGGCCGTGTGGTTGGTAATTTCAGTGGCAACAGTCGTGAGGCCACTGCCTGCGTAGACAGCCGCTTGAGCAGCTAGAATAATGGCGCCACCTAGCTGAGCATTGCCACCTACTAAGAGCGTCCGGCCAAAAGTTCCCTTGTGGGATTGGCTAGGTCGCTTAGGTAAACGATGGGCTAGCCCATCGTAAGTTAAAGGCTGAAACATGACAGTCACTCCTTTGGACTTAGGTCTTATACACTTTTATTATAGCACTTCTGGTTCAAACTAGGCTAGCTTTGCCTAGCCATTGGTGGGAGAGAATGAGCCAATATTCTGCATATAAGCTAATAAACTGACCTATATCTTAGGACGAGTGCTTAAAAATCAACTAATATTCCTGATTTTGGGCATTTTTAACAGCCTAGTCATTGAATTTTTGGCGTATTTGTTTCATAATAAAGAACATAGATATTCGTGAAAGGACGTGTTAATATGGCTGAAACCTGGTCTAAGGTGGTAGTCTCACTCGACACCCTGGATCCAGCGATGATTGACTTACTCAGTCATCTCCTCTTTGAAGCTGGGGCCATTGGGGTGGAAGTGGATTATGCCCAAGGTTATTTGGAGAACCACCCTAATTTATTTGGAGAATTAGCTGAACCACTGTCCAAAGAACGTCTGGAGCACGAGACAGAGTTAATCGCCTTCTTCGAAGAGATGCCAGATCTAGATAGCCTCAAGACCCAGTTGGAGAGTCAGTATAGTGATCCGCTAAGGCTTGAAGCTAGCGAGATTGAAAATGAAAATTGGCAGGAAAATTGGAAGGTTAACTATAAGCCTGAGCGTATCAGTCGCTACCTAACCATTGTGCCGATTTGGGAGGACTACCAAGCCCAAGCAGGTGAACAAGTTATCTACTTGGATCCAGGTTTGGCCTTTGGGACAGGCAATCACCCAACTACTCAACTAGGGGTTCAGGCACTTGAAATGTACCTACGTGGAGGCGAACGAGTCTTAGATGTTGGTACGGGGTCGGGGGTTCTAGCCTTTGTAGCGGCCGCCTTAGGTGCCAAAGAAGTGTGGGGCTACGACTTAGATCCTCAAGCTGTTGATAGCGCCCTACAAAACTTGGTTCACCAGCAGGAGCGACAAGATGATTTGGCCAAGGTATTCAAGGAAACGCCGATTCATTTCCATGTTAAGGATTTGCTCAAAGGGGTAGATTGGCCAGTAGAAGTGATTGTAGCCAATATCTTGCCCCATATTCTGGTTAATATGTTAGAAGATGCCCATCGCTTACTAACAGAAGATGGTTACCTGATTCTGGGCGGAATTCTCAAATGAAAAGGCTGATCAACTGTTAGAAGACTTAGAAGCACATGGTTTCCGCCTTGTTCAAAGAGTCCAACTAAAGGGTTGGACGGGTCTGGTAACCCAGAAGCAAGAGGATTAAATCATGCAACGTTATTTTATCGACCAAACTGGCTTACTTGTCCAGGCATTGGTAACCTTAACGGCCGATGATAGTCGACATTTCCTAAGGGTTATGCGGTCTCAGCCTGGGGCTAAGGCTTGGTTAGTGACTGGGGACGGGCAATGTTACTTGGCCCAATTAGAAGAGGAAGTGGACCGCCTGGCCCAATTCCGCCTCATAGAACTTCAGGAGGGTGCTGACCAGGTAGAATTACCTGTTGAGGTCACCATTGCCTGTGGCTTGTCCAAAAATGACAAGCTAGATTATATTGTCCAAAAGGCAACCGAATGTGGCGCTAGCCATTTTCAACCCTTGGCCCTCAGTCGAGATGTCGTCAAATGGGATCATAAGAAGGCGGGCCAACGTCTGGACCGCCTACAAAAAATTGCCAAAGAAGCGTCCGAGCAATGTCACCGCCTTCGCATTCCTCAAGTGGCGCAGCCCCTAAGCTTAGCTCAATTACTGGCCAAGTCAGCTGACTATGATGCTTGCTTAGTAGCCTACGAAGAAGACGCCAAACAAGGCGAGCATAGTCGCTTACGTCAAGCCTGCCAGACACTTAAGGGGCAAGCAGGCGCCAAGGTCTTAGTTGTCTTTGGCTCAGAAGGTGGCCTGACGTCAGAAGAAGTTTCTCAATTATGTGAAGCGGGCTTCCAGACAGTCGCCTTAGGGCCTCGTATTCTCCGAGCGGAGACGGCCCCAATCTATTTCTTATCAGCCTTATCCTATGCCCTAGAACTTGAACTATAAGGAAGGAGTCTATCCCATGGAATTAGCAAAATACATTGATCACACCGCGCTTAAGGCCGATACTAGCCGGGCCGCCATTGAAACACTCTGCCAAGAAGCTCGCGACTATGGCTTTATGTCGGTCTGTGTCAACCCTACTTGGGTGGCGACTGCGCATACTTTACTAGCAGGTTCAGATGTTAAGGTCTGCACGGTTATTGGCTTCCCTCTGGGGGCTAATACCTCAGCTGTCAAAGCCTTTGAGACCCGCACCGCTATCCAAGAGGGAGCGGATGAAGTCGACATGGTCATTAATATTGGTGCTGCAAAAGATGGCAATTGGGACCTAGTCAAAGCGGATATCCAAGCCGTAGTGGAGGCTGCTAATCATCAAGCCTTAGTTAAGGTGATTTTAGAAACTTGTCTCCTGACCAAGGAGGAAATCGTTAAAGCCAGCCAAGTAGCCAAGGAAGCTGGTGCTGACTTTGTTAAGACCTCTACCGGCTTCTCAACTGGCGGCGCCACTGTCCAAGATATCCGCCTCATGCGGGAAACCGTAGGCCCTGACATGGGAGTTAAGGCCAGCGGCGGAGTTCAAAACCGAGAGGATGCCTTGGCTATGATTGAAGCGGGCGCTAGCCGAATTGGCGCCTCCAAGGGGATTGCGATTGTGACCGACCAGGCTACAGGCAATGCACCAGGAAACTATTAGTAATTGTAAGTAAGAAAGGAAGAGTAGGATGGCACAAGCACCAGATTTAACGGCCGCAGATGTCATGGCCCTCTGCGAAAGCTACATGAATGAAAAGCATGTGGCCTTCGTTAAAAAGGCGTTGGATTTCGCCACAGAAGCCCACAAGGAGCAATTTCGCTTATCGGGAGAAGCATACATCGTGCATCCTATTCAAGTTGCGGGAATTCTCGCCCAACTCAAGATGGATCCTGATACGGTCGCGACCGGCTTCCTCCACGATGTGGTGGAGGATACTGACTATACTCTAGAAGATATCGTCCGCGAATTTTCTGAGACGGTAGCCTTCTTGGTAGATGGCGTCACCAAGTTGGGGAAATTTAAGTTCCAGAGTAAGGAAGAAGCCTTAGCAGAAAACCACCGTAAGATGCTCTTGGCCATGGCCAAAGACATGCGGATTATCATGGTCAAACTGGCTGACCGCCTTCATAATATGCGGACCCTTAAATTCCAAAAGCCGTCCAAGCAAGTGGAAAAATCTCAAGAAGCTATTGAGATTTATGCACCGCTAGCTGACCGTTTAGGGATGAACCTGATTAAGTGGGAGCTAGAAGATATTGCTCTGCGTTATATCAATCCAGACGCCTACTATCAGATTGTCAACTTGATGAAGTCCAAGCGGGAAGAGCGCGAGACCTATATTCAAGAAGCCATTCTGGATATTAACGAGGCCATTGAAGAATTACATATCAAGGCCGATGTCTATGGGCGTCCAAAACACATCTATTCTATTTACCGTAAGATGGTCAAGCAGAATAAGGATTTTGATGAAATCTATGACCTCTTAGCTATCCGGGCCCTGGTACCGACCATTAAGGACTGTTATGCTGTCCTAGGGGCGGTCCATACCAAGTGGAAACCAATGCCTGGTCGCTTCAAAGACTATATCGCCATGCCTAAGGCTAATCTCTATCAGTCCATTCATACGACGGTTATCGGTCCGCATGGTAAACCGGTTGAAATTCAGATTCGGACTTTCCAAATGAACGAAGTGGCGGAGTACGGGGTTGCAGCTCACTGGGCCTATAAGGAAGGTAAGACCCAGCAAGTCCGCGAAGATGAGGCCATTAAGAAGCAACTGACTTGGTTCCGCGATATTGTAGAATTAGAAGATGAAGCCAAAGACGCGGGTGAGTTCATGGACTTCGTTAAGGAAGACATCTTCAAAGACCAAGTCTATGTCTTCTCACCAAAGGGGGATGTCTTCGAACTGCCTAATGGGGCGGGGCCTTTGGACTTTGCCTACCATGTCCATACGGATGTGGGTCAAAAAACAATTGGGGCCAAGGTCAACGGTAAGATTGTCCCACTTAACTACAAGCTCAAAAACGGGGATATCGTGGATATCTTAACCAACCCCAATTCCAATGGACCAAGTCGTGACTGGTTGAAATATACCGCCACTTCCAAGGCACGTAACAAAATCAAGCGTTACTTCAAACTACTTGATCGCGATCGCAATAGTGAACGTGGTCAAGCCATGGTGGAAGAAGAGCTCAAGAAGAATGGCTATAGCCTCAAGCAATTGGCTAAGAAGGCCTATGAGAAGGAACTCTTTGAACGCTATAATGTACCGAGCTTGGCTGACCTTTTTGCAGCCGTAGCCTTGGGTGAAGCGTCTGCCATTAGTGTCTATAACTTCTTGCACAGCAAGGAACAGAAGGATGTGCCACCGGCAGAGCCGCTAACCAATGAGCAAACCCTCAACAAACCTGAGACCGAGGCCATGAAGATCCAACATGAAAATGGCGTCATGGTGCGTGGGGTTAACAACCTTATGATTCGTCTCAGTCGTTGCTGCAGTCCCGGTTCCAGGTGACCAAATTGTGGGTTACGTGACACGAGGGCGGGGGATTTCAGTTCACCGTAAGGACTGTCCTAACTTACTCAATGAACCTGATTTGCAAGAACGGACCATTCCAGTTGAATGGGAAAGCACTGGCCAGCTCGGTGCCGACTATGTCACCGAGATTCGGGTAGTGGGCTTTGACCGCAATGGATTAATCAATGAAGTCCTGCATGTGGTCAACCACTCGGTTAAGACCTTGCGCAACGTTAACGGGAAAGTTGACGACAAGACTTCAACGGCGACAGTCACCATCAAGGTTGCCATCTCTAATACGGCTCAATTAGAAGATCTCATGGTTAAATTACGTAACATTCCGGACGTTTATGAAGTAACCCGGGTCAATAATAAGTAGGAGGATCTTGAATGCGAGTGCTTATTCAACGTTGCCGTCGGGGCCAGGTTTCAATTGAAGGTCAAGTGGTAGGAGCGATTGATAGGGGCTTTGTCCTCTTGGTCGGTGTCACTCACGAAGACGGCCCAGAAGATGTGACCTATTGCGCCCGCAAAATCAGCAAACTACGTGTTTTTGAAGATGAGCAGGGGCGGATGAATGCCAGTCTAGATAGTTTGCCGGACGGCGCCATTCTATCTATTAGCCAATTTACGCTCTATGGTGATGTCCGCAAGGGCAACCGGCCAAGTTTTACCCAGTCGGCTCGTCCTGAGTTGGCGGAACCTCTCTATGAGTCCCTTAACCAGGCTCTAAGGGAGGCGGGCTTCCGCGTGGAAACCGGGCGTTTTGGCGCAGACATGCAGGTCTTAATTGAAAATGACGGACCGGTGACCATCCTAATCGATTCAAAAGAAAAATAAGCAAAATCCAGAGATTGAGACCGACTTAATCGCTGGATTTTTTCTTAATAAACACAAAAAAAGAGCCCTGATAGGGCTCTTTTATGATGCGGAGAAAGGGATTTGAACCCTCACGTCCTATTGGACACATGCGCCTGAAGCATGCGCGTCTGCCGTTCCGCCATCTCCGCTTAACACAAAATGTATTATACTACATTTTGCTGAAAAAGGGAATGACAAAGGCCTAAAAGCGTTTAAGTTTTTATTGGACTAGAGGCTAACTCCCATAAAGTCACGAATGATAGGAACTAGACCATCTTGGTCGTTGGAGAGGGTAATATGGTCGGCTGCTTCCTTAAGCAGTGGGGTGGCATTAGCCATGGCAACGCCTAAACCGGCTGTCTCAATCATGGTCAAGTCGTTATTCCCATCGCCGCAGGCAATGACTTGGTCAAGCGTCAAACCAAGGTGTTGGCAGAGGACTTTAATGGCTTGGCCTTTGGAGACTTGGTGGTGAACGAACTCCAGAAAATAAGGCTTAGAGGTGGTGGCATAGGTTAAATCGCCGAAGCGCCCCTTCAACTCAGCATCTGCAGCTGCAACCAAATCTGGGTCACCCACGCCAATGAATTTCATCCGGGCTTTAGCTAGTTGAGACAGGTTGGCGATGGCCTCAGGATCATAGCGGTCGGGAATGCCTGTTAATTGACTTTCAATGTGGCTATAGTCATTGGACTTATCCATGACCACGTACTCGTCCATATAGGTTAGGACAGTCAGCCCCTTAGCTTGAATATATTGGACAATGTCATCTTGAGCCTCTGCTTCTAGGCGTTGGCTGAAAAGTTCCTGGCCATCCGCCATGCTAGTGATGGCAGCGCCATTGAAAGGAAATGATGTAAGAATCGAAATGGTCTAATTTCAGCTGCTTAGCCGTTTCAATCATAGAAGGGGTTGGTCGGCCGCTAGCTAGCACGACTTTCTTGCCTTGCTCCTGAGCCTTCATCAAGGCCTGGTAGGTGGCATCAGAGATAGTGTTCTCACTGGTCATCAAAGTATCGTCAATATCTAAGACCAGCAGTTGATAATCTGTCATAAGTGAACTCCTTAATCGATTTGCTAGATTTATTGTATCGAAAAGCCTAGAAAATGACAACTATCTGAGTTACAATTAAAAAGTTAAGGCAAGTGCCAGACAGACCATGCTTAAGGCGTTGAGGAGGCAGAAAATTAGATGCAAGAATTAGCGATTATCGCCCACCAAGGGGCTGGAGGTGGGCAAGGAGGTAAAGTCTTGGAGGAGACTCTGGCAGCCCTGAACAAACGCCAAATAGCGCCTAAAGTCTATATTAGCACCTATGCTGGCCATAGTGAGCTTTTGGCTCAGCAATTGTCCCAGGAGCCGGTCATTGCAGTCATTGGTGGTGACGGGACGCTGCACGAAGTTGTGGCCAGTCTAGCTGGACAACCACAGCCTCCTGCCATTCTCTATTTGCCGGCTGGACGTGGTAATGACTTTGCTAGGGCCTGGCAAGCTAAACGGAAGCTAGCTCAAGCCTTGGATCAATTGCAGGCAGGTAACCGACTTCAAGTGCCGATTCTGCGTTTGCAAGATCAGGTCAGTGGACAAATTAGCTATGGGATTAATAGCCTAGGGATAGGTTTTGATGCCATGGTTAATCAGCAATCAAAGGCTTTGAGACTGGGGCGTTTGCTTGCTAAATGGCATTTGGGCAAGTTGTCCTACCTAGTGGCTGTTTTTGCTAGCTTACCTAAATTAGAGGCTTTTGAGGTTAGACTCAGCCTAGATAATCAGTCGCCTCAACTAGTGTCTGACTGCTATCCTCTTCAGTGTCCTCAAGAATCCTTATATGGGTGGGGGCATAAAATTAGATAACCTAGGCCAGGCTAGCAATCCAGAGATTAGTGTGATGGCCTTTCACAGTATCAAAGGCAAGGCATTTACCAGGCTTGATTTGGCGGGTCTTTAGTCAGTCATCAGCAGGACCAGTCGCCTCAAGTCAGTCGTTGGACCGGGTCAAAAGCTTGATTTGGACATTGAAGCAAGCCATTCTAGGTCAAGTAGATGGAGAGGTCCAGGAGGCAGCGCCACGTCAGCTGACCATTGATTGGTTGACTTATCCATTTATTCTAGCAGAACCTTGACTTTTAGGGGCTTTTAGCCGTATAATGGTAGAGGTATAAGGCTATGTTGAACCCAGCCTCAGAGAGACTTCATTTGGTGGAAGAAGTCACGGGTCTCAATGCTCCCTTAGGTCTTTCTAGTGGCAACACTAGCGTAGGATTGGCGTTAACAATCATTAAAGATGTAATGAAGCAGATTCGTTATAAGCAAGGTGGTACCGCGACTTATCGCCCTTGCATGTAATGAGTGTGTTTTTTATTTTTATTAGAAAAGGAGTTCATCATATATGAAACAATTGACGAGTGCGCAAATTCGCCAAATGTATCTTGATTTCTTCGCAGAGAAGCAACACCAAATTATTCCAAGTGCCTCTTTGATCCCGGTCAATGACCCAACCCTCTTGTGGATCAACGCCGGTGTGGCACCCCTTAAAAAATACTTTGACGGTACGGAAGTGCCAGACAACCGTCGTTTGGCTAACGTGCAAAAATGTATCCGAACCAATGACATTGAGAACGTAGGTTACACTGCTCGCCACCATACCCTCTTCGAAATGCTAGGGAACTGGTCTATCGGCGATTACTTCAAGAAAGAGGTTATTGCTTGGGCTTGGGAATTCTTAACGAGCGAGCGTTGGTTGGGCTTTGAAGCTGATAAGCTATTTGCCACCTACTATCCAGATGACAAGGAAACACCCGAAATCTGGAAACAACAACCAGGTTTTATTGCTGATCACTTGGTGGCAGTAGCAGATAACTTCTGGGATATCGGGGCTGGTCCATGTGGTCCAGATACCGAGATTTTCTATGATCGTGGACAAGACTTTAACAACTTGGAAGCGGACGATCCTGAAAACTACCCTGGTGGTGAGAATGAGCGTTGGTTGGAAATCTGGAACTTAGTCTTCTCTGAGTTCAACCATTTGCCAGATGACACCTATCAACCACTTCCTAACAAGAACGTCGATACCGGGATGGGCTTGGAACGGGTAGTCTCTGTCATTCAAAATGCTAAAACCAACTATGAGACAGACCTCTTTGTGCCAATTATTCAAGCCATCGAAAAAGTCTCTGGTGTAGACTTTGCTTCAGCTGGTGACAAACAAGTCAGCTTCAAGGTCATTGCCGACCACATTCGCGCGGTTTCCTTCGCGATTAGTGATGGGGCATTGCCTTCCAATGAAGGGCGTGGCTATATCCTACGTCGTCTCATTCGCCGTAGTGTCATGCATGGTCGTAAATTAGGGATTAGTCGTAGTTTCTTAAGTGAATTAGTCCCTGTTATTGCAGATATTATGGGGGCTTATTATCAAGAATTGACGGAACAATTAGCCTTCGTTCAAAAGGTCATCTTAAATGAAGAAGAGCGATTCCACGAGACCATTGAAGGTGGGGAAGCTCATCTTAATGACTTGATGGCTAACCTCAAGGCTGAGGGCCAAAACCGTGGTTCCGGGCGCCCAAGCCTTCCAACTCTATGATACCTTTGGTTTCCCATTAGAGTTAACGGTTGAATTGGCTGATAGCCAAGGCTTCTCAGTTGATCAAGAAGGTTTTGAGACAGAAATGGAAGCCCAACGTCAACGGGCTCGTGCAGCTCGTTCTAAGGAAGAGAGCATGCAAGTCCAAAGCGACCTCTTACAAAACATTACTGATGCCTTTGATTTCGTGGGTTACGAAACGCTTGTTACAAACGCGACTATCAAGGCCATTGTGCTAGATGAAGCCAAGGTAGATCAGTTACCAGCTCATCAAGAGGGGTGGGTCTTCTTCAACCGTAGTCCTTTCTATGCAGAAATGGGGGGGCAAGTAGCGGACTCTGGGATCATCCTAGATGGCGATCAAGAAGTAGGCCAAGTCCTAGATGTTAAGAAAGCACCTCAAGGTCAGTTTATGCATCGCATCAAAACAGGGGATATGCCATTGACTGTCGGTCAATCTTATACCTTGGAAGTGGATCGGGCAGCACGTCTTAAGACCAACCAAAACCATACTGCAACCCACCTCTTGCACCGCGCCTTGAAGGTTGTTTTGGGTAGCCATGCCAACCAAGCAGGGTCTTACGTTGGGCCAGATCGTTTACGCTTTGACTTCTCACACTTTGGTAAAGTGACACCTGAGGAACTCAAGCAGATTGAAGCCTTCGTCAACCAATGGATCGCCAACTCTGCCAATGTTGATATCGCTGAAATGTCCATTGAAGATGCTAAAGCAACAGGTGCTATGGCTCTCTTTGGGGAAAAATATGGTGATGTTGTACGGGTTGTTAATATTGCAGGCGAATCTATCGAGTTGTGTGGTGGGACCCATGTGAACAATACCAATGAGATTGGCACCTTCAAACTCCTAGCTGAGTCTGGGATTGGGGCCGGGATTCGTCGGATTGAAGCCTTGACTGGTCAAGCTGCTGTTGCGGATTATCAGGCTCAAGCTGACCTCCTACAAGAAGTGCAAAATCATCTCAAAGTGGCTCAGGCTAGCCAACTCTTACCACGCTTAGAGCAATTGCAAGAAGAACTCCGTCAAGCCCAAGCTCAGGTGGAGTCGCTCAACGCAAAATTACTGCAAGCTGAAGCAGGACAAGTCTTCAAAGATGTTCAAAGTGTTGGGGATGTGACTTATGTAGCCATTAACTTAGGCAATCAATCTGTTGATGGGATGCGTCAAATGGCTGACATCTGGAAGAAAGAAGCACCATCTAACATCTTGGTCTTAGTTGCTAGCCAAGAGGAAAAAGTTAGCCTTATGGTCCAAGTGGACGAGCAAGGCTTAGCATCTGGTCTAAAAGCAGGTAACCTCATCAAGCCATTAGCGGCAATTGTCGGCGGTGGCGGTGGCGGTAAGCCACAAATGGCTCAAGCCGGTGGTAAGAAACCAGAAGCGATTCCAGAATTATTGGCGCAAGTCAGCGTAGTAATTAACGAACAATTATAGGCTTTTTTGCCGGAATTGTTGCAAAAAGGTTCCAATCTTGTACAGAGTCATGTACAATAAGATTAAACGAGAGGATTGGTGATAGTATGCAATCATTAGATGAAACCATCTTATTTAGCTTAGATGATCTCAATAAACAGACCATTCGCGAAGTACTAGAGATTGTATTTAGCGCCCTAGAAGAAAAGGGGTATGATGCAACCAACCAGATTGTGGGTTATCTCTTGTCAGGGGACCCAGCTTACATTCCACGTCATCGTGACGCCAGAAACTTAATTCGCCGTTATGAGCGCGATGAGATTGTGGAAGCCTTAGTCCGCTACTACGTTAAAGGAAATCGCTAAACCATGTATAAACGTATTATGGGCTTGGACGTAGGATCCAAGACAGTAGGAGTGGCTGTTAGCGACTTAATGGGCTGGACTGCTCAAGGTCTTGAGACCATTCGTATTGACGAAGCAGCGGGGGACTTAGGTTATGACCGCCTGCTGGAACTGGTTGATCAGCACCAGGTTAAGGAGCTTGTTATTGGCTTGCCCAAGAATATGAATAATAGTCTGGGACCAAGAGCAGAAGCCTCAATGGCCTATGGAGAGGGAATTAGTAAGTTAAGACCTGAATTGACTATCCACTATCAGGATGAGCGCTTAACCACTTCGCAAGCAGAACGTATGCTTGTTACAGAAGGAAATGTTAGCCGCAAGAAACGCAAGCAAGTTATTGATAAGCTAGCTGCGGTCATTATCCTACAGAATTATTTAGACCGAATTAATTAAGGAAGGGGGCATAGCTATGCCACACGAACACGACCACCATCACGATCATGATCATGATCATCATCATGACCACGACCACCACGAACATATTACCATTGTGGATGAGAACGGAAATGAGGCTTTATACGAGATTCTCTTTACCTTCGAATCAGAAGATTATGGTAAGAACTACGTCATTCTCTACCCAGCGGGTGCTATTGACGATGAGGACGTAGAACTTCAAGCTTACTCATTTACGGAAGGCGAAGACGGACAGTCCGGTGAATTATTGCCAATCGAAGATGAGAAAGAATGGGATATGGTTGAGGAAGTCCTCAATACCTTCTTAGACGAAGAAGGCAATTTCTAAGCTAGTAAAAACCTGGGAGTTTGAATATGACTCCCAGGTTTTATTTTGTTTTTTATCTAGGAGGCTAAAGATGAATAGAAATAGTTTTAGTTTTATAGTGCGAGTCTTTAACCGACTTGTAAAGGGAAAATAATGGCTATTTAACAGAAAAATTGATATAATGCATAGGATATATTGAATCTATCACATAGCGAAGGAGGTTCCTCAGTGAAAGTAGATTGGGACAAAGTCAAACAAGATGCGGAACTTAAGGAAGATCATCAGGTAAAAGAAGAATTGATGACCCAACGCATCGTCAAATACATTATCTTAGGATTAGTTGCCTTGGCCTTAGTTGTAGGTTTAGGTTGCTTCTGGTACTATAACGATTCCCTAAAGGCAGTTAACAACCAAAAGACAGAGACCGTGCAAGTGACCATTCCAATTGGCTCTAGCAGTAAGGACATCGCGCGATTACTTAAGTCTCAAGGCTTGATTAAGAATGCCGATATCTTTAGCTTCTATATGAAGGCCAAAAGTGTCAATGGTCTCCAAGCAGGTCACTATGACTTAAGTCCTTCCATGGATGCCGATACTATTATTGCAACCCTTCAAAAGGGTGGTAAACCGATCGAAGTCGATGTGGATACCAAGCTAACCGTTGTTGAAGGTATGCAACTGGAACAAATTGCCCAAATGGTGGAAGAAAACACCCCGATTAAGGCTGCTGATTTCTTAGCAACTGCCAATGATGCCAGCTTCATCGAAGAGTTGAAATCTCAGTATCCGAGCTTAATTTCAGGTTTGGATGGGGTAGAAGGGCTCAAGTATAAGTTAGAAGGTTACCTCTATCCGGCAACCTATGACTATATCGCCGGTACCAATGTTAAAGACCTGATTAAACAAATGGTCGGCAAGATGAACCTTGAATACCAAAAACTCAAGGAAGATATGGGCAATACTAGCTTAAGTTTCCATCAAATCTTGACCTTAGCTTCTATTATAGAGAAGGAAGGGGTCACGGATGAAGACCGTAAGCTCATCTCTGGTGTCTTCTATAACCGTATGAACAACGATATGCCACTGCAATCCGATATTACGGTCCTCTATGCCTTAGGTGAACACAAGGAACTGGTGACCATTAAGGATACTGAAGTGGACTCACCATACAACCTGTATAAGCATACGGGCTTAGGGACCAGGGCCCTACAATAGCCCAAGTCTCAGTGCCATTCAGGCTGCCATCTATCCAACAGCCTCAGACTACTTCTACTTTGTAGCGGATATCGAGACCGGGAATGTCTACTATGCGACAACCTTGGAAGAACATGAAGCCCTAGTTGCTAAGTATGTCAATAAGAATAGCGGTCAAGAATCAAGCCTATCATCAAGCGAAACAGAATAAGAATAGAATGAGGGGAAAATAGTATGTCAAATCGTCCGATTGTAATTGGCGTAACCGGGGGTTCCGGGAGTGGAAAATCCAGTGTTAGTATGAAACTCATGGAGATTTTCGCCGATTTATCTGTCATGATGCTCCAGCATGACTTCTACTATAAGGACCAATCTCACCTACCTTTTGAAGAAAGACTTAAAACCAACTATGACCATCCATTGGCTTTTGACACGGATTTATTCGTGGCCGATCTCAATCGCCTCTTAGCAGGGGAAGCCATTGATAAGCCAGTTTATGACTTTGCCAACCACACGCGTAGCAGTGAAGTCATTCATCAAGAATCCAAGGATGTCATCATTGTGGAAGGGATTCTCATTCTGGAAGATCCGCGCTTGCGCGACTTGATGGATATTAAGGTCTATGTTGATACCGATGATGATATTCGTTTGGCCCGCCGGATTCTCCGCGATATTAAAGAGCGTGGCCGTTCAGTAGAATCGGTCATTAACCAATATGTGGACGTGGTTAAGCCAATGCACCACCAATTTATTGAGCCAACCAAGCGTTACGCCGATATTATTGTCCCAGAAGGGGGCTATAACCAAGTGGCGATTGACCTCTTAGCCACCAAGATTCATTCTATCCTACAAGGAAAGGCTCTCGAAGCCAAACAAGAAGCCTAAGCAAAAGATGCTCTATAAATTTTTATGCCTAACTGTCAAATTATGATTGCTAAATGACCAAGATAGTGTTATATTATTTCTGTTCTGACAGAGGCAAGACCGAGTGAGTTGGCGTAAGGCCAATTCGCTCGTGTTCTTTTGTTTCTCATGGGGGGACGAGAAGCATCTATCCATTAAAAATAAGGAGTTAAGTCGTATATGGAAGAAAAAGTATACCCAATGACCCTGGAAGGGAAAGCCAAATTAGAGGCTGAATTGGAAGATTTAAAAGTTAATAAACGTAAGGAGATTATCGAGCGTATTAAGATTGCCCGTTCATACGGTGACTTATCTGAAAACTCTGAGTACGATGCAGCCAAGGACGAACAAGCCTTCGTTGAAGGACGTATCTCTGTCATTGAAAAAATGATTCGTTTTGCGCAAATCATTGATGACCGTGATGTGGCAGATGATGTAGTAACCTTAGTCGTACGGTAAGCTTCATTGAATTGCCAGGTAGTGACGAAGAGTCCTATACCATTGTGGGTTCTGCTGAAGCTGATCCTTTGGAAGCCAAGATTTCTAACGATTCACCAATTGCTAAGGCAATCATTGGTAAGAAATTAGGGGATGTCGTAACAGTGGAAACTCCAGGCGGATCCTTCGATTTGAAGATTACCAAAATTGAGAAAAATTAACTTACTTAGAGGCTAGTATGTGATGCTAGCCTCTATTCTTTTGCCGAATTATGGAGTCGCTTTTCCTAGGTGATGGGGGTTAAGGGTTTTCCTATGGCTTAAAATTGTTTATAATAAGAAGCGTAAGCTAAGAAAGGAGGACGGACAGATGATTGCTTTTTTAAAGCGCCATATTTTCCAGATTTTGGCTTTGGCTGGGACAGCCTTGGTCTTTGAACTCATGGGGCGGGGCGTCACCTTTCTCTTGTTTTTAGGCAGCCTAGTCCTGCTGGTCGCCAGTGTCTACATTCCCATCGGGATTTTTAGGGGCATGACCCTGGTTGTGTCCTTGACTAGTTTCTTTGTGGCCATTTTTATGACCCAATCCATCTGGCTAGTGCTCTTGGTCTTGGTGCTCTTTTACTGGCTCTTCCGTGGGACCCTAACGGCAATGAGTTCCTGGTTTGGGGAGAGTCACTGCTCCATCCCTTCGGTGGTGCCAAGGAAGCCTATCATGGGGTTAAGTTAATTCAACCTCAGAGTGGCCAGCGGACCCTAATCAAGCGTGAATCCCTGATCGCCTCAATGGAATCTAAAACCAACTATTATGAATGGGATGATATCAATATTGTCTTCTTAGGGGGGAGCTCCATTGTCGACTTTGGGCAATACCCTCCTACCACCGGAACAATCGACCATTGTCATTCGTAAATTATTTGGCCGTACGCGGCTGATTATTCCGCGTGACGTAGGTTTCCGGCTCAATATCTCAGCTATATCAGGTGCGGTGGTCTTCGAGAACCAAAGCTATTCCTTAGTAGGGGAAAACTTCCGTTGGGAGACTGCAGGATATGCCGCAACGCCACGTCGGCTAAATATCATGGTTTCTGTTGGCTTTGGTGAAGTTGAGGTGATTGTGCTATGAACCTACATTTATGGCGCCGTCTCTTCCTCTATCAGCTCTTGGTTAATTTGGCCATTACAACTATTATGGTGGGTCTTCAAGTCTACGTCTTCCAGACCTTGACCTTGGCTAGTCTCTGGGAGTTGACCTGGTTCCAAATTCCATTTTATCTAGTCTTGGTAGGAGCTAATTTCAGTATTGCCTTAGTAGTATCGGGTTTCCTGACCTTCTTCCTTAGCTCACCTTATGAGGAGCTTCGGGCAAAGATTAATTGGCTTTTGCTAGGGAAATATCAGCATCCTATTTTTAAGGATTCTGGTAAAGGGTTGCACGCCTGGTATGATTATAGTGGCGTGGTTTCATCAGATCTCAATCGGATCCGTGACAAGTTAGTCCAGCTGTCTAGAGACCTGCAGGATTTTGCTGCTTCTCCAACCTTCGTAGGGGAAGAAACCAAGGAAGAAATTATCGAGACTGAACGCCATCGTATTGCGCGGGAGCTTCATGATTCGGTTAGTCAGCAGCTCTTTGCGGCTACCATGATGCTTTCGGCTATTAAAGACCAAGAGCAGGTGGAAATCGCAGAACCTATTCGCCAACAAATTATTCGAGTTGATAAGGTGATTGCGACGGCTCAAATTGAGATGCGAGCCCTCTTGTGCATTTGAGACCGATTGGGACTAGAAGATCGGTCCCTTAAGCAGGGGATTGAACAGTTATTACTTGAGCTCCAGACCAAGATTCCGACGACGATTGTCTGGGACTTGGCCGATGTGCGCTTGGAGTCCGGTATTGAGGACCATCTCTTCCGCATTGTACAAGAAGCTATTTCCAATACCTTAAGACACGCTAGAGCTAACCGTCTGGAGGTCTACCTCCAGGTGGATGAGAGCTCGGCTCAGCTCAAAATTGTGGATGATGGCTTAGGTTTTGACATGGATAAGGCTGACAAGGTCGGATCCTATGGTTTGCGTAATATTCGAGAACGGGTGACCAATCTTGGGGGCGAATGTAAGATTCTCAGTATGACAGGTAAGGGGACTGTTCTGGATATCTCCCTGCCTATTAGATTTTAAGGAGGTAAGTAGATGATTAAGGTATTACTAGTGGACGACCATGAAATGGTCCGACTAGGAGTCTCATCATATTTAATGATTCAGTCTGACATGGAAGTAGTGGGGGAAGCCAGTAACGGCTTAGAAGGCTATCATAAGGCCCTTGAATTACGACCAGACATTATCCTCATGGATTTAGTCATGGATGTCATGGATGGAATTGAAGCCACTCAGAAAATTATGGCAGATTGGCCTCAAGCCAAGATTATTATTGTGACCTCCTTCCTAGATGATGAGAAGGTCTATCCTGCCATGGAGGCAGGGGGCTAGTTCCTACTTACTTAAGACCTCGTCTGCTGCTGAAATTGCCCAGGCCATCCGTTCTACCTATCAAGGGCATAAGGTGATTGAACCTGCCGTGACAGAGAAAGATTATCGAGCACCGACTGGATCAAGCGCGCCCTAAGCCCCATGATGAGTTGACTAATCGGGAGTTGGATGTCTTACGTCTAATAGGTCAAGGCTACTCCAATCAAGCCATTGCCGAGGAACTGGTCATTACCCTTAAGACGGTTAAGACCCATGTCTCCAATATCTTCACCAAGTTGGAAGTAGAAGACCGTACTCAGGCGGCTATTTACGCAGTTCACCATCATTTGGACGGTCAGTGAGCACCTAGTTAGGTCCTGTCTTAAGGACCATGCTATAATAAAAACAGCAAGTCAAGAGAAGGAGTGTAAGGGATGGAATTAAAAGTAGATCCAGCATCAGTTGCTTGGTTTAAGGAAGAAGTAGGATTGCCCCAAGGGGCTGGCGTACGTTTTTTAGTCAAGGTTTATGGTTGTAGCCCTATTAATAGCGGCTTTTCCCTCGCTATGGAAACCAACTACCCGAGTGAACCAGGTGTCACTTATGAAGCAGACGGCGTGCTCTTCTATATTGAGAGTCGTGACGAATGGTTCTTCGATGGACATGATTTGTCGGTTGAGTTTGATGAGGGTCATGGTGAGCCGGCCTATATTTTTGTAAAAGATGGCGTACCAGTCAATCCCCTAGTGAAGGAGGCTTAAGACATGACTCCAAATCAACGCTATGGTTCGCAAAATAAAACCAACCAACTAGTTAAATTAAGTGTCTTTGTGGCCATAATTATTATCCAATCATGGGTGCCTATGTTGGGTAACATTCCGACCCCAGTTTTATCCATTACTTACATCCATGTTACCGTCATTTTAGCAACTCTCTGGCTAGGTTGGAAAGAGGGCGTCTTGGTTGGGACGGCTTGGGGATTAAATTCTTGGATTCGTGCCCTAACTGCACCTGTGTCACCCATTAATGCCCAAGTCTTAAGTGATGTCATGGTCAGCGTCTTGCCACGTATGCTCATGCCATTGATTTTGGCCGGCTTGATTGTGGTATTCAAGTCTTGGAGTAAAAATCCACGTCTAGTGGGAGCCTTGGCTGGCTTTAGTGGTAGTTTTCTCAATACTTTCTTGGTTTTAGGAGCTATTGTTTTATTCAAGCAAGAAGTTTATATGACCATTAAAGGGGTAGACCAGACCGGTCTTTGGCAATTATTAGGGGGCATCATTGCGACCAACGGGATCTTGGAAGCTTTTGTGGCAGCTATTCTAACCCCAATTTTCTATCAAGTGACCTTACAACTGGCTAAGCGTCAGGGACAACATTAAGCCTATAGGAAGCGAACTGAGAAGGTTCGCTTTTTTTATGCTTTTAGGGCTTAGACTGCCTTGCTTTAAGCAAGATTTAGTTGACTTTTCGGCTATCTAGCGCACTAGGGCGACATTTTCATGAAAATATACGAACGATTGAGAATAGTTTTAGTAAAACATCATCGAATTTCTTGCTAGATTGACCTAATAATGATATAATGTAAGGGAATTCAGAGTGAGTTCACGAGTAAGAAATATTCAAAGGAGATGTTTTAATGAAGAAAGCTTTTGGATTAGCAGCTACAGCCTTGACAGTAGCAAGTTTGGTAGCACCTGTTGCCGTAAATGCGGCTGATTTTTCTGCAGTGATTGTCACAGACGTAGGTGGGGTAGACGACAAGTCCTTCAACCAAAGCGCCTGGGAAGGTCTTGAGCAATTCGGTAAAGAAAACAAGTTAGAAAAAGGGGTAGGTGGCTATGACTACCTACAATCCAATAGCGACTCTGACTATGTGACTAACCTTAACTCAGCAGTCCAAGCAAACTTCTCCTTAATCTTCGGGATTGGTTATAAATTAGAAGCTGCAGTCAAAGAAGCAGCCACTCAATACCCAGATAAGCACTTTGCTATTGTGGACTCTGTAGTTGACTTACCAAACGTTGCTTCCTTGACCTTCAAGGATAATGAAGCAGCCTTCTTAGCAGGGGTAGCCGCTGCTAAGACCACTAAGACCAAACAAGTTGGTTTATCGGTGGGGTCGAAGGTTTCGTTATTGACCGTTTTGAAGCTGGTTTCGTTGAAGGCGTAAAAGCAGTTGATCCGTCTATCAAAGTTGAAGTTCAATACGCAGGTTCATTTGCTGATGCAGCTAAAGGGAAACAATTAGCTGCTGCTATGTACTCAGGTGGTGCGGATGTTATCTTCCACGCTTCTGGTGGTACCGGGAACGGTGTTTTCTCTGAAGCTAAGGATATCGTAACGAACGATCCTAAACGTGAAGTATATGTTATCGGGGTTGACTTAGACCAAGATGCAGAAGGTCTAGTCACTGTAGATGGCAAAGAACGTCACTTAACCTTAGCTTCAACACTCAAAGGGGTAGGCTCTACGGTTAAGAAGTTCGCACAAGAGACCAAAGAAGGTAAATTCAAATCTGGTAACACTATTTACGGCTTGAAAGACGGCGGGGTTGACTTAACGACTGCCCAATTATCACCTGAAGCTAAAAAAGCTGTTGAAGAATACAAAGCTAAAATCGTCAAAGGTGAAATCACTGTACCTGAAAAACCAAATCGTTAATAAAGGCTTAGGTACTAGGAGCTGGGGCAACCTGGCTCCTTTTTTGAAAGTAAAATGCACTTATAAAATAAGCTAAGTATTAATTAAGAAGGAGAGATTCTATGGAAACAGTGACGCATCCAGTGATTGAAATGCGTGGCATTTCCAAACAGTTTGGGACATTTTTTGCCAATAAAAATATTAACCTCGAGCTCAAGAAGGGCGAAATTCATGCCTTGCTTGGTGAGAACGGTGCGGGTAAATCCACTCTGATGAACATTTTGTCCGGTCTCTTACAACCGACTGATGGGCAGATTTATATGAATGGCCAAGCAGTTAACATTGCCAATCCAACGGTCGCTAATAACCTACATATCGGGATGGTTCACCAGCACTTTATGTTGGTAAATGACTTTACGGTCGTTGAGAATATCATGTTAGGGAATGAAATGGTTCAAGGCTTACGTTTGGACTATAAGAAGGCCAAGGCTCATATTATGAACTTATCCAAGCAATATGGTTTAGCTATTGATCCAGACGCTAAGGTTGCCAACATCACGGTGGGGATGCAACAGCGGGTGGAAATCCTCAAGACCCTCTATCGTGGCGCCGATATTCTGATTTTCGACGAACCAACGGCAGTTTTAACACCACAAGAAATCGATGAACTCATGGTTACGCTCAAGTCCTTAGCGAGTGAGGGGAAGTCCATTATTATCATTACCCATAAGTTAGCAGAAATTAAGCAGGTAGCCGACCGTTGTACTATTATCCGGCGCGGGGAGTCCATTGATACGGTTGATGTAGCCACTACTTCTGCTAAGGAATTAGCCGATATGATGGTGGGACGTTCCGTCTCCTTCAAGACCGAGAAAAAGCCTGCTAGTCCTGGCCAGGTCTTCTTGAATGTGGAAGACCTAGTGGTTAAGGATGAACGGGGCATTGTTGCTACTAAGAACTTGAGTTTCCAAGTAAGACGTGGCGAAGTAGTGGGGATTGCCGGGATTGACGGGAACGGTCAGTCCGAGCTAATTCTAGCACTTGCGGGCCTCATTCCAATTGAGTCAGGTAAGATTGAGTTAGGTGGCCAAGATATCGTGGGGAAATCACCGCGTCAAATTACGGAGTTAGGCTTTGGTCATATTCCTGAAGACCGCCACAAATATGGCTTGGTTTTGCCTATGAAGGTTGAGGAAAACTTAGTGCTCAAATCCTACTATCATACGCCATACTCTGAAAAAGGCTTCTTACGTTTCCAAGCTATTGAGAAGAAGGCCAAGGCCTTGATTGAGCAGTATGATGTGCGGACTGTCTCTGAAAAAGTGCCAGTTAAGTCACTCTCGGGCGGGAACCAACAAAAGGCCATTATTGCCCGTGAGTTAAGCTTGAACCCTGATTTCCTGATTGCAGCTAACCCAACTCGGGGCTTAGACGTAGGGGCCATTGAATTTATCCATAAGGCCTTGATTGCTGAACGTGATAATCAGAAGGCTGTCCTCTTGATGAGTTTCGAATTAGACGAAATTCTCAATGTATCTGATCGCATTATTGTCATGCACGACGGCCATATCATGGCAGACATTCCGGCATCTGAAACCAATGAACAAGAAATCGGCTTGATGATGGCGGGGACCTCTTATGAAGAAGTATTAAGCAATCGTCAAACAGGAGGTGACGCTAATCATGAAGGATAAACTACGTGCCGTTTTTGTTCCTATTGCATCTGTTGTGATTGGGATTATCGTGGGAGCCTTGATTATGTGGCTCTTCCGTTACGATGCGGTTAAAGGTTATGAGGCCCTCTTCAATGGGGCATTTGGTAAACCATTCAATATTGGTCAGACTCTACGGGCTGCCACTCCACTTATGTTAACAGGTTTAGGCTTCGCAGTAGCCTATACGGCTGGTTTCTTCAACATCGGTTTGGCTGGTCAAGCCCTCTGTGGTTGGTTAGTCTCCGTTTGGGTGGGGCTGACTTTAGGTGATTTACCATCTTTTATCGTCTTACCAATTGCCATTGTAGCTGGGATGGTGGCAGGTGCCCTCTGGGCAGCTATCGCTGGTTTCCTTAAGGCTTACTTCGATACTAGTGAAGTCATTGTGACCATCATGCTCAACTATACGGCGATTTATTTATCAGACTATCTCTTGCGTAATGTCATTACCAACCGTTTGGATGCAACGCCTATCTTGAAAGACAATGCTACCTTAAAAATGCAGTGGTTGTCAGACTTGACCAATGGGTCTACCTTACATGCTGGTATTTTCATTGCAGTCTTAATGATTCTAGTCGTTCATATTTTAATGACGCGTACGACCCTTGGGTTTGAACTCAAAGCCGTAGGGATGAACAAGTTTGCCTCAGCCTATGCGGGGATGAACGCCAAGCGCAATATTATCCTATCTATGGTGCTATCTGGTGCTCTTGCAGGTCTGGGTGGTGTCATGAACGGGCTAGTGAGTTCCGCAACATCTTCTTGATGAACGGTAAAGCACCAGATATTGGCTTTGATGGTATGGCCGTTGCCCTTTTAGGGATGAACAATCCAATCGGAATTTTCTTCTCAAGTATTCTCTTTGGTGGTCTCAAGACCGGTGGGAACTTGATGCCTTTGGCTGCTAAGATTCCGAGTGAAATCGTCAACGTCGTCATTGGCTGCATTATTTTCTTCGTTGGATGTAGTTATATTTTCCGCTTCATTATGGAGAAGGTTCGCAGCAATAAAGTCAGCAGCAAGGAGGGAGCATAATGCAAAATATACTCGCTTTAGTTGTATCCAATGCGCTCTTGTACGCAACACCGCTGATTTTTACTGCCCTTGGTGGCGTCTTCTCTGAGAGAAGTGGGATTGTTAACGTAGGTTTGGAAGGAATCATGGTCATTGGGGCATTTTCATCGGTTGTTTTCAACTTGACCTTCGCCGGTCAGTTTGGCGACTTAACTCCATGGTTAGCGCTCCTGGTCGGTGGGCTTTGTGGCTTGCTCTTTGCCTTGATTCATGCGGTAGCGACCGTTAACTTACGGGCTGACCACATTATCTCAGGGACCGTACTTAACTTGATTGCACCATCTTTGGCCATTTTCTTAACCAAGGTACTCTTCCAAGGTAAGGGTCAAACAGACTCCATCAAGACCAAGTTTGGTAAATTTGACTTCCCAGTCTTATCAGATATTCCAGTCATTGGGCCTATCTTCTTCGCCAAGACTTCTATCTTGGCTTACGTAGGGATTGTGCTAGCCTTTGTGGTCTGGTATCTAGTCTTCAAGACGCGTTTTGGTTTGCGCTTGCGGTCAGTCGGGGAGAACCCACAAGCTGCCGATACCTTGGGGATTAATGTCTACCTCATGCGCTATGCTGGCGTCTTGCTTTCTGGCTTACTAGGTGGGATTGGTGGGGCAGCCTACACCCATACTATTTCAGAAAACTTCGCGGTATCAACCATTGCCGGTCAAGGTTTTTATGGCCATGGCCGCTATGATTTTCGGTAAATGGAACCCAATTGGGGCCATGTTAGCAGCTATCTTCTTCGGTTTAGCTCAGTCCTTGGCCGTTATCGGGGCTTCTATTCCAGTTATTAGGGATATCCCGTCAGTTTACTTGCAAATTGCACCTTATGTGATTACAATTATTGTATTGATTGGTTTCGTTGGCCGCTCCAAGGCGCCAGAAGCCGTTGGGACAACCTATATCAAATCAAAATAAGAGGAGAAAGACCCGTGTTGGCTCCATTCAGGGGCTGGCACGGGGCTTTTTTCCTAATGAAGGAGAGAAAGCCATGCAAGAATGGCAAGCTGGCATCCACTATCAGTCGGTTGCCTCCACTAAATATAAAACCAACCAAGTCATTATAAAGGCTATCTTACCTTATCAAGCTGAGCGGGCGGCAGCCTGGTCCTTGCTAGCTCGTATGATGGAAGATGGGAGTGACCGTATTCCAAGTAAGGCGGCCCTAGAAGGAATTTTGGCCCAACTCTATGGTGCCTCTCTATCAGTAGGGGTCCAACGTAAGGGGCATTTTCTAGAATTTGTTATGGCAAGCCAAAGTGTTCGGCCAAGTTTGGTCCAAATGCCTGACTTAATGCCGGCTTGGCTAGACCTAATGGGGCAGTTGTTGTTTGAACAGGAGTCGCTAGCTCTAGCCTCGCCACAAGCTCAAGCTCGTTTTGAACGGGAGCAAGCCTTTCAGCTACAACGTATTAAGCGGATGAGCGATGATAAACGTCGCTTGGTGGTTCAAAAACTTTACCAGGAGCTTTACCGTGAGACCCCTGACAATGCCTTGGCCAATCTAGGAGATGAGGCCAGAGTCCGAGCCCTGACCCTAGCTGACCTGGCTAAGGGTCATAGGGAAATTTGCCAGGAAGCCCAATTCTATCTTGTCAGCAATGGTGATTTGACCGATAGTGACTTGATTAAGTGGCTAGAGAGCTGGTCACTAAAGGGCCGCCAGGCTGACTGGGATTATGGTGATAACTATCTGGCCTTAGATCAGCGTCTGTCATTGGATTCTGTTGGCCAATTAATCGAGGAGAAGGTTCAAGGTCAGCAAGCTAATTTGGCCATGGCTTTTGCCTTCCCGCCAGCCAAGAGCCTCAAGGAACGTATTATACTTCAAGTGGCTAATGGGATTTTTGGTTACCTACCAGTTTCGCGTCTTTTTACAGAAATTCGGGAGAAGCAGAGTTTGGCCTATGCCATTCATTCTGGCCTAGATTTTCATCGCTCTTTTGCCTTGGTTCGGGCGGGTATTAGTCCCGATAAGGTGGGACACGTCTATGAAGAAGTCCAAGCCCAGTTGGCGGATTTAATGGTCAGCCTGGAGGAAGGAGACTACTTAGAGGAAGTGAAATTGACCCTCTTGAGTGCTGATGTACAGTCGCGAGACTATCAACATTTGGAGACTGATAAGATGATTGCCCAGGATTTGTATCCTGACTTCGATTTGTCGACAGACTACTTTGAATCAGTGGTGAGAGCCCTCAAGGCGGAAGAGATTATTGCCTGCTTAGGCAAATGGCGTTTGGTGGGGGCCTATGCCCTAGTAGGAGGTAAAGATGAAAGAACATTATCATAAAGTTTTGGATGAAACCTTCTTTGAAAAGGTGTTGCCTAATGGTTTAACCGTTCGCTTGGTACCTAAACCAGGTTACCATCGCAGTTACGGAATTCTGACGACACACTATGGTTCGGTGGATCAAGTGGTGCGACACAAGGAAACGGGAGAAGAAAAGACCATTCCTGCGGGAGCTGCCCATTTCTTGGAACACAAGATGTTTGAAGGGCAAGGAGGACTAGATGCCTTTGCGCTCTTTATGAAGCAGGGGGCTATGGCCAATGCTTTCACCCACTACTTCCAGACTTCCTATCTATTCTCTGCTTCCTATTATATTGAACGCAATGTCGAGACCCTTGCTGGATTTTGTGCAGACACCTTATTTCACACCAGAAGGCATTGAGAAGGAAAAAGGGCATTATCACGCAAGAGCTCTATATGTATCAGGATGATCCTCTCGGGGTCTCCTATCAAGCTCTCAATCAGGCCCTTTATCCCGACCATCCTTTAGGCGTAGATATCTTGGGAACGGAAGAAAGCATTAAGGCCACCACTTATGAAGACTTACGCTTGGCTTATGATACTTTCTACCATCCAAGCAATATGAATTTGATTGTGGTAGGCAACTTTGACCCGCAAGCTTTACTAGCTGTTATTGAGGCCAATCAGGCCCGCAAAACATTTGAGCCACCTCGCTATCAAAGGGTAGAAGAAGGGGTGACAGCTCCCGTTCTACCTAAAACTCAGCTTGAGCGGGACATCAGTCAGCCAATTATCGAGTTAGCTTGGCGCTTTTCACCACAAAAATTATCGGGCCTAGAATTGATTCGCCAACGCATTGTAGGGGAAGTCTTCTTCGAATTGCTTATGGGGCCTATGTCGACAGCCTATGCTAGCTGGTACCAGCAACAATGGGTAGATACCAATTTCTACCAGTCTTATCAGTTAGACCATATGATGCACCATTTGGCTATTCATGCCCAGAGCCATCATGCGCCAGATTTGATTGCTGCAATCAAGGAACTCTTGGCTAACTGGCAGCAAAACCCTGATTTGACTGAGGAACAGTTGAAACAAGTGGTGACAGGGCGTGTTGGTGATTTCTTACAGCACCTGAATTCCTTGGAGTTCATCGCCTATGAATTGATTGAAGCTGTGATGGATGGCTATGAATTGGCTGATATCCTAACTTTCCTTCAGGAAATCAAACTGTCAGACCTCCAGGACTTTGGTCATCAAGTGCTCTCAGGAGCCTCAGAGGCAGTTGAGGTCCTAGTTAATCCCATAAATGAATAAGCAGAGGGGCCAAGTCTTTAGTGGGACTTGGCCTCTTGATTTTTTAGCAGAAGTTTTACAAGTTTTGGAGAAAAAGATTAACTCCCCTAGTCAGAATATGATATAATACTTCTTGAATGTAGAAAGAAAAGGATGAACGGCGATGAGTGAATTAGGAACAAAATTACGCGATGCCCGCATTGAAAAAGGCTATACCTTAAATACCTTACAACAAATGACAAAAATCCAAAAAAAATATTTAGTAGCTATTGAAGAAGGGCGCTTCGAAGAAATTCCTGGTAACTTCTATACTAGAGCTTTTGTAAAACAATATGCTGATATGGTAGGCCTAGATGGGGATAGTCTACTCTTAGATTATCAAAGTGAGCTTGAAGCGGTGGAGCATGGCTTGTCTCAATATGAAGAGCAGGAGACAGAAGCTATGCCAAGTCGTTTGAATCGTAATCAAGCCCAATCCGAGCAATCCCTTTTAGACCGCTATGCTAAGCATCTACCGGTATTAATGTTGGCCGGTGTCTTCATTCTAGTCATGGCCTTTATTACGTGGACCATCTACTCCGTATCCCAACGTGAGCGCCAACAACAAGCCAATAGTTCTAGCGCCACTAGCTTGGTATCATCAGTAGAACCAAGTTCGGCAGCTCAACATGCAGCTAGCAGCAGTAGCGAGACTTCTTCCCAAGCGAAGATTGACGGCGCTGAATTCTTTGGCGATGTTCAAGCTAAGCGCGTATCTGGTGAAGGCGAAGAAACAACCTACGAACTCTATGCGCCGATGAATAAATTTAAGTTCACAGTTAAAGGCAAGAATTATGTCTGGGTAGGTGTCTATGAGGATGAAGAAATCACCATGGATACGACAGTAACTGAAGGTGAAACCTTAGATATTAAGGTCAAAGGCCAAACCCGTAGCGTCCGCATACGCTTGGGCTACCCTGAAGGGGCTGAGATTCAGGTGAATGGTAAGACTGTGAAAATCGCCAACGACTATATCACGGATTCCATTGTCTTCCGCCTACATGCCGACCAACCAACTGGCTCAAGCACTAATGAAGCTAATCAAGGCGCTGAAAATCAACAAGTCCAAGAGCAAGGTCAAAACCAAAATCAAGCCCAAGGTCAAGGCTCTTATCAAGGTCCAGCCGTTCTGGATCCAAACCGCCAACAGAACAACAATAATAATGGGCAGTAAGGCCTAATCAAGAGGGAGGATAGTCATGAATATCGCCAATAAGTTAACGCTCTTGCGCATGCTGATGATTCCGGTCTTTATCCTTTTGGTCTTAAATCCTTCGGCTGATCAAGTTGTGTGGTTAGGAACCGCCATTCCTATCAATCAAGTCTGGGCTGCCTTGGTTTTTGCTCTAGCAAGCTTTACGGACTTTTTGGATGGCTACCTAGCTCGTAAATATCATTTGGTAACCTCTTTTGGGGCCTTTTTCGATCCTATGGCTGATAAATTGCTAGTCATGGCGGCATTGATTTTGTTAGTTCAAGTCGCTTCTGTTCCGGGCTGGATAGTCTTTATCATTTTAGCCAGAGAATTGATGGTGACTGGTTTAAGAGTGCTGATTGCCCAATCCAATGGGAAGGTGATGGCAGCAGCTATGCCGGGCAAAATTAAGACAACAACGCAGATGCTAGCCATTCTTTGCTTCTTACTGCAAGATCTAGGGCGGTCAGTTTGGGGTTTCTCCCTGGCTAATCTCTTGCTGTATGTCTGCCTCTTCTTCACCATTTACTCGGGTTTGGAATATTTTTATCATGCCCGCTATGTCTTCTCCGATGGACTCAAATAAAGCCTAAAGTAAAAATTAAAAGCCTGAATCATGGATTCAGGCTTTTTAGTTTGCTTTTTTAGACTGATTTTGGGCTATAACAGAAGAAGAAGGGAAGATAGGAAGCAAAATAGGTTGGTTTTATACAAAAATAGTTAGGCTCATACGTCCGATTTTTAATTATGGTTGTCTACAATATGCCTGTAACATATTTGTTATCCGCCAACCCTTGTAAGTTTTCGTGACTTTGATACAATAGGAATGAAGTAACTATCGAAAGGAAGGTGTCGTATGCAACTCTGGATTTTAGTATGTATTTTACTGGTTGTAGCCATCGTCTTATTTGCCTTATCCATTTATGTCAAAGATGACAACGTTCAAGACCAATTGGACGAGTTTACGGCTCAACAATCACAAGAATTCTATGCCATGAAGACGCGTTTAGCTGAGCTTGAGAAAGCAGCTCGTGAGCAAGAAGCTGTCAAAGTTGAAGTGCCTGAACAAACAGGTAACCACTATGTGGAAGCTGAAGCAGAACCAGCTTTAGAAGTTAATCTTGACGACGTGTCAGATTTAACTCGCGAAGAAGTAATCCGTCTCTACTCACAAGGTTACACCATGCATGAGATTTCTCACCATGTGGCCTTATCTCAAGAAATTATCCAATCTATCGTTGACGATTACATTGAGAACCGTTAACAGACGACAAGGAGGAATAGTATGAAATTATCGCGTAACACCTTACGCTCACTGGCTGTCGGCGTCTTAGCCTCAGCAGTGGTTACGGCTGCTTTTGCCCTGTCTCAGGGTCAATTGCCTGTCCAAGGTGTCAATGGGACTAACGTCTTGAACGGCGGGACAACGACAGCTAACGCTGATCAACAAGCTCGTCTTGATGCCTTATCAAGCGAAAAGTCAGCTTTGGAATCAACCCAAAACACCTTGAACGCGTCCTTAGCTTCGCTTAAGGAACAAGCTTCACGTCAAAGCAGTGAGTTAGAAGCCTTAAAGAGTCATTCAACTTCATCTTCAAGTGCAAGCAATGAATCATCAAGCACTTCAAGCGAAGGTTCAAGCTCAAGTTCTAATGAAGCAAGCCAAGCAGACACAACAGAAGCAAGTCAAGAAGAAACCAATCATGCGGGTACTACTGGTACTTCAGCACCTAGCGATGGGCAATGGACTACTGAAGGTGGTAACTTCACTGTTAACCCAGGGGACACATCTGAAGATGTTGCTCAAAACTTGTATGATGCTGGTATTATTAGCTCACCAGATGTCTTCTTAGAAGTGGTAGATCAATGGGATTTATCAACCCTTCTGATTGCAGGGACCTATGACTTGAATTCAGGTATGAATGTTAATACAATCGCAGAAATTTTAACTAACGGGGCCTACTACTGGCAACCATAGTAATAAAGCGGTGGAGTTGATTGCTCCACCGCTTTTTTTGTACAAATAATAGGGAATAAGCAGATAAATTTAAAAAAGTGGCAAAATCATGAGAATAATCAGCGTCTGGACTAGAATTTTTTCTCATAATTGTGTAAAATAGGGAAGAGAGTATCTAAATTGCATTAGGAGGCGATTAAATGGAAGATACAAAGAAACACCGCGTATTGATTATTGAGGATGAGAAAAACCTAGCCCGCTTTGTTGACTTAGAACTTCAACACGAAGGTTATGAGACAGCTATCTGTCATGATGGGCGTAAGGGCCTAGAGACTGCCCTCAATCAGGAGTGGGATGTCATCCTATTAGATTTAATGTTACCTGAATTGAACGGTCTGGAAGTCTGCCGTCGCATTCGTCCCATTAAGGACACCCCTATTATTATTATGACGGCACGGGATTCCGTTATTGACCGCGTATCTGGTCTAGACCAAGGGGCAGATGACTACATTGTTAAGCCATTTGCCATTGAGGAATTATTGGCACGCTTACGTGCACTTTTCCGTCGCATTGACCATAACAAGGAAGAGAAGAATCAATCCCAGCAGTCTTCTGTTAAATACCGTAATTTGGTCATCGAGAAGAAAGGTCGCATTGTGAAACGTGATGATCAAGTCATTGATTTGACCAAGCGTGAGTACGAACTCTTACTCTACTTGATGGAAAATCTCAATACGGTTATGTCTCGTGAAGTCCTGCTAGACAAGGTCTGGGGTTACAAAACGGAAGTCGAAACCAATGTGGTGGATGTCTACATTCGCTATCTCCGCAACAAAATTGATGTTCCTGGCAAAGGATTCTTATATCCAGACCGTTCGCGGGACAGGCTATGTCATGAGAACCTAGTCATGAGATTACCGAGTTTCCAGCTTAAACAGCCACTTTCGCTTAAATGGAAGTGGACTATCTTGTTATTTTTAGTTTTTAACTTAATCGGGGTTGCCAGTTTGATGGGCTACCGACATTTGAGTCAAGAACAAGCCCTTGCTGCTATTAAGGCTAATGGCCAAATGCGCTTGGATCAAACGCAGTCTGTTCTCAAGGCTGCCAAATTAGATATTGATCGACTGGGGACCAATGCAGAAAATGCCTCAGCTGATGACTTGTCTCTTTTAACGGCCTTAGAAAATTCTGAAACTAGTTTGCGCCTCTATAATAGTGCCAATCAGTTGGTCTATGAGACCCGTCGATTGGATGTGCCGACTGTGGCTGCCTCGCCACAAGTGGATATCTATCCTTATAAGAAACAACTTTTTGTGATTGGTACGGTTAGTTTGCCAGGAAGGGATGGGACTGCGGGAACCTTGCAGTATATCTATCGTCCCCTACAATACCAAGATTGGCTAGCTAAACAGCAACAATTAAGCAGTTGGGTCTTGCTTGCCATTCTAGTAATTTCCCTTGTTTTTGCCTATGGCTTGGCGCGCTATCTCTTGCTTCCTCTGGAGTATCTTAATAATACGCTGGACTTGGTGGAAGAAGAGAGTTTGTCGACCATTCGAGTCCGTAAACCGCGCAGTAATGACGAATGGAGTGACTTGAACATTCACGTCAATCGCCTCCTGGACAAAATTGATGGTTATGTTCAAAATCAAAAGCAATTTGTGGAAGATGTTTCTCATGAGTTGCGGACGCCAGTCGCCATTGTTGAAGGCCACTTGCAGATGCTCAACCGTTGGGGTAAGGATGATCCTGAGATTCTAGCGGAGTCGATTGATGCCTCCTTGCAAGAAATCACCCGCATGAAAGACCTGGTTCAAATGATGTTAGACTTATCGCGGGCAGAACATGCTGAGGTCGACTATAAGGATGAAATGACCGAAATTTATGCTACTACTCGCCAGGTCTTCAACAACTTCGTTATGCTTTATCCTAACTTCCGTTTTTATTTGGACTCGGAAGGGGAGGACAAGGAGCTTTATGTCAAAATCTACCGCAATCATTTTGAACAGATTTTGATTATTCTCCTGGATAACGCGGTCAAGTATAGTACCGATCGCCAAGAAATCCATATCGCGGTGAGTGCTTCCTTCACGACAGTCGAAATCGCTATTCAAGATTTTGGTGAGGGGATGAGTCAGGAAGACAAGCAAAAGGTCTTCGGCCGCTTTTACCGGGTGGATAAGGCACGTTCTCGCCAGAAAGGTGGGAATGGGCTGGGCCTCAGTATTGCCAAGCAATTGGTAGACAGTTATAAGGGCCGGATTTATGTGGAGAGTGTGCTCCACCATGGTTCTATCTTCTATGTAGAATTCCCAATCTTGCTGGATAAGGCAGAAATTGAGAAGAATAAGAAGAAGGTTTTAACCAAGAGTCTATAACTTAGAGAGGATGGGAGGCTTCCCATCCTTTTATTTTTGCTTAAGTTTAGCCCAATCAGTCCTAGGGCTAGAGGATGATTTTAGGCTTGACTAGACGAAAATACTTGAAAAAGAGAGCGTATTTTTATATAGTTAGAAGGTGAAAACTTTCGGAAATGAGTGAAGTAATTTTGAAAAAACAACGTAACTGGCAATTGATGGCCCTCTTGGTCGTCGTTGTATTGATTGCATCAGGCTGTGTGTCCTATGATGCTAATGGTCAACCTTATGGGGCGGTCTATGAATACCTGGGTAAACCAGCTGCGGCCTTCCTAGACTTCTTAGCTGGCTTCTTATTCAATAGCTATGGTTTAGCTATTATCATTGTGACCTTGCTGACACGGGTCTTCATGTTGCCATCCTCCCTAAAAATGACGCGTGATACCATGATTAGTCAGGCGCGTATGAAGGTGGCCCAACCAGAAATCAACGAGATTCAAGAAGAAATCAATGCAAGTAAAGATCCAGCAGAGCGTGCTCGCTTGCAACAAGAGTTGATGGGTGTCTACAAGAAATACAACATTAACATGTTGGGCGGCTTATCTGGCTGCTTGCCACTGCTCTTACAAATGCCAGTCATCTCGGCCGTTTATGCTGCCATTCGGACTTCGACAGCTATTCAAAACTCCACCTTCTTAGGTATCCAATTAGGGCAACGTTCAACCCTCATTGTGATTCTGGTGGTTGCTGTATCGATTCTTCAAAGCTGGCTCATGCAAAAACAAATGCCAAGCACACCAGGTAATGAGAAGGCCGGTCAAACAAGCCAAGTCATGTTCTGGATGAACCCAATCCTCTTTGGTTGGATGACTTGGACAACAGACGCTGGTTTAGGTCTCTACTTCTTGGCAGGGGCAGTCTTCATGATTGGGCAACAACTCTACACCAACCATGTGGTTAAACCAAAGATTCAAGAAATCATCGACCAAGACATGGCCAACGTACAGGCAACGCCACGCCGTCCGCGTAAGGATGTAACGGCCCAAGCAACCAAGGAAGCTAACCGTAACCGTCTTGTGCCAACTAAGGAAAGCGTTGGGGCTGCAGGCTCAAAACGCCGAAATGCTGGTAAACAAACACGACGTTAATTATAAGATGAGAGGCTGAGAAATCTCAGCCTCTTTTACTTTTGCCAGAAGGTAGGGTGGCCTGGAAAAAGTCTTGATCAATATGAGAGCAAGTAGCCAAAAAAGTCCCTAAAAATAGGGCTAGAAACTTTTCTATTGGGGGCTTTTGTGGTAGAATAAAACTATTGATTTACTGCAAGTAATGGAAGGTATGGAGGTTCGAAATGTCAGCAAGTCGTGGGTTACTCATTGTCTTATCTGGCCCGTCCGGAGTAGGGAAGGGAACAGTGCGGGCAGCAGTCTTTGCCAATAATCAGTTTCAGTATGTATACTCAGTGTCAGCCACTACACGAGCGCAGCGCCCAGGGGAAGTTGATGGCAAGGATTATTATTTTGTAAGTCGCGAAGAGTTCGAGACCATGATCCAAAATGAGGACCTACTAGAATATGCTGAATATGTGGGTAACTATTACGGTACCCCTATTCAAAAAATTGAAGAAAACCTGGCTGCCGGTCACGATGTCTTCTTGGAAATTGAAGTTCAAGGTGCCATGAAGGTTAAGGAGCGTATGCCAGAAGGAATCTTCATCTTCTTAGCACCACCTAACTTGGAAGAGCTAGAATCCCGGATTACAGGTCGGGGCACAGATGCCGCGCATGTCATCCAAGAGCGCATGGCGACAGCCAAGGAAGAAATCGAATTGATGCAGCATTATGACTACGTCGTAGTTAACGACCAAGTCCAACATGCAGTCGACAAGATTAATGCCATTATTCAATCAGAACATCTCAAGGTCGAACGTGTAGTGGATCAAATCCGACACGACATGGAAACTTATTACGAAAAGGAGCGGATTTAGCCATGATGTTATACCCATCAATTGATAAATTATTAGAGAAAGTACCTTCCAAATACAGCTTGATTATTTTAGCTAGCAAACGATCACACGATTTGCAAGTCTACCAGAACCCACAACTAGACAAGTATGAGTCAGTTAAGGCCGTAGGTAAGTCACTCGAAGAAGTCATTGACGGCAAATTATATATCAAAGAAGACTAGTCAAGAAACTACTATGAGGACGTGTGTATGCAGTTCATATCATAGTAGTTTTTTCTACAAATACCCCTGAATTCATTCGGAGAAAGGAGCCTGCCCATGTTTGTCAAGGTGATTGTCGATATTCCGGCTGCCCAGGTCAATCGACCCTTTGATTACCAAGTCCCTGAGGCCTCTATCAGGATAGTCTACAGCTCGGCATGCGGGTACAAGTTCCTTTCGGCAATCGCCAACTGCTTGGTTTTGTGGTGGGCATTCATCATACTAGTGACTTCAAAGGGACTCTCAAACCCATTACAGCAGTGCTAGACTATGAATCCTTTATTAACGAGGAGCTACTAGACTTGAGTGAGCATCTGGCCCAGACCTTACATGCCTTCCGCATTAATGTCTTGCAAGCTATGTTGCCTGCCATGCTCAAAGTCAAATATCAGAATATCTTTTTAATTCATCAACCCCAAGCTCTCAGTGATTATCAGGTACCAAGTGACTGGCTCAATCAGAGCCAACTTGACAAGGACCAGGTAGAGGCACAGTTTAAGTCGTAATCAAATCAAGCAACTATTGGACCAGGGCGCACTAGAGTTGGTCTATCAGGTCCAAGACCAGACCACCACTAAGACCCAGACCCATGATTGAGCTGGCTATGCCGGCTGAGTCAATCAAGCAAATTATCCAAGACTTACCCGCTAGAAGCCAAAAAGTAGCCCAGCTCCTGACCTATCTCTTGAGCATCAGGGTCAGCCCCAATGGGAACAACAAGCCCTCTTGGCAGCCAGCCAAGTCAGCGCTAGCAGCCTTAAGACAGCTCTTAAACATGGTTATATCAAGTCCCAAAAAGTCAGTGTCTATCGAGACCCCTTTGGCGCATCTGGAGGTCGAGCAGAGTCATAGTCGCAGCTTGACTAAGGCTCAGGAGGCGGTCTATGAGCAGGTTGCCCAGGCATTAGAAGCACATCAGGACCAGACCTTCCTGCTAGAAGGTGTCACCGGTAGTGGCAAGACTGAAAGTCTATCTCCAACTGATGGCCAAGGCCAGCCAAATGGGGCGGGGCGCCATTCTCCTAGTTCCCTGAAATTGCCTTAACCCCGCAAATGGTACGTCAGGTTAAGAGTCGTTTTCAAACTGGGGTAGCGGTCTTGCACTCAGGTCTGACAAACTCTCAGAAATACGATGAGTGGCGCCGCATTATTCGGGGCCAAGCCACCATTGTGGTAGGGGCCCGGTCTTCGATTTTTGCGCCTATTCGTGATCTAGGTCTAGTCATCATTGACGAAGAACATGAGACGACCTACAAGCAATCGGATACGCCACGCTATCATGCCAGAGAAGTGGCCATCTGGCGCTGTCACTATCACCAGGCACCGCTGCTTCTGGGGATCTGCGACCCCTTCGCTTGAGTCTCGCTCGCGCGCCCAGGTAGGTCGTTACCAACATCTGCGTCTGCCTGAACGTGTGAACGGACGGCCTTTGCCGCCAGTTACCCTGGTGGATATGACCAAGGAAATGGTCCAACAAACCACGGACGAATTGTCCTCTGTCCTCAAGGACAAGATTGCTGACCGTCTAGCCAAAGGGGCAACAGATTGTACTCTTGCTCAATCGGCGAGGCTATGCCTCTTATATGCTCTGTCGGGAATGTGGTCAAGTCATTCAATGCCCGCGTTGCGATATTTCCTTAACCTATCACAAGCATGAGCATCGGCTCAAATGCCATTACTGTGACTACCAAAGCCCAGTACCTGACCGCTGTCCTAACTGCCATAGTGACTATCTCAGAACTTTTGGCTTGGGAACGCAGAAAATTGAAGAATTACTCAATCAGCATTTCCCTGAGGCTCGTGTAATCCGTATGGATATGGATACGACACGCAAGAAGGGCCAACACGAAGCCCTCTTGGATCGCTTTCCGTCGCCATGAGGCGGATATTCTCCTAGGCACTCAAATGATTGCCAAGGGTCTGGACTTTGAGACCGTGACCCTAGTCGGCGTAATCAATGCCGATACGGCACTCAATCTGCCGGATTTCCGAGCAGGGGAGAAGACCTTCCAACTCTTGACCCAAGTAGCCGGTCGTACTGGCCGGGGACGTTTCGAGGGTGAGGTCCTGATTCAAACCTATAATCCAGACCACTATGTGATGCAATTGGCCCAGCAACATGATTATGATTCCTTCTTCTATTATGAGATGAAGCGACGCCATCTAGGCCATTATCCGCCATATTTTTATACCACTTTAATTACCATTTCTAGCAAATACCAGGCCAAAGCCCAAGCTATGAGCCACCAAGTTAAGCAAGCCCTCTTGGCAAGCGGGGCAGCCATTGAGATTCTTGGTCCCAGCCAGGGCGCGATTGCTCGGATTAATGAACGCTATTATTTCCAACTCTTGCTCAAGTACAAGGATGGTCAAGTCATCAAGGAAAGCCTTGGGGCAATCTTAGACCAATCCCAGCTTGAGGCCAAGCAGGGGATTTATATTACCATTGACCACGAGCCACTCTTTTTCAACTAGTGAGGTGTATCGAACATGAAAAAAATTATCTTTATGGGAACGCCACAGTTTGCGGCAGAAATTCTCCAAGGCTTACTCGAGCATGCCTCCTACCAGGTCATTGCGGTAGTGACCCAGCCTGACCGTCCAGTTGGCCGTAAACGGGTTTTGACTCAGTCACCTGTTAAACAATTGGCCTTGGCTCATGATATTCCCCTCTATCAACCTGAACGTATTAGCCGTTCTGAGGAGTTAGAAGAACTGATAAATTTAGATGCCGACATTATTGTGACGGCAGCTTATGGCCAGTTCATTCCCACCCGTCTTATTAATTCGACGCCCCATACGGCTATTAATGTCCATGCTTCGCTACTACCTAAGTATCGAGGCGCTGCGCCTATTCATTACGCCATCTGGAAGGGCGATCATGAGACCGGTATTTCTATTATTTACATGACCAAGGAAATGGATGCAGGGTGATATTCTAGCCCAACGTTCCTGTGTCATCGAATCAGATGAAACCGTAGGGGGACTCTTTGAGTAAGTTAGCTATTATCGGGACGAGAACTGCTCCTCGATACTCTCTTCAAACTTTTTGCCAATGAGATTACAGCTGTCGAGCAAGATGTCAGCCAAGTGGTCTTTTCGCCTTCAATTACTAAGGAACAAGAACAGCTTAACTGGCATGAGTCTGCTCACCAGGTAGACTGTCATGTTCGGGCCTTCAATCCTTTCCCTTCGACTTATACGGTCTTAGGATGACTTACGGATTAAGGTTTGGGCAGGAGCACCCATGGTTTATGAGCCAAGCCCAGAAGATCAGGCTGCAGAGCCAGGGACCATTCTGGCCTATAAACGTAAACACCTGATTGTTAAGTGTGGTCATCATTCCTATTATGGCATCCGTGAGTGGCAGGAGTCTGGCAAGAAGCGCCTAAGCCTAGAAGATTATTTCAAGGGCAATGACTTTAGCGCAATTAGCGGGCCAAGTTTTCGCTTCAGCCTACAAGTAGAAGATGAGGAAGCTCATGAAAGTTAAGTCACTAGCCGCTAAGCGCCTCAAACATAATGTTCGCTTTCAGGCTTTGCAGCTCTTGGTAGAGATTGACTGGCATGACCAGTATTCCAATGTCCTTCTCAATCGGGCGCTGAGCCAGACAGAGCTCAAGCCAGTCGACCAAGGGCTTTTAGTCAACTTAGTCTATGGCAGCATTCAACATCGTTTGACCCTGGACTTCTACTTGGAACCTTTCATCAAAGGCAAGAAGTTAGAGGCATGGATTCGTACGCTCTTAAGAATGACCGTCTATCAGATGCTTTACCTGGAGCGAATCCCGGACCATGCAGCTATTAACGAAGCGGTTAACATTGCCAAACTCAATGGCCATGCAGGTCTAGCCGGGCTAGTCAACGGCGTCTTACGCAATTTCCGTCGTCAGGAACTACGCTCCTTGGATACAGTGACAGACCCAGTTGAAGCCCTCAGCATTCAATACAGTATCGCCCCTTGGATTGTGGCCCTCTTACAAAAACAGTATGACCAGGCTCGCTTGGCTACTTTATTGGCTAGCCTCAACCAACGGCCACGACTAACAGCTAGAATTCAAGCTCATCCCAATGAACGCGACCAAATCCTGGCCCAGCTGACGGCAGCCGGCTATCAGGTTGAGGTCGGCAACCTATCACCCTATGCCATTGAAAGCCTAGATGGTCGAATCTTAGAGTCGCCAGCCTTTCAAGCAGGGCGTTTGACCATTCAGGATGAATCTTCTATGTTGGTGGCCCCAATCGGCCGACCTGTGGCAGGTCAACGACTCTTGGATGCCTGTAGTGCCCCTGGAGGCAAGGCGACGCATATGGCCTATTTACTAGAGGCCGGGCACTTAGATGCTTAGATATTTCTCAAGCCAAGCTTGACCTAGTAGCGGGGCATATGGATCGCTTGGGCTTAAGTCAGCAAGAGGGCTTGACCATTTCACTTCATGCCACAAATGCCTTAGACTTTATGCCCCCAAGTGGGACACTCTATGATATAATCTATTTGGATGCACCATGTTCAGGGTCTCGGCCTCATGCGTCGCAAACCTGAAATTAAATACACTAAAGCAAGCAAGCGATATTGAAGCACTCAGCAAGCTTCAGAGTCAGCTCTTAGACCATGTTGCCAGTCTGCTCAAACCAGGCGGAACCTTAGTCTATTCAACCTGCACCTTGGCACAAGCTGAAAACCGGGACCAGGTCAAGGCCTTCTTGGCAAGACAGGCTGACTTCCAACTCAGTCCCATAGGGGCGGAGGAAGTTCAAGGAGCGTCAGTTCTAGCTGCAGATGGCATGATTGAAGTCTTGCCACAAGACTACTTGACCGATGGCTTCTTCATTGCACGCATGACCAAGTCAGCCTAGCTTGCGCTAAAATCAATTTATGAAAGGAAACAGAGGTGACTACATGAAACTTGCATTAAGCTCCAATATCGGTAAGCGTCGAACGACCAATCAGGATTACGCGGATTATTTTCTAAATGATTTTGGACAACTCTTGCTCATCCTCTGTGATGGGGTAGGTGGCCATTTGGGTGGTGACGTAGCCAGCCAACGCACGACGCAATATATTGGACAATATTTCCAAGATTTGAACCAAGCCTTAGCACCTGATCAGGTAGCAGCTTGGATTGAAGGGACTTTACAGCTTGTCAATAAGCAAATTTATCAAGAAGCCCAAGCCGACAAGAACTTAAACGGCATGGGGACCACTATTGTCTTGGCCTTAATTGTCGATTGTACGATTTATTTAGGCCATGTAGGGGATAGCCGCGCTTATATCTATAAAGAAGGCAAGCTCCAGCAATATACGGAGGATCATTCCTTGGTTAATGAATTGATTCGTGCTGGGGAAATTACCTTGGAAGAATCTTATCTTCATCCCTCATCGCAATGCCGTCACCCAATCCATTGGTTTGACGCATCCACTTGAGGTAGCCATTCAGACCGTGCCAAGCCAGGAGGCTGAGATGTTGCTCCTATGCTCAGATGGTTTGACTAATATGGTGTACGCCTGAGGCCTTGGAAGAGCTCTTCCGAGTCATCGCGCCAAGAGGCTAATTTTGCCCAACAATTAATTGCAGCAGCTAACGAAGCTGGAGGCATGGATAACATTTCCGTTATTATTGCTTCAGACTTAAGCACTGAAAACTTAGAGGAGGTATCTGAATGGAAATAGGCGATAAATTATCAGGCAGATACCTGCTGACAGACTTTATCGGTCAGGGTGGGATGGCCAATGTTTTCCTAGCCCAAGACTTAATCTTAGAAAGACAAGTAGCCGTTAAAGTCTTGCGTTTTGACTTCCAAGACAACCAGGATGCCATCCGTCGCTTCCAACGTGAAGCCATGTCGGCTAGCCAATTGCTGCACCGCAACATCGTCGAAATCTATGATGTCGAGGAAAAAGAAGACCAGCAATACATCGTCATGGAGTATGTGGATGGGACAGATCTTAAGACTTATATTCGTCAAAATGCACCCCTATCCTTAGAACTCGTGGTACTGATTATGAGTCAGATCCTCTCGGCTATTGAAGTGGCTCATAAGAATCAAATTATTCACCGGGATATTAAGCCTCAGAATATTTTAGATTACCAAGACAGGCGCTATTAAGATTACCGACTTTGGGATTGCCATTGCCCTGTCGGATACTTCCATTACTCAGACTAATACCCTCTTGGGTTCGGTTCATTACCTATCACCTGAGCAAGCGCGTGGTAGCAATGCCACCGTTAAGTCAGATATCTATGCCCTAGGGGTCGTCCTCTATGAATTGATTACTGGCTCTGTGCCATTTGATGGCGAATCAGCTGTCTCCGTGGCCCTCAAGCACTTCCAGGAAGAATTCCCACGTATCCGGGACAAGATGGACTATGTGCCGCAAAGCTTGGAAAACGTGGTCCTCAAGGCTACTGCCAAGGATCCCAGCCAACCGTTACGATTCTGTTCACAGCATGTTAGCAGACTTATCGACGGCACTCAATGCGAGTCGTATGAATGAGCCGGTCTTTGTCCCCAATGCTAGTGGCCAGGCGCGAGTTCAAATGAAGCCTATTAAACCGGTCAAAACGCCGGTTGCAGCGCCAATTGAAGCGCCAGAACCCATCGATTATGATGCCTATCAACGCATTGACGAGGTAGCGCCTTTGGACAAGCCACGTCGTAAACGTCGGATTGCGGCCTGGCTCTTGGCCATCATCAGTCTCTTAGTCATTTGTGGTGGCGTCTATATCGCCTACACGCGCTTGACCGAGTACACTTCTGTGCCAGAAGTGGCCAAAGCTCAGCAAGGATGAGGCGGTACAGAAAATTCAAGCAGCCAATCTACAAGTGGGAGCCATTAAACAGACTTGGAGTGACAGTATTCCTCAGGGTCAGGTGATTAAATCAACACCAGGCTCTGGCGCTCGGATTCGTAAGGCTTCAACAGTCGATTTAGAAATCAGTAACGGGAAAGAACAGGTTGAAATCGGCAATTATGTCGGTCAAGACTATGAATCAGTTCGCTCCCAACTAACCGCGGCTAACTTTATTGTAGAGCGTCGTGACTTTGCTTCAACGCCAGAGAATAATGGGAAGATTTTAGCCCAAAGCGTGGAACCAGGTTCCAAGGTGGTGCCAAGCACTACTTCCCTAGTCTTTACCGTAGGGAAGGTGGCAGACTCCACCACCATGCAGGACTTCAATAACCTACCATTGGAAATGGTGCAAAACTTCGCGGAAGCCAACGGACTGACCGTAGACGTCAGCGAAGACTATGATAATGACATTCCTAAAGGGCGTGTCATCAGCCAAAGTCCTAAATATGGCGTGGCCTTAAGCCAAGGCGATACCATCAAGGTTACCGTTTCTAAAGGACGTAAGGAAGAGAAGGTGCTGACGGCCGTTCAACGGGTGAATATTGAGTACGTGCCGAAATATGCGAGCACGGACGTCAACCAACGTAACCCATTGCCGAATAAGATTCAGGTCTTCATTGGCGATAGTCGCAACAATATTAATACGCTGGCCCAAGAATTTGAGATCTCTGAATCACGTAGCATCGAGATTCTGCTCTATATTATGGAAGGCGGCGTTGGTCAATACCGCGTCATGCGGGATGGCGAAGTCATTGCTGAAAGTAATGAAGTCTATCCAAATGATAATTAACCTTAAGAGGCTAGAAATTTCTAGCCTCTTTTTGATAGGAAAATATGAGGCCTGATTAGTCTGGGATGTCTCGTCAGCCAGAACTGACAAGGCGCTTAAAATATGGTACCATTAAGTCAGTATCAAGCAGAGGGTGACAGTATGGTAGAAGACAAAGTAATCATCAAAGAAGGCATTATTTCCCAGTCTCTTAGTGGCTTTTATTCGGTGCGGTCTGAGGGCCAAACCTATGTGACCAAGCCTAGGGGGAATTTTCGCCACCAACAGCTCAAGCCTTTGGTGGGGGATCATGTTACCTTTGAATGGGAGGAGGGCTTAGACCCCAAGGCCGACCAAGCCTTAGGACGCTTGATTGAGGTCCTGCCTCGTCGTAATCAATTCGTTAGACCAAGTGTGGTCAATGTGGATGATGCGCTCGTGGTCATGTCCTTGGTGGAGCCTGACTTCTCCTACTCCCTAGTCGACCAATTTTTGGCTTCTGTGACCTCCCATGGCATTGAGCCCCATTTGGTTCTGACCAAATACGACCTCCTGCTATCACAAGAAGGGGAGAAACAAGCCCAAGAACGTGTCGCCCAGATCCAAGCCCTTTATGAGGCGGCTGGTTATACCGTAACTGTCATGGATCCTGCATCGGATGCGCTAGCTAATCTTAGTCAACTCTTGCACCAAGGACTCTACGTGGTCATGGGCCAGTCTGGGGTCGGTAAGTCCACCTTGCTTAACCAGCTCCTGCCTCATGCTGACATTGAAACCGGCGAAATTAGCCACTATCTGGGCCGCGGGCGCCACACCACACGAGAAGTGACCCTCTATCCCTTGAATCAGGCCTTGATTGCTGACACGCCAGGATTTTCTGCCCTAGATTTCGAGCAGATTGAGAAGGAACAAGTAACCCAACTCTTCCCGGAAATTCATGAGCTCAGTCAAGAATGCCGCTTCCGTTCCTGTCTTCATTTGGAAGAACCAGGTTGTGCGGTTAAGCAAGCATTAGAAGCAGGGAGTTTGGCTGCTAGCCGCTACCAGTCCTATTGTCAATTAGTCCAAAAAATTGATCAGCGCAAACCCCAATATCATCTTAAAAAACGCCGTTAAGGAGGAAACTTTATGTATATTGCACCTTCCATGTTGAGTGCCGATTTTAATAACTTAGCCCAATCTATCCGAATGGTTGAAGAGGCTGGGGCTGACTACCTACACATTGATATTATGGATGGGGATTTTGTACCCAACATTTCCTTTGGGCCGATGCTCTATCAAGGCTTGCGCGCTCAATCTGAGCTAGTCTTTGATGTTCACATGATGGTGACCAATCCTGAACGCTATGTGGACCAAGTGGTCAAAGGCGGGCGCAGATGTGGTGACCGTTCATGTGGAGGCGACACCTCATATTCATCGTGCCCTTACAGTTAATCAAGGCAGCAGGGGCCAAGGCTGGCGTTGTCATTAATCCAGGTACGTCAGTTGCGGCCATTGAAGCAGTTCTGGGTCAAGTTGATCAGGTCTTGGTCATGACAGTTAACCCAGGTTTTGGTGGTCAGGCCTTTATCCCTGAGACCTTGGACAAAGTCCGCCAATTGGCTGATTTGCGTCAAAAACAAGGCTATAGCTATCTGATTGAAGTTGACGGTGGGGTGAATGATAAGACGGCTGCTGACTGTCTAGCGGCTGGGCGCAGATATCCTAGTAGCAGGTTCCTACGTCTTCGGGCATTCAGATCCAGCCCAAGCTATTCAGACGCTCAAAGCCTTGGCTTAGGCAGAATAGGAAGTAGGGGGCAGTCTAAGTGGCGACAGCATGTGTCATTGTCTGTGGGGGTGGACCTAATCCAGCCCTTGATCAGATTGAAAATTTAATCCAAGCCTATGACCAGGTCTATTTTGTAGGGGCTGATCGTGGAGCCCTTAAGATTAGTCAGAGCAGGTTATGAGCTGGATGTGGCCTTGGGCGACTTTGATTCAGTGTCAGAAGAAGAGCGCCAAGTCATTGAGGCGCATAGTCAGGGAATTTCAAGCCTTTCCTAGCGAGAAGGACGATACCGATGGTCATTTGGCCTTGGACATGGCCATGACCCGCTGGCCGGAGGCAGATTATGTAGCGCTTGGTTTTCTAGGCGAAAGGGGCGGGCGGCTGGACCATTTCTTGGCTAATATTTGGCTGGCCCATCAGCCACGCTTCCAAGCAGGTTTGTCTCGTCTGACCTTGCTGGAGGCTCATCATAAGGTACGTTTCCTGGAGCCGGGGCAGCATGTTTTGGCCTATGAGCCCTGTCTCTATCTGTCAGTCATTAGCCTGACACCAGTTCAAGGCCTGACCATCCAAGGGCGCCAAGTACACCTTGCCAGCAACTGATTATGCTAGTCCCCAATCCCTGATTAGCAATGAATATAAAGCCAGTCAGGAGCCTGTGGAAATTGCCTTTGAGTCGGGTCTGGTCATGATTTTCTGGGTCAATCAAGTCTAAAAACCGAAAAAATCACCCTCAAAGACTTGTCAAATGAGGGAAAATATGATAAATTAGTTCAGTATGATAAAGCAGAGACATTAAGCTCCTGCAGCGAAAAGGAGGAAACAAGAATGGCTAAAGAATGTTATTTCACTGGGCGTAAAGCTCGTTCAGGTAACACTCGTTCAAAAGCGATGAACAAAACAAAACGTCGTTTCGGCGCTAACTTACAAAAAGTACGCATCTTAGTGGATGGCGAACCTAAGAAAGTTTGGGTTTCTGCTCGTGCTTTAAAATCAGGTAAAGTAGAACGCGTTTAATAGCGATGATCCCAGTCCCTTGGATTGGGGCTTTTTTTTGAGTAAGACCTCCTCTGTCTAGACAAGTATAGAAGACAGGCCCCCAGTTTGGAATGGTCTTTATCTTAATGAGTGCACAATCAAGCATTTTATGCTAAAATAGATATGATATATTAGATGTGAGGAGGAAATCGCATGACAATCAAAATCCAAACACCCAATGGACAAGTGTCCCTAACTCAAGATGTGATTTCAACAGTTGTCGGCACTGCCGTTACAGATAACTACGGTGTGGTCGGAATGGTAAGTAAGAACTTCTTCCGTGATAACTTAATTGAGATTCTAGGACAAGAGAATTACTCCAAAGGGGTTGTCATCACCCAACGTGGGGATGATGTTCTCGTGGATGTCTACATCTTAGTGTCTTACGGGACTAAAATCTCAGTTATCTGCCAAAACATTCAACAAGCCGTGAAATACAGTGTTGAACAATTGCTGGGCTTCGAAGTCAGCTATGTCAATGTTCACGTACAAGGCGTAAAAATTGATTAAGTCAACCGTATAGAACGGTAAGGAGGATAAAAATTGGAATTGAAACAATTAACGGCAAAAGAGTTTGTGCCTATGGTTGTAGCCGGAGCGGAACGCTTAACATCCAATGTCGAATTAATTAACTCACTCAACGTATTCCCTGTGCCAGATGGCGATACCGGGACTAACATGAACATGACCTTTGTTTCTGGGGCGGAAAACCTCAAAGCCAGTCAAGCTAGTCACGTCGGTGAATTAGCGGGCGCCTTAGCAAAAGGCCTTTTAATGGGGGCGCGTGGTAACTCTGGGGTTATCTTATCTCAGATTTTCCGTGGTTTCTCACAACGTATTAAGGAAGAAGAAGTCTTAGACGCTAAGCATTTTGCCCAAGCCTTCTTAGGTGGGGTAGAATCAGCCTATAAGGCAGTTATGAAACCTGTCGAAGGGACTATTTTGACGGTTGCCCGTGAATCTGCTTTGCGCGGTGAGAAGGCAGCTGAGAAGACCGATAACATTATTGAAGTTATGAAAGCTATTGTCGAAGGCGCTCAATTGGCCTTAGACAAGACACCTGAATTATTGCCAGTCTTGAAACAAGTTGGGCGTAGTAGACTCTGGTGGTAAAGGCTTGCTCTGCGTCTATGAAGGTTTCTTGTCATCCTTGACAGGCGAGACCGTAGTAGAAGTTAAGGCAGCTCCTGCAGCTCCTGGCCACTCTCACGCTATGTTCGAAGATGGCAATGAGCCACCAATGGCCTTAGAAGATATTACCTTTGGCTACTGTACAGAAATTATGGTTCGTATTGGCCAAGGCCCAACTGTTGAGAAGGCCTTTGACTATGACGCCTTCCGTAGCACCCTCAACACCAAAGGGGATTCCCTCTTGGTCGTAGCGGACGATGAAATCGTCAAGGTTCACATCCATACTGAAAACCCAGGCGAAATTATGCAATTGGGTCAAGAATTTGGGGAACTGATCAAAATCAAAGTCGACAACATGCGTGAACAAGTCCGTGGCTTAGAAGCGGAAGAACATGCTATGAAGGAAGCGCCCAGCAGAGGCTGCACCAAAAGTTCCTTATGCGATTATTGCAGTAGCAGCAGGTGAAGGTGTGGGTCAACTCTTTACTGACCTAGGGGTTGCCAAAGTCTTGGCCGGTGGTCAAACCATGAACCCTTCAACAGAAGATTTCGTCAAAGCCATTGAAGCAGTCAATGCAGAACAAATCATCCTCTTGCCTAACAACAAGAACATCATCATGGCGGCTGAACAAGCAGCCCAAGTAGCGGAAGTGCCAACCGTTGTGGTACCAACCACTACGATTCCCTCAAGGGATTACGGCTATGATGGCCTTCGACGCTAGCTTAGATCTAGAAGCCAATGGGGCTCAAATGAATGAGTCACGTGATTATGTCCAATCTGGTCAAATTACTTACTCCATTCGTGACACCGAGATTGATGGCGTGTCCATCAAGAAGGATGACTACCTGGGCTTAGTTAACAACAAGATTGTCTTGTCCTTGCCTGATTTGAAGGATGCCCTCTTGGCAACCTTAGAAGCCATGGTGGATGAAGACTCTGAGTTGGCAACTATTATTGTCGGGGAAGAAGGGAACTACTGAATTAGCAGATGAGGTAGCAGAACTCTTAACTGACAAATTCAATGACTTAGAAGTTGAAATCGTCCAAGGTGACCAACCTGTTTACCACTACATGATGTCAGTGGAATAATCAAAATCAGTTAAAAGACTAAGGCTCATGCCTTGGTCTTTTTCTTTGCTCAGACGAGCTTGGGTACCTAGCTTGAATAGTCGCTATCTGGCTATGAAAATGTTATAATAATGAGACAGACAAGCAGAAAGGAGGGGGCTTATGGGACTTAATTGGTTAGATAGCATTGATCATCTCAAGGGAGTAGGACCCGCGCGCGTCAAGCTCTTCCAACAGGTAGGCGTCTCAACTGTCCGCGACCTCATGTTTCATTTTCCCTTCCGCTTTGAGTCGGTAGCCGTGCGACCTTTGGCGACCATCCTAGATCAGGAGAAGGTCACCCTTAAAGGGCAAGGTCGTGACGCCACCTGTGGTAGCCTACTTTGGTGGCAAGAAGAGCCGGGTTTCTTTCAAGCTGGCGGTCAATGACCACGAAATTATCAACGTGTCTCTTCTTCAACCAACCCTATCTTAAGCAAGCCATTCAGTTGGGGCAGGAGCGGGCCATTTACGGCAAATGGCAATCCAATCGTCAGACCCTCTTGGGTATGAAGCTGATTCAAGTAGCTCAGGAAGGCCAGGACTTTGCGCCAGTCTACCATGCTACCAAAGGCCTTAAGCAGAGCGCCATTGTGGCTAGTATTGCGGCCTCCTTCAATCAGTATCAGGAGGCCATTCCCAGAGGTCTTACCCTCAACATCTCAACGACCAGTATCGGCTCTTAGATTTGCCCTTGGCCCTCTATGCCATGCATTTTCCGGCTGATCAAGAGCAGCATCATCAGGCTACACGGAAAATTATCTATCAGGAGTTTTTCCTCTACCAATGGCGCCTGCAAGCGGCCCTCAAGCAGCATGAAACAGAGCCAGGCATCCAGATTCATTATGACAATGACCAGCTTAAGACATGGATTAGCCACTTACCATATGAGTTAACTCAAGCGCAGAAGCAGGTAGTCAATGAAATCTGTCGCGACCTTATGGCCCAGCACCCTATGCGGCGCATGGTGCAGGGGGACGTTGGGAGCGGGAAAACCCTAGTAGCCTTTCTGGCTATTTTAGCAAGCTTAAGCGGGGGCTTCCAGTCAGCCCTTATGGCACCGACTGAGATTCTAGCCAAACAGCATGCCCAGTCCTTCAACCAGCTCTTTGCCTCTATGGGGATGGAAGCTGCGCTCTTGACTAGTGCTATGACAGCCAAGGCCAAGCAAGCAGTCTTAGACGGCTTGGCTAATGGGACAGATTCAGGTGGTCATCGGGACTCATGCCTTGATTCAAGAAACGGTCCAATTCAAGCAACTGGGCTTAGTCATTATTGACGAACAACACCGCTTTGGGGTGGGCCAACGGCAAGCCCTAGTAGATAAAAATGACAAAATAGCCGTCAACCTACTTCAAATGACGGCAACGCCTATTCCACGTTCCCTAGCCATGACCCTCTATGGCGAGATGCACGTCTCCACCATCGATCAGTTACCTAAGGGCCGTCAGCCCATCACGACCCGATTGGCTCAAGGAAGATCAACTAGAGGAACTAGAAGATCATGTGGCCCAAGAATTAGAGGCCGGACACCAGGTCTACTATGTGCTCCCTCTGATTGAGAGTTCCGAACATTTGGAGCAGATAGAGAACGTGCTAGAGGTGGCAGAACGCTTTGGCAGACCGCTTCCCAAACTTTAAGGTCGATGTCTTACACGGTCAACTCAATAAGGAAGAGCAAGAAGCCGTCATGGACCGCTTCAAGCAAAATCAGGTTCAGATTCTCGTGGCGACTACCATGGTGGAAGTCGGGGTCGACGTGCCCAATGCTACCATTATGGTCATTCAGTCAGCGGAGCGCTTTGGTCTGGCCCAGCTCCACCAGTTGCGTGGGCGAGTAGGGCGGAGCCAGCTTGCCAGCTATTGTTACCTGATTGGCAGTCCTACAACTGAACAGGGTAAGGAGCGACTTAAGATTATGGTGGACCACCAAGATGGTTTCCTGATTAGCCGTGAAGATTTGAAGATTCGCGGTATGGGGGAACTTTAATGGGACGCAGCCAAAGTGGTTTGCCGGAATTCCACTATGCTAACTTTGATTGAAGACGAAAAAATCTTAACAGTTGCCCGTAAGGATGTTCAGGACTTACTCAAGCATCCAGAACGCCTATCAGAAGCCGAATGGCAGGCGCTTAATCAATGGAGTCAGACGCAAGCGATTGAGGTCTAGCCCAAACTGCCAGATTCCGATCTGGGTTGACGGCTTGGCAGGGACTTGTTATGATGAAAGCACGAGAATTGGTGATAGCGATTGCCAAATATTGATAGATAGGATTAGTTTATAAGGAGGAAGACAAGGAATGATTAGAATTGCAGTAGATGCCATGGGCGGGGATTTCGCGCCTGAATCAGCCGTAAAAGGGGTAAACCTTGCCATTGCAGCCTTTGATAACATCGAAGTGCTCTTATTTGGCGATCAAGATAAAATTCGCCCATATTTAGAAGCGACAGAGCGGGTCGAAATCATCCATACCCCAGAAAAAATCAATGGGGATGATGAGCCAGTGCGTGCTATTCGCAAGAAGAAGAATGCCTCCATGGTATTAGCGGCGCAAGCAGTCAAGGAAGGCCAAGCTGATGCCTTGCTGTCAGCAGGTAACACCGGGGCCCTCTTAGCCAGCGGTTTGCTGATTGTGGGTCGGATTAAGAATATTGATCGTCCGGGCCTCATGCCAGTCTTACCAACTGCTTCTAGTCAACATCCTTACTTGGTCTTGATGGATGCCGGTGCTAACGCTGACTGCAAGCCTGTCAACTTACTGCAATTTGCGGTTCTGGCCAACTTCTATGCCCAACGAGTCCTGGGGATTGCTCAGCCTAAGATTGGCCTGCTTAACAATGGGACTGAAGCTACCAAGGGCAATGAATTATCTAAGGCGGCCTATGAACTCTTGGCTGCTGAGACTAGCCTTGACTTCTACGGCAACGTGGAGACTAAGACCTTGCTAGATGGCCCAGTTGACATTGTGGTCACCGATGGCTTTACCGGTAATGCCGTATTGAAGACTCTGGAAGGGACGTCTAAGACCCTCTTTAGTCTCATTAAATCCCAATTATTGGGTGGTGGGCTGAAGGCTAAACTAGGAGCGCTCTTAGTCAAAGACGCCTTATCAGGCCTCCGCGACAACTTTGATGACACCAAACAGGGTGGGGCAGTTCTCTTAGGGGTTAAGGCGCCTGTTATCAAGGCTCACGGATCTTCTAACGAACAAGCCATCTTCAATGCTATTCGTCAGGCTCGCACGATTGTGGAATCTGGCATTATCCAGGAAGCAACTGACTACTTCGGTCAGGAAAAACCAGCTCAAACAGAAGAATAGTCTTATTCGGCCAGGCCCTGTTAGCCTGGTCTTTTTGCATATCAAAAGAAGTTGGGGGGCCCATTAAAAAGCTTGAAAAATTATTGAGGAATAAAAAAATTAAAAGAAAAGATGATTGGCAGTTTAGGTTAAATAGGTAATCCTATAACGTACCGTCACCATCTTGCTTTTCAATATGCATAGCCCATTTCTGGTTAACTCATAATAGGCTATTTATCTTGAAAAACAGGATTATTATAGTGGCCTCTTGATGACAGATTGATGGCGGATAAAAAGGGAATTTCAAGCTTTATTAGGAATGATTTTGAAGATATCGCTTACTTACTCGCAATCATGGGCAAAGTCTAAGCAAGTTTTGAGGGATAAATGAGAAGAATGAGAGATTTCATAATTTTCTCTGCCAAAACCATGGACAATTGGCTTAAAACTTAGTAAAATAAGGAAGTGTAGATTTATGTCATATTGAACGGAGGTGTATGGATGCCCCAGACCCAGGAAGTTTTCCAAACAGTCCAGCGATTGATTGTTGAACGATTTGGTTTAACTGAAGACAAGGTCACCAATGAGATGACCTTTGAAGATCTCGGTGCAGACTCAATTGACGTCTTCGAACTGATTATGGAGCTCGAGGACACCTTTAGTGTTCAATTTGAGGATAATCGTATTGAAGCCCTTAAGAATGTAGGCGAAGTGGTCACTTATATCGACCAGCTTACTCCCTAAGAACTGAAAAGACGATGAAGTCAGCACGCTCTATCTATGCAGTGCTACTTTTTTTACTTAGATGAAGACATAAAACATGATCACGAATGGAGGAACTAGAATGGATAACGAAAAAGTTATTCTAGATGTAAAGGACTTACACGTTGGATTCCGTGTTAAGGATACCTTCTACAATGCAGTAGACGGCGTTAGCTTTACCTTATCAAAGAATGAAAAATTAGCCATTGTTGGGGAGTCAGGCTGTGGGAAGTCAACTCTTGCCACTTCAATCATTGGTTTGCATAATCCTCGCAATACTAAGATTGAAGGCCAAATTAACTACCGTGGCGATAACTTAGTAGAATATACTGAGAATCAATATAACAAAATCCGTGGGAACGATATTGGGATGATCTTCCAAGACCCATTGGCATCGCTCAACCCATTGATGACTATCGCAGCACAAATTGATGAAGCCCTCTACTACCACACCAAACTCAACAAAGAAGAACGGCAAAAACGTGTCTTAGAGCTCTTGGATCAAGTAGGGATTGTTAACCCAGAGCGGACTGCTCGTCAGTACCCACACGAATTATCTGGTGGGATGCGTCAGCGGGTTATCATCGCCATTGCCTTGGCATGTAAGCCACCGATTATTATTGCTGATGAGCCTACTACCGCTTTGGACGTAACTATTCAAGCTCAAATCTTGGACTTGATGAACGACATCCAGAAGGAGACTGAAGCAGGGATTATCCTCATTACTCACGACTTAGGGGTCGTAGCTGAGACAGCTGACCGCGTAGCCGTTATGTATGCGGTCAATTCGTTGAGATTGCACCTGTTGAAGAACTCTTCAACAATCCGCAACATCCATATACACGTTCACTCTTGCGTTCAATTCCGCAAACCAGTGAATTAGAAGGTGGCTCTGATAAGCTTCACGTTATTCAAGGGGCGGTACCACCATTAACTAAGATGATTCGGACAGGCTGTCGTTTCGCACCACGTATTCCTTGGATTGCGGAAGATGCCCACGAAGAGAACCCAGGTTTACATGAAGTATCACCAGGTCACTTTGTCCGTTGTACTTGTTACAAACATTTCCATTTTGAAGGGGAGGAGAACTAATGGCTGAATTTATGCGCATTGAGGACCTAAAAGTCCACTATCCTATTCGGTCTGGTTTCCTGAACCGCGTGACCGATTATGTCTATGCTGTAGACGGCGTCAACTTGACCTTAGAAGAAGGTAAGACTTATGGCTTGGTTGGTGAATCAGGTTCTGGTAAGTCTACCATCGGGAAGGCCATCATTGGTTTAGAGAAGATCACCTCAGGGAAAATTTACTATGAGGGTGAAGAAGTCTCTAAAGCAGCACGTCATCGCCGTTCTAACTACCGTCACAACGTGCAAATGATCTTCCAAGATTCCCTCTCTAGCTTCAACCCTAAACGTCGGATTACCGACATCTTAGGGGAGCCAATGCGGAACTTCCTCAGCTTAACGCCTGATGAAGAGAAAAAGCGCAAGCTGGAGCTCTTAGATATCGTAGGGTTATCGGAAGAAGCACTCTACAAGTACCCACATGAGTTCTCTGGTGGTCAACGTCAACGGATTGGGGTAGCACGTGCTGTAGCCCTCAACCCTAAATTAGTGATTGCCGATGAGCCTGTTTCTGCCTTGGACTTATCTGTTCAAGCCCAAGTTCTTAACTTCATGAAGCAGATTCAAGAAGAATATAATGTAAGTTATCTCTTCGTTTCGCACGACTTGGGTGTTGTTAAGCACATGTGTGACGAGATTGCCATTATGTACCGTGGTCGCTTCACTGAGTATGGGACACGTGATGATATCTATAATGACCCACGTCATATTTATACCCGTCGCCTCTTATCGGCTATTCCAGAAATGAACCCTAATAATCGGGAGCAAAACAAACTCAATCGTTTACGGGTTGAGAAGGAATACCGTGAGAATGCGTCACTTTATTATGATGAGAACGGTCGTGTTTACGATCTTAAACCAGTTTCTGAGACTCACTCTGCAGCCCTCAGAACGGTAGAATCTGACAAAGGAGGCGAGCTCTAAAATGTGGAAAGCGATATTTAGACGATTCTTATTGATGATCCCACAACTTTTGGCACTCAGCGTCTTAGTCTTCTTCTTAGCAGAATTAATGCCGGGGGATGCCTTAACAGGTTTGATTGACCCTAAAATCTCAGCTGAGCAAATTGAAGCTATGCGGGAAAAATTAGGTTTGAATAAACCGGTCTGGGAACGCTACATTAACTGGATGGGTGGTATGCTCCAAGGTGACTTTGGTCGTTCCTTTGCCCACAAGCAACCAACCCTATCCATTATTGGGGAACGTATTTGGCCAACGGTTTGGTTGTCACTCTTGACGACAATCATTGCATATGCAATTGCTATTCCTCTAGGGATTTTATCAGGTCGTTATAATGGGAGCTTCTTTGAAAGAGCGGTTAACTTCTATAACTTCTTTACATATTCTATCCCATCCTTTGTTTTGGGCTTAATGTTCTTGTGGCTCTTTGGTTACACTTTAGGTTGGTTCCCAACCCGTGGTACAGTGGCATCCGGCTTGCAACCTGGCTCCTGGGATTACTTATTATCTCGGATTTACCACATGCTCTTACCTGCGATCACTTTGGGTATTTTAAGTACGACTTCCACCATTCAGTGGTTACGGTCAGGAATTGTGGATGCCAAATCGGATGACTATGTTCGGACTGCCCGTGCCAAAGGGGTACCTGAGCGCGTGATTTATAACAAGCATATCTTGCGGAATGCTTTGCTGCCAATCGCTGCCTTCTTCGGTTATACCATTACTGGGCTCTTCAGTGGGGCAATGATTTCCGAGCAAATCTTTACCTATCAAGGGATGGGGCAACTCTTCTTTAGCTCTGTAACAGGCCGAGACTATAGCGTCATGATGACCTTGGTTCTCTTTTATGGCTTTATGACACTGTTAGGTGGGCTCTTGTCTGATATTATCATGGTATTCGTGGATCCACGGGTACGCTTAGACTAGGAGGTGAGAGAGAATGACAAAAGATAAAAGCAAAGATTTAGAAAAAAATCAAAGTAAAGACTCACAGTCTCTCCCGCCAATGGGCTTTGAAGTTATTAAACGCGAATTCATGAAGGATAAGCTGGCCTTAGTCTCACTTATCGTGTTTGTTGGGATTCTGCTTTTCCTATATGTAGCGCCATTCTTCCTCAACTTAGAATCCGCTACTAAAGTTCAGATTTTCAATCGCTACATGGCACCGGGTTCGGTGACTGATACTGGTCATACCTACTTATTAGGTGCCGACGAAGGTGGTCGTGACGTCCTAGCTCAGTTGATTCTAGGTGGACGTAACTCTGTAAGCATTGCCCTGATTGTAACAGCAGCTACCATGATTATTGGGTTTGGTATGTTGGGGTTTATTTCAGGTTACTATGGTGGGTCGTGTTGATAATGTCATTATGCGATTGGTTGACTTTCTTCATGATTATTCCAACTTTCATCCTGATTATTACTTTGAACACTATCTTTAAGAGTAATGCAGTATCTATGGGTTATCCTTGACTTTTGGTCATCATTAGTTGGACTGGGGTTTTGCTCGTCTCTTTAGAACTCAGAACTCTTTGAGTGAAGCGTCCAAAGATTATATTAGTGCATCTAAGACTATGGGGACCTACGACTGGAAGATTATGTTGTTTCAGAATTCTTACCTAACATTTCTTCTATCATTATTACGCAATTGGTATCTCGCTGATGGCAGGTAATATTGGGTTTGGAAACAGGGCTATCATACCTAGGTTTTGGTTTACCAATTGGGACACCGTCACTAGGGACCTTAATTGGGGCCGCTAAGACCGCTGACATTATCGAGAACAAGCAATGGGTATGGCTGCCAGCCGCGCTCTTCATTCTCGTCTTAATGCTCTGTATTAACTATATTGGTCAAGCTTTTGCAACGTTCAACGGATGCCCGTCAACGTTTAGGTTAATAGAAAAACTGAGCCTTAGGGCTCAGTTTTTTTGTGCTTAATTTTAAGTCTATGATAAGATAAGGGAGGGTGACATGATAAATGTCATATAGCCATTCGCTATAGTAGATTATAGTAAAAGTATCTTTGACTATCACTAATAAAAGTCTTAAACTAGTCCCTAACATATCTTTTAGCCCTAAGGAGGTTGACTTATGACTAGAATCAAGACTATTTTTCGTTCCTTACTCGCGCTAGGACTTACGACTAGCACGCTCCTAACAGCTCAGCAGGCCACGATATCAGCGCAAGAAGTAAGCCTTAATCCTGCCATTGAACAGAAAACTAAGTATTCCCAGCCCCGTCTGAGTTGGCCACCTTGGATTCAGGCCTCTATTCAGATATCGCCAGCATGGATGTCATCGGGCAAGTTTTTGAAGGCCTCTATCGAATTAAGAATGCGCAAGAAGTGGAACTGGGGACAGGCAGCTTCCGTTAAGGTCAGTGAGGATGGCTTAACCCACACCTTCACCTTACGAGATGACATTTATTGGTCCAATGGTGATCCAGTTAAGGCACAAGACTTTGAGTTGGCCTTCCGGCGTCTAGCGGATCGTCAAGCTGGTACGAGCGTGACCTCGATTGAAATTCTTAAGAATGGGGCAGCTATCCGTAATGGTGACAAGCCTGTCGAAGAATTAGGGAGTCAAGGCCCATTGATGATAAAACCCTGGAACTAACTCTTGAATATCCAGTGCCGGCCCTAGCTAAGATTCTAACAGGTTCACGCTATATGCCGATTAACAAAGACCTTCTTCCAAGAAAAAGGGGATAGCTATGGGACCACAGCAGAGAATGTGGTGACTAATGGGCCCTTTACGATTCAAGGATGGAATGGGACCAACCTAGAGTGGGACTTAGTTAAAAATCCTCAATACTGGGATGCCAGTCATGTTTATCTGACTCAGGTGCATCAACAAGTCATTAAAGGAGAATTCGACTGGGAGCAGATTTATTTGATAGTAATCAGTTGGACTTCACGACCTTGTCCGATCAATTTGTCCAAGAATACTCAGGTGCGCCAGACTTCCACAGTATTCCCAAAGCGACAATCGGTTACCTGAGTTTCAATACGACTCGTCCGACAACAGGCAATGCGGCTCTCCGTCGAGCTATTTCCCAGGCATTTGATAAGCAAGTCTACGCTGATTCCGTTATTCAGGATGGCTCTCAACCACTTAACAATTTAGTGCCTAAAGCCTTCGATGTCAATGAGTCTGGTGAAGATTACCAAGAGCAGGCCGGACCAATGTTGACTTACGATGTCCAAGCAGCACAAGCCGATTGGGCTAAGGCTAAGGAAGAACTAGGCCAAGAGACGATTGAGTTACAACTCTTAACGTCAGATGTAGGCCTCTCCAAACGAACAGCAGAATTTCTCAAGGAAGAGTTGGAGAAGAATTTACCAGGTCTCAAGTTGAGCGTCCTTTCGGTGCCACTTAAGAACCGCTTGGAAATTCAACGTAAATTGGACTATGATATTTTCTATGGGACTTGGACGCCTGAATATCAGGATGCGGTTAACTTTATTGAACAGTACAAGACAGGTGGCGGGACTAACTTCGCCAAATATGCTAATCCTGAATTTGATAAGTTAGTCGAATTAGCACGCAATGACTATGCCAAAGATCCTGCCAAGCGTCGCGAAACCTTAATTGAGGCAGAAAAAATCTTAGTCAAAGAAGATGGCGTGGTCGCCCCAATCTATCAAGCGAGTGCAGCCTACTTACTTAAGCCAAAGGTTAAACAATTTGAAGTGTTGCCTTTTGGCCGATCCAATAACTTGCGTCCAGTTTATATTGATGAGTAGGGACATGAAGACTAACAGCCTTGCATGTATTTAAGTATGATTTGTCTACCAAAATCCACTTTCTCAGGCCAAATATAGTCAGATTTGACCTAAATAAATTTTTCCCTACAAAAACATGAATATAAAGTGAGAAAATTATAATAAAACGCTTGATATTGCCTAGCAAAAAGGGTAGAATAGGAGCATATAAAATAATATCCATTGGGGGTACAATATGAAGAAGTCTATGAAGAAGAGCTTAGCTTTAGTAGCTGCTGCTTTTACTTTAGCTGGTGCTTTTGCGCCAACCTTAGCCCACGCTGAAGGCGCTAATTTACCTGTTACGGTAGATAACGAAGGGACACCTATTTCTGGTGGTACTTTGAAAGTTGCTTTGGTCGGGGACCCATTTGCTGGTGTATTCAACCAAGTATACTATTCTACTGGTCCGGATTCAGATGTTATTGATAACTTTATGGCTGGTCTATACGGTTACGATGAGAACTTCGTTATTAACGATACTGGTTTTGCTAAGTTGACCTTTGACAAGGACAACAAGAAAGTAACCATCAAAATTCCTGAAAATACTAAATGGGATGATGGTGAGCCATTAACTATCGATGACGTTATCTATCCATACTATGTCATCGGTCACAAAGACTATGCCGGCATTCGTTATGGGGATGACTTTGAGAACGTTGTAGGGATGGCAGAATACCATGAAGGTAAAGCTGAAGAAATCTCAGGTCTTAAGCGCGTTGACGACTGGACCTTAGAAGTAAGCTATAAGGAATTCCCAGCTGGTATGTTACAAGCAGGGGGCGGTGTCTCTCAATTTATGATGCCTAAACATGTCTTCGAGAAAATTCCTGTGGCAGAACAATTAGATTCAGATGCAGTTCGTAAGAACCCGGTAGGGAACGGACCTTTCCGTGTTAAATCGATTACACCAGGGGAATCTGTTACTTTCGAAGCCAACGAATACTACTACAAAGGTAAGCCAAAGTAGATGGTATGCAATTAGATGTAGTTAACCCTTCAACTGCCGTGTCAGAAATGAAAGCCGGCAACTATGACATCGCTAAGTTGTCTTCTGATGAATACCCAACCTATGCAGATGCTACTAACTTCAAAACATTAGGTCGTTTACAGAATGCCATGAGCTACATCGGTTTCAAGATGGGTAAATGGAACGCAGACAAGAAGGAAGTTGAATACGACCCAAGTCGTGTTGTATCTAACAAAGCCCTACGTCAAGCCATGGGTTACGCTATTGACAATGCTGCAATCGGTGAGAAATTCTACAACGGTTTACGTACTCGTGCCAACACCACTATTCCAGCCCTCTTCAAGGACTACAACGATAGCTCAATTGAAGGTTACACCTACCAACCAGAAAAATCTAAACAAATCCTTGCCGATGCTGGTTTCGTCGACAAAGACGGTGACGGCTTCGTAGAAGATCCAAACGGTAAGAGCTTCACCCTTAAATTTGCTTCTATGCAAGGGGGCGCAACGGCTGAACCAATCGCGCAATACTATATCGACTCTTGGAAACAAGTAGGGATTAACGTTGAGCTTGTAGACGGTCGTCTCATGGAATTTAACGCCTTCTACGACTTGCTCAAAAAGATGGTGACGTTGATGTCTACCAAGCAGCCTTCGGGGTAGGTGGGGATCCAAACCCTATTAACTTGTTTGGTCGTAAGGCTGCCTTCAACTATACTCGTTGGGCAACTGAAGAGAACGACAAGCTCTTGGATGCTTTAGGTTCTACTGAATCCTTCGACGAAGCCTTCCGTAAGAAAGCCTTCAGCGACTGGCAAAAGTACTTCACTGAAGAAGCACCAGTTATTCCAACCCTCTTCCGTAATGAGTTAATTTCTGTTAACAACCGTGTGAAACACTATGACTTCAAAGTGGGTTCAACATTTGACCTTTCTGAAGTTGAATTAACTGCTGATCAACCAGTTAAATAATTCAGATTAATGAAAAGAGACTAGGGCATTTGTCCTAGTCTCTTTTTCATCTGAGCAAATTGATAGGGGATTTAGCAAGAAGAATACAAAAAGAATTGATTAATTGAGAAATCGTTACCATATCCCTTATCAAGCCATTTAGCCAAGAATTAATATGAGTATATGATAAGCCTGAGATGAGAAAACGATGAAGAAATCTCTTGCTATTTCTCAGTTATCAGTTATAGTATCCTTAATCGTATTGACTAAGCCAATATGAAGGAGGAAATCTTATGAAAAGTTGTATTAGCAAGTCCTTGACTGCATTGGTAGCAGGATTATCTGTGGTCGGCATGCTGGACCCTTGGGCAAGTGCTCAAGCTCAAGATGCTAATTTATCTACAGTAATCGATAATGAAGGGACACCGATTTCAGGTGGGACCCTCAAGTATGCCATGGTTGGGGATCCATTCTCAGGTGTTCTATCTCCACTCTACTCTGATAACGGCAAGGACTATGAAATTGTTGCGATGTTTTCTCCTAACTTGTTTGGGAATGACGCCAACTATAAGTTAGATGACTCTGGCTTTGGTAAAATCAAGTTCGACAAGGATAACAAGAAGGTAACCATCACCATTCCGCAAGGAACTAAATGGGATGATGGTGAGCCAATCACTATTGAGGATGTTATCTATCCTTACTACGTCATCGGTCATAAGGACTATACGGGTGTCCGTTATGGTTCTGACTTCCAAAATGTCGTGGGGATGGAAGAATATCACGCAGGTACAACCGATACTATTTCAGGTTTGAAGAAGGTTGATGATTATACCTTAGAAGTGACTTATAAGAAATTCTCCAACTCTATGCTGCAAGCTTGGGGTGGGGTAAGTAACTATCTGATTCCTAAACATGCCTATGAGAATATTCCAATTAAGGAACAAGCAGACAGTGACCTTATGCGTAAGAGTCCGGTTGGTTTTGGACCTTTCAAGGTTAAGTCCATTACGCCAGGTGAATCTGTCATCTTAGAAGCCAATGAATACTACTACAAGGGTAAACCTAAGATTGACAAAGTGCAAATGGATGTAGTCAACTCTTCAACCGCTGTCTCCGAGATGAAGGCCGGCAACTATGACATAGCTAGTCTACCTGCTGATTCTTACAGTACCTATAAGGATGCTACTAACTTCAAAACGATTGGACAAGTAGAGAATAGAGTTCAATATCTTGGTTTCCACTTAGGTAAATGGAATGCTGATAAGCAAGAAGTTGAAGTAGATGAAAGTAAGATTGTCAATAACAAGAGTCTGCGACAAGCCATGGGCTATGCTGTAGACAATGGCGCAATCGGTCAGCGTTTCTATGAAGGATTACGTTGGCAAGCCAACTCGCCAATTCCGCCAACTTTTAAGGATATTGCGGATAGCAGTCGTGAAGGCTATACCTACCAACCAGAAAAAGCTAAGCAAATCTTAGCCGATGCTGGTTTTGTGGACAAGGATGGCGACGGCTTCGTTGAAGATCCTAAGGGTAATCAATTTAGCCTCAAGTACTTGGCCACGTCAGGACTGATGTAGCTGAGCCAATCGCCCAATATTATGTAGATTCTTGGAAGCAAGTCGGCATTAATGTCGAACTCTATGAAGGTCGCTTGCATGAGTTTAACTCCTTCTATGATCTCTTAGGGACGGATGCGGACATTGATGTCTTCTCAGCCTCTATGGGCTTTGGTGGGGATCCAAACCCTGCCTTTATGTTTGGCCGTAACGCCCAATTCAACTTTATGCGTTACGCTAGTGAACAGAATGATAGCTTGCTCAAGGACATCCGCTCTGATGCTTCCTTTGATGCGGATTACCGTAAGGAAGCCTTCAAGAAATGGCAAGATTTCATCATGGATGAAGTGCCAATGGTGCCAACGCTCTACAGTTACCAGTTAACGACATTCAACAACCGGATTAAGCACTATGATGCAACTCCAGGGGCTGACTTCGACTGGAACCAAGTAGAATTAACAGCAGATGAACCAATCAAAGAATAAGTGAACGAAAAGGCTGGGAATATCCCAGCCTTTCTTGTTTTGTCTAGCTAAGTGAGAGACGACTTCTCACCACAAAAAATAGAAGAACATTTAGTCTCTTTTGGAAATCGTTACCATATCTTTTATGAAGGGATTCATCAAAGGTTTAATATGAGGATATGATAAGTTGAAGATGAGAAAACAATGAAGAAACCTCTTGCTATTTTCTTATTTATCGGGTATAGTATCCTTAATCGTAATGACTAAGCCAATATGAAGGAGGAAATCTTATGAAAAGTCGTATTAGCAAATCCTTGACTGCATTGGTAGCGGGATTGTCTGTAGTTGGCGTATTGGCCCCTTGGGCTAGTGCTCAGGCCCAAGATGCTAATTTATCTACAGTAATCGATAATGAAGGGACACCAATCTCAGGTGGAGCCCTCAAGTATGCCATGGTTGGGGATCCATTCTCAGGTGTCTTATCTCCGCTCTACTCAGATAACGGCAAGGACTATGAAATTGTCGGCATGTTCTCACCTAACTTGTTCGGGAACGACGCCAACTATAAGTTAGACGACTCTGGCTTTGGTAAGATTAAGTTTGACAAAGATAACAAGAAGGTAACCATCACCATTCCGCAAGGAACCAAATGGGATGATGGCGAGCCAGTGACTATTGAGGATGTTATCTATCCTTACTATGTCATCGGTCATAAGGACTATACCGGTGTCCGTTACGGTTCTGACTTCCAAAATGTCGTAGGGATGGAAGAGTACCACGCGGGTACCACTGATACCATCTCTGGTTTGAAGAAGGTAGATGACTATACCTTGGAAGTAACCTATAAGGAATTCTCTAACTCCATGTTGCAAGCTTGGGGCGGGGTAAGTAACTATATGGTTCCTAAGCATGCCTATGAGAATATTCCAATTAAGGAACAGGTGGACAGTGATGTGGTGCGTAAGAAACCAGTTGGTTTTGGGCCTTTCAAAGTCAAGTCTATTACGCCAGGCGAATCTGTTATTTTAGAAGCCAATGAATACTACTACAAGGGCAAACCTAAGATTGACACAGTTCAAATGGATGTGGTGAACGCATCGACTGCTGTTTCTGAGATGAAGGCTGGTAACTATGACATAGCTAGTCTACCTGCTGATTCTTACAGCACCTATAAGGATGCCACTAACTTCAAAACGATTGGACAAGTAGAGAATACGGTCCAATATCTGGGTTTCCACTTAGGTAAATGGAATGCTGATAAGCAAGAAGTTGAAGTAGATGAAAGCAAGGTTATTAATAATAAGAGTCTTCGTCAAGCCATGGGTTATGCTGTGGACAATGGGGCTATCGGTCAGCGTTTCTATGAAGGATTACGTTGGCAAGCTAACTCACCAATTCCACCAACCTTCAAGGATATTGCGGACAGCAGTCGTGAAGGCTATACCTACCAACCAGAAAAAGCTAAGCAAATCTTGGCTGATGCAGGTTTTGTGGACAAGGATGGCGATGGTTTCGTAGAAGATCCTAAGGGTAATCAATTTAGCCTCAAGTACTTGGCTATGTCAGGAACTGATGTGGCTGAGCCAATTGCCCAATATTATGTAGATGCTTGGAAGCAAGTCGGTATTAACGTCGAACTCTATGAAGGGCGTTTGCATGAGTTTAACTCCTTCTATGATCTCTTAGGGACAGATGCAGACATTGATGTCTTCTCAGCAGCTATGGGCTTTGGTGGGGATCCAAACCCAGCCTTTATGTTTGGTCGCAACGCCCAATTCAACTATATGCGTTATGCTAGTGATCAAAATGATAGCTTACTCAAAGACATCCGCTCTGATGCTTCCTTTGACGCGGATTACCGTAAGGAAGCCTTCAAGAAATGGCAAGACTTCATTATGGATGAAGTCCCAATGGTGCCAACCCTCTATCGTTACCAGTTAACATCCTTTAACAACCGGATTAAGCACTATGATGCAACCCCAGGGTGTGGACTTCGACTGGAACCAAGTAGAGTTAACAGCAGATTCACCAATAAAAGAATAAGTAAACGAAAAGGCTGGGATCTTCCCAGCCTTTCTTCTTTTGATAGGGTAAAAATAGTGTTGAAAATGGCCCTTTGATGGCTTTCAAAAGAAAAAGATGATACGAAAATTAAAAAACGGTGAAAAAACTATTGCTTTTTCATAGGAATAGGAGTATAGTAAACTCAATCATAAAATGATACCTATGTTTGGAGGAGAAAAACATGAACAAAACCTTTAGAAAAAATCTTGCCCTCATGGCCACGGCCTTATCAGTCAGCGCCATTATGTGGCCTTCAGCTATTGCCGTGGCTGAAGGCGTCAAATCTTCCATTATCAGTGACTAACGAAGGAACTGCGATTGATGGTGGAGTATTCAAATATGCCTTAGTTGGGGATCCCTTCTCTGGTGCACTCAGCAGCCTCTATGCTGAGAAAGTCTAATGACATGAGAATTACTGAATTCTTCAACCCAGGCCTCTACGGTTCTGATGGCGACTATAAGATTGACGATTCTGGTTTGGCTAAACTGACCTTCGATCAAGCTAACAAGAAAGTCACCATTAAGATTCCGGAAGGCGTGACATGGACTGATGGCCAGCCCCTCACCATTGAAGACGTCATCTACCCTTACTACGTAGTAGGGCACAAGGACTATACCGGTATCCGTTATGGTTCTGACTTCAAGAACGTCGTCGGGATGGAAGAATACCATGATGGTAAGTCTGACACCATCTCTGGTCTTAAGAAGGTAGATGATTACACCTTAGAGATTAGCTATAAGGAATTCTCAGCTTCCATGCTCCAAGCAGGTGGTGGGGTATCCTCCTACGTCGAACCTAAGCACATCTTAGAGAAAACACCAATCAAGGATCTTGAAGATAGCGAACAAGTTCGGACTAATCCAGTCGGCTTTGGGCCTTTCAAAGTTAAATCCATCACCCCTGGCGAGTCCGTTGTCTTCGAACGGAATGACAACTACTACAAAGGCAAGCCTAAATTAGCAGGCCTACAAGTCGATGTAGTTAACGCCTCAACTGCTGTATCAGAAATGAAGGCAGGGAACTATGACTATGCGTCATTACCAGAGGATGCCTACAACACCTATAAGGATGCAAGCAACTTCAAGACCTTAGGTCGCTTGACCAACGTCTACAGCTACATTGGTTTCCACGTTGGGACTTGGAATAAGGAAAAAGAGCAAGTACAACCAGATGACAGCAAGCCAGTGTCCAATAAAGCGCTCCGTCAAGCCATGGGTTACGCTATTGACAATGACGCCATTGGCCAACGTTTCTATGAAGGGCTTACGGGTGCGGGCTAACTCTCCAATTCCATCCATGTTTGCAAGCTACAATGATGGTAGTATCGAAGGTTATACCTACCAACCAGAGAAGGCCAAACAGATCTTGGCAGATGCTGGCTTTGTCGACAAAGATGGCGATGGTTTCGTAGAAGATCCTAAGGGTAAGAGCTTTCAAGCTGACTTTCGCTTCCATGTCAGGTTCTGATGTAGCTGAACCAATTGCACAATACTATGTTGATGCTTGGAAACAAATTGGGGTGAAACGTTGAACTCTATGAAGGTCGTTTGCTTGAGTTCAACACCTTCTACGATCTCCTAGATAAGGATGCAGACATTGATGTCTTCCAAGCTGCCATGGGGGTAGGGGGCGATCCAAACCCATCTACTCAATTTGGTCGCGACAACCAGTTCAACTACTATGCGTTGGGCAACTGACGAGAACGATAAAGCTCTTAGCAGCTATTAACTCTGATGCTGCCTTCGAAGATGCAGCCCGTAAGAAAGCCTACGATGATTGGCAAAAATACGTCATCGACGAAGCGCCTGTTATCCCAACCCTCTACCGTCACTCACTCGTGTCAATCAACAACCGGGTTAAGCACTATGATATTACCCTAGGTTCTGGCACTGAATGGGAAGAAGTAGAATTGACTGCTGATCAACCTGTCAAAGAATAAGACACAAAAAGAAGATGCAAGGACTTTCCAGTCTTGCATCTTTTTTGTTTACAAAAAAATAGGCTAGGATTATGAGTGATAATCCTAGCCTAGGGCAGTAGGCAAATTATTTGATTGGTTCGTCAGCCGTCAATTCTAACTGTTCGATCCCGAAGCTTGTGCCGTTAGCAACATCATAGTGTTTAACACGGTTGTTGACAGAACGGATACCGTAACGGTAGAGGTAAGGAATAGCAGGAAGCTCTTCGTTGGTGTAAGCTTGCCATGCGTGGAAGGCTTCCTTACGGTAGGCTTCATCGAAGGCCTTGTCAGAAGAGAGGGCTTCTAGCAGTTCTTCGTTCTTGTCGTCAGCCCAACGTTCGTAGTTAAATGGAGCTTTCTTACTATAGAAACCAGTTGGATTTGGGTCACCACCGGTACCCCAAGCCCCTTCGAAGACATCAAAGGATTGATCGTCGTTACGGAGCATATCAGCATAGGAGTTAAAGTCATAGAGACGACCGTCTAACAATTCGACATTAATCCCTACTTGCTTCCAAGAGTCAACGAAGTAGGACCAGAGTGGTTCAGCAATATCACTTGAGCTACGAGCTAAGAATTTGAGGGTGAATGGCTTACCGTTAGGATCCTCTACGAAGCCATCCCCGTCCTTGTCCACAAAGCCAGCATCAGCTAAGATTTGTTTAGATTTTTCTGGGTCATAAGTGAAGCCAGGAAGATCTGAAGCGTGCACACTCTTGAAGAGGGAAGGAATCAAGGTGTTAGCGCGGAAACGGAGGCCGCTGAAGAAGCGTTGACCGACAGCATCTGCATCGAAGGCGTAAGCCATGGCTTGACGTAAAGCCTTATTTTGGATGACCTTGCTGGTATCCATTTCAACTTCTTCCTTATCCTTGTTCCAGCTACCGAACTTGAAGCCGATGTAGGAATAGGTGTTTTCAACTGTCCCAATAGTCTTGAAGTTGGTGGCATCTTTAAAGGTATCGTATGCATCAGTTGGTAATTCAGCCAAGTCGTAGTTACCAGCCTTCATTTCAGCAACGGCAGTAGATGGGTTGACCACCTCAATGACAGCACCGTCAACTTTTGGTTTGCCCTTGAAGTAGTATTCGTTAGCTTCTAAGACAATGGCTTCACCTGGTGTGATGGATTTAACGCGGAATGGGCCCCATGCCGACTGGATTTGACACGTACTTGGTCGCTATCAGCAATATCCTTAATGGCAATCTTTGTCGTAAATGTGTTTAGGTTCTACGTATGGAGAAATCCCGCCCCCAACTTGCTTCATAGAAGCTGAGAAAGTTTGATAGCTGATTTCTAAGGTATAGTCGTCAATTTTCTTAAGACCTGAAATAGTATCCGTCTTGCCTTCGTGGTAGTCTTCGATCCCGACTACATTCTTGAAATCATCTCCGTAACGAATCCCAGTGTAGTCCTTATGAGCGACAATGTAGTAAGGCGCGATGACGTCATCGATAGTAAGCGGGTTGACCATCTGACCATTTTTGGTCTTTACGAATGGTGATGGTAACTTTTCTTGTTCTCAGGATCTAGTTTGGCACTTGCTAAACCAGTATCCTTAATTTGAAGGTTTTCGTCATATTCGAAAAGCCCAGTGTTGATATAGCCTTCCACGACGCTTAAGTCAGTCGATTGGTCAGCCACGAGAGAGCTGAAGGCACCAGAAAATGGCTCGCCGGCTACCTCCGCAATTTTCAAAGTCCCACCTTGAATAGGGGTTCCGTCGTTGTCGACGCTTGTTTCAAGAGCAAACTTGTGCATTAACTGCAGGGCTGATGGTTCCCTGCCAAGGTAAAGACAGCCAGGCCTAAAATCGCTGCTTTACGCAGTACGGAATGATTCATGTATATCCCTCCACAAAATAATTAATTGTAAGATACTGTAACAGTTTACTCCTATTTTCAAACCTTTTCAAGGTAATGTAAGCGAATAGCCTATGTTAAATAACTATTAGACCTTATAGTTTTAGATTATAGCGCGACTTCCCTTTGTCAAAAGGGGGTCAAACGTGATAAAATAGATAGGATGATACAGAGGAGGTGAATGGCTATGAATCGGACCATTCGTGTAATAGAGAAGCAGTTGAATCTGACTTTTAATAAGCCGGAATTAATTCAACAGGCCTTTCGCCATACATCCTATGCAAATGAACAAGCCAGACGCCACTTACCGCATTATGAGCGTTTGGAATTTTTGGGCGATGCCGTCTTAGAACTGCTATCCAGTGAATTTCTCTATCACAGTTATCCAAACTTACCCGAAGGCAAATTAACCCGCATGAGAGCTCAGATTGTGCAAGAGAAGAGCTTGGCCTACTTGGCTCGCCAATTAAAATTTAATCAATTCCTTCAACTGGGCAAGGGGGAGGAGTTGAGCGGTGGTCGGGAGCGTGACTCGATTTTAGCAGACTGCTTCGAAGCGGTTCTCGGCGCAATCTATGAAGATCAAGGCCTAGAGGTCGCCAAAGACTATCTCAACCGGGTTATGTTCAGTCAACACCAGCTCTTGCTGGGCAGAGTGACGCAAGACCATAAGACTCTCTTCCAAGAGCGAGTTCAAAAGCAAGGGCACGGTTCAGATTGACTATCGTCTCAAAGATAAGCAGGGTCCCAGCCCACGACCAAATTTTCACTGTAGAGCTCTATGTTAATGACCAACTCATTGCCACTGGCCAAGGTTCCAGCAAGAAGCAAGCTGAAATGCAGGCGGCTGAGTTGGGTATGGCATCCGTAGATCCCAAAACCGGCAGCCTCAAGTTGCCAGATTCAACACTTAGAAAGGGAGGTTAAGCCTTGTATTTAGCACGTATTGAAATGACAGGTTTTAAGTCTTTTGCCGACAAGACTGTCATTGAATTTGACCGTGGGATGACGGCGGTCGTCGGCCCTAACGGGTCGGGCAAGTCTAACCTCTCGGAAGCCATCCGTTGGGTCTTAGGGGAGCAATCCGCTAAGAGCTTACGGGGCAATAAGATGGAGGACGTCATCTTTAACGGGACCCAAGCCCGTAAGGCGGTCAACCTAGCTAAAGTCACCCTGGTCCTCAATAACGAAGACCGTTATTTGGACTATGATTTTAGCGAAATCTCCATTACGCGTTCCTATAACCGTAATGGGGAATCTCAGTACTTCATTAATAATGAAGCGGTCCGACTCAAGGACATCGTCGATTTACTTCTAGACTCTGGTTTGGGTAAGAATAGCTTTGCTATGATTTCCCAAGGTAAGGTGGAGTCCATCTTCCTCAATAAGCCGGAAGAACGCCGATCTATTTTTGAAGAGGCGGCAGGGGTCCAGAAGTACCAATTCCGTAAGCAAGAAGCTGAGCGCAAACTCAGCAAATCCAGCGACCATCTTAGCCGGGTGCGGGACATTATTCATGAGTTGGAGCTCCAACTCAAGCCTCTCAAGCAACAACAAGAAGCTGCCTTGCTTTATTTGGAACAGAAGGAAGCCCTCAAGCAATTAGAGATTTCCCTCTATGTCTATCAGGTTGAACAATATCGTGATGCCTGGCAAGCGGCCAAGGCTAAGAACCAGGCCGTTAGCCAAGAGTTAGCGCAAGTAACTGCCCAGTTAGAGGCCTTAACCGACCAACTGGAGCAAGAACAAGCCAGCTTAGAGGATTATATCCAGCAGATTGAGCAAGCCTCAGAGCGCAACCAAGCTCAGGTTCAAGTCATTGAACAGACTAGGGCCAAGCAACAAATGTTGGACCAACAAATCCAGTTTAACATCTCCAACTTACACGAGAAGCAACTGAGCTACCAACAACACCAAGTAGAGGCTCAAGCCCTCACTGAGCGCCTATCCGCCTTGAAGGAAGAAGAAGGCAAGGTTCAGTTGGAACTGGCAGAAATTAAGCAACATCTGGCCAAGCTGGAATCCGAGCGGTCCAGTCTTGCGGGCCTGTCTGAAGACCAGGCCGAGCGTCTGCGAGCAGACTTAATTGATGCCTATCAGGCTGAAGCCAGTGCTAAGAACCAGTTGGCTCACCAAGAACAAATTAAGCAACAAGCCCAAGCACGTCTGGCCCACTATCAGGCTCAGGCTGCTCAAGCCCAGGCGGATCAAGGTGACTTAGAGAGTCAATACCTTGAGGCTCAGGAGCGCTACGAAAGCAGTCGTGAGACTCAAGCTAGTGCCCGTCAAGCCTTCCAGACCCTCAATGAACAGTTGCGTCAAGGCAATAGCCAACGTGAAGCCTTGCAGGCCAAACTCTTCCAATTTGAGCGCCAAAGCCAGATGCTGGATGCTAAGGTTCAATCCTTGTCCCAGCTCCAAGCAGACTATGCGGGTTATTACGCAGGCGTCAAAGCCATTATGAAGCGTAAAAAGCAATTGCAGGGAATTGAAGGGACAGTGGCAGACCTGATTAAGGTGCCGGCTGACTACCAAGTAGCCATTGATACGGCTCTAGGTGCTAGTGTCCAACACGTAGTAGTCACAGATGATGCGGCTGCCCGGGCGGCCATTGCCTACCTCAAGCAAGCCCAAGCAGGGCGTGCTACCTTCCTGCCTCGTGCTAGCATGAAGGCCCGCCATCTAGGCGCTGGACAAATCCAAACAGCTAGTCAGACTGCTGGCTTTTATTGGCCTAGCTTCTGATTTAGTGGAGTATGATCCAGTGAACCAGATAATTGTGGCCAATTTGCTGGGGACTACCTTAGTCTGTGATCGTATCGAAGCGTCCCAAAGTCTTGCCAAAGCCCTTAAGCATCAGGTCAAGATTGTAACCCTGGATGGAGAAGTTCTCATGCCGGGTGGTTCCATCACCGGTGGACGCCAGAAGCAACAAACTAGCTCCATGTTAGCTCGTAACCAAGAGTACGAAGTAGCCAAGGCCGACTTGGCGCAAGTCATCAAGGACCGAGCTCAGGCGGAAGCTGAATGGCAAGCTTTCCAAGTCCAAATTCAAGACTTGCAGGGGCAGGTGGAAGCCGCTCGACTGAACATGAGTCAGGCGGATTTAGCCTTCCAACAAGCTCAAGAAGGCCTAGGTCACTTGGCTAGCCAAGTCAAGCATCAATCCCAACATCAATTGATTGCCCAAGACGAAGTCAGCCAGCTTAGCCAGACTATTGCTAATGCGGAAGCCCACTATGAGCAAGCTCAGGAAGACTTAGTAGCAGCCCAAGCGGCTATTGCCCGTCTCAGTCAGGATTTACAACAATTGAACTTGAGCGAAGAGGATCGTCAACAGCAATTACAAGTTCTGGATGCCTCGCTATCCCACTACCGGACTCAAGAAGCCGTTAAGCAAGTAGAAGTGCGGCAGTTGCGACATGACCTAGCGACAGCTAAGAGTCAATTAGAGGAACGTCAGAATTTTCCTTATGCAGTATGAGAATCTGGCAGACCAGAATACTGCCGATTTAGCTGAATTAGAGCGTCAATCGGCTGATTTGCTAGAGCAATTAGCGGACTTAGAGGCCACGGCCCAGGAGCAACAGGCGGAACTGACAGCATTAAGAGAAGCGCGGCGGGTTCTTAACGAGACCTATCGGGCTCATGAACAAGAAGATCGTCAACTCCAAGGTCAGCTTCAACAACTTTATAAGGATGAAGCGCGAGCACAGGCTCAGATTGAGAAAAATGAATCCCTGATTGATTCTCACTTGGATTATTTAAGCCAAGAATATCAACTGACCTATGAAGCAGCCAAGACAGAAGCTAGTCAGCTAGAAGATGCCAGTCAAGTTAGCCATCAAGTTAAGCAGATTAAGCGTCAGATTGACAAATCTGGGTCCCATTAACTTGGCGGCCATTGACGATTATGCTGCTCTTAGATGAGCGTTACACTCACTTGCGAGAGCAAGAAACCGATCTGCTGACTGCTATGGGACAATTACAAGAAACCATGGATGAGATGGATGCGGAAGTAATCAAGCGATTCAGCGAGGCCTTCCATCAAATCAACCAGCAATTCCAGAAAATCTTTAAGAAACTCTTTGCCGGTGGGGAAGCCGCCCTGCAATTGACTGATCCAAGTGATTTGTTGACAACAGGGATTGACATTATCGCTCAACCGCCAGGCAAGCGTAAGCAACATTTAGCCCTCCTATCCGGGGCGAGCGGGCCTTTACTGCCATTGCGCTCTTGTTTGCCATTCTGGAGACGCGTCCTGTTCCCTTCTGTGTCTTGGACGAAGTGGAGGCGGCCTTGGATGATGCCAACGTCTTCCGTTATGGCCAATATCTGCAGAACTTTACTGAAAATACGCAGTTCATCGTCATTACTCACCGTAAGGGGACCATGGAACATGCCGACGTGCTCTATGGGGTGACCATGGAACAATCAGGTGTCTCCAAGTTGGCTTCGGTGCGCTTTGAGTGAAGCCAACTACGACTAAGTATTAGATTCAAACCCATTTATAGAAGGAGGAAGGCTATGATTAAGCTAATTGCCATTGACCTCGATGGTACCTTACTCAATGCGCAAAAAGAAGTATCCCAGGCTAATCGCCAGGCACTAGCCTATGCTAAATCCAAGGGGGTCAAGGTGGTGCTCTGTACTGGCCGACCTTACTTTGCCATGAAACATTTCCTAGCTGATTTAGGCTTGGTAGACCCAGAAGATTACATTGTGACCTTCAACGGTGGTATGGTCCAAAAGGCTCAGGATGGCCAGGTATTAGTCTCTAATACCTTAGGGACATCAGATGTCTTGGCTTGGTATCAAGTGACACAAGATTTGGAGTTACCAATTAATGTCATTGATGCCGATCGTCTCTATGAGCCGACTGCCTATCCTGCAGGCTATCCATCCCTCTATTTGGAAAATGTCACCAATGTACCGAGTGTGGTCCAAGACTATAGGACCTTTGATCCAGATCATGCCTTCAATAAATTCGTCATTGTCACCACTCAGGAACATTTGGATGCTCAAATTCCTAAGTTGGATCCGGATTTCAAGGACCAATACGCTGTTTTTAAGTCACGCTCCTTCTTCCTTGAAGTCATGAAAAAAGGTGTCAGCAAGGGTGATACCCTAGCTAAATTAGGGGAACTCTTAGATATTAGTCCGCAAGAAATGATGACCATGGGCGACCAGGAAAACGACCTGTCAATGATTGAATTAGCTGGTCTAGGCGTAGCCATGGGCAATGCGACTGATCAAGTCAAGGAAGCTGCCCAATATGTCTCCTTGACTAACGAGGAAGATGGCGTGGCTCACGCTATTCATAAATTTATTGTGTAAACCAAAAGTCAGCTAAGACTTAGAAAGGGGTGAACCCATGGGGTTATTTGATCGTATACGGCGTGCCTTTACCGGGGAAGATGCCGTTGTCAAAGAAGAAGAAGTAAAAAAAGAAGACCAGATAGTCATTGACTCCTACGACCAAGGGACAGCCAAGACTCGTCGCAACTTCACTGATATTATGACCAACCTCTTCACAAGTTTCCGTGAAGTGGATGAGGAGTTCTATGAGGACTTGGAAGAAGCCTTTATCGGGGCGGACGTTGGTTTTGCGATGACTATCGCTATTACTGATGCCATTCGTGATGAAATCGAACGGACAGGCGTCCACAAGCCAGAAGATGTCAAACGCGTACTCCTTGAAAAAATGGTTCAAGTCTATGAGCGAGGCGGCCAAAATCTGGTTTCACTTAAGGAGAATCCAGATGGTCCGACGGTTATCCTCTTTGTCGGGGTTAATGGGGTAGGGAAGACAACCTCGGTCGGTAAGATTGGTTATCAGCTCAAGCAAGAAGGCCACAAGGTCCTCATGGCGGCTGCCGATACCTTCCGGGCAGGTGCTGTTGAGCAACTGAATGTCTGGGGCGAGCGTCTGGATATTCCAGTGGTAACGGGCAAGGCCCAAGGTGACCCGGCTGCGGTTGTCTATGATGCGGTTAAGAAAGCCAATGCGGAAGGTTATGACTATCTCTTAGTCGATACGGCCGGTCGTTTACAGACCAAGGCCAATCTCATGGAAGAATTGGCTAAGATTAAGCGGATTATTGAGCGTGAGAACCCAAATGGGGTCCAAGAAGTCCTATTGGCTTTGGACGCGACAACCGGGCAAAATGCGCTCATCCAGGCCAAACAATTTAATGAAGCGACTGAGATTACTGGCTTGGTGCTGACTAAGTTAGATGGAACAGCCAAAGGGGGCGTGGTCCTCTCCATTCGCTATGAATTGGATATTCCAGTTAAGTACATAGGTCTCGGTGAGAAGGCAACTGACTTGAAGAAGTTTGATGCCGAAGCCTATATGTACAGCTTGGTCAAGGATGTTCTTGAAGTGAAGCATTAAGATAGCGAGAGGTTGGGTTAGCCTGGCCTCTTTTTGTAATGGAGATGAAGTCGCTGTGATTTGGATTATCGCAATCTTAAGGAAAACTTTACTTGCGTGTGGGATTTTTTTAGGGTAGGATAAGATGTTAACAATCTATCTGTTTGAGGAGGTCCTATGGAAAAACAATCTTCCTTTAAGTTTGTCATTCAATATAATCTACTTTTATCCATCTTTGCTAGTACGGCCATTTCAGCCGCTATTTTAATAAAATATAGTCAGTTTTCTTGGGGGCAGTTGGCCGTGGATACGACACAAGCCATTATTATCAGTGTCTTGGTCGGCGTGGGCTTTCCTTTTGACTTGATTACCAAGCCACTTAAGTCAACTCTGTCATTAAGCGGCTGGCCTTTGCGTTTGGCAACGAACGCCATGATTTGTGCGATAGTCGCGGCGGTTGTGACCATCTATTTCAAGCTGCTGATCTTTGGCTTTGGGCCGGCAACTGGTCCTGCCTTCTTAGCCGATTATCCCTTGTCCTGGGCAGTTGGGGTAAGTGTGGCTTTTATTCTAGAACCTTACCTCTTATCATTTTTGCAAGCAGATAGTTAAAATAACCTAGTGCTCTTTGGGCACTAGGTTGTTTTTATAACAATAAGACTTAGGCAGGCCTAATCCAGTTTGTCTTGACTCTAGAAACATGGTAGAATAAGACAAGAAGGATTAGGAGACGAGGTGTCGCAATGAAAAAAAGCCAAAGTCAAGAAGACTACCTTAAGTTCATTCACGAGGCAGGTCATGGCCAATATGTTTCTAACAAGGAAATTGCCACTGGTCTCAATGTAGCCCCTCCTTCGGTGAGTGAGATGATTACTAAATTGGCCCAAGAAGGCTTGGTTGCCTATAAGCCTTATAGTGGGGCCATGCTGACGCCTCAAGGCAAGAAATTAGCCATTGAATTAGTGCGCAAGCATGAAATCTGGGAATATTTCTTAGAGCACAAACTAGGCTATACTAAGACGGAAGTCCATGAATTGGCGGAGCTCTTAGAACATGCAACTTCAACGGATTTGGCCAATCGCCTGGCAGCCTATATCCAATATCCTGAAGGGTAGGCGGCTCTAATGGATTTAGCAAAAGTAATGCGGGTCAACCAGCTGCTTGGTTTTTACGGCGGGCTCTTAACTGATAAGCAACAAGCTATGCTTGGCCTCTATTATGAGGAAGACTTTTCCCTGGCTGAAATTGCCGACCACTATGATATTAGTCGCCAGGCTGTCCGGGATAATTTGAAGCGGGCTGAGCAGACATTAGAGCACTATGAAGATCAGCTCCATCTCTTAGCACGTCGAGAGGCAAGACTAGCCTTGCTAGACCAGCTAGCCAGTCATACGGACCAAGTGGGTCAGACTTTCCTAGCAGAAATTCGGGCAATGGATCAGTAGCTTGATCCTGTACTTATGAACAAGATAAAATCAAACATGGGGCTAGTTGAGTGCTAGCCAAGAAGGAGGAAAACAATGGCGTTTGAAGGATTATCCGAACGCTTGCAGAATGCCATTAGCGGCATTGGTGCCGGAGGTACCATTAGCGAAGCAGACTTAAGACAGATGATGCGGGAGATTCGTCTAGCCCTCTTAGAGGCCGACGTTAACTTCCAAGTGGTGAAGAGTTTTGTTAAGACAGTCAATGAACGGGCCTTAGGCTCAGATGTCTTGGCTTCATTATCACCCGCTCAACAAGTAGTCAAGATTGTTGACGAAGAATTAACCGCCCTCATGGGTGGCGAACAGGTGCCACTTAACTTTGCGACCCAACCGCCAACCATTATCATGATGGCTGGTCTCCAAGGGGCCGGGAAGACGACAACCGTGGGTAAATTGGCCAAATACGTCCAAGCCCAAGGCAAGAAGCGTCCTTTACTGGTAGCGGGCGATATTTACCGTCCAGCGGCCATTGCCCAGCTTCAAACCATCGGTCAGCAACTCGGGTTTGATGTCTTTAGCTTAGGTTCTGATGTTAGCCCCAGTTGAAATTGCCCGTCAAGCGGTGGTTCAAGCCCGTATACAAGGCAATGATGTGGTCTTAATCGATACGGCAGGTCGTCTGCACGTCGATGAGACTCTGATGGAAGAGTTACGTCAGATTAAGGCAGCGGTTAACCCGCACGAAATTCTTCTGACAGTGGATGCCATGACCGGTCAAGACGCGGTCAACGTGGCTAAAGCCTTCAACGATTCTCTGGATATCACCGGGTGTGATTATCACCAAATTAGATGGGGATACCCGGGGCGGGGCGGCTTTATCGATTCGCTCGATTATCGACCGACCAATTAAGTTTACCGGGCAAGGTGAGAAACTAGATGCCCTAGAGCCATTCTACCCAGACCGCATGTCTAGCCGGATTCTGGGTATGGGGGACATGATGACCCTGATTGAGAAAGCTCAACAGGAGTTTGATGAAGCCCGCGCCCAAGAGATGGCAGATAAGATTAAGGCCAATAGCTTTGACTTTAATGACTTTATCGAACAAATGGACCAAGTCAACAAGATGGGCCCACTCAAGGACTTGATTAAGTTAATCCCTGGGATTAATAAGATTCCTGGCCTGGATGAACTAGATGTCAACCAGAAGGATATGGCGCGTGTTAAGGCCATTGTCCTCTCCATGACACCAGCTGAACGTGAGAATCCAGATATTATTTCTCAGAGCCGTCGTAAACGGATTGCAGCTGGTTGTGGTCAGTCGCTAGCCGATGTTAACCGCATGATTAAACAGTTCAATCAGTCACGCGATATGATGAGCCAAATGTCTAATGGTAAGATGGGCGGTATGAAGAAAATGATGGCCCAACTCCAACAAGGCGGCGGTGGCTTCCCAGGTATGGGTGGCGGCGGTATGAGCGATACCGACTTCATGACACCCGAACAGTTAGCTAAACGTAAGGCTGAAAAGGACTTACAGCGCAAACTCAAAAAATTGAAGAAACGTCGTTAAGACAAGCAAAGAGGCTGGATATTCCAGCCTCTTTTTCTAGTTATATAATCGAAAGTTTAAACTTCTTTGAAGGTCTTATCGCCCTTATAATTCTGTTCTAGCTTGCGGAATTGGTCGCGAGTATCTTGTGGCAGGGCTTGGCCGATATCCATCATGCGGACAATGTCCTTGAAGGCGGCTTGAGGAATAGCCAAGTCTGCCAAGTCTTCAGGACTAATCTGCAGATTAATCGGATTAGGATCTCCTGCAGCAAACTTATTGACAAAGTCTGGATCCGCCACAAAGGGGGTAGAGATTCCCACTAATTCAGCATGTTCTAAGGCTTCTTGGGCCTTGGCAATAGAGTTAATACCACCCGTTACCATGAGAGGAAGTCGACCGGCTAGATGCTCGTGAACTACTTGGTTGATTAGACGGCCTTGATGGGGTCCCGCAGCTCTCACGCGGTTACGGAAGACATCCCGTCCCCAACTTGCCAGGCAGAGGTAGTCCAAGGGAACACGCTCCAAAATCCAATCCGTCACCTGATTGAATTCCTCTACTGTATAGCCCACTTCTTGGCCACGTGTTTCCTCAGGCGTACAGCGATAGCCTAGGATAAAGCCAGGTGGTGCCAGTCGCCCCACGACCTCCATAATGGCCTCCCAAATTTCTAAAATCAAGCGAGCGCGATTTTCTAGACTATCAGCCCCGTATGCATCCGTCCGCTGGTTAGAGAAGGTAGATAGGAAGGACTGAGGTAGCAAACGTTGGGCACTGGATAACTCGATGCCGGCAAAGCCCGCTTGAATGGCCCGTCGCGTTGCATCCGCATAGTAGCCAATAATAGCCTTTATCTGTGACTGATCTAAGGCTTTGACTTGATGGGGGATAGGGGAATTCAGGGTCATTGGGCTGGGGCCATAAACATAGCCCTGACGTCGCAGGTAGGGCTCCGCAAATCGTCCCGCGTGGGTCAATTGGATGAGCGCCTTGGCGCCATCTTGCTGCATAGCCTGAGCAAGTTTTGCCAAACCAGGAACACAGGCATCCTCAGCCAGACTGGGTCCAAATTCGAAGAGTTGTCCCTGGGCATGAATGTAGGCAGCCCCGGTGATTTGTAGAGGGGCAGACTGGGCCCTGCGGCGTGAGTAGGCCAAGTCTTCTTCGGTAATGTGGCCTTGCGCGGTCGAGGAATTGGTAGTCATAGGTGAGAGGACAAAGCGATTGGCTAAGCTATGGGCACCTAGACCTAGTGGGCTAAGCAGGGGGGATGGCATGTGAGACACTCCTTCGGTAGCTGTTCAATCAGCTAGCATAATCAGATACTTACACGTTAGCATGAAAATTTTATCTGGTCAATCGCCATGAGTTGACAATCCCCTAGGTCTGATTGATAATAAAATTATTGATGAAAATGGAGGGGTCACATGTTATTAAGTGTTTTGGATTATGCCATGGTAGACAGTGGCCGAACAAGCCAAGATGCCCTAAGGGAGACAGTGGCCCTGGCGCAATTGGCAGATGAATTGGGCTATCACCGATTCTGGGTGGCCGAGCACCATCAGGTGCCAGCTCTGGCCAGTGCCAGCCCGGAACTCATGATCATGCATTTGCTGGGTAAAACACAACGAATCATGATTGGTTCGGGTGGTATCATGTTGCCTCACTACCAGCCTTATAAGGTCGCTGAGTGGGTGACTACCCTCAGGTCACTCTACCCAGGGCGTGTCAATGTGGGCTTAGGAAATAATCCAGGTACTAGCTCTGTCAGAGAATTGATGGGCACAGGTGAACTTAAGCGTTCCGATTATGCCCAACAAGTGACCGATTTGGTTGAGTACTTGGCGGATCCAGACTCAGTTGGTTTGCACGCGGCAGGACCTAGCCAAGAGGCCCTCTGGTTGCTGTCGGCTGGCCTTCAGTCAGCCCAGTTAGCAGGAAGTTTGGGTCAGGCTTATGTCTATGGCTATTTCTTGGCGCCTGGCAAGGACCCACTTGCCAGTGCCCGAGACGCTTTAACTACCTATCGAGCTGCCTGCCAAGAAGCAGGCTCACAGGCCGCAAGCTAGCCTGGCGGTCTTTGTGGTCTTAGGTCAGGATGAGACTCAGTGTCAGCAACTCCTATCTGCCTTAGATGTCTGGCAACTGGGTAAGCAAGATTATGCTGAATTCAAGACCTTCCCAACAGTTCAGGAGGCGGCCGCTTATCCTCTTAGCCAGGAGGATCGAGCACAGATAGAAATCAACCGCCAGCGTGTGGTCGTAGGCACCCTTGATCAAGTCAAGCAGCAGCTAGATGACTTGGCAGCTAGCCTTGACCTTGAGGAACTTATGGTTATTCCCCTAGTGCCAGATATTAAAAATCGCCAAGCAACACTCCAGGCTTTAGCACAAGCCTATCAACTAAATCAAGATAAGAAATCGGAGGAATTATAATGAAGAAATTAGGTAACTATTTATGGGTTGAAAAAGAAGGGGATATCTACACCCTCAGTATGACGCCAGAATTACAAGACGATGTCGGGACGGTCGGCTATGTGGAATTTACCCGCGAAAGCCAAGTCGAGGCTGGCGACTCCCTCTTAAGTTTGGAAGCCTCTAAGACGGTTTTAGATATCTTCTCACCCCTGTCTGGTCGCATTGTGGAGGTTAACTCAGCTGCTCAAGATCAGCCAACCTTGCTTAACTCAGCCAATCCAGCAGAATCTTGGCTGGTGCGCTTGACTGATGTTGAGGAAGCAGCCTTCTTGGCTTTACCAGATCCGCTAGACTAAGAGAGGTGGGGCTGACATGTTTGCGCAAGATTTGGATGACCTGATTCGTCATCTTGGGGCTAGCCCTGTGCCGGGCAGTGATGAAGAAAAGTTCCGGCAATATCGTGGCTTAGTCAATCAACGCTTGCCTTATCCAGTTAGTCAGGACTACCTAGATTTGGAAAGTCGCTTCTTGGCAGCCTGGCGCCAGCAGGAAGCTATCTATCATTTGGCAGATTGCCAGAAGACAGCGCATCCCTCACTTTATCTCTGGCAGGGCGATATTACCCGTTTGGCGGTAGATGCTATTGTTAATGCAGCTAATTCGGCCATGCTAGGTTGCTTTGAACCTAACCATTATTGCATTGATAACCAAATTCATACTTTTGCCGGCGTTGGTTTGCGCTTGGCCTGTGCTGATTTGAAAAAAGCCCGGGGTGGGAAGCCGCTGCCTGTCGGTCAAGCTCTCATGACATCCGGCTTTAATTTACCAGCCAAGCAGGTCATTCATACAGTAGGGCCACGCATTCATCATTTGCCGGTCTCGCCCATGATGCAGGACCTACTCAAAAAGGCTTATCGGGCTTGCTTGGCTTGCGCCGACCAAGCGGGTTTGGCGACAATCGCTTTCTGCTGTATTTCGACTGGTGAATTTTCCTATCCTATTGAAGAGGCGACACCAGTTGCCATTGAAACGGTCTCTGCATATCTAGCAGAGACGGGTTCCAAGCTCAAGGTCATCTTCAATGTCTGGACAGATAGCCAGTACCAACTCTATCATGACTTACTTAATTCCAAGGAGGCCTCCCATGTGGCAAGCACTAACTAAAACCTATTCGAATCAAGCCCAGCAACTCTTGGCCCTGCTTAAGGAAGCTCAGGCCGTAGTTGTGGGGATTGGGGCTGGCATGTCAGCCGCGGATGGTTTTACCTATATTGGCCCACGTTTCCAAGAGGCTTTTCCTGACTTTATTGAAAAGTATGGCTTCCTCGATATGTTGCAGGCCAGTCTCTTTGACTTTTCCCAAGTTGGTCGGAATATTGGGCCTTCCAAAGTCGCTTTGTCTGCCTCAACTACTTGGATCAGCCCGTGGGGCCCTTCTTACTTGGCTCTTAAAGACTTGCTCAAGGACAAGGACTACCATATCATTACGACCAATGCCGATAATGCCTTCTGGGTGGCTGATTATGATCCTAATAAGGTCTTCCATATCCAGGGGAGTATGGCCTGATGCAGTGCAGTCGCCACTGCCATGCTCAGACCTATCGGGATGATGCGCTGATTCGCCATCTGGCTCAGCACCAAGTCCAAGGCCAGGTGGCCTATGAAGACATTCCCCTCTGTCCTAAGTGTGGGGCACCGCTAGAAATCAACAAGCGAAATGCTGAAAAGGGCATGGTGGAAGATGGAGACTTTATGGCCCAATTGGGTTGCTACAAGGATTTCTTGGCTAGCCATGAAGGGGACAAGGTGCTCTATCTTGAAATCGGGGTAGGCTTTTACCACACCACAATTTATTAAGCAACCTTTCCACCAAGCGGTGATGGCCAATCCGAATGCCCATCTTGGTGACCTTAAATCAAAAACAATATCGCATGCCACGCGCCATTCAAGACCGGACGGTCTGGCTGTCTCAAGACAGTAAAGACCTCTTGTTGGCCTGTGCGGCTGCAGCTAATCAAGCTTAGGAGGATGACATGTATCTAATTGAACCTATTCGCAATGGCCAATATCTGCCTGATGGGGCCTTAACGCTGGCTATGCAGGTCTATGTCCTGAATCATTTAGACCTAGACGAGACCATTCTTTTCCCATATTACTGTAAGCCTAAGGTGGAAATCGGTCGCTTTCCAGAACGCAGAAGTGGAAGTCAACCATGACTATCTTAAGGAACATGATATTCAGTTAGTCCGTCGTGACACGGGCGGTGGGGCGGTTTACTGTGATCAGGGGGCCGTCAATGTCTGCTATATTATGCCAGGCGATACCAATATCTATGGCAACTATCAACGTTTTCTACGCACCCCGTTGTCAAACTCTTACATGATATGGGGAGCAAGTGAGGTCGAACAAAGTGGTCGTAATGACCTGACGGCGCTAGGTAAGAAGGTATCAGGTGCCGCCATGACCATGGTAGGTGGCAAGATTTATGGTGGTCATTCCCTCCTATTAGATGTCGATTATGAAGCCATGGTGGAAGTGCTCAATCCTAACCGTAAGAAAATTGATTCTAAGGGCATCAAAGTCGGTGCGCAGCCGGGTGATGGGCTTGCGCGAACTCTTGGACGAGCCCTATCGCCATATGACCATTGATCAGTTTAAGGATGAGGTCATTTGCCGTCTAATGGGGATTGACTCCATTGATCAAGCCAAGCGTTATCAGCTGACTGAGGAAGATTGGCAAGCCATTGAGGCCTTGGCGGATTCTAAATATCGCAACTGGGAATGGAACTATGGCAATTCGCCACGCTATAGTTATAATCGCGACGCTCATCTGGGAATCGGGACTGTCGAGTTTAGCCTAGAAGTTGAGGCTGGTCGTATTAGCAAATGCCGCATCTATGGTGATTTCTTCGGTAAAGGGGCCATCCAAGATATTGAAGAAGCCTTGCTGGGCACACCTGTTACTAAGCAAGATTTATTAGCAGTCCTAGCCAAACAAGACTTGGCTCATTATTTTGGGCCAGTCACCGCCCAAGAACTGGTGGACTTAATCCTATCCTAAAATTTCAGCTCCTGTCCTTTGAAAAGGGCAGGACTTTTTATTATGCCGCTTGAAAAATTTTGGCCATTATTTTCTTGGCGGGTGTCTCAAATGCAGTGGTCAAAACTAATATCACTGCTAACAAGAAACCGATATTATTAGTTAGCCATGAAAAGCGACTATGTCCATAGATAAACTTAAGATTGAAAGCAAGGAAAGTCTAAGCCTAAAATCAGGATAATTTTTTTTGCAAACCTAAACATTTTAGGTTGACCTAATCTTTTTTCTGGTGTACAATATAATTAGCGGTAAGAGAGGAGATGATTCATGTGATTAAGACACAAGATCTAACCGTCAGTTATGACAATCAAGTGGTCGCTTTAGAAGGAGTTAATCTGGAATTAGCAGGTCCGACCATTACCGGCATTATTGGGCCCAACGGTGCTGGTAAATCTACTTTTGTTAAATCCATCTTGAACATGATAGACCATGATGGCCAGGTGTTTCTAGACGGGGTGCCTGCCACGAAGATGCTGAAGAAAGTAGCTTATGTCGGCCAAAAGAGCGACATTGATTTCAACTTTCCAATTAAGGTCAAAGAATGTGTCTCCTTAGGCACGTATAGTAATCTCGGTATTTTCCGCAAGGTAAGTAAGAAAGAATGGAATAAAGTTGAAAAAGCGCTCGCCCAAGTTGGCTTGAGTGACTTCGCTAACCGACAAATCTCAGCCCTCTCGGGTGGACAGTTCCAACGCGTTCTGATGGCGCGCTGTCTGGTTCAAGAAGCAGATTACATCTTCTTGGACGAGCCCTTTACTGGGATTGATTCGGTCAGTGAAGAGATTATTATGAAAATCTTGAAGGACCTCAAGAACCAAGGCAAGACGGTCTTGATTGTCCATCATGATTTGCATAAGGTACGGCGTTACTTCGATCAGTTGATTATCATCAATAAGCAACTGATTGCTGTAGGGCCTACTGAGCAGGTATTTAATGACCAGAATATGAAGGCCGCCTATGGCGATAGTGTTTATTTTGGTAAGGGAGGTGACCTGGTATGACCTTGATTCATGACTTTATTGAGAATGTGTCGACCCTGCATTATATGCAGAATGCGCTAGTCACCGCCATTGTCATTGGGATTGTCTCAGGGGCTGTAGGGTGTTTCATTATCCTAAGAGGGATGTCTCTTATGGGGGATGCTATCTCCCATGCGGTGTTACCAGGGGTCGCTTTATCCTTCATCTTGGGGATTAATTTCTTCGTCGGGGCCATTGTCTTTGGGCTTTTTTTGCCTCCATGATTATTACCTTCATTCGAGGAAATTCAATTATCAAGGGGGATACAGCGATTGGGATTACCTTCTCCTCCTTCTTGGCCTTGGGGGTCATCCTGATTGGCTTGGCCCGGAGTTCGACAGACCTCTTCCATATTCTCTTCGGGAATATCTTAGCGGTTCAAGATTCTGACAAGTGGATTACCATTTGGGTTTCAGTAGCGGTGCTAATCGTCATCATCCTCTTCTTCAAGGAGTTGCTGATTACGTCCTTCGACCCGCAAATGGCTAAAGCCATGGGTATGAAGGTTAACTTCTACCACTACCTCTTAATGATTCTCTTGACCTTAGTGTCTGTAACGGCCATGCAAAGTGTCGGAACCATCCTGATTGTGGCCATGCTTATTACACCTGCTGCCACCGCCTATCTCTACGTCAATAGCCTTAAGTCTATGATTCTCCTCTCATCGACTTTGGGGGCTGTGACTTCAGTATTAGGTCTCTTCCTCGGGACTAGCTTCAACGTGGCGGCCGGCTCCAGCATTGTACTCACCTCAGCTGTGATTTTCGCGATTAGCTTCTTCATCTCTCCAAAACAACAATTCTTTAGAAAGCGGGTTTTACGCAAATGAAACATAAGCTAATGAAATTAGTGGCACTCTTGACGGTATTGTTTTGTTTGGTACCAAGCGTGAGCGCCCAAGATAAAAAACTCAAAGTTGTCGCAACTAACTCTATTATCGCCGATATCACCAAGAACATTGCGGGTGATAAAATCGATCTTCACTCCATCGTACCAGTAGGCCAAGACCCTCATGAATATGAGCCACTACCTGACGATATTAAGAAGACTACCCAAGCTGATTTAATTTTCTACAACGGCATTAACTTGGAAACTGGGGGCAATGCTTGGTTCACTAAATTGGTTCAAAACGCCAAACGAGTGGAAAACAAAGACTACTTCGCAGTCAGCGAGGGCGTGAAAGTCATTCACTTGGAAGGTGAGGGCGAAACCGGTAAGGAAGACCCTCATGCTTGGTTGAACTTAGAAAATGGGGTAATTTACGCTAAAAACATTGCCAAACACCTGATTGAAAAAGATCCAAGCAACAAGGACTTCTACCAAAAGAACTTGGATGACTATGTTGCCAAGTTAGAAGCTTTGGACAAGGAAGCTAAAACTAAGTTTGATGCTATTCCAGAAGAGAAGAAAATGATTGTTACTAGTGAAGGCTGCTTCAAGTACTTCTCTAAAGCCTACAATGTACCATCAGCTTACATCTGGGAAATTAACACCGAACAAGAAGGCACACCTGACCAAATTCGTGATTTGGTTAAGAAGCTCAAAGGCTCTAAGGTACCAGCTCTCTTCGTAGAATCAAGTGTGGATGACCGTCCAATGAAGACCATCTCTAGCGAGACCGGTATTCCAATCTACGCTAAAAATCTTCACTGACTCTATTGCTGAAGAAGGCCAAGAAGGCGACAGCTACTACTCTATGATGAAGTATAACTTAGATAAGATCTCAGAAGGTTTAGCTAAGTAAACAAAATTTTTTCGCATCTGTAAAGTAAAAAAATACTTTACAGATGCTTTTTATATGTTAGACTAGGGTCTGTAATCAATTGAGGAGGTGAAATTAACATGGCAGTTAAAAATTCGTTTGAAACGTATGGGTTCTAAGAAAGCACCTTTCTACCGTATCGTTGTTGCTGACTCACGTTCTCCACGTGATGGTCGTATCATCGAGAAAAATCGGTCACTACAACCCATTAACTAACCCAGCTACTTTAGAAGTTGAAGAAGAACTCGCATTGAAATGGTTATCAAATGGTGCGCAACCATCTGACACCGTGCGTAACCTCTTGTCTTCAAAAGGCATCATGAAGAAATTCCACGAAAGCAAATAGTCTCGAGCAGTGTTCTAGATAAAGGATGATGAGATATGGTAAATATTGAAGCATTAATTACTGCAATCGTGAAGCCGCTCTTGGACCATCCAGAAGATTTTGGTGTGGAACAAGTAGAGACCGATGACTTCATGGAGTATCATTTGCACTTGAATCCGCAAGATGTAGGTCGTGTGATTGGTAAGAAGGGCCGTGTAGCCCGTGCCATCCGGACTATCGTCTACAGCGTTAAGACTCGTGGTCGCAAGCGGTCACGTATTGTCATTGCTGACCATGCGGAAGAAAGTTCAGCAGAATAATTAAGCGCCCTTAGGGGCGTTTTTCTATATTCATTAGGAGGAAATCGGTGAAGAAAGAAGAAAGAAAAAAGCTTAAAGAAGTATTTGGTTGGCGGACATGGGCCGGTAGTGGCCTCTTGCTGTTCTTATTAATTTTTACGTCCTTTGCTTATCTGGCCCTCCTTGCGACCCAACCCCAAGCCCTTTTGGCAGGCCAGGAACCTTTCCCAGAAAGCTCGAGCAAGCATGTAGTGGTAGAGGCAGAGTCGATCTTTCTCTTGGCCGAGGAGGATAATGTGGCCATCTACCTTGTCTCAGCTGCTAAGGTAACAGATAAGCCTTACCTAGTCTTGGTCGCTAGCAAAGATGATCCGGATGTCGCCGCTGCTCGACTCAAGACCTATGGCGCGCTGCTCAATGAGCCTGCAAAGCTAATTGGGGAAGTGGATAAGAGTGACGCGGCCAAGAAACTTTTAGATACGATGGCAGATAATAGTGAAACTGGTCTTCCATACCGTAATCAGCTATGGACGGAATATCTAGTTAACATGAAAGAATATCGTCAGTCACAAAAGACCATCCATTGGCTAGTTTATGGTTTTACCGCAGCCAGTGTCTTGTGTATCTTATGGGGCTTGATTAATCGCTACCGTCGACGTCAGTTCTATAGCCGTCTCTATCAAGATTTTCCTGAACTCAAGGGCCAGCTTGACCACTTGCAAGTAGCCAGTGATTATGCAGATGACTATCGCGGCCTCTATCTCTACAAAGACAGTTTGATTTGCTTGGGGCTGCGCATGGCGGTTCTGCCTATCAACGAGCTAGCCGCTTTGACCTTGAATAAGATAGTTTCGCAAGGCCGTTACGGGGTCAAACAAGTCAACTACTTCTTCCGAGCACGAGATGTGAAGGGGCAATTCCATACCTTTAGAGCCTACCATGGTCGTAAGAAAACTCTGGCGGAAGACTTGGAGACCTTCCTGGTTGTGATAGGGCAACGCTATCCTGATTTGCAAATCGCTTCTAAATAAGTTTAAGACGTCCTTTGGGGGCGTCTTTTTCAGTAGGGGGTTAATCCCTCATAGCCTATCTTCATCAAGCGCAGAGCTTTCAATAAGGGAATATTCCTTATTAAATAAAAAATAGTTTGAAAATAGCTGTACAAGTAAATGAAAAGGGTTTATAATATAGCTATACTAAAATAGAAAGAAGGTCAGCTATGAAGGAAAAGAACTTACGTGGCCTTTGGGCAACCGTTTTTCTCACCGTTTTATTTGGTGGATTTGCTATTGTAATGTGGTTTATAGGTGGGATTGCAAGTAGCCCACAGTATGTTGTGGACCGGGGTGGCCTCTATCCAAACGATTTTGGCCAAAACGTGGCGATTAAAATCGAAATCATTGAAGAAATTGGCAATATTAAGAACGATGACAAGGCTGCTATGTACTTGGTTATATCGGGTAATAAAGTTCTTGGCCTCATTGCGGATAAGGATGATGCTGACATTAAGTCTGCCTTGGCAAGTCAAGAAAAAGGCTTACTAGTTAGCAATCCTGTTCTAGTAGCTGGTGAAAAAGATCGCAGTTCTGCTGCTAAGGATAACATCTCTAAAATTCGTCAATCACTTGCGGCTGAAGCTCAGTCTTCATTAGAGGGTTCCTTTGTCGTCGATGTCAAAAAACATAAGTCGAGTGCGCAAATGCTCCTGTATGGTGCTTATGGCTTTGGCGCGCTGGCCTTGTTCTTCATCGGACTCTTTGCCTTCAATGTATCCCGTCGTAAGAAAGCCTATCGTGAACTCTACGCTCAATTCCCAGAATTGGAAGGTAACTTGGATCTCTTAGTATCAGGTGGCCAATATGCTGACAGCAAGCGTGGCCTCTATGTCTACAAGGATTATCTCATTGCTTTGGCGCAACGCAATACCTTTGTGCCTGCCAAGGATATCCTCTACTTAGTGGCAATCAAACAAACCATTCAACAGGGGATTGCTAGCCATGTCAACTATACGGTTGAAGCCTATGATAAGAACTTCAAGAAACATGTTCTTAGCACATTGGGTGGCTCTAAGAAGACCTATGACGATGAAATTAATGCCTTTACTTACTTCGTAGATCAAAACTACCCTAATATTCTAGTGGGTGCTGATCATGCACCAGAATACCAAGCATTGAAAAATGCTGCAGGTTTTTAATAAGCCCTCACCGGGAGAGTCAGCCTTAGGGCTGGCTCTTTTTTGACTGTAATTGCTTCACACTGACTTCTAAAAAGGGTATAATGAATTTATCATTTAAGAAAGAAGGTAAGTTATGAAACGTAATAATCTACGCAATGTTTGGCCTTATTTAATTTTTGCCATGATTTGCGCGGCTCTAGGTGGCTTCCTCTTCTACAAGAGTCAGAATTCAAGTGCAGATCAATTTGTAGAACAAGGCCTGGTCTACCCTAAGACCGAAGCTTTGACAGGGCATACTGCAGTCACCATTAAGGAAATTATTCCTGTTTCAAACGTTTCGATTACACATAAAAAGAATGGGGTAGTGGTTTCAGAGGACAACAATACCGGATTGGTTGCTTGCTTGGCCTCTGATGGTGAGCGGGCTTTCCCAGTTCTACTAAATGTAGATTCAAATATTGCCAAAATCATAAAGGAGCGAGCAGAGGCTGGGAAACTAGAATCTAATCCCCTAAATGTCTTGGCCTTTGCCTCAAAAGGCTCGGATGACTTAAGAATTGCAGAAAAAGTAATCGAACGCGGTAAAGTTGATTCTAATGAGAAGTCACGTTTTGATGATTCAGCACTCTTAGATGTGGCTGAAGCTGAAAGCCGCCTCAAGATCATGCATTTCGCTGGCTACGCCTTAGGCGCAGCGGTTCTATTATTGCTACTTACCGCTCTCTGGAAATACTGGCAAAACACCAAGTTCTACAATACCTTGTATGATCACTTCCCAGAATTAGCGCAAGACCTGGATAAATTAGTGACCGACAGCGATTTCCACAGTCCCTGAGTTAGGTCTCTATGTCTACAAGAATCACTTGGTAGTGATTGGGGCTAATGATCGCATCATCGACTTGACCCAAATCATCTATACTTATGCAGTCCGTCAAACCAATAATTCAGTGGTTACCTTCCAAGTCCACCTGCATAATAAGCAATTCCGTCGTCTTGTGGTCAAACCGCGTCGCTATCAAAGAGACTTCACGCAATCTATGTTAGATCGTCTCATGGTTTACTTGCAAGAAGCTTATCCATCTATGTTGGTAGGCGTTCAACATGCGACCGATTATAAAGAATTAAAACGTCAAGCACGTGGCTAAGCCATAAGTGACGAAGCAAAGGACTGGGGTAACCTGGTCCTTTTTATAGTAGTGATAAGAAGGATAATCTTGTATAATAGACCTAGCAGCGATGGAAGGAGACAAACTATGAAAAAATATAAGTTAATGAAGATTCTACCTTATTTGCTCGTAGCGACTATCTGCCTCATAATCGGAGGCGGCCTTGCTTTTATCAGCCAAGGGACGAGCGCTAATAGTCTCCGTGCCCAAGGCTTGGTCTATCCCAATGTCTCTAGAGTCAGCCGTTTGACTGCTGTCCCAGTAACCAGAATCACTTATGTCTCCGCCGTTAGCAATGTGGTAAAGGAGCGAGGTAAGATTGTCTATCGCGATGATAAGACCGGAATGAGTCTTTTCCTCGTTAGTGATGGGGGACTGGATATTCCGATTTTGTTCCGAGATGACTCCTCTCTTCTTTCCCTACTCAAAGAAAAAAGTGACCAGGGGCAACTAGCAAATGAGCCCCATTATGTCATGGCCATGGTAGATGACAGTGACAAGAGTAAAGAATTTCTACAATCAATCGAAAGCTATGTCACCAATAAGACGGGCAATCGCGTTTTTATAAGTGGGACCTTGCTTAATCAAGACAAGGCGGAAACCTATATTCAATCCATGAAGTTAGTCAGCTATATCTTCTTTGCTTTAGCGCTGGCGGTATTGGGCTTCACAGCCTATCGCTATAGTGCCATGCGACGTTTTTGGGGCCAAGTTTACCAAGCCTTGCCAGAGTTAGCAGAGGACCAGGATTTGCTAGTGAGTCACAGCCAGTTTAAGTCTAAGCAACTGGGGCTCTATCTCTACCGTGACTATCTCCTTGTCTTAGGAGCTAAGGAGCGCTTGATTGACCTTAGCACGGTATTGGGCTTAAATCTGAACAATGAAAGCAACAATGGCCGCTTGAAGAGCCGGCTAATCCTCTATTATGACCGAGATCAGTTTGAAACAGTTAAACTTCGTCCCTGTCCAGAGAAGGAGGCGCGTGCCTTCCTAGAAGGTCTGATGGCCTGTCTTGAAAAACACTATCCTCATATCCTGCTAGCTGATGAGCGTTTAGCTATCTAGAAGTTGGCTAGACAAGGAAAAGACAGTTCGTTATAATAAAGTAACGAATAATAACTAGAAAGAAGGAATTCTATGAAACCCAACTTTAAGCGTGGAGTGATTAGTCTTGTGATTTATGGTTTGTTACTCTTAAGTGCGGCCGGCTTCTTCCAATATGTGGCGACTCAATCGACACCTGACAAGTTAGCCAGTGAAGGTTATGTTTATCCTAAAACGCGTGCAACCACTAAGAGTAGCAAGACCACCTTTGCAGTAAAAGCTTTTTACAGAATTGAAGCTACCAAGCATGAGAAAGAACAAACCTTTGTTGTGGCGGATGATAAGAGCCTTCTAGTGACGGAGGCTAAACCTGATTTAGCCATTATCAAAAAGTTAGAAGAAGCGCAAAGAAAGGGCACCCTAGAGACTAACCCTATTACGATTATGGGGGAAGTTAAGGAGCTCAGTAGCCTTTCCCTCCAAAACATTAGACAATCACTCGAAAAGCAAGAGCCTGGAGTGGCGGACAACAAAGCGTTTGAAATTAAGAAACTCAACCTGACCAGTGTTGCTAATGTTGAAAGTACTGGTACCATTATGACTGCAGGGACTGCCTTAGTAGGCTTAGGTTTCCTAGCCTATGCTGTCTTCCGTTATCTAGATAATAAACGCTTCTACGAACAACTTTTAGTAACCTTCCCTGAGCTAGGTCAAGATGAACAAGCCTTACGTAAGGGTGCGACCTACTACGAGAAGCATTTGGGCGTCTATGTCTATAAGGATCAATTGATTGTCATGGGGCGTAAGAATGCCATTGTGGACTTGCGTGACATTATCTATAGCTATGTCTACAAGGAAACCAGACGCTTTAACCTCTACAAGTCCGTCAAGTTTGTGGTCTATCTCCATACCAAAGACTTCAAACGCTTAGCTGTCTTCCCAGCCAAACACACAGTTAAAGATACTGAAGCCAAGTTAAATCGACTGATGGAATATCTAGATGCCAGCTATCCCTCAAATGCTAGTCGGATTTGACCATAAGGACGAATATATGGCCCTCAAACAAGCGGCGGGTCGTCGTTAAGACAACTAGAATCAGGCTCCCTTTCATGGTATACTGAGAGGGTAGGCCTGATTTTTATTAGGCATAAAAGGAGGACAAGTATGACTTATTATCGTGTAGCCCGTATTGTGAATACCTTCGGGATTCGGGGGCAGCTCAAATTAATTGCCGATACTGACTTTCCGGAGGAGCGCTTTGCAAGTGGCAAAACTCTCTATATTCTGAAGGATTTGAATTCCCAACCGCTAGCTAGTGTTCAAGTCGCTAAGGCTGCTATCCATAAGGGGACTTGGCTCATTAGTTTTGTTGGTTACGACAATATTAACCAGGTTGAAGGTTTCAAAGGCTGCTGGCTAGCCATCGATGAGAGTGAGCAAGATGAGTTAGAAGAGGATAGCTACTATCATCATCAACTCTTGGGCTTGGAGGTTGTCACCCTAGAAGGCAAGACCCTTGGCAAGATTAAAGAAATTCTTCAGCTAGGTTCTAATGATGTCTTTGTCGTGCAACGTAATATTCCCAAGGCCAAGGACGCCTTAATTCCTTTTATTGGCGATGTGGTTAAAACTGTGGATCTAGAGGCTGGACAGGTTAAGATTGAACTAATGGAAGGGCTGATTGACGATGAAGCTTGATGTCTTGACCCTCTTCCCTGAGATGTTTGAGCCTATGCATCATTCCTTGATGGGGCAAGCCCAAGCCAAGGGATTGATTGACTTCCAGACCCATAACTTCCGGGACTTGCGGTTAATAAGCATGGTCATGTGGATGATTATCCCTTTGGCGGTGGGGCAGGTATGTTGTTGCGGGTGGATCCCATTGTTCATATGTTAGAACATATCGCGCCCAAGGAAAATGCCCGCATTATCCTGATGGATCCAACCGGGGTGCCATTTAGTCAGAGTTTGGCCCAGGAATGGTCTCAGGCGGAGCAGTTGGTCTTTATTTGTGGCCACTACGAGGGCTTTGACGAGCGGGTGCGGTCTTTCGTAACCGATGAAGTTTCACTGGGGGATTATGTCTTAACCAATGGGGAACTGCCGGCTATGATTATGATTGATGCTACTGTGCGCTTGATTCCTGAAGTCTTAGGTAATGCGGAGTCCATTGTGGGTGAATCCCATCAACGTTCACTCCTAGAGCATCCTCAATATACCCGCCCACGAGACTTCCGTGGCATGGAGGTGCCAGAGGTGCTGTTCAGTGGTCATCATGATAAGATTCGTCAGTGGCAGGGCAAAGAAGCTATTCGGCGGACTTTGGAGCGTCGTCCGGACTTACTTGAACAGGCCGATTTGTCCAAAGAAGAGCGCAAGTGGCTAGCTGAAATTCAGGCCGAAAAAAATGTCAATTAGGCTTTACAAATAGGCAGAGTTTGGTATAATACTAGAAGTGGTGAAAAACCGCAGATATCACAATATTCCGCTGGCTACGCCCTAGGGCTAGTTATGAGTGTTAGTCGAGAGGAGAAAAAAACATGAGTAAAGTGATTGAAAAAATTACCTCAGCTCAATTACGTAGCGATATTCCTGAGTTCCGCCCTGGTGACACTGTACGTGTACACGCTAAGGTTGTCGAAGGTTCACGCGAACGTATCCAAATCTTCGAAGGGTTAGTAATCAAGCGTCGCGGTGCTGGCATCAGCGAAACTTACACAGTTCGTAAAATTTCGAACGGTGTAGGGGTTGAACGTACTTTCCCAGTACACACTCCACGTGTTGCTAAATCGAAGTTGTTCGTAAAGGTCGCGTACGTCGTGCTAAGCTCTACTACATCCGTGCCTTGTCTGGTAAGGCTGCACGTATCAAAGAGCGCGGGCGCTAACATACCGAAACATGAAAAGAACCATCAATCGTCTTTGGACGGTTGGGGGTTCTTTTTTTGCATGTAAGGGAAAGTTTGTGAATTTATAGTGTGTCATTATTGTTTTAGGTGGGTGATTAAACAAACATTATCTGTATTATCAATGTATCTTCAAAATATTTGTGATTCTATCTTTTATCTGACTTCAAAAGTTCTTGTGAATACTTAGGATGGTTGACGGAAAATACTAGAAGAATTTGTCTTGATTTTAAGATCATGAAGCCCTTGGATAGATAGCCTAGTATCTTGTAAAGGATAGTTTTAATTTAGAATTCTCACTTATTAAGAAGACAAAAGTAATATAAGTGCTTTCATCAAGTTATTGTCTTATATAAGCGTGCTATAATTTTATCTAAATAGACGAGTATTGGAAAATTTTGTCTATTTATACTTGACCAAAGTTTTTGTCAAAATATCCTAAATAGGATTTCTTTTAATTTTGGAGAAAAAAGGGGCCAGGTCGGAAATTGTGAGGGAAAGACCAAAAAAACATCGACTTATGTTACAGAATCATTACGATTTGGTAACGGCATTCTAGCAAAATGAGATAACCTTTGACCTAGATTTGTATAGTGTTATAATAGTGCCAATCTTAGGGGAGTAGTGGCAAAAAGGGTTATATATACTAATTTGGAGTTTTATTTTGAAATTCCTTGGCAACTTCAGAAATTTCATTTCTATTTCTATCTTAAATTATTAGACATTTTCTAGGGCATTAAAAATGAGGGCAAACTACTTTTACTAGGCAAGAAATATAATTGGGGGTAAACAATAACTATGAATATACTTGTAACAGGGAACACAAGTTACCTGACGCGAGAATTTATCCAAGAAGCTTTTCCGGAAGGGCGTGTAATTATTCTTGGACCCTGCGACTTGAAGACATCTTATCGGCAAGGTGTAACGGTCTTATCCATGGAGCAAAGAGATTGGGCCTTAGAAGAGGTTTGCGAAATGTATGAGATTAACCAAGTGGTTTTCTTCTCTAATTTTCTTACGCTTCGGTCACAGGAAGTTGGCGAAGGGGAGGCACTTCAGCAACTCCTTACGGCTTGTCAGAGCTATCGCATCAGTCGCTTTTGCTATTTGTCTGGACCGCAGTCAGGCTATCAAAATCAACAGCTAGAAACACAACTGGCACAAAGCTACGAGCAACTTTGCCTCTATGAAGGAAAAGAGCATGGCATGTCAATCAAGGTAATTCGTTTACCATATCTCTATTCAGATCAGACTTTACCGCCTTATATCGATCAGATATTCAGCCAGTGGGCGGCTGGAAAAGCAGCGCGTTTCAAGGAGAATCGTGACAGTGACTTTTTCTTCTTACAGATGGATGATTTAGGTCGCTTACTTTATAAAGTCTTGGACGATTGGACTGATGAGTCAGAGCTATTGATTGTACCTAATACTTTCAAACTGACATATCAAGATTTGGCTCTTACTATGTATCAGTTTCAACCAGATGCTTCCATTAGTTTTACTAAAGGAAAGCTTCAACAAGTAGAGCAGACCGATTCTATGAGTGCTTCACTCCGAACACGTTATGGATGGTTTCCTCAATTCAATCCTTTAGAGGATTGGCAAACTATCTTAAAAGAGCGTTACCTGGGTCAAGGAAAGTCATCTTTGCTCGGATGGTGGCAAGACTTGAAGAGCTGGATGGGGTTGCACCCAAGCCTAGTTAGGATTATCGAAGTATTTCTTCTCTTCCTATTATCAGAACTAGTCTCTCTAATCTTAAGAAATCAGCAACAATTCCGAACAGTTGACGTTCGCTTGCTCTATATTGTCATCATGGCTATGACTGGAGGAATTGGGATGGGGCTCTTATCGGCTAGTTTATCGATTTTGGCCCTGCTCTATATTTATGTGACCTCTGGGAACAACTGGATTACACTCTTCTATGACCCGCTTAACTGGGTTCCTTTTGTTGTCTACCTAGTAACTGGTGCAATGGTTGGGCGTTTACGGGCTGAAACCTTGCATGATAAAGCAGTTTTATCGCGAGAGAACCAGCTGCTACGCGATAAAAGTCATCTAATTCGGCAACTCTATCGTGATATGCTACTTGATAAGGCCATGTTGAAAAAGCAAATTATGGGCTGTCGTGATTCCTATGGACGCCTATACAATTGGGTAGAACGACTGAACCAATCAACTCCGGAAGGAGTTCTTAAAGTGGCTCAAGAGCTCTTGGTTGAATTAGTAGACCCATTGGCCCGGTCTTCTATCAGGTATCAGGAACCAACCAACTAGCGCCTGTTCCTAATTTAAGTCAAGCACTGGCAAGTCCTCTGTTAGAAGGACCTTTAGGGCCATTAGCTGAGCCTTTGATGGCAGGTGAGCTTTGGTTGAACCGGCAACTTGATCCTAGTTTGCCACATTACGTGGCGGGATTACGTTATCAGGACCAACTCGTTATTGTAATAGGTTTGTTAGAGCGTCAACTAGACCCCATGGATGTGGCGCAATATAATCAACTTCGTGTTATTTTTGGTTTAATTGAAATGTCACTCCAGCATGCATTGGAAATCACTAATAACCAATAAAATAAGGGGGATAAATCCATGCTACCGACTATGGTACTGCTTGTATTATTGTTAGGGCATATAATTTTTGCCTATATTCTCTATCGGCAGATGCTTGTCCGTAAAGTTTCAATTAATCCTATTTTGTGGATACCCATTCTCATACTTCCCTATTTGGGGCCTGTGGCGGTAACCATTTCCTATTGGTTGATGTCTAAGCAATCAAGAAGTCAGAAAATTGAAATAGGCCAAGAGGATGTTTTAGAACTAGAGGACCAAGTGTTAGAAGCAGAAGTCGAGGACGAAGACTCCGTTGATCTTCGAGCGTCTGAAGATGTCAGGCAGTGGGTACCGATTGAGGAGGCATTATTACTCAATGATTCGATTACTAAACGCGAATTGATGATGAGTATGCTTAAAGACCAACCAAGCAACGTAGTGGCTTTGTTACAAGAAGCACGAATGAATGAGGATGTTGAAGTGGTCCATTACGCAACGGTTATGTTAGCGGAATTACACAAAGACTATGACCTCAAAGTGCATCAACTTAAAGAAGAATTAGCTAAGCAACCTGATAATCTTGCCATTTTAGAAGAACTTTGTTTAGTTTTAGAGGATTATTTGATGTCTGGTTTAGTAGCTGGCAAATTTGCTGAGAGCTCTCGACATCAGTATATTGATTTATTACGACGAAAGGTGGCACTTAGTCACGAGCTTAACGACTATATCCGTTTAGGGAAGCAGTACTTAGCTTTAGGGGAAGAACAACGCGTGCGGCAAGTTCTAGAATACTGTCAGATTAATTGGCCAACAGATGAGTCTTACCGCATATTTCAATTTCAAGCCTTAGTCGCTCAAGGGCGATCGACTAGGCTTACAACAATTTTTTCAAGATATTGACACTTGTCGTGTGTATTTTTCACGCCATAATCGTCAGGTCATTCATTTTTGGCGGCAACAAGTGTAGTAGGGGGACACTATGAAAGAATGGAAACAATTTCGGTATTGGGGGATTTTCTTAGTATTTATTGGTTTTCTGGGATTATCTGTAGCCTTATTTATTGAGCGGCAAGGGATAGGCTATCAAATTCCAGAACAAGCCTATACCTATCTTACAGGAGCAGTAGTGACTGCCGATCAGGCTCAGTCACAAGTACCAGTCAATACCCTTGTGGTAACGGACAGTCGTGACCCATCGAGTATGCTGGCTAAAGAACAGTTTCAACAAATTTTTAAGGATATGAAAGTAGGCTATAATTTAATTGATATAGCCACGGAATCTTTTCCTGATGTCAAGAGTTACGAGAAGGTTGTAATGCTTGTTTCGCAACTTGATGATTTAGACCAAGAATTAATTGCCCTACGTGATTGGGTTGAGTCGGGGGGCTATGTTCAATTTGCCCTAACACTTCAAAAATCCAGTCATCTGTCTCTAATCGAGCAAGCTTTGGGGATTAAACAATCACAAGCTGAGCATGGTCTTGTAGACAAGCTCTATATCGAACCGGACTTCATGATTGGAGGGGGACGTGAGTATATTATCGAAGAACCATTTGATTCTGCACTCAAAGTTGACTTGTCTGAAAAGGCCAAGGTTCACGTTAGTCGTAAGGAAGGTCCTGGTGTCTTGCCTTTAATTTGGGAACATGCCTATGGCAAGGGCAAGTTTGTCATCGATAACTTTGGTATCTATAACAAGGTAACTCGGGGACTCTATGCAGCTTCCTATAACCTTTGGGTAAGGTGGCTAGTTATCCTGTTATTAATGGTTCGGTCTTCTACTTAGATGATTTCCCTGCGCCAGTTCCAAGTGGTGATGGCAAGTATGTTAAACGGGACTATAACCTCAATGTTGCTGATTTCTATACCAATATTTGGTGGGTAGATATGCTGAGTTTTGTCGATAAGTATGGGATTAAATATACCGGAGCAACCATTGAAAACTATGAAGATGACACATCAGGGAATGTTCACGGCCAAGATGATATTTCTCGTTTCGTTTATTTTGGTAATATGCTCCTAAGATCAGGTGGAGAAATTGGCTACCATGGTTATAATCACCAGCCTTTATCTCCTAAGTCTCTGGACTATAAAGGTGTATATTCTTATCATACCTGGGAAGAATCGGCTATGGTATCAGCAATGAAAGAGTTAGTGCGTTTTAACGAAGAACTTTTTCTAATGTAGAGAAGTCAGTCTATGTACCACCTTCCAATGTTCTATCGGCGGAAGGGCGCAAGGTATTGGTGGAGGAAATTCCAGAAATTAAAACGATAGCTAGTAGCTATTTCCCTGGTGATTTCGCCTATGACCAAGAATTTGAATGGGCGTCAGATGGCATGGTCGAGCAGCCACGGATTATTTCGGGTGGGATGCTAGACGATTTTATGCAGTTGGCTGCATTCTCTGAACTGAACATGCATTTTGTCAACAGTCACTTTATCCATCCGGATGATACCTTAGATGTGGACCGTGGGGCTGAGTTGGGTTGGGCTGTGCTTAAAAGCAACCTAGAGCACTACATTAGTTGGCTCAAGTCGTCTGCACCTGATTTTAAGAGATTTGACAGGCTCCCAGCTATCAGGTGCTATACAACGCTATTCGGCCTTAGTTCCTAAGCAAGAACGTACAGCCACAGGAATAGAATGGACATTTGACCATTTCTATGATGAGGTTTACCTCTTTGTACGTATCAATGAAGGCCAAGTGGGAAGTCATGTAAATGGTGGTACTTTGACGCACTTAACAGGGAACCTCTATCTGCTGAAAGCAACGCAGGCCAAAGTAACCATGGACTGGAGTGAGGAATAAGGATGAGAATTTGTTTGATTTTAGAAGGAAGCTATCCTTATGTCCATGGTGGGGTCTCAACTTGGATGCATCAATACATCCAAAATATGCCTCAACACGAATTTGTACTCTGGGTGATTGGGGCTAAGGCTAAGGAAAAAGGCCAGTTCGTCTACCAAATGTTAGATAATGTGGTTGAAGTGCATGAAGTCTTCTTAGATGATGCCTTACAATTAGCGCCAAGTAAGCGACTCTTTGATTACCGTTTCAGCAAAGAAGAGTTAGACGCTCTCAGACAACTTATGGAAACTGGGCGTCCAGATTGGGAGGTTTTATGCCGCCTCTATCAAGATAAGCAGCTGAATCCAGTTGATTTCTTGCAAAGTGAGAGTTTTCTGGAGATGATGGTGGATATGTGTCAGGAGCAGTATGCCTATAATGCCTTTGCAGAAGTATTCCACACCATTCGGTCTATGCTCTTACCGGTTTTCTATCTCTTAGGTCAAGAAGTACCACAGGCAGATGTCTATCATGCTATTTCGACAGGTTACAGTGGTATTCTGGCGCTGTTAGGGCAATATCGTTACGATCGACCAATTTTATTAACAGAGCATGGTATCTATACCCGTGAGCGAGAAGAGGAGATTATTCGCTCTAACTGGGTCTTGACCAAGTATGAAGGACCATTGGATTAAGTTTTTCTATATGCTGTCGGACATTATTTATAGCCGGTCTCAAATTATATCTAGCCTTTTCACCAAGGCTCGTCTAACCCAAATTGAGATAGGTTGTGATCCAGACCGTTGTCGGGTGGTAGAAAATGGGATTGATTTCCAACGCTTTTCTTCCGTACCGGCTAAAATTCCAGATGGACGAGTAGATATCGGAGCAGTCGTGCGTTTGGCTCCTATCAAGGACATTAAGACCATGCTTTATGCTTTCTACGAATTAAGTAACCGTCTTGATAATGTCCGCCTCCATATTATGGGGGGCGTGGACGATGAAGAATATGCTCAAGAATGCTATGACCTAGTTAAGCAAATGCAGTTGGATAATGTTATCTTCACTGGCCGGGTAGATATTGTAACTTATATGGAAAATCTCGATTTTACGATTCTGACCAGTATCTCGGAGGCCCAGCCCTTATCTGTCTTGGAGTCGTTAGCCTCAGGCCGTCCTTGTGTCACGACTGATGTGGGATGTTGCCGGGAATTATTGGAGGGTGGCCCAGGCGACGATTTGGGTTTAGCTGGTTATTGTGTTCCTCCTACTTATCAGAAAGGATTAGCCGATGCGATGGAACTCATGTGCCGGTCCCAAGAAGGACGATTAAAGATGGGGGCCATCGGCCGAGCACGTGTCGAGCGTTATTATCAATATGATCGGATGCTCAAGGGGTATCTAGCGATGTACGAGGAGGTGGAGGTCTAATGGCAGGGATTGGATTTGAATTAAGGAAAGTCTTTAACCAAAAGGGTCTCTTCTCTCGAGCTAAGGCATATGGCTATACTGGCGTAATCTACGCTGGTCCTATGATCCTAGGAGGGACTTTAATCTTTGGGATTTCCTATCTAGCAAATCGTGTGGGGCTTAATCGTGCTGATAGTAATTATTTGACTAGTATGATCACCTATGCTATTTTGTCGTCTTTGACAGTGAATTCATTTTTCTCTTACGCGGTGACTCGCTTCGCTTCTGATATGTTATATGAGGAAAAGGAAGCCTATCTTTTACCTTCTTTTTTGGGATCATCTGCAACGATGATTGGCTTAGGCGTTTTATTATATGGGCCGTTCTTAATCCTATCAGGTGTGACAATAGTGCAATTAATTCTTAATCTCACCTTGTTTATGGAGTTGATTTTTGTCTGGAATGGGGTTCAATATTTGACTGCCTTGAAGGACTACAAGGCAATTTTACTAGCCTTTTTATCGGCTAGTCTTGTAACCTTTTTAGTAGGATGGTGCCTCCTATCATTTAAGTTGCCAGTTTTGACCTCTCTATTATTTAGCGTCTGTGTGGGTTATGGTCTCATGTTTTTGGGGATTGTTTATCTCTTGGCACGATATTTTCCTTTAGATTTAGGAATGCTAGATGAGTCTTTTCTCTTCTTGAAATGGATTGATAAGTTCTTTGATTTGGCCTTAATTGGCTTCTGTCTGCATATCGGAATTTTTGGGCATATTCTTGTAGTCTGGTTAGGGCCATGGGGAAGTCCAGTAAGGGGACTTTTCTTTGCTTCTCAAGTCTATGATGTGCCGGTTCTGTTAGCCTTTTTGACCATACTGGTGACAACGATTAATTTTGCCTTGGCGACTGAGGTGCATTTCTATCCTAAGTATAAGCGTTACTATGGCTTATTTAACGAGAAGGGGACCTTGTCCGACATTAAAGAAGCAGAAGAAGAGATGTTGACAGTCATGATGCGTGAACTGATAGCACTGGCTTGGAAGCAGCTTTGTAACGATTCTAGCCATATCAGCAGGAAATGCACTTCTAGATGTCTTACCCTTGGGAATTAATGACCTCATGCGAGGTTATTTCCGTATTTTATGCGTAGGCTACGGGATTTATGCCATTGCCAACGTTATCTTGTCTATTTTGTTATACTTTACGGATTATAAGGGTGCTTTGATTGCTGCAGCGAGCTTCGCAATTGCATCGCCACTTCTAACGTTTGTATCTCAATACTTTAATCGTGCCTTTCTTGGATTTGGTTTTTTGGTGGCTGCTGCAATTTTCTTCCTAATTGCCTTATGGCGCCTAGATCGCTTCACCAAGAAATTAATGTACTATACACTGAGTGCACAACCTATGACACTTGTGGTGCACCATGGTTTCTTCAGCCGGCTTTACGACTATCTGAAAGGGGTGGGGTCTCGTGCCTCTCAAAAAACCTAAAGGAAGGTTACTGATTTTATGCCTTATAACCTCATGCTTTATAGCAGCATGCGGGCAAGAGGAGACCAGTAACCAGTCGCTATCTAATCAAGAAAAGACGGTTGAATTTGCCGAAAACAATTATCATTTGCGCGATAAAGAGTTGCTCTACCAAGAAGATCCTCAATCAGTCAAAACGCTCTACCTAACGATTAAATCGGGAGATGCAGCGGAGAATACCAACCATACTTGGGAAGAGATTAATACCTACTCTGTTTATGATTATGAGAAATGGGGTGTTCCACGTTACCAAGTGGCTGCCCTCTTGCAAGCAGGTGACGATACAGGTCCCTTGGCTGGGGAATTGGGCTACAGTGAGACGGTGCCTAATGCCACTGTTCAGGTCCGGGGACAGACGTCTAGTCGTAATCAACAGAAAAAAACTATAAGATTAAGCTCAAAAGGAATAAGGGGAGCTGGCAGGGTCAGCGAACCATCAACCTCAATAAGCACCAGACAGATGGGCTACGTTTCCGTAACAAATTAGCCTATGACTTGATTCGGGGCATTCCTCAATTAATTGGCTTACGTACACAATTTGTTCATCTCTATGTCAAGGATGAAAATGGCTCTGAGCCTGATAAATTCGTGGATTATGGTCTCTATACCCAAGTCGAACAACTCAATGGTAGTGGCCTTAAGGCTCATGGTCTTGATAGCAATGCTCAGCTCTATAAGGTTAATTTCTTTGAATTCCTACTATATGAAGATACCATTAAGCTAGAAGACGATCCCGATTTTGATCGAGTTGCGTTCGAGAAACTCTTAGAAATTAAGGGGGATCGTGACCATCATAAGCTAATTGAGATGCTTCAGGCAGTGAATGATTTAGATCGGCCCATTGATCAGACCTTAGATACTTATTTTGATCGAGAAAATTTGACCTACTGGTTGGCTTTTCAAATTCTCATTGGCAACACGGATACACAGAGTCGAAATGTCTATCTCTACAGTCCACAGAATAGCCAGCGCTGGTATTTCATTCCTTGGGACCACGACTCGGCCTTCTTCAAGAAAGAATATGAAATTGAGAAGTTTGCGGGTAAGACTTCCTGGGAGTCTGGCATCAGCAACTATTGGGGGAATCGTCTCTTCCAACGTGCGCTCAAGTCGGCCACTTTCCGTCAGGAGCTAGATGAGGCCATTCAAGATCTGAAAGGCAAGCTGAATCCAGATTACCTTAGCCAGGAAGTAGCTAAGTACCAAGAAACCGTCAAACCCTATGTTACCAAAGAGCCGGATAGCACCCACTTGGGGTTGACTCCTAGTCAATATGATGAAGTAGCGGCAGCCATTCCTAAGGAAATTGAGAGCAACTATCAGGACTATCTAGATAGCCTTAAGAAGCCTATGCCATTCTTTATCGGGATACCTGAGAAGGACGAGAATGGCAAACTCAAGGTTCGTTGGGATGCGGCTTATGATTTGAATGGGCAAAAGATTACCTATAAGGTTGAGGTTGCTAAGGATTTCGAATTTAAAGAAATCATCCACACTGAGGAAGGTATTACTTTGTCTGAAACGGTTTTGGATATGCCAGAAAAAGGACACTATTTTGCCCGTGTGACGGCTACTAATGAAGCTGGCGAGACACGCCATGCCTTCGACTACTATGTCACGGAAGTCGGTAAACACTTCGGCGTTAAGAGCTTCTTCATTCAGTCAAATGGGAAGATTAGTGAGGATGTTTATGAAGAATAAGCTATTAAGTCCCTTATGGGCCAAGTCTCAAAACTTGACTTGGCAAGAAGAAATTCAAGCCTCTGGAGAGACTTATCGACATGAGAACAAGTATCTGATTTCCTATCATGATCAAGATAGTTTGCGACGCCGTCTGTCGCCCGTTTTGGCCTTGGACAAGCATGTCAAGGGCGACGGCTATACTATTCGCAGTCTCTATTTTGATGATTACTGGCAATCTGCCTACGAAGAAAAAGACGCTGGGGTTCTGATGCGGAAGAAGTATCGGATTCGTATCTATAACTTTCAGGACCACTATATTCGGCTTGAACGTAAGAAAAAATTCGGCGCCTATATTTATAAGGAAAGTGCGCCTTTGACGCGGGCACAGGTAGAGGATATTTTGCTAGGCCACTATGATTTTCTTAAGCAAAGTCCTCATTCCCTAGCGCGTGAGTTCTATATCGAATGCATGACCAATATGATGCGTCCGCGTGTCATTGTGGACTACGAACGAGAGCCTTGGATTCTAGATGCCGGGACAGTGCGGGTCACCTTCGATACAGATGTGCGTGCGGCGGTTGGTTCCTTTGATATTTTTGACGCTAAGTTGCCTACCTTGCCAGTCTTGCCGCCTGATAAGTTGATTCTAGAAGTCAAATATACGGAACTTATGCCGCAAGTCGTGCGTCAGTTGGTGCCGACTGGAGCCTTGGAGTATACGGCAGTCTCTAAATACGTGCTCTGCTATGAAAAGACCGCCTATAAACATGGCTTCAATTATTGGTTCGACCATGAACATTTCTAATCTGGTCGATGAAGGAGGGGTTTGAATGAATACTAGCGTCCAAGACGTTATTAAACGTTCATTTATCGAAACGCAGCGTTTTGCTGCTGAAAACTTGCCCAGCTGATTGGCTCGCTCTTGCTGGCCTTCGTCATGGGCTGCATTATCTACTTTGTCTATCGTCGCTTTTATACTGGCGTGGTCTTCTCGCGTAGCTTTGCGGTGACACTGGTTGGGATGACGGTGCTGACTTGTATGGTGACTCTAGCTATTTCGACCAACGTGGTTATTTCCTTGGGGATGGTCGGGGCCCTGTCTATTGTGCGTTATCGGACGGCAGTAAAGGACCCCATGGACTTGCTCTATCTCTTTTGGGCTATTACTTCGGGGATTACGCTGGGGGCTGGTATGTTTGTGCTGTCGGTCTGTGCAGCCTTGATTGTGATTCTCATGATTGTAGTTTTCTATTTCCGTCAGGAAAGCGGCAAGGTCTACATTGCGGTCATTCACTATAAGGGCTTAGAGACTGGGGACGCTATTGTGCAAGCTTTTGGCAAGATGAAGTTTTTTATTAAATCTCGCACCATGCGCAAAGACGGCAGTATCGAAGCTGCGATTGAGGTCTTCTGTAAGTCACAAAATGACTTCCTCTTTATGGAAAAAATTCAAGCCCTTGAGGATGTGGAAGATGTGACCTTGATTCAATACAATGGTGAGTATCATGGATAGTCGCTTAAAAGCTGGCTAGCAAGCAAGGAGGGAGCATATGCGACAACATTTTCTAAGTTGGGTGGCCATAGTCTCTTTGCTAGTGGTTAGTCTGGCCCAAACCAGTCGAGTGAATGCCCAAGACCAAATTTTGCGTGAGGCTAGCTTTGACTGGCAGGATCCTGAATCAGGCAACCCACTTATGGGCTATGCCCTCCAAGCTGAAAAATCCCAAGTAGATTCGGATATTCAACTTCTTTACGTCGATGTGACTTGGAAAGAATTGGAACCCCAAAAGGGGAAATATAATTTTGAAGCCATTGAGAAGGCCAATCAGTTTGAGCGTTGGCGCAAAGAAGGCAAGCATTTGGTTTTGCGCTTTGTGCTAGATTTACCTGGCCAGGACCGGCATCAAGATATTCCGGATTGGCTCTACCAAGACATTAAGGGGGCTGGTGACTGGTATCACACAGATTATGGCCAAGGTTTTTCACCAGACTATAGTCAAGAAGCCCTGATTAAAGCCCATGACAAGGCGGTGGCTGCCATGGGCCAGCGTTGGGGGCAGGATGGCTTTGTCTCCTTCATTGAGTTGGGCAGTGTCGGCCACTGGGGCGAGTGGCATGTCAACTATGAGAAGGGACTCAAAAGGTTACCGTCTGAAGACATTCTGGAACGTTACGTGGTGCCTTGGCGCACGGCCTTTCCTAAGACTCAGATTCTCATGCGCCGGCCTTTCAAATGGGGTCAGACCTATCAATTAGGGACTCTATAACGACATGGTTGGCGAAGAAATCAATACTAGCCAGTGGTTGGAGTGGATTCAAGCTGGTGGAGTTTACGACCAGACTCAAAACAAGAGCTTGCTTGCCATGCCACAGGCTTGGAAGACCCTTGCCATTGGCGGCGAAATGACCAGCGCCCATTCCATGGAAGACCTGATGGGGTCACGACTCCAGGAAGTCTTGAAGCATGTTAAAGCCTCACATATGACCTTTATTGGGCCAAAGGCGCCTAAAAGCTGATTTAGGTCAGGCAGCCTATAAGCAAATTCTGAGTCAACTTGGTTATCAAATCTATGTCTCTCAGGCTCAGCTAGCGCAAAAAGGGCAAGAGCAGACTATGACCTTGACCTTTGAAAATAAAAGGAGCAGCGCCTTTCTACTATGACTGGCCGGTATACCTCTATCTTCAAGATGGCCAGGAAAAGAGCTTAAAAAAAGATTGAAGTGCCACTGACCTTGTCTCAGCTAGTGCCCGGGCGCCAAGAAACGGTGAGTGTGGCCTTAAATCTCTCGTCTCAAGAAAGTTCTCAGGCAGGGCATTATCAATACAGTCTAGGCATTGTGGACCCTATGACCGGCAAGGATGCCCTACGTTTGGCCATGCCGGGCTACGATGATCAGACAGGGTCGGACGATTCTTTTTCCCTGCCCAATAGGATTAAGCAAGTCGCTTGGCTGCGACTGATGCCTGAGCTATAATAGAGGGGTATTTGCTAGACTATCAGGAGGAAACGTCATGTCAGCCAAGATTACCATGCCCTTGGATAAAGCCAGGGTGATTGTCAAGAGAATCCAAGCCCTATATCCGGATGCCCACTGCGAACTCATCCATGACAATGTCTTTCAATTATTGATTGCGGTCATGTTGAGTGCCCAAGCCACCGACGTCTCAGTCAATAAGGTGACGCCGGCCTTGTTTGAACGCTTTCCCACACCAGAAGCCTTCTTGCAAGCTTCGCCTAAGGAAATAGAGCCCTATATCCAAACCATTGGCCTATATCGCAATAAGGCCAAGTTTATCTATCAATGCTGCGAGCAGTTGATGCAGCGCTATGGTGGGGAAGTACCTAGAACCCGCAAGGAGCTCATGGAATTGGCAGGGGTTGGTCGTAAGACTGCCAATGTAGTCTTGGCCGTAGGTTTTGGCATTCCGGCCTTGGCGGTAGATACCCATGTGGATCGGGTAGCCAAACGCTTAGGTTTTGTGCCAGCCAATGCCACACCTTTGGAGGTAGAAGAAGCCTTGATGGAAATTATCCCCAAGGAAGATTGGGCTCAGGCTCACCATGCTATTCTCTTTTTCGGCCGCTACTACAGTACCGCTAAGAATCCTAAGCCCATAGACTTTCTCTTTGAAGGCTTAGAATGATGAATGAAATAAGTAAAGACCCTGGCAGTTGGAAGTCCCTCTAACTGTCAGGGTCTTTTGGGTAAAAAAACTCCCATTATATCATATATGATATAATGGGAGTGGATGAGCTTATTTTTTGCGTGGTTGGTAGTGATAGTTAGGATCTAGTTGATGATCTAATTTGGCAAATTCTTCAGCCAATTGGGCATCAATTTGAGCTAACTTGTCCTTGTCGTACTTGACACCTTCTTGGTAAGGAATTGGGGCACCAAAGGCAATTTTACAACGACGGCGCAAGAAGAATTGCTTGAAGCCGATAGGTGGTTGGATGGCACAAGGCACGATGGCTTGCTTGCTGAGTTTTTGGATGAAGGCTGTCCCGCCCTTAATCTCAGTAGTATGACGAGAGCCTGAAGGGAAGATTCCTAGAATCTTGCCATCTTCATTCATAATCTTAACCGCATGTTTGATAGTGCTGGTTGAGGGTTTGTCGCGATTGACGGGGAAGACGTTGACCTTACGGAAGAGCCAGCCCAGTGGCTTGAACTTGAAGAGACTTTCCTTGGCCATAAAGGCAATCTGATGAGGATAGGTCTCGAAGGCAACAAACAAGGGGTCAGTCAAAGACCGGTGGGTTGCGGCAATAATGTAGGGTTGATCTTTAGGAAGATTTTCCAAGCCTTGCACGACTTCACGGCCATTGATTAGGCGGAAAATGAAGCGGATAAAAGTTAATAAGAAATTATATAGCATAAGTGGCTCCTTCACTCAATATATGATACTATCATCATATCAAGTCATGGAGCGAAACTCAAGTGAGGAAGTGAGTGAGATGAAAAAATACCCTCTAGTTTTGGGGCTCTTGGCCCTAATTTCTCTAGGTGCATCTAATCAGCTAGTGCAGGCAGCCCCCCAGGCTGACTATGAAGTACTAGCCCAATATGAGCGGGATGACCGTTGGTTTACACAAGGTTTGGAAGTAAGTCCTGAGGGCCAATTGCTTATGTCGACGGGCCAGTATGGAGATTCTGTTGTAGGTGTCTTGAATTTAGAAACTGGCCAGCTGGAAATTAAGGATCGGCTTGACCGACAAGTCTTTGGTGAGGGGCTGACCCAGACGCCGGATGCGGTCTGGCAGATTAGCTACAAGGAAGGACTAGCCTATAAACGAGACCCTAAGACCCTGGCCATTTTGGAAACCTTCCACTATGAGGGGGAAGGTTGGGGCCTGGCCTATGATGCCAGCCGCGACAGTCTCTGGATGACCAATGGCTCCACTAAGTTACAGGAACGGGATGCTAAAAACTTTGAGCTCAAGCGCGAGGTGACTGTGACGGACCAGGGTAAGCCCATTAAATGGCTCAATGAATTAGAATTCGTCGATGGCAAGCTCTATGGCAATATTTGGCAGAGTCCTTTTATAGTGAAATTGGACCCTGAGACAGGCGTCATTGAGAGCCAGTACGACTTCACCACACTGATTAAGGAACATAAGCTGGAAGCTCAGTTGACACCAGGTGGTAAGCCTGATGTGCTCAATGGGATTGCCCATATTGAAGGGGACCGCTTCTATGTGACCGGCAAGTACTATCCCTATGTTTTTGAAGTGCGCTTAAAATAAGGAGGCCTCCTATGACCAACGTGATAGATTTAAAAAATAGCCTGCGGCAAGCCACCCTAGCCGCCCTTAAGTCTATGCCTGCTACTAGTCGCCAGCAATTAACGGATGATTTATGGCAACAGTTTTTGGCTGTATTGGCGGAAGAAGGCCACCAGCGTATTGGCCTTTATTATGGTGTAGGAGAAGAAGTTCCAACGGCCCAGTGGCTAGATCCTTTGGTAGACTTAGGCTATCAAGTTTTCCTGCCGCGCATGATGCCTAAGCGAGGCTTGGATTTCTGTCTATATCATGGGCAAGAGAGCTTGGAACAAGTTTTTCGTGGCATCTACCAACCTAGTCAGGCGGAGCCAGCAGTGGATCTAGCTAGCTTAGATCTCTTGGTGGTGCCGGGTCTAGCCTTCCGGGAGGATGGCCAGCGGATTGGCTTTGGTGGTGGCTACTATGATCGCCTCTTGGCTCAGATTGAGACACCAACGCTGAGCCTGGTCTTACCATGTCAATATTATGACCAGTCGGCTTGGCAGGCAGAGGCACATGATCAGGCAGTGGGGCGTTTATTGTTAGCGCGCTCATTGAATCAGCCCTAGGCGAAAGACCAAATAAGGTATAATAATTGGGAACGATTTAGAGGACGGAGGGTATTATGGAAATCAAACGAACCTGGCGCCGAATTCAAGGCGGCCCTTGGGTGACCTACCTCTTTTTATTGGTATGTGTCATTATGTTTATTGGGACCTTTTGGTTAACCAGAACGGGACTAGAATGGGGCCGTGCCTTGATTCTACTGGGAGCTAAATATAATGTTAAGATTGTCCTTGGGAATGAATGGTGGCGGCTGGTGACGGCTGTTTTCTTGCACGCTGACTTGCAGCATATCGCCTTGAACGGTGTGTCTTTCTATTTCCTGGGTCAAGAATTAGAGCCTCTGATGGGCAAATGGCGCTTCTTGCTACTAAGTTTAGGGGCGGGGATTGGCGGCAACATTGTCTCCTTTGCCTTTTCTAATTATAATAGTGTCTCAATCGGGGCTAGTGGGGCTGTCTTTGGACTCTTTGCTAGTTATCTGGCCTTATCTTATCTCTACCCGGATTCTTACAGCCTGAGTGCAAGAGCCCAGAACTATGCGGCCTTAATCGTGATTAACTTAGTCTTTTCCTTCCTGTCACCAGGCATTGACTTTTTTGGCCATTTAGGTGGCGCCTTCTATGGGGTAGGCTTGACTTATGTCTTGCAACTGCCACATTCTTTCCGCCGCACATGGTGGCATCGCCTCTTGGCCCTGCTAGTCATTCTGGCTATCAGCGCCGGCCTGATTTATTTTGGAATTGTTAGATTCAATAATAGCCTTATCTATCGCTAGGAGTGAGATTTATGTCAAAGAAAATTTTAGGTATTGATTTAGGCGGGACATCCGTCAAGTTTGCGATTATTTCTTCGGAAGGGGAGATTCAGGAAAAATGGACCATTGGGACCAACATCCTAGAGGATGGCAAGCACATCGTGCCTTCCATTATCCAGTCCATTCAAGAACATATGGATCGCTATGGCCTTACTAAAGATGACTTCTTAGGGATTGGCATGGGCTCACCAGGTAAGGTGGATGCAGAAGCGGGGACGGTAATTGGGGCTTTCAACCTTAACTGGCGGACCCTACAACGCCTGAAAGATGCCTTTGAAGCAGCCTTGGAGATGCCTTTCTTCCTTGATAATGATGCCAACGTGGCAGCCTTAGGGGAACAGTGGAAAGGGGCCGGTAATGGCGAAGCCAACGTGGTCATGTTTACCCTGGGAACAGGTGTTGGGGGCGGTATCGTCTCTGATGGCCAAATGGTGCGCGGTGCCAACGGGGCAGCTGGGGAAGTCGGCCATATCACCGTTGAAACGACAGACCCGATTCCATGTACCTGCGGTAAGTCAGGCTGCTTGGAGACCGTTGCTTCAGCCACTGGTATTGTCAACCTAGCTCGTAAGTTTGCCGAAGAGTATGCCGGTGACTCACCAATTAAGGCAGCCGTTGATAATGGCGACGAACTCTCTTCTAAATTAATTTTCGACGCAGCCAAGGATGGCGATTTCTTCGCTAACCATATTGTGGATATGTTCGCGCGCTATTTAGGTTTGGCATGCTCTCATGTGGCCAATACCCTCAACCCTTCTAAGATTGTGGTGGGTGGCGGGGTATCCGCAGCCGGGACCTTCCTTTTGGACAAAATCCAGGTATTTTTCAATCAATATGTCTTCCCGCCAATTAAAGACACCACCCAGCTTGTCTTGGCTGAATTAGGGAATGATGCTGGGGTCATCGGGGCAGCCCAATTAGTACGTCTTGCCCTAATTAAGGACTAGGAGTAGAAGCATGCAAATTCTGAATTTTATTACCGTTGTTTTATTAAGTATTATTGTGATTTACACCCTCTATTATGGGATCTTGTGGGGCATGGGGCGTTATGCCGCCAAAGCCATTAAGCAAGAAGACCTGATTGCAGCAGGGCGTAAGGGGCAATTAATCGATGTTCGTGAAGCGGCTGAGTTTGAGGCGCGTCATATCTTAGGGGCACGTAATATCCCAAGTTCTCAATTCAAGATGCGCTTCAAGGAAATCCGTAAGGACCAAGCTATTTACCTAGTAGACGAGGCTTTCGGGACTGCCCAACGTGCGGCTTTCCGTCTCAAACGCAATGGCTATAATGACATTTACATCCTTAAGGGTGGTATGACTGAGTGGACGGGTAAGGTTAAGACTGCCAAAGGAAAGTAGGCGACTAGCATGCGGATTCTTTGTTTTGGTGACAGCAATACCTGGGGCCTCAATCCCCTTAATGCCAGTCGCCATCCCAAGCGCTGGACCCGTGTCTTGGCAGCTTTGCGGCCAGAGGATGAAGTTATCGAAGAAGGGCTCAATGGCCGAACGGTCAATAGCCCCGACCATAAGAATCCTGAGCGACACGGCATGACGGCCTTGCCAATGGTCATGCAATCCCATGCTCCGCTGGATCAGGTAGTCATCATGTTGGGAACCAATGAGTTCAAGCGTCATTTTGGCAAATGCGCCAATCAGATTGCCTTAGGTATTGGGGAAATGATTAAAGTACATTCAGAATCCTGCTAACTGGGCTCATCAGGCTCCACCCAAAATTTTGGTGGTATCGCCTATCGTGGTGGGGCGCGGCCTGATGAACCATCCCGAATTCCTCTACCAGGAAATTGATGAGTATGGCATTATGCAATCAGAATACCTAGCCAATATCTTGGAAAGAATTTGTGACCAGTACGGCGTTGCCTTCTTAGATGCTAAAATCGTGGCCCAACCTTCCAATATCGACTTCGTTCACATGGACGAGGAAAATCATCAAGCTTTAGGACAAGCTATTGCAGCCAAATTGGCAACATTATAAAGAAGAGAGAAGCTTCTTCCCTAGATTTAGGGAAGGGGCTTTTTCTATTTCAAAGGGTGCAAGTCCATTGACAAAACGAACATACGTTCGTATACTTAGGATGAGGTGAATACAATGGCAATGAATACAAATTATCATGACCGCGGCATGAAGAAGTGGCAGCCTTTTTTCTCCAGCCCTCATTTGAAAGCCAGCGTTTTGGCTAATCGAGAGGAGGTTTTGGCGACTTATCAGGCGCCAGAGGTCATGACCGAGTCCGAAATTGATGCCCAACTCCAACGGGCTTTTCAAGAAAGACTGAGGGTTAAGGTGACCCTTAATGTCCAGGTAGCAGAGCGCCATGCTTACTATATGGGGCAGGTCATTGGACGGGCGGACCAGTTTGTCCTCATCGACAACTCACCGGTTGAATATGAGACTATCCGCCACGTCCAAGTCTATGAGCCGACCAAGTGGTGGGACCATGCTTGAGCGTGACCCTGACATCTTCCCCAAACAGGATATTCTCTGCATTGACTGCAAGTCTTTCTTCGCCAGTATTGAATGTGTTGAAAGGGGACTGGACCCGCTGACGGCCAAGCTTTGCGTGGTCTCCAGGCCCCATCTCAAAGGAGGCTTGGTCCTGGCCAGTAGTCCCCGTATGAAGGCAGAATACGGCATCGGCACTGGCAGTCGAGTTTATGATTTACCTAAGCGGGATTGGGATATCGTCTTGGCGCCGGCGCGAATGAATCTTTATGTTCAGCGTAACCATGATATCAACCGAATCTTCCTCCAGTATGTGGCTTGGGAGGATTTGCATGTTTATTCGATTGACGAGGCTTTCTGGATGTGGGGCGCAGTCACGCGCTCTTTGGATCTAGCTATCAAATTGCCTGGCAGATTCAGCATGAAATTTACAAGCGCTATGGCCTGCCAACCTGTGTGGGCATAGGGGACAATCTGCTACTGGCCAAGCTCTGTCTGGATAATGTGGCCAAGTACCGGCCGCCTTATTTGGCTTATTGGTCCTACGCTAGGATTCCGGAGACTGTCTGGAAGATTGGAAAGCTCAGTGATTTCTGGGGGATTGGTCGTCGCACTCAGACGGCCTTAGAGTCTATGGGTATCTACTCAGTAAGGGATTTGGCCCATGCCGATTTGGGCAAACTTAAGGCCCGCTTTGGGGTCAAGGGGGCAGAACTCTACTATCACGCCAATGGCCTAGATGCCAGTGTCATACGTGAGGCTTATAGTCCTCAGAGCCAGGTTTATAGTGCTTCCCAGATTTTAGAAAGGGAGTATCTAGACTATCAGCAAGTCGCCTTGGTGGTCCGAGAAATGGCTGATAACCTAGCTAGCCGCCTGCGACGGGAAGGGCGAATGACATCTTGTCTAGGCCTGGGCCTAGGCTATGGCAAGGACATCATCCCCAAGCGCTCGGGTGGCCAAATGACCTTTGAATTGACCTCTAGCAGCAAACAGCTCATGGCCCACAGCCAAACCTTGCTAAAGCGTCACTATTTTCGTCTACCTGTTAAGAGCCTGCATTTGACCGTCAGCCACCTGCAGGCAGCCGGCCCAACCCAGCTCTCTCTCTTCCAAGATCCAGAGCAATCTGCCCAAGAAGAAAGGGCAGAACGCGTGGTGGATGCCGTCAGAGAACGTTATGGCTATGGCAGTTTAGTCCGAGCCAGCAGCCTTTTGCCGGGGGCTACGGCGATCCAACGAGCGGATTTGATTGGGGGCCACTAGTTACCAAAAAGTACCTAATTGTTTTTTCCTTGGCAAGCGAGCTAAACTAGGATTATAGTAAGAATGAAATGAGGGATTTACATGACACAACATTATCAAAATATCGTGATTGGCTTTGGTAAAGGGGGCAAAACCCTAGCGAAAACCTTGGCTGGTCGTCAAGAACAAGTACTCTTAATTGAAGCTTCTCCTAAGATGTACGGGGGGACCTGTATCAACATCGGCTGTATTCCATCTAAGACCTTTGATTGAAGCAGCAGGCCAAGGGCTTAGACTTCGAAGCAGCGGCTGCTCGTAAGGCTAAGTTAATTGCTGCTTTAAACGACAAAAACTATCACATGATTGCAGATGAAGCGAGTGCCGAAGTTTGGACTGGTTGGGCTCGTTTTACTGGCAACCACAGCCTTGAAGTCACCTTAACTGACGGTCAAACTCGTCAAGTGACAGGGGACCGCATCTTCATTAACACTGGGGCTAAGACCGCCTTACCAGCTATTCCTGGCTTAGAAGGCAATGATTTTGTCTTAACTTCAACAGAAGCCTTGGATTTACAAAAGTTGCCAAAACGTTTAGTTGTGGTAGGGGCAGGGTTATATTGGTTTGGAAATGGCCGATATGTTCCGGACCTTTCGGTTCTGAAGTGACCGTCTTGGATATCTTTTGACCGCTTCATGCCACGTGAAGAACCAGAAATTGCCGCTCAAATTAAGGCAGATATGGAAGCTGCTGGTTTGACCTTCTACTTAGGCATTCAAGATTTGGCCTTTGAGGGTGGGACTGTGACCTATAACTACCAAGGGCAAAGTCAACGCCTAGAAGCTGATGCCATCTTGGTGGCAGCTGGTCGCCGTCCAAATACCGCGCAATTAGGCTTAGAAAATACGGATATTGAATTGGATGCTCAAGGTGCAGTGGTAGTGAACGAGCACTTAGAAACAGCAGTTCCTGGCGTTTACGCTCTGGGTGATGTCAAAGGCGGGCCACAATTCACCTATGTATCCCTAGATGATTTCCGCATTGTTAAAGACCAACTCTGGGGTGACAAATCTCGCAAGGTGTCTGACCGGACCTCTGATTCCTTACACTGTCTTCCTCCAAACCCCATTATCACATGTGGGCTTGACAGAAGCGCAAGCTGTGGAAGCAGGCCATGAGGTCTTAGTCTTCGGCTTACCAATGGCGGCTGTGCCTAAGGCTAAAGTCATCGGCAATGACCGCGGTAGCTTCAAGATTATTGTCAACAAGGCAGATCAAACCATTCTGGGTGCCACTCACTATGGGGTTATGTCACCAGAAGTCATTAACTTCTTGGCTCTAGCCATCAAGACCAAGGTGCCTTACACTGAAATTCGCGACTTCCTCTTCACCCATCCAACCATTGCGGAAGCCTTGAACGATGTCTTAAAACAACCAAAATAAGCATGAGCGGCGAGGCCTAGGTCTCGCTGCTTTTTGTCTAATCGGACTACGGCAAAAGTGGTGGTTTTGACGGGCAAAATTTGCTATAATGGGAGAGCACTGAACAGATAAAGGAGTCGATGACATGACCAAACCAGCAGTCTGGTATGAACTCATCAAAGAAGAAAAACATACTGGCGCACGCCTGGGAATCTTACATACCCCGCATGGATCCTTCCCGACCCCCATGTATATGCCGGTCGGTACCTTGGCAACCATCAAGGGCCTGTCGCCTGAAGAACTCAAGGAGATGGGAGCTGACGTTGTCCTAGCCAACACCTACCACCTCTGGTTACGACCAGGTGAAGACTTGGTGGCGGAAGCCGGTGGCCTACATAAATTTATGAACTGGGACAAGGGGATTCTGACTGACTCGGGCGGTTTCCAAGTCTTCTCCCTCAGCGACATGCGTAAAATCACGGAGGAAGGGGTCCATTTCCGTAACCATATTAATGGAGAGAAACTCTTCCTGTCGCCTGAAAAGGCCATTCACATTGAAAACCAATTAGGTGCCGACATTATCATGAGTTTTGACGAGTGTCCACCTTTTGACCAGTCTTATGACTATGTCAAACGCTCAATCGAACGGACGACGCGTTGGGCTGAGCGAGGCTTACGGGCCCACCAACGTCCACAGGATCAAGCCCTCTTTGGTATCTTGCAAGGGGCAGGCTACAAGGATTTACGCCTAGCCCATGCTCAAGATATGATTGCCATGGACTTCCCAGGTTATTCGATTGGAGGCCTGTCAGTTGGGGAATCTAAGGAAGAGATGAATCAAGTCCTGGACTATTTGACGCCTGTCATGCCTAAGCACAAGCCACGTTATCTGATGGGAGTTGGCTCACCTGACTCGCTGATTGATGGCGTCATTCGTGGGGTGGATATGTTTGACTGTGTCTTGGCCACACGGATTGCCCGCAATGGGACCTGTATGACTAGCCAAGGACGTCTAGTAGTCAAGAATGCTCAGTATGCCCGCGACTTCCGTCCAATCGACGAGAAGTGCGATTGCTACACCTGCAAGCACTACAGTCGAGCTTATATTCGCCACTTGATTAAATGTGACGAGATTTCGGCCTGCGTCTGGCTTCCATTCATAACGTCCACTTCTTGCTCAATCTCATGAAGCAAGTCCGCTACCACATTGAAAATGACTCTCTCTTAGACTTCCGCCAAGCCTTCTTCGAAGAATACGGTTATAGCAAGGCCAATGCGCGTAATTTCTAGAAACTGCTAGCAATTTATAGCAGAGTCTGATAAAGTATAGATTATAGAACACAATAAGGAGTGACAAAATGGATTTACTAGTTAGTGTATTACCCTTTGTCTTAATCATGGGGGTTATGTACTTCTTCATGATTCGCCCACAACAACGCCAAGCTCAAGAAAAGCAACAAATGTTGCAAGCCCTCAAAAAAGGGGACGCCATTGTAACAATTGGCGGCTTACACGGGGTTGTTGAAGAAGTTGACTTGGCAAACCGTTTGGTTGTCTTAGACTGCGAAGGCATCTACTTAACTTATGAATTAAGTGCTGTTGCCACTGTTAAACAAGGCGAACGCGTACGTCCTTCAGTAGCTGACTTAGAACCAAAAGAAGAAGTAAGCAATGAAGAAGCCTAAGTCCTAGGCTCAAGCTGAGACTCTGTCTCAGCTTTTTTTGTGTCTATCATAAGAAAGGCAGGGGAGAAGTGACTAGAATGTTCGTCTTTTTGCTGACTTTATCAACAAGACAAAAAGCCCAGTAGAATAAGGATTTTGCTGCTCTTTCTTGAGCCAAAGCACAACATTCAAATGGAATTTTGATTTTTTAGATGCAAGTGACTAGAGTCAAAGGGGGCAGATAGGCTATAATATAAGAGATACTAGACCCCTAAGACACCAAATCAAGGGGACAAAGGATGTGACCTATGAAAGCCTTTATTCGTTATATGGTCAAGCGCCTAGCCTACATGCTCTTGACGCTTTTTATTATTGTAACTGTCACTTTCTTCTTAATGAAACTCCTGCCAGGGACGCCATTTTCCAATGAAGATCAGTTGACTGCTGCCCAAATTCAAACCCTCAACGCTAAGTATGGCCTGGACCAGCCAATTTGGGTTCAATATGGGCGTTACTTGCTCAATATTCTCAAGGGAGACCTAGGGGTGTCCTTCCAATTTAACAATACGCCAGTTTCTCAGCTTATTATTGACCGGGCGGGTCCTTCTATGCAATTGGGCTTACAGGCTATGTTACTGGGGACTGTACTGGGGACTTTCCTAGGTGTCATTTCGGCAGTCTACCAGAAATACCTGGATTGACCGTTTTACTTCGGTCTTTGCCATTGCGGGCCGTTCAGTCCCAAGCTTTGTCTTCGCCGTTGTCTTGCAATTTCTCTTTGCCGTGGTCTTAGCTTGGTTCCCGATTGCCTTCTGGCGTGATGGCTTTGCTTCAACCGTCTTACCAACTATTGCCTTGTCCCTGTCACCGATGGCGGATGCGGCCCGCTTTTGTCCGGACGGAGATGATTGAAGTCCTCAATGCGGATTATATTGAACTGGCTCGGGCCAAAGGCTTCAGCCGCTTCTATGTGGTGATGCGCCATGCCTTACGCAATGCTATCATCCCACTCTTATCTATTATTGGGCCTATGACGGCTGGCTTGATGACAGGTTCCCTGGTAGTGGAAAATATCTTCTCCATTCCAGGTATCGGTGAACAATTCACCAAGTCGATTATGGTGAACGACTTCCCAACCATTATGGGGGTTACCATTCTCTATTCCACCTTGTTAGTGGTCATGATTTTAATTTCTGACATAGTCAATGGGTTAATTGATCCACGACTCCGTCTGACCGGAGGTGCCTAAGATGCAACATGAATTAGCTAAGTCTTCCTATAATGAGGCTTTACTAGCTCAAGCAGGGGACCTAACCGCTCAAAAACTGCAACTGGCTAAGCGTGACTGTGGCCGCCAAGATGCCATGAGTGATGTGCCAGCCTTGAGTTTCTGGCAGGATTCCTGGCGCCGTTTGCGACGCAATAAAGCGGCTATGGTTTCCTTGATTATTATTCTGGCCTTTATTATCTTGGCCATTCTGGCTCCTTGGATTGCGCCTTACTCACCAACGGCTCAGAATCCATCCTATGCCAATTTGCCACCTAAAATTCCAGGATTAGAAGGTTTATCCTGGTTTAATGGCTATGGGGCCAACCGGGCTGGAAATTGGTCGATCGCTACCTAGCTGCCAAAGTACCGGCAGGTACCTACTATTATTTAGGGACTGACGCCCTAGGCCGTGACTTGCTGTCACGTATCCTCTATGGGACGCGCATTTCCCTCTTGATTGCCTTTGTGGCAGCAGCCATTAACCTGGTTTTTGGTGTCATTTATGGCTTGGTTTCTGGGTGGTTTGGGGGTAAAATCGATACCCTCATGCAACGGATTTTAGAAATCCTATCAGGGATTCCTAACCTGGTCATCGTGATCCTCATGCTCTTGGTGCTCCAACCAGGGATTGTGTCCATTATTATTACCATTGCCTTGACTAGCTGGATTTCCATGTCTCGTGTGGTGCGGGCTCAAACTATTCGTATCAAGCAGCAAGAATATGTGCTAGCAGCTCGTGTGCTAGGCCAATCAACCCATAAAATTATGTTCCGTCACATCCTGCCTAATATGCTGGGCTTGATTATTGTCCAAGTCATGTTTGCCTTGCCAGCAGCTATCTTCTTCGAAGCCTTCCTAAGCTTCATTGGGATTGGGATTCCAGCGCCAGCAGCTAGTCTGGGGACCTTAATTAATGATGGATACAAGACCTTCCGTTTCTTGCCACACTTAATGTGGTATCCAGCAGGTGTCATTTCGATCCTAATGCTAGCCTTTTAACCTTCTGGCGGACGGCCTGCGTGACGCCTTCGACCCTAAAATGAAAGAGTAGGTGACTTTATGACAGAACGTGTCTTAAGCATCGAGAATTTACAGGTTCAATTCAAAACCTATGCGGGGAACTGTCCAAGCCATTCGAGGCGTGGACTTCCAACTCCACAAAGGTGAAACTTTGGCCATCGTAGGGGAATCAGGTTCTGGTAAAACGGTGACCTCCCGCGCCATTATGCGTCTATTGAGCCAGAGTGCCACCATTAACGAGGGCAAGATTGATTTTATGGGTCAAGACCTCCGCAACTTAAGCGATAAGCAAATGGAAAAAATCCGTGGCTCGCAAATTGCCATGATTTTCCAGGATCCCATGACTTCGCTTAACCCAACCCTAACCATTGGACGTCAATTGGTGGAAGTCATCATCAAACATCGCAAGTTTTCGCGCGCAGAAGCAGTCGCGGAAGCCTGCAACTTACTCAGTCTCTGTGGGATTAAGGATCCCTGAGCAACGCCTGAAGGATTACCCAAGTCAATTCTCAGGTGGTCAACGTCAACGGATTGTCATTGCCATCGCCTTGGCAGGGGACCCAGAAATTTTGATTGCCGATGAACCAACGACCGCCTTAGACGTTACAGTTCAAGCACAAATTATTGAGCTCTTGCAAGATATTCAGCGCCAGAAGGGCATGGCTATTATCTTCATTACCCACGATTTAGGGGTGGTAGCCAATATCGCAGACCGCGTGGCGGTGATGTATGCAGGTCGATTGGTAGAAATTGGGCCGGTGGATGAAGTTTACTATAATCCACAACATCCTTACACCTGGGGACTTTTGTCAGCGACGCCGACCTTGACCTCGTCAGGTCCGCTATATGCCATTCCGGGAACCCCGCCTAACTTGCTCAATCCACCAAAGGGCGATGCCTTTGCCTGCCGTAATGAGTATGCCCTGGATATTGATTTTGAATTGCAGCCTCCAATGTTTGAGGTTAATCCGGGCCACTATGCCGCAACTTGGCTCTTGCATCCAGAGGCCCCTAAAGTGACACCACCGGCTAGCATTCAAGAACGCTATGCCTACTATCAAGCTAAGAAGGAGGCTGAATCGCATGACACAAGCTCTAATTGAAGTGCGCAACCTCAAACAGTATTATCATCAGGACCATACAGTCGTTAAGGCCGTAGACGATGTTAGCTTCACCGTGCAAGCGGGGGAGACCTTTGGTTTAGTAGGGGAATCAGGGAGTGGTAAATCAACCATTGGCCGTGCCATTGTCAACCTCTATCAGCCAACTGATGGCCAGATTCTCTATCAGGGGAAGGCTTTAAGCGACTTATCAAAGGGAGAGCGACTGGATTATAACAAGGACGTTCAAATGATTTTCCAAGATCCTTATGCTTCCTTAAATCCTCGTATGAAGGTCCAAGATATTGTAGCTGAAGGTATGGAAGTCCATGGCTTGGTAGCCTCCAAGTCAGAGCGAGATGCCAAAGTGGCGGAGCTCCTGGCTTCAGTCGGTTTGTCACCTGAACATGCCTTGCGCTATCCGCATGAATTTTCGGGCGGCCAACGCCAACGGATTGGGATTGCGCGTGCCTTGGCGGTTGAACCTAAGTTTATTGTCTGCGATGAACCTATCTCAGCCTTGGATGTCTCCATCCAAGCCCAAATCATTAACCTATTGCAAGGCTTGCAAGAAGAGCGAGGCTTGACCTATCTCTTTATCGCCCATAACTTGGCCATGGTTAAATACTTTAGTGACCGTATTGGCATGATGTATCGAGGTCGCATGGTGGAATTAGCAACTGCTGAAGCGCTCTATGAGCACCCGCTACATCCTTATACTCAGAGCCTACTGTCAGCTATTCCCTTGCCAGATCCGGATCAAGACCGTCAGCGTCAACGGATTGTCTATCAGCCAAGTCAAGCTGAACTAGAGGCGCCTCATGATTGGGTGCAAGCGCAAGAACAGCATTGGGTTATGAAAGCCAAAGCCTAATAAACTAAGCATAAACCTTCTTCCTGTATCAGGGAGGAGGTCTTTTTTGTGCTTCAATTAGATTGTGAAGAGTAACCCCAAAAGCGCGTGATTTTAATAAGTCCATGTGAAGTAAAATTCACTAACTGAAATATTAGTTGGAAAGATACCAGAAAACACATGCTGTTTCGACATTATAAGGCGATTTTGAAACAGATATTTAAGTGTAGTATTACAGTTCAATCCTTAATGTATCCACTTTCTGACGAAAAGTAACCGTTTTTCTTGGATAAAAGGCCCTTATATTGTATCATTCACAAAAACGGACAATAGGGTATAAAGTGACTATTATCAAGCCTTAGAGCTTGCATTTGCTTGCCAAGAGTGGTAAATTTATAAGGTACAGTCTACTAGTAATACAGAAATTAAGTCTGTCTTGCTTGGTAGTAGTTAAAAAAAGAGAGGAAAGTGTACAAGTATGGCAAAAAAAGTTAAGATTGAAGACTTATTGCGTCCAGATAACTTTAACTTCGACATGGTCCAAGTCTTGAGCCCAGAAGGTAAAGTTGTCAACAAAGATTTATTACCAGATTTATCTGATGAAGAATTGGTTCAATTGATGGAAGATATGGTATGGTCCCGTATCTTACACGAACGTTCAACTGCTTTGAACCGTCAAGGACGTTTAGGCTTCTACGCTCCAACTTTTGGTCAAGAAGCATCACAATTAGGCTCTGTTGCAGCCCTCAAACCAGAAGACTACATCTTGCCTGGTTACCGTGATGTGCCTCAGCTCATCAAACATGGTTTACCACTCCACAAGGCTTTCTTATGGTCACGTGGTCACGTAGAAGGGAACAACTACCCAGCTGACTTCAATGCTTATCCACCACAAATCATCATCGGGGCACAATACGTGCAAGCCATGGGGGTTGCTTTAGGTCTTAAGAAGAACGGTAAAGACGCAGTTGCTGCGACTTGGACTGGTGACGGTGGTTCTTCACAAGGGGACTTCTACGAAGGGATTAACTTCGCCGGCGCTTACAAAGCACCAGCCATCTTCTTCATCCAAAACAACGGTTGGGCGATTTCTACGCCACGTTCACTCCAATCTGCTGCGCCTACTTTGGCTCAAAAAGCAGTTGCTGCTGGGATCCCAGGGATTCAAGTAGACGGGATGGACATCTTAGCAGTTTATGCTGTAACCAAAGCTGCGCGTGACTACGCTGTAGCAGGCAATGGTCCAGTCCTCATCGAAACAATGTGCTACCGCTTCGGTCCACATACCTTATCAGGTGATGACCCAACCCGTTACCAACCAGACGGTGTTCAAGAAGAATGGCGTGCAAAAGATCCACTCATTCGTTTCCGTACTTACTTAGAATCAAAAGGCCTCTGGTCTCAAGAAAAAGAAGAAGCGGTGATTGAACGTACTAAGGAAGAAGTTAAGGAAGCCATCAAGTTAGCTGACCAAGCACCTAAACAAAAGATTTCTGACTTCTTGAAGAACATGTACGAAACACCAGACTTCATCACAGCAGAACAAATCAAGAAATTCGAAGCAAAGGAGAATAACTAATAATGGCTCAAAAAAACGATGATTGAGGCTATCACAGAAGCGTTAGCCATTGAATTACGCAATGACGACCGTACCCTTATTTTTTGGGGAAGACGTCGGCTTGAACGGGGGGGTATTCCGTGCCACTCAAGGTTTACAAGCAGAATTTGGTGAAGACCGCGTCTTCAACACTCCTTTAGCAGAATCTGGTATCGGTGGTATGGCCATCGGTTTGGCTTTGGAAGGTTTCCGTCCAATCCCTGAAATCCAATTCTTAGGCTTCGTATTCGAAGTAATGGACTCTGTTGTTGCTCAAGCAGCTCGTACTCGTTACCGTCTTGGCGGTAGCCGCAACATGCCAATCACTTTCCGCGCACCATTCGGTGGTGGGGTTCACACGCCTGAATTGCACGCTGATAACTTGGAAGGTCTATTAGCTCAATCTCCAGGTATCAAGGTCGTTATTCCTTCTGGTCCATACGATGCCAAAGGCTTGCTCTTGTCATCTATCCGTGACAACGACCCAGTTATCTTCTTGGAGCACATGAAACTCTACCGTTCTTTCCGTGAGGAAGTGCCAGAAGCTGAATACACCATTCCTTTAGGCAAAGCTAATGTTGTGAAGGAAGGGAACCACGTTTCCATCATCACTTACGGGGCAATGGTTCGTGAAGCGGTTAAAGCGGCTGAAAAACTTGAAAAAGACGGGATCTCTGTTGAAATCCTTGACTTACGTACAGTTCAACCACTTGATATCGAAGCTATCGTTGCGACCACTGAGAAAACTGGTCGCGTCGTTGTGGTTCAAGAAGCACAACGTCAAGCAGGGGTTGGCGCTCGCGTAATGGCTGAAATCACTGAACGTGCGGTTCTTTCCTTAGAAGCACCAGTTGGTTTCGTTGCAGCACCTGACACCATCTTCCCATTCGGTCAAGCCGAACATGACTGGTTGCCAAACGCAACAGACATCGAAGAAAAAGTACGCGAAGTATACAACTTCTAATATTCAGTTGAGGAAAGGAAGTAAAAAACATGGCTTTTAAATTCAGATTGCCTGATATCGGTGAAGGGATTGCCGAAGGCGAAATCGTAAAATGGGACGTCAAAGAAGGCGACACCATTCAAGAAGACGATACATTAGTGGAAATCCAAAACGACAAATCGGTTGAGGAAATTCCATCTCCAGTTACTGGTAAAATCTTAAAAATCTTGGTTCCAGAAGGAACTGTTGCGCGCGTAGGGGACGTTTTAGTTGAAATCGACGCTCCTGGCCACGAAGACGATGGCGATGCAGCACCAGCTGCAGAAGCTGCACCAGAAGCGGCTCCAGCTGCGGAAGCTGCACCAGCAGCACCAGCAGGCCCAGGTGCCCCAACAGGCGCTCCTGCAGGTGAAGGTAAGCGTGTCTTAGCAATGCCATCAGTTCGTAAATTAGCTCGTGACAAGGGTGTTGACATTCGTTTAGTAACGCCTTCTGGTAAGGGGGGTCGCGTTGTGGCGGCTGACGTCTTGGCCTTCAACGGCGAAGCAGCACCAGTTGCGGCGGCAGAAGTAGCAGCACCAGCTCAAGCAGCAAGCCCAGCGGCAGCACCAGCAGCACCAGCACAACCATATGTATCTGGTAAGGGCGAAGCTGAAACTCGTGAACCTTTATCTCCAATGCGTAAAGCTATTTCTAAGGCAATGGTTAACTCTAAACACACTGCGCCTCACGTAACCCTCTTCGACGAAGTAGAAGTATCTGCTTTATGGGATCACCGTAAGAAGTTCAAAGACATTGCCGCTAACCGTGGTACTAAGTTAACCTTCTTGCCATACGTGGTAAAAGCTTTAGTAGCAACTGTTAAGAAGTTCCCAGTCCTCAATGCTTCTATTGACGACGCTAGCCAAGAAATTGTCTACAAGAACTACTACAACATCGGTATTGCAACTGACACTGAACGTGGCCTCTTCGTACCAAACGTGAAGGACGCTAACACTAAGTCAGTATTTGACATTGCAGATGAAATCAACGGCAAGGCAGCTTTAGCTCACGAAGGTAAGTTAACTGCTCAAGACATGAGCCAAGGGACTATCACAATCTCTAACATTGGTTCTGCACGTGGTCAATGGTTCACACCAATCATTAACTACCCAGAAGTTGCTATCTTAGGGATGGGGACGATCAACGTTCAACCAGTAGTTAACGCTGAAGGCGAGATCGCTGTTGGCCGCATGTTGAAATTGTCCTTGAGTTTCGACCACCGTATCGTCGATGGTGCTACTGCACAAAACGCAATGAACGAATTGAAACGTTTATTGGCTGACCCAGAATTATTATTGATGGAAGGTTAAGGTGAAATAGATTATGGTAGTAGGAGATTTCGCAATTGAACTCGACACAGTCGTGATTGGTTCTGGCCCTGGTGGGTATGTAGCAGCTATTCGTGCTGCTCAACTCGGCCAAAAAGTTGCCATCATTGAAAAAGACTACATCGGGGGGACCTGCTTGAACGTAGGCTGTATCCCTTCTAAGGCTTTGATCAACGCTGGCCACACCTACCACAATGCTAAACACGGTGATCACTTTGGGGTGATTGCCAAAGACATCACTGTGGACTTCAAACGTACCCAAGAATGGAAAGACAAAGAAGTTGTTGCTAAGTTAACCGGCGGGATTCGCATGTTGCTTAAGAAGAACAAGGTAGAGATTATCGAAGGGGAAGCTTTCTTCGTAGATGACCATACTTTACGTGTAGTCAAAGAAGACTCAGCTCAAACTTACAGCTTCAATAATGCCATTGTGGCAACTGGTAGCCGCCCAATCGAAATCAAAGGCTTCAAGTACAGCGACCGCGTGATTGACTCTACTGGTGCTTTGGCCCTAGACCACATTCCATCTTCTATGGTGGTAATCGGTGGGGGTTACATCGGTTCAGAATTAGCAGGTGCTTTCGCTAACTTCGGGACTAAGATTACAATCTTGGAAGGTTCTAACCAAATCATCCCAACTTTTGAAAAAGACATGGTTAAATTAGTGGAAAATGAATTCGCTAAGAAGGGTGTCGATATCATCACCAACGCTATGGCTTTGAACTCAGAAGTAAAAGACAAGTCTGTTGTGGTAACTTATGAAGTAGGGGGCAAACAACACACCGTTGAAGCTGAATACTGCTTAGTAACAGTTGGGTCGTCGTCCTAACACCGATAACTGCGGCTTGGAAGTTGCTGGGGTTATCGTGGGCGAACGTGGTTTGATCAACGTTGACAAACAAGGTCGCACTAACAAACCAAACATCTTCGCCATCGGTGACGCTGTTCCAGGTGCAGCTTTAGCCCACAAAGCAAGCTACGAAGCCAAGGTTGCTGCTGAAGCAATCGCTGGGCAAGCATCTGAAGTTGACTACGTGGCAATGCCAGCAGTCTGCTTCACTGACCCAGAATTATCTTCTGTAGGTTACACTGTAGACCAAGCCAAGGAAGCTGGTTTGAATGCTAAAGCTGTTAAATTCCCATTAGCTGGGAACGGTCGTGCCTTGTCCTTGAATGCAACTGAAGGCTTCGTACGTTTGGTTGTGGATAAGGAAGACAACACTATCTTAGGGGCACAAGTTGCAGGGGTTAACGCTTCTGACATCATCGCTGAATTGACCTTAGCAGTTGAAGGCGGCTTGAACGCTGAAGACATCGCCTTGACAATCCACTCACACCCATCCTTAGCTGAAACAGTTATGGATGCTGCTGAGTTGGCTTTAGGTCACCCAATTCACGTCTAATTAAGTTCCCAATATATCATATATGATATATTGGTCAGAGCCGGGGGAATCCTCGGCTCTTTTCTTAAATGGTTGTAAAAGGGCTTATCTGCTTGGAATAGCGCCTTTTTTATGCAAAAAAGTAGCGGATTCATAGCCTAAAAGCTTGTAATTGATTTGTAATAGATGTATAATGAGTGTAACGAGATTCGAGAATCCACTCAAGGGGGGAAACGATGATGAGATCATTCAAAAAAATAATCGCGACCTTACTATTATTTGCGACTATTCTAGTGCCGTCTTTTGCGGCTCATGCAGAGAGCTTAAACGCTATCTTAAAATACAGTATCTACGATTTATATAGTGGACAATTTATTCAAGAAGTTAACTTCTTGACCCATTCATCTAAAGATGCTTCCATCATTCAAACGGTGGAGTGGTTTAATGAACGGGGCATTATGATGGACCCAAAACGCTTCAACCTCAAGGTATCCAGTTACTTAACAGAATACTCAACTTCTAAAGGTAACCTATCAGCCTATACAGCAGATATTATGGTTTACACTACGGAAGCGGATGTTTTGAAAAACTTAGGTATCAAGGCTGAGACAGAACCTGGTGTTCGCAATGTCATTGAATTGCCTCTTTATGAGCCAGAACGCCAAATGCGTGAAGCTTGGGAGAATGCGACCAATTCTGTGCCTACTGCCATTACACCAAATGCGCCAGCTGCTGAATCAAGCAATACAGCTAGTCAAGATGTTGCCTATAGTGTTGTTTCAGAATCAAAACCTAATGAAAACAGCCGCAGCAATACAGCTAGTCAAGATGTTGCCTATAGTGTTGTTTCAGAATCAAAACCTAATGAAAACAGCCGCAGCAATACAGCTAGTCAAGATGTTGCCTATAGTGTTGTTTCAGAATCAAAACCTAATGAAAACAGTCGCAGCAATACAGCTAGTCAAGATGTTGCCTATAGTGTTGTTTCAGAATCAAAACCTAATGAAAACAGCCGTAGCAATACGGCTAGTCAAGATGTTGCCTATAGTGTTGTTTCAGAATCAAAACCTAATGAAAACAGCCCAGCAATACAGCTAGTCAAGATATTGCCTATAGTGTTGTTTCAGAATCAAAAGCTAATGAAAGTAGCAAGCCTTTGGCTAACAAACAAAATGCCAATGAGAAGAAGCCAGACCCTAATAAGCCAGCAGCTAATAGCCAGTCTGAATCCCGCTCTGAAGCTTCTCAAGCACCCGTTGTTCAGAAGAAAGCCTTACCTAAGACAGGGGAAGAATCCAACTTTGGTTGGTTACTAGCTCTAGTCTTGGTAATTGCTGGTGTAGCTGTTCTGTTCGGTTACAAGAAAACACGAAAGCAATAGAAAGAAAGCTCCCTTTTTAGGGGGCTTTTTCACTTATTTAATTGACACTGGCTGGCTTTAAGGGTATACTAGTAGCAATTTAGGGGCAAAATCCGAATTTTTAAGGAAATCCCGTGAGGTTTCCAAGGTGCTCAGGCCAGCTTAGACTTGGCCATGTCGACGATTTTGTCTAGATGGAGAAGTGACCATGAAACGACGTGTTTTATTCGATGCTAGCCAAATAAATCGCATGCTGACCCGCATGGCTCATGAAATCAATGAGCGGACCGATATTCATCAAGTGGTTTTGGTCGGCATTAAGACTCGAGGGGCCAATCTAGCTGATCGCCTGCAGGAGAAACTAGCCACCATCACCCAGGTTCAAGTGGGTGTAGAACACATCGATATTCAATTCTATCGGGATGATTTGGTTAAGAATCATGCTGATCCACAAATAAAACATCTTTCTTTTACTCACAATTTAACTGACAAGACTGTGGTCATTGTGGATGATGTCCTCTATACAGGCCGTACTGTGCGTGCCGCTATGGATGCCATCCTCGACGTTAGCCGTCCCCAGGTCATTCGTTTGGCCATTATGGTGGACCGCGGCCACCGCGAGCTTCCCATTCGGGCAGACTTTATTGGTAAGAACATTCCCACTGCGCAAGAGGAGAATGTCCATGTCTGTTTGCAAGAAGTGGATGGGACTGAAGAAATTCTACTCACTTAAGATTTGACTTTTTAAGCTAGTCCAGAGAGGCTATCAAGAGGAAAACTTAAGGGTCTTGTTAGGCGATAATAAGACGCTCATAAGTCAACCACCTGATAGCTCGGACTATTAGGTGGTTTTTTCTTATAGTTTGATAGCATGATAAGGAGGAGACGTATGCGAAACTTAGTAAAGATGTCAGATTTAAGCAATGAGGAGGTCTATGGCCTGATTGAGCGAGCCTTAGAGCTCAAGGCAGGAGCCAGTCCCATTCAACGCCCCGACCTCATAGCGGCCAATCTTTTCTTCGAAAACTCAACGCGGACCAAGCACAGTTTTGAGGTGGCTCAAATGAAGTTAGGGCTTGCAGGTCCTGAATTTTGATGCGTCAACATCCTCTCTTAACAAGGGTGAGACCCTCTATGATACCTGTAAGACGCTTGAAGCGATTGGCTGCAACATCTTGGTCATTCGCCATAGCCAAGAAGCTTACTATCAGGAACTAGAAGGCTTGGCCATTCCGGTCATCAGTGGCGGCGATGGCAGTGGGGAACATCCTAGCCAGTGCTTGCTGGATTTGATGACCCTCTATGAAGAATTTGGTCCTATAGAAGGGCTGGAGCTAGTGATAGCAGGTGATATCAAGAATTCGCGGGTGGCCCGAAGCAACTATCACATGCTGACCCGATTGGGGGCCAAGGTTCAATTTGTGGGACCTCAAGTCTTTGCAGACCCGACCTTGGGGCAAATGGTCGACTTGGACCAGGTCATTGGCCATGTTGATGCCTGCATGCTATTACGCGTCCAATTTGAACGCCATCAAGAGCAAGTGGCCTTAAGCCAGGCCGACTATCATGCCCGTTATGGCCTAACGCCAGCTCGCTACCGAGCCCTCAAGCCACAGGCCATTGTCATGCATCCAGCACCAGTCAACCGGGACATGGAGATTGCCTCTGAGTTGGTGGAAGCTCCTCAATCTCGCATTTTCACCCAGATGACCAATGGCCGTTATATGCGCCAAGCCATTCTGGAGAAAACAATTGCCGATAACGCCCTCTAACAAGATAGAAAGGAAGTCACATCATGCTATTACTCAAAAATGGTCGTCGTCTGGTCAAGGGGCATTTAGAGCCTGTCGAAATTCTGATTGATGGGGATAAGATTTTAGCCATGGACAAGGAGCTCAATGCCAGTGCGGATCAAACATTTGACCTTAAAAGTAAACTCCTAGCACCGGGTTTTATTGATGTCCATGTCCACTGGCGGGAACCAGGATTTGAATACAAGGAAAATATCTACCATGCTTCCAGAGCGGCTGCACGCGGTGGCTTCACCACGGCCATGCCCATGCCCAACCTCAATCCGGTACCTGATTCTTATGACCACCTTAAGCCCCAGCTAGACATTATTGCGCGCGATTCGGTTATTCGGGCCATTCCTTACGGTGCCATTACCAAAGGGGAGCTAGGGGAGGACTATGCTCAGTTTGACGAGTTAGCTCAACATGTTTTTGCCTTCAGTGATGATGGGCGTGGGGTCCAAAATGCTAATATGATGTATGAATCCATGTGTGTTGCCGCCCGCCTCAACAAAGCCATTGTGGCCCATTGCGAGGACAATTCCCTAATTCGGGGTGGCTGTATGCACTGCGGCTGTCGCAGTCGGGAACTAGGTCTGCCAGGTATTCCATCTGTATGCGAATCGGTTCAGATTGCCCGCGACATTCTCCTAGCTGAAGCGGCAGGCTGTCACTATCATGTCTGCCATGTGTCGACCAAGGAATCCGTTCGCCTGGTTCGTGAGGCAAAGGCCAACGGTATTAAGGTGACTTGTGAAGTCTGCCCCCATCATTTACTGAGTGACGAGGACGACATTCCTCACAACCATGGTTTCTGGAAAATGAATCCACCCCTGCGCGCTGCTGATGATCGCCGATCCCTAATTGCTGGCCTCTTAGATGGGACCATCGACATTATCGCTACTGACCATGCGCCACACGCTCTGTCTGAGAAAGACTTGCCAATGCAAGAGGCGGCCTTTGGTATTGTTGGATCTGAGACAGTCTTTAGCCAGCTCTATACCCACTTTGTCAAGCCAGGCATTATGTCCCTAGAATTTCTCTTGGACAAGATGTCGACTAATGTGGCAAAAGTCTTTGACCTACCATATGGTAACTTAGCAGTCGGCCAGTCTGCTGATCTAGTCGTTATCGATTTAGACAAGGTAGCAAGTATCCAACCTGAGAATTTCTTGTCCAAAGGGCGTAACACGCCATACGCCGGTCAAGAAGTCTATGGCTGGCCTATCCTGACTATTAGCCAAGGCCGCATCGCCTATCAAGATGCCACATTTTTTGCCTAAGAGCTTAGTAAGACAAGGAGCGAGCATATGTATAGATATGATAAACAGCTGATTCTAGAAGATGGAACCATCTACAAGGGCTATGGCTTTGGTGCTGACCGGGCTATGTTAGGGGAAGTCGTCTTCAATACCGCCATGACCGGCTACCAAGAAACACTATCAGACCCTTCCTATAACGGTCAAATTGTCACCTTTACCTATCCCTTAATTGGTAATTATGGCATTAACCGAGATGACTTTGAGACCATTAATCCCTCTATCAAGGGACTGGTAGTCCGCGAAGTCTGCCAAAAGCCTTCCAACTTCCGTAGCCAAATGTCCTTAGATCAAGCGCTCAAAGAACTAGATATCCCAGGAATTTGGGGCATTGATACCCGCAGTCTGACACGAAAAGATTCGTCAATATGGGACGATTAAGGGGATTATTACTGACTTATCCGAAGATTCAGCACAAGTGCTAGAAAAAAAACTTAGAGAGACTGAACTGGCTAGGGGACCAAATTGCCCAAGTGTCGACTTCTAAAGGCCTTCCTGTCGTCAGGAACGGGCTATCGAGTAGTTCTGGTTGATTTAGGCATGAAGTCAGGTATTCTGCGTGAGCTTAATGAGCGTAACTGTGACATTGTCGTGGTGCCTCATAATATTAGCGCTCAGGAAGTTTTACGGCTTCAACCTGATGGCGTCATGCTCTCTAATGGACCTGGCGACCCTGAGGATGTGCCAGAGACCATTGCCATGATTGGCCAAATCATGGACAAGCTACCAATTTTTGGTATTTGCATGGGCCATCAACTGATTAGTTTGGCAGCAGGGGCTAAGACCTATAAGCTCAAATTTGGCCATCGTGGGGCCAACCATCCAGTCAAGAATCTATTGACAGGCAAGGTAGACTTGACTTCGCAAAACCATGGCTACAGCGTAGACATTGATTCATTGGCAGATACAGACCTAGAATTAACTCATTTGTCAGTCAATGACTCCACCTGCGAAGGCGTTCGACATAAATTCTATCCAGTTTTCTCAGTTCAATATCATCCCGAAGCATCGCCAGGACCTCATGATCCTAATTATCTCTTTGATCAGTTTATTGAGAATATGAAAGCCTTCCAAGCTCAGTCTCGTCACCACAAGTAAAGGAGTCGAATTATGCCAAAACGTCAAGATATTCAAACAATTCTGGTTATTGGGTCAGGTCCCATTACAATTGGACAGGCAGCAGAATTCGATTATGCCGGGACTCAGGCTTGCCTATCCTTGAAGGAAGAGGGCTACCAAGTTATCCTAGTTAACTCCAATCCGGCCACCATTATGACCGACCGTCAGATTGCCGATAAGGTTTATATGGAGCCACTCACACTAGAATTTGTCAGCAAAACCATCCGTAAGGAACGACCAGATGCCTTGCTGCCAACCCTCGGCGGCCAAGTTGGGCTTAACCTAGCCGTTGAATTGCATCGCCAAGGAGTCTTAGACCAATACGGTGTCGAATTACTAGGAACCAAACTAGCCTCCATCGAGCAAGCGGAAGACCGCCAGCTCTTCCGTCAGCTCATGCAGGAATTGGGAGAGCCGGTGCCTGAATCAGAAATTGTCACCAACTTAGATCAAGCTCGAGATTTTGTAGCGCAAATTGGCTATCCAGTCATTGTCCGACCAGCCTTTACCATGGGGGGGACTGGTGGCGGTATTTGTTATAATGATCAGGATTTAGATGAAATAGTTTCTTCAGGTCTCCATTATTCGCCCGTAACCCAATGTTTGCTAGAAAAATCCATCGCAGGTTACAAGGAAATCGAGTATGAAGTCATGCGTGATGCCAATGATACTGCCATTGTCGTCTGCAACATGGAAAACATTGACCCCGTAGGGATTCATACCGGGGATTCAGTCGTGGTGGCCCCATCGCAAACTCTGACTGACCGCGAGTATCACATGTTGCGCGATGTGTCCCTTAAGATTATTCGCGCCCTCAAGATAGAAGGGGGCTGTAATGTCCAATTAGCCTTGGACCCAGATTCCTTTAACTACTATATCATTGAAGTGAACCCGCGCGTGTCCCGCTCTTCGGCCTTAGCGTCTAAGGCGACTGGTTACCCAATTGCTAAGATTGCCGCTAAAATTGCGGTCGGCTTAAGACTTGATGAAATCCTCAAATCCTGTCACCCAGAATTCTTATGCCTGCTTCGAACCCAGCCTAGACTATGTGGTCAGCAAGATTCCACGTTTTCCTTTTGATAAATTCGAACGTGCCGACCGTAAAGTTAGGCACTCAAATGAAGGCAACGGGTGAGGTTATGGCCATGGGGCGGACCTATGAGGAATCTTTACTGAAGGCCATCCGCTCGCTAGAATACGGCGTCCACCACTTTGGGCCTGCCTAATGGTGATAGCTTTAGTTTGGAAGAAATCATGGAAAAGGTCCAAGCTGCTAGCGATGAACGTCTCTTCTTTATTGGCGAAGCCCTGAGACGAGGCGTCAGCATTGATCAGATTCATGACATGACTAAAATTGATTGTTTCTTCCTAGATAAGATGCAGCATATTATTGATTTGGAACATGAGCTTAAGGCCAATCCGCATGACCTCAATCTCTTAGCTTATGCCAAACGTTACGGCTTCTCTGACAAAATCATTGCCCACCGATGGCAAACCACAGAGGCAGAAGTTTATCAGCTACGTCAAGAAGCGGGCATCACGCCGGTCTTCAAGATGGTGGATACCTGTGCGGCAGAATTCGAGTCTTCAACTCCTTACTTCTATTCTAGCTATGAAGCAGAGAATGAATCCATGGTGACGGACAAACCTAAAATCGTGGTGCTGGGTTCTGGTCCGATTCGTATCGGGCAAGGGGTGGAATTTGATTACGCGACTGTCCATGCTGTTCTAGCTATTAAGGCAGCAGGTTACGAAGCCATTATTATCAACAACAACCCAGAAACCGTCTCAACCGACTTTACCATTTCTGACAAACTCTACTTCGAACCGCTAACCGAAGAGGATGTCATGGCTATCTTGAATCACGAGCAGCCTCTGGGTGTGGTCGTGCAATTTGGTGGTCAGACGGCCATTAACCTAGCCGATAAACTCCAATCTCACGGAATCAAAATCCTTGGGACCAGTCTAGAAGAAATTGACAAGGCTGAAAACCGCGATAAGTTTGAGCAACTCTTGCATGAATTAGGTATTCCACAACCTTTAGGTAAGACAGCCTCAGATACGGAAACAGCTGTTGCTAACGCGGCGTCCATTGGCTATCCAGTCTTGGTACGACCTTCCTATGTCTTGGGCGGTCGCGCCATGGAAATCGTCTATGAAGAAGCTGATTTACGTCGTTACATGGAGACTGCTGTGCGGGTGTCGCCGGAACATCCTGTCCTAACAGACCGTTATCTCATCGGTCAAGAAATCGAAGTCGATGCCATTTGTGATGGCCAAACCGTGGTCATTCCGGGCATTATGGAACATATTGAGCGGGCAGGGGTCCACTCAGGTGACTCCATCGCCGTTTACCCACCTCAGACCTTAAGTCAGGCTCAGAAGGAGCAGCTGGTCGACTATACCATTCGCCTAGCTAAGGGTCTTAACATTGTAGGCCTACTTAATATCCAGTATGTGCTTAGCAAGGGCGAACTCTATGTCTTGGAAGTGAACCCACGCAGTTCGCGGACCGTCCCATTCCTCAGTAAGATTACAGGCGTCCCAATGGCACAGTTAGCCATGCAGGCGATTTTAGGCCAATCCCTAGGTGACCTAGGCTACCAGTCTGGCTTGTTGCCCGAACCGTCTGCTGTTTACACCAAGGTACCAGTCTTTAGCTTCCAAAAACTCAAGGATGTTGATACTGCCTTAGGGCCAGAAATGAAGTCAACCGGGGAAGTCATGGGTAGCGACTTAACCCTGGAAAAATCCCTCTACAAAGGCCTAGTAGCCGCTGGCATCCAGGTCAAGGATCAAGGGACCATCCTCTTCACAGTGGCTAACGAAGACAAGGCGGAAGCCTTAGAATTAGCGCATCGCTTTAGCGACTTGGGCTTCAATCTCTTGGCTACACCAGGCACCGCTGATTACCTAAGTCAGGCAGGACTTAAAGTAGCTTCTGTTGGCAAAATCGGTAGTCAGGATCACAATGTCCTGGATGCCATCTATCAAGGTCAAGTGGACCTAGTCATTAACACTACTTCTAAGGATAAAGATGTCACCAAGGATGGCTTCAAGATTCGCCGGGTAGCCAGTGAACAAGAAATCGTCTGCTTCACCTCTTTAGATACGAGTATGGCCCTCTTGAAGGTTCTAGAATCCACCTCTTTCCATATCACGCCTTTAGCTTAGTCGAACTTGATCCATAAGGAGGAACTATGAATCAAAGATATTCTGGCGATGTCATCGTCGCACTAGACTTCAAAAATTTAGAAGAAACCCTGGCATTTTTAACGCCCTTTAGTGGCCACGACCAGCTCTATGTTAAGGTTGGAATGGAACTCTATCTACAAAATGGGCCACAAGTCTTATCTGCTCTCAAGGAAAGAGGGCACCGCATCTTCCTTGACCTCAAGCTACATGACATTCCCAATACAGTTTATGGAGCAAGCAAGGGTTTGGCCCAGTTCAAAGTGGACATGCTCAATTTTCATGCCGCGGGGGGCAAGGAAATGCTGGAGGCTGCCAAGCAAGGCTTAATTGATGGAGGCAGCCCTGAAACTTTAGCCATCGCTGTAACCCAGTTAACCTCTACCTCTCAAGAACAAATGCAGGCCGAACAATTGATTCCAGTAGACCTAGTGACCAGTGTCCGTCATTACGCGCAGTTGACCAAGGAAGCGGGTTTGGATGGAGTCGTAGCCTCAGTACATGAAGCACCCCATATTCGGGAGGTTTGTGGTCAGGACTTTGCCATTGTCACGCCAGGTATACGCTTGATTGGTGGTCAAGTCAGGATCAAAAGCGCATCGCCACACCGGAAGTCGCACGTCAACTAGGCTCAAGCCATATTGTGGTCGGACGACCGATTACGCTGGCTAGTGACCCGGTCGCCGTATATGATGGCATTTGTCAGAGCTTTTTGAAGTAAGAATAGGAGGATTTTCATGTCCAGTGCAAAAGAAATTGCCCAGGAATTATTAGCCATTAAAGCTGTCGCCTTACAGCCCCACCAGTACTTTACATGGACATCAGGTATTCAATCGCCAATCTACTGTGACAATCGCCTGACCATGTCCTATCCGTCAGTCCGTCGTAAGATTGCCCAGGCTTTAAGTCTGGTGATTAAGGAACATTATCCTCAGGTCCAAGTAGTAGCGGGGACAGCAACTGCTGGTATTCCCCACGCTGCTTGGGTCAGCGATTTGCTGGATTTGCCCATGGTTTATGTTCGGGACTCCGCTAAGAAAGCATGGTAAGACCAACCAGATTGAAGGGCACTTGACGCCGGGAGTCAAGGTGGTCATCGTGGAAGACTTGATCTCGACTGGCTTATCCTCGCTCAAGGTGGCTCAAGCCCTAAAAGATGCAGGCTGTCAAGTTCTAGGTGTTGTTGCCATCTTCTCTTATGAGTTGACCAAGGCTCAGCAGGCCTTTGCTGAAGCTGGAGTAAGCTACCATACCCTAACCAATTATGAAGCCTTAATCGAGGCGGCCCTGGAAGCTCAATATATCGAACAAGAAGACGTGGCTTCGCTCCTTGAATGGCGCCACACATTAGGAAATTAAACTTACATAAAAAGTAGGGTTGCAAAGCAACTCTGCTTTTTGCTTTGCCGAGGGGAAACTATATAAAATTCGTATATTAAGCCTTTAATATTCTAGTGACTAGACAAATTGACGATAAATTATAGTCTGTAAGCGTTGACGATGAAGTTTACCTTTTATTTTTTGGCCAAAATAGGGTATGATAATAGTTAGAGTGTTTTGAATGGAGGAACGTGTATGACACAGTTTGAATACCCCCTGAACCCGGATTGGACGACAGAGGAAATTATCACGGTCGTCGACTTTCTATCAGGGGTAGAGGCGGTCTACCAAAGTGGGGTCAAACTCAATTCTCTGTGGCCACGTTATCAAGCATTCAAGCAAATAGTGACCAGTATTGGCGAAGAAAAGCGACTAGATCGAGCTTTCCAGTCAGCTAGTGGTTATTCTATCTACCAGGTCGTTCGGCAAATGAAGTCTCTCAAGGATTCCTCAGCGAACAACCCCGTAGTGCGTATCAACATAGGAGGTTCAAATGGAAGATTTTAAGACAGTTCATGCCCATGTCTTGGTCTGGCTAGAAGAAGCCGCTGAGAATTTACGGCAATCACTCAAACGATCCCTTCAAGTGGATCAGAAAACAGGCGCCAGCGACTTAGTTACGGAGATGGATAAGGCGACAGAGGCATACTTTGTCGATAAGATTACCAGCCACTTCCCAGACCATCGCATCATTGGTGAGGAAGGTATGAGTCAAGGGAACGGAAGATTTGGCCGGTATTGTATGGGTCATTGATCCCAATCGATGGGACCCTTAACTTCGTTAAGCAGAAAAATAACTTTGGCATTTTGATTGGGATTTTCCAAGATGGTAAGCCATTAGCTGGCTACATTTACGATGTCATGAAACATGACCTTTATGCGGGGATTGTAGGGCCAAGGTGCTACCCTCAACGGCCAGCCACTGGTGCCACTTAAGATTGACCGCCTGCAAGATTCTCTAGCAGTAGGGAACGTGGCCATGTTTACCCAAAACCGTTGCAATAGCCAACGCCTCTTAGAAAATGTCTTAGGCGTTCGGGCGCACGGTTCTGCTGCGCTTGAAGTGATCGAAGTCATTCGTGGTGAAGCGGCAGTTTACCTAAGTTTCAAATTTAAGTCCTTGGGACTTTGCAGCTGGATGGGCAATCTGTGAGGCTATGGGCTTCAAGGCAACTAAGCCTGACGGCTCTCAACTATCCATTTTATCAGCCAGTCCTATTATTTTCGCGCATGACACTGTCCATGAAGAAGTCATCCGCGTTTTAGCAGAAAAAAAAGATCAGTTAGGAGAAATTAATGAATACGCGTAAGGATATCCGAAATATTGCTATTATTGCCCACGTCGACCACGGTAAAACCACACTGGTTGACGAGTTGCTCAAACAGTCCAACACCCTCGATGAGCGTGCTAAATTAGATGAGCGTGCCATGGACTCTAACGACATTGAAAAAGAACGTGGGATTACCATCTTGGCCAAAAACACTGCCGTAGATTATAAGGGGACCCGTATCAACATCTTGGACACCCCAGGTCACGCGGACTTCGGTGGCGAAGTAGAACGTATCATGAAAATGGTTGATGGGAGTTATTCTGGTGGTGGATGCCTATGAAGGAACCATGCCACAAACTCGCTTTGTCTTGAAGAAAGCCTTAGAACAACACTTAGTACCGATTGTCGTAGTCAACAAGATTGATAAGCCTTCTGCTCGTCCAGAAGAAGTAGTAGATGAAGTCTTAGAGCTCTTCATCGAATTAGGGGCAGACGATGATCAATTGGAATTCCCAGTGGTCTATGCTTCAGCCCTTAACGGGACGTCTAGTCTATCTGACAATCCAGCAGACCAAGAGCCTTCTATGGATGCCATCTTTGATGCTGTTATTGAACATGTGCCAGCGCCAGTTGATAACTCTGACCAACCATTACAATTCCAAGTTTCCCTCTTAGACTATAACGAATATGTGGGTCGTATCGGGATTGGACGTATCTTCCGTGGGAAGATGAAAGTCGGCGACAACGTGAGCCTTATGAAGGTTGACGGCACTAGCAAGAACTTCCGTATTACTAAGATGTTTGGTTTCTTCGGCTTGGACCGCGTGGAAATTAACGAAGCTAAGGCAGGGGACTTAATTGCCTTATCAGGTATGGAAGATATCTTCGTTGGAGAGACCGTAGCAGATGCTGCAAATCCTGAAGCTCTGCCAATTCTCCACATTGATGAGCCTACCTTACAAATGACCTTCTTAACCAACAACTCACCATTTGCTGGTAAAGAAGGCAAGTACGTGACTTCCCGTAACCTCCAAGATCGTCTTATGCAAGAATTGCAAACGGACGTATCCTTGCGCGTGGATCCAACCGACTCACCAGATGCCTTTATCGTGTCTGGTCGTGGGGAATTACACTTGGCTATCTTAATTGAGAACATGCGTCGTCAAGGTTATGAATTCCAAGTATCACGTCCTAAGGTTATTCTTAAGGAAATCGATGGCAAGACCTGTGAGCCATTTCGAACGTGTACAAATTGATACACCAGAAGAATACATGGGGGCGATTATTGAAGCCTTAGGGTCAACGTAAGGCTGAAATGGCGGATATGGTGACCACAGGTAATGGCCAAATCCGTATGGTCTTCTCTGTACCAGCTCGTGGCTTGATTGGCTTTCTCTACTGAGTTCTTATCCATGACCCGTGGTTATGGGATTATGAACCATAGCTTCGATGACTATCAACCAGTTATTGATTCCAATATTGGGAACCGTCGTAACGGTGCCTTGGTTGCCCTTGAGGCAGGACAAGCCACCACTTATGGGATTATGAACTTAGAAGATCGTGGGACTATCTTTGTTAACCCAGGGACTGAAGTCTACGGTGGGATGATTATTGGGGAACATAACCGTGAGAACGACTTAACTGTTAATATCACCAAGGCTAAACAATTAACTAACATTCGTTCAGCAACCAAGGACCAAACCGCAGTGATTAAACGTCCACGTATTCTAACTCTAGAAGAATCTTTAGAGTTCATGGATGATGATGAATACTGTGAAGTAACACCTGAGAGCGTTCGTTTACGTAAGCAAATCCTTGACAAGGGTGCGCGTGAACGCGAAACCAAGAAAGCTAAGAAAGCCTAGGAGCTAATTAGTAAAAGGGCAGTCTCCTATTCTTAGGAAGCTGCCCTGTGCCAATAGGAAAACTAGACTGAGAAGGGGGAGCATCATGTATAATTGGTACCAAGAAGGCTTTGTAGTCTTGCCGCAGGTCTTACTCAGCCATTATCAAGACTTAGGCTTGAGTCCAGAAACCTTTCTCCTAGTGACCACGATATTAGGTCAGAAGGATGGGGATTTGAGTCCTATGGCTGTTGTAGAACTGTGCTCGCAACATTACGGTTGGCAGTCTCATCAAGCCATGTCTCAACTATCTCTCTTAGCAGATCAAGGGTTATCTAGTCTTTGAAATGGATGCTTCGGGCCAAGACCGTTTGAGTCTAGCACCACTTTTTGAACGATCTAGAGTCCTTTAATCCAGCAGCTAGTCAAAAACAGACGACTTCTAGTAATGAGACAGACCCAACAAGTGATCAGAAACAGACCATGACGGCTAGTCAACTGATTCCTCTGGTGGAAGGGGAGTTTGGCCGTTCCCTGTCAGCACTCGAATATGAGACCTTGAATGGCTGGCTCAAGCAAGATGGCTATGCGCCTGATTTAATTCGTCTAGCAGTTAAGGAAGCCGTTTTGCGTCAAGCCCTCAGCCTTAAGTATATTGATCGCATTCTGATTAATTGGGAGCGCCATGGCTTGACCACTGCTACTCAGGTTCAAGCCTATCTAGAAAGCCGCGATAAGGACCAGCCCAACAATCAAGAGGCGGTTTATGATCAGATTGATATTCCACTACTCTAAAGCATTGTAGAAGGAGAGAGAAGTATGGTTGAATCTTTGAATAGCCGGGCAGACTTTGTGACAACTGCCAACTGGATGTCTGGTGGTGTTATGGGCCGCCATGGCCGTATTCTAGTTGGTAACAAGGCATTCGAATTCTATAACGACCGCAATCCTGCTGATTTCGTTCAGATTCCTTGGGGCGAAATCCGTCAGGTTCGGGCCATCATGCTGATGAAACGGGGCTTAATTCGTGGCTTCTTCATTGATACTAAGTCTGCTGGCACCTATCACTTTGTCGTCTCTAAGGCCGGCCAGACCCTTAAGGCCATGCGAAACTATCTGGCGGAAGAACAACTGGTCAGAAATAAGCCAATCTTCTCCCTGGCCAAGCTTTGGAAAGAATGGCGCCATAAAAAAGCAAAGAAACAATAGGACCTCTAGCCCTCAGCTAAATGCTGAGGGTTTTGTTCATTATTTGAACTTTTTAAGCTGAAACCCTAGACATAAGAGAATAAGTGGTTTATACTAGACTAAAGTTCAAAAAATGAACACAGAAAGAAGGGCTAAGATGAATGACTTAATGACCTTGCTATATTACTTGAACCGAGAAGAAGCGGGCAGTCAACGTGATATGGCACAAGCGACTAACCTATCCCTAGGCAAAATTAATCTGATTCTCAAGCGACTTGATGAACAAGGATACATTGAGATTGAGCGTCAGGGGACGCGTAACCACTATCAAGTGACGGACAAGGGCTTGGCTTTGCTAGAGACTGGCTTGAAAGATGCAAATGCCCGTAAGATTCAGTTGGCTCAAGCTAAAGAGCAAATTCATCAGGCAGTCATTCTTGCTGCAGGCCAACCTCGTCATCTGGATCAACCCGTGCCGCTCCTATCATTAGGGGACCATACCTTATTGGATCGGACCCTTCAAGTCTTACGAGATCAAGGAGTAGAGCGTTTTGTCTTGGTTGCTGGCTTCCAAGCTGACCTCTTGGCTCAACATGTTGCTGACATGCCTGATGTGACTCTAGTAGTCAATGAGGCTTATGCCCACACAGGGACAATGGCTTCTCTGGCCACGGCAGCTCCTCATATTGATGGCGACTTCTTCCTGATTGAGGGGGATTTACTCTTTGAAGTCCGTGGGATTAAGGGGCTGAATAAGGTCGCTAGTGACTCTGCTATGTTGATTACCAGTGTGCGTGAGCAACATGATGAGGCCATGGTGGAATTGCGTGATGGCTATGTTTATAAGATGGGGAAGGATATTCACCAATTCAACCGTATTGACGGTGAAATGATTGGTCTATCAAAATTATCTTATCCTTTCTACCTTAAGATGTTGGCCATTTATGCTGACAACCTTAATCCTTATGTTAACTATGAATATATTATGTTAGATGTTGCTCAAGACTACCGCTTGGGTTATCTTAAACTGGATGACTTCTTCTGGGGCGAAATTGATGATGCTAGTCAGGTTCATCATGTTCTTAAGCGCGTTTACCCACGTTTGGTTCGCAAGGAAGAACGGGCAGCTAAGCAAGAAGTGGAGCAGTTCTTGGCCGACCAGATGGCTGCTAGCCCTGAGGAAATTGCGACCTTAGAGAGTGCTGGTGGTATGACTAACAAGAACTACAAGGTCACCCTCAAAGGCCAGCCTTATATCATTCGGATTGCCGGCAACGGGACGGAGAAGTTTATTAATCGCCCAGCTGAGAAATCCAATAGCCTCTTAGCGCATATTCTGGGCTTAGATGCTGAGACCCTCTACTTTGACGAAGTGACAGGGACCAAGGTGTCAGCCTTCATTCCAGAGGCTGAGACCTTAAATGCTAATACGGCGACTTATCTTAACAATATGCGAATGACAACGGGACTCCTCAGACACTTGCATCAATCAGGATTAGACTTTGATAACCGTTTTGATGTCTTCGAGGAGATTGCTAAGTATGAGAGTTTTGTGGATGAAGTAGGGGTCAGACTATTTTGACGGCTATCAGGCGACACGTCAGGAAGTTTTCCAACTACAGGAAGATTTGGCTGACTTACCAGTTCAAATAGTGCCATGTCATATTGACACAGTTCCAGAGAACTTTGTCAAAGGTGGAGACGGCAAATCCTATCTCATTGACTGGGAATACTCAGGTATGAACGACTTGGCTTGGGATTTAGCGGCCCATAGTCTAGAATGTGGCTTCAGCCAAGAGCAGGAAGACCGCTTCTTAAGCCTTTACTGTCAAGAGAAAGAGGTGCCGGATAGCTTGAAAATCAAGCTCTTAATCTATCAAATTTGCCAAGACTTCCTCTGGTCAGTTTGGACCATCTTCAAGGAAAGCCGGGGCGATGATTTCGGAGACTATGGGATTGAACGTTACCGTCGTGCGCAAGCTAACCTAGCACGCTACCATGCTCTAAAAAAGGAAGGATGAACTTAGATGAAAAATAAGGAAACAAGTGGCATTATTGCCGGTCTATTGTCAGGCCTTTTGTGGGGGGCGGATACCCATTATAATGGCGTTATTCTGATGATGTTACCCTTCACGCTAGTGGATCCAAGACTGGCTGGAGCCGCTCTCTTATTGGCCCTCTTCCATGATGGTTTTTCTGCCTTAATGATGACGGGGGAGTTGGTTCGTCAAGGGCAACTCAAGCAAACTTTCAAACAATTGACCAGCAAGAGTTCCTTTGTGGTCATGTTAGCAGCTGTTTTAGGGGGTCCTATGGGTATGCGGGCCTATCTCTATGCGGTAGATGCGATTGGGGCAGGCTTAACAGCAAGTATTTCCTCTATGTATCCAGTGGTTGCTGCTTTTTAGGTATGTTAATTCTTAAGGAAAAGATAACTAAGCCAGTTTGGATTGGCTTGGGCTTGGCCGTGTTAGCGGTCTTAGGCGTGAGTCTGTCTGGTGATATGATGCAATCTAATGCCCAACTGATTGGCTTCTTAGTGGCCTTTCTCAGCGTAGTCGGCTGGTCCTTGGAGAGTGTGATTTGTTCCATTGGGATGAAGGAAGATTTGAATCCTAAGCAAGCTCTTTGGATTCGTCAATGCGTCTCTACTTTAGTTTATTTGGGCTTTATTACCTTCGAATCTGACTTGGTCTTTAGCGTGACGGCTGTTATTAGTCAGCCAGTTCTTTGGTTAATCTTGGGTGTTGCTGTCTTAGGCACATTGTCTTATTTGAATTTTTATCGCGCAATTGATACAATTGGTCCTGTAAAGGCTACTGCACTCAATATCTCATACGCTATTTGGGCCATTGTCTTCTCCATCTTGCTAGGAGGAGCTGAATTTAACCCAATTCTCTTGCTATCGGCGGCTTTGATGATTGTAAGCAGTGTCTTAGTTTCACAACACGAAGGAGCCTAAGCTATGAAAGCAATAATTCTCGCCGCTGGTATGGGAACTCGCTTGCGGCCAATCACCCTTACAACCCCTAAGTCCTTAATTGAAGTCGCTGGTACAAGCTTAATTGAGCGCCAGATTGAATTCTTGCGGGCTAAAGGGATTCAAGACATTATTGTTGTGACAGGGTACTTGGCTGAAAAATTCGATTTTCTGAAGGACCAGTATGGCGTGACCTTGATTCACAATGCCCAATATGAAAGCTACAATAACTTCTACACCATGTACTTGGTCCGTCACTACTTGAGTGATGCCTATGTTATTGATGCTGATAACTTCCTAGTTGATAACTTCTTGCTATCAGCACCAGAAAGCTCCCTTTACTTTGGGGTAGCGAAAGAAGGCTTCAAGGATGAATGGGTCTTGCATTACCAGCAAGATGACCTTCGCGTAACGGCCATTACGGTAGAAAGTGGTCAAGGGCGGATTCTGTCTGGCGTCTCCTATTGGAGTGCCGAAGATGGACAACATCTGCAGCAACTGATTGAGCGCTACTACCAAGAAGCTGATTATGCTAATCTCTACTGGGATGACGTGGTCAAGGATAACCTAGCTGATTTAGATGTTCATGTTTATCCAATTGAAGGCCATCAGACCTTTGAAATTGATAGCCTAGAGGATTTAGAAGCGCTACGTTCGCAAATGGAAGCAAAAAATTAGCCAGAAGCCAGACAAGTGTCTGGCTTTTTTGTTTTGGATGTGTGATCATTTCTTAATAAAATGCTTAAGCTAACGACTTTTCCATGCGTGTCGATATAAGATGTGCTATAATAATTAGGATAGAAAGACACTTTACGATAGTGAGAAGGAGAGAGAGGCATGATTTATGCAGGTATTCTAGCAGGGGGCATTGGATCCAGAATGGGGATTCAAGATATGCCTAAACAATTCCTCATGTTAGGTAATAAGCCTATTATTATTCATACCATCGAAAAATTCTTAGTAGTACCAGATATTGACCAAGTCTATGTAGCCGTTCATCCCAATTGGTTAGTCTACTTTAATGACTTGGTAAGCAAGCACTTGCCAGGCCATGAAGCTAAGATTAAATCCGTTGATGGGGGTGGGGATCGGAATGATAGTATCCTTAATATCATCGCAGACATTAAGGCGGCCGGTCCTGTCTCTGACCAAGCTATTTTAATAACTCATGATGCGGTACGTCCTTTTGTCTCTTACCGTATGATTCAAGACAACATCAAGGTCATGGCTGACTATGATGCGACTGATACAGTGGTCATGGCTAACGATACCATTGTGGAATCCCAAGACGGTAAGTCCATTAGTTCTATTCCTAATCGGGCTCACATGTTCCAAGGTCAGACACCTCAAACCTTCCGTATCAATCAGTTTGATAGCCTCTTCGCTAGCCTAAGGCAAGACGAGCGTGAGATTTTAACCGATGCTTGCAAGGTCTTTGTCCTCAAAGGGAAAAGTGTTGGCCTAGTAAAAGGGGAATACTCTAACTTGAAGATTACGACCGTGACCGATTTGAAGATTGCAGAAGCTATGTTGGGAGAGATCTAAAGTGATTAATCGCGTCTATCAGTTACTTCGCCCATACTTCTTCTCAGTTAAGTATGAAGATGTGTCGACAGACTTGGCTAAGCCAGTCGTGGTTCGTCCTAATTATATGGCCCTCTGCCATGCAGACCAACGCTATTACCAAGGTAAGCGTTCAGCCAAAGTGCTCAAGCAAAAATTACCAATGGCCTTGATTCATGAGTGTTGCGGCATTGTCGTACGTGACGAAACTGGCACCTATCAAGTAGGGGACAAGGTCGTCATGATTCCCAATCAGCCGCCGCAAGGGTTTGACCATTCGGGCGAGTTCTATGAGAACTATGTGGAAGGCACTCACTTCCTATCCAGTGGTTATGATGGCTTCATGCAGGAGTTTGTCCATTTACCATTAGACCGCGTCGTGGGTTATCAAAGCATTCCAGATGTGGTAGCGGCGATGACCGAGTTTGTCTCGGTGGCGGCGCACGGGGCCCGTCGTTTTGACTCTATGGCCTTATCCAAGCGTGACCGAATCGTGGTCTGGGGATCAGGTTCGCTAGCCTTTTTGTCCAAGCTACCGTCTTAAGAGCTAAGTTTCCAGATGCTACCATTATTGTAGTAGGTAAAAACCACGATAAATTAAGACTTTTCAGCTTTGTAGATGAAGTCTATGAATTGCAAGATATTCCGGAAGACTCAGCTTCGACCATGCCTTTGAGTGTGTGGGAGGCGATGCCAGTCAGGAAGCCATTCGTGACATTATTAAGTATATTAAACCTCAAGGAACGCTGATTTTAATGGGAGTTTCTGAGACGGAAGTGCCAGTCAATACCCGTGACGTCTTAGAAAAAGGCCTGACCTTAGTAGGGTTCTTCTCGCTCAGGGCGTGAGGACTTCCAATTGGCTGTGGCCTTAATGGAAAACCCACAAGTCTCCTCAAGACTGCGGATGATTATCCACCAAGTAGGGGATTTAGAGGATGTCAAGGATATCTATCAATTCTTCGAAGAAGACCGTAAAACACCATTTAAAACGGTGGCTAAGTGGAATATCTAGTGATTAATTAAAAGAAGGAGGGGTTAGATGGAACCCATTCAAGCCAAAAGCCTAGAAATGGCCCAATACTTTGTTGCCTTCTGCCAGAAGCATAATCTCTTATGCTACTTATGTGGTGGTGGCGCGATTGGGGCTTTACGTCATCAAGGCTTTATTCCCTGGGACGATGATTTAGACTTTTTTATGCCAAGGGAAGATTATGAACGTTTGGCGGAACTCTGGCCCAAAGAGGCAGATTCGCGTTATTTTCTGTCGCGGTCTCATGAGGGCTATGTCGACCGTAACCTCTTCATCACGATTCGTGACCGCCAGACAACTTGCCTCAAGCCTTATCAAGCTGACTTAGACTTGCCACATGGTCTGGCCTTAGATGTACTGCCTTTGGACTATGCACCGGCCTCAGCCTGGAAACGTAAGACCCAGAAGGTCTGGGCCTTAATCTATTCGCTCTTCTGCGCTCAAACCGTGCCTGAAAAGCATGGGGGCCTTTTGGCCTGGGGCAGTCGAGTGTTGCTGGGCCTAGTCCCAAGTTCTAAACTCCGTTATAAGATCTGGTCACTCGCTCATAAAAAGATGACTAAGACCACTCGCCAAGAGGCGGCTTACCGTATTGAGTTGTGTTCCGGTCCTTACTATATGAGTAAACTCTATCCAATCGAGGCCTTTGATCAAGCTGTTTTCAAGCCTTTTGAAGGGAACGGAAATGCCCATTCCAGCGGGTTATGATGCCTATTTGACTGAGGCATTTGGCGACTATATGACGCCACCGCCTAGTCAGAATCAAAAAGCCACATCACGATGCTTTATTGCTGGATTTGGAGCGACCTTATACGGATTATGACCTCAAAGACAGGTCAGCTGAAGTAGGGGAAGTCTCTAACTTAGCTATAGATTAACAGTTTTTAGCCAAATCAAGGCTGGCCAGAGGGTCAGCCTTTTTATGAGAAAGGATAATGTGAGTGTTGCGCGATTTTTTTGCCTATTATAAGCCTTATAAGAAGCTCTTCATGATTGACTTTGGCTGCGCCGTAATTTCAGCTATGTTAGAGTTGACTTTTCCATTTGTTGTCAATCGGGTCATTGATACCATCTTACCAACAGGCCATTATCAGACGGTTATTTGGGTCTGTCTCTTGTTACTTGCCTTTTATCTCTTCAACATGGTGATGAAGTACATTGTAGTCTATCTAGGGGCATAAGTTGGGTATTACCATTGAGACCGATATGCGACGTCAGCTTTTTCCAATACTTTCCAAAAGTCAGTCCTTTTGAGTATTTTGATAATAAGCAGACGGGGGAGCTCATGTCGCGACTAACCAGTGACTTGTTCGAAATCGGGGAGCTAGCCCATCATGGGCCTGAAGATTTATTCATTACCCTGATGAGTTTGGTGGGGGCTTTTTGGCTCATGTTGCAGGTTCATGTGCAATTAGCCATTGGGACAGTGATTCTGGTGCCAATCTTGGGAGTTGCGCTGGCTATCTTTAATAAGAAGATGGGACGTATTAATAGCCAAGTCTATCGTCAATTGGGAGAATTTAATGCCGGCTTATCCAACAGCCTCAGTGGCATCCGAGTTGTCAAGGCATTCGCCAATGAAGCCCATGAAGAAGCGCGTTTTGAAGGACTTATTCAAGACTATCGCGAGAATAAACTTAAATTCTATCAAACCATGGCGGCTTCTAGTGCCTTTAACTATGTCTTAATGCGTATTATCACCTTAATTGCCTTGGTATCCGGGGCTTATTTCACCCTCAAAGGGAGAGCTAACGACAGGCCAATTGGTAGGTTTTGTTCTTTTAGCTAATACCTTTGTTAAGCCGATTGAAAGTATTAATATCATGATTGAAACCTATCCCAAGGGTTTTGCCGGCTTCAAACGTTTCAGACAAGAGCTAGCTAAACCGGTGGCGGTTCAGGACCTGCCTGATGCCCAGCCAGCGCCACACTTCCAAGGTCAAATTGATTATCGTAATGTGGAACTTGCCTATGAAGAGGGGCGTCCCGTTATTTCTCAATTGAACCTGTCCATTGCGCCCGGGGAGAGCGTGGCTTTAGTCGGTCCAAGTGGAGCAGGTAAGTCCAGTATGGTCAATCTCCTGCCGCGTTTTTATGATGTCACGTCGGGTCAAGTCTTGATTGATGGCAAGGACATTCGGGAATACACCTTGGCATCACTCAGACAACAGATTGGGATTGTTCAACAGGATGTTTTCTTGTTCGATGGGACCATCCGGGAGAATGTCCTCTATGGTCGTTTAGATGCTAGTGAGGCTGAGGTGGAAGAGGCCATTCGTGCGGCTAAACTAGATCAAGTCATCGAGCAATTACCTGATGGCTTGGATACTGCCATTGGGGAACGTGGTGTACGCTTATCTGGTGGGACAGAAAACAACGTTTGTCGATTGCGAGAATCTTCCTCAAGAATCCTTCCATACTAATCTTAGATGAGGCAACTAGCGCCTTAGATACGAAAACCGAGCAGTATATCCAACAGTCCTTTGATCAATTAGCCAAAGGTCGGACCAGTCTCGTGATTGCCCATCGCTTAGCCACCATTCAGCATGTGGATCGCATAGTGGTAGTAACTGAGGCGGGGCGTGGTAGAATCCGGTAGCCACCAAGAACTATTGGCTTTAGATGGTCATTATGCGGCCCTTATACCGGGCCCAGTTCGCCTAGCTAATAGGGCTTAGACTTAGTCAGCCAAATTTGCTATAATAAACAGAGTTACAATGAGGGAATGATGACATGAAGACCTTAGCAGTCACAGGATTAGAGAAAACCTATGGGAACCAAAAACCTTGCTGGCAGGCATCGACTTTGCCATTCGGACAGGGGATAGAATTGGCTTGATTGGACCTAACGGGACCGGTAAAAGTTCCTTCTTGAAGGTGCTAGCTGACCAAACCGACTATGACCAAGGGACGATTGACAAGCCAAAGGGTTATCGCATTGCCTATTTGGCGCAGAATCCTGATTTAGATCCCAACCAGACTATTTTAGATACGGTCTTTGCGGGAGATACGCCAGAAGTGAAAGCTCTTGCATGACTATGAGGTGGCCAATCTAGCCTTGTTGTCAGATCCTGATAACAGCCAGCTCCAGGAAGCCTTTCAGACCATTACAGAAGCCATGAACCAAGCAGATGCTTGGCAGATTGAAGTCAAAGCTAAGACCGTCCTGACTCAATTAGGCTCTTGTCAATCTCAATCAAACGAGTGGGAGATTGTTCAGGTGGGGAACAGAAAAGAATTGGCATTGCCCAGGTCCTCATTGCTGAACCTGATCTGCTTATCTTAGATGAGCCGACTAACCATCTGGATATCAATTCTGTGCAGTGGTTAGAAAAATACCTTGCTTCCTACAAAGGCGCACTACTCTTAGTCACCCATGATCGTTATTTCTTGGAACGAACCGTTAATAAGATTGTCGAGTTAAGACACGGGTCGTTTCCGCGAATATAGTGGCAACTACCAAGCTTATTTAGAGAAAAAGGCAACTGAACTCGCGCTTGAAGAAAGAATGCAAGACAAGCAAGACAAGCTCTATCAAGCCGAACTGGCTTGGATGCGAAAGGGCGCCAAGGCTAGAACGACTAAACAGCAAGCCCGAATCGAGCGATTCGACCAATTAAAGGGAAGAAATTGCTTCTCGCCAAGATAGCCAAGAGACCTCTGGCTTTGAATTTGATCAACAACGAATTGGCAATCAGGTTATAGAGTTGGAACAGGCGCGTATTGAAGTGGGGCAGCAAGTTGTCGTTCAAGACTATACTAAGCACTTCACCAAAGGCGAACGTATTGGGCTGATTGGTGCTAATGGGGTCGGTAAGACCACTTTCCTTAATACTTTGGCAGGCTATCATAACTTAGCGGCCGGGACTTTGAAGCTAGGCCAGACGGTCCGGCTAGCCTACTATCGCCAATTAGATCAAGATTTGCCGGGAGATATGCGGATTTTAGCCTATCTGACACAAATAGCCGATAACTTTGTCAGTCCTGATGGACGCACTAAAAGTGCAGCTCAGATGTTAGAGCAATTCAATTTCCCTCGGGTTAGTCATGGCTCTAGCATTTCCAGCCTGTCAGGGGGAGAAAAACGTCGGTTATATTTACTATCGCTCTTGATTCAGGAACCCAACGTCCTCTTCTTAGACGAGCCGACTAACGACCTAGATATTGATACCCTAACTGTCCTAGAGGATTACTTAGCTCAATTTGAAGGGCTTGTCGTCGTGGTGTCTCACGACCGTTATTTCTTAGATAAGACAGTAGACCAGTACCTGATTTTAGAGGGGCAAGGGGCATATACCACCTATTGGGGCAGTTATTCTGACTACCTTGCCAAGGAGCAGACAGCCCCTGAAAAGGAAAAGTTAGCGCCTGCTCCAAGCAATAAACCAAAACGTGAACAGAAAAAGTTAAGCTATGAAGAGAAGAAGGAGTGGGCAGGTATTGAGGCTGCGATTGAAGCCGCTGAAAACCGCCTCAATCAGATTCAGGAAGACATGGAGGCCAATAGTCAAGATGCTGGCCGATTAATGAGTCTTCAAGAAGAATTGGAAGCGACCGAAGCCCATCTCTATCATCTTTATGAGCGGTATGACTATTTAAGTGAATTGGCGCCATAAGACGCCATAAGAGAAAAGGCAAGCAAAGGAGAAGCATATGCAACAATATCAAGAATTAGTCAAAAAAATCCTAGCAGAGGGTCATGTTAAAACTGACCGTACTGGGGTTGGGACCAAAAGTATTTTTGGTTATCAGATGCGTTTTGATTTGAGCCAAGGCTTTCCCATGGTGACGACTAAACGTGTACCCTTTGGCTTGATTAAGAGCGAATTACTCTGGTTTTTACGTGGTGATACCAATGTCCGCTACTTACTAGAACACAATAATCACATTTGGGACGAGTGGGCCTTCAAACGCTATGTGGAGTCTCCTGACTATCATGGCCCTGATATGACTGATTTTGGTTTGCGTGCAGTCGCTGATCCAGACTTTAATGAAATCTACCAGCAGGAATTAGCAGCCTTTAATGAGCGAGTTTTGACTGATGATGACTTTGCTGAACGCTACGGCAATTTAGGCAATGTCTACGGTGCTCAATGGCGCTCTTGGCCTCTCCGAAATGGTGAGACTTTGGACCAAATTAGCCAGCTCATTGACATGATTAAGCATTCTCCTGATTCTAGACGCCTAATTGTGTCAGCCTGGAACCCTGAGGATGTGCCTAGTATGGCTTTGCCACCTTGTCACACACTCTTCCAGTTTTATGTGCATGATGGCAAGTTATCCTGCCAGCTCTACCAACGTAGTGCTGATGTTTTCTTAGGTGTGCCTTTTAACATTGCTTCCTATGCGCTCTTAACCCATTTGATTGCCAAAGAATGTGGTCTAGAGGTGGGGGACTTTGTGCATACCTTGGGGGATGCTCATCTCTATCTCAATCATTTGGAGGCGGCGGAGACCCTCTTGAGCCGAGAGCCTAAACTACTGCCACAATTGGAAATTGACGATTTCGAGCAATTTGATCAAGTCTCTACTGACCAAATTCGACTACAAGGCTATGAGCCTTGGCCAACCATTAAGGCGCCGATTGCCGTCTAAAACATCCTTACATAGAAAGGAAGAAAAACACCATGCTGACTCTTGTATATGCCCAAGACCAAGCGGGCGGGATTGGTTATCAAAATCAACTGCCTTGGCACTTGCCCAATGACCTCAAGTTTTTTAAGCAAGTGACACTCGGTCATGCTATTTTGATGGGGCGCAGGACCTTTGAATCCATGGGCTGCCGTCTCTTACCAGGGCGAACTAGTTATGTCTTGACTCGCCAAGAAGACTATAAGTCCGAAATTGAAGGCCTACACCGTGTTCATGACTTAGAAGAAATCAAAAGCTTGGCGCAAGATCAAGAAGTCATGGTCATCGGGGGCGCAGAAATTTTTGCTGCCATATTGCCTTTAGCAGACCGAGTTATTCGTACGCAGATTAAGGCAACTTTCCGGCAGATACCTTCGTCGCTGACCTAGATCAAGACCAGTGGCAATGTGTAGAAATTCAAGAAGGACTCGTTGATGATAAAAATCAATATGCTCACCAATTTGAATGGTGGGTCCGTCGCTCCAAGGAGGGAAAATCATGCTAGGTTATCTTAATACTCCAGTTTTTGCCAGCCATCATATTCCAGTTGGTTGTGGACATACCTTATATGTGGAAGAAGCAGGCAACCCTCAAGGTTGTCCAGTAGTCTTCTTGCACGGTGGTCCTGGTGGGCAGGTTGTGGAGGCATCCCGGCGTTTCTTCGATCCTGAATTTTACCGGATTGTGCTAGTTGATCAACGTGGTTGTGGCAAAAGTCAGCCCTTCCTATCCCTTGAGGCGAATACAGTCTTGGATAGTGTGGCTGACTTGGAGATTATTCGACAGACATTCGACATTGAGGACTGGCATGTATTTGGTGGTAGCTATGGCTCGACCTTGGCTTTGACCTATGCCATTCATCATGCAGAGCGGGTCAAGAGCTTGATACTGCGTGGTATCTTTCCTGGGGACGCCAGGAAGATTCTGATTGGCTCTTCCAGTTTGGCGCTAGCGAGTTTTATCCTGAAGCCTTTGCCTTTGTTTAGAGATTTTATCCCTCATGAAGAACAAGATGATTTAGTAACAGCCTACTATCGGCGAATGATTGGGGAAGATCAGGCCCTAGCAGAAGAAGCCATGAAACGTTGGAGTGCCTGGGAAGGATCCGTTATTACGCTACGACCAAATTTCCCAGCTCCGGATGCAGAGCTAGCGCCTGTTGACCGTTCACTCGGCCTACTTGAAGCCCATTATTTTGCTAACAAGATGTTCTGGGGAGAGGACAACTACATCCTCAATCGTGCCCATTTACTCAAGGATATTCCTATGTCAATCTTTCATGGCCGTTATGACGTCGATTGCCGTCCGAGTGGCGCCTATGCCTTAGCCCAGGCTTGTCCTCATGCTAAGTTCCAAATTGTCGAAGAAGCAGGCCATTCGCCTCAGGATGCGCCACTCTTCGAGGCCTTATTGTCAGCTATGGAAGCTATTAAAATTGGGCAAACTTCGTAGAATGTGTAAAACGACCTTATAACAGGTCGTTTTTTTGTATTAGTAGAACTTTATTCCTGTTTTTCTCTATTAATTCTTTAGTAGAACTTTATTCCTATTTTTCTTTATTAATTCTTTAGTAGAACTTATTCTCTTTTATTTAGAAAAGGGTATTCTTTCATGCTGCAATAGGGTATGATAGACTTATTAATAAATCTATCGATAAAGGCGGGAAAGTAAATGAAGAAGAATTGGAAGAAGTTAGCAGTCCTCACTCTCTTAGGAGCTCAAGTGGCCACTGTTTCATTAACTAGCTATTCTGTATTAGCTGAGGAGTCAAGCTCTGCTCAATCAGTAGATTTAAGTGCTGAAACTGAGGCTTACAAGAAGTTTGTTAGTGCAGAGATTGACCAGCTGCTAAAAGATACTGAAAACTTTGCTAAGCTAATTCAAGAGGGCAAGTTGGATGAAGCTAAGAAAGTTTACCCATTGATTCGTAAGGCCTATGAGCGGTCAGAACCTATTGCTGAGCTTTTTGCAGAATCTGATGTTAAAATTGACTACCGTCTAGCAGACTATGTAGAGGATAATCAAACCGAAGAAGGTTGGTCTGGATTCCACAAAATTGAACAAATCCTGTGGGAAGAGGGCAAGACCGAGCCTGCAGTGTCCTATGCAAAACAGCTAGTAGATGATATTAAGGAGCTTAAGGCCAAAGTCGCGACAGTGGAGGTAACACCTGAAAACATGCTGACAGGCGCCGTGGACTTACTGAATGAAGTGGCTACTAGCAAGATCACCGGCGAAGAAGAAATCTATTCTCATACAGACCTCTATGATTTTGAAGCTAATATTGCGGGAGCAGAAAAGATTTTTAGCATCTTTAAGGACAAAATTTCTGCTAAGGATCCTGAATTGGCCAAGAACCTAACTGAAAAATTCAAGGCAGTCAATGATCTCTTGGCTAGCCACAAAGTGGATGCTGACCACTACAAACTCTATACAGAATTAAACGAGAAAGAAACCAAAGCTCTAGCTGAGGCAGTCACTAAGTTAGGAGAACCCCTATCGCAAATGGCCGTTATCTTGGAGGCTGATGAAAGTGGTCGCTAAAGCAGACGAAAAATGGTATGATAAACCCATTTCTCGCCGTGATTTTATCAAAAAGGCGGGCATGATGGGAGCAGGAGCCATGATGGCTCCGAGCATCATGAAATTACTTTTTGGTGGGACTTCACCCAAGGATGCTCTAGCCCTGGAAGAGGCAAACCAAGCAATTCCATTTTATGGTAAGCGTCAGTCAGGTGTCACCACCCCCATCCAGCGTCAGGTCTATTTTGCTGTCTTGGATTTGGCGACGGAAGATTTGGAGACGATTCGCGGTATTTTCAAGTCGTGGACAACTTATATTGCTCGCATGATGCAGGGTGAGCTGGTCGAGGCTTATAAATCTAATACCATGCTACCTCCCACCGATACTGGTGAGGCTGTTGGTATGGGGACTGAGCGCCTTACCATTACAGTAGGGGTCAGCCCTAGTTTCTTAGAAAAACTAAATTTAACTGGCAAAAATTGCCTGAGCTTGAGGATCTACCTAAGTTTGCCCGGGACCAATTGCAAGAAGCTTTTACAGGCGGAGATATTTGTATCCAGGCTTGTGCTGAAGATGCCCAGGTGGCCTTTCATGCGGTTCGCAATTTGCTACGCAAGGGACGAGAACATCTGACCCTTAAATGGAGCCAGACAGGCTACGCCGCGATTACCAGCCAGGGTTCTACCCCTCGTAATCTCTTTGGCTTTAAGGACGGAACCGCTAATGTAACCAGTCAAGATGATTTTGACCGTGTGATTTGGTGTGACCAAGACAATTGGATGAAAAATGGGAACCTATCTGATTGTGCGGCGTGTGCAAATGCATCTTGAAACTTGGGATCGAACCAGTCTTAAGGAACAAGAGAATACCTTTGGACGTCATCGCGACAGTGGGGCACCTCTTGGGGCGGTTGATGAATTTGATCCGGTAGATTTGGAACTCAAAGATGACAAGGGCAACCTCGTCATTCCAGAAGATTGTCATGTCCGTCTGGCCAAAGAAGTAGGCGAGGAGATATACCGTAGAGCCTTTTCCTATGCCAACGGTATTGATCCGCGTACGGGGCAATTTGATGCGGGTTTGCTCTTTATTTCCTTCCAAAAGGATCCCCAACAATTTATTAAGGTTCAGAAGAATCTAGGGACCAAAGACAAATTAAATGAATACATTACCCATGTAGGGAGTGGCCTCTTTGCTATCCTCCCGGGAGTAGAAGAGGGTGGCTATCTTGGTCAAAGCCTATTTGAATAGATTCGTTAGCTGCCTAGCCTTGATGGCGATTTTGTTTTTTAGTCCTTTAGTTAGTGCCAAGACGGATTTACAGACCTATTTTATTCAGGTGACAGAAGCGACTCAGGCGCTAGAAGAGGGTGACTCCAGTCTGGCCCAGCAAAAACTAGAGGCTTTAGACAGCTCTTTTGCTAAGGAGAGCCAGGCGACTAGCCCGGCGGGTCAAGCAACTAAGTCAGCCATTGAGGCAGCTAAAGCAGATTTGACTCATGAAAATCTTGTGACCATTTCGCGTGCGCTCTTGGCTTTCGACAAGGAACAGAATCCAGTGGATGAGTCTGCTGCTAAGACTAAGCTTGAGAAAAGAATGACGCCTCTGTTCAATCAATTAGAGAGTGCCATTGCCAAGCAAGATATTGAAGCAGTTAAACTGGCTTATAAGCAGGTCAATAGTGCTTGGACCGCTAATGAAAGCATTGTTCGGTCAACTTCTAGCGCCCATTACAATCGAATTGAAACAGCCTTGGCCTTGCTACGGGCTGCGATAGAGTTGGAGCCGGTCGATTACCAAGTTATTGAGGTGAATAGTGGTAGCTTGAAGCAAGCCATTCAAGACTTTCTGACAGGCACTGAGGCTAGTGCAGTTTCAACCGCAAATGGGGCTAGCTTGAAAGATGGTTTGCAACTTTTAGATAGAGCCAAAGACGCCTTTACTAAAGGACAGACCAACCAAGCCAAGCAGCTCATGCAATCCTTTATTGAACTCTGGCCTAGCATTGAAGGCGAGGTCTCGACTCGAAACTATAAACTCTACACCCGAGTTGAGCAAGAAACGCCCGTCATTATGGTTAAGGGACAGGATCCGATTTACCAAGCCAAGCTAGATGCCCTAATTTGACGATCTTAAGCAGATTAATAAGTGTAGCCAGTATTCCTACTGGGATGTCACGTTGATTGTCTTGCGTGAAGGGTTTAGAGGCCATGTTGATTGTACTTGCTTTAGTTGCAAGTCTGCGGTCACTTAAGGCCAAACGACCCCTAGCTTATGTATATGCTGGGACAGGCACTGGACTCTTAGCAAGTATTGCCTTGGCTTTTGCTTTAACGGCGCTCCTACCAACAATTTTCTCTGGTGTGGCGCGAGAGCTCATTGAAGCTGTCACTGGCTTCTTTGCGGTGGTAACCTTAACTCTAGTAGGGATTTGGCTACATCGGAGCTCAAGCCTAGCCTCTTGGCAAGCCTATATTGATCGCCAATTGGCAGCTTATCAAAGAACTGGACGCCTTTGGACCTTATTTGGGGTCAGTTTCTTAGCTGTTTTCCGCGAAGGGGCAGAGACGATTCTCTTCCTAGTGGGTATACTGTCTAAGATTTTCTTCTGGGAGATGCTTCTAGGGATTAGCCTAGCTACGCTGATTTTAGCGCTTGTCTGGTTGGTACTCAAGTACCTAGCCAATCGCTTTGTCACTTCCTTGGCTCTTTAAGATACTCACTATTGGGATTTATGTCTTAGCCTTCAAGATTTTGGGAGTCAGCATCCATACGCTTATCGTCACCCAGTATTTACCTGCCAATCCAATTGTCTGGGGTAACTTACAGGCTATCGAATGGCTAGGATTTTACCCAACTTGGTGGACGGTGGCTAGCCAGGCTCTATACCTTTTGGGCTTGGTGCTCATCTTCTTCCTAGTGTCGAAAGGGGAGAAGACAGATGGCTGATAGCAAGCATCTCAGTCTAGTAGGCCATTTGGCAGAATTTAGGTCTCGCTTGATTGCTTCTCTCATCTGGTTTGTTCTATGGTTTTGCCTGGGGATTTTCCTGGTAGATCCTTTTTACCATTTAGTGACGCAATTTTTGGACCAACCACTCTTGGCCTTGGGACCTAATGAAATTCTCTGGCTCTATATAAAAGTAGCTAGTTTAGTAGCCTTAAGTGCTAGTCTGCCTTTTGTTAGCTATCAGATTTGGGCCTATGTCAAGCCGGCTCTCAAACAAGAGGAGTTGCGTGCCATTTATTGGTACTTGCCAGCTGTCTTTCTTTGCTTTATTATGGGATTAGCTTTTGGCTTTTACTTGGTGGCTCCGGCCTTGTTACAGGTGCTCTTAAATTGGAGTCAAGAACTCTTCGAAACGCGGCTTACAGTGGGGAACTATTTGGATTTCATCTTTGGCGTGACCTTGCCATTAGGTTTTCTATTTGAGATGCCAGTCTTAGTCGCTTTTTTGACCCATATAGGCTTGCTATCACCTAAGTGGTTGAGCGCCTATCGTCGCTATGCCTACTTTGTGCTCTTGGTATTGGCTGTTGTCTTAACGCCAGCTGATTTTGTCAGCGACTTGGCCATGTTAGTACCTCTGGTGGGACTCTATGAGATTAGTATTTTAATTAGCCATTGGATTTTGTATCGTAAGAGAAGAGGAGGAAAGCAAGATGGGATTACTTCGTGATATTGGGGCGCCAGGTTTAATTTTGATTGTCTTCGGTGCGCTCTTGATTTTTGGTCCTAAGCGATTACCAGAACTTGGAGAGTCGATTGGTAAAATGTTTGTGTCATTCAAACGTACCGTCCATGAACTGACGGATGACGATAAAAAGCAAGAAAAAGATCAATAGTTTGTGATAAGAGGAGAGGAGCCAAGCTCCTCTTTTGTTTTGGTACAGATAGTAAAACTGTTTTATTTTATATGTGGAACAGCTTATTTTATCGATATTTGTTGAGCAGAACAGTTGAAAGTAACTGTTCTAGATGCTAGAATGAAATCAAATCTTAAAACCTAGGAGGTTTATTATGGTGAATGTGAAATGGAAAAAAATTGTGGCTGCTGCTAGCCTGATTACTTTAGGGGGAGCATTATTGGCGCCTGTGCATCAGGTGCAAGCTGCGGATGAGTCTTGGGATCGCATCCAAAAATCAGGCAAAATTGTTGTAGCAACTTCAGGGGCTTACTACCCATCAACTTTCCACTCAGAAGTAGAGGGTAAAGATGTCTTAACTGGTTATGACATTGAAATCTTGCGTAAGGTTGCTGAAAAATTAAACCTTGAACTCGAATTTAAGGAAATGAACACAGATGGCATGTTAACAGCCATTAAGTCAGGGCAAGCGGATATTGTAGCCAACGACTACGACATCACACCTAAACGTGAAAAAGAATTCCTTTTCTCAACACCAATTAAATATAGCTTCGGTTCTATCGTAGTTCGTGAGTCAGATGACTCTGGCATTAAATCCTTGGATGATTTCAAAGGCAAGAAGGCAGCTGGGGAAGCGACCACCAAGTACATGGCCATTGCTGAAGCAAAAGGTGCGGAAGCTGTCACCTATGACAACGGGACCTTGGAACAATACATTGCGGACATTCACAATGGTCGGACTGACTTCATTCCAAATGATTACTATGTCCAAACCATTGCCATTAAGAATGCCAACAAGCTCTTCCCAGACTTCAAGACTAAGGTAGGGAATGTCTTCTACAACCCAAGTAAGGCAGCCTTCGTACTTAACAAGGAATCTGTGACCTTACAAGAAAAAATCAACCAAGTCTTAGAAGAAATGCGTAAAGATGGTTCCTTAGCAGAACTTTCTAAGAAGTTCTATGAAGGAGAAGATGTTTCAACTGAGAAGGAAGAAATCGGTGGTATGAAACTTAAAGATCTACCTGTAGTGGAAGTGGATCGTTAAGATGACCCATTGGCTCTTGTCTATCAAGTGGCACTATATCTTTAATCCAGAATTGGCGCTCAAAGGACTGCCAACAGTACTACAAGGTCTGGGCAATACGTTGACTTTGTCTTTAGCTAGCTTTCTTTTAGCCACGCTTGGAGGACTTTGCCTAGCACTCTTGCGTTTAGCGCCTTTGCGTGGCTTACGCGCTATTGCAATTGCCTATATTTCCTTTTTCCGTGGGGTGCCACTTCTAGTTACTTTGTTCTTTATCTATTATGGCTTACCACTGATGGGAATTGTCATGTCGGCTTTCACGGCTGCCATTTTGGGTTTGTCCATTACGGCTTCTGCCTACACGGCTGAAATTATTCGTGCCGGTATTGAAGGCGTGGAAAAAGGTCAATGGGAAGCAGCCTTTGCTGTCGGTCTGAGCTATCGACAATCACTTCGCTATGTGGTGATACCTCAAGCTACACGACTAGCCATTCCCCCCTTATCCAATGTTATGCTAGATTTGGTTAAGTCCTCTTCGATTGCCGCCATTATTAGTGTACCAGAGATATTCCAGAAGGCCAAAGTAGTGGGAGCCTCAGAACATGACTTCATGACCATGTATATCTTGGTAGCAGTCATCTATTGGTTAATTTGTACGGCATATTCCTTGGTTCAAGCCAAGTTAGAACGTCGATTTGCCCTAGATATTTAATGAATATAGAGAAAGAGTCCCTTAGTTTTAAGGGGCTCTTTTCTATAGATGATGAGGGGTTTGCTTGAATTGAAAAGTCTGATTGAAAGTGCTAGACTTAAAGTAAAGAGGAAAGGGGAAATGTTAGCTATGGGCAATAAGCAGCAAAAAAAGCCAGTAAGGTTTGGTTGGCCTGTAGACCGCAAAATACCTCGTAATTCCAGAGAATGGACGATGTTTTGGCTATCAATTGCCTTGACTCTAGTCATAAGTTGGGCTTTCTATCTCAGTCGTTGGCCCGTTCCAGTCAGGAAGGTACATTTCATTTTCCATGATGATGTAAACCGCCTAATGGACTTAAAGATGCTTGAGTCAGAAGCTTTCAGTTATCTATTGACTCTTATAGCGGTCCTAATTGTTATTTTCATTTTTTATATGGTGACATCCCACCTAATCTATTTAGCCTTTGATATATGGCAGACAATTAAGGAAAAAACTAGGAAGGAGGGCAAGATGTGGTAAAACGTCCCAACCACAGAAAAAATAAGAATAAGAAGAAGCGAACCCGAATTCCTAGTCGCGAGAGACACTATCTGAGCTTTAAGGAAAAGTCTGTCCTCCAAATCATCGCCTTATCGATTGTCATAGGTTTTATTGCCATCGCATACATGATGGATATTCGGTTGATGGCCTCTGCTAGCTCGCCTGGACTGAGCCTTAGAAGAACCTTGTCTTGGGAAAGCATCCAAGTACTTACTAACTTTTCAGATTTTAAGACTTGGCTCTTCGGCATTCAGGCTCTAATTGTGATATTACTTCTTTTTGCTTTTTTCGTGACAGTTTGCAACTTCTGGGTTCAATGGACCTGGCATGAGTTACGCACCCTCTTTTTCTACCAAGACCAAGGTCAGGAAGAGGTGGAGGCATGACCTTGATTGTCACAACGGCTATTGACAAAGAGTCAAGCTTAGTAAAACGCGCCCAGGAGTTGGCCCAACTATACGGTGGAATCTATCAAGACCGTGGTAAACGTACCATGAAGCAAATCTATTGCCAGGCAGAGGGTGCCTTAGTGCTTAACAAGAATGAGTTAATCTACTATGATGCGGAGGGTCAGAAACTATTTTTCCACCCCAATACTGCCTGGCTCAGGGCACTTAACGGCCGCGACCCTTTGTTGGGAAGCCCTAGCTTGTCCAACTGGCGCTAGTGTCCTGGATGCCACCATGGGGATGGCCAGTGACAGCCTGGTGATGCAGTATTTTGGCTACCAGGTCACTGCCTTAGAGTATAATCCCTTGGTGCATTTAATTGTCAGTGATGGGCTATCTCGCTTTGTAATGGAAGATAGTCGTTTTACTCAAGTCATGAGAGACTTGGTGACTTACTGTCAGGATTATCAAACCTATCTTGCTCAAGCAAAAGATAAGAGTATAGACTGTGTCTACTTTGACCCTATGTTCAAGGTGGGAATCGAAGAATCCAAGAACTTAGATGGTATTCGTCTTTTAGCCAATCGACAGCCCTTGACCGAGGAAGCTTTGGAACAGGCTAAGCGGGTGGCAAGACACCGTATCGTTGTTAAAGCCCACTATCAAGACCCTATTTTTGAAGACTTAGGTCTGACACGTATCAAACGACCTAATACCAAATTCCATTATGGCTACTACCAATGTTAGGAGGAGATTTTATGAAACAATTAGTTTTAATTCGTCATGGCGAAAGTGAGTGGAACCGGCTTAACCTCTTTACAGGTTGGACGGATGTAGAACTGACCGACAAAGGTTTGGCTGAAGCACATGAAGCAGGGCGCCAGCTCAAGGCAGCAGGCTTTGACTTTGATTTGGCCTATACGAGTTATCTTAAACGGGCCATTCACACTTTGGATGCTGTTCTGACTGAGCTAGACCGATCTTGGCTTCCCGTTCATAAGGCCTGGCAGTTAAATGAACGCCATTATGGCGCCCTACAAGGTTTGAATAAGGTTGAGACGGCAGAAAAATATGGCGAAGAGCAGGTTAAAATCTGGCGCCGCTCGTTTGATGTATTACCACCAAGCTTGGAAGCTAGTGATGACCGTAACCCGCGTTTGCAAGACCAATACCGACGTGTACCTACAGAGGAAAGTCTGCCGTTGGCGGAAAGTCTTGCAACTACCATCGAGCGGGTTGTACCTTACTTTGAAACAGTGATTCGGCCACAAATGGCAGAAGGACAGCGCATCATTATTGCAGCACACGGTAACTCACTTCGTGCGCTCGTTAAGTATTTTGATAAATTGAGTTCAGATCAGATTATGGAAGTGAATATTCCGACAGGTGTGCCACTTGTTTATGAATTTGATGATAACTTCCAGGCTATTAAACATTATTACCTAGGTGACCAAGAGGCCTTGGCAGCTAAAATGTCTGCTGTGGCTAACCAAGGTAAGCTCGCCCATTAAGCAGGTGAAGGATTGGACTTAAGTGCCAATCCTTTTTTGGCTTGCAATCTGGCTGAAAAAGGGTAAACTTGTATTGTGAGAAGAGGGGGATTCATTGTGAAACTTTATGTCCAGTTCATGATTATTGTCTTATTAGCCTTTATAGGGGAGGGGATTTCGACTTATTTTCAATTACCAATCCCCGGCTCTATTATAGGCTTAATCCTCCTATTTTTAGCCCTTGAATTTAAGCTCCTGCGTTTGCGTCATGTCAATGCAGTGGGTAACTTTCTCTTGGCTAATATGACCATTCTCTTTCTACCGGCTGCTGTCGGGATTATGGACCGTTATGAGGTCATTGCGCCTTTTCTAGGACCAATTGTGCTCATCATAGTAGGTGCTATTGTACTTAATATTGTGGTCATTGCTTTAGTGGTTAATTATGTTAAGAACCGCTATGAAGGCAACTACGAGGATCGTTTTGTGGATGACTTTACTGAGGAGGTAAACTAGGTGACTGCTAATTTTTGGGAAAATCCCTTATTTGGTCTTGGACTATCAATTCTAGCTTACTATCTTGGTATGCGACTCAATCGACGTTGGCCTCACCCATTGACGACGCCACTTCTGATTGCGACTATCTTAATTATTGTAGTACTCAAGCTAACCGGCATTCCTTATCACGCTTATTACGTGGGAGGCAGTTATCTTAACACTCTGATTGTGCCTTCGACAGTAGCTTTGGGTATTCCGCTTTATAAAACCTTCCACTTGATGAAACACCATATACGCAGTATTCTCTTAGGGACTTCAATTGCGGTGTTAATTAATACGACATTTACTGCACTCCTTGCTAAGCTTTTTGGTATGGATTTCTTCCTGGCAATTTCGCTTTTCCCTAAATCAGTTACAACCGCTATGGCGGTGGGGATTATCGACAAGATGCAAGGCATGACAACCGTGACCTTAGTGGTTGTAGTGGCTACTGGGATTTTGACAAGCGTTCTGGGGCCTGTTGTCTTAAAAGTTTTGAAGATTGAAGATCATGTAGCAGTTGGGCTAGCCTTAGGCGGAACGGGACACGCAGTGGGGACCGGGACAGCCTTCAAATATGGTCAAGTCGCAGGCGCCATGGCCGGTCTGGCAATTGGTGTGACGGGTTTGCTCTATGTCTTTATTAGCCCATTGATTGCGGCACTTATCTTGTCAAACTAATAGAGTGAATTAAATCCTAGTGCTACAAGTACTAGGATTTAATTGTTATGAGAGAGGATTATGATTGACAAGCTAGATTTTCTATTATAGAATATGAATGAATACAAAATATATTCACTCATGTATATAAAAGGAGGCAGGATAGCAGTGGATAAAAAACAAGCCCTAAAGTTAGCCGCTTATGAAGTCTTTTCTAAAAAGGGCTACAAAGCGACAGGAATTTCAGAAATTGCCAAGCAGGCCAGTATGGCAGTCGGCTCTTTTTATAACTATTATGACAGTAAAGAAGCCATTTTTTTGGATATCTACATCGATGAGAACAATCGCGCTCGTCAAGCTATGATTGAAGAAATTGATTGGCAAATGGATATGGTTGAACTAGTTAGCCAAATTTTTGGCCGATCACGTTCCTTGGTTTCTTCCAATAAAATCCTTAAGGAGTGGTATAATCCTGCAATCGCAGATGAATTACATGCATATTATTCCTCACAAGAAGGCAAAGTCTCAAATCCTTTTCACAATTTTCTAGTCGAAACTTTTACCAGTCGAATGATAGTAGAAGGTTACTCGCAAGATAAATTCAGGATATTTTACGTGTCTACAATCTTTTCTATTACATGGATATGCAAATTACAGAACAAGATGTGCCAGATTTAAGTAGAACGCTTGAAATATTGGCAACTAATTTCGTTAAAGGAGTCTTGAAATAAAGAGTAGCTCTTTATTTCGCCGCAAAATGAATGAATATAATATATATTCATTCTGGCGTTAGGAGGATAAAGTCATGAAAAAACAAGAAATGAAAAGAGGTAAAACGATGTTAATCACTATCCTAGCAGTCATTGTAAGTTTAAGCATTATCGCTTGGGGCATTATAGCTTATCTTGGGCGTGGTCAAACGCTATCTGTCCTTTCTATTGATAAACTAGAAGGGGATTTAAGCCTCATCCACTTGGCTAAACCTGACAACATGCAATGGAAAGCAGGTGCTCACGCTAAGATCTCTTTACCAAATAGTATAGATAATCATCAAACCGCCAGCGAGGTTGTAACGGGGGCAAGCAAAAGCCAAGCTAAAGATGGGGAAAGTAGCCGTTGGCTAACGATTGCTTCAAGTTCAAATGAAGATGAAATTTTAATTTTGACTCATAATAGTGGCAGTCCATACAAAAAAAGTCTAACTAATTTGCCAGCGGGAAGCAAAGTAGAGCTAAGTTGGTTGGACTCGACCTTATCCACGGCGGACAGCAATAAAGCCTTCGTATGTTTTGCCTCTGATGTCGGTATTGCAGCCATACGCCCAATTATCAAAGAAGAGATAAGTAAACGCGAATTGGTCTTGAGTCACTTAAGTAAAGGGGTGATGGTCTTTAACAATGAACTGGAAGATTCAGCTAAAAAACATGCAAATCTAAGCTATGAGAGCAGCTCGAGTCTTTCTCAAAGTCAGGACTATTTAAGTGACGCAGTTGAGCGCTATGGTAATGATGCGACTTATCTATTAGCGGGGCAGGCCGATGATGTGAATGCTATGACCAAATTCCTTGAGGATAAGGGAATTGATAAGAAGAAGATAAAAACTAGTCGATTTAGGGGCTTAAAATAGTCTGTAAATTAAAGACTAGACTTTAATAGCTCTTGAGAGTGAAAAAGGGGTGAAAAAAATCCAATGGTTGCCTGACCATTGGATTTTGTTTTTACACATAGTATAGAATGCTATAAAACATAAAGATGGCGCCACCTAATACGAAAAGGTGCCAAATAATATGCATCCATTTGTTGTCTTTCATACGATAAAAAATCGTTCCTAGTGAGTAAGTGACACCGCCCAAAGCTAAGAGCAGAATCCCGGTCAAGGGAATGGATTGAGCTAAGGGATAGATGATGAAGACACTAAGCCAGCCTAATCCAAGGTAGAGGAAGGTGCTGAGTTTTGGCCATCGGCCGATAGCAGAGACTTCGAAGATAATGCCTCCAATAGCTAAGGCCCAGACAAGCGCTAGGAAACCATAGCCCACAAGCCCCCCGATTGAAACCATGAGGTAGGGGGTGTAAGTCCCCGCGATTAAAAGGTAGATAGAAGAATGGTCAATCTTTTGGAAGACATCTTTATAGCGAGTCAGGCTAAAGGAATGATAAAGGGTTGAATTTAAGAATAATAAGAAGAGGCTAGCTCCATAGATCGCATAGGAGACAATCTCTAAGTGTGAGCCATGTTGGACGCCTTTGAGTATGAGCGCAACCGTGGCAATAATGCTTAAGAGGGCGCCAATACCATGAGTTGCAGCATTGAGAACTTCAATGAGGACCTGTTTAGTATAGGATAATTTGAGTGTTTCTTTCATGTTTTCCCTCCTTTTCTATCATTGTACCCTAAAATATACTGAGAAAGAAAGTTAAAGCCTTAGTGACTATGTTTTGCATCTTGTGGCCTTTTTTTGGTAGAATGGGTATATACAGACACGAAGGAGGGCCTAATGGCAAAGAGTTTTTACGATTATATTTCTCGTTCAGTGGACTATGGAGCCAAGGACCCCATGAGTCGCTTGGCGAATGCTATCCACTCAGATCAAGGGTTTCCTAAGCGTAGCGACGAATTTGACGAAATCTCACGTTACATGGAAGACAGCCCTCATTATTCACGTCTATTGTCCATCTTTGATGATGCTTGGCAACAGTATCTTTACCACAAATAGAAAGGATTGAAATTTATGTCGATTCATATTGCAGCCCAAGAAGGCCAAATCGCTGAAGTAGTTTTATTCCCGGGGGATCCATTGCGGGCCCAATATATTGCTGAAACCTTCCTGGAGAATGTGACGCGTTACAATACGGTACGCAACATGTTCGGGTTTTACTGGGACCTACAAGGGCGTTCCAGTCTCTGTGCAGGGTTCTGGTATGGGGATTCCGTCAGCTATGATTTACGCTGAAGAGCTCTATCAAAGCTATGGCGTTAAGACGATTATCCGCATTGGGACCGCTGGTGGGATGAAAGAATCTGTCAAAGTTCGGGATATCGTCTTTGGCCAAGGGGCGACGACTGACTCTAGCTGCTTAACCAATATCTTTAATGGGCAAGTGTCCTTTGCAGCCTTAGCTGATTTCAAGGTTCTAGATACTGCTTATCATCTAGCAGCAGAAAAATTACCTAAGGAAAATATCCATGTCGGTAATATTTTATCTAGTGATCGTTTCTATAACGAAGAGATGGACAAGGGCAAACTAGCTCGTTATGGGGTTTTAGCTGTGGAAATGGAAGCAGCGGGGCTCTATGCCGTGGCAGCTAAACACAACCGTCAAGCCTTGGCTATGTGTACGATTAGTGACCACTTAATTACAGGTGAAGAAACAACGGCTGAAGAACGCCAAACAACTTTCACACAAATGATGGAAGTTGCCTTAGAAACAGCTTACGCGCTTCAAAGCAAATAAACTCAATATTCTTGGAAAGAAGGGATTCGATGAAGTTAAGCAAAGGATTGAAATGGTTCTCTGCCTTACTAGTAACAACCAGTGTACTTTCAACGACTGTTCCAGTGACAGCTGCACCATTTAGCCTCTTTGGCTCAAAAGAACAGCTTTCAGATGAAGACATTCAGAAAATTCAGGAAGTCTATCGTTCTATTCGTGAAGGCTACATTGAAGAAATTGACAAAGAGAAGATTTTAGAAGGTGCCCTGAAAGGAATGGTGTCTGCCACAGAAGACCCCTATTCAGAGTATTTTCAACAAGGAAGAATCGACTGCCTTCGATAATGCCATGAGTGATTCCTTTGAAGGGATTGGGGTTCAATTCCAAGTCAAAGGTGGCGAGATGGTTGTCATTAGTGCCCTTGATGATACACCTGCCTCTAAAGCAGGTTTGCAGCCAAATGACGTCATTGTCAGTGTAGATGGGACAGAGCTTAAGGACAAGACGACCCAAGAAGTCATGAAACTTATCCGTGGCCCTAAGGGTTCTGAAGTTAAACTAGTCATTCGTCGCGGTGGTTCAAACTTTGATGTCAAGTTGACTCGCGACACTATTCCAAATTATTCCGTTACTAGTAATTTGGATGAGCAAGACAAGACCATTGCCCACATTAAAATTATCCAATTTGGAGAAAATACCGCCAAGGAATTGGAAAATGCCGTTAAGAAAGCCCGTGAAGACGGTGCTAAGAGCTTTATCTTTGACTTGCGTAATGACCCAGGTGGTCTTTTAAGTCAGGCGCTGGCTATTGGGAATATGTTCTTAAAAGATGGCGATGTCATCCTCCAAACCCAAGAACGTGGCAGTGATCCGACCGTCTTTTCTGCTGATACCAAGCTTTATGGAGACTTTAAAATCACAGAACCTTACGTCTTCTTGGTAGATGGTGGTTCAGCATCTGCTAGTGAAATTTTAGCTGCTGCAATTAAGGAAAACACCAAACATGATTTAGTAGGCGAGAAGACCTTTGGTAAGGGGACGGTTCAACAAGTTCTTAATCAATCAGATCTTGGCGAATTGAAGTTAACGATCGCTAAATGGCTAACGCCAAAAGGTGATTGGATTCATAAACAAGGGATTGAGCCGACAGTTGCTGTCGAACAAGAACCGGTGGCTAAGGCAGTTAGCCTCAGCTACGATGATACCCTTGCCAAAGGCCAATCTAATGACGGAGTAAAAAATCTGGCCTTAATTCTTAAAGCTTTAGGCTATGAATTAGAGTCTACTGAATACTTTGATGACAAGATGGAAGCTGCTGTCAAGGCCTTCCAGAAAGGATAAGGGATTGACTGAAGATGGGCAAGTAACTGGTAAGACAGCAGATGCCCTCAACGAGGCAACCCGTGATTATCTCAAGACTCATGATGCGCAGTACGACAAGGCCAAAGAAGTACTTAAGCAAGGAAATAACTCATGAGATCACTAAGAAAATTAGGCCGTGACTTGGTCAATGTGGTCTTCTATCTCATGATTGCCGTCTTAATCCTAACAGGTATTCGGCAGTACATTCTGCAGCCTTTTCAGGTTGATGGCCATTCTATGGAGGCAACCCTCCATCATGGAGAGCACATGCTGCTCTTTCCTAGTGCTAAGATTAATCGCTTTGATGTAGTGGTATTTCCTGATCCGAAAGGGTCAGGAAATTCCTATGTTAAGCGGGTTATTGGTTTGCCTGGTGATCATTTGCAGGTGAAGAATGACCAACTCTATCTCAATGACTTGCCAGTACCGGAGCCATACCTGGAACCAAATAAATCTCAAGCTGATAGCCATCCATTTACTCAAGATTTTTCCTTGTGGGATACCTTGGGAATCGAGTCTATTCCTGAAGGATATTATTTTGTTATGGGGGATAACCGACCAGGATCAGGGGATAGTCGTCAGTTTGGTCTAGTCCCAATTGCTTCGGTTCAGGGCAAAGCTGACCTAGTTTATTGGCCTTTCAATCAAATGCGACGCATGGCGCAATATCAGCTACAAGCAGATGGCTCCCTGACTATTAGCGCACCTTAAACTATGTCCTAGGAGGAAAGTTCGTGTCACAACCCATTCAATGGTTTCCTGGCCATATGGCCAAAGCTAAACGTGAAGCCAAGGAAAAACTCAATTTAGTCGATATTGTTATTGAACTAGTTGACGCTCGTATCCCTGAATCCAGTCGTAATCCCTTGATTGACGAAATTGTAGGTAATAAGCCTCGTATTATGGTCCTCAACAAGGCCGATTTAGCAGATCCTGCTAAGACTCAGGCTTGGATTAATTACTATCAAAGTCAAGATATTCATGCTTTATCTATCGATGCTCAGCATGGTAAAGGACTCAAACAACTTGAGAAGCAATGTCAGCTACTTATGTCAGATTACTTGCCAAACAAGCTGCTAAAGGTGTCAAGCCGCGTGCTATTCGCCTGATGATTCTGGGGATTCCTAACGTAGGTAAATCAACCTTAATCAATCGCTTTGTGGGTAAGAACCAGGCCATTACTGGTAATAAGCCTGGGGTTACCAAGGCCCAACGTTGGCTAAAAGTAGGGCGCAATTTTGAATTACTGGATACGCCAGGGGATTCTGTGGCCTAAATTTGATGACCCTTTGGTGGGCAAAAAATTAGCCCTAACCGGTGCCATCAAAGACCAACTGGTTCATATGGATGATTTGGCTCTTTACCTATTAGAATTAGCATTAGGCAATAATCCGGATGTGCTTAAACAGCGTTACCGTCTGACTGAACAAGAGTGCCAACTGCCCCTAGTAGAGTTGCTTTTAGTTATTACTAAGCGACTGGGCTTTAAGGAGGATTATGATCAGGCATCTACAAAATTAGTCATTGACTATCGTCAGCACCAATTAGGTAGTTTGACCTTGGATCAAGTGCCTTTAGAAGCCTCATCAGTAGGTGAAAATTAATGTCTAAGTTAACTGTAAGTCAAATTAAGGTTGCTTTGCTAGAAGTAGAGGATGAGTCTCATGAATTATTAGCGATACTAGCAAAAGACGAGCGTAAAAGTGTCCAAAAATTGCTTGAACAATGCCATAAACGCCTACAAAATCAACAAATCATGTTTCACGACCACCAAAAAAGGCTTATACATGAAATGGCAGCCTATAATGCTGGCTATCAAGTGATTGCCGGATTAGATGAGGTAGGGCGTGGGCCTTTAGCTGGTCCAGTGGTGGTGGCAGCAGTTGTTCTGCCTAGAGACTGCCAGAATTTACTAGTCGGGGTGACAGACTCTAAGCAACTGTCACATGCTAAACGTCTTGAATTCGCCCGCCAAATCCGAACGGTTGCCCTTGATCTTAAAATTGTTGCTATTCCTCCGGCCATTATTGACCGGGAAAATATCTATCAAGCCACTCGCCAAGGCATGAAGGCTGCTGTTGAAGCCCTAAATGTAAAACCTGATTATTTGCTGCTAGATGCCATCAATATTGATTCTGATTTGCCACAAGAGTCCTTGGTCAAAGGCGATCAACGTTCCTTATCCATTGCGGCGGCTTCAATTATCGCCAAGGTATATCGAGATGAGTTAATGATCCAATACAGCAAGACCTATCCAGAGTTTGGTTTTGAACGGAATATGGGCTATGGGACTAAGGAACACTTAGAAGCCTTGGATAGAGTAGGTTACACTCCTATTCATCGTCGGAGCTTTGAACCGGTTAAGTCCATGTACAAAACATATGAATCATAAAATTCAATCGGTTCCGCTATGGAGCCGATTTTTCTATAGAGAAGGCAAGATAAGCTTGACAAAATCCTTAGACATTTGTAGAATTAAAGTGAGAAAGATTGATTTATTAAACGAAAGGAGATTCCTATGGTAGCAAAAATTAAGCGTCTAGCGGATGGCGAATTCACTATCTTGAAGGCCATCTGGCAATTGCCACAGCCTACCACTTCTGCTCAGATTATTGAATATCTAGGTGAAGACAATCATTGGAAGCCACAAACCTTGCTTACGGTCTTGGCTCGTCTTACTGAAAAAGGTTATCTTAATAGCGAGCGAGTGGGGCGGGAACGTCACTATACAGCACTAGTTTCAGAAGCAGATTATCTGGAGGTTGAGGCCTCTGACTTCTTGAATCGCTACAAGGGTCACTCTCTCAGTGGCTTTATTAATAACTTATTCCGTTCAAATTCCTTATCTGATTCTGATATGGATGAATTGCGTGACTTGCTGAATCAGCATAAGTCCTAGTGAGGAGGGGGCTAAATGCAAGACATACTCTTTAACTTCTTTTTGACTAGCTTATCAGTTTCTTGCTTAATCCCATTTGTCAGTATTTGTTTTATGCTTTTCAAGAATCGACTGTCAGTCCGGAGTAAATACTATATCTGGATTGGGGTTATCCTGAGCCTCTTGTTACCATTCAGACCAGCCTTTAGTCTGGGCTTAATTGAGGTGCAACCACCCGCACCATTACTCCCGACCTCAGCTCCGGCTCATATGGGGTCGACACCAATAGAAGCTTCAGGAGCAACAGTTCCGACTCCTACATGGTCCTTTAACATTTTACATGCTATCTTGTTGGTCTGGCTATTAGGTGTCTTGATATATCTTGGACGTCAGCTCTATAGTTACATCAAGTTCCAGACCATGCTCAAGCGATGGGGCGACCCTGTTGAAGATTTAGCCATCTGGGAAACCTTAGCTGAGATGCAAGCGCTTGTGGGTGTAAAACGCGAAATTGGCCTAGTTTATTGCCCGCTGGTTCACAGTCCTCTCTTATTTGGCTTCAGAAAACCAACCATTGTACTTCCTGAGCTTGACTATACAGAGGAAGAATTTAGTTTAATCTTCCATCATGAATTAGTCCACTATAAGCACGGAGATGTTTATGTTAGTCTCTTAGCCATGTTTATTAAGAGTCTCTACTGGTACAACCCATTGGTTCGTTTTGCCAGCAAAGAGTTATTGGAAGCAGGGGAAATGTACTGTGATGCTACCGTATTAGCTCAACAAGATGTTAGTTATCGCATCTTCTATGGTGAGACAATCCTGACCATGATTGACCGAAGCAAGAAAAACCAGGTAGCTTTAACCACTTGCTTCTATTCCAATCGTTTCAATTCGAAGCGACGCATATTAGCCATTATGGATAATCGTTATCCAATTCGCTTCTTATCCGTTCTTGCCATTCTAGGAGTGGCTACTTTAGTCTTACTATCGCGTTCTGTCTTTGTCATGGCACAACCACCTGCTAATCAGGTGGCAGATAGTCAGATAAGTGAGCTCGGAGTTTCTAGCAATCAAGCCAGAGATTATGCCTTAGCAGAGGCGGGCTTGACATTGGATCAAGTCCAAGCCTTAGAAATAGAATTGTCTCAGGACCGCTATTTTGTCGCTTTCCAATATCAAAATACCATTTATCAGTACCAAATTAGTTTGATAGATGGGCAAATTTTACGAGTTCATGAGACCAACCAAGTTTTAGTCTCGAATTCTCAACCAAGTGAGAGCGTCGCAGGTTCTGAACATGTAGCTAGCCAAACTTCTAATGCAGAGTCGTCACAGGCACCGTCAGTATTTAGACCTTTACTCAATGTGCAGTCCATCTTGAAAGATAGCGATGACGATGAATCTGATGACAAAGATGACACGGATGATTCGGATGACCCAGACGATCCGGATGTAGATGATTAATAAACAAATATAGATTTGAAGTCTAACGAGAGACGATAGAGCTCTCGTTAGGCTTTTAGTATGTGGTTTTGCAAATATAACAATCTCATGACACATGTAGAATTGACTTGAATTATAAAAACTACAAATGTAGAATGTAATTATAAACGACAAATGTATATATTCATTAGCTCCTAGAGAGCTTATCTTTTATCATCTATATACTACATATGTAGAATTAGGAGGAGTAACAATGAAAGAGCATAAAGTTCAAAAGAATTTCCAGCGTATCGAGAGTAAATACTTAGTGGATGCCAAGACCATGACGGCACTGGAGAAGGAGTTTAGTCAACACTTAGTGCCAGATGACTACCCTGTCTCGACGATTAGTAACTTGTATTTTGATAATGCAGACTATGACTTAGTGGAAGATTCATTAGCTAGATTGCATGAACGAGAGAAAGTCCGGATGAGAACCTATGATGCTAAGCCTAAGGCTGATAGTTTTGCCTTCTTAGAGATTAAGAAGAAGATTTTAGAAGTAGGGCATAAGTACCGTTTTGTAGCAGATATGGCAGATATTATTCGCTATGTGGCCCATCCAACCAATGCGCATCCGGATGCTAACCCAGAGTTGCAATTAACTTTGTTAGAGTTACAACGACGCTACGTGGCACTTAAGCCAATGATGTTTATTGGTTATAAACGTCACTCATATCGTGGGATTGAAGACACTAAGGTTCGCGTAACCATTGACCGCGAAGTTGTTTACCGAAACTATGACTTAGATTTAACAGCAGGTCGCCATGGAGAACCATTAATCGACGACGATCAAGTTATTCTAGAAATCAAGGTCAATGGCGATCAACCTGACTGGATGGTTGGAATTTTGAATCGCTATCAGGTCGAAGAAATTTCTTTCTCTAAATATGGGCGAGCCTATTCTAAAACTTTAGAAGCTTCAGAAGTTCGCTTAGCTTTATAATAGGGAGGTAGGTTTATGAACCAATTATTCAATTCAGTTTATGTGGCAAATGAAGCCAATGCTAAGCCTGAAATGTTAATGATGTCACTACTAGTGGCTTTATTAACTGGTCTTTGGTTGGCTTGGGTCTATAAGTATAAAACGCTTTATACAAAAGATTTTGTTATTACTTTGGCTCTTTTGCCAACTATCATTGCCATGATTATCTTTTTAGTCAACGGCAATTTGGGCACCAGTGTGGCTGTAGCCGGGACCTTTAGTCTCATTCGTTTTCGTTCAGCGGCAGGGGGAGCTAAAGAGATGTTAGTGATTTTTATGGCAACAGCTATTGGTTTAGCCTGTGGGATGGGCTATATCTTTCTAGCCCTTGGCTTTACCCTTGTTTTGACCTGTCTCCTATTGATTTTGGAGCATGTTAACTTTGCTAACGCCAGTCAATCCCGGCGCTATCTGACTGTTAAAATTTCGGCTGATCAAGATTATGATTTGCTCTTTGAGGGTATTTTTGAAGCGCTTTGTCAGTCTGTAGAACTGGCCTCCATATCTTTGAAGATGGCGATGCCTTGCTTAAGTTAGACTATATCGTAGACCTTAAACGTGAGGTTAGCGATCATGCCTTTATTAATCAATTTCAGGCCTACAATACTTTAGCTAAAGTTAGCTTGAGTAAGGTAGCCAAGAAGAAGAAGACACTTTAGATAACTCCTAAGCCAGTAGATTTATTTAGTCTGCTGGCTTATTTATACTTACTTGACAGCTGATTGAAAACGCTTTATGATAGTTATATACTCTATTTTAAAGCAAGGATTCATTTTGTGAATAAATGCATAAGTTAACAAAACGAGTGGTATCATGCCTGGTTTATTCATCAGAAAGGGAGAGTGTTATGAGACCAAGAAAATCTCTAGTGAGGGACTTACTTTTAGCGCTTGATCGTCAGCTGCCCGTTCATTTCGAATTGGAAAACCTATTAGACTTTGTAGAGTCACATTCTTACAGCCAGGACCAGGTGATTTCAGCTTTAGAATACCTTAAGCACGAAGGCTATTTGTCAGGTCTTATTCTCTATGATGACCAAGGGCAGCCATATCACTTCATTATTGATGGTATGTCCCGCCAAGGGCTTGACTTGCTAGATAGCTTATCTAAAGAAAGTACCCTATAAGAACTTTAACTAGAATAAGGGAGACTGGGATATAATCCCAGTTTTTCTCTTATATATGCTTTTCTGACTATTTATATAGTCTTGTAACTTGTTATCTTTTATAGACGTGTTTTATTCTCCTTTTGGCCTATATATAGTATGAAGGGGGAATCTTGATGGATTTGTCGATGAAGGAACAACTCATTCTTTTAAGCCTTGAAGGTGCTAACTATCGTGAGATTTGGTATTACCTTAAGCATGCCATTAATAGAGCTTGCCATCGTCATGCACTTAGCCTTGTAGACTGTCAGTCCATGCTGATAGAAGTCCAGAAAGAAGAAGGCATATTAGAAAATCCAGGCTTTCATTTTTATCTGGATGACCAAAGCTATCTGAGAGTCAAGGACTTGGCTAAGCATACTCTTATGATTGGAGAGCCTACTTATCCTAGGGCTTGGTTAGAGATTCCTAAGCCTCCCTTATTAATCTATTATCAAGGGCATATTGAATGGTTACAAGAGCCACTGATTTCCATTGTTGGGACTCGTGCCATAAGTCTCCAAGGCCAAGATGCGAGTTCTTTAACTCAAGTCTTATGTCAATCAGGCTATGTCTGTGTCTCAGGGATGGCCTTGGGAGTAGATGCCATGGTTCATCGAACGGCTCTGGGTTGCCCTGGCGGCAAAACTATTGCCATCTTACCAGCTGGCTTTGGCACCTGTTATCCACGAAGTCATACAAGCCTTATGGCTGAATTAGGGCAATCCCACTTGCTCTTGTCAGAGTATTTGCCTCATATAGGAATCAAAAAACATCATTTTATTATGCGTAATCGATTGGTGGCGGGGATTGCACCAGCACTGGTTGTTGTGGAAGCAGCCTTGAAGAGCGGAAGCCTCATCACGGCTAATTTTGCCCTACAGTATAATCGAGAGATTTATGTCTGTCCAGGACATTTGAGTGAGACCAATTCAGCCGGATGTAATCAGTTAATTGAAGCGGGAGCTAATGCCATTTATAGTCTGCCAGACTTCTTGGGAGACCTGGAGACTCTCTATCGTCTCCAAGCAATAAAGAATTAAAAGTGTTGACAAGCGATCCGGTTTCGTCTAAGATTGATACGATTTACATTGAAGCAAGCCCCCTTGCTCGAGAAAGGGATGTGTCGATCAGGTGACTTATAAATATCTGGTGATTGTCGAATCACCAACAAAAGCAAAAACTATTGATAAATACTTGGGTAAGAACTATAAAGTAGTAGCCAGCAAAGGACACTTGCGTGATTTGCCTAAGAGTAAAATGGGCGTGGACATCGACAACCATTTTGAACCTAGCTACATTAACATTCGCGGTCGCGGAGATACCATTAAAGAATTGCGCAAATACGCCAAAAAAGCTGAAAAAGTCTATTTGGCAGCCGACCCGGACCGCGAAGGGGAAGCAATTGCTTGGCATCTGTCCTATATTTTAGGTTTAGATCCAAACGACAAGAACCGCGTAGTCTTTAACGAAATTACCAAGGATTCTGTTAAGGAGGCCTTCAAGCATCCGCGTGCCATTGACCAAGAACTAGTTGATGCCCAACAGGCGCGTCGAATCTTGGACCGGGTAGTCGGTTATTCTATTTCACCTATATTATGGAAGAAAGTTAAAAAAGGGGCTTTATCTGCTGGTCGGGTGCAGTCGACAGCATTGAAGCTGATTATTGATCGCGAACTAGAAATCCGAAACTTCAAACCAGAAGAGTATTGGGATATTCCCACAACCTTCCTTAAGGGCAAAACCAAGTTCCAGGCTGATTTTTATGCATTGGATGGCAAGAAACGTGAGCTTAAGAGCCACCAAGATGTCCAAACGGTGATGGCGCGAATTGATCAAAAGGCCCCATTCAAAGTAGATGAGATTGAGGAGAAGGAGCGTCGTCGTAAGTCACATGCCCCATTTACTACCTCAACCCTACAACAAGAAGCGTCTAATCGTCTGGGTTACCGTACCAGCAAGACCATGATGGTCGCTCAGCAGCTCTATGAAGGGATAAGCCTTGGCCGTAACACGGTCGGTTTGATTACCTATATGCGTACTGACTCAACCCGTATTGCGCCAAGTGCCCGTCAAGCTGCTCTCGATTATATTAATGAGACATATGGATCTGAATATCTTGGGCCTGGCAAGATAGTCCGTAATAGCCAAAGTGCACAAGATGCCCACGAAGCCATTCGACCATCCAATGTCACGCTGACTCCAGAGTCCATCCAAGCATCCTTAACTAAGGACCAATATCGACTCTATAATTTGATTTGGTCACGTTTTGTAGCCAGTCAGATGGCAGATGCGGTTTACGATACCATTCGTTGCGACTTAAGTCAGAACGGTGCAAGCTTCCGTGCAAATGGCTCTAAGATTAAATTCCCTGGTTTCCTTAAGGTTTATCCATCTCAAGGAACTAAGGATAACTTCCTACCAGACTTAAAAGTTGGAGAAGCAGTCAAGGTGGCGGATATGAATCCAAGTCAGCACTTCACCCAACCACCTGCTCGTTACAACGAAGCTTCCTTGGTTAAGGTCTTAGAAGAAAAAGGGATTGGCCGTCCATCTACCTATTCACCAACTATTGAAACCTTGCGCAAGCGTTACTATGTCAAAATGGTGGCTAAGCGTTTCGAACCAACTGAGTTAGGCGAGATTGTCAATAATCTTATGACTAGTTATTTCCCTAATATCGTGAATACCGAGTTTACGGCTGGCTTAGAAACGGAACTAGATGCTATTGAAGAAGGCAAGTTCCAGTGGGTTCAAGTCCTAGAATCCTTCTATGAAGGCTTTAAAGGCAATTTAACCAAGGCCGAAGAAGAAGTAGCTAAGATTGATATCAAGGATGAGCCAGCTGGTTTTGCCTGTCCTGAGTGTGGCCACGATATGGTCATTAAGATTGGCCGTTTTGGTAAGTTCTATGCCTGCAGCAATTTCCCGGATTGCCGCCATACAGAAGCGATTGTCAAAACCATTGGGGTGACCTGTCCGCAGTGTCATCAGGGCCAAGTGGTCGAACGCCAATCCAAGAAGAATCGGCTCTTCTTTGGCTGTAATCGATATCCAGAATGTGACTTTGTCTCATGGGATAAGCCAATTGGACGCGACTGCCCAGTCTGCCAACACTATCTAGTAGAAAAAACAAGTCGCAAGGGCAAACAAGTTGCTTGCAGTCACTGTGACTATCAAGAAGATATTCAAAAGTAAGTGAGTCCCTTGCCGGCATGAAAGAGATTAAACCGAGGTTTAATCTCTTTTTGTTTATCAATTCTTAACAAATGACAGCAAATGAGGCGGGGCAGTCGCTTCAAAAGCAAAAAAGTGATACACTAAAAGACATAGAAAGAATGGAAGTCGGTGGTCTTATGCAAGAAGCTATTGCGCGTTTTCTCCAATACATTAGTGTTGAAAGACGCTATTCCCAGAAGACCCTAGCTGCCTATCAACAAGACTTAGTAGCTTTTCAGTCTTTTATTGAGACTAGCGGTGGCGGCGATTTGAAGCAAATTGCCTATCAAGATGTTAGACTCTATTTGGCTTATCTCAATGAACAAGCCTATGCAAAGACTAGTATCCGCCGTAAATTATCCAGTCTACGGTCATTTTTTACCTACTGCCTAAGCCAAGGGTGGATTGAGACTAATCCCATGGAATTGGTTCAGTACCAGGTGAAAAAGAAGACCTTGCCACAATTCTTCTATGAACAAGAACTGACTCAACTCTTCGACGCCCTTTATAAGCGGGAAGATGATGCGGCCTGGCGTGACCGAATGCTTCTAGAAGTTCTCTATGCGACCGGTATGCGGGTCAGCGAACTGAGCGAATTGAGCTTAGATCGCCTCAACTTAGAGGTACAACTTATTCGTGTTCTAGGGAAGGGAAATAAGGAGCGTATCGTCCCCTTGGGTGATTCGGCAACCCAAGCCATTCGCGATTATTTAACGCATCTAAGACCAAAAATAGACTCTAAGAAGAGTCAATACCTGCTACTGACTGACAAGGGTGCTCAAATGACACCTAGACAGATTCGGACGCGACTTAACAGTTTGGTTCAAGAACAAGCTATGAACTTGAAGATTTATCCCCACAAATTGCGGCATTCTTTTGCTACGCATTTACTCAATAAGGGGGGCAGACCTGAGGACGGTTCAAGAACTCTTGGGCCACGCCAACCTCAGTTCAACCCAAATTTATACGCATGTAACTAAAGACCAATTGCGCAGCCAATACCTTAAAGCTCATCCTAGGGCTAAACAAGCTAAGCAAGATAAATAATCACGCTAAAAGGAAGTGACCATCATGACAACAATTTGTGCTGTAAAAAAAGATAATCAACTAGCCATGGCTGGTGATGGACAAATTACAATGGGCCAACAAGTCATTATGAAAGGCTCTGCCCGCAAGATTCGACGCATTTATCATAACCAAGTTCTAGTTGGCTTTGCAGGTGGTGTAGCGGACGCTATCACCTTATCAGAAATGTTCGAGACCAAGCTCAGTGAGCACCAAGGACAATTGACCAGAGCGGCTGTCGAACTAGCCAAGTCTTGGCGTTCTGATCGTACTTTACAGAAGCTAGAAGCCCTTCTGATTGTCATGGATAAGGACAATCTCCTCATGGTCAGTGGGACGGGGGAAGTTATTGAGCCAGATGATGGAATTTTGACCATTGGTTCAGGCGGCAACTATGCTTTAGCTGCAGCCCGTGCTCTCAAGCGAAACGCGCCTGAATTAAGTGCCGTAGACATCGCCAAACAAGCGCTACAAATTGCTAGTGAGATCGATGTCTTCACCAATGACCAAATTCGAGTGGAAGAAGCTTAGTAAGCTGACTTGCCATTATAATAGAAGGGATGAATTGATTATGAGTCAATTAACACCACGTTATGTTGTCAATGAATTAAATAAGTACATTATCGGCCAAGATGAAGCCAAACGTGCCATTGCTATTGCTTTGCGCAATCGTCTGCGTCGTCTCAAGCTAGATCCTGCTATGCAGGCTGAAGTCAAACCAAAGAATATCTTGATGATTGGGCCAACTGGGGTCGGGAAGACCGAGATTGCGCGACGCCTGGCTGAAATCGCCAATGCTCCTTTTGTCAAGGTAGAAGCGACCAAGTATACCGAAATCGGTTATGTTGGTCGTGACGTAGAGGCCATGGTACGTGACTTGGTTGAAGCCAGCATTCGCATGGTCAAGAAGATTAAACATCAAGAAGTGAGAGAAGAGGCCTATGAGCGTGCCTTTGACCCGTCTAGCTAAGGCTCTGAAACCTGGTATTAAACAAGAGAAGAAACAACAGGCTCAACCTAATGATTTTATGGCTATGTTGCAACAAATGGCTCAAAGCCAGGAGGAGCCTCAGGAAGTGGTGACAGATGACATTAAGGTCAGTCGCCGCCAAATCAAGGAGCAATTGCGCCAAGGCTTACTTAATGACAAGGAAGTCACCATTGAGTTAGAGGAGAAGAAACTGCAACTCAACAACTTAAACCCTATGATGGAACAAATGATGGACGTCCAATCCGAGTTCCAAAACTTACGTCCTAAGAAAAAAATCAAACGCAGTGTGACCGTCAAGGAAGCCCTAGAATTACTGACAGAAGAAGAGTCAGATCACCTAGTTAATCAGGATGATATCAACCAACAGGCTTTAGAACTGGCTCAGAACAGTGGCATTATCTTCATCGACGAAATCGATAAGATTGCGACTTCTTCCAACCATGGAGGAGAAGTTAGCCGTCAGGGGGTCCAACGTGACATCTTGCCAATTGTTGAAGGTAGTGACGTTCAGACTAAGTACGGTATTATTTCAACGGATCATATTCTCTTTATTGGATCGGGTGCCTTCCATGTGGCCAAGCCTTCTGATTTAATTCCTGAATTACAAGGCCGCTTCCCAATCCGTGTCCAGTTGACCGACCTTAAGGTGGATGATTTCCGCCGTATCCTGCAAGAGCCAGCTCACGCTATTTTGCATCAATATCAAGCCATGCTAGCAACTGAAGGGGTAGAAGTTATCTTCACGGAATCTGCCATTGATAAAATGGCGGAGTATGCGGTGCTCTTAAATGAGTCAACCGATAATATTGGGGCACGTCGTCTCCATACTATTGTCGAGACCGTCTTAGAGGAATTACTCTATGAAGCCGCGGATATGAATATGGGCCGTATTGAGATTAATGGGGCATATGTCAGTCAACGTTTAGATAAGATTGTAGAAAGTCCTGATTTAAGCCACTATATCTTATAAGCAACTCGCATAACGAGATTTGAGGAGGTATATCCATGATACAACTAGAGAATGAACAAGTAATTGTAAAAATTAAGGAGATGGGGGCCGAACTGACCTCTGTCTTGGACCGCGCGTCAGGTTATGAATTCATCTGGCAAGGGGATCCCAACTATTGGGGACGTCAGGCGCCCATTCTCTTTCCTATCGTGGGTAGCTTAAAGGAAGGGGCTGTCTCCTATCAAGGGCAAGACTATCACTTACCGCGTCATGGTTTTGCTAGAGATAGTTACTTTCGTGTCATTGCTCAGTCGCAACAAGCGGTCACCTTTGAACTGACATCAAATGATGAGACCAAAGCCCTTTATCCTTTTGACTTTGTGCTGCAAGTCTCCTATATTTTGTCTGGCCCACGTTTGACTGTTTCTTATACGGTCCACAATCCTAATTCTAGCCAGGTATTATACTATAACATTGGGGGACACCCGGCCTTTAATGTCTGCCAAAATGATAAGGACGAGTTTGATGAGGTATACCTTAGCTTCCAACCACAGGAGATGTTGCGCCATATTCCTCTAGATGTAGCTAGTGGCTTAATTGAGCTTAATAAGGCGCGCTACCAAGAGTTGAGTCGAATGGAGCTTAGTCACAAGACTTTTAAAAAGGATGCGCTCATCTATCAGATCAAGCCAGAGACTGAGTTGCTCTTAGAAGACGCTCAAGCCAGCATTGGACTTAGTCATCATGGCATGACTTTTGTGGGGATTTGGTCTCCGTATCCTGCTAAAGCACCATTTGTCTGCCTAGAACCATGGGCGGGCATTGCGGATAGCAGTGAGACCAGTGGCCAGTGGCCAGAAAAATACCAGGTCATCGAAGTGGGACCATCCAATGTATCCACCCATGACTACACCCTGACTTTTACTAAGAAAAACTAAGACAAGAAATTTAGGAATTAGCAGAAAGCGAGGCTAGACATATGCATTCCCTTGAAGTGGCGCCCCAAACCAAAAAGGGGGTTCTAGCAGCCTATTATGGGTATGATCATTTTCGCCCAGGCCAAGAAGCCATTATTGATGCCATTCTATCTGGACGGGATGCTATGGCCATTATGCCAACTTCTGCTGGTAAGTCTCTTTGCTTTTCAAGTGCCAGCTTTGTTGATTGCCAGGGGTTACCTTGGTGATTTCGCCACTTATTTCGCTAATGCAAGACCAGGTTTCTAGCTTGGAAGCCATGGGCATACCTGCAGTTTTTATTAATAGTGGTCAAAGCTTGGAAGAAAACCGTCAAGCAGTAACGGCCTTAAGAAGTGGGCGAGTCAAATTAGCCTATATTGCGCCAGAGCGCCTGTCAAATGACTATTTTTTGAACTTAGTCAGCCAATTAGAGGTTAGTTTAGTGGCGGTGGATGAAGCTCATTGTATTTCCCAATGGGGTAATGACTTTCGGCCTTCCTATCAAGCCATTCCTCATTTGCTGGACTATCTAGACAAACGGCCGATTATGGCGGCTTTTACGGCGACAGCCACGCAACAGGTTAGGCAAGACATTGTCCATTATTTAGGGCTGCAAAAGCCCTTTGAAATGGTGACAGGATTTGATCGACCTAATCTTTTCTTTGCCTTGGAAGAACCAAGCGATAAGATGAGAAGACTCAAGGAACTTTTGGCCAGTGGCGAGCCTAGCATTGTCTATTGTGCCACACGCAAAGACGTGGAGTCTGTCGCTAGTAAAGTAAATCAGTCCGGTATTAAAGCCAGACCCTACCATGCTGGAATGGACATGATAGATCGACACGCTGCTCAGCGTGCCTTCCAATTTGATGAAATTCAGGTAGTGGTGGCAACTAATGCCTTTGGTATGGGGATTGATAAATCCAATGTGCGTCAGGTCATCCATTATGCTATGCCCAAGGATTTGGAATCCTACTATCAGGAAGCAGGCCGCGCTGGCCGTGATGGGGAAGACTCTCGTTGTACCTTGTTCTATTCAGACCGCGACATTATGACCAATGTCTATCTGATTGAACAAGGTGGCGATCCAATCGGACGCCAGAAACTCAATGAAATGATTGACTATTGCCGAACTACTCAGTGTTTGCGGGGCTTTATGTTACGTTACTTTGGTGAATCGCCACATGAGACGAACTGTCAGTCCTGTACCAATTGCACGACGACAGTGGAACAGGTTGATATTACGGTGCCTGCACAAAAGATTCTAGCCTGTGTCTATCGTATGGGCCAACGCTATGGTTTGACTAAGGTGGCCGAGGTCCTTAAGGGCAGTCAGAAGGCAGACATCAAAGGAACATATCTGGCTGATCTGCCCACTTATGGTCTCATGAAAGACATACCAGAAGCTCAAATCAAGCGTTATATTAGTGCCTTGGTGGTAGAAGGTTATCTTAAGATGGTGAGGGCAAGACTATCCCATTCTCAACCTAACTTCTAAGGCTAAGCCGGTGTTAAAGGGTCAGGAGCAAGTAAGTATTAAGCATACCTTTGGCAATGAGTATTGCTAAGATGAGTCAAGTCAAGGCGCGTGGTAATGAGAGCCAAGATGCCTATGATCAAGTGCTTTTTGAGCGTTTACGGCAAGTTCGTTATGATTTAGCTCAAAAGCATCAGGTACCACCTTTTATTATTTTTTCCGATGCTACCTTGCGCGCCTTGTGTCGTCATTTCCCGACGACGGAGACAGCCTTCCTGACTATCTCTGGTGTGGGGCAGAAGAAATTATCACAGTATGGCTATGACTTTATGCAAGCCATTGAGGCCTATCTGGCTGAAAAAGATAAGTAAAAAAACACGCTTAACTCTCAGGGGAGCTAAGCGTGTTTGCTTTTATTTTGCTTTGGATGAATCCTTGGATCCATGCTGATTGAGCCAGAGACCGAGCCCAAAGCTGATCGTCTTTTCTTCATGGCGTAGTAGGCGCTCAATGTTCTGCCGGTGACGATATATCATGAAGAGGGCGATAAGGATAAAGGTCACGCCGTAGATTTTATTAGGCTGAGTCAAGAAGAGGTAGCAGGCGGTCAAGCTATAAGAGACCATGGCCGAGAAGCTAACAGTACTGGTTAGATAGAGTAGGGTAAAGAAGCTAATCACCATGACCAAGGCAATCCAGAAATGGAAGCCTAGCAAGACACCGATAGAAGTAGCAACAATCTTGCCGCCCTTGAAGTTGGCCCAGATGGGATAGGCATGGCCAATTAAGGCTGCAAGTGCGACAGCTGAGATCACCCAGGCATTATCTGTGAAGAGCCATTTGGCCAAGAGAACTGGAATCCAGCCTTTTAAGACATCAATCATGGCAACTAAGACGGCTGACTGAAAGCCGTAGGTACGTCCAATGTTAGTCGCGCCACTGTTACCAGAGCCTGTTTGGCGCACGTCTTGACGATAGCGTAGACGTGAATACCAAACCCCAGTAGGGATGGAGCCTAGTAAGTAGGTGGCAATAATCAATAGGATTTTGAGATGCATAGAGAGCCTCCTTTAAATTCCCCTTTAGTGTATCACGAATTCCTACTAAAAAAAAGGCCAGGGGACATCTTTCAGTTGCTATTTAGCGGATGATGCGCTAGAATGGGCCAGATGAAAGATTTAATTGAAATCTAGACCTAGTATTTGGTATGATAGAACAGTTGAAACAAAAAGTTGAGGTGACAATAATGGCTGATAAGCAGCAATTATTAACAAATTATGGTGATGATGCCATCCAAATCCTAGAGGGTTTAGAAGCCGTACGTAAGCGTCCAGGGTATGTATATCGGCTCTACTGATCAACGTGGCTTGCATCACCTTTTATATGAAATTGTGGACAATGCTGTCGATGAAGCTTTGTCAGGTTTTGCGGACCATATTAAGGTAACCATCTGTCAAGATGGTAGTGTTAAAGTTCAAGATAATGGTCGTGGTTTGCCAGTCGGCTTGCATGCTTCAGGTAAGCCAACCATTGAAGTGGTCTTTACTGTCCTCCATGCTGGCGGTAAATTTGGTCAAGGTGGTTATAAGTCGGCTGGTGGTCTTCACGGGGTAGGGGCATCCGTGGTCAATGCGCTCTCTACTTGGGTGCAGGTTGAGGTGGACCGTGATGGCTATACCTATCAAATGCGCTTTGAGAATGGGGGCGTGCCGGTTACTAAACTCATTAAGACTAAGAACTCCAACAAGTCTAAACATGGGACTACCGTGCATTTTATGCCGGATAGCAAGATTTTTGGCCATGCTAGCATAAACAGTGAGACCATTGCAGAACGTTTGCGCGAGTCAGCTTTTCCTGCTTAAGGACCTAACGATTGAACTAATCGATGAGCGTATTGATTATCATGAGGTCTTCCACTTCAGCCAAGGTCTGATTGACTTCATTACTTATTTAAATGAAGAGAAAGATACCCTTGGAGATATCGCTGGTTTTGCTGGTGAGGTTGAGGGCTTTGAAATTGATTTTGCCTTTCAATATAATGATGGCTATTCTGAGACCATTCTATCCTTCGCCAATAATGTTCGCACAGGTGGCGGGGGTAGCCATGAGGTTGGGATGAAGACCGGCATGACCAAGGCCTTCAATGACTATGCACGTAAGGTCGGCTTGCTCAAAGACAAGGATAAGAACCTAGAGGGGTCAGATGTCAGAGAAGGGCTAACAGCGGTTATTTCGCTACGTATTCCTGAGGAATACCTGCAATTCGAAGGTCAAACCAAGGAAAAACTTGGAACGCCTAAGGCGCGCCCACTGGTAGAAAACTTCGTTAACGAAAAAATGACGGCCTATCTCAATGAGAATGGCAACTTCTCTCAGATGATTCTGCGTAAGGCCATTAAGGCCAGAGAAACGCGCGAAGCGGCGCGTAAGGCTCGTGACGCGGCGCGATCTGGTTCTAAGAAGCAGGCCCAAGAACGAGCAATTTCCGGTAAATTAACCAAGGCTCAATCAAAGGATGCCAGCAAGAATGAACTCTACCTAGTCGAAGGTGACTCTGCTGGTGGTTCAGCTAAGCTTGGCCGAAATCGCCAGTATCAAGCCATCCTGCCACTTCGCGGTAAGGTCATCAACACCGAAAAAGCGTCTATGCAAGATATCCTTAAAAACGAGGAAATCAATACCATGATTTATACCATCGGGGCTGGAGTAGGGGCAGATTTTGACCTAGAGTCGGTTAACTACAACAAAGTCATTATCATGACCGACGCGGACACGGATGGTGCCCACATTCAAGTCTTACTCTTAACTTTCTTCTACCGTTATATGAAGCCCTTGTTAGAAGCGGGCAAGGTCTATTTAGCTATGCCGCCACTCTTCAAAATATCTAAAGGATCAGGTAAGAAGCAAGTGGTGGAATATGCCTGGACAGATGAAGAATTAGCCAGCAAAATTGCCAAAGTTGGCAAAGGCTATGTTCTACAACGCTATAAAGGTCTTGGGGAAATGAATGCCGACCAGCTATGGGATACTACCATGAACCCAGAAACCCGTCTATTGATTCGTGTCACGATTGATGATGGGGCACGCGCGGAACGCCGACTGACTACCCTGATGGGGAATAAGGTAGAACCACGACGTAAAGTGGATTGAGCGTCATGTCAGCTTTACGCTAGATACAGAAGACTCAATTCTGGAAATGTCGCAAGGGCAAGAATCCAGTCATGCCCATCATGAAAGTTTAGTCAAACAACAAGATGCGCGTCAAGAAGCCCAAGGGCCTGAGTTAATTGCCCAGGATTCCGGGGAATTTTCACTCTTTAATGATGAGGAGGTCTAAGCATGAGCCAAGAAATGATTCAAGAATTAAGCTTTGCGGATGTGATTGGTGATCGCTTTGGTCGTTATTCCAAGTACATCATTCAAGACCGGGCCTTACCAGACATTCGTGATGGTCTCAAACCGGTTCAACGCCGGATTCTATACGCTATGTATCGTGACCGGAATACAGCTGACAATCCTTACCGTAAGTCCGCTAAGACGGTCGGTAATGTCATCGGTAACTATCACCCTCATGGGGACTCTTCTGTCTATGAAGCCATGGTCCGCATGAGTCAAGACTGGAAGTTGCGTAATCCTCTGATTGATATGCACGGAAATAACGGTTCTATGGATGGGGACCCAGCCGCGGCGATGCGTTATACTGAAGCCCGCCTGTCACCTATTGCGGCTCAGTTATTGCGTGATATTAAGCAAGAAACCGTTGATTTTATCCTTAACTTTGATGATACGGAAGAGGAGCCAACGGTTCTGCCAGCTCGTTTCCCTAATCTCTTAGTCAATGGGGCAACAGGGATTTCAGCTGGTTACGCCACTGAAATTCCCCCTCATAATCTAGGTGAAATTATTGATGCCGTCATCTATCTCTTAACCCACAAGCGTCCTAAGTTAGAGGAATTGTTGGAGTTGGTGCCGGGCCCTGACTTCCCTACGGGGGCCATTATCCAGGGTATTGATGCCATTCAACAGGCCTATAAGACAGGCCAAGGTAAGATTACCTTAGTTTCGCAAACTGACATTGAAAGTCTAAAAGGTGGGAAAAGTCAGATTGTGGTGACTGAGCTACCATACGAGGTCAATAAGAGTAAACTCATTCAACGTTTGGACGAAATTCGCATTCAGCGTAAGGTAGAGGGTATCGCAGATGTTCGCGATGAATCTGACCGTAATGGGGTGCGTCTGGTAGTCGAACTTAAGCGTGACGTTGACGCCAAAGGGATTCTGACCTATCTTCTGAAAACATACTGACTTGCAGGTTAACTACCATTTTAACATGGTAGCGATTAACAAAAGACGACCAGAACTGGTTAACTTACAAACCATGTTGGAAGCCTATATCAGTCACCAGCAGGAAGTCCTAACCCGTCGCACTCAGTATGATTTGGCTAATGACCAAAAACGTCTACATATTGTAGACGGTTTGATTCGGGTAGTCTCCATTCTGGATGAAGTCATTGCCACTATTCGTCGCTCTGATAATAAGCAGGATGCTAAGGAAAACTTAGTTGCCGAGTTTGATTTTTCTCTATGGAGCAAGCCGAAGCCATCGTATCCTTACAACTCTATCGCTTAACCAAATACTGACATTACGGCCTTGCAACAGGAACGTTTGGAATTGAATGAACGGATTTTGATGTATCAAAATATCCTATCCAATCCTGAAATCCTCAATAAGGTTCTGATTAATGAGCTTAAAGCTATCAAAAAAGACTTTGCGACACCGCGTCGTAGTCAAATTCAAGCTCAAGTTCAGAGTCTGGAAATCGACACCCACATCCTGATTCCTGACGAGCAGGTTATGGTTTCCTTAACCAAGGAAGGCTATATGAAGCGGACCAGTATGCGTTCCTTTGCCTCATCTGATCTAAATAGTTTAGGCTTACGTGACTTTGACTATCCAATCTTTGTTGAGGAACTCAGTACCCATCAAGAATTAGTCATTATCACCTCAAAGGGGAATTATATCCATATTCCGGTGCATGAACTGCCTGAGGTAAAATGGAAGGATCTTGGGAGTTCATCTGTCCCAAAACTATCAACTTCAAGATGGTGAACGCTTTGTTAAGGCCTTTGTGGCCAGCCAAGAGGACCATAAACTAATCTTGGCTACTAAGGCGGGTATGATTAAGCAGACGCCATTATCGGCCTTCACAACTTATCGCTCATATAAAACTCGGACGGCAAAGGCTATGAATCTAGTGGACGATCAAGATGAAGTGGTTGCAGCAGAATGCCTTAAGACCGGCCAGAACTATGAAGTGGTCTTGTTGACCAAACGGTCTTATTGCTTACGTTACTCAGTTGATTTGGTATCAGAAATGGGCCTGAAAGCCAAAGGGGTAACAGCTATTAAGTTGAAAGAAGAAGACCAGGTGGTTGCCTGCTTAGTGGTTAATCAAGAGGCAAAACGCCCGCAACTCTTTGCCTTGACTCAACGAGGTAATGTGAAACGCAGTGATCTAACTGTCATACCTGAACTGGGCCGTGGCTCGCGTGGCGTCCTCTTACTAAAAGAATTAAAAACCAATCCGCATCAATTATTGAAAGTCCTAGCCCTTGATAAAGCCCAGCACCAAGTCTGTCTCTTAGGGGATACAGGCCATAGTGTCGTCTTTGCTGCTAGTGAGATTCCTTTGTCGGATCGCCTTGCTAACGGCTCGCAAGCGCCTGATTTAGCCAAATTGGGTAATGTCTTAGACTGTTATTTAGTCTTGGACATCCAATCTCAGGCTTCAGAAGCAAATTAGTTTTTAACCATCGTCTGATTGGGACGATGGTTATTTTTTTGCTTTGACTTTGTGCAAGACAGTGAGGGTAGGGTAATAAAGTTTGTTCATTTTACTTGTAGAAGAAGATAGATCTGCATCAGACTTGCTTGTTATAGATTTTTTGTAAGAAAAAGAAAACGTGTAGGACTAGGGTTAGAGGCAAATGTACTAATACAGATGACAAATTATGGGCAAACAGGATTAGTACAGGATAGATATTTCACAAACTTTTACACAAGCTGCGCGACTTTGTGAAACCGGTGTAAACCTTGATATAACAAGATATTTTACTTGGTGTTTCTGAACTAAAGGGCTTGCATTTTAAAATATGAGTGTTATAATGAACATATAAAAGTTGTTGTACTAGATAGTTTACAATTCAGTTAAGGAGGATATCTATGGAACAATGGCAAGGCTTTAAAGGTAAAAAATGGCAGGAAGAAATCGACGTGCGCGATTTCATCCAACAAAACTATACGCTCTATGAAGGAGACGATAGTTTCTTAGCAGGTCCTACCCAAGCTACCAAAGACTTATGGGCGCAAGTAATGGACTTGAACAAGCAAGAACGTGAAGCGGGTGGTGTCTTAGACACTGATACTTCTGTTGTATCTACCATCACTTCTCACGGTCCTGGTTACTTAGATAAAGACAAGGAACAAGTGGTTGGGTTTCCAAACTGACAAACCATTCAAACGTGGTTTACAACCATTTGGTGGGATTCGTATGTCTGAAAAGTCTGCAGAAGCTTATGGCTTCCATGTAGACCCAGAAGTTTCTCACATCTTTACTGAATACCGTAAAACCCATAACCAAGGGGTATTTGATGTTTATACACCAGAAATGCGTGCAGCTCGTAAGTCGGGGATCATCACTGGTCTACCAGATGCTTATGGTCGTGGCCGTATCATCGGTGACTACCGTCGTGTTGCCCTCTACGGTGTTGACCGTTTGATGGAAGAAAAACTCAAAGACTACAACAACATCGGTTGCGATGTTATGACTAATGACATCTTACAATTACGTGAAGAATTGTCAGAACAATATCGTTCATTGAAAGACCTTAAGAAATTAGGGGAAATCTACGGCTTTCGATATTTCTAAACCAGCAACTACCGCTAAAGAAGCTTTCCAATGGCTCTACTTAGCATACTTAGCTGCTATCAAAGAACAAAACGGGGCAGCTATGTCCTTGGGTCGTACTTCTACCTTCTTAGACATCTACGTAGAACGTGACTTACGCAATGGTACTTTGACAGAAGAAGAAGCGCAAGAATTAGTTGACCACTTCATCATGAAGTTACGTTTAGTTAAATTCATGCGTACACCTGAATATAACGAACTCTTCTCTGGGGACCCAACCTGGGTAACTGAATCCATTGCCGGTGTTGGCTTGGATGGTCGTCCATTGGTAACTAAGAACTCCTTCCGTTACCTCCACACCTTATCTAACTTAGGTCCAGCACCAGAACCAAACTTAACCGTGCTTTGGTCACCACATTTAACAGATGGCTTCAAGACCTTTGCGGCTAAGATGTCTATCGAATCTTCAGCTATTCAATATGAAAACGACGAAGTAATGCGTCCACAATATGGTGATGACTATGCCATTGCCTGCTGTGTATCTGCAATGCGTGTTGGTAAACAAATGCAATTCTTCGGCGCTCGTGCTAACTTAGCTAAGTGCTTGCTCTACGCAATCAACGGTGGTATCGACGAAAAATCTAAAGCCCAAGTAGGTCCTAAGTTCCAACCAGTCACTTCTGAATACCTAGACTTCGATGAAGTAATGGAAAAATATGACGATATGATGGAATGGTTGGCAGGTCTTTATGTCAATGCCCTCAACTGTATCCACTACATGCACGACAAGTACAGCTATGAACGCATTCAAATGGCGGTCCAAGATACCTACATTCACCGTACAATGGCGACTGGTATCGCTGGTTTCTCTGTAGCAGCTGACTCCTTGTCTGCAATCAAATACGGTAAAGTTAAGACAATCCGTGATGAAAACGGCGTTGTAGTTGACTTCGAAGTAGAAGGCGACTTCCCTAAATATGGGAACAACGATGACCGCGTAGATACATTGGCGGTTGATCTCTTGAAACGCTTCATGACTAAAGTTAAGAAGCACCCAACCTACCGCAATGCGCAACACACTACTTCTATCTTAACCATCACTTCTAACGTTGTGTATGGTAAGAAGACTGGTAACACTCCTGACGGTCGTCGTGCAGGTCAACCATTCGCACCAGGTGCTAACCCAATGCACGGTCGTGACACTCACGGGGCTTTGGCTTCCTTATCATCTGTTGCTAAAGTACCATACTCTTACGCATTAGACGGTATTTCTAACACCTTCTCCATCATCCCACGTGCCTTAGGGAAGGAAGAAGATGTGCAACAAGAAAACTTATCCAACATGTTGGATGGTTACTCTAAAAAAGGTGGTCACCACCTCAACATCAACGTATTCAACCGCGACACCTTAGTGGATGCGATGGAGCACCCAGAAAACTACCCACAATTAACCATCCGGGTATCTGGTTACGCCGTTAACTTCATTAAGTTGACCCGTGAACAACAATTAGACGTTATCAACCGGACTATGCATAGCCAAATGTAATAGTCGAGTCTTGACTGGGAAAAGTGACGGGGCAACTCGTCGCTTTTGCCCTTTATATAGAGATAGGTAAGGAGATAAATGTAATGCAATTTGGGAACACAGCCACAACACAAGTAATTGGTCATGTCCATTCAACCGAAAGTTTTGGGTCCGTGGATGGCCCAGGCATTCGATTTATTACCTTCATGCAGGGCTGCCGCCTACGTTGCGAATTTTGCCACAACCCTGATACTTGGGCGACGCGTGGGGGACATGACTATACGCCGCAACAACTCTTTGACGAGGCCGTTCAATACCAAGATTTCTGGGGTAAGAAGGGTGGCGTTACGGTCAGTGGGGGAGAGCCTCTCTTGCAGATTGACTTTGTTATTGAGTATTTCAAAATCTGTAAAGCCAATGGGGTCCACACTACTTTAGATTCTTGTGGGGGGCCATTCACCCGCAAGGAGCCATTCTTTAGTAAATTTAATGAATTGCTTAAGTATACAGATTTAATTCTCTTGGATCTTAAGCACATTGATTCAGATGGCCACCGTAAGTTAACTGGTCAGCCTAACGAGAACATTCTGGATTTGGCTCACTATTTATCGGATATTGGTCAACCAGTATGGATTCGCCATGTCTTGGTACCTGAACGGACTGACTTTGATGAATATTTAATTCGGCTCAGTGCTTTCGTTAAGACGCTTAAGAACGTCTTGAAATTTGAAGTCTTACCTTATCATAAGTTAGGGGTTTACAAGTACGAAGCCCTGGGGATTAAGTACCGGTTGGCGGGGATTGAACCGCCGACACCTGATCGGGTAGAGAACGCCAAACGTATTCTAGAAACAGCCTCTTATCGCGGGTATCTAACAGCCTAAGGATTAAAAATAGCCTTTAGTGATTTTCTATCACTAGAGGCTATTTATTTTTGTGCACAAGTCATAGGCGGGAAAGTTGCCAATCAGTGTGTGAAAGCGTAAAATAAAAGGGTATGAGGGACTTTGCCTGGACCTCTTTGGGGCTATAATTTTTCCCAGCTACATGTTAAAATAAGGGCAGTAATTATCTTATAGGAGGATCCACTGACATGACCCAATATTTAGTTTTCGGACATAAAAATCCAGACACTGACACCATTGCATCTGCTATTGCTTTTGCCTACTATCTCAACCAAAAAGGCCACCAAGCTGAGGCGGTGGCACTAGGCACACCTAATGAAGAAACGGCTTTTGCTCTTGACTACTTCAAGGCTCAAGCGCCTCGTGTGATTGAATCTGCAGCTGGGACGGGCGCCCATGTGGCTTTGGTTGACCATAATGAAGCTAGCCAGTCCATCGATGATTTAGCTGATTTAACAGTAGACTATGTCATTGACCACCACCGTATTGGCTTTGAGTCTGCACAGCCTTTGTACTATCGTTGTGAGCCAATCGGCTGTACTGCTACTGTCCTTTACAAGATGTTTGGCGAAGCAGGGATTGAAATTCCTGGTCAAATTGCTGGTCTCATGTTGTCTGCTATTATCTCTGATAGCTTACTCTTCAAATCACCAACTTGCACACCCAGAAGACGTAGATGCAGCACAAGTCTTAGCAAAACTGGCGGGTGTTGATGCACAAGTCTATGGTTTGGATTTATTGAAGGCGGGGACTAACTTAGCAAGCAAATCGGAAGAGACTTTACTCAACTTAGATGCTAAGAGCTTTGACATGAATGGCCACCAAGTACGGATTGCCCAAGTCAATGCCATTGGTTTTGCTGATCTCTTGGCTCGTAAAGAAGCCTTATTAAAGGCTATGCAAGCGGAAGTTGAGGCAAAAGGCTATGAACTCTTCCTCTTAGTAGTCACGGACGTCTTAGATAGTAACTCCTTTGGGTTAGTTGTAGGCCAAGATGTATCTGCTTTGGAAGCCGCTTTTGGTCAGAAGGTAGTGGACCAACAACTAGAACTGCCAGGGGTAGTATCACGCAAAAAACAAATTGTACCACCATTAACTGATAGCTATGCAGCTCGCTAGTTATCTGCCGAAAGGGATCTTTTATGAACAAAATTAAGAAATTACTTTATCCAGTATTACTTGTTTTAGGTTTAATAGTGGTTGGGGCTAGTATCTGGCTAGCCAACCAATCGAATCAGGAACCTGCTTCAGTAGCCGTGTCTACTAACTCATCTGAGGAATCTAGCTCACAAGTTGCTAAGGCGGATTCTTCCTCTAGTGAGGCCGCTAGTTCTGCGACTTCTAGTAGTCAAGCTGTGCGTGGAGTAAATAAACCTGAACGTAAGGGACCATCTGCCCCTGATACTAAGTTGTTAGATGAACTAGGCAATACCATTGCTTTGTCATCAAAATTTGGCAAACCAACTATTATCAATATTTGGGCTTCTTGGTGTCCACCTTGTCGCGAGGAGATGCCTTATTTTCTAGAAGCCTACCGTCAATACGGCGATAAAGTAAATTTCGTTATGATTAATGCAACCGGTAGTCATCCGGACGAAACAGCAGAGAAGGCACAAGCCTATCTGAAAGAAGCTGGCTTGACTGACCTACCAATCTATTATGACGATCAACGTCAGAACCAAATTGCTTTTAATGCTGTCAGCCTACCAACAACCTATATTCTCAACGCCAAAGGCGAAATTATCAAGCGCGGGCAAGGTTCTGTTCCTCGCGAAGAACTCTTCAAGGTGCTAGAGCAAATGGTGGCTGAGCAGTAGTTTAAGTGACTCACACTAAGAACAGTGCTTAAGGCGCTGTTCTTTTATTCAAGATTTATGGAAGGATGTGATTGAATGAGTTTTGATGGTTTTTTGACTCATGCCTTGGTTAAGGAGCTAGGTGCTCACTTGATAGGAGGGAAAGTTGCTAAAATCTATCAACCTTTTGAGCAAGAGCTGCAGCTAGTCATTCGATCACAACGCCAAAATTTCCGCCTACTCATCTCCATTCATCCTCAATACTATCGACTTCATCTGACAGACGAACGTCCTTCTAACCCCTGAACACGCGCCAATGTTCTGCATGCTCTTACGTAAACACCTAGAGCAAGCCGTTCTACTAGATATTCAACAGGTTGAGAATGATCGGATTGTTGAGCTGCATTTTACGGGACGAGATGAGTTGGGGGATAGCCAGGTCTATCGCTTGATGATTGAACTAATGGGGCGACATTCTAATGTGATTCTGGTTAATGGGCAGGGACGTATCATTGACTGTCTTAAGCATGTCCCAATGGCCTTAAATTCCTATCGTTTGTTGCAGCCCGGCGCTGACTATCGTCGGCCACCACAAGATGAGCATCAAGTTAACTTGTTTAAGCTAAGCCAGGTGGATAGAGCAGAACTAGCTGAGCGATTAGCTAGTGCGACTAGCCCAGGTCAGGTTCAAGCCCACATTCAGGGCCTAGGCCGACTAGCCAGTCAATCCTTCTTGGCCCAAGTCCAAGAAGGGGCAAGTTGGGATAAGCTACTAGCTGATTTCTGCCAGGCTGTGGATGCCGGTGGCGCCTATTTCTTAGAGGCCGATAAACCTGATTTTTATATGACGCCTTTAGTAGGTGTGACCGGCCAGTGGGTGGCCCATGAGACATTGTCAGGCTTGATTGCTTTCTATTATGCAGAGCGTGTTCGACTAGACCGTATTAAACAAATGACGGGAGATTTAAACCAGCGTTTGCAGCATTTAATTGAGCGTAACCAACTTAAGCTAGCCAATTTGGATCGAGATCAAGCTGTGGCTTCTCAATCAGAAAGCTATCGAATCAAAGGTGAATTGCTCTCTGCCTACGCCTATCAAATCCAAAAGGGGCAGAGTCAAGTTTCTTTACCAAATTATTATGACAATGACCAAATGATAGAGATTGACTTGGACCCGCGTAAGACGGCAATTGAAATAGCCAAGCTTATTTCAAGCGCTATACCAAGTACCGCGATGCCCTCAAGCATATCGAACTCCAAAGGCAGCTTGCACAAGAAGAAATTGCTTATTTGGAGTCTGTCCAGGTACAACTTAGTCGGGCTGACCTTCAGGATGTTGCCCAAATTCGCCTAGAACTAGCGGAGCAAGGCTACTTGGGTGCCAAGCAACAAAATCTCAAAAAACGCCGCCAGGAAAAGGGCTTGGGTCCACGTCTTTATCAAGCAAGTGATGGGACACGAATCTTAGTAGGGCGCAATAATCTTCAGAATGATCAGCTCAGCTTGAAACAGGCCAATAAGAATTTCTGGTGGCTACATGCTAAGAATATTCCTGGTTCACATGTCATTATTGAATCTGACCAGCCTTCAGATACAACCCTGACAGAAGCGGCCATGCTAGCAGCTTATTATTCTAAATTTCAGCAGTCAGCCAATGTTCCAGTAGACTATTTACAGGTTAAGTTTCTAAGAAAACCAAATGGGGCCAAACCTGGCTATGTTATCTACGAAGGACAGAAAACGCTAAGTGTAACGCCAAGTCCGGAGCTTATTCAAGCCATGGAAGTTAAAGAATAAAAATTTTCCACATTAGTCTTGACACTGTTTGCAAACAAGGTTAAACTAGGATTATAAAATAATGAAAGGTTGAGGCAAATGTTTCAAAGTCAAACACAAGCAACAAAATACTGGCAATTCTGGCATAGATAGGTTGTAGACTTGGAACATTTCCAATGGATACAGCCCAGTTTAACATACTGCTGTATCTATGTAGCCTAACACCTCTGTTTACTGCATAGACACTGAGTCAAGACTATGCGTAGATGATCCAGAGGTTTTTAGATAGGACTTCTAATCCGACGCATAGCTGGCGTCGGATTTTTTGTTGCTAACTAGTTCTTATCAGAAAAAAGGAGATTTAATATGAAAAAAGTAGTTAAATTTGTCGCACTATTCTTTGCTTTAATTCTTATTGCAGGCCAAGGCCTAGTGGCGCATGCAGCACCTGCCAAATTAAAAGTTGCCATCGTCCAACTTGTGACTCATCCATCCTTGGATGAAATTACCAGTGGGATTAAGGAATCCCTTGCTATCCATGGCTACAAAGAAGGGGAAAACCTAGAAATTGACTTCCAAAATGCGGAAGGGGATATGAATCTACTTCATAACATTTCAGAAGAAGTAGTGGCGAAAGAGCCAGATTTAATCTTTGCCATCACCACTCCAGTGGCACAATCTTTACAACAGGCCACAACAAAAATCCCAATCGTTCTTGCTGGTATCACGGATCCTGTCAGCGCCAAATTAGTGACAGCCTTAGACAAGACAGACGCTAATATCACTGGGGTTAGTGACTTTGCGCCTTTAGAAGATCTCTTCAAGCAATTTAAGGCCCTTGACTTAGATGTTAAAACCATCGGGATGATCTACACCACTAGCGAAGACAATGCTAAAGCTGAAGTTGAAAAAGCCAAAGCTATTGCTGAAAAATTAGGTTACAAGGTAGAAGTCAAGACCATTGACTCAACCAATGATATGGCCTTAGTAGCTGAAGAATTAGCGAGCAAGAGTCAAGCTATCTTCATTCCGACGGACAATACGATCGCAAGCTCAATTAGCACACTTTTAGATGTTACCGACAAGGCCAAGATTCCTGTTCTTCCAACTTACGAGAAGGCAGTCAAAGAAGGGGCCCTCTTGTCAGTCGCTATCAGCCAAACTAATATTGGTAAGCAGTCAGCAGATTTAGGTCTCAAAATTATTGATGGCACCAAAATTTCTGATTTACCAATCGAATTTGCCAAAGAAACAGTCAAAGTCTATAACGGACAAACAGCAGAGAAGCTAGGCATTAAATTACCAAGCGACCTAAGCTCTCAATTTAAGGACTTAAGTAAGGAGTAATTTCTATATGGGAATTTATTATAGTGCCATCGCTCAGGGGCTGCTTTACAGCCTCATGGGGATTGGGCTTTATATTACCTTTCGTATTCTGAACTTTGCCGATCTGACCAGTGAAGCTTCCTTCTCGGTTGGGGCGGCAGTCGCAGTCAAAACCTTAACCCTAGGCTTGCACCCTGTCTTGTCACTGATTACCGCCTTTTGTGGCAGGGATGCTGACAGGTTTGGTCACTGGGCTTTTGATGACCTATTTCGAAATCCCATCCCTCTTAGCGGGAATTATTACCTTAACGGCCTTTTATTCTATCAATCTACGTATTATGGAGCGGGCCAACTTGAGTTTGCGCCAGGTTAAGACTCTTTATGATTTATTAACTAACCTATTAGCAGATTCTACCAGTCGAATTTTCCTAGTGGGTATTATTCTGACCTTGATTGTCATTCTTCTACTGGGCTACTTCTTTAAGACTGATTTGGGTCAATCAATGGTTGCCTCCGGTGATAATGAAGTCATGGCTCATAGTTTAGGGATTTCGGTTAAGTTGATGAAATGCTTAGCCCTCATGGCTTCCAACGGAATTATTGCGATGAGTGGAGCGTTGATTGCCCAACAGAATGGGTATGCTGATGTGGACATGGGGACCGGGACGGTGATTATCGCACTTTCTTCCATTATTATTGGGGAGATGCTATTCAAGCAGTTGACCCTCACCATGCGCCTTGGTGCCATTGTTTTGGGTTCTGTCCTATATCGCTTGCTCTTGGTGGCCGTACTCAAGCTAGGCTTCTTGCCATCTGACTTCCGCTTGATTTCGGCCTTAGTCTTAGCCATCTTCTTGGCCTTGCCAGCTATGCGCAAGAAACTCCAAGCTAAAAAATTAGGATAGGGGATAGGGTAATGACCATACAACTCGATGTACAAGCGATTAACAAGACCTTCTATCGCATGCAGGACAGTCCTTTACAGGTTTTGAGCGATATTTCTTTCCAAGTCCAAAAGGGTGAAATACTGGGCATTATTGGGACCAATGGAGCAGGGAAATCTACCTTACTCAACTGCTTGACTGGTCATACACCTGTGACCTCAGGTAGTATTCTACTAAATGGGCAAGTTATTAGTAACCAAGCTGAAAGCAAGAATGCAGCCCTCATTAGCCGTATTTTCCAGGATCCGCGCATGGGGACCGCCCCACGTATGACGGTCTTTCGAGAATCTTATGTTGGCCTCTAGGCGGGGGCAAAAACCTGGCTTTAAGCGATCACTTACTAAGGATAACTATGAGGCCATGAGAAATTTACTGAGTCAGTTCCATTTGGAATTGGAAGATCGCTTAAATGTGCCGATTGAAGCCCTGTCTGGTGGCCAACGCCAAGCTATCGCTTTAATCATGGCAACACTTAAAAGACCAGAACTCTTACTCTTAGATGAGCATACTGCCGCTTTAGATCCGCGTACTTCTCGTCAGGTTATGCAAATGACCTCTGACCTGATTAAGAAAGGAAGGGCTGACGGCGCTCATGATTACTCACCAGTTGCCAGATGCCATTGAATATTGCGACCGTATTCTGCTTATGCATAAGGGGCAGATTCAGCATATCTATGACCAGGATGAAGTCAAGAGCTTAACGGCTCCTGTCCTTTATCGCCATCTGGAAGACTTGATTGAAGCTGAAGCCCAAGCGCCATTGTAATGAAAGGAGTCGCATATGACACTTTTACAAGCTAGCCATGTCGTGCTACTAGGGTGCTCAAATGGCAAGACCAAGACCACTCAAGCTCAAGATAATCTGGATGCTTTGGTGAAGCTCCTGACCAGTCAATATGGTGCCAAGGTTACGATTAAGCCTAGTATTTGGCTAAATCAGGAAACGGGTGGTCACTGTCCAGCAGAGCTTAGGGCAGACTATTTGGCAAAGGCCTTAGCTGATTCTGAGGTCGACTGGATAATGGATTTGACAGGTGGAGACCTGGCTAATCAAACCTTAGCAGACTTACCGCAAAAATTCTTCCAGCAGCTAAATCGTCAAAAGCCCGTCTACTATATGGGTTACAGTGATAATAGTGTGATTCTTAATGCCTGTTTGGCTCATGACATGATTCTGCCAGTGAATTTCTTTCCCCTGGCCTTGGTCTTAGATCCTACTTCGCGTGCTAAATTTGAGGCTTTCTTGCAAAATAAGCCTGAAAACGATTTGGGAGCTTTTGGCGGAAACATTCGTTGTTTCTCAAACTAGCTGGCACTAGTTTCTGGCCACAAGATATAGTAGGGCGTCGCTTATACCTAGAAGCTAGTTCGGGTTCCTTAGAGCGAATTCAGTCCATGCTAGTCCAGCTTAGTCAGTTAATTAATTTAGATGATTTAAGCGAAATTTGTCTGGGACAATTCAATGAATTAGACGATAAGGGACAGCGACCAATTTTAGTGGACTATCTTAGTAGTTTGACGGAGACAGCCATCACTGAAAATTTCTATTTGGGGCATCGTTTCCCCCTTGCGCCCTTTATGTATCATAGTATTAGTGATGCAACTCTTCCGGAAAACTAAAAAAGACAGAAAACTCATCTGAAAAATAGTGAACTTTGGCTAGAGAGATGCAACTTAACGTTCGTGAAGCGGCACTATATGTAGTAGGTAAAATTTGTTAAACCAAAAATTTTTACTATATATAGATTGCCTTTTCCTTCGAAACAGGGTATGATAGTAAAGTAAATTCGAAGGAGGGATTCGAACGATGAAGAAAATAACGGTATACTCAAAACCAAACTGTATGCAGTGTGATTTTACTAAGCGTTTCTTAGATCAGCACAATCTGGAATATACAGCTGTAGACGTTATGCAAGATAGCGATGCCCTAGCTCGTGTACAAGCTCTAGGCTTCCAATCGCTACCTGTTGTCGTAGCGGACGGTGTTGAACCATTTTTTGGTTTCCGTCCAGATATGCTTGAACAATTAGCATAAAAAGAAAAAACCCGGTTTACGCCTTATAGAGTAAACCGGGCTCTTTTATTTTAGAAGTTGTTTTGCATAGTGTGAAGGACTCATGCCGTATTCTTGGGTGAAGACTCGTGAAAAGTACTGTAGGGACCCGTATCCCAAGCTTTCAGCAATCTCAGATAGGGTTAATTTAGATTCTTTGATTAGAAGCTTACTACGCTTTAGGCGAAGTTGGTTGATATAGTTTTTAGGTGTCATGTTGGCATATTTCTTAAATAGCAACTGTAGGGTTGAGCGCGATAAACTGAAGTGATTAACCAAATCATTGACCTGATTCTCAGCTTCCACATGATGATGTAGATAATCGACAATGGACTGGAAGAGTTCGTTCTCGTAATTTTCTCGCATAGAAGTACTTGGTTCATCATAGAAGGCTTGATCACTCTTAAGCATCTGGATAATGACCGATTTGAAGAGTGTAATCATCTCATCAGCGTAAAAGGGTGCACTTGGACGATTAGATAATTCTACCATTTTTTCGATAACTTGGGTGTAGTGATTGCTGAGATGTACAATTTTATTTAAGTTCGGGGCTAATACCACTTGCTTGGAACATAATGGATAGATAGGTAGATACGCCATCTTTCTTAACCATTTGGCTGTGTCGCTGATTAGGATAATAGAGCATGCAATCATGCCGCTTGGCAACATGCTTCAGGCCTTCTACTTCATGAACAAGTTCACCTTGGTCAACAATGGTCATTTCAAAGTAGTCATGTTGATCGTTGACGAAACGGTAAGGAGCAGTCTTGACTTGATAGAAGAAACCATAGACTTTTTCAATTTTGATTTCTTCTACAAAGTCTCTGACTTTAAGGGCTTGCTTAGCAGCCACTAATTCTGGACGATGGTTAAAGCGAGGTTCTAAAAGAATGCTACATTCATCTGTAATAGATAAGATGTTAAAGCAAATATTAGCATGTAACTCAATCGAGCCTTGTAAAACAAACTCTTGGTAAGTGTCCACTAGATAGGGATTGTGGGTCATAATGATCAGCGCAATACCACTGTGAGCGGTAATCGTAACAGTATCAGGAAATTTCAGAAAACTATCTGACTTCTGGCGATTGATGGTGAGGGCTTTTTTTGTATGCTTATGACTATCAAATTCAAAATTAGTGAGGGTATCAAAATAGTCAGCATGAGCAAAAGCAGATGTCTTAATGTACATGGGATCACCCCTAATATTTATAACATATTTACCTTTTTAGTATACCTCAATTTTGGATAATAATCACTAAAAATGTCCTAAAAGTTAAAAAGGATAAATTAAAAATGTCTAAGATTACATCAATACAGTTGTATCTAGCCTTAAATAGCATTATACTATTGATTGTAGAAAGTATTTAGTCATGAGAGGAAGGAAATCTCAATGCCAACAATCGAAATGGCCAGAGTTGATAATCGACTCATTCATGGCCAGATTTCAGTTCGATGGTGCAGTAAACTCGAAATCAATACAATCATTGTCGTCAACGATGCGGTTGCACAAAACAAGGTACAACAAGGTTTGCTAGATATGGCTGTTCCAGATGAATACCATACACGCTACTACACCTTACAACAAGCCATTGACAGGCTGCCTAATCTGTCTTCAGATAAAAAAAGGTTACTCATTTTTGAGAATATCCAAGACCTACGTAGCTTGGTAGCTGCGGGAGTTAAAATCCCATATATCAATATCGGCAACTTGGATATGTCACCTGGCAAACGTCATATTGCAGCCTCAACTTCCTTAAGCCAAGAGGAAATGGATTGGCTGAATAGTCAGGCTCAAGCAGGGACTAAGGTTGAAGTAAGACGAATTCCGTCCGAAGAAGCAACCTATGTATTTTAAGCTTTAGAACAAGTCCAGGCCCTTGGTTTGGGCTTGTTTTTCAATTTTTGTAAATGTTAGGAAGTGCCCTATGATACGCCCAGCCCAGGCCAGTGATGTGCCTGCTCTCTATGATTTGATGGTCATAATCTGGCAGGATATGGAGTTTGAACCACTTGTGACTTTAGATTCTCAGACTTTTAAAGAGGCTATGATTCAACATCTCTTAGATACTAAGCAAAAGTATAATTACCAAAATTGTTGGGTCTATCAAGCTAGACATACAGGCCAGATTCAGGGTCTAGTCTTAGGTTACCCTGGTAACTTAGAATCCACTTATGACCGTCTCATAGAGCAACATTTTGGTGATCACACAGAGTTAGGAGATTTCTCTTTGACTCGTGAAAGTCGAGACGATGAATGGTACATTGATATGCTAGTCGTAGCCCCTGAGGCAAGAGGATTGGGGATCGCGAGCTCCCTTATCAAGCATCTAGATACTATACACACGCCAGGAACTGTTTTGGGCCTTAATTGCGACTTAGTCAATCCCAGAGCCAAGGCCCTTTACCGTCGCTTGGGCTTTGAGGTCAGAGACCGAGTCACTTTCTCAGGCCATGACTACCACCATATGCAAAAAATCGTAAGCCCCTAGGAGGATGTATGAACTTTAAAGACTACACAGCTAAAGATTGGATTCGCTTAGTCATTGGTCTCTTAATTCTGGTGCTAATCTGGTATTTCCGTCCGGGTGGCCAGGATAGCCCTAAGGACAAGAATCACAACCCTGAGTCTAGCCAACGAGCGCAAAATTCTGGCTCTACTAGTGACCAGATTGATATCAAGGCTTTTACTGGGACCAACTATCAAGTCCTACCAAAAGGCCAGAAAATACCAGTTAACTTTGTTCGCATTGTAGATGGGGATACGGTCGTTCTTTCATTAAATGGCCACGAATTTCGGACCCGTTATCTGATGATTGATACGCCAGAATCGGTTAAGGAAGGTCTCAAGCCTCAGCCATATGGTAAAGATGCGACCCATCGCAACCAAGAATTACTGACCAATGCTAAGCAGGTCAGCCTTGAGTTCGACAAGGGGCCTTATGCCGATGATTATGACCGGGCGCTTGCCTATGTCTATGCCGATGACAAATTAGTTTCCCTAGAATTAGTCAAGGAAGGTTTGGCTTCAGTTTCCTATGTCAATCCTCCTAACAACAGTCAAGAAAAGACCCTGAGACAGGCCCAAAAGCAAGCAAAGAATGCCAAAAAGGGTATCTGGTCCATCCCCAACTATGTCAATGATAAGGGGAAATTTACTATCCAAGAATAAGAGAGGAATCGCCTATGCAGCTAAGAAATAAGCAAGCCCAGCAAGTATTCAAATTCAAGTTGAAGCGCAAACTTCTTTTAGTTATGAGTCTATTGACTTTGTGGACGCCTCTGTCATTGGTTCAGGCTCAAATGACCATTGATAAATGAGTCAGCCATGCAGTCCGTAGGCCAAAGCAGTGAGTCGAGCCAAGAGGGATCAACAGTCCGCGTGCGCGCCATTGGCGATATTCTCTTGCATGACTTTGTCTATGAACGGGCGCGAACTGCCAATGGCTATAATTTTGATAGCATGTTAGCCCCAGTCAAATCCTATTTAGAAAATGCCGATATTACCGTCGCTAATATGGAAACCATTGTAGCTGGGGAGTCCGTTGGCTTAGGGACCTATCCCTTCTTCAATGCACCGTCACAGATTGTTGACACCCTTAAAAATGTTGGGGTAGATATCGTCAACAATGTGTCCAACCATACCATGGATATGGGGGCACAAGGGGTATTAGCTTCCATTAAAGCCCTCAAACAAAGGGACATGATGTACGTGGGTTCTTATGAGAGCTGGGAGGACTATAATACGCCTCGCATCATTGAACGAAACGGCATTAAGGTTGGTTTTCTGGCCTATGCTTATGGCCTCAATGGCTTGGAGCGCCCTCAGAATCAACAGTATCTGGCAACACTGATTGACAAGCAGCTCATTCCACTTGAGATTAAAGACTTGAATAGCAAGGTCGATGTTTCCGTAGTTATTATTCAAATGGTGAAGAGTATGAGACCATGCCGACGGCAGACCAAATAGCCACTCATCAAATGGCTCGTGATGCTGGTGCTAACTTCGTTTTAGGTGGTCATCCACACGTTTTAGAGCCTTTTATCTACTATAATGAATCTCAAGCGGGACTATTCTCACATGGTAACTTCCTGACTGGTCAATACGAGACAGCAACCAAGGTAGGGGGGATCACAGAATTTACCTACCGTAAGCTAAATGATGGTAAGGTTATTCTGGATAGCATGCGTTTTATGCCAACTTATAATATTGGCCTACCAGAGTCTAACGAATACCTGGTTGTGCCACTGGCTGACTGGCAGAAATACAATATTGCCAATGGACAAGCCCTTATGGACGAAATCCGTCAGCGTATGACGCGCTTTACTAACAAGGTTCAAGTCGTTGACTATCTGGATTAATCATACATATTTTATATAAAAGAAAAGCCTGATGGGATGGGCTTTTCTTTTTTTATGGTGATTTTTCGGATATATTTAGCCTATTTTGGGTATTTATATAAGAAGGAGGGGAGTAGTATGAAAGTAAAATTTAAAGGCATCTTGACAACTGGCTCCATACTAGTTGTCATGGTGGCTAGTCAGGTGGGGGCACAATCAGCCTATGTTTTATCTCAGTCTGTTAATAAGATACCAGTTGAGGCCTCAACTTGTGTCAGCCTTATTCGACAAATGACCCAAGCAGATGCAAACGACACTAGCAGTTCACAGGACTTAGCTAGTCAGATGCGGGATCAAGAAGCTAGTCTAGCCAGCCTAGAAGAGCAAGCCAAGCAAGTACAAGCTGAGCTAGCTAGCTTAGACGATAAAATCAAATCCCTACACGACCAGTTAGATCAAGCCCTAGATAGTGCTTATCAAGCCTTAGTAAAAGAAAATCCTGAATTAGCTCAAGCTAGTGAAGACCAGCAGGCCGCAGCTTTAGCCAATCAGCCTCAAGTGGCTAGTCTGCAAGAAGCCTTAACGAGTGCCCAGACTGAGCAACAAGAAAAGCAGGCCGCCCTAGAGCAAATCAAATCAGAGATGGCCAATTTGGATTATGATCACCACCATAAAGAAGACCAATTGGAACAATCCAAATCCAACAAGACGGCACTTAATGCCTGTTTGCTTTATCCTTACTCTAGTCACTATCTCAGTGCCGACAGTCTACCACTCAATCCTGCTAGTGAGACCTTGGCTGACTATTTGGTTGAGGTCAATCAAGTGCTCAAGCAGATTGTACCCTTAGCCTATCAAAAGCTTAAGTACCAAGAAATTGAGACGCTATTTTCACCGGAAACTAGCAATATGGACGAGGTTAACAAGCTATTGGAGGGCAAACAGGACTTGCAACTGTCGCCAGAAGGGGAGACCTATTATCAGTATGCGCAGGAACTATCGCTCTTTGACGTAGAAATTTTGGCTAATCTAGCCCTGCGTCACTACTACCAATCAGGTGATAAGGCGACTTTGCAAGCAAAGTTCGATCAGGTCTACCAACTCAAAATCGGCCAGTATCGTTATCTGACATCTATTAACAAAGAGGTTTTTCAAGCCCTTAAACAAGGTTTAGCCGACTATCTTAACGCCCACAACTATAGTGCTGAAGCCCAAGGAAAATTACAAGCCTTGGTAGACCGTTATCAATTACATTTGGTTAATTATAATGAGACTAATCAAAAGTGGCAAGTAGTTGAAGAAGAGGAGGAAAGCTTCCTGACCATACCGGATTTGATGTCAGTACATCCTGAGGCTAACGGTTCAGAAAGTGAGTTGGGTGATAGCAACCATCATCATTCTACTAGAGATTGGACACCGTCCGACCAAGATAGACAGACAAGAGACTCTAGCAGTCAAGGGCATCAAGAAACTTCAAGCTCGAGTCAAAACCAGACAGAGTCTAGCTCTGAATCGTCAGCGGATAATAATCCCGAGACTCTAAAGCGACTTAAGGAACGACTCAATAAACGGCAAGCTAAGAACTCGCATCATCAGAGTAAGTCCAAGCATCAAAGCACGTCTGGCCAATCTAAAAAGGAAGCCAAAGCAAAAGCCAATTCAGATCAAGCCAATGAGAGCAGTCAAGAGAAGGGCAAGGGCAGTGTCAAATTACCTGATACAGGCGAGCAAGCCTTTTACATGACATTAGCCTTGGCGCTTTGTGGCTTAGCAGCTGTTATTGTAGCAATCTATCTCTACCGGCGTTACCGTGAACGCAAGAAACTCAAAGACATTCATTTTGACTAAGCAAAGCATTTTGTGATAGGCCGGAAAAATCGTATAATAAAAGGGTAAAATGCAAAGGAGTGATTAATTCATGAATGAAGTAGCAAACTACCTAGAACAAGTCAAAGTATTCCAAGCTGTCAGCCCTGAAGAAGCCAAGGCATTGATGGACGCCAAAGATGGTGGCATCCTCTTTATTGGCCGTGAAAGCTGCCCATACTGCCGCCGTTTTGTGGCTAAACTTAGCCCATTGGCACAAGAAGCTGGCTTAAAAGTGGCTTATCTGCACTCTCAAAATCCAGAAACTCTGAGCCAAGTGCAACAATTACGCGATCAATGGCAAGTTCCAACTGTGCCAGGTTTCCTCTTTCAGACAAAGAAGGGGTTCATGTTAAGTGTGACAGCTCCCTAAGCCCAGAAGAGATTCTAGCCTTTGTTAAGCGCTAGTTACTAAAATATTCTTGATTCCTCTTAGCTGATTCTGCTATACTGAGACTAAGCAAAAAGGAGGAAGAAGATGTCTAAATTACCAAATTGCCCGCAATGTGATTCTGAATATACCTACGAAGATGGCCAGCTCTTTGTCTGCCCAATGTGTGCCCATGAATGGACCCAGGAAGACGAAGTGGCTCGTGCTGAAGCTGGGATTATTCGCGATGCTAATGGCAATCAACTTGAGAATGGTGACAGTGTCACGGTCATTAAGGACCTTAAGTTGAATGCGACGACAACGATTAAACAAGGGACTAAGGCTAAAAACATCCGTTTAATTGATGAGCCTGTTGATGGTCACGACATTGCATGTAAGATTGATGGCATTGGTAGCCTTTATCTCAAATCAATTTACGTCAAGAAATAACTAGCGTCTTAGGACCCGTTCTTACGTCAAGAACGGGTTTTTTGCCGATTAAATCGGCCTGTGGACTGATGGGTTTAGGCTGATTCTAGGTTACAATAGGAAGTGCATAAGGAATCATGGAGAGGAGGGAAGAATATGCAGCAGACCATGCGACACTCATTGAAACAATTGTTCTTGCTTTTATTTCGTCATTTGTTGAGTTTTGTCACGATTGCAGCTATTCTCCAAATTACCATTAGCTACCTAGGTGGTTACCTTCTAAAATTGATTTTCCGTCTAGCCCTTCTCTTGGGCAATCAGACTCATTTGGATTTAAATAATATTTCTTACCTAATGAGGCAGCCAGATAGTCTATTAGCTTTTCTTCTCTTTGCGCTCTGCTTTGCAGCCCTCTTTTTTATTGAGTTGTCGGTTTTGATTTACGTCATTTATGCTCGCCAACTTAAAAAGGAAATCTCCTACGGAGCGGTCATTCGCCAAGCACTAGGCCGTTTGCGCCATTTATTTGGGCTGAGCTTCTTCTATTTTCTTGGCTATATCGCCATCACGATTCCCATATCCGGCCTAGTCATGCAGTCTTCACTGACCAATGGCCTCAGGATACCTGATTTCATCACAGGTGAGTTTCTTAAAACTTGGCAGGGGACAATCCTTGTGGTGCTCCTAGCGATTCTGCTCTTCTATCTCAACCTTCGCTTGATTTACGCTATGCCCCTTATGATGATTAAGGACCAAAGTTTTGTCATATCGCTAAGGGAAAGTTGGCGAATGACTCAAGTTAAGAAGTGGAAACTTTTATTGACTTTCGCTATTTTCGGTTTTGTCCTGGGTTTAATTAGTGTAGGCTTGATTAGCGTATTTATAGAAGCGGCCATGGCCTTTGATCCATCCGGTAATAGTTTTATAGTCCAAGCGCTGCTCTTGTCAATTCTTAAGTTTATTGCCTTCACGGTGATTATCCTATCCAAAGTCGGTACCTTAATCATTTTAGTGGATCAGGTAGTGGCGCCTGAAGTGACCAATTCGCTGCTCTTAATTGAGCCGAGTCATCGTCGCCACCGTCGCCGCATCTTCCTATTAGTCTTCAGTCTCATATTCTTCAAAATAGGAGAGAATGCCTTTTTACTAGCTAGCCAAACCTATCAAACTCAGCAAGCCATTATTGGCCACCGCGGCTATGTAGAAAAGGGCGTAGAAATACCATCCAATCTCTTGAAGCAGCCGCTGAAAATGGCGCCACCATGGTAGAACTAGATGTTCAAATGACTAAAGATCAAAGGCTAGTTGTTATGCACGACAGCAACTTACAGCGTTTAGCGGGCATCAATAGAGAAGTTTGGGATATGACTTATGATGAATTAGTGGGGCTGACGCTCAGTCAGGGAGACTATAAAAGCCAACTGCCATCCTTTGAGGAATTTGTTAAGCGAGCTCAGGAGCTAGATATTGATCTTCTAATTGAGCTCAAACCCCATGGCAAAGAGCCGGATAATTATGCTCAACTGATCGTGGATAAACTCCAAGAATTAGGTATTACTAACCGCTATCCAGTCATGTCTCTCAATCATGAAGCTATTGACGCCATTGAGTCTCTCAATTCTGATATTAGAACTGGCTATGTGATTCCATTGCAATTTGGTGCTTTTGCCAAAAATGAGGTTGATTTCTATGTCTTAGAGGCTTTTTCCTACACTAGTGACCTAGCCAAACAAGCCCATCAGGAGGGGAAAGAACTTTACGTTTGGACCATCAATGATGAAGATGAAATCCAAAACTTTCTCTATCAACCTGTTGATGGTATTATTACCGATAAATTGGAAACACTCAAGGAAATCCAATACGGCATCTCAGACAATCAAACTTACTTCGAACGTGTAGGACAACTTATGGCACCACACTTCTGAAAGGATTAGATTATGACATTTCTCTTTTTACTACTACTTGTCTTGGTCAGCTCGCCATTCTTTTGGGTTTACTGGCATGATAAGCGAACCTTATGGTTGGGATTTGGTTTCTAGTGTCGGGCTCATTAGCTGGTATTATTGGAATTTACTTGACCTTTGTACTAGAATGGCAATTTTTTGCTGTCATCCTGGTTGTCCTGGGTGTCCTCTTCATTTTGACATTGATGTTGGCGCCTTTGATCAGCCTAATAGCTCTCTTGTATTCAGGCCTTACTTTGATTCGGCGAGAAGGCTTCAATCTAGTTAATTCGCTAGCACTTATGTTGGCCTTTGGCATGATTGGCTATATGGTCATTTGGCCTATTCTAGCAAGTCGTTTATCACTCAACTGGCCATTCTTTAATGTCATCTATGGGCTCATGGGAAGCACTATTTTCTATTTTGCCGTCTTAGTCGGCATCTTTTTCGTGACCAATATTCTCAACTTTATCCATTTCGTACGGCCGCGCTATTCTTATATTGTGGTGCTAGGAGCTGGTTTGAATGGTACGGAAGTGACACCCTTACTTGCCAGTCGAATTGACAAGGCCATCAAACTCTGGCGCCGTCGCCCTCAAGAAGTGACCCTGATTATGTCAGGAGGCCAAGGTCCAGATGAAGTCATCGCAGAAGGGGAGGCGATGAAAGCTTATGCCCTGCGACAAGGCGTGCCCCAATCCGCCATTCTGGTCGACAATCAGTCTCGTAATACCCATGAAAATCTTCAATTCTCCTATGCGCTAATGGAAAAGGGGAGAGAGGACTTTGTCATTGTCACTAACTATTATCATTTATTGCGTGCCCTTATTCTGGCGCGGCGCCTAGGACTTAAGTGTCAAGGTTATGGTGCCAAGACTAAGCTCTATTTTTCGATTAATGCCTTTTTACGTGAGTTTATTGGCTATCTGACCTTAGCCTGGGGCCTACATCTGGCCTTGATAGGGGGCTTGTGGGTGCTTACTCTGGTTTTATCTCTATGAAATGGCTTACTTAACTAAGAAAGGAAGTCCCTATGCAAAAGAAAAAGTTCATTTATCTCTTACTTGCCTGCAGCATGTTCTTGCAGGCTTCATTAACTGTGCAGGCCAAAATAAGCTACAAATTACCTAGTTTAGAAGAAATACAAACAAGCAACAAAGATTTGAAAGTCGATGCTTTAATTGAAAAACTACCAGTGACCGCACATAGTGATGATCCACTGCTTAAGCTAGTTAATAAGAATAATCCTAATTCAGATAAAGAAGAACCAGAGCTAGCTTGGGACAGCTATGGCAATATCTATCATAAGGATTTAGTCAAGCCTTTAGAGGACTTAATGGAAGCTGCCGCTAAGGATGGTTTCTATTATCGGGTCGTATCAGGCTACCGGTCAGTTGAAGAACAAGAAAATAACCGTAATCTAAGCATCCAAACTATCTAGCTCAAGGCTTAAGTCAAGCTGATGCAGAGTCCGTCACCAATCAATATTTCGCACCAGCAGATGCTTCTGAACACACGACGGGCTTGGCTATTGATCTTTTAGGCACCGAATGGTTGGATAATGGTGGTGAACTGGAGGCTAGCTATTCAGAGACAGATTCTGCCAAATGGTTGGCCAATAATGCCCATCGTTTTGGTTTTATCCTAAGATACCAGCAAAACAAAGAGTCTATTACAGGATATAACTTTGAACCTTGGCATTTCCGTTATGTTGGCAAAGTCCATGCGGGCTTTATCTATGAGAATGGCTTGACTTTAGAAGAATATCTAGCTTTATTGGCTAAGAAGGAGTCTAACTAGATTCTATAAGTAATTATCCTATAATGTATATTATGTTAACTCATGGGATGTCAGAAATGATCTAGGTCTATACTGACCTCTCTCCTTATAACTAGAAAGGATTTCTAATATGAATTTTGAATTTACCAATCAAGCAATCGAATTTATCCAACAAGCGCTGTCTCAGCATGATAGCAAATCTTACCGCATCCTTATGGATTATGTGGATGGCAATAGTCCCTATAATGACGATCCAGTTGGCTGTCACTGTAATGTTATGGGCAAGTATCGTCTGCTCATAGTAGCCGACAATGACCCCAAGGTGCCATTTGACCTCTATTCAAGCAAGTTTGAGACTAATTTTGAGCCCATCTATCTCAATCCTCTCTATGACATGATGTTTGATCACCAACATAAGATAGGCTTCGATCCAGCTTACCCAGCCTTGACCTTATCAAGTGATGCAGGACAAATCACACCTAAATTACCTTTGATTGTCGCTCTTCCTATCTCGTGAAAACGATGACAAGCGGCCTCTGACATGCTATAATAGAGTCACTTATAAGCGCAATATTTAGGAGGTTTCCTCTATGGATATTCAGTTATTTATTCAACGGCGCAAGTCATTAGGAATCTCACAGTCTGAATTGTGCCAAGGAATCTGTACCCAAGCCACCCTGAGTCGTTTTGAAAATCAAGGTCAAGTTCCTTCTGTTAAGATTTTACTGGATTTGTGTCAACGATTAGATATGAGTTTAGGCGAGCTCTTCCCACGTCAAGATGTCCAATCAACTGCACTTTACCAGCATATTGAAGCGGCTGAAAATGCCTTTGTAAGAGCTGATTATAAGTTGGCCAATCAGGAATTAGCTGCTGTGGATACCAAGCAAGTCAGTCCCCTTTCGCTCAAGAAACGCTATCTTTACCTTAAGGGCTTTTTGGCTGCCTTGGCCAAAGCTTCAATCAATGATAGTTTCTTCTATTTAAATCAACTAATGACCGATTTACATGCCGATTTCGAGCCACTCTACAGTTCTTTAGCTGCAGCTGGCTTAGGGCTAGCCTATGCCAATGCGGGTGAATCCGAACGGGCCCATCACTACTTCGAAAAAGCCCAAGACGGGCTGTTAGATTATGAGCCAGCTAATAGCCAGGAACTATGGCGTATTCTCAATATTGTCCTGCATTCAGCTAATTTTTATGCGACAGCCCAAGAATATGACCAGTCTAACCGTCTCTTGCTACATGGCATTAGCCTTTCTAGCCAAGCTGCGGTATCCCATTACGTGGATCGACTCTATTTCCGACTTGCTCAGAATGCAGAAGCTCAGGGCTTAGAAGCGGACCAAATCAAGCAATATAGTGCAGACGCTTTGGCCTTTGCTAAATTTAATGGCAATAGTCAGTTGCTGGCGCGTATTAAGCAATTCCAATCTCATATCTAAAGCAAAAATCCCATTATATCATATATGATATAATGGGATTTTTTGTAGTCATAGGTTTTTACTGAAGGCTTTTTGGGTTTTGTAACAATCATAGCCAATGGACTGATAAAAGGCGTGTGCCCCAGTGCGATGGCTACCAGAATTGAGGCGAATATGGTGGATGCCCTTTGAAATAGCTTGGGCCTCCAGGCTTGCATCAAAAGCCGACCTATTCCTTGGTGATGATAGGTCTGGTCGACTGCTAGCGCCATAACATTATAGGCAGGGATCGCCATAAAAGGAATAATAGTAGCTAGCGTGGACAATGCCCAAGACCTGTTTAGGAGCTTCTTGACTGCAAGCCACTAGAAGAATCTGCTGGTCATCCGCCAAGAGAGCCTGTAGGCGTTTCTGGCAGGCTTCTAGGGGATAATCATAGCCTAATTCTTGGCTGGCTAGCTTTTGAAGGGCTGCCGCGTCCTCAAGTTGGGCTGGTCGAATTTCAATAGTTCTGGTCATCTTATCACCCTTCTTGACTTGCTAAATTTTCAGCTGGTGATAAGGCTTGATCGGCCCAGGCCAATTTGATATGGCAGTAGCCACTAGGATGTTTATCTAGGTAATCTTGGTGATAGTCTTCAGCTGGCACAAAATGAGCCAAAGGCATGACTTCAACAGCCGTTGGCCGCCCTGCTCTTTGCTCAAAAGTAGCCACTAGGGCCTTAACAGCCGCTTCTTGACTGGCACTAGTGGTGTAGATTCCTGTGCGGTATTGACGACCAACGTCACCGCCCTGCTTATTGAGGCTAAAAGGATCAATAACACGGAAGAAATGGCTAATTAAAGTCGCCAAATCGACCTGGTTAGGATCATAATGAATGGCTAGGGTTTCCGCATGATCTGAGCTTTTAAGACCTTGATAGGTGGCCTGTGGGCTTTTGCCGTTAGCATAGCCAACTTCCGTATCCACCACACCTGTCAGGCGCTTGTAATAGCCTTCCATGCCCCAAAAGCAGCCTCCTGCTAAATAAAGTGTTTCTGTCATCGTTATACCCCTCTCTCGACTCTTGATACTTCTATTATAACATAAGCCCAAAATAGACGTCCTCAAAAAAGCACCAAGTGCCAGGCACCTGGTGCTAGAATAGTTAGCTACTTGCTATTATTTGATACGTCCTGGACGTTCCTTGTAACCATAGTAAGCGTCTTGGAGGATTTCCACCATGTCAGCTACCATCGGTAAGCGAGGGTTAGCTGGTGAACATTGGTCTTCGTATGCTAAGTAAGCAATCTCTTCAACTGTGTCCATGTATTCCTTCTCATCCACGCCTTGTCCCTTGATACTCATGTCGATTCCGACACGAACACCTAGGTCATAGACTGCTTTTGCTAAAGCATCAACTGCTTCTTCAGGTGTTGAAGCTGGCAAGCCTAACATCTTAGCAATGTCTTGGAATTTAACATCGGCCTTGTAGTAGTTGTATTTTGGCCAAGTTGCAGCCTTAGCTGGACGAGTCCCGTTGTAACGGATAACGTATGGTAAGAGGATGGCGTTAGTACGGCCGTGAACGGTATGGAAGAAACCACCAATCTTATGAGCCATAGAGTGAGACATCCCTAAGAAGGCGTTGGCAAAGGCCATACCTGCCATGGTTGAGGCGTTATGCATCTTCTCACGTGACTCAAAGTCAGCATTCTTAACAGAGCTTTCTAAGTTTTCGAAGACTAACTTGATTGCTTGGAGAGCCAAACCATCTGTATAGTCGTTAGCCAAGGTAGAAGTATAAGCTTCCACTGCGTGAGTCAAGACGTCCATACCAGTATCAGCTGTAACTGATGCAGGAACTGTCAAGACAAAGGCTGGGTCTACGATGGCGATGGTTGGGGTCAAGGAGTAGTCAGCCAATGGGTATTTACGGTTATTCTTCTTATCAGAGATAACGGCAAATGGTGTTACTTCAGACCCGGTACCAGAAGTGGTTGGAATCCCAACGTACTTAGCCTTTTTACCTAATTCTGGGAAGCGGAAGGCACGTTTACGGATATCCATGAATTTCTGTACTAAGTCACGGAAGTCAACTTGAGGTTGTTCGTAGAACATCCACATTACTTTAGCCGCGTCCATTACAGACCCCCCACCTAAAGCGATGATGGTATCTGGTTGGAATTCACGCATGAGGGCTGCCCCGCGTTCAACGGTTGTAATATCTGGATCTGGTTCAACATCTGAGAAGATGGTGTAGGTAACTTTCTTAGGACGGAGGGAGAGTTGTTCGATGACACGGTGAACGAAAACAAGTTTGAACATCGCATCGTCCGTAACGATCATAACTTTCTCTACATCCTTCATCTTTTGCAGATATTGGATGGAGTCACGTTCGAAGTAGATTTTTGAAGGTACTTTAAACCATTGCATATTATTTCTACGTCTCCCCACTTTTTTGATGTTTAACAAGTTAACGGCGCTGACGTTGTTGCCGACAGAGTTGCGACCATAAGTCCCACAACCCAAGGTTAAGGATGGCAAGAAGGCGTTATATACGTCACCAATCCCCCCGAAAGTAGATGGTGCGTTCCAGATAACACGAATTGCCTTAACTTCACGACCGAAGTCTTTAGCCAGTTGCTCGTTACGTGTATGGATAGCAGCAGAGTGACCCAAACCATGGAATTCAACCATTTGACGAGACTTAGCAATCCCATCTTCCGTATTTTCTGATTTCAATACAGCAATGATTGGAGAGAGTTTCTCACGAGTTAATGGTTCTTTTGGACCCTACTTCAGCCACTTCGGCAGCTAGGATATTAGTGCCTTCAGGTACGCTGAAGCCAGCTTGTTCAGCAATCCAAGCAGCTGGTTTACCGACGATATCAGCGTTCAATTTACCTTCTGCGCAGTTCTTGCTGTTAGCTTTTACGCCGAAGCAGTAGTTTTCTAACAAGGCTTTTTCTTTCTTGTTAACGAAGTATACATGGTAAGACTCAAGTTCTTTCTTGAATTCATCGTAAACTTCTTTATCCACGATGGCAGCTTGCTCTGAAGCACAGACCATCCCGTTGTCGAAAGACTTAGACATGATAATGTCGTGTGCAGCTTGTTGGATGTTAGCTGTTTTTTCTACGTAAGCAGGTACGTTACCAGCCCCTACCCCTAAGGCAGGCTTACCACATGAGTAAGCGGCGCGAACCATGGCGTTACCACCAGTTGCTAAGATTGTTGCGATCCCTGGGTGATTCATAAGCGCAGAAGTTGCTTCCATCGATGGTAAAGTAATCCATTGGATACAGTTCTTAGGTGCCCCTGCTGCTACTGCCGCATCGTAAACCACTTTGGCTGCGTGAGCAGAAGATTCTTGTGCAGATGGGTGGAAGGCAAAGACGATTGGGTTACGTGTCTTTAATGAAATCAAAGATTTGAAAATCGCGGTAGAAGTTGGGTTGGTGGTTGGGGTAATCCCCGCTACAACCCCGACAGGTTCAGCAATCAAGGTTAAACCAGTCACATCGTCTTCTGAGATAATGCCAACTGTTTTAGTGTGACGCATGTTGTTAACCACGTGCTCGCAAGCGAAGAGGTTCTTAGTTGCCTTATCTTCGAATACCCCACGACCTGTTTCATCAAGCGCGTGCTTAGCCAAGACCCCGTGTTGGTCTAAGGCTGCAACTGAGGCTTTAGCCACAATGTAGTCTACTTGTTCTTGGTCTAAGAGACGGAACTCGTCAAGAGCGACTAAGCCTTTTTGGACAAGCTCATCAACATGGGCTTGAGCCTCTAACTTCTTATCTTCTTTTTCAACCATGGATGTTCCTCCTAAGTTCTTTTTATTTACATCTTCATCATACGCTTTTGTTTTCAAAAAGTAAAGCACTTGTTCAAGTTCAAACGATAAAAATTTTATATTGACGGTCTTTTTTTGTAAATGAGCATGTATGAAAACAAGGCACAATGTGAAGGTTATTTTCAAAACGTTTTACAAATATTGACCTATCAGTATTTTAACTAAATGCTTATGTGAATAGAAAACCTTATCATTTTAAATAAAATACTCAGGTTATCTATATAATATATTATATATTCTCTATTCGTTTTTTAGATTCACAAACACTTTGTGAAAATGAGTTTATAAAATAATCTTGATATATCGGCATTAAGACATGAAAAAAAGCCAAAGTGAACAAACTTTGGCTTTGGCTTGTTAAAATTGGTTGAAGTCCCAAATTTGGTCGACCCAACCTTGATAAAATTCAGGTTCGTGGCAAACCATGAGGATACTGCCCTTGTATTCTTTGAGGGCTCGAGCCAATTCTTCCTTGGCATCAACGTCCAAGTGGTTGGTCGGCTCGTCCAAGATCAAGACATTATGCGGAGCATTCATAAGTAGGCAAAGACGGACCTTGGCCTGCTCTCCCCACTTAGAACTTGAATTTGGCTTTCGATGTGCTTAGAAGTCAGGCCACAACGTGCTAAGGCAGCGCGTACTTCAGCCTGGTTCATAGCTGGGAAAGCATTCCACACAGCTTCTAAGTGGCGTCTGACGGTTACCTGAAGCAACTTCTTGTTCGAAGTAACCAATTTCCAAGTAATCTCCCTGCTCTACTTGGCCCAGCTAAGGCCGGAATAAGCCCCATGAGGCTCTTGAGTAAAGGTTGTCTTACCCAATCCCGTTGGCACCGATAATCGCAACCTTCTGGTTACGTTCAAAGACTAGATCCAGCGGCTTGGTCAAGGGGCTGGCTATAACCAATTTCTAACTGATTAGCTTCGAAGATGAAACGGCCAGGGGTCCGTGCAGACTGGAAGTCAAATTTTGGCTTCGGTTTCTCGCCTTGTAGCTCAATGACTTCCATCTTATCTAATTTCTTCTGACGGGACATGGCCATATTACGCGTTGCTACTCGGGCCTTGTTACGGTTGACGAAGTCCTTGAGGTCCGCTATTTCCTTCTGTTGGCGTTCATAGGCGGCTTCTAGCTGGGCACGCTTCATGGCGTGGACCGCTTGGAAGTTCTCATAGTCGCCAACATAACGGCTGAGCTTGAGGTTTTCCACATGATAGATAATGTTAATGACACTATTAAGGAATGGGAATATCATGGGAAATTAAGATAAAGGCATTTTCGTAGTTTTGCAAGTAACGTTTAAGCCACTCGATATGTTCGGCATCCAAGTAGTTGGTCGGCTCGTCCAAGAGTAGAGATGTCGGGCTTTTCTAAGAGTAACTTGGCTAACAAGACCTTGGTCCGCTGTCCCCCACTCAGTGAGGTGACGTCTGTGTTCTAAACCAAAGGCGGTAATACCTAGGGCACGAGCCACTTCTTCAATTTTAGCATCCAAGGTATAGAAATCGTGGACTTCTAGGCGTTCTTGTAGCTCCCCTACTTCCTCTAATAGGTCTGCCATGGTTTGGTCATCAGCGGTCGCCATCTCTTCATAGGCCTCGCCAATGCGAGCTTCAATGGCAAATAAATCATCAAAGGCCATGCGCAAGACATCGCGAATGGTTTGCCCAGGCTTAAGGACGCTGTGTTGGTCTAGGTAGCCAGTTGTAACATACTTGGCCCACTCTACCTTGCCTTCATCTGGCACTTGCTTACCTGTTACAATGTTCATGAAGGTTGATTTTCCTTCACCATTGGCCCCAATTAGGCCGATATGTTCCCCTTTGAGTAGGCGGAAGGAGACATCTTCGAAGATGGCCCGATCGCCGAATCCATGGGTAAGATTTGATACGCTTAAGATACTCATGTCTTTCCTCCAAATTGACAGTTCCTTCCTATTATAGTCTATTCTGTCAGCTTTGAATAGGCCCTATTGACCCGGAAGCACTAATTGGCTGAAAACTTGCCCAATTGGAGCATGAATAACTAAATCTGCCCAGTCATCCTGAGGGATGGCCTGCTTATTGATGACCACCAAATGTTTGCCCTTAAAATATTGCAGTAGACCTGCAGCCGGATAGACGACTAAAGAAGTACCTCCTACAATCAAGGTATCGGCTTGCTGAATGGCTGAGATAGCCTGGTCAAAAACCTCCATATTAAGCGACTCTTCATAGAGGGTGACGTCTGGTTTGAGCACGCCGCCACAATGGGGACAGCGCGGGATGCCCTGACCATCATAAGCGTCAAGAAAGCTATTCAGGTCATAGACTCTACCACACTCCTGACAAATATTTCGGTCAACCGTCCCATGTAGTTTGAGAAGGCGTTGACTACCAGCGGCTTCATGTAGGGTGTCAATATTCTGGCTAATGACAGCGTCCAAGTGGCCACTGGTCTCTAACTGTGCTAGAAAGATATGGGCAGCATTTGGCTTAGCATGAGGATAAATCAAATGCTTACGGTAAAAATCATAGAAAAGCTGGGGATATTTACCATACATGCTATGACTAATCAGTTGTTCGGCTGAAAAGTTTCTACCTAAATCTTGACTATAAACGCCTTGGGCACTGCGAAAATCAGGGATACCCGATTCGGTTGAGACGCCTGCCCCACCGAAAAATACCAGGTGCTGGCTATTATTAATAATGGTTTGTAGAGCCTGAATGTCTTCTTGCATAGGCTTCCCTCCTATCTTCTCTTCTGACATAAAAAGTGACCGAGCCAGAGGCCCCGTCACTTAGGCTTAAATGCTATCCTTCTTGCCCTAGCTTTGTGGGCTAAGGTCATTTTCAATCAGGACCTTAATGGCATTATTCTTAGAAGCATCGCGGAAGACGTCATAAGCCTCTTCGATTTGAGACAATTTGAAGTAGTGGGTAACGAGCTCTTCAGGGTGAATCTTCTGAGCTTCTAGGGCTTGCAGCAGTTGTGGTGTGGTATTAGTTGATACTAAGCCAGTTGTTACGGTAATATTGCGAATCCATAGTCTATCTAAGTCGAATTGTACAGGGACCCCATGGACACCCGCGTTAGCAATACGGCCATCAACTGCAATAATCTTTTGGCAGAAGTCAAAGGATGCTGGAATCCCAACCGCTTCAATGGCCACGTCAACCCCACGACCATCCGTTAAGTCAAAGATTTCCTTGATGGCTCTGTCAGTATCGGAATTATTAACCTTATGGGTAGCGCCGAACTTGAGGGCGGTATCTAGGCGGTGATCATCAATATCCACCATGATAATCTTAGCAGGAGAATAGAACTGAGCGGTTAAGAGTGAGCCCAAACCAACTGGTCCGGAACCAATAATAGCCACATTACAACCTGGCTCTACCCGACCTTTGAGGACCCCAATTTCATAACCCGTTGGTAGAATATCTGAAATCATAACCAAGGCTTCATCGCTAAGGCCTGCTGGTGGGTTATAGAGGGTATTGTCTGCGTGTGGAACGCGGAGATATTCAGCCTGTGTGCCGTCGATTAAGTGGCCGAAAAATCCAACCACCCTCGTCTTCACAGTGGGCATAAATCCCCTTCTTACAGTAATAACACTTACCGCAGGAGCAGACGCAAGAAACAATGACTTTATCGCCAGGCTTGAAGTTAGTCACGCTGGATCCAACTTCTTCGACAACCGCAATCCCCTCGTGTCCTAAAATCGTCCCATTTTGGACAGCTGGCACGTCACCCTTGATGATGTGTAGGTCTGTCCCACAGATGGTCGTTTTAAGCATACGAACAATTGCATCCGTTGGCTTCAAGATGACAGGCTTTGGCTTGTCAACGAATTTAGCTAGGCCAGGTTCAACATAGGTGTATGCTTTCATAGTAGACTCCTCCTTATTGTGAAATTTGTGAAATATACTACACTTATATTGTAAACCTTTTCTTAGATGATTGCAAGCGATTTCTTAGTTATTTTGAGCCTTCACCTATACAAAAAAATGCTCCCACCATAGTGGTTGGGAGCTTGATAGATATCTAATCTTCGTCCATTTGTAGGACAGCCATGAAGGCTTCTTGAGGGACTTCCACGGTCCCAATTTGTTTCATCCGTTTTTTCCCCTCTTTTTGTTTCTCGAGGAGCTTCTTACGACGGCTGACGTCCCCACCGTAGAGTTTAGCCGTTACGTCTTTACGCAAGGCTTTAATGGTGGTACGCGCTAGAATCTTATTACCGATAGCAGCCTGAACAGGCACTTCGAAGAGTTGACGCGGAATGATGCCACGAAGTTTTTCTACTAATTCACGGCCACGACCGTAAGCAAAGTCCTTGTGGACAATCATGGAGAAGGCGTCAATCAGGTCACCATTGAGCAGGATATCCATCTTAACTAGGTTAGATGGCTTGTAGCCAATTAATTCGTAGTCAAGGGATGCATAGCCTTTGGTATTGGATTTGAGCTTATCGAAGAAGTCATAGATGATTTCTGACAATGGTAACTCATAGACCACATTGACCCGGTAATCATCCAGATAATCCATGGTAATGAAGTTGCCCCGCTTACGTTGGCCGATGTCCATGACTGCGCCAACATATTCATTAGGCACCATAATGGAGGCCTTGACGTAGGGCTCGTAGATTTCATCGATGACGGTTTGATCTGGCATAGCAGACGGGTTATCCACGATGATTTCCTCGCCATTGGTCTTTTTGACCTTGTAAATAACCGAAGGCGCTGTGGTAATGAGGTTGATGTCGAACTCACGTTCCAGACGTTCCTGGATAACGTCCATGTGCAGCAAGCCTAAGAAACCGGTACGGAAGCCAAAGCCTAGGGCTTGCGAAGTTTCAGGCTCAAATTGTAAGGCCGCGTCATTGAGTTGGAGTTTTTCCAAGGCATCCCGCAAATCATTATAGTCGTTAGACTCGACTGGATAGAGACCGCAATAGACCATGGGATTAAGCTTACGGTAACCGTCTAGGGGTTCTTGGGCCGGATTGTTGGCCAAGGTAATGGTATCCCCTACTCGCGTATCTTGAATGGTCTTAATGGAAGCCGTGATATAGCCCTACATCCCCTACCATGAGATAGTCGCGTTGGACTGGCTTTAGGACTGAAGACCCCGACTTCCACTACATCGAATTCTTTGCCATTGGACATCAAACGAATCTTGTCGCCAGGTTTCACGACACCGTTAATGACCCGGATATTCAAGACAACACCGCGATAGGAATCGTAGACAGAGTCGAAAATCAAGGCTTGTAGTGGCGCTTCTAAGTCACCTGGAGGGGCCGGTACCTTGTGGACAATTTGCTCCAGGATTTGGTCAATCCCAATCCCGGATTTAGCTGAGGCGAAAACGGCCTCACTAGCGTCAATGCCCAATGACATCTTCAATTTCAACTTGAACACGCTCAGGATCAGCGGCTGGTAAGTCAATCTTGTTAATGACCGGCAGAATTTCTAAGTCGTTATCTAAAGCCAAATAAACGTTGGCCAGAGTCTGAGCTTCAATCCCCTGGGCGGCATCGACGACCAAAATGGCTCCTTCGCAGGCTGCCAGTGAACGTGACACTTCATAAGTAAAGTCCACGTGCCCTGGGGTATCAATTAGGTGGAAGATATACTCTTCCCCATCCTGAGCCTTATAGGTCAGTTCAACAGCGTTAAGTTTAATGGTAATGCCTCGTTCCCGCTCCAAGTCCATGGAGTCCAAGAGTTGGTCCTGCATTTCCCGGTCTGAAACCGTCTCTGTCAACTGTAGAAATACGGTCAGCCAAGGTAGATTTACCGTGGTCAATATGAGCGATAATGGAGAAGTTGCGAATTTTTCTCCTGGCGGGCTCGGAGTGCTTGTAATTCTTGTGGATTCATAGGCTTCCTCTTTCGTTCAAATTTATCTAGATAGGAGTGCCATCTGGCACTAATACACTGGTCTATTGTACCAAATTTTTGGCTCTAAGACTAGGGTTAAGCCAGGGAATGCTAACTAAATTACAATGAAAAAAAGGCTGGAATCTTCCAGCCTTTAGAGAAAGAAAAGGCTGGAAGATTCCAGCCTTTAGACTTATTTACCTTCAAACATGTCAAGGTACGGACTCACTCAGACCAAAGCAGATAAACCTTTATATAGCGGTTCTCCCAATAGACTCAATCAGATACACAAAGATAAATGATAGGTAAGTCTGCCCCATATTTGCCCCATGTGGTAAATAAAAAAAGCGTTGGGCAAACCCAACGCTAGAAGTTGAATAGCTTAAGTTGCAAGCTTTCATATAGTTCTTTCGACATCTTAATTTCATCCTCACTTATAGGGCTACGTTTATCGTAGTCTGCGTGGCGTCTATACCCCTTAAGCTCTATAAGTTCATCAATGATTTTTGCTATCTCTTCTTCACTATATCCATGTGTAGGGCATGATGAAAGTGCGTTTATTGTTCTTTCGTGGGAACCTCCATTAAACTGTGGTATATTCTCCTGTATATAAAAATGATTAAGCACAATGTCGTTAGCCATATTATAACAAGCGTAATACAGTCTCCCGATTGCTGCTCTTTCTGCGCCATCTTTTAAACCAGAATCATTCCCAGCTTTCTCTGCGATATCAAACAGCCGACCTGCAATCCTTTCGTTGTTATCCCACTGATACATATACATATATATCACCCTAATAGTGCTGCGTATGGAAGTGACTCTTTCTTAATTTCCTTCTTAAGCAACGCTAACATTTTTTTCTTTTCTTCAAAACTTTTAGAATCAGAGAATACGTGGAAGAAACCAATGGCATCCCCTGGTTCTCGATGTATTTCTATTTTTCCATATCTCTCTTCATAGTCATTTCCGTAAATGTTTTTGACTAATGCGGATAGTTTGTCTACGTTAGACACAAGCTCTGACTTGATAGTGTTTGACTTATTTGCTTCGCTTTGTTGGAAGGATAATGTACTTGATTGAACGATTTCCCATCGATAATCAGATTTTGGCATTTGGATTGTTACAGGGTGAAGATTCGAAGCAGCCATAGCAAGAGTACATAATTTCCCTGCACTGCTCAATGTTTTATTTGCCATGTTTATCAACACCTCTCTTGTCAGTTACCTGACTTTCTACACTCACAAAAAAATTTAATGTATCAACTAATTCTCTATCAACATACAATTCGCATGTGTACATACCGTCACTTTCAATTTCCATGTCTTGCACACCGACATTAAAAACAATTGCAGTTTTCCATTTTTCTACACCAGAACCGTCACCTTGTCTTTCGATGGTTCCATCAACCCTGTTTATAGGAAGCCCAGTAGAATCTTTTAAATTTATGACAACGTTATAAGTCTCTCTGTTTACATCTTCTACCATTACACATCCAACAATAGCAAAAGACAACTTCGCAGGAAGCGAAGTAACAACTTGAGATAGTATCGGATTAGTGATTATCGTGTCATCTCCTGAGATATCTGAACCTTGACACAAAAACAATCTTCCTAACATCTTATGTCTCCTCCTGGTTACTTACAATCACCTATAGCCACTTATAATTACCTATAACCACCTATAACTACTTACGGTAACTCTCTTTGGCTTCATGATAGCAAATCATTTCCTTTATTTCAACAAATATTTACTTTTGGTTAAAAAAAATAACCCCCAGGCCGAAGCCCAGGGGTGATGTCATAAAAAGAGTCCGGAAAACCGGACTTATTTTGTTTGGTCTAAAATATTGGACCTAGAACGTACCGATTGGCTTGCCTGTTGATACTTCGTAAAGACTGCCGTCCTCATGTACTGCGATGTCCGTAGACTCAAGCATAGCGCCATCTTCAGTTACATAATATAGGCGCCCATCGAAGCCTTTGACGTACTCTTTGGAGGACATTTCGCCCTCATCCTCCAGATGGTACCACTTGTCGCGATATTGAATCCATCCTGTCACCATGCGACAGTTCTCGTCAAAGTAATACCACTTGTCACCGTCAAGCCCCCAGCCATTGCAACAAGCATAGCCATGTCGGTCGAATAGGTACCAGTAGTCACCAATCTTGCGCCACTCTGATTTGAGATACTCGCCATCTACGACGTACCACCAACCAGTGTCATCTTGATTCCATCCCTCTTTACGAGATGGAGCGGAATCTCCATTGAGGATAGCGTTAATCTTGGCTTGGACCTCTGTGTAGTCATAGCCGGCAGCAGTTAAGCGACTGCGACGGTCATCGCCATTGCCCCAGGCGCCGGTTAGCACCTCTTGAGCGATAGCGTCGATTGATTTGCCACCACTAGATAGCGGAGCAGGACTTGCATCGCCCCATTTAGGACGAGCGTAGCCCTTAATCTGCCACATATTCCATGTGTAAGATTGCCGACGGACAGCGCTTGGACTGCCGGAATTGCCTTCAATTGTGTAGACTGTATCGCCAGATACGCTTTCAACATAGCCGATGTGGTCGGCCCAATAGTTCGCGTCCCAGTCGAAGATAATGATATCCCCTGCTTGAGGACGGACCTTTCCTAGCCAAATACCTTTCGGTTGAAATTCGTTCCGGACGAAGCGCTCCACGCCACACTCGCCACCTGTCAGAGCGTGGTTGCCAGATAAGATAGACATCGCTGTGACGAATGCTGCGCACCAGTCATCGTCAATCTTGAGTTTGTAGCCAACCGGTAACGGGTTCTGACCGTTGTAAGTGTCGACGATGCGACGATGTCCGGAGCCATACATTGGCTCGCCGACGTATTGACGAGCAATGCTTAATAATGATTCTAGTCCAGCCATGTTGCTAGTTTCCCCCTTGTCTATACTATCCAATGACCCATTTGCATTCAGCGCATCATGGATAGTTTTCATCGAATTATAGTAAGAGTTAAATACTCTTTCCGAATTACTGCCATCACCAGCATAATCATATTGAGCGCCACCAAGACGGAATAAACCTCGTGCATAGTCCCATAAAGTCTTAGCTCCAGCGGTCTTGTAGAAGCCACCATTGCGGAGTAGATACCCATAGTCTTTTAGGAAGTCCTCAACAGTGGCATAGTGAATATAATATCCACCCTCAACTGCTGGACGCTTGCGCCCTGGCGTAACCTGGACGCCACTTTTGCGAGTCTTAGGATTGAGGTCATCATAGCCCCAAGTCATACCGCCCCAGTTATTGTCTTCCCTGGCCGATATAGAATTAGGATGCTGCCCCCACCCAGTCTCATGACATAGTTGGCAGATAACAAAAGAAGGGACTAGGTCATAATGCCTAGCCACCTTCTGCATTTTTTCAATTAGATCATCCGACAGTGTGTAATTACCGTATTGCAACATACGGCTTCACCCCTTTCTAGGACTCTTTTGGAGCCTCATAAGTCAACGCTTGTTCACTGTCACCAATCCCAGCAGTAGTAGGGTCAGGGATAAGGTTAAAGGCATTGACGAAAGTCAAAGCAATTAAGTAAGGGTTGCTGAACAGAGAAACAAGCAACTTTCCTAATACATCGAACGTCGTCAAGTCCTCAAGCTTGAGGTTTTGATAAGCCAAAACAGGCATCAAGATAGCAATTGCGAAACGTGCCAAGAACGCTACGTTCTTTTTGTTAAATCTTACTTTCCAGTTAATGTTCATGATTATTTTTCCCTCCGTGGTAATTTTTTTGTATTCTTCATACAGTGCATCAATGGCCCCATTGCCGCCAGTGGCATGGTAGCCATCTACTAAGTTGACAACCTCTTGAAAGTTGTCATACGTTTCGTATCCGTTCTGAATTGCTTTCATCATCTCTTTCCGGATACGATAGCGCGTTAAATTTCTGTTAGCCAAACTATTGGCTTGACCCACATCATGCAGGTCTTTTCTGATTGATCTCCAAGGTGTTCATTCTCTCCAACACCTCAGAGATTTGTTTGGATATGTTTCGGTTTGATTGGACCATATCCCAGATGATTTTGACCACCGCCCCAAACGCGCCAAGCACAGCGGTGAACTCAGTTACACTCATAGATTCACTTCCTTCAAAAGAAAAAGAGCGTCCGTTAAATTAGACGCTCTTTTTATTTAGAGTGATTACTCTTCACCTTGTTCTAATTCCTCAAGGCGTTGCTTGAGTTGTTCAAGTGTCATGAATTCCAAGTCAGCTAAGCCAAGGATTTGGAGTTGCTCACGAACACCTTTCTTGTGTCGACGTGGCACTGATGCAAAAGTACGTTTTGCAAGCTCAATGTGTCGAGCGTATAAGAAATGTAATTCCATAAATTTGTCACCTCCTCCCCACAAGCTCCGAACGTGAGTAGTTGCTGATAATGCCAGTTCTTTAATGCGACTCAGCATGACCATCAGCCCCTCTTCTTCCTCCTTGTCGTCGGAGTGTTCGGCTTTTTGTCAGTTTCGTATTTCTCCCGGTATGAGTCCGGGACCTCAGTTGGAAGAGTGAAATTCATACTCTTGGCCATCTCTTCAATTTGATACTTGGCGATTAGCAGATGTTCACTTATATCTGCGTTGTCATCTGCTTGCTCAAGCATGGCGCCACTAGCTTTTTCAATCAGCTCTTCTGTTCTCTTAAGCTGCTTACGTTGCTCCTCTATAACAACTTGAGAGTCAGTAATAGTTTTCTTTAGGCCCTCAACTTGTTCCGCAGTCTGGTCCGCTTGTTTGATAGCGTCGCTCATAGCGTACTTTTGGAAGGTGTCTTTGTAGACGGCCTGCATAACTAATTCTGCTAAATCTAAGTCGGGGGTGCTTAAGTGGTTCCCCTCGATTTCACGCTCAAATGCTGTGTAGTCACCGTTCACCGACGAGATGTAGACGCGTGTAGCTTCACCGTCTCGCAGTAAGAAACGACTGTTAATTTTCATTTCCGGCATCTTGTTCACCTCCTGCTAACTCAATCAACACTGACAGTTGAGAGATAGATAACTCAAGGCTTTCTAGCTCTGTCATCGTCAGTCTTGGCAAGTCAATTGTTTGTGTTTGGGCCAATACTTCCTTGGCTTCTTCTTCGTTGCATCCTTCTAGAGCATCAATAATGATGCGCACAGAAGGTTCCAAGACTTGAAAAATCTTCAACAGTTTGAACTTAAGACCACCCCTAATCGGTTGGTCCTTTACCTGGTTCATAACAGCTTGGAGCGTTAGTATTTCGCTATTCTTCAAATCGAGTACCTCCTTTAATAGTTAACGAACAACTGAGCCACAATAGGATAGTTGTATCGGCTCCCTGTTCGTGCGTTGAATACGTGAGCATACCCAACAAGTGGCACCCTCGCGTTCTTATAGTCTATCTTGTCCTGGACCACATAAGACACTGTGCGCAATAAGCGTATGTAACCTTCGTTATAGTCCGAACCGGCACGCCAAGTCTCAGTGTCAGAGATTGCTGCCTGGGCTCTGAATTGCTTACCTTTGTAGATGTCAGGTAACTGAACCCACTTATAACCGTCTCGAACACCGATGCTCTCGCCGCCACTTTCGCGACCATCGTTTATGATGTCTGTTACGGTGATGACATCCTTTAGGTAAGAGGTCTTAAAACTTCCACCTTGTTCTTCGTGATAGAGACCTTCAGCAGTTATCATGGTCTTGGACCCGTCGTTGTGGATAGCGGTTATCCCTTTCCCATTGACCTCTACCACGCTAGTGGTATCTCGCCAAAGCGATTGAAGGAACTCTGATTTATTACCGCTTATCTTATTCACATCTAACCGTTGTGCGACGATGGAACCAAAGTTACCCATGACCGCTTCGATGTTCTCAGCAGACAAACTCTCGGTGGTTAGCTTCTTGGCAAAGGCACTGTCAATGTTGACATCACCGTCTAAATCAATGACTTTACCTTTGATACGGACACCTTCGGGTGTGAGGTTTAAGACACTCACTAAGGCATCTGGCTTACCCGGTTGTCTCAAGGCAGCTAAGATACTGTCCGCTTGTTGCTTGTATATAGACTCATAATTGTGTGATGTTACTTTGTCCAAGATCATACGCTCAGTCTGTTCTCTTAGACTGCTTACTTTATCATCAGCAGTCGAGCTCGCCTTGCTGAGCAACTTACCCGCAATACTTGCGATGTCAGTTCTGACATTGTTGTTATTGTCCACGAATTGAGCCAATAGCCCAGTACGACTCAAGACGATTTGGCTTTCAAGGTCACCTCTAAGCGAGGTAAAGTCCAGTCTGAATTGTTGTAAGTGATTAAAGATTTGAGCAATACGACTCGCTTCAGAGGTGTTCTTGATATATGGCCCAGGGTCTGAACCATGAACAAGTCTTAGTTGAGTCAGAATGTTATCCCCAAGCATATCCGGGAAGATGCTAGCGTTGTACAAAGTGATAACATCGTCTGGAGTCTTAGGGATAAAGGTAATAGAGAAGTCTCCGTCACCTGCAATAAGCGTCTTACGCTCAATCAGACCGCTCACTTCAATGTCTAGGTTAAGACTCATGTTCCATCACCCGACCTTACGTGAGGGCCCATTTAGTAAAGGCACTAGGCACTACACCGTCGACAATAGCGTAGGCTACCTGGTAAGTCTTACCTTGTTCTCTCATGGCTCCAGTGAAGTAGATGTTGTTGTTGTCTACCTTTGTCACCGTACCGAAAGCACCTGTTGTAGAATCTTTAACCGGCACACTACCGACTGGTACTGAACTGGAGCGTATATAGGCCGCAAACTGACCGGTTGAAACTAGCGGGGCTAGTGGTTGCGATAGGTCACGCCAGGTACCAATACGGCCATTGTCTATTGAGTTAACTAAGAACGAACCATTAGGACCTGGGGAAAACATTTTTTTGCAATAGCTCCATTTATTTTTCCACACAAACACATCTTTTAACCGGAGCGTTGTGGTCCCGGATAATATTAAGTCCTACTGGTATGTCGCGACTGGATATAAATGCTCCAAGGTCACTCCCAGACGGACATTCCTTGAGTTTAATACTAGCCGCCCACTCGTCTAATCCAAGCCTACTTAGCAAACTAGTAAAGTAAGTACCGTTAGCGATTGCTGATACCATCCATTGATTGGTATTTATCCGGTAGCGAATAAAGGCATTGCCTGAAGTTGTAATGAACACTTGCCAAGTAAAGTGCCCAGCTGTTCCTAGAGCACCTTTCTTGTTAGATGCCACAATCAAGAAACCAAAAATTAGAATTTATCCCTTTTGTCGTAGCTTTGTGTTTATCATTAAAAAAGTACATCCCTGGAGTAGAAAGGTTATCTAAATCAAGTGGAGCCTCGGTGACTAATGTACCCATCAAGTCAGCTACACTAGTTACATTTAGTGCTTTAGCTAATTCTTCAGGGCTATCACTCTTCAACTTCCCTAAAGTCTCACTCACCCGATTCACCGAATCAGCAGTGGCCATTCCACTCATCTGAGTGTTAAGACTGACTGTCACTTCTCGATTGCCTACAATCTTAACTCTAAACGGTATCTTAACCGTCATTTGTTGTTGTGTCTTTGGCGGGAACACAAAGGCATTACCTTTGGCATAGTAGAGGAGCACATCGGCCCCTTCCCTACCTTACCAAAGACCCCAACTTCTTGGATGTTCTTCTCTGCAGTGATGTCTAGAGCGATGTTATCAAACACGCCCTCTATTACCTGGTAATCACCATCTGTGGTTACCGTAGGTGTTACTTCACAGACTTTGCGGGCGAGACCACTTGCTGTGGCCACATCACCCATTTGACCGTCTCCCAGGGCTATTTTAGTCAAGACCAGTGCGCCACCCTTGGCAAGCTCCCTGGTCCCTGCGTTGGTTAGTTGTAATTGGCTAAATGCCATATCACCAGTCCCCCAATCTTATAGTTGTTTCCACATGCGGTAGTAAACACAGAGCATATGCGTCTCTACCTGTGTGGGTAATTTTGTTTACTGTTCCATCAACCTCTACGAGCTCATGTGCACTCGCATCATCTTGGCTAACTTTAACAGTGGTTGGCTTGTCTACATGAGCTTGATACACCCTTGGCACCTTGCCTTGAGTGATTGCTGTTACGACATAAGTGTCATGGTAAGCCTTTGGTATTTCTACGTTATTACCTTGGCCACCACGAGTAGGGTATTTAACGTTGTTAGGCTTGGCAGTTACCGTCATTGGCAAGCTACCAGTTACCGTAAGTGGACTAAATGGCCGCTCTACAAACCGGTTAATACCTGCTAGCGTGTAAGGCTGACCAGGAGTGAAACCCGAACCGTTGTGTTTGAAACTTATCTTACCGTCTTCTACTGTGATAGTGACACCATGCTCTGTGTCAAACTCAACTGGGATACGGTTAGCAGAGAAGATTTGCTCTTTGTCGTTACCGATGATACCGACTGACAGTTTCGCCTGATCATCAAGAGCTTGAATCTTCTTGGCCATGTCTTCAATCTTAGTACCGTCGATACCGTCAAGGTTCTCTGTGATTTCATCGGCCCTTGCTTCCATCTCATCAATGGCTTCCTGGATACGTTCGGCAGTGTACATGTTAATCTTGTCGACCCATGCCCCGTCCTCAAACACTTGAGTTGTGATATCTTCCGGGTGGTCTTGAGGATAGTAGAATCTTATATCCCCTTCTCGTGGTCTGTCCGGTTGTTCTGGTCCAAAGTAGACCCGATTGCTTCCGTTGGCTGCCATAATAGACGCTACTTGTCGTTCTACCGCCTCTTTTACCTCAACCTTGTCAGACACTGTTTGAGATAAAGTCTCGGCCACAGTAGGTACGGTAGAGCCCATTTCAATACTACGGTAGTTTCGATTGATACCGTCATAGTCATAGGCGATACATCTAATCTCTTCTTCCACATCATGCGTGAGATATCTCAGCATGACAGTGTCACTCGTAAGCTATTGGAGTACCGTCAATAATGTTGGTCTCAACCTTGATGCTGCGAGAAGGCAAGTCGACTTTCTCGTGAGTGAATTTAGCCATAGCCCAACGTATCAACTCGTCAGGATCCTCAATCTCATTGTTCTCGTAAGACTTTTTCATAGACCATGCTATATTCGTCAATCAATGGACTGTCAACCGTTACCTCGATGATAGTAGGTTTCTTGGCTTCCTCTTTCTCCTCTTTCTTACGCTTCTTGTCTTCTTCCTTCTTCTTCTCAGCTTCGAGTTTTCTTTCTCTCGTTGACGCTTCTGCGCTTCACGATAGACTCTCTTCTGATACTTGTTCAGGCTCTTATAATAAGCCTGCTCACGATCATGTTTTTTTCTTTCTTGAGCCGGGCCTTTTCTTTGGCATCTTCTTCTTTTTTTCTTCTGCTTTTCTTCCTTCTCCTCTTCCGTATCATGGTGATGAAACTCACTTCGTGCATGGATACGCGTAACAAGCGTCTTGTTAGAGGTCTTGTCCTCGAAGCTACTGATATTCTTATGCTCGTATAAAAGAGCCTGGGTGTGGTGGCCCAGGGCTTCTACGAGTCGTATATCATAACCGTTAAGTAATAGTTCAGCTTCCCACGTACCGACGATAGAGTGCTTACCACCCATGAATACTTCCATAGCAGGGAACTTACCTTTATGTTCCTTGTCGGTATTAAAGGTCCGTCTCTTGTCAATGGCTGTGTAGAAAGTAAAAGGATGTCCAGGTCTTAACTGGCTCTTGAAAGCAGTAAGCGCATCTAGCATGGTGCCATTGTTGATATTGATTTTGTCAATCTCATAGGTCAGCATGTCATAGATGACGTGCATGGCTTCAACTTGAATGTAGTCATTGTGCTTCTCAATATCCCAGATACGGAAAGCATCAAGACCGTCAGGAGTATAGGTTCTTACAATCATCTCACGCTTGAGTTTCTTGTATTCTTCTGTGTCATCAATCAACACTTTGAAGGTCACATAGAAAGTATCGTCGCGTTTAACGTGGCAGTCATAGGCTGCGTTGATGATGTCTCCATGGTAGTTAAACTCTGTCTGCGTTGGTGGGTATAAGCTAATCACTAACGCCACCCCCACCGACAAGTAATTTCTAAGTTGGTGATACCTTCGCCAAAGTTAACGATATGATCACCAGGATGAACGATGAAGAAGTTACCTCGAACACGTTCATTGAGCAACTGTTTTCCGTTGGTGTAAGCATCCTGCTTACCTGGTGTACACTCAATAAAGACCGGTTGTCCCTCTTGCAACTCTTTCAGGTACATCTTCTGTTCGCCAATTTGAACAAAGGTCTCTACGGTTGATTTACCAGTTACCTTTATCAGTGGAAACATTGGAGCATTGGTGTAGTTCGTTAACTTCTGACCGTTGGTCATTGTCTGCACTTGAGGTGTCTCCATTCCGAATGGTTGGCAATAGAATACAAGCGTCACAGGATACCCCATAACCTCATCTAACACTTCCCATTCAGTGTCCAAGCTGATGTAGTAGTAACGCAAGTCAGGCTCATCAGAAGGAGTGAACCACCCTTCCTCAGATAACATAGCTTTGAGTTTACGCAGCTCTTTCTTGCTGTCAGTCTTACACCATAGCTTGTATGACTTCTTGATACCCTCATAAGCTTCGATAGATTGTTTAAGGTAGCCGGTTACCCGCTCTTCCTCAAACACCTTATCTTTACGCTTGGCATATCTGACCGCATCATTTTCTTCAACGGCCACTAAAAAAAGGTAAGTCGGCGGTTGACTTACCGTTAATAATTAGCGCATTATCATGTAGCATGGCCTACCGCCACTCCCTTCATCATTAGTTTGTCTCGCTTAAGTGCCTTAGTGATAGCCCCTTGGACCATATCACTAAGTCGTTCTAAGTCGGACTCTTGTCTTACTGTTGGTTGGTCAATAGTGATGTTGATAGTGATTGATTGTCCTGCTCCTTTACCAGTGTTGCCAGTGGCTTGACGCACGACATCTTCAATACCTCTCATCTTCTCACCAGTACTCAATGGCGTGATGGTCACCCCACGTTTGGTTACTTGGAAAATCTCTGGACCTGCTTCACCCACAATACCTGTGTAGCCAACTGGTACGTTACCCGCACCACCTGCGAACATAGGGATATGACCGCCAGTAGCGTGTAAGCCAATGTGGCCACCCTTAGCATGGGCACCAAAAGTCCGGTAAACCTTATCCACATAAGTAGTTAAAGTCGATGACTTAGAATAGGTGCTGTTTAAGGCCCCTATCCATGACCATACCGCCGCGATATTACCAAAGATACCAGGCGTGTAAGTTGATGCAGTAGATGATGTACTACGCATTGCACCGCTCGCTAAGTTATAACCCAAGATAGAAGTCGTGTTACCTAGCATCCCAGGTGTACTTGAGTTAGCAGTAGAGCTAGTGTTCTTCATCGCACCAGTCGCAATGTTATACCCTAAGATAGCCAATGTGTTGGCCACCATAGAGAAAATATCAGTGGTGATAGTTGAAGACTTGCTCTCAACCCCGGCCGCTGCCAAGTTATAAGCATTGGTGTTCTGAGTTGCTTCAGGCACCCCAGGGGTCTCTGCTGATATCGTGGCCTTGCGCCCGTTGTAAGTCATCATCCCTGCGGTAGCCATGTTAAGGTCTAACAGGTTAGTCTTAGCTGGCTCTGTGTGTGCTTCAGCAGTGATCGTGGCTTTCTTCCCGTTTACCTTTCCAACTGTATTGTCTAATTCATCTAACTCTTCGCTAGTCTCCTCAGCATTGGAGTCGGTTTGAAGGTTAACTGGTGGCAAGCCTTGGGCTTGGAGATACTCATTGACTAACGCTTGAATTTGCGCTTGAGCATCTGGACTGTTGGTGTCAATATCGATGAACTTACCAAAGAACTCTTGATTGTTCCAAAGGTCAGCACCTCGAATCGCTTCAAGTAGTTGTTGGTTGGCCACCTGGGCTTCCAAGTTGAGAATCTTTGTCTCCATTGGGAGGGTATTCCAGTTAACCAACTTGCGCATCACGTTCTCGAAGTCTTCTGGACTCTTGATGCTGGCCACCAGTTCTTTTTCTTCCGGTGTTAACGAGTCCCACTTGCCCATTTCTTCAAGCATCTTCTGAGCGACATCAGCACCGCGTTCTCGCAACGCTAGTAGTTTCTCTTCTGGTGTGAACTCGTTCCATGCTTTGGCGAAGTCTAGGGGCTGCGGCCGCTTCGGAAGTATCAACGTTAACCTTAACTTCTGGTTCAACCTCATTGACTTTCTCCAAAAGCTTCTTTGAGCATTTTTGACTTTTTCTTCTGTGCTTCCAAGGTTAGCAATCGTCTTAGCTGTTGCTTCATCGATAATACCTTGTTGGCGTAGAAGTCTAAGCCAGTACTTGTAACAAGGATGCTTAAGTTGTTACCAAAGGTCTTCATCAAACCTTCAACAGAGGATAACGACTGACCCGCACCTTCAGCGAGTTTTTGATAAGACTTAATCATTGAAAGTACTTCTGCATCTGTCAGTTCTCGACCTTCCTTAGCTGCGTTGCGAAGGATAGTTTGAATACTTGCTTCAGCGTCAGTAATGACTTGTCGCTTCTGATCATAAGCTGATTGTACTTTTGGCTACTTCTTGATTGTATCTTTCATCATCCCAGTTAAAGTGTTGCCTTTTTTTGATTGAGGAGCTCAACATCAGCTTGTTGTTGTTTGTTTAAGTTTTCGACAACTGATTTAGTTACGGTACCGATTGCGGTCATTTGGGCATTGGCCCATGTTTCATCAATAATTCTGTGTTTATTGAATGCTGAGATTGTTTGGCCCAATGAATCGCCAAGCCAAGTATTGTACTCAAGCATGGCACTCTTAACTCGTTGAACCTCTTCCTCAGCGACTACGCCAAACTCTTTCATTTTGGCACGCAAGTCATCGAAGCGAAGAACTGTCGAGTTACCGTTAATATCAATCAGTTTCTTTTGGATCATATGTGAGGTTTTCCCACCAATTCTTATTACTGAAAAGCTTATTACCAAGCTCTTGGATGTGACGGTTAGTGGCTATAACTTCTTTCATATTTTCTTCATAGACCTTTGTTGACTGGTCAGCATGTTCTTTCGCTGCCTTACTTAAGCTATCTAGAAGTCCCTTACCTGATGTAACAGCAGTGAACCACTCTTGATACTTACCTTTAGTCAACGCCACAGCTTGTTGATGCGCTGCAATTGGAGCCACTGCTTCGTTAGCTAAGTAAGCTACGAAACCTGCGACACCCGCAATGGCCACACCACCTGCTATTGACCAAGGACTGCTGAACAAGCTTGCGCTTGCACCTGCTCTGGTTGCTGCGCCTTCGACACCTTCTAATGCATTTTTAGCTCCTTGGATACCAGAAGGAGTCGTGAACTTACCTAATGCTTGGAACAATTTACCTACACCCGTAAACGCTAGACCAGTCACTTTGGTTAAGTTACCCAAGATTTTTTTAACACTGGACCCAAGGCGGCTAAGAACAGTCCGGCCTTGATGATAGCGTTCTGTGTAGCAGGGCTTAATGACTCAAAGGCCATTATCCAAGCTCGGATACCCTCTACAATTTTTCAAAAACATGCGGTAGTAACTTACTACCAATTTCAATACCTAAGTCTTTCAGTTGAGCAGTTGCTTGCTTGAACTTAAACTCAGGCAGTTCTTTCATCGATTGAGCAATAGCTTCAGTGGCCCCTTTGGCCCCCTCGGCTTCTTTAGTCATGTTACGCAAGGCATCACCGCCCTGCACTAACCAATGCGTTCATGGCAGTCTGTGCTTCAGTACCAAAGGCCATAGCTAAGGCTGCTGCACGTTGTTCATCTGTCCACCCTGCGGTGTTCTTCTTGATTGTGTCGATGATATCAGGGAGTTTGATAGTACCTTTTTGAAGTCCTCTACTGCAACCCCCATAGCTTCAAATGCCTTACGGTTTTGCTTAGATGGCTTCAAGAGTCGTGACAAGGCACCACGCAAGGCAGTACCACCTTTAGATGCTTGAATACCATTATCACTCAAAATACCTAAGATAGACGCGGTTTCTTCCACGCTCATATTAAGTGAGTGGGCAACTGGACCGACATAAGACATACCTTCCCCAAGGTCAGCAAAGCCTGCAGAGGTGGCGTTAGCTATGTAGGTCAGTGAGTCAGTAACTCGTGTTGAGTTTCTAAGCGTCTCTTCGTAAGTCTTACCTCTAAGGTTAAACTGACTTAAGACTTGAGACGATACGCTCATGACATCGGCGAACTTGTCACCCGATGCAATCGACGCATTTAAGATGTTAGGCAACATACCTAGCACTTGTTGAGACGAGTAACCGGTACGGATAAGTTCCGCCATACCTTGGTTAATCTCTGAGGTGCTTGCACCATAGTCAATGGCCATGCGTCGGCTTGCTGAACCTAACTGGTTCATCTCTTGGCGAATTTCATTGGTGATTGGCTTACCACCTGATAACAACGGACCAAAAGCACCAACTTGAGAATGGAAGTCGGCAGCTGCTTTTAGTGGCCGCCCCAAACCCTGCTAGGATAGGAGCAGTAACCCTAGATGTCATCGTGTTACCCAGAGCGTTCATGCGCTCGCCATTTTGGATCAACTTACTACCGAAACCTTGAAGTTGTTGCGCCGGGTCAGCTAACCACCCACCTTTATCTCTCCAGGCTTTATGAAGTTGTTGCTGTTCGTTACGCAACTTATTCATTGACTCTTGAGCCTGCGCAAGTTTAAGTGGTAAATCACCTGCTTCTTTCTTAACTGATTCAAGTTCTTTCGTCAGTTCGTTTTAATGACTGTTTGTAACCCTTGGTTGCGCTCTTTGACGCATCATAAGCAGCCTTTGCTTGTTGAGTCCTAGCACTGGCTTCACCTGTTGCGGTTTTAAGTTCAACCAACTTGGCTTTTAATTCTGCGGTCTTCTGCTTAGACTGCTCATAAGCAGTTTTAGCTGATTTGACCTCATCAGAGTTACGCTTGTGGGCCTGTCTCGCTTCATCTAAGGCTGCCTTTAATGACTTAGTATCAGACAAGGAAGTCTTGTACTCAGCAGTGAGTTGTGACTGTGATTGCTTGAGTTGGTCTGAAGCAGTCTTAGTTTGAGCGTAGGCAGTCTTAAGCGTGTCCTGCTTGCGTTGGCTTTCGTCCAAGGCACTAGCCGTCTTACGAATAGACGATTCTAATTGACCTTGGATAGCAGGAAGTAATTTCTGACGATTGGCTAAAGCATCCACTTTCTGGCTAGCTAACTGATAACTGCTAGATAGACCTAGCATGTTAGCTTTGTAAGTAGCAGTGATGCCGGCATTGTTACCTAAGGCTGCTGCCATCGCCTTGTGTTGAGCTTGGCTAATACGCAGTTGGTTGTTAATGCTCTGTAAGCCGGATAGGGTACTCCGCCTTACCTTCGAGCGTCAGGGATAACCCTGCTTTTCTTAATGCCATAGTGTCCCCCTTTCTTAAATACTAAAGAATGACTTAGCGGATGTTTCAGTGAGTTTTTCTTCCTTGTCACTAGAACTCATACCATTAAACTTCGCATGTTTCTCTAGCAAGTACGCCACCGAATGGAGATCGTGTTCAAACATAAACTCTTCCTTGGTCATCCAAAACCATTCTCTGCAAAAGGAAGTAGAGGTGGTCGTAGTCTACTTCTTCGCCTTTCCCTTTTTTTGAGTCACCTTTTTGCTTGCTCTTCAGCATCAGACAAGATGATGAGTTGGTAGTCGGTTAAGAAAGTTTGAATGTCGATAAAGGTTGTGTTCTCTAACACTTCTTCTAAGGTGGTTTCATACCCGTTGGCTGCCAATACCGCAACCACGAATTTAGCACCGCCGATAACATTTTTCTTTTTCATACTCTTCGCCCCCATGACCATTGAGTTAGACCAAATAACGATTGAAGATATAAATAGACTGCGTTGTTAACCTTGAGCTCTACTTCGTGGCCCAAAAATTCTTGTTTTTCATCTTTTTTTAATTGCGTTTTTGAAGATACTCATTAATTTTCACTCCTATAAAAATGAAGGGGCCACTAATTGTGTGCCCCTCCAACTAATTTTTATCCCCCTGGCACCACTGGCACCCCACCTGGACTCGCCCCCAGGTTGAGGTGATACAGGCGATGGTGAAGCAGGGGTTGTTACTTTTTTGCTGCGTCTAAAGTTTCAGCGTCAAACCAACCTTGTTGCAACAATTTCTTCTCGTCGTAGTAAGCAGCTGAGTCAGCGTTAGACAAGTCAACTTGGTGGAAGACATACTTGTCTTTGTGACCGTCAATCTCAACTTCGAATGGTAAAGGTAAAGCTTCAATCTTAAACTGTTTGATTTGTTCGTTGTAGTCTTCACCCTCGGTTTCTGCACTTTGCTCTACTGGAGTTAAGAAGCAGTAAGGGAAGTTGAAGATTTGTGAGTTGTTGTTCTCATCAGTGAAAGGTACGCCTAAACGGAAAGGAATTGGTTTAGGGTTGCTTGGCATAGCCCATGCGCCTTTCTCCCCTACTTTCTTCATACCTTGAAGTTCTTCCGCTAAACCTTCAGGGAAGTAACCTGCATCAAGTGTTAGTTCTGCCTTGGTGATTTTCTTGATCAGTGTGTGGAGTTGGTTAGAAAGATAAACTTTCTTGTCCACGATAGTTAATGCTGTACCTAACTTCTGAACAGATGGAGTTGCGAATGTCTTTTCATCATAAGTTGGTTTTACAGATGAACTAACTAAATCGCCGTTTGTCATCTTTTGTACGTGCATGCTGCCAACGCCGGTCAACAGAGCGCGTTTTACTGTTTCTAATGCCATAAAATTTTGTCTCCTTTATTAGTTGATTTTATTCACCGGCTAAATACCGTTGAATCTCTGCATAATACTTACCCTCAAGTTGGTCCCATGCGGGCCTTAAATGAGGTGTAGGTGCTACATAAGTGGCGCGTGACCCTCGGTAAGACCGTTGTCTATTGCCCTTACTATCTCGCTTTATACGCTGCTTACCATGGCGGTTGTCCAAAGCGTGAAAGCCAATCTCGTGGAAGTACAAGTGGAAGTTTGGCCGGTTGGCCCACCCCACATCGTATCCACTTCCTTTGTCCTCTTTCTCAATACCACCAACCCCCGCACCAGTCTTAAATAGACCGCGCGAGGTGGCGATAGATTGTGCCTTGGTTACAACCTGGTCAGCATATTCACCGACTTTTTGTTTGACTGTTCTCCCACGCCTGGTGTATTTCTCAACATCACCTAGCGCAAGGTCAAACCCAAAACTATGAGACATCTACCACACCTCTATCATGTAACGATAGACTGTCTCTTCTGCCGAAGAATCAGTGTAAGGTGCTTCTTGCCACTGAGTGGCCCTCAGATGCGCTGTACGGAGTTTTGAACGTACAGTCGACAAAATACCTTCACCCTGTACATCAAGGGCTTGTAGGCTGTATAAATCGAGTTGGTAGCGTGCTCTTGTATTATGCTCTTCATTACTGAGATAAATTGCGTTCGATTCTAACAGTTGATACCGAACATAAGGCAGTTCTATATCATCTTGATAATCTAGTGCATAGACCACTGACAGACCCTCAATGTCTTTTAGAGCATCAAAGATGCGTTCCTTAGTTGTTGTCATGTCTTGCACCTACCTTCCGTTCCTTCGTCCTTGGCAGCACCAAGGATAGTTCGGTCCTGTCACGACGCTCTGAATAGTTGTACAAAAAGATTTCGTAGTCTACTCCACCAATCGTCGCAATCATGCTTGAGTCAATCTGTTGCTTACCATCTACCGCAATTTTCTTTGTTTCCTTTGTTCCTAACGATGCCATAGCGACCACTTCCTCAGACCGCATCCAGATATCCTTGAACCAATACTTGCGCCAGACCTTTTTTTGTTGCCTGGCCACCAATTGGTGTGCCAAATTTATCCTTATTAGGCTCTTTAGTACTGAAGGTCACCACACCATCGTTGTAAACTTGGTGTATTGGTGATTGCATTTCTTTACTCCTTTGTCGCTAGCGTGAAACCGTACTGGCTTAAATCGCTTGCGAATAGTGTGTAGAACAACTCAGTCTTGCCATGGTAGATGAACCGGACTTGTTCAAAGACCAAGTCACGACCAACTGGATCAGTTAAATCAAAATCGCCACACCAGTGTTTTACCTTGGCGTGGGCGATTTCAATTAAACTCTTTAAGTTGTCGTCGTCATCATCATGTAAGATGTGAAGTCTACGTTTTAGCTCCTGAAGATAAGTCTCCATTCACTATCACCCTCCCGGTACTGGAGAAGGTGAAGCCGGTGCCCCAGGTCCTGCCGGGGCATTAGCTGGGAATCTTGATGTCGTAAACGTGCGCTGCGTCCGCGTTAGTTGGTCGGCCATTACCCAACAACTTAGTAACGTAGAGCGTAGCGTCTTCCAAGATGAAGCGTTCTTCAGACTTACGGATGCTGTCGTTCATCGAAACATCAGCGTCGTACTCGCCTTCAACGAACGCAATCAACTTGCCTTTTTGGCACGTAAGTTGATTCGACGATGTGATCAGCAGGGATGAATGGTAAGTTCGTTACATAAACCCCGTTCGCATTTTTGAATAGTAGCACGTGCTACGATGTCGTAGTAGTCGGAAGGGTTCACGATTAAGTGAACTTTACCATCTACTTTTCGGACTTCGTCAGAACCAGTAGTGTCATTAGACCCGATGTAGCGTTTGTAAGTTGACAAAGCTTTCATCAATGCGGCGAACTCTTTGACGATGGTTGCAGGGTCTTTGAAGGTTAAGTCACCTTTCTTCTCCTTGGCAGGGGAACACACCGCCGGTATCGCCAGAAGTTTTACGCATCAAGCCAAGTGGCTTGTCTTTACCGTCACCGTCGATAATTACTTCTTCCCATGCTTCAGAGATAGCTTCTGACAAGCAGAGACGAACATAACGGTCAATCCACCGCGCGCTAAGTTCCAAGGTGTCATTAGAGATAAGCATGAAAGCAGTCAACTTAAGTTGAGTGATTTCTTCTGCGCCGAACTCAGCATCTAATTGCCCTTCGATGTCTTTGTGGAGCTTACCCCAAACCGCTTTTACCCTTGCGACGTGAACGAATGATTTTATCTTTCGCTACACCTAAAGCCAAAGTTGATTAACTTAAGCAACGGGTGTTCTTTTTTTCAAGTCTTCAAACACACGCTCGATGATTGTTTCAGGCAAGATAACGTTAGTGTCAAATCCACCAGCTTTTGACGCTTCGTTATAGAATTTAGTTTCTTCTGCAGTCAATACGTGGATGCCACGCGCTACTAAAAATAGCTTCGTCTTGTACGTGACCAAGTTCAGCATACTCTGACATTACTTGCGCTTTTGCGTTCTCAGCGATTGAGAACATGTTCTCCACGATTGCGTCCACTTGGTTTTCTAAAGTAGCATCAGAGTCTTTCAATGATGCGCGTAACTTATCCTTGATTTGTTCAGGTGTTAAATTAAATTTTTCCATAAATTTATAGTCCTCCTCTAAGTTTAGACATTAAGTTTCGAGGTTTTGCGACAGGTTCCTCAGCCTGCTTTAGTGTCTTAGACTTGATAGCATCTTCGATGCGTTTCGTTAAGTCGTCGAGACGGTCAATAATTTTTGCTCGTATCCACATTGAGCACGACCTTGTTATTGACCTTTTCTTCTTTCTTCGTCTCGCCCTTCGGCTCTGCCTTCGGTGCTTTCCGCACTTCGTCAGCGAACCCCTTTTCAACCGCTTCATCAGCAGTCATCCAGGTTTCTGCCTTAAGTAAGTCGGAAATTTCTTCTGCTTCCAGTCCGGTGCGTTCCACATAGACCGCGACAAGCGAGTCGTCAATCGTCTCAAGGGCGTTGAGCGTCTTTTTGAATATCCGACTTGTTACCAAAGGTCCAAGTAGATGCTTCATGGATCATCAGCGAAGTGCCTGTGTTCATGATGATTTTTGTCCGCCCCCCATGGCAATGATGGAAGCAGCGGAAGCAGCCACACCATAATCTCAACCGTCACCGGTTGCTCGTGATTCTTGATGTAGTTGTAGATTTCAATTCCCTCAAACACATCACCCCCAGGGGAGTTGAGTTTGATTAAGATTGGCTTATCCACCCCGTCCAGAGCGTCACGCACGCTCTTAGCATCAACCACTTCGTCATCTTCCCAAAATCGCTTGCGAACGGCCCCTGCTCAAGGTCAGCACTTGCTGTGTCTCCGTGGCTTCGTTCATAAACTCAAACGGTACTCGTTTCAGCTTTGACATCCTGTTCCTCCTTTCTTTTCAGACCACAAAAAAATAGCCCTAGCTAACCGTTAATCGGTGCGCCAGTGCTTTCATCAAGTGGTGCAATATTCTTCGTCAGATATCGACGAGTTGTGACAATTGTGTTCTCTCGTGGCTTGCCTTGAACTTCCAAGGCATCATCGATAGTCCACACTCCAGACCCTATCATCTTCTCTACGTGAGACGCCATTTGAAGTTCAGAACTGTAAAGGACCTCTATCAAGTTGACCTTCACGCCTTTGCCCTTGCTCAAGTCTGACTCAGTAAAGAATTTTGCGTTAATCTCAGTCGCAATCAAAGTCATCAAAGGTTTGATACACCAACGAACCATGTTCTCGCTATGCTGACTGACATCTGCCAGGTCACCACTAAACATTGGCGTCGGCACTTGCAGTGCCTTGGCCACTTGAGCGATGTACATGTTCTCAATGACTCCGACTTCTTCAACGTTCCGTCCAAGGTGATTTTGAGATTTCTCTTCAATGTCGTAGTCATCCCCTTGCCGAGGTACCACAGCAACTGAAGATTGTTCCAACTCTCGTTTCATCCCTGCTAAGAACTTTGTAAAGACATCAACGTTTTTCTTCGCATCATCGTTCAGGTTTGATTTTGATTTCATCCCCTTAAAGTTAGCGTAGACCCGAATCTGTTGCTCTCTCATGTGGACCTCAATCATACGTTGGAATAACTTGGCGTATGACTCATCTAGGTTTTTGAGATACTGATTCAGCTTATCGTTGTGATACTTGAAGTGGAAGACCTCGGAAGAAGTGAACTCTTTGTTCAGGCTTAACTGCCCTACAGACACTTGCTTGTACGTTCTTTCCTTGGTCACAGAACCATCTACTACCCAACCGTCAGCAATGAATAAGTCGTTGCCTAATCTTAACCACCAAACACTCTCCGTCGCAAAGCAGACGCTTAATCAGCTCTGCTCTGAACTCTTGCGCGTTTTGGTTTTGATTAGGTTTTACATTCAGCTTCCGGTTTAAGGTTTCGTCCTTCGACCTAAACTGTACAAGCGAACTCATCGTGATGATCTTACCGATAACAATGTCAACAGCAGACTGCTTCAAGTGAGTTGTCTTGTAAACCGACTTAAGTTCGTCCCAGTCCAAGATATCAAAGTCTTGATTGCGTTTGAGAATCCAATCTAATAGCCCAATAATTGTCACCCCTTTTCCGCCCCTTTTTACGACTTATGACAGGTCAAAAATTTATCCACTATAAAAATCAGAGAACAGGAACTCTTGCGGTTGCTGATACTCTTCGATGTTTTCGTTAAACACATACAAAGCATGTATGAACGCCATGAACCCGTCAGTCTTACGCTTGATAGGTTCTTTCTTTTCGTATCGTGGGTTACCGTCTTTATCGCGTTTAACCACGACATTGAATGTGTACCAACGCATCATTGTTGGGTTACCAAAGATAATTTGCTCATTGGCGAATAGCGACTCTAGCAATGTGCCTATCATCGCTTGTACACCAGGAGAGCGTCTAATGACCTCGACCTCAAACCCTCTATCTTCTAACACAGGACGCAGGACACTGGCCCTGTAACTATCAATGACGATAGTGTCAAAGTCGAATAAAGAAGATTGTTCATCGAACCAATCAGCAACGATTGTTTCTGTGATGAGTGGTCCCTCTACAATGGTCAGCAACCCTTGCTTCTCCCATTCATCGATTGGTGCAGCCAAGGCTTCACTGTCCAGGAACTCTTTTAAGCACGAAGGTATGAGTGTACCAGTTGTAGTTCTCGTCATCATCCAGGTAAAGCAAGCCAACGGCCGTAAAGTCTTTAACACTGGATAAGTCGACACTACCAATACACTTGTGCCCTTCGTGTGATCCGTAAGGACGCGCTGCCTTGATAATTTCTTCTTGTGTGGCCACGTTACTAGACTGCTTGATGCCTAGCACGTTCATCTTCTTAGTTAGCCATCTAGCCTTGTCACCAATACCAAGCTTAAGTTTCTGCCATTGACGCTGTGTTTTAGTAAACAGTGTCTTTGCATAATCACTCATCTCACCATGGAACATCGGATTAGCTTTCTGCCACATGTTCTCGTCTTCGACCTCATCAGGCGAATCGAGCGTACACACAAAAGGAAACATGTGGTCTATCAATTCTTCCGACTCTACTATGTCTCTAGCGCGCGAGCACATGTCATCATAGACAGAGTCACGCACAAACCATTAGTACCGATGTAAAAGGTTCTTGAGTTCTTACGTTTACCAAGACCGGAAGTCTGAACATCAATCACGCTATAATCTTCAAACTGGTGGATCTCGTCAAAGAACAAGCAACCGTCTCGGAATGAGTCTTGAGTGGCAGCGTTGTTGGCCCGATAGACAAACTCACTTTGAGTGTCCAAGCCAATAATCTTAGAAGTCCCGTTCTTGAAGTAACCACTGTCTGTAAGGTCAGGGTTGCGCTTCAGCATGTTGTGAACTTCTTTGAAGGATGTCATGGCTTGGTTCTCACTATTAGCAGTGATGGCCACGTTGTACTCCTGGATACCATGCAGTGGGCTAATGAAGTAGTTAGCCAGCACACTGATGAACCCGTTCTTACCATTACCACGAGCCATGGTAATGAAGAACTCATCAAAAACGACTTCCCCGTCAGCATAGAAGAGGAAGACGTTGGCTATGAGATATTTCTGGAAGAGGTCAAGTTTGAAGAAGTACTTCTCTGCGAACTTGATGCAGTTCTCTATCTGCTCCTCATCGTAGTAAGCACCCTTTAGTTTAAGTATGACCTCTTTCATCCATCGGACTTCTAAGAGCCGATGTTCGTTTACGACATATCGGCAGGACTCTATTTCTCTAATATACGCATCAACATATTGCTGACGAAGCATCTAGACCAGCCCCTGTCGCGCCTTAGGTTTTGCCTTTGCGGTTGCTTCCGCACGCTTGCCTAATTCTTTCTCCATTTTTGCAATTTCCTTTTCCAGGTCACGCAATTCTTTCAAGAGAGGGTTAGGTTTGTTGAATGTTTGGCTACCATTCTTGACCACAATTTGAACACCTTGCTTGTTGATTTCTGTTTGAAGCGAACGTTGGTTCTTGATAAACAAAGAATAGCGTTGTACCAACAATTGTGCCTGGATATCGTTAGCATCAAACTGGTCTAACCAATATTTCTCTATCTTAGTACGAGGAATAGCATTCACGCGTCTTCCCTCCCTTCTTTTGTAAAAATGAGTTAATTTTTGCCGGAGTCGACTGGACGCCCGCTGAAAGAGCTTTCTAAAAAATCAAAAATCTTTTGAGGGGGTCCAAAATTAAATTTTCATTAGATTTTTCACAGCTTACCACCACTCGTCACTGTACTGGGATACCAGTCCATGCACCTTGTTATGACAGTTTTTACACAGAGTCACTAGGTTGTCCGCATCGAGTCGAAGCAATGGATAGTACTCTAGTGGTTTGATGTGATGAACCATTAGGGTTATCAAGTGTGAGTCTACCCTCGCGCTTGCACAGCTGACACTCGTGATGGTCACGCTTGAGGACTGAGTGCTTCAGCTTTCGCCATTCACTTGACCAATAGAACTGGTTGCGCTTTGTCCGACTGTTGAACTCTGTCTCCATGTCTTGCTTGCGTGCTAGATGAATTAGCTGATCTAAGTCATGTTCCATAACCTCACCGCCTAAAGTAAAAAGCCACTAGCATAGGCCAGTAGCTTCTTGTGTAATCTTTTGACATTACCATCATACCTCATAAGATTCAATGGAACCATGCACTGAAAGTGTGCACTTTTATTGCACCTAAGATTTAGGTCACATCTTTGTAGATGGTTTCTAGCTCATTGTGGTACTTGTGTATCTTACGTATGTAGTCTGAGATAAAACAGATATTCCTGCGTATCTCAGCATGGCGATGCTTGATGTGCGACTCGGAGTAGCCTAGTGTCTCAGCGATAGCTTCCAATGATAGTCCCTCGATATACTTGAGCCGCACAATCTGTTGGTCAACGCCTTTGAACGTTTGAATCAGTGAGTTGAGTTCGTCCTGTTCAGCAGACAGAGTGTCGAGCTCTTTTGCTAAAAAGGATAATGTTATTTTCCAAATTCGCAGAAAGTGAGCCCTGGGTCAATCGTACATTTTGCAAATCTCCATCGACCCATCTAGCCAATTCGGCTTTTGACTTGGCCAGGTTCCACTTGAGATAAGTGATACGTTCCTCACGCTCTATGTAATCTCTTAACCATTCGAACTTAATGCTACTCACCTTCTTTCTTCTAGTGTGCTAAAGTCATCGATGCTCAAGAGCCTCGATTCGTCGTTTGTTGCTATCGATGATTTTTTGTTGGAGTTTATCAAGCTCCAATAAGTCGTCTCCCAGTTTATCTATCCAATCAATCAAGTAATCAACTACTATCCACAACCTCACGATAGCAATCGCTTGGATAATTACGATGATCCAAATCATTTACTCTCCACCTCACTGACTGTCGGACAAATTAACTCAGCGCATAGGTCAAACTTCCTGGCCTCACGAATAAGCTGATTATATCGTGGCACGTTGGTATACATGTGCGAGATAGCTAACTTGCGGTACTGAGTCGCTTTAGTCTTGAGAAAGTCGCGCTGCTCTTCTCTGACTCTTAACTCTAACTCGGAAGGCTTAGGCATTTGCTTCACGCTCCTCGTATTCGCGTAGGCGTTGGATACAATAAGACGCTTTGTCTAGGTCCTCTGTACCGTTCTTGTCTTGGTATCGGTGAAGATACTTGGCGATGTGAGACTTCATAATCGCCCGGAACTCGTTGAACGGATAGGTAAGATACCAGGTCTCGAAGAGGTCCATGTCTCCTTGGTTGTAATGCCCTGGTTGAATCACATTGGGTTGATGTGGCTGAGCCTGTTGTGCTTCTGATGCTTTTGGTTTTTCTTTTGGCTTAGGTAGCTTCACATCTTCGATGATTGTGTACTTTTCTCCTTTATTTTTAAATCCTTCCAGTGCCTGCTCGATGTATCCTAAGCGAGAAAATGTTACTGTCTCACCCATTTTGTAAATAAAAACACCATCTCCCCAAACACACCAAATATTATGGATTGCTTTTTTATTGTCTAAAGACTCCCCATCACACCACTTCGCCCCTCGCTCATGCAAGGTGTTAAGTAGATATTCAAGTTTCTCAAAAAGAATCAACCTTGTAAATCTTAATCATTTTTTTATTTCTCCCTTATGCTCTACCATCTCACTCACCATCCCACATCGCTAGCCGAACCAAAGCAGGTATGCAATGTCCGGACCACGCTACATCGAAATCGTCTATAGACACCACAGGTAATTGTTGGTAACCATGCTCTTGAATCAAATTCAAAGCAGCAGCGTCCACCGTCACATCAATGTAGTTGAACTGGATGTCTTTTTGCTTTGAGGTAAGCTTTTCGTTAAGTCGCAATGCGGACAATTTGGCTTACCATAGACTGTAATATTCTTTTTCATAATTTACACCTCTCAAAACTCAAATAATTCAATTCTAAGGAGTTTTAAGCTAAAGGCAAGTATTTATATTACTTCAATCTTAAAACCCCTAGATTCTAGTAAATTTTAGTTATCCTTGACGAATACACCGTTAACTAACTTTCCAGTCCGTTCTTTGATTTCGTTATAGGCCGATTCCAGGCATTGTTCTAATGTCAGCCCACGTTGTAAACAGTAACCAATTAGCACGACAGTGATGTCTCCAACTGCATCCACCTCAGCAGAGAAATCATTGACTATACGAGCTTCGGCCAGCTCATAGATCTCTTCATGCAGTTTTTGTAGTTGACCTAAGCCATCTCCAAAGGCTAGGTTGCGGTCTTGAAACCAGTCATTAACCAAAGGCACTAATTCATCTAATGTTTTGTTCATTGTTGGTTGTCTCCTTGTTCTGATTTATTTTCGAGGGCTTCCACACGCTCCAGAAGCTCTAGCATACCTTCCGCCAGGTCAGTACTTGTCTGACCTAAGATAGCAATGCTACGTTCAATCTTATCTCGGTCTTGCTTCCGTCTGATCACATGACACACGATACGGTCTAAGCCGACCGCAGCCAGTAGAATGAGTGCCACGATTGTGGCGATTAAAAATACGTCTAACATGTTTCGTCTCCTAACTCTAATAAAGCTTCTTCAAGTATTTCTTTGTAGATACCTTTGCCTAACTCTCGCTCAATGATTATCCGGTCAGTTTTACCGTCAGTCATCAACTCTTTGATCTTTGCCTTAAGTTGTTCTCGGCAAATCTATTAGAGCATTTGATTTCGAAAGAGTAGGTTCCGCCTGAACGCTCAATAAATATTACTTCATCAACCTGCAGGTTCTTCTCTAACATCTTCTTAGATAAATCATATGCTATGTCTAAAGCGGTATTTGTCACGAACGCACACTCTATTAGGTCACGCATCGTTTGCATCTCCTAACTCTAACTCAATAATTTTAGCCATGGTCTCTTTTCTTGCCTTCCGCTTGTAGTACGGATAGGTATAACCATGATGATGCTTGTAGTTCTCATTCATCAGATGAGCACTTGCTTCACTCTCGGTCTTGAATGCTTGACCGTCCACTGTAGGCCATTCAGCACCAGTGTCGTAACGGTCGATGTAAAGTATGCTGTATAGTTTCATCGCTTATTCTCCTCATACATTTTTCCAAACACAATCCATCTAGTCTTCCCTCTTTGGTCTCCAAACAATGGCCTGATAGGTAACTCCTTAAGCACTTCATTGATATTAGCTTGGACATCCGCCCACTTAAATACCAGTGTGCCATTAGGCTTCATGACTCTCATGCACTCGTTGAAGCCTTTGATTAAGTCCTCTTTCCAAGTTTTCTTGTCGAGTTGTCCATATTGTGCTTTCATGATGGACTTTGGACCAGCCCACAATAAGTGAGGAGGGTCAAAGACTACCAGGTCAAACTCACCGTCACTAAATGGCATGTCTCTAAAATCTCCAATGACATCCGGCTTAACGTTTACCTTTTTACCATGGATTTCAAACTGTTCCTGTCTTTTGTCCATAAATGTTGTATGTGGCTCATCCTTTTGGAACCAAAACATCTTAGATCCGCAACAGCAATCTAGTATCTTCATAAGTTCCTCTCCTCATACATTTTGGCTACAAAAAGCCGGCAAGTTGAACCCAGTTTCAGATTCAATCAAAGCTATCATATCCTCAGCAGTAACATGCTTGGATGTGATGTAGCCCACTTGGACTGTTATATCACGCATGGTGTTCTCCAGGCGTTGCTTACCGAAACCGTACTTATCACGAAGTACCATCATGGTGGCCCCTAGGTAGTTATACAATGCTTGCTCCATCCGGTCAGCACAATACTGATGGATGAATTCGCCGTGCTTTCTTAGTACTTCTGATTGGTAATTGTAAGCAGGGGGTTTCTTGATTAACGACTTGATTCTTTTCTTGTTGTTCATAATCAACGAGCCTCTTTAGCTTTCTCAATTAGATTCAGTATTTCCTCCGAAGTCTCTTTTTACTTTGATAACTTCTCCGTCAATTAATATCCTCGTATTATCTCCATCCGGGATAAACGTTTTTGATAAGCGAGACATTAATATATACCGCTGTGTCTTTAAGTGTTACTTTGATAAACATTACTCCACTACCTCCATCTCAATAATTCTGGTTTATTCAATCTTATATAATTACTGGAAGCTCAACGATCTTTTGCTAACCTATAACCGTTAGGCTCAGTTGAAATATACGCCCACTCTTCGTTACGATATTCAAAACCTTCTGCTAAAAAGATGCTTATGTAACAATTCCCTTGACTCATATGCAAATGCTAACGTGTCGATTTCCATTTCATCTTTTTGCATCTTTGTTAAAATCAACTATTACCTTAATCGCGCTATATACTTTCATTCCTTATCACCACGCATTAGTTACTTCCGATTCAATAATCAGCTTTTTCATGCTTTTTCCTCCTCAATCAGCTTCAATATTTTAATCAAAGCAGTCGCTTACGATGTTAACGAGACTTTAGAATTCATCCCTCAGATAATCCATCAGCATCTTTATCGTCTTCATTTTGCTTATCAATCGTCTCGTCTTTTGACATCGATGAGCAACTGAAGGAACTCGACTTTCTTTTTCAGTTCTTCAATTTCTTCGTTCATCACTCTTCACTCTCCCAACCTTCACCAAGCGTCACCTTAGTCTCCTGCTCACTTAGAGCAACAATGCTTTGGTCCGCCATTATTCTCATCTGAAAATTAATTTGTTGCGTTCCGATAGCTGCCACTGTAAGTAAACCAGCACTGTCTGGTAATTCAATTACTACTCTTTTTCATTACTCTCGCCCCTCATTCCGCTTCCGCCACTCTTCAGTAACTCTCTCTCGTTCTTCCAGGTGTTCCTTATACAAGATAACCCCCAAACCTATCCACGAGCCTAGTGCAATCACTAGAGCGACTACCAAAATTAACTCACTCATTATTCTCACCTCTTAAAAATTCTAGATCTAAACTTGCTATAGTCCCGTTTACTGTTCAAGACCAAACCGAACTTTTCTTTCAACCTATCCGCTACATCAGTGGCCACGACCGTTTTATCTTTTTACCATGGTTGGATACCAGGTTCTCGACAAACCTGTCAGTTTTGCAAACTCAGCATAAGAGAGTTTGTGCTTGCGTAAAAACTTGTTGATGGCATCGATGTTCTCTCTCACCAACTTCAGCCGCATCTCTTGCACCTGCTCTTTAATTTTCGGAGAGCTCTCTCCTCTGGTCTCTTTTCCCCCAGAAATATCTTCCCAACTGCTTGAGTTCTTTCTCCTCTTCGTCTGTTATCTCAATGGCTCGACCTTGGCTGTCTGTTTTTGACAGTGCCAAAACTCGCTCCCAATCATCTGGCCAATCGCGTGAATTCATACCTTTTCACCTCTTCATTCAGGCGCAAACTTTGCGCATCTTTGAGCAGCCCATAGATTTCTTGGGGCTAGCCCATAGATGAAATTGCCATCTATGGGCTGAAAGAATCGCGTCATATCAACGTTTATCCCACTTTCAGCCCATAAGTCCCAAACTTTTGGCCATTTTTTTCCTATTTCTCTATAAATTCATAATAATAATTAATAATTATGTATTATTATTATTTTTTTCTCTAAAAGATAGAAAAAAATATAGGACTTATGGGCTGACATGGGCTGACGCTTACTCTCCCAAGGGTTTAGACCAGCCCATAAGTTGAAATTCATCTATGGGCTATCTATGGGCTGATTCTCAGAAACCGCGTCATATCAACGATATTTCAGCCCATAGAAAGGATGTTCGCCTTTTTATCTACTTAGGGGCTGTTTTGGGTCAAGCATCCACCTTCTCATACAGGAACATTTTGACTCCTGCTCTCCTGGTCTCTCTCGTCTCATATCCTTTTGCTTTTAGCCGCTTACCAAACGCAATCGCCTTATGAGGAGTCTGGCCAATCTCAGCACAGTACTGGACATAATCGGAGTAGACCATCTTGCGGTCCATGTTCGGGTCAATACCTTTGTTGTTGATATAACTGAGGACAGTGTCACTGTCTTCCATGTAACTTTCTAATTCATGTTTTAGTGTTTCAGACTCAGACAACTTCCCGCCATTCCTCCGTATCCTCTCCAAACCTTGGAGGGCGAGGTTTAAGATATAGGATTTTGCCTGATCAGATGACAGCTTCTTATCAATCTCAAAGTCAGCTGTCTTAACTACGTTGTCGCAGGGCAGAATAACTAAGCGTCGTTCTATCCCGCCTGTCTTATCCTTGAAGACCGGCATATCGTTGGCAGTGAAGATGAGCGTTGCTCTGTTCTTCAGTGTGAAGGGCTCTTTGTAAATTGGACGAAGGGCCACTTTGTTACCAGATGCCAGTGTCTTGAAGATTTGAGACTTCTCCATGTAGCTAGCGTCGATATCATCACCGATGTTTACTAACTTCCCCCTCTAAGCTAGCCACAGAAGTGTGGTCTTTGAAGTTCTCCAAGTTGATATTGCTGCCTAGCTCGCCTACAAAATTGTTCAGCATCTCTAGGAAGGTGGACTTACCGTTACCACCTTTCTCCCCTACCAGGAAGAAGACCTTGTGAGGGAAGCCTTGAAGCATGATAATGTGCCCAAGTAACTCCTCAATGATGAGTCGCAAGTCCTGTCTGTCCTTGACTAAGAAGTTAAGGAAGTCATCAACTGTTTGGTCGTAAGCTTTTGGATCATAAGCCACATCTAAGAGATAAGGTGTAAAGTCCTCAACCGCTCCGTCTTTGACCTTGCCGCCTTCAATGCGGTAGTCGTTCTTAAGTTGGATGTTGAGAATCTCTTCTTCAATCAGAGGTGCCTTCTTAATTAGCTGATGCAACAACTCAGTGTCAGCTGAGCGTTTGAGGTTGACCTCTTGGTCCACCAGGCGGAGCAGTTTATTATCACTACTTGATCACGACACGCCTGTTCTAAAGAACAAGGCTTGATTGTAATAAACCACTTGATAGCGTTCGATAAACTCATTGGCATACTCGAAGACATCAAAGTCGCTCTTGCCTTTACCACCTGCTCCGAACTTTTGACGGAAGGTGTAATTGGTGTAGATATCTTCAGGTCGCTTGCCTAGGAACTCGTTGAGCTTTAGTTCATTCTCTGCTTCCCAGATGTGCTTATCCATGGCCAAGAGTTTGACATACTCTCTTGCTGACTCTTCATCAATCTCGCCTACCAGGGCCGCCTTCGCGATCACAGTGATTGCTGAGAGGGCGTTGCCATAGTCTTGCAGGTTGTCCTTCTCTCGTTCAATGTAGGCGCGTATCATCTGACTACTTTGACGCTTAGTTAAAGGCTTGACGGTCTTAGGATAATGATGCGACTGTTGATGTGTGTGTGTGGTTGACGGTGTCACATCTTTCTTTTTCGGTATCGTCAAGGTGTTGTCAAAGTTAATCTCGATGTACTCCTCACCACCATAGAAGAGGCGGCTGCAATCTTTTGTCGAAGGGTCCGCTTGAGGGAAGGCCTTCATGAGCCATTTATAAGCTTCAGTGACTTCTTCATGTTTGGTCAGTGGCTGATCTAGTAAGAACACCACTCTGAACTTCTCCCAATCTTCCTGATAAGAGAAGGTCTTGTAGATAAAGGCTGCATTGGCTTTGAACCAGTCATCTGCCAAGATATCAGCAATCGTGACATAGTCTTCGCCTTTGGCTTTCTCGTCTCCTACTTTGTTGTCAAAGTCCAACATCAAGACTTGCTGAGAGATGAAGTTTGCCTTTTTACGTTCGCCATTCATCAACCCAAGGACCACTGTGTGTCCCTGGGCTAATTTTTCGGCTAATTCTTGCGCTGTAAGCTCTTCTGTGTGCGAGGTAATAGTTTTACTTAGGCTCGCCACTTGAACGCTATTTGGCTTGTACTCGTACGGGATAGGATGCAAATGCACCTTGTATTTAGTTGGCATATTTACATCTCCTTGCTAGTTAGTTTTAGAAAGCAGGCATATCGTCATAAGCTAAGAACTCATAGTTGCGATAAGTCTTGCCTGATTTCTTCGAAGTTGTTTCGGTGATACGTAGCACACATTGTTTGCCTAGTGCTTCACCCACCGCTTGTCCTAGTGTCAGTTGGTCTTCCCAATCATCGTCAGTAAGTTGTAAGCCAGTTGCGTAGATGAACTGGGTCATTGACCGGATGGCGTTGTTCAATAAGTTAGGCCATTTAGTATAAGTCTCATTGCCAGGGTCCACATTGATGTTGATTAACTCGACTCTGTCTGCGTGGTCACCGCCAACGATTTTTAGCTTTGATGGCGATAGCGTCGTAGCCTGATTCATAAACTGTGTGGCCCACTGCTTCAATGACCACATCGTACTCACCTGGAGGGATGCTCTCTGCTTGAGATGGGTTAGTTTTTGGATCGTAGTTAGCTGTAACTTGTTGCATAAGATTTCGTAATGACATAATTTAGTTCCTTCTTTCTCTTTAATTATTTAAGCTTTGGACGAGGACGACTTGATTTGAGTCCTTGTGTTGGTTGTGCTGCAGGTGTTGGCTCTGGTTCTTTGGTCAAAGCTTCAGCTACTTGTTGAGCTACCTCTTCTTCCATTTCTTCAAAGACATCTGCGCCTTTGAGGACTTCTTCTTGAGCTTCCTCAAGTTTCTTCACGATAGCGTCTTGCTCTTTCTTGGTCGTTGGCCGGCTGCGTTCAAATGCCCCGGTCACTGTGTCTAAGATGGCCAAGATATTGGCATCGTCGATTTGTTCGCGCACATAGTTCTTGCGTTTCATCTTGACTTGTCGGATGTAGTTCTTGCCAATCTTCTTGCACTGGATCATATAATCACAGTTACCGTTGACAATGTTAACGTGCTTCTCTGGGAGCGATGGTTCTTCAATCGTCACGTTATTTTCAATCTTGGTACTGATTCGGCTCACGTACACGATGTTCATTGGCAATGCCTTGAGTTCAATTACCAACTGTTGGAAGATGGACTTGAATGCTGCGTAACCTTTACCGTAGCCGATGTCTGCTAATGTCTCGACACCCTCGCGGTCACAGATAGTTGCTTCAATCATGACTACGATATCGTCAATAACATCAAGCACTAAAGTCTCGAAAGTGTGCTTCTGAGTCTGCAAGGCAGTGATGATGTCATCCAATTGGTCGATGATTGAACGCTCAATCTTACCGTCTTTTCCTCGGATATTCCGCAACTCAAGTGAAGGGAACGGGTTGGCTTTGGCGTTACCGTCTGTGTCTAGGAAAAGTGGGTTAGGAAACTCACCTGCCAGGTAAGACTTACCGTTCATGGTTTGGCCATAAAGGAAGAAGTTACGCGGTGTATCTACTGTTGCTTGTTTCTTGTTTGGTGGTAATACCGTTGCTAAATTAACTGCCATCTTAGATCAGCTCCTCTTTCTCTAGTTGTTCTTTGGAAGTGGTGAATTCTTCAGTGATAACTACCTCATAGTAGATTGAGTCTTTTGAAGTCTTGCGTTGGATAGACTTTTTAATGATGCGCCCTTTTGTATTGGACTCAGCTATAACAACTGCACCTTCTGCTTCTTGCTCTGTTGTGGCATAGTACTTAGTGGTTGTTTGTAATTTCTTAATCATGGTTTATTCCTTACCTTTCTTTTCTGTGATTTTTACATAGCCTGATTTCTTAGTCTCAGTCTCAAACTCTTCGTAGATGTCTGGATATTTGATTTGGAGACCCTTTTTATCAAAGCCTTTTGATACGGTTGGCAGCACTCTTGTTACCTTCATGAGTGGAGTGTCCAGTTGCTTGATGTCGTATTCCGTCATCTTGTCATAGAGTTCTTTCTTGAGGTCTGCTTCGATAGCTTCCATCTCTTTGAGTTGTTTCTTAAAGGCCACGATGTCTGGAGCCACTCGGTTGAGTTTCATCAGTGTCTTGTCGACATCCGTTCCTTTCGTCATAAACTCCGTCTCTGACATGTCATGCTGATCACGCAGGTACTCGCAACGGACCCAGAAAGTTTCGATAGCATCTAAGATTTGCTTAATCTCTTCCTCGTCCCGTTCTACCTCGATTATTTGGAGACGCTCGACATCGAACTCAGTGTCAAAGTTCTCAGGCCGGTTATACATAGCCAACCAACCAACTTGGCAGCCTGTTTGAGCCATGTACAATTGCATCTGTGCACGGTAGACCTTAATGTCTGGCTTCTTACCATGCGTCTTGATTTCCAGTAGTATCTTGTGGTCTAAGTCGATACCGTCGACATTGGACCGGATACTCTTCTCTTCGTCGATAAAGGTATTCACGATGAAATTCATCTGATTGATCGCGTTAATGTAATCTCTAATCTGTGGTTCCAACTGGTTACCGTATGCGGTATACTCATTGCCATGGAACTCACGCTCGATGATACCGAGTTTTTTTCTTTGGCCAGCTCAAACTGGCTCTTGTACTTGTTGATACCTAAAAATCGTTGGTACATCCGAACCACCGACATAGATGTTGCGGTTCTGTGTTACGTTTAGGTCTTGCTTTTTGTAGTCCAAACATGTTTAACCTCCTAATTTCGTCATTGCGTATAGCTGCGTGCTAAAATCTTTTTTTATTGGCCAAGGCTTCCCACACCTCTGACTCAATCGTGTGCTGAGTCTCGAACTGGTAGACCGTTACTTTCTTGGTCTGACCGTTTCGGTACGCTCGCCCTAGCGACTGTTCGTAGTCCTGGTAGCTATAAGTTGGTGTGTAGAACACAACCTCTGATGCGTACTGGAGTTCAATACCTGAACTACCTGACTGATATTGAACCAGTGTTACTGATGATTTAAGGCTCTGCCAGCTGTCTCTAGGTGGCAGGTGTGATGCCTTACCGTTGACAACGTAGATTTGCTTACCTAGCTTAAGTGCTATCTCATGCAGTCGCTCGTATTCTTCTTTGTACTGGTAGAATATGATAACGTTCCTGTTGGTCCCTTGAAGCAGCATCTCGATGTAAGATAGCTTATCTTCTTGATTGGCCCAGTAACGCAATCCATGGATAAGTTTTGGGATGTTGTCAAAGGCTTCATCGTTGAGCACCCTTGTCTTGCGCAAGGTCTTGTACTCTTTAGACGGTTGGAAGTTCACGCGACGCTCTACCAACGGTGGCAGATCTAGCGCATCATCCTTACTGATGCTGACGGTGAAACGGTTGAAGTATGCCTTGAGCAACGCTTCGTTTCGCCAAGCCACAATCTTCTTCACTACTTTCGGTCCGAAGTGTAAGTCTTCATAGACCGCATGTTGTCGGTTCATGTCCGTTTTGTTTCGGAAGTATCCGAACATGATGAAGTAGTTATAACTGTCTTCCCAACCGTTTGAGAGCGGTGTGGCAGTCAGCAAGCAGAAATGTGTGGCTGCTTTGGCGAACTGTTGGCCCACCTTCCCTCGTTGTGAAGTGGGATTCTTGATATAGTGTGCTTCGTCAAAGATAACGAAGAACTGTTTGCTAGGCACTTTCTGCTTAGCCAAGACACCGTAGCTAATCACTCTATGCGGTATCTTGATGTTGTAGTGTTTTTCGATGAACTCAATATCTCGTTCCCAACCGCCCTCTTTAACTTTCTGGGCAGGGGCGAAGATGATGAGCGGCTCACCTTTCGAAAAACTTAAGGTAATGATGCAGGCTAGTGATGGTCTTACCAGTACCTGTGTCCATGGCTAGGAAATAGTTTGGTTGAGATCTATCCAAGATTTCTTTTTGAAATTTATAAAGCATAGAGCAGCTTGAAGCTTCTACATAATGTGCGAACATTTTTTGCCCCACCTACTTCCTGTTTTTATGTTGGATATAGCTTGTTGCGATACCCCATATTTTTTTGCTAAATCGCACCCTCGTTCTCCTTTTGAAAGTCGACGCTTGATTTCTTCGACTTCAATTTCGGTTAATTTATAATTAGTTGGTTTTCCTTTTTGCAATCCGGTGGAAAAATGCATGTATTTGATTCTCACTGGAAGTTACCCATTCTAAATTAGAAGCATCGTTGTTATCTTTGTCCCCATCTATATGGTTTACTTCAGGTTTATTACATGGGTTAGGGACATACACCATAGCGACTAATCTATGTACCATAAATCTAGTTCTTATGTTTTCTTTGAATAACGTAACTCTGTGATAACCTTTCGATATGTCATGTCTTAACTTATGAGCTTTTCTTATTTGACTAGAATTACTTTTACCTTTCACAATTCTAGGCAAAGAGAATACTTCTCCTCGTGGCGATACTACATAATAACCTTCATATCCTGGGATTGGCTCATACAAGATGCTCTCGCTCGAGGCGTTCTTGTACGACGAGTACATCGTTTGCGACAATGCCTATCCCTCCTGCCTGTTCTATTTGTTTGATTTTCAATTTCTGCAGATCACTGACTCTCCCGCCTTTTGGTTTCTTCACTTCGATACCGACGAAGACTCCTTTTCACACAGGCCAAGATATCAGGTGTGCCCGCAGGCATGAAAGCTGAGCCATGTATCTTAACGTGGTAGGCTCCGATATAATCAAGGTATTTCTTTATATCGTTTTCGACTTTCTTTTCTGGAAGCATCAGTCTTCCTCCACTACTTCGTGGTTTTCGATACCGTAAGCGACAAACATTTCAACAAGCTTGCTGATAGGCATCCCTGTTTCAGACTTGATGTCTTTGAGTTGTTCAATTAGGTCAACATCAATAAACACTGCGGATGTTGCCTTTGGTTCTTTTTCCTTTTTGATTTTGATTTTTCCACTCATTTGTGATACACTCCTTATGTGATATGTTTTGCACTGACCATGTTTTGCTTGCCGGCTACATGGTCTTTTTTAATTTGTCTGCGAAGTACAAGATGTCTTCAATATGGCTCTTGTCTCGCGTCGCATCATAGAACCTTGCTGACTGGGACAAGTCCTCAAACAACATTCTTTTTCACCTCCAAGTCATACAACCCTGCAGCAACCAGTGCGATGGCCCAACCGATAATAACGACTCCGTTTGCAAGTCCGTCACCACCGGGCTTACAATCGTTACACCACCAAGCCCATACCATGGTGAATGCCCCTAGGATTAAAAGCGATAGAAGCATGTAAATATGGATGTTCTTAAGACTTAGTTTCATTTCTCTCACCACCTTTCAGATACCTGCTAGGATATCCTGTACCGTCACACCCAATGCTCTGGCGAAGACTTTAAGTCCTTTTTGATTGAGCTTTCGCTCGCCTGACTCAATCTTAGCCACTGCATTGCGTGAATGCCGATGCGTCTAGCTAAACACACTTTGCTGATACCAAGTTGTTCTCGGATATCCCGAATATTAGAACCGACCGAGTGGTCATCCTTCAACATACTCAACACCTCCATAATTCATGGTGATGTTCCAAATGGTTACGTTTGGGTTTAAGAACTTAGCCGCCGCTTCAAAGTAGGCATGCACGTTCTTAAGTGTTGTGTTCTCCTCAAACTGTGTGGCCACTCTAACGTGACTTCCGTCTTGGTAATGAATCACTGCTTCTATGTCGACCAATACAAAACCTCTATAAGCCATATACAATGCGTATCCTTTCTATCTCAGATAAATCAAACTTAATTGACCTGCTACCAGATTCGAGTAGTGTTTGATTCTCCCAAAAATGAGCTAGTGGGATGAAGGCGTATTGGAAGTCTTTTATCGACTTACCTAGCCAACACTGTTTGAACCACTTGTAATAGTGAGGGTGACTTTCTACGAACTCACGAAAGGCTCTTAGCTTTTTACTAGGGTCCTTGTAGTTGAAGATTTCTTTTACTTGCTCTGGATAAACCCAGGCTTGAGAAACTTTCTTTGATTCTATGAGTTGCATGCTTACACCACCTATCTAATCTTGAAGTCAGAAATGATTTTGAGAATGAGCTTATTGCCCTTCTCGCTCTCGATGTTTCCATTGAGGTAGTTGGACAGCTCGCTTCGATTGACACTGTATGCCGACGCTAGATCAGCAACAGACATTTTGTGTTCCTCAAGGAACTTTTAGAATTTTATCTCTCCCGCTGCTCAAGTTGCTCATTATTGGTACCTCCTTTCTTTTTGTTTGTGGCTCAATTTTAAGGAACCAACTGATAATAGTGGCCGGGCCCGATAGACATTTTCCGCTTTTCAAGTCCGTACTTCTTGCCGTTGATAATCACAGCATTTTTCGCTGATGACTGTTACATCGGCATCAAGTTCATCTAAGCCAACTCTTACCAAATTCCATCCGGATGGGTCTTCAGTGATTTGAGCCTTATGAGAAAACTTTTTATCGAACGACAGGTCGCTCGTGGATAAACGCCAAGCCATCGCAGTGATTAGATTTAACATTTTGAACACCTCTTTTTTTAGTATTTGTAAGGGGTGTTAAAGATTTCAGTATATAAATGTGTTAAAAGACTTGACTTCTTTTAACATATTTGTTAAGCTATAGGGCGTAGTTAAATAAGCCCTGTTAATAGGCTACTTATCAACGTTTTAAGCATTCCCCAACGCCTTTTTATAGTTGATTTTTATTAACGCTTTTTAGCTACGAAATCTTTAACAATTCCTCTTACAAGAATTATATTAACATATCTGTTAATCTTACGCAACCCTTTTTATTAACAAAAAAATGTTAATATTTTTTTCTCGAGGTACTAAGAAAGGTTGATTTATCAATGTTTGAGAGAGTCAAAGAACTTTGTAAATCGAGAAGAATCTCGCTAACTGATCTGTCAAGAGCGCTTGGATGGAACGAAAATTCCATTTATCACTGGAAGAAAAACTAGCCCATCAGCAGAGAAAGTTCAGATGGTTGCCAATTATTTTTGGCGTTAGTATCGATTGGCTACTCAATGGAGATGAAGCTGCTAAGGAAGTAGCGACTCCTTCTTATGCCACCTTATATCGTATTGACTTGTCTGATTTGTCAGAGGACGAGAAAGACGAGTTTGAAAAAGAAATGGAGATGATGAGTCAATTTGTCGCTAATCGTATTCGCGCTAAAAAAGGCGAGTAACAACCATACTATATAGAAACGGAGATGACGCTATGTGTAATAGCAGTGAAGATTTATTCTATCGTGTGAAGCCAAAGATTGATTTGTTCCTGGACCAAGTGGCAGAGTTTATAGGCAAGCCACTTGAAGATATAACCTTCACTGACTGTAAACAATACTGCGTAGAGAAATGCGACTTTGAGTTTCATTCGTTCGGAAACCTCCCAGTTGTATCTAAAGTACTTTCAGCTTGCATCCACCTAACGGATTGTGGTCCTATTGTTCTTTATGATTCAAAAACCAACCCCGCACGATTGAACTTTTCCCTAGCACATGAAGTCAGTCATTATATTTTAGATCACCAACAATATGGTGGCCAAGTCCTCCCCCAACTTATCGACAGCAAAGGGTACACTGAAGATGACCTCACTATAGAAAGAGAAGCTAACTTTGGTGCTAGCATGCTTTTGCTGAACGATGTTGCTTTACAACGAAGAATAGAAGAAGTGATTAGCTTCCATGCTCTATCGATAAGATATGGTATCAGCTATCAAGCACTTAGAATACGGCTCCTTAACTTTTTAGTATTCAACTATAATTTCTCCTATAACACTGCTAGAAAGACAGTGGCTTTATATGAAGACGGAGAACTAGACTTAGATACTATTATTAAGAGTGCCTACTATGATTATTAGGAGATGACCCCACAATGAAAAAACTATTCTTACTTCTACCCCTCTTCTTGATGCTGGCAGGATTTAAGTTTCCGGAAGATAAGCATTTGGTTGACAGAAACAATCTAGAAAAAGACCCAAACAGAAATAGCTGCCAACTTTAAGATTGATAACTTATGGTACCCGTTTGATACAAAGGGAAGGGTTCACGAAAGATATTCAATAGCTTCTTACAGCATGGATAAGAGCAAGGGTCAGTTTATGATTTTTTTATTAGAGGAGATCTTAACGGAAAGTATACTATTAACCAAGTGGCGGTTAATAATGTGCCTAAAGCGTATGTAAAAAGAAATACTAGAATCTTTCGGTGTAGGTATCACACCGTCAATAAAAAGATGTTATAGATGGCAACACCAGAAGCGCAGACCATGCTGACGAAAAAAACAATTCGTTTACTTATCAGCTGATGAAGAAGGTTCCTTCTCCATATTCGTATTGTACGACTCAATCGAAGTCACTGAACTAACGGAGTAGATTAAAAATGTGGATAGAACAACTCCCAAACGGCAAATACCGATACTGCGAACGGTTCAAAAACCCACACACTGGAAAAAGTCAAAAATAAGCCTTGTCAGCTCTAAGAAGAACGACAAGGCAAATATGTCTGTTAAGTTATACGAAGCCTACACAGCCACGCTAGGGGCTCCTAGCGCATCATCTGAGGTTAGCTTTGGTGAGTTAGTAGATGAGTGGTTCTCTGTATATGTCCAAACAGTAAGGAAGAGCACAGCGATTAACCGGCGAAACGTTGTGGATCATATCAAATCCGACCTCGGTCACATTTTTGGCAAGTAAAGTTGATGACATTATGATGAATCAGCACTTGCTTAGATTATCAAAGTCAGGAAGACCTTACTCTTATACTAACAAACGTAGAGAAGTACTTAAACATATCATTAAGTTCGGTGTGAAGTATGGGTACTATGACAATGATTTTAGTGAAAAACTGGTAGTCGAGCGAATTAACATGCCGAAAGAAAAACACCTATAAATACCTGGAGCACGATGAGATTAAATCTCTCGTTCATCAGCTGGAAGAAATGGGGAAACCGGAAGTTGCCAATCTAAGCATGTTTCAGATGCTGACAGGTGTTAGAATTGGAGAAGCTGTTGCAATAGATTACGAACGGGACATTGATTTGACATCCAGGACTATTACCATTAACAAAAGTTGGAGTCACATGGCTAATGATTTTGGGCCAACTAAAACTGGTAAAGACAGAGTTATACATATCAACGATGACACCATCACCTTGATAAAGAAACAGATACTCATTTCTAAGACAAAGAAGTTGAGATATAAGTCTATTTCTCCTGATAACACTCTGCTATTCACCACTAGAACCGGCAAGCCTTATTCTTTGCTTCAGTTCAATAGAGAATTATCAAAGGTTAACATACCTGGCAAAAGAGTAACCACGCATTATTTTAGACACACCTTTGTAACCCTAGCGATTGAACATGGTATCCCCCTGCATCTTATTGCGCATCATGTGGGGCATACAGATACTAAAATGATTGAAAAAAATCTATGCCCATCACTCTCAAAAATTAGATGATTCTTTACGGCAATCAATTGAGAGGATGACAGTGAATTTTATCTAAACTGCCCCATGTTTGCCCCATAGACAAAAAAAGACCGACAGAAACATCGCTCTGACGGTCTTTTTTATTGCGTATTAATTATTTACCTTCAAACATATCCTTCATCTTATCGAAGAAGCCACCTTCATGACCCTTGACAGATTCACCGCTAGATTCAGCCAGTTGCTTGAAGAGATCTTTTTGACGATCTGTTAATCGCTTAGGTGTCACGACTTTGACGGACACGTGTTGATCCCCATTGCGGCCACCGCGTAGGCTTGGTGCCCCCTTCTCGCGTAAACGGAAGGTGGTACCAGTTTGGGTACCAGCTGGGATTTTAAGTTTGACGTTACCATGAACAGTTGGTACCTTCACTTCATCCCCTAGGGCTGCCTGGCTAAAGCTAATAGGCAGTTCGTAGAAGATTTCAGTCCCTTCACGTTCAAAGATATCACTGTCTTCGACCTGGAAGACCACATAGAGGTCGCCGTAAGGTCCGCCATTGGTTCCAGCTTCACCTTGACCAGATACTCGCATTTGTTGGTTGTCTTCTACCCCTGCAGGAACCGTAACTTTGACCGAATGTTGTTGGGTTTCTGTTCCAGCACCGTGACAGGTCGTACATTTTTCCTTGATTTCTTTACCCGTCCCGTGACAGACATCACAGGTTGCCTGAGACATCATGGCGCCAAATGGGGTATTACGTTGAACATTGATCACCCCAGAACCATGACACTTGTGACAGGTTACGGGTTCGGTCCCTTCCTTGGCACCTGAACCATGACAGGTGTGACATTCTTGCTTACGATTATAGGTGATGGTGACTTCCTTACCAAAAATGGCTTCCTCGAATTTGAGTTTAACCCGGTATTGGAGATCATCACCCCGACGGGCTGCGTTGGCTCTTGCGGAACCGGCGCCGCCCATACCGCCACCGAAGAAGGACTCGAAGATATCTTCAAAGCCGCTAAATCCTCCACCGCTGAAGCCACCAAAACCGCCACCACCGAAACCACCGGCACCATAAGAACCGTCGGTAGCTGCGTGACCGTATTGGTCGTACATGGAGCGCTTATCGGCGTCACTTAAGACTTCGTAAGCTTCGGTAATTTCCTTGAATTTATCGGCTGCGTCTGCTTCCTTGTTAATGTCTGGATGATATTGTTTGGATAGTTTACGATAGGCTTCTTGATTTCGGCGTCACTAGCATCTCGAGAGACCCCTAGGACGTCGTAGTAATCACGTTTATCTGCCATTTTCCCACTCCTTTTATTCAAGCCCTAGGGCTTATGACACAGTTAGATTAGAAAGGAAACGCCAAAGACAAGCTCTGGCGTTGTTCCTTACCTCTTATATTAGTCGATTTCTTCGAACTCAGCGTCTACAACGTCATCGCCAGCGGCATTTGTATCAGCTTGAGCTTGCCCATCGCCTTGAGCTGCTTGTGCTTGGGCTGCGGCTTGCTCATAGAGTTTAACGGTTAAGTTTTGGACGATTTCATTGAGGGCGTCACGTTTAGCCTTCATTTGATCTAAATCATTAGCTTCGATGGCTGCCTTGAGTTCGTCACGAGCTGCTTCAGCCTTCTTAACTTCTTCTTCAGAAACCTTTGTCTTTAAGGTCAGCTAAAGACTTTGTCAGTTTGGAAGACTAATTGGTCTACTTCGTTGCGGAGGTCAGCTTCTTCACGACGTTTCTTGTCGGCTTCAGCGTTTAGCTTCCGCGTCTTTGACCATGCGGTCGATTTCTTCATCAGTCAGACCTGAGCTAGACTTGATGGTGATGGTTTGTTCTTTACCAGTCCCTAAGTCCTTAGCACTTACGTTAACGATCCCGTTCTTGTCGATGTCAAAAGGTAACTTCGATTTGTGGGATACCACGTGGTGCAGGTGGAATATCGGTCAATTGGAAGCGACCGAGGGTCTTGTTGTCAGCCGCCATTTGACGTTCACCCTTGGAGGACGTGTACGTCTACCGCAGGTTGGTTGTCAGCTGCTGTTGAGAAGACTTGTGACTTGCTAGTTGGGATGGTCGTGTTGCGGTCAATCAACTTAGTGAAGACGCCACCCATGGTTTCAATCCCTAATGACAATGGTGTTACGTCTAAGAGGACGATGTCTTTAACGTCACCGGAGATAACCCCACCTTGAATAGCAGCACCCATCGCCACTACTTCGTCAGGGTTAACAGATTTGTTAGGTTCTTTGCCAGTTTCCTTACGAACCGCTTCTACAACGGCTGGAATACGAGTAGAACCACCAACCAAGATGACTTCGTCGATATCAGCTTGAGTTAAGCCAGCATCTTTGAGGGCTTGACGAACAGGTTGTTTAGTACGTTCTACTAAATCGTGTGTTAATTCTTCGAACTTAGCACGAGTTAAGGTCAATTCCAAGTGAAGTGGGCCTTCAGCTGACGCAGTGATAAATGGTAAGCTGATTTGGGTAGTAGACACACCAGATAAGTCTTTCTTAGCTTTTTCAGCAGCGTCTTTGAGACGTTGGAGAGCCATCTTATCTTTAGAAAGGTCTACACCATGTTCTTTCTTGAAATTCAGCTACTAAGTAGTCCATGATCTTTTGGTCGAAGTCGTCCCCACCTAAGTGGTTGTCCCCTGAAGTTGACAATACGTCGAAGACGCCATCACCTAATTCAAGAATGGATACGTCGAAAGTACCGCCCCCTAAGTCGAAGACCAGGACTTTTTCTTCTTTATCAGTCTTGTCTAAACCATAGGCCAAAGCAGCAGCAGTTGGTTCGTTGACAATACGTTCAACTTCTAAACCAGCGATTTTACCAGCATCTTTGGTTGCTTGACGTTGTGCATCGTTGAAGTAAGCAGGCACCGTGATAACGGCCTTATCTACTTTCTCACCTAAGTAGTCTTCTGCATAAGACTTCAAGTATTGGAGAATCATCGCAGAGATTTCTTGTGGTGTGTAGTCTTTGCCGTCCATGTGGACCTTTGTAGCTGCCGTCACCCATGTAACGTTTGATGGAGCTTACGGTTGATGGGTTGGTGACAGCTTGACGTTTAGCCACTTCCCCTACTTGGATTTCACCATTTTTGAAAGCCACAACAGATGGCGTTGTACGGTTACCTTCTGGGTTTGGGATAATTTTTGCTTCGCCGCCTTCTAAGACAGATACGGCAGAGTTTGTAGTCCCTAAGTCAATACCAATAATTTTTGCCATAATAGTTTCCTCTTTTCTTTTAGTTTGATTTTTTAGTCTGGAATATTCATTAAATTGTTACTGAGCGACAATGACCATGGCAGGTCTTAAGACCCGGTCTTGTAGCATATAGCCTTTTTGCAAGACATTAATGACGGTGTCAGCTTCCTGACCCTCGCCTGCAGGCATCATGCTAACAGCCTGATGGAAATTAGGGATCAAAGGCTTGGTTCAATGGGTCAATGACGCTAATGCCTTCTTTTTCAAAGGCTTGTTGGAACTGGTTGTATACCATCTCGATGCCCTTATGGATGGCTTTGGCATCTTCAGATTCAGCTGGGGTTGCTAAGGCGCGTTCCAAGTTATCAGCTACATCTAAGAGATGGCTAGCCAAGCTTTGCGAGCGATATTTTGCTGCATCTTGGCGTTCACGTTGGTTAATGCGTCGCATGTTCTGGATTTCTGCTTGCAAACGTAAGAGTTGGTCGGATAAAGCTTCTTTTTCAGCCTCTAACTGACTGACTTGGTCTTCCGCTTCTTCAATGGCTTGATCTAGGCTCTCGTTTGATTGATCAACTTGAACCTCTTCTTGATCAGCACTGTCTTGAATCTTATCAAGCTTTTCATCTTGAACAGGCGTGTCTTGCTTGAGCACTTCTTTTTCTGTATTTGACACGTAATCGCCTCCTTTAAGGGTTTGGTAATTCTGGGTGTGGCTACTTAATAATGGGCCAGTTCATGCGTGATGTGATGCATCAAGCCCAGTACACGCTGATAAGGCATAGTAGCGGGACCAACTAGGCCGATGATGACCTGTTGTGCTTGATACTGATAGGATGAGGTCACTAGACTGACGTCTGCTAGGCCTCCCAATCCCAGTTCAACTGCTAAGCCTTGCTTGGCTTCAAGTAGCTGGAACATTTCTGCTGACCCATCGATTAGGTTGAAGAGTCGCTTGTAATCTGACACTTCTACTGAATCGAATAAGTTATTCTTACCACTGACATAGTAACTACGCCCCTTTCAAATGGCGCATTAATTTGGTGATAACTGACGAAAAGTCGACTTGGAAGCCAACTAAGCGCTGCATCAAGAGTGGCAAGGTCAATTTAAGTCGTTGCTGAGCTTCTAGTAAGGATAAGCCAACAATTTCCTGGTTGATAGCTTGAGTCAAACGACCCAAGTCCTCTCGACTTAAGGATCGTGGTAAATCTACTAGATCACTTTCAACGCTTCCCTTGTCAGTCAAGACGATGGCGACAATCCGACTCTCGCTGAGTTGTATCAAGCGGAACTCACTTAAATGATATTGTTCCTTGGATTCTCCCAAAACGACGGCCGTATAGCCAGTTAAGGAGACCAAGATATCAGCCGCCAATTGGGCGTGCTGCATAGCGTCAAAATGGCGATCTCGGAAGATAGATTGAATTACCTCACTATCTTGCTTAGCCATTTGAATATCTGCTTGATCCTCAATCAGTTGATCTACATAGTAGCGGTAGCCATCAAAGGATGGAATCCGTCCACTAGAAGAATGAGCCTTCTTGAGATAGCCAATGCGCTCAAGTGCCAACATATCGTTTCGTACGGTTGCCGGTGAGACATCCAATAGACTCTTCTGAAGCAGGGTCTTAGACCCAATCGGTTCTTCATACTGGCCATACAGCTGCACAATCAACTGTAAAATTTGTTGTTGCCTAGCTGTTAACATTGTTCTCACCTCTTTTTTAGCACTCTTTACCTCAAGTGCTAATGCTAGTATACACCCTATTTTACCCCCTGTCAACCCTTTTTGTCATAAAATTTTAGCACTCTTTTTATTCGAGTGCTAATTTTACCTAAAATAAAAACTCGCACTGGTCAAAAGCGCGAGTTTATAAGCTTTTTAGCGATGAGGAATCTGTTGACCCGTCTCAGCATCTAGATAGAATGAGAAGCCTTCCCCGTGTACTTGTTGGACATTGGAGATAATCATAAAGGCAGTTGGATCAATCTCAAGCACCGTCCGTTGCAGAGGCAGGATCTGGTTACGGCTAACCACAATGAAGAGGACATCTTTCTCATTGCGAGTGTAGTAACCTTCCCCTTTGAGGATGGTAATCCCACGCTGAATGCGTTGGGAAATAGCCTGTGCCACTTTATCCGATTCCTTAGAGATAATGGTAACGGACTTCTTAGGGTTGAAACCTTCTAAGATGAAGTTCATGATGCGGGTAAAGACAACCAACATGGCTAAGGTTCAAGACAGTCTTCTCTAAGCCGATAACAAAGGAAGTTGAAAGTACAACGACCGTATCAATCATGAGGAAGCCAGCAGAGGTGTTAATCCCAAAGTATTTATTGAGAATCATCACGATAATGTCAGCCCCAGCAGTGGTCCCGCCACCTAGGAAAACCAAACCAAGCCCTACCCCAATCATGGCACCCGCCATAAGAGGAATAATCATGGAATTTTCAGGGATAAAGCCTGTGGAAGGCAGAATCTTCTGGAAGACGGAAATACACATAACCGATACAATAGTCAGATAGAGGGTTTCCCGCTCTAGATAACGCCAACCAATAATTAAGAGGACCACGTTGATGATCCAGTAAGTGATGGCGTTATCCCAACCTAGCGTATACTTGAGTAGCAAAGTGACCCCGGTCACGCCGCCCTCCCCCATATGGTTAGGCACGAGTAGCAAATTAATGGCATAGGCAAAGATCAAACTCCCTAAAACCACTAAAAAGAAATTCTTTAAAAATTTACGATTCATCAATTAATCCTCCTTATTCATTATTTGCGGTCTTTCCTTGAGCCAACCAATCAAATCCCGAAAGACTAAATCGGCTAGGAAAAGGCCTCTTGTAGTTAAATAAATGCGGTCACTTTCTTCTATTAAAAGTCCACGCTCAGCTTGCTGTTTGAAGAAATCAGCAAACAAGACTTCCGCCCGATGGCCAAAACGTGTTTGGAAGTCTGTCAGGCAGACCCCTTGCGTGGTCCGTAAGGCCAAGAAGAGAAATTCTTCCATCTGATCAACTAAGTCCAGGTGACTGGCGTCAATAATGGGCTTATTTCCCGCTCTTAATTGTTTAAGATAATGGTGAACGGGCCCGTGATTGTAATATCGCGTCCCATCTAAGAAACCATGGGCACCCGCACCAAAACCATAGTAAGGCGTATAACGCCAGTAACCTAGATTGTGTTGCGATTCATAGCCTGGTTTGGCGAAGTTGGAGACTTCGTACTGCTCAATTCCTGCTTCCCTCGAGCCGGTCGATGGCCAATTGAAACATGTCAGCATCTACATCCTCGCTAGGTAGGGGCAACTTGCCCTGGCGCATGAGCTGCTGGAAGACCGTCTGATTCTCAATAATCAGAGAGTAGAGGGAATAATGAGGCAAATCCAAAGGATAAGGCCTTGGTCAAACTCTCATCGAAGTCTGCTAAAGTCTGTTCTGGTAAACGAAAAATCAAATCAATACTGAGATTTTCAAAGCCTACCTGGCGAAACCAGTCGATGGACTGGTAGATTTGCTTTTCCCGATGATTACGTCCGATTTTACGCAGCAGTCGGTCATTGAAAGTCTGGACTCCCATACTAATACGGTTGACTCCTTGGTCTTTGAGTAGACGACATTTTTCTAGGCTAAGTTCACCCTGGGTTAATCTCAAAAGAAAATTCGGTCTTATCCGTCAGGGGCAAGCGCCGGTGAATAGAGGCCAGCAAATAGTCTAACTCAGATAAAGACAAGCAACTTGGGGTCCCGCCCCCAATATAGAGGGTATCCAGGGGCTGCGTCTGATCGAGGTCATAGGCAGCCATTTCCTGGTCCAAGGCGGCCAGATAATCCCCGACTGGTTGGCCATCATAGAAAAACTTATTAAAGGCACAATAATGGCAAATTTTCTTGCAGAAAGGAATATGTATATAGGCGGCCTTGGCTTGCATGCTAACCCTCCTTCTTAATTTGCTGGAAAGTAAGCTTGCGAGGCTGCTTGGTCAGTCTGCAGTTGTTGAATGAGGCCCTGAACCGATTCAAATTTAACTTCGCCACGCAGATAGTGATGCCAACGAACCTTGACAGTCTCACCATAAATGAGTTGGTTAAAGTTAAAAATATGCACCTCACAGGTCAGACCTGTATCCGTCTCAAAGGTCACATTATAGCCAATCGAAGCCATGCCTTGATGCCAAATGCCATTGACTTGAATCTCGACTACATAGATACCCGGCCCTAGTTGGACTTGGCCAGCTTGGGGACGGATATTAGCCGTTGGGAAGCCGATGGTTCGTCCTCGCTTCTCACCATGAACGACCACACCGCTGGTCTCATAGACATAGCCTAGAGCCAAATTGGCCTCATCGATTTTTCCTTCTCGTAAGAGTTCCCGAATGGGTGTCGAGCCGATTTTTTCTTGATTAAGCACAAGTTCAGGCACTTCAATAATTCGGAAGCGACCAGCTGCGTGTTGCGGTAAGGTGGACATGTTGGCTTCTTCTTTAGGACCATAAGTATAGTCAAAACCCGCTACCACCACCTGAGCCTTAAGGCCGACAATGTATTTTTCAACAAAAGCTTGTGGAGATTGGGAGCCAAAGGGATAGGTAAAATCGACTAAGAAGACCATATCCACCTGATTGGCTTCAAGCAATTCCATCTTACGGTCTAAGTCTGACAGGTAATCCATCTCAGCTGCTGTCAGTCGACTGTATACGATTTTAGGATGTTGGTTGAAGGTCATGACCGCCAAAGGCAAGCCTAGACGGTCGGCTTCGCGGCGACCAGCTTGAATGACAGCCTGGTGCCCCCGATGCACGCCATCGAAGAATCCTAAAACCAAGACAATAGGCCCCTTAAGTTGCGGAAGATTTGGATGGTGTATACGAATAATTTCCATGTTGTCTATCGTGACTCCTCTTCATAGGTAAACATCTTCAAGGGCTTGACCATACCAGGTTTGCTTGGATGTGGTCCGTAAATAGCACGAACTTTGCCTTGGTAGTAGCAAGCGGTAGCCTCTTTGAGAGCTAGGTTGAAAGCAGTGCTTGGCACAACCTGCCCATTCTTGACTATGGTCCACTCTGAATCTTGCAGGTGGTAGTGTGGGCAGAAGTTGATTGCTTGATCCAGTGGGACTAGGATATCCCTAACTCGCCCTTGATCTGCCGCTTGGGCAACTTCTTCTAGGCTATGGGCCCTGAGACAAGCTATAGCCCCCCGTCATATAACGGACCAGATGTGACATGTGACTTGGATAGCCTAGCTTAGCTCCTAAATCAACTGCTAGGGTTCTAACATAGGTTCCCTTGCCACATTGGACATCAAAAGACCAGCGTTGTAGGCCTTCATGTGGGTCGAATTCACTAGCCCCTAGTCGTTCAAAGCGGTCAATCCGAGCTATTCGTCGTGGACGTTCCACTTGCTGACCTGCACGCGCATATTCATAGAGACGCTTGCCAGCTACTTTGACGGCTGAGTAATAAGGCGGAATCTGAACAATCTCTCCTAGAAAAGTCGCCATGGCGGCATCAATTGCGGCATCAGACACTGGCTCTTCAAGTCGCTTTACGTTCGACAGGCGCCCCATCAGCATCCTCCGTCTCGGTAGAAAATCCCAAGGTGATTTCACCCCGGTAGCCCTTTTGGACCATCCATGAGGTCTTCTACTAACTTAGTCGCTTGACCAATACAACAGACTAAGACACCCGCCACGTTAGGATCCAAAGTACCGGTGTGACCAATGCGTTTGGTTCTGAGAATTTTGCGTAATTTAAAGACAACATCGTGACTGGTCATGCCAACTGGTTTATTGATTACCAAGATTCCGTGATACATAGTGTGCGACGCTCCTTTAAATTTCATAACGATTTATTATATCAGATTTAAGGCCAAAAGACTAACAAAGGGCTTAGATAAGGGCTTCAGAAGTGCCATCAACCAGAGTTGCGCAAGCCAGTCGCAATCCCATTAATGGTAATGTGCAAAATCTTGCTAGCCAAAGGACTGAGCGGTTCTTGGCGAGACCGTCTAATCAGTTCCACCTGTAAGTAATTAAGAGCATTGAAGTAAGGTAGACGCATAGCTAAGGAATCACGCAGGTAATTATTTTGCGCCAAGAAGTTGCGCTTCCCCTTCAATTTGTAAGAGGAGATCCTTGGTGCGTTGCCACTCTGCCTCTAGGGTTTGGAAGATGGCTTGACCATTATCATCCTCAACTAGTTGGCTATAGTAACGAGCCACTTCCATATCAGACTTAGCCAAGACCATGTCTACATTAGATAGTAAAGCCCGGAAGAATGGCCATTCTGCATACATTTTCTTGCAATAAAGCTAAATGACTAGGGTCTTCTCAATAAAACGTTGGAAAGGCAGTTCCGACACCATACCAACCCTGGGAAACATCATGCGACTCTGTGACCAAGAGAAGACCCAAGGTATAGCCCGCAGACCATCAATATCGGTCACCTTTCTTACGTGAGGCAGGACGAGAGCCAATATTAAGCTGGCTAACTTCCTTAATTGGCGTTGCTTGGAAGAAGAATTCAGAGAAGCCAGGTGTCGCAAAAACAAGCTGACGATAGGCTTGATAGCTCCAATCAACCAAGCGATTCATAACTGCTTCATAAGGTTTGCTGTCTTGCACTTCATGGGCTAACAAGACGTGAGACAAGGAGGCCACTAACATGTTTTCCAATTGATAATAGGCTGTGTCGGGATTACCATACTTGGTCCCAATGACTTCACCCTGCTCTGTCACCCGCATCAAACGGTTAATAGTCCCAATAGGTTGCGACATAATGGCCTCATAACTTGGACCACCGCCACGTCCGACGGTTCCCCCACGACCGTGGAAGAAGCTAATGGTAATGCCCTCTTCCCTACCTAAACGGGTTAATTTATTCTGTGCTAGATAGAGAGCCCAGCCAGAAGCAAGGTATCCCCCATCCTTGTTGGAATCCGAATAGCCTAGCATAATTTCCTGACACCAATCTTGACTTGCTAGCCATTTCTGAACAAGAGGTAGGCGCAAGTAAGTAGTCATGACCTCTAGGGCTTCTTCTAAGTCTTCAATGGTCTCAAATAGTGGCACTAATTGGACATGGGCAAAATCAGGTCCGACTAAACCCACTTCTTTAAAAAGTAAGGCCAATTCTAGCAAGTCTGAGACGGAAGTAGTATGGGAAATAATGTGGCGTTTGATGATGCGATGGCCCAAACGATTTTGTAGGTCAGCGACGGCTTGATAAATAGCCATCTCACGATTCAGAATATCAGATGGTTGATTTAAGGCGCTCGATAAGCGACGAGGCTCTTGGGTTAACTGGTGTAAGATACACTGAACCTTGCTGGCTTCATCTAGCTGACTATAATCTTTCCTCAACCTTGATTGTGCCAATAATTCAGCCACACAGGCCTCATTGATACTGGAGTCTTGTCTTAGGTCGATACTGGCTAAATGGAAACCAAATATTTCTACACAAACAATTAAGGATTCTAGCGGAGCTAATGTGTGTGCTTCCTTGCCATCGGCTTTAAGCGCCTCTAAGACAAGGTTTAAGTCAGCCTTGAAGGTCTCGGCATCTGGATAGGCTTGGACTTGAGGCTGAGAATCCTCCCCTAAAATTAAGGATTTGCTAGCGCAAAGGCGATTCTTAATGGTATTTAAGGCCTTACGATAGGGTTCCTTCTGGCGGAAAATAGAGTAATCTCCAGAAACTTCTGCTAAAGCAGCCAATTCTGGGGTCACAGACACCAAATCACTGGAGAAAGAATAGCGGCGATAAAGCTGATCCAGGCTATGCAAGTAATAGTCTAAGATGACTTGTGATTGAATGTGGGCAGTCAGGCGTAAGTGTTTCCGCAGTCACATAAGGGTTGCCATCTCGATCCCCACCAATCCACATGCCCATGGTAATGGGCAGGGCTAGATGAGACTCTATTTCCATTGAATCTAGGGCTTGGCGATAATTGAGGGTAATATCTGTAATACTTTCAATCAGAGATTTCTGATAATAGGTCATGACATTGGCGATTTCGTTTGCGACTTGTAGCTTCTGCTCGCGAATCAAATCTGTGCCTAAGATAATTTCAATGACGGCTTCAAGCTCGTGTTGCCAAGCTTGTCGGTCTAAAAATTCAGGTCTCGTCTTACGATAATCCCTTAAAAGGCCATAAAGCTTATCCATGAGATCTAACATGGACTTACGTTGAACCTGAGTTGGGTGAGCCGTTAAGACTGGCTCAATGGTCATGGGACGTTCAAGCACTTGTCCCTTGCCTGCTTGCTTGATGGCAGCCAAAGTTGCTGGCAACTCCCCTTCTAAATCAGTACTGACGACAACGTTTCATTTTAATCTGACTAGCTAACTCCACGTCTTCTGCGATGTTAATCAGGAATGGCAAGGCCGAGAAGTAACGGGCTACTAGCGCTAAATCTTCTTCAGCCAGTGGCTGAATAGCTGCCACATAAGCCGAGTAGTCCCCTTGATCCGCTAAATTCTTAAGCTTAGCTAATAAGGCTTGCTGCTGGGGTGAGGTCATGGAAGTAAAGGCTCGCTCAAGAGCATCTGTAAGAAGCTGAGATAAATGCGTAACTTGACTCTGTTGAATCTGGTTTTCAATATTCACGGATGTCACCTTCTCTTTGGCAAAAATATCTAACTCTTATTATAGGTTAAATAGACTAGTTAAACAAGTCGCCCTCCTCATACTTGTGCTGACTAAGTCACATTTTGAGCCATCAAAAAAGAGACTAGGCTAAGCTAGTCTCTTTGGCTTATTCTGCTTGATCTTGTTGATGAATTTGGTTGAGTAATTGATCAATGCGATTTCCGTAGTCTACAGAACGGTCACGTTCGAAACGGATTTCAGGTGTCTTGTAGAGCTTGAGAACCTTGCCCAGTTCACTGCGAACCAGACCTGTTACTGCCTTGAGCCCTGCTTCCGTCTTCTGACGCTGACCAGCCTTTATCGCTGAGTGTTGAGTAGAAGATGGTCGCCTGTTGCAAGTCGCCTGTTAAATCCACATCGGTAATGGTCACCCCTTCGATACGCGGATCTTTGGCTTCGCGTAGCAAAATGCGGTTGACTTCACGCATGATTTCTTGGCGTACACGGCCTACACGATAGTTTGCCATAGGCTTGCTCCCTCCTAGCTACGTTTGACTTCAACCATACGGTATGGTTCGATGATGTCGTCAATTTTAATGTCGTTATAGTTTTCAATCATAATCCCGCACTCAAAGCCCTTAGTAACTTCTTTGGCATCGTCTTTGAAGCGCTTGAGGCTAGCTAGTTCGCCTTCATAGATGACAATGTTGTCACGAATAATCCGAACCTTGCTGTTACGTTGGATGAAACCATCCAAGACATAAGAACCTGCAATGGTCCCAACCTTAGAAACGACGAAGGTTTCACGAACAACCACTTGACCGGTAATTTCTTCCACGTATTCAGGATCTAGCATACCCTTCATGGCTGTTTCGATCTCCTCGATGACATTATAGATAATGCGGTGGAGACGAATATCGATTTCGTTATCGTTGGCCAAGGAACGCGCTTGTGGCGTAGGTCGTACGTTAAAGCCAATAACAACCGCACCTGAAGCTTGAGCCAGGGTGATATCACTTTCGTTGATGGCCCCTACTGCTTGGTGGATAATGTCCACGCGGACGCCTTCAACATCAATCTTCTGAAGACTAGCGGACAAGGCTTCAACGGAACCTTGTACGTCCCCTTTGATGATGACATTAACAGACTTGAGCTCGCCTTCTTGCAGGCTCTCGAACAAGTTGTCCAAGGTCACCTTCTTCTTAAGGTCACGCATAGCCAACTGAGCACGTTTAGCACGTTCTTCACCTGCCGCACGAGCAGATTTTTCGTCTGGGAAGACTACAAAGAGGTCACCCGCTTGCGGCGCGTCATTCAAACCAGTGATTTCAACTGGCGTTGCAGGACCCGCTTGGCGAATACGACGGCCAGCGTCGTTGACCATGGTACGGACTTTACCGTAGGCATTTCCGACGACGATTGGATCCCCCACATGAAGGGTCCCTTGTTGTACCAAGAGGGTTGCAGTTGAACCTTGAGACTTGTCTAAACGGGCTTCGATAACGGTCCCGATAGCCAAGCGTTGAGGATCGGCCTTCAATTCTTCCACTTCAGAAACTAAAAGAATCATCTCTAAGAGTTCTTCAATGTTTTGATTGAACTTAGCAGAAATTGGCACGAAGATGGTTTCCCCACCCCATGCTTCTGGAATCAAACCGTGCTCGGTTAATTCTTGCATGACGCGATCAGGGATTAGCCCCTGGCTTATCAATCTTGTTAATAGCAACGATGATTGGAACATCAGCCGCTTTGGCGTGGTTAATAGCTTCAACCGTTTGAGGCATGACCCCGTCATCCGCTGCTACCACGATGATGGTGATGTCAGTAACATCCGCACCACGGGCACGCATGGTGGTGAAGGCCTCATGACCAGGCGTATCCAAGAAGGTAATTAACTTGTCGTTAATCTTAACTTGGTAGGCCCCGATGTGCTGAGTGATCCCGCCAGCTTCACCTTCGGAAACGTTGGTATTACGCAATTGGTCCAAGAGAGTGGTTTTACCATGGTCGACGTGACCCATAATGGTCACAACTGGTGGACGTGTGACTAAGTTTTCAGGCTTAATTTCTTCTTGGGCGAAGTGACGTTCCAAGTCAGCATTATCAATGACCACTTTTTCTTCCGCTTCTACCCCATATTCCATGGCAATTAATTCGATAACTTCCTTAGAAAGCGCTTGGTTTTGGTTGGCCATAACCCCTAACATAAGAAGTTTCTTGATGATTTCACTAGCGTCACGGTGGAAGAGCTTAGCAATCTCTTGGATATTCATACCTTCCGTGTAGACTAACTTCTCTGGCAATTCCTTATGCTTACGAGCAGTAATCCCCTTGGATTCGGTCACGTTAGCATTTTGACGGTTGTGACGGCCACGGTTCTTACGGCGGCTACCACCACCTCGGCGGTTAGAGTCAAAGTCTGCTTGGTTATGACGTTGATTTTGGTTGTTAGACTGTTGGCCATTGTGGCGGTTGCCTTCAGGCTTAGCCTTGGCTTGGCCTTCGTGGTTTTTAGCAGACTCTTGGCCATGTGGCTTCTTAGCTTGCTTGTTGCCTTGGTGGGCTTGATTTTGGCCTTTGCTTTCAGGCTGTTTGTGACCTTGCTTGGCTTCAGGCTTAGCCTTAGGCGCTGGCTTGTCTTGTTTTGGCTTTTGCGTAGCTTTCTCTGCTGGCGCAGCCTTTGGTTGACGCAGTAAGCGTTCCAATTCTTGAGTTTGTCCCTCGGTCATGGAGGACATATGGCTATTGAATTCAATACCATTTTTCTTGCCAATTCTAATACAGCCTTGGAGCTCATATTATGTGCTTTGGCAAATTCATATACGCGACTAACTGTCATTGTCTCACCTTCCTATTCCTAAGAATTGGTCAGTAGGGCTGATAGGAAAGATAGGTCTTAGCCATCCCCTGGTTGGTGATGGCCACGATTGAACGAGTCTTTCCCACAGCGTGACTGATTTGTTCTCGGTTAAATGTCATTTCTAGTGGAACATGATAGCGCTGGGACCAATCCTGATAACGTGTACGGGTAGCGTCACTTGCATCTTGGGCACAGATGACCAAGGCCACACGCCCGCGTTTAATGGCTTTCTCGACGAGTTCGTCACCACTAATCAGGTTACCCGACCGGTTGGCCAGGCCTAACATGTTCAGTTTCTTTTGTTCTGGTGTCATAGTAATTCTTTACGCGCCTGTTGATGATCAATATAGGCATAGAGTTCATCGTAGAAGGCGTCATCCACTTTCATACTGAAAGCACGGTCAAAGGTCCGTTTCTTCTTGGCTTCCAAGGCCAGATTGCGGTCTAGGCCAATATAGGCACCACGACCATTTTGACGACCACTTGGATCAATCGAAATCTGCCCTTCTTTGGATTTGACCACCCGGACCAGTTCCTTCTTAGGGAACATGGTCTGGGATACAATACATTTACGCATTGGCACCTTACGTGGTGCTTGCTGTTTCTTCGTTTGCATCGGGTCCCCTCCTTCGCTCAGCCCTATTCTTCGCCAGCAGGTTCAGATTCAAGCTTTAGATCTTCTACTTCAACTGCTTGGTCCAGTGTTTCAGCTGGAAGTTCTTCTGCTAAATCCTCTTGACTAGCTTCAGCTGCAGCTTGAGCTTCTAAGGCTAAAGCCGCTTGCTCTTCTAAGTAGTCAGCATAAGAAGATTCTGACTTGATATCAATTTTATAGGTCGTCAAACGAGCAGCGAGGCGGGCATTTTGACCCCGTTTACCGATGGCCAAGGATAATTGGTTATCCGGTACTACCACGATGCAGGCATGCGCTTCTTCGTTGAAATCAACCTTGAGAACTTGAGCAGGGCTCAAAGCATTTTGGATGAAGACAACTGGATCTTCATTCCATTCGATGATGTCCATATTTTCGCCGTTGAGTTCGTTAACGATAGCTTGAACACGTTGACCTCGTGGGCCCACACAGGTCCCAACAGGGTCGATATTCTTGTCGCGTGAACGCACTGCTACTTTGGCACGGTCACCTGCTTCACGAGCGATGGCCATGACTTCAACCGTACCATCGTAGATTTCTGGTACTTCCTGTTCGAAGAGGCGGCGCAAGAAATCATTGTGAGCACGGCTGACCACGATTTGCGGCCCTTGCTTGTCTTATCAACCTTGGCTACATAAACCTTAATACGTTGATCAGGTTCAAATTGTTCGCTAGGGATTTGTTCCCCAAGTGGCATGATAGCTTCCACACGACCAATATTGACATAGATAAAGCGGTGATCTTGACGTTCTACCGTCCCGGTCATGATTTCATCTACATATTGGCTAAATTCCTCGAAGATATTCTCCCGTTCAGCTTCGCGAATACGTTGCATGATGACGTGCTTAGCAGTCTGAGTCGCAATACGACCGAAGTCCTTAGGTGTCACTTCGAATTTGATTTTGTCGCCAATTTCGTAAGCGCGATTAATCTTGAGCGCTTCTTCTAGGCTGATTTCTAAGGTCGAATCATAGTTGGTTTCTACAACTTCTTTGACCGAGTAGACCTTAATGGTGCCCTTATTCTCATCGAATTGGACCTCCACGTTTTGGGCTTGGTCATAGTTTTTTTCTTATATGCTAGAGCTAAGGCAGATTCCAGGGCTTCCTTAATGACTTGGCGAGAAATCCCCTTTTCTTCTTCTAAAACCTGCATTGCTTTAACAAGTTCCTTACTCATTGTCTATCCTCCAGTAGTCTATTAGAACTTAATAGCCAGACGCGCTTTGGCGATGGCTTGGCGTTCGATTTCTAGTTGTTTTTTGACAGTTTTAATTTGGACAGTCAGCGTAACTTTGTCATCTGTCACAGCTTCTAAAGTCCCTTCATGGCTCTTAGCACCGTGTTGTGGCGCATAGTAGTCTAAATGCACATACTCACCTATTGCCTCTCGCAAGGCTTGATCAGTTTTCAATGGCCGTTCCGCCCCTGGTGATGAGACCTCTAAGAAATAAGCCTCAGGAAATGGATCAGGCTTAATACTATCCAGATGTTCGCTGATTTGCTCACTGATGGCCGCACAGTCATCAATGTCAATCCGTCCTGGTTTATCCGCATAGATGCGAAGGAACCAAGACTTACCTTCCTTGACATATTCCATGTCAACCAAGTAGCAGCCGTTGGCTTCTACTATCTGGGTAATGGCTGGTGTCACCTTATCTAAAATTGCACTCATAGTTCACCTCATTCTCTCATGCAAAAAGAGCAAGCGTCACCGCTCACTCCTTTCCAACTTGATTTCGACTGTATTCATTATACCATAAAGAGCCTAAGTGTCAAGCCTTTGGGCTTAGTTACTAGGCGCGCACCCCAATTTGACGTTCCTTAACATGGATGAACTCCGTCACCATCTTGCAGTAAGGTGTATCAATGCCTAAGTCGGCCCCCATACGTGCAACAGCCCCATTGATGTAGTCAATTTCAGTTAGGCGTTTTTGTTGAACCAGATCTTGGTGCATAGATGGATAGTGACCTGCTAACTTAACAGATAAGTCCATCAGGTACTGGTAGATTTTCTCTTCATCCAGGACAATGCCTTTGGCTTTGGCTACGGTGATGAACTCGTGCATGAGTTGGCGAACAATTAAGCGCCCCTCTTCCGAAGAGAAGAATTCTGCGATAGTACAATCTGTTAAGGCACAAGTAGAGTTCATGGTCCCATTGACACAGGCCTTAGTCCAGATAGCCTTAAAGACTTCTTGGTCATATGTCGCATTAAGCCCAGCTTGGTTAAGTAAAGCTTCTACCTCTAGACCAACTTCTTTACCGCTTGGGTCAAGCGCACAGAAATTAATGGTTCCGGAATCTTTGAGACGAACTTGCCCCGGACCAAGAAGGACAGCAGTCCAAACGGTTACCCCCATCATAATATTGTGTGGATCCACGTATCGCTTAATGACTTCTTCATGACCTAAGCCATTGAGTAAACAGAAAACCTTAGTGTGCTGATCACGTAAGTGAGCCGTTTCCTGCAAGGTTGTCTCCAATTGGTGGGCTTTGACGAAAAGAATCATGAGGTCACAGACAGGCGCATCCTGACCAAAAGGCCGAATATCTAAGGCTACCGTCTTGTCTTGGTCACCGGTAATAATTAGGCCTTTTTCTTTGATTGCTTGAATGTGGTCTTGCCAGCCATCGAACAAGACAACTTTTTGGCCAGCTTCAGCCATTTGGTAGCCGAAACGGCAACCCATTGCGCCGGCACCTACAATATAGGTTAACATAACAAGTCCCCTCCTATGTAAGTTTATTAACTAACTTCATTATAGCACTTTTTAGGTAAGAAAAAAAGACGCAAATCCTGCTATACAACAGAATCCACGTCGATAAAGTCTTATTTTTCTAAGATTTCTTTTTCTTTTTCAGCCGTTAATTTTTCGATTTCTTTGACGAAGTCGTCTGTTAACTTTTGAATGTCTTTTTCCAGACCTTTTCAAATCATCTTCGGTGATTTCCTTGTTCTTCTCTGCCTTCTTAGCATGGTCAATGGCATCACGACGGATGTTACGAACACGGACCTTAGCCCCTTCTTGTTCCTTACCAACGGTTTTAGCCAATTCTTGACGACGCTCTTGAGTCAAGGCAGGAATGACCAAACGCACCACAGACCCATCGTTAGATGGCGTAATACCCACATCACTCATTAAGATCGCTTTCTCGATATCCCCTAGGGTTCCTTTGTCATAAGGGGTAATCAAGAGCATACGCGCCTCTGGAATGGTGATGGATGCTAATTGGTTGAGGGGAGTTGGCACGCCATAGTATTCAACACTAATACGGTCTAAAATGCTGGCATTAGCACGCCCAGCCCGAATAGAACCTAACTCGCGTTGGTAGGCGTCAACGGTCTTTTGCATACGTTGCTTAGTATCTTTGATTAATTCAGTAGTCATTGAGACAGCCTCCTGCATATTTTGTACTAACTTATTATAGCATATTTAATCAAGCTTGAGTATAGCCTATTTTATCCAAAAAGAGCGCCCCTAGAGACTAGGAGACGCTCTTAAAAATCATTATTTGCCGCCAACGACCGTCCCGATGGATTCACCCAAAACTACCCGACGAATGTTACCAGGTTCATTCAAGTTGAAGACAACCAATGGAATATCGTTATCCATGCTGAGCGAGCTAGCGGTAGAGTCCATAACCTTTAGGCCCTTAGCAATAACATCTAAGTGGGACAAGTTGTCGAACTTAGTTGCATTGGCATCCTGGCGTGGATCGGCATCGTAGACACCATCCACATTGTTCTTAGCCATCAAGATAACGTCTGCGTTCACTTCTGCAGCACGCAAAGCGGCTAGAGTATCAGTTGAGAAGTAAGGGTTCCCGGTACCTGCTGCAAAGATAACCACGCGGCCCTTTTCCAAGTGGCGGATAGCACGACGACGGATAAATGGTTCCGCAATTTGGCGCATATCGATAGAGGTTTGAACCCGAGTTGGCACGCCATTGTTCTCCAAAACATCTTGTAAGGCTAAGGAGTTCATAACAGTCGCTAACATGCCCATGTAGTCAGCTTGCGCCCGTTCCATGCCCATCTCAGCCCCTGTAATCCCGCGCCAAATATTGCCACCACCGACAATAATGGCGATTTCTACGCCTAGGGCGTGAACTTCTTTAATTTCCTTGACCATTTCTTTGATGGTTGCTGGATCAATACCAAAGCCAGATTGTCCAGCCATGGCTTCGCCGCTTAATTTCAAGACGACACGTTTGTATTTCGGTTCTACCATTTTCCTTACTCCTTACCTTGATTTGCCTGATGAGTCCGTTTTTCTAAAAAAAGCCCCAATCGCTTGGGGCTTAGTCAATTAGACGAGCTTATTTACCCATTTGGGCAGCCACTTCGTCTGCAAAGTTATCTTGACGTTTTTCCATACCTTCGCCGACTTCATAACGGACAAAAGTCTTTCACTTTGCCGCCCTTTAGAAGCTACGAATTCAGCAACTGTTTGGTCAGGATTCTTAACGAATGCTTGTTCAGTTAAGCTGATTTCAGCTAAGTATTTGTTCATACGACCTTTAATCATCTTCTCAACGATGTTAGCTGGTTTGCCTTCGTTGAGGGCGATTTCGGTTTGGATTTTTTCTTCGTGTTTGTAGTCTTCTTCAGATACATCTTCACGGCTTACGTAACGTGGGTTGATCGCTGCAACGTGCATAGCAACATCTTTAGCAGCAACTGAATCGTCAGAACCTTCGATAACAGTTAAGACACCGATACGGCCACCCATGTGGAGGTATTCACCGAAAGCATCGCCATCCGCTTTAGTTAATACTTCGAAACGACGAAGAGAAAGTTTTTCACCGATAACGGTAGTCCCTTCTAAAATTAATTCTTCGATTGTCTTGTCGCCAACTTTAACAGCTAAAGCTTCTTCCATAGTAGCTGGTTTTGCTTCAGCAATAGCTTTAACAACAGTTGCTACTAAAGCTTGGAACTTGTCGTTCTTAGCAACGAAGTCAGTTTCAGAGTTCAATTCGATTAAGGCAGCAGTGTTGCCGTCTACATAAGTAGCAGTAACCCCTTCAGCTGCGATACGGTCAGCTTTTTTAGCAGCTTTAGCTAAACCTTTTTCACGCAAGAAAGTCTACCGCTTTGTCGATGTCGCCTTCAACTTCAACTAAAGCTTTTTTAGCGTCCATCATACCGACGCCAGTCATGTCGCGTAATTCTTTTACTAATTTTGCAGTAATGTTTGCCATTTGTGTATGTTTCCTCCTCAGGTCTTATAAAAAACTGTCTCAACACAGGTCCCTAGCCTTGAGCCTATGGTTATCCTCCTGAATTAAGACAGTTCATGCTTATACTAAGTTAAGTAACGCTTAGGCTTCTTGGCCTTCGTTTGATTCGAACAAGTTGTCGAAGAAAGCTTTGTCAGTTGATTCTTCAGCGACTGCTTCTACAACCCCTTGGTTGCTTTCGATAACAGCGTCAGCCATAGCACCAGCGATTAAGCTGATAGCGCGGATAGCGTCATCGTTAGATGGGATTACTACGTCGATTTCATCTGGGTCACAGTTAGTGTCGACCATAGCAACGATTGGAATGTTTAATTTTTGAGCTTCTTGAACCGCGATGCGCTCTTTACGTGGGTCCACGATGAAGATAACATCTGGAATTCTTGGCATGTCTTTGATCCCGCCTAAGAATTTTCTCTAAACGCTCTTGTTCCTTACGGATTTCGATAACTTCTTTCTTAGGAAGTACTTCGAAGGTCCCGTCTTCAGCCATTTTTTCGATAGCTTTCAAGCGACGGATACGGCCTTGGATAGTATCCCAGTTAGTCAAGAGACCACCCAACCAACGGTGGTTGATGTAGTATTGACCTGAACGAACTGCATGTTCTTCAACAGCTTTTTGAGCTTGTTTCTTAGTACCAACGAAGAGTACTACACCGCCGTCAGCAGCTGCTTCACGCATGTAGTTGTATGCTTCGTCAACTAATTTAACGGTTTTTTGTAAGTCGATGATGTAGATACCGTTACGTTCTGTAAAGATGTAACGCTTCATCTTAGGGTTCCAACGACGAGTCTGGTGACCGAAGTGTACACCAGCTTCTAATAATTGCTTCATAGAAATTACTGACATTTCTATACCTCCATTTGGTTTAATATTTTTCCTCCGAACGTGTCACCTAGCAAGGAAACTTGGTCATCCAAGCACCGTCCTCACTATCAACGAACGTGCGAATTGGCGCATCAGGTGATGCAACCTTATATAATATACACCATCTCATAAGAAAAAGCAAGGCCTAAGTTAGGTCAAACCTTGCTCTATATCTCGAATTGCTCAACTAAATATCTGTTGGCTAAGCGCTAGCCGTTGGACCTTCATGGTTGCGGTCCGTGGAATCTCCCCCACTCCAAGATAATTGGTTGGTTGAGGTGTGGCATATCCGCGGTCACTTCCCACCAGGCTGTCCACTCCATGGTCATGACATCATTGACTGCAATAACCGGCTGTGCATAGCCCTTTGGGTCTCTAATAATGACCACTTCAGCCAAAAAATCCAGTTTATCCAAAAGAACATCCTCTAATGCAAGTGTACTTGGTAAATCCTCCACTAGGTCGACTTGGCGATCTTGGAGATAGAGATGGCCCCGCTGATCTATATAACCGTAGTCCCCACTATCCCACCAGTCACCATAAACATTTTCAGCAAAGCGCCCTTCTTCTTGATAGTAAGTTAGAGCCCTGCCCTTGGAATAGAGTTGGATATGTCCTGGTTGGCCTTGCTTGACAGGATTACCCTCAGCATCACATATTCTGGCCTTGGTTAAGTCGCCTAGGGCCTAGTCCCATGTCTCTGGCTTCGAGATTAGCTAAGCTTCTTAAGCGATGGGCTCTTAAAATCATAGGCCCACATTCACTTTGTCCGTAGACCTGTAGGAAGACAGGATGGTTTAGCCTTAGCTGCCTTCAAGAAGGACGCCATGGTATCGCCATTAATGGCATCAAAAGGTCGAATGAAAGTACTTAGTCTCCTTGAATAGTTCCGGATTTGTCTCTGCGCTAGACCACGCCACTGGACAAAATGATTAGGATGAGTTTCCACAGCATATGGTGGGTGTGCTCTGAAAGCAGCCTCCACTGAAGATAGGTCAGGGATTCGATAGCGGCATCATGGGAAAGCCCAAGGACATAAGGCTAGAAACCCCAATATTGAAACGTGAATGCACAGGGACTAACCAAAAAACTACAGAGTTTTCTCTCTTGCATCTGGTCTAGGACCCGCTTCTGCCAGAGGGTCCGCCAGCCCATGCTAGAGCAAGAGTGACAGATAAGCTTTGGAATTCCAGTTGTGCCCGATGTATGGGTCATATAGGCAATAGCATCTAAATCGAACTTAGTTGACTCAAGCTCATTTACTTCTTTCGCATCTAGTATAGAGTCAAGACTTAAGTAACTTGAGCCATTTGGAGTGGCAAGTTGTGACACATTTTTAGCCGTTTTCTGGTCGTAAATTAAGGCATGTCCTTGCCCCAGTCTTTGACCGAAGACCTTAATAACCTCAGCTCCTAAGTGATAGGACACCATAACTGGTACCGCACCAAGTTTAGTCAAGGCAAGCGCTAAAAGATAGGTGTCAAATGCAGGCGATTTATAGACCATGACCTTAGTGCCAGCCTTAATACCTAATCTGGCTAACTGCTTAGCACGTCGATCAATGGATTTTAAAGCATCCTGATAGCTAGTTTCAAGGCCTAATTCCGGGAAAGCGGCTAAAGTTTGATCAAAATAAATGGAAACATGAGGCCATTTGCGACTTGCGGTCGCAAAATTATCATAGAGATTGAGAGTCTCATAATCAAATCGCGCCATGATCTGTTTCCTTACTTTTGGCTTGTAGGTCCCCTTCTTCTTCTACTTGATTATCTTCAGATTTACCTGGCAATAGGGCAACAGGAACTAGGTCCTTGATGAAGCTTGTGGCACTATCTATCTTGCCTTGAACGACTTCCAAGAAGTTGGCATTTGTTTCATCCCCCTGCTCCTTATAGATGGCTTGGAGCTGAGCAAATCCTTCTTTTAAGCAAGTCACTATCCTCTGTATCACGAATTTCACGTTGTAGAGAGATAAGAAACACGAGGAAATTGTCGCCTATCTCATTCAAAGTTTCAATACCTGTAGCCTCAATAATGCCAAATATGGCACCAAAGAATTCTTCTAACTCTTGGGCAGAATGCTGGTCAACCCATTGACCAAGGGTAGCTTGAAGACGCTGACTCCCTGGGGTTACCGACTCTACTTCCTTGAAACTTACCTTATCGATTTGCCAGTTCTCTAGCAGGTGTTGCATCATACTAATGCCTTTGCAGGCGACTACCTTTGGCTTGAACTGTATGGAAGAGAATCTGACTGACCACCGCATCCTCTGGCTGGAAGGCATGAATCTTGGACTCAATGGCCAAATAGCCCTCTGTCTCTAGAAAATCCCTTTGGTAACCCGGCCCGTCATAAGCATAAATGGCTGACACTTGATTCTGTAGCATTTTATCAAGTTGACTAGCGGCATAAATTGCTAAGTTGGCTCCCTTTAGAGTGACCGGCTATAATATATTGACCATCAAATTCAGTCATGACTTTGGTCAGATATTCTCTAGCAGCATCCTGAGCCGGCACCTGGGTTTGGTGGCTCATATTGAAGTCTTCCTTCCAACCCACAATCGTTTCATCTGTCCCACGGAAGACTACCAAATAGGTATTAACTTCCGGAATATAGAAGGTTGCCGCCGCAAACTGCTTCTCTAACTTGAGGTCTAAGTCGGATTGAAAGCCGAAAATCTGAATATTACGATAGCGTGATGCTTGGGCTGCGGCCTTGGCTACCTCAAGCCGTCCCTTGGAAATTAAGAAAGGATTTTCCTCTTGAATTTCTTTTTTGTCTTGAGCAAACTGCTGGTAAAAATCCATCACAGAAATGGCTTTTGATTCGGATATAACATGACTGACATAATCATCTAACTTGAGATAGACCATTTCAACCATAACTGCAATATCCACCTCATTGAGAGGTTGGAGCTCAAAATCAACATGGCCGATATTCTTAATATACTGTTTAAAATCTGACATTTAGTCATCCCTCTTTTCTGGACATAGTAATCCTACTTTCATCCTAGCACTTTAAGCAATAAAAGCAAGTTTCCTGATTATTTTGTGTCTAACTATACACAAAAAGAGGTAGGAATCACTTCCTACCTCCATTCCATATCATTTAGATTGATACTTTGGTTTGAGAATCTCACTATAAATAACCGCATCCTTAAGGGTCTTGCGATTGAGCTTGGTGAGTTTAGAACCACGCCCTGTATGGTGGTGATTAGAAGCACCTATACGTTCAAGTTGAATGGCATCTGCATCAGATTCGGCCAAGGACCAATCTTGGTCACTGTCACCCCACTGATCAGCCAAGGAAGCTTCCATTTGAGCTTGGGCCTGATCAAACTCAACCTCGTCCAACATAGACTGGCCAGCTTCGCCTTTTGCTTGTAAGAGATTATCCGCCTCAATTTCCTCAGCACCTAGAGCTTGGTCTAATTCTTGGTTAAGATAATCAATCTTATCTTCTAATGAGGCTCTCTCCTGATCAGTGAGATTAGGATCCTGAGCTGCAGCCATGAGTACATTCAATTGAGCTGACAGATTTCTTAGTGAATACTGAGGGTCTACTTGAGGCATTGGGTTCTGGCGGAATCTTGCTTGCTTGACCCGCCGCATTATCACGAATCATGTCCCGAATTTTAGGGATGAGGAAAGACGCAAGGAAAATCAGCAAAAAGATATAGCCTCTCATTGGTTCACTCCCCTTTCATCATGACTTAAGTGTCCTATTCAGAAATCACCGTGTCGCCGGCTGGTTTTTCATCCTTAGCAATGGATTCACGCATGGCAGTATCGGCTTGGATATTTTGTAATTGATAGTAATCATGAATGCCTAGGTTGCCTTTACGGAAAGCTTCGGCAATAGCTAATGGCACTTCAGATTCTGCTTCAACCACTTTAGCGCGCATGCGTTGTACTTCGGCCAACATCTCTTGTTCTTGGGCAACCGCGAAGGCACGACGTTCTTCAGCCTTAGCTTGAGCAATCTTCTTGTCTGCTACAGCTTGGTCAGCTTGCAATTTAGCCCCGATGTTACGGCCCACATCAACGTCCGCAATATCAATGGATAGAATCTCAAAGGCAGTCCCTGAGTCTAAACCTTTACGTAAAACAGTTTGGGAAATAGAGTCTGGGTTCTCTAGGACAATGGAGTGCTTAGCGGCACTACCTACGGTCGTAACAATCCCTTCACCAACACGGGCAATGATGGTTTCTTCACCAGCACCCCCGACTAACCGTTCAATGTTGGCGCGAACGGTCACTTTGGCTTTGGCCTTAACTTCAATCCCGTCCATAGCGACACCCGCAATAATTGGGGTTTCAATTACCTTAGGGTTAACCGATACTTGAACGGCTTCAAAAACGTTACGCCCTGCCAAATCAATGGCAGCTGCTTGTTCGAATTCCAAGTCAATATTGGCACGTTGAGCCGCAATTAAGGCATCAATGACCATATTGACATTCCCGCCTGCTAAATAGTGGGCTTCAAGTTCATTTGTATTAATGACTAAGCCTGCTTTGGTTGCCTTAATCATTGGGTTAATAATCATTTTTGGCACAACCCGCCGCAAACGCATCCCGATTAAATTCCCAATCCCCACTTTAACACCAGAGAAGTAGGCGGTAATCCATAAACCTACTGGTACAAAGCGGAAGAAGAGGCTAATCAGTACTAATAAGACGATAATTAATAAACCTAATGGAATCCATCCATTCATTATGCTTCTCCTCCTTTTCTAACAACAAGTGTCCCTTGGCTGACAGCTTGAACCGCAACCGTCGCCCCTTGACTAATAAAGTTGTGGGCACTTCGCGCCTCATAGACTTGGCCATCCACTTCAACTTTACCAATCGGTTTCAAATCCGAAATAGCATGTCCTGAGTGGCCAATGAGCGGGTGATCAGCGCTAGCTGCCTGGTCTCCTTGTCTTCCTCGAGCATGAGAGTTAATCTGCGCATCTAGAATTAAGGCTTCATTGACCTTAATAGACAGGCCAAACTTCAATAGGACGAAGAAGACTGTCACACTGACAAGTCCAATCCCGAAGAGTAAGAGCCAGGTCTCTTGCCAATTCTGTGTATGGTATTGGAGTACCAAGCCCATGACAACTGAGCCAATAAGGCCCTGCAAAACCTGTTTGTGGTAAGTAGAACTCTAAGATGACCATGACTACCCCAACTGAGAAAAATGATAAAGGGTAAAAGTCCATCAGATTGCCAAGCTTCAAAAATACCAAGCAAAGGAAGCTAATGCTAAAAAGTGCTGTCGGCAACTTCTGCTTGAAGAAGAGCGTGGCCGTCGCAAAAAGCAACCCCCAACAAGATAAGTAGATACACGAGTTATTCCTCCTCTCAAGTTTCTAAGTCTATTATAGCACTTTCACTAAAGCTTGAAAACTATTTACACAAGGTTACCAATTCGATTCTTCAGAAGATGAGAGCTCTTCAATTGGTCTAGCATCTTTGGCCTCGCTAGGAAGCTCAAATTTCATATCTGAGACCTTATTATGGCGACTAAAGGAAATTTTAGCATGCTGGATTTGAGGGCTCCCTTCTATTTGGGTCTCTACCTTCAAATCAAGTGATTGGAGATAATGTTCCTTTTTAGAAACCTCTACAGTCAAACTAAACTTGCCTTGCCTTTCATTTGAGTCTGTCTCCGTCAAATCCATTAGCAAGTCTCTTGACAAATCACCAAGGAGGCCAAGGTCATGGCCTTGCAATTTCAGCAAGTAACTTGTTTCCGATTCTTCAACGGTCATTTTTTCAGTTAGCTTTTTGTCTGCTAAGACTGTCAGCAGGCGCTGGTATTCTGGTTTGATATCCTCTGTTTTAGCTGTCGATACCGTGTACCATTGGGTATTGAGACGCCCATAAAAGGTTTTGTCATTCAAGCTCTTTATGATTTCAACGAACCGGCCATCAGGATAGCCCTGATCTAGAATACCAAAGTAATGAAGACCGACGATTTGCCCAACCTTATTATAGGCCATATCACCTTCTAAGGCTGTGACATTGGTCTTGTCATCTGATAGGACTATTTTCTCGAAAGACATGAAGACTGAAGAAAGTAGCCGCCCTCGCCATACTTCTTCCATGATTTGGCTAGCCTTAGGAGAGGACTCACGACTTTGGCTGGAGTCAGCTGTTTCACTTGTTTCATCACTTAATTCAGACCTATCAGAACTGCTTTCCTCTTCCAAGACAGCGTCTTGCGTCCATGGAGCCAAGGTCAGATCTTTCTCAGAGACTTGATTAATATCTTCTATCGATAGCTCTGCGGACCGCTGTTCTTGATCGTCTTGATAGTAATAGCTTTAAGCCCGCTTAAGATTAAAATCCTTCTGGTCGATTATGAGCTCAAGACTACTCTTTTCTTGACCGACTTTATCTCGCCCAATACTAAAGAGGAAAAGGTGGGTTAAGGACTGGTCCTTGTCACTGATGTAGACATGATAACTCGAATCTTTAAGTTCAACCTTAGCGTATGGGGCGTCAAGTAAAATAATGGACGTAAGAATATCCTGGTAATTGACATAGGCAAAGGGAGAACTTATCTGCCTATAGCTAGCCTGATTAGCCTCTGATTTCGTATACAAAAGATAGTCATCTTGAGCTTTCTTAGTCAAGTAATACTCAAATTTAAGTATGCCAGCCAAATTGAATTCTTCATGATTAAAGGAAAGAATCGGCTCACTCTTCTGGTCATCACTGACTTCAAATTTATTCCAAGCTATATACGCATCTTCACTTGGCACAGAAAACTCCTTAGTTTTTCGAGAGGTCTTTGCTGTGAGTTTAACACTTAAAACCTTTTGTCGCGCTTGCTCTAGCTTATCCTGTAATTCAGGGAAGGTCATACGCTCAGTCTCTTCAGATATCAGTGAACTTCCCTCACTTGCTTTAGAACTTTCCTCATTAGAACTTATCCTCAGAGGAAGCATCTAAAATAGGTGGGCGTGCAGCGACACTTTGGCCCATATAGTTGACAAGAAAACTTAATCCTAAACAGCCAACTAACAAATGCTTAGTCAAAGTGTTTCATCTTATTAACCTCCTTACCTACGAGTGCTTAAATCAAAGGATAAAATTGATAGTTCGATTATAACATAAAGCCTTTACAGTCACCAAACAATCCTATTAAAATAGCGAGAGCATGCCATGCTCTCGCTATCTAAACTTATTCAAGAATAGTCAAGGTCTGACGTTTCTCCCGCATGAGGACATCTCGACCCAATAATTTGTAGAGGGTCGCTGCTAAAGGAATCCCCAGAATCATGCCTGAAATACCCATTAAGCCACCACCGACTGTGAAGGCCACTAAGACCCAGAGACCTGGTAACCCAATAGAACCTCCCACCACACGTGGATAGATTAGGTTCCCTTCCAGTTGCATGATAATGATGACCATGACCAGATAAAAGAGCGCCTGGCTTGGTGAAACAGCCAATAGCATCAAAGTCCCTACTGCTGCAGAGATATAGCCACCAATAATAGGAATTAAGGCCATAACCCCAGCAATCACTCCTAACATACCCGCATATGGCAGATTGAAAGATGCTGGCAGCAACTGTCACTAGGCTGCCCAGAATGATGCCTTCCAAGGTCATCCCCACGAAGAAATTGGTGAAGGATTCATTCATTAGGCGAATAATATCTAAGAGAGTCTGAGCGTGGCTAGGTTTCAAGTAGGCCATGATGAGCCGCTTACCTTGTAGCAAAAGACGTTCCTTAGACCCCAAAATATAGAGGGCAACCATCAAGGACAGGATGGAGTTAATAGTATTAGATGCCACCCCAGTAATTGTAGTAAAGGTAATGTTTAAGAAGTTAGAAGACAAGCTGTTAAGAACTGTCATGGATTGTTGAATCAGGCTGCCCCAGTTGATATTAAGCTGTGACATGAGGGTCTGCAGCTGAGGAAAATAAGCATCATACTCTTCAATCGCCTTCTGTAACCAAGTGCTGACACTTGGAATTACCTCAATAAAACGACTAATAGCGGTCGATAACTGCGGTAAGACTAGGACCAGAATCATAATAACCGCCAAGACAAAAGTCAAGAGGGATAAGAGCATCGATACTGGTCGCTTCAGTTCTTTAATCAACGGCATTTTTACCTGTAACTTAGATAAAAGCCTTTCGTAGCGAACCATAAGTAGATTCAAGATGTAGGCAAAAATAGCCCCGTTAATAATTGGTCCTAAAGTCTTATAGATTGAGCCGACTAAGCCCATAATGGAATTCCAGTTCCATACAACCAAGACAATGAGGGTGATTAAGCCAATGTATTTCATAATATATTTATCGTAGCGTGCCATAGCGCTCCTCCTAGCAATCCTAATCAAGCAATAAGTCATTTGGATTGTCAAAATCACGAGAGATTAACTCTTTATGTTTAATTTTACCTTACGCTAGGCTAGAAAGAAAGTCAAGTAAATAAGAAGGCCTTGCACATTAAAAAGATGACTAAGTTAACTTAGTCATCTTACTCGCCCTTATTCTTGATTAGGTTTTGATTCAAAGACCAGGTGGTCATCTTCTAAGTGCACCGTCACATGCGAGTTAGCTTGAATGTCCCCAGCAATGATGGCCTTAGCTAATGGCGTTTCTAATTCACGCGTCATATAGCGCATGAGTGGACGCGCCCCATAGACTGGATCATAGCCATTATGAGCTAACCAAGTGGCTGCTTGATCATCTAGCTCTAGGCTAATATCTTGGTAAGCCAAACGTTCTTGCAGACTCTTCAAGAGTTTGAAGACAATCTTATTCATGTGGCTTTGTGCCAATGGTGTAAAGAGTACGGTGTCGTCAATCCGGTTGAGGAACTCTGGCTTGAAGTGTTGACGCAAGAGTTGACGCACTTGAGCTGCTGTCTCTGGATTGATGCTGCCATCGTCCTCTACTCCTTCTAACAAGAGGCTTGAGCCAATATTAGAGGTCATAATCAGCACTGTATTCTTGAAGTCAACAGTTCGACCTTTAGAGTCGGTCAAGCGACCGTCGTCAAGAACTTGGAGCAGGATATTGAAGACGTCTGGGTGGGCCTTTTCAATTTCATCTAATAAGACGATGGTATATGGTGTCCGTCGCACGGCCTCTGTTAATTGGCCCCCTTCTTCATAACCTACATAGCCTGGAGGAGCCCCTACCAGACGAGAGACATTGTGTTTCTCCATATACTCGGACATATCAATCCGGACCAGATGGCTTTCTGAGTCAAAGAGGGTTTCTGCTAAGGCTTTGGCTAACTCTGTCTTCCCTACCCCAGTAGGTCCTAAGAAGAGGAAGGAACCGATTGGACGGTTAGGGTTTTGTAAGCCTGCACGAGAACGTAAAACTGCTTCCGCTACCTTATCAACTGCCTCGTCCTGGCCAATGACGCGTTCATGTAGGGTGTCGCTAAGTTTAAGTAACTTCTCACGTTCACCTTCCACCAGTCGATTAACCGGAATTCCTGTCAATCGACCCTACAACCTGCGCGATTTCTTCGTCAGTCACTGATTCTTGGGTCAGACGTTCATGACGTGGCACCGTTTCTTTGGCTTCAAGTTCTGCTAGTTCCTTCTCTAATTGCGGAATCTTACCATGGCGCAGGACGGCTGCCTGTTCCAAATCATAACTAGCTTCCGCTTCTTCGAGTTGGTGACGAGCCGCTTCTAACTCCAGGCGTTTGTCACGCATTTTGTTTGAAGCTTCTTTTTCGATTTCCCAACGCATTTTGAGCATGTTGGCTTGTTCGCGTAAATCAGCCAATTCTTCTTGTAAGTTCTCTAAGCGTTTCTTACTTGCTTCGTCGTGTTCTTTCTTAAGTGCCGCTTCTTCGATTTCAAGTTGCATGAGACGACGATTGACTTGGTCCATTTCTGTCGGCATAGAGTTAATTTCGACCCGAATGGTAGCACAGGCTTCGTCGACTAAGTCGATGGCCTTATCAGGTAAGAAAGCGATCGGTAATGTAGCGGTTGGACAGGATAGCTGCTGCCACCAAGGCGTTGTCATGAATGTTAACCCCGTGGTGGATTTCGAAGCGTTCCTTGAGTCCCACGCAGAGATGGATATGGTATCTTCCACGGTCGGCTCTTGAACAAGTACCCGTTGGAAACGACGTTCCAAAGCCTTATCCTTTTCAATGTTCTCACGATATTCGTCTAAGGTAGTGGCACCAATACAGTGCAACTCCCCACGCGCCAACATAGGTTTGAGCAAGTTACCGGCGTCCATAGCGCCATCTGTCTTACCAGCCCCCACAATCAGGTGAATCTCATCAATGAAGAGCAAGATTCTGCCTTCTGACTGTTTCACTTCCTTAAGAACGGCCTTGAGACGTTCTTCAAATTCACCGCGATACTTGGCTCCGGCAATCAAGGCCCCCATATCAAGGCTGTAGATTTCCTTGTCTTTGAGGTTTTCAGGTACATCGCGTCTTACAATACGATGGGCTAAACCTTCCACAATGGCAGTCTTACCAACACCTGGTTCCCCGATTAAGACTGGGTTATTCTTAGTCTTACGTGATAGGATTCGGATGACATCCCGAATTTCTTCGTCACGTCCGATGACTGGATCTAGTTTATTCTCTCTTACGGCTTGGACAAGGTTTGTGGCATACTTGGCCAAAGCTTCATAGGTTTCTTCTTGGTTTTGTGAAGTCACGCGTGATCCTCCTCTCAATTGATCGATACGTTCTTTTAATTTAGACTCACTGATATCATGTTGATTCAAGAATTGAGTCAAGGGATTGCCCTTTTGCTGATAGAGAGCAAGAAGAATGACCTCAGTTGATAAAAATTCATCCTTATTGTCCTTAGCAATCTGATTAGCTACTGCAAAAAGTTGGTTAAGTCGTTGACTAATGGCTTGGCCATACTGGACATTGCTTCCTGATACGACACTGATTGCGTCAATCTCCTTGTTGACTAGTTGGCGAAATTCTTCCATAGGAACGCCAATTTCTTCATAGAGACGTGCCGCAAATTCATTAGGTTGAATCAGAACATGCCAGAGATGAGGAATATCAATTTCCTGATGTTGCCGGGTTATAGCAATCTGTTGCGCTTGACCCAAAGCTTCTTGCATGGTTGTTGTCATTTTTTCAATCATCTTAGCACCTTCCTTTATAGTTGTTTGGTCAAAAATAGTCAGTGTTTTTAGTGTTTAATAATAGCCCAATCTTGGGCACATTCTTAGTATAGACCAAAAGTCAAAAAAGGTCAAGAGTTTTCTCTGACCTTTTTTGACTTTAAACTTTTCTTAACCTTTTAAGCCAGGTGTATAGTTGTAAATATTGCTGAAGCCCGCTGCTTCGAGACTTTGTGCCACACGGCGTGACTTAACACCTCGGTTACAGTAAACCGCAATTGGCAACGTCTTATCTCTATCAGCTAAATCCGTCAAGATAGTTTCCTCAGGATAATGAAGTGCTCCCTCCATATGACCTTCTTCATAATCCGCTTGAGACCGGACATCAATGACTAGTCCCTCCGGATTTTGTGCTTTGAAATCCTCAACGGCTTGTAAATCTGCTAACTCACGCATAATATCCCTCCTATAATTTAACGCCTAAGGCGATACGGGCATAGCGACTCATGCGACTTGGGTCCCAAGCTGGATACCAAACCAACTCAACCTTAACTTCTTTAATTTGGTCAATCTTAAGCAAAGCCTGTTTGACATCATTGATGATAACGTCTGCTAAAGGACAACCAATTGTGGTCAAGGTCATCTGAACTTCACAGACCCCTTCTTCGCTTAAATCGACTTCATAAACCAAGCCAAGATTGACGATATCAATTCCCTAGTTCTGGGTCAATCACTTCTTCCAAAGCGGTTTGAATCTGGGTCTGTAGTTTTTCTGTTAGTTCTTGACTCATGGTCACAAGCCCCTTTCCTTGGCAATTACTCCTTCATTGTAAGCTATTTAATAGAAAAATCAAGCATCTTGCCTGTCATTAAGAGTTGAAAGCCAAGGCAGAAATGGCTATACTAAGATGATAAGGAGGATTTCCATGCAAGCCTATCTCATCGCCATTGATTTAGATGGCACAACCTTAAATAATCAATCACAATTAAGTCCCTATACCATTCAAGTACTGCAACAAGTACGGGATATGGGGCACCTCGTCGTTATCGCCACTGGGCGACCTTACCGCAACAGCCAACAGTTTTACAAGGCGCTTGACCCTCAGGCACCGATTCTTAACCTTAATGGAGCTTATGGCCACTTTCCTGGTCGTCCCAACTGGCAAGCACGCTATGAAGCAGAAGTCCCACGGGAATTAGCTCTCAAAATTATGGATCAAAGTCGAGACCTAGGTGTTTCCTTAGTCTGTGCTGAAGGTCCCGGCTACGTCTTTGTTTCTAGTTATGATATTCCGGATAGTCCCTTCTTCCAAGTTGATCCAAACGATCTAACCTTGATGACACCAGAGAGTCTGACCTTTGGCCCGACATCACTTAGCGTCTTTTCAACCGCTGAGACTCAAGAGCCAATTAAGAAATTACTCTTAAAAGAATATGGGCAACAGGTCGATATTGATATTTGGGGCGGCACCCTTCCCTTTTTGGAAGTGGTTCAGAAAGGCGTCAATAAAGCTTATGGGATTGATCGCTTAGCCCAGTTCTACCATATTCCCAATTCCCATATTATGGCTTTTGGCGACCAACACAATGATCTCTCTATGATAGCTTATGCTGGTCGTGGTGTAGCCATGGCAAATGCTATTGAACCACTTAAAGCAATTGCTAACGATATAACATCTTACACAAATGACCAAGACGGCTTAGCCCGTTACTTGGTTGATTTCTTCCAATTATAAGTATTTGTCTCTCCCTCAAATGGGGGAGCTTTTTTATAATCACAAACTAAAAAAACTCAGAGCTCAAGCTCTGAGTTTTTACGCATTTAGGGTTTGCGTCTATTGGTCGCACTAACTTAGTTACGACGACGTACTGGAGAGATGACATAAGTCGCTGCTAATAAGAGACTTAAGCCAGCCAAGCCAGTTAAAATTGTATCTTGTTCACCAGTCTTAGGTAATTCACGCTTACCAGAAGGAGTTGGTGGGGTTGGAGGTTTCTCATTGGCAGTGTTATAGTTAATAATCTTAGCTGAAGTGGCAGTAAGATCCTCAACCTTCCATTCATATCCGCCTTCATTAGATGGATCTAACTCATCAACAGTGTAGACACTTGGTGTAGTAGTCCCATCTTGATAGAGTGGTAAATCAGTCCAAACAACTTGACCGTCTTCTTTTGGCACATCACGAAGTTCACCATAAGCTTGGCCGTCACGTTTTAATTGGAACTTAGCATTTGGACGCTTCATATCAGCACCAAACCCACGCCATTGCTTGTTAACGGTAAAGTTGGTTGTTTTGTTTTGAAGTGTGTTAGTTACAGTCACAGTGCTTGCTGTTTGATCAGCATAGGTCGCTGCATATGGTGAATCCACTGTTTGTACTTCTTGAACAGTGTAGACACTTGCTTCATTCTTACCTTCTTGGTAGTAAGGTAAGTTAGTCCAAGCAACTTGACCATCAACTGTTGGAACAGCTTGCGGTTGGCCATAAGCTACCCCATCACGGTAGAGTTGGAATTGAGCTTGAGGGCGAACTGAAGAATCTTTATCGCCTTTCCAAACTTTACTTGCAACAAAACCGGTTGTCTTGAAGGTGTTAGTTACAGTCACACTACCATTAGCATCAGAAGTGTAGGTAACTTCATAGCCATTTGGTGTTTCAGTTAATTCTTCTACAGTGTAAACAGAAGCCTCAGTCTTACCATCTTGGTAGTATGGTAAGTTAGTCCAAGTCACTAAACCGCCTTCTTTTGGTACATCCTTAGCTTCACCATAGTTAGCACCATCACGTTTGAGTTGGAACTTGACAGACGGACGCTTACTTGCATCTTGATCGCCAGCCCATACCTTGGTTACTTTGAACTCGGTAGTACGATAAGTATTGGTTACAGTAGCGCTTGTTGCGGTTTGATCGCTATAGGCTACTTCATAGCCAGTACCTTCTACGCCAGTTTCTTCAACAGTGTAGACAGATGGGTCAGTCTTACCATCTTGGTAGTATGGCAAGTTAGACCAGCTTACTTCACCGCCTGCTTGAGGTACGTCTTTGGCATCGCCATAGTTAGCACCATCACGCTTAAGTTGGAACTTAACAGCTGGACGCTTAGTTGCATCTTGGTCGCCAGCCCATACTTTGGTCGCTTTAAATTCAGTGCTGCGGTAGGTGTTGGTTACAGTTGCGCTTGTTGCGGTTTGATCGCTATAAGCTACTTCATAGCCAGTACCTTCTACGCCAGTTTCTTCAACCGTGTAGACAGATGGGCTCAGTCTTACCATCTTGGTAGTATGGCAAGTTAGACCAGCTTACTTCCCCGCCTGCTTGAGGAACGTCTTTGGCATCGCCATAGTTAGCACCATCACGTTTGAGTTGGAACTTAACAGCTGGACGCTTTGCTTGCATCTTGGTCGCCTGCCCAAACTTTGGTCGCTTTAAATTCAGTGTTACGGTAGGTGTTGGTTACAGTTGCACTTGTTGCGGTTTGATTGCTATAAGCTACTTCATAGCCAGTACCTTCTACGCCAGTTTCTTCAACCGTGTAGACAGATGGATCGGTCTTACCATCTTGATAGTATGGTAAGTTAGACCAAGTTACGACCCCACCGGCTTTTGGCACATCTTTAACATCGCCATAGTTAGCGCCATCACGCTTAAGTTGGAATTTGACAGACGGACGCTTAGAAGCATCTTGGTCACCTGCCCATACCTTAGTAGCCTTAAAACCCTGTAGAACGTTTTTTGTTCTCAATTGTACGGATTACGCCTGTTTCAGTTACGGTTACTTCAGTCACATCATTGGATAACTCGTAACCTGCTGGAGCTGTCTCTTCTTGAATTTTGAAGGTTCCTTTTGCAGCTAAAGTATCTTTAATTTTATCAGAAATGGTTGAACCATCCGTGCCAGTAGGCGCTAAGCGGAATTCATTCCCATCTGGGTCAGTTACTTTAAAGACAGCGCCCGCTAAAGGCTTCTTAGTTTCAGCATCTACCTTATTAATCACAATACGGTAGGCAACATTCAATTGAATAGCCCCGCCTTCCGTCAAACTGCTACGACGACGAACTTCCTCTTTCGTGCTATTGTTTACTGCGTTATTAGGGAGGGGTTTATCATCACCTTGAACAGAAATTACGTTCCCAACGGTACTCCCATCCCCAGGAGCGGTTGTTTTATAGTCCAAAATGAAAGGTTTACCAGATGGGTTGAAGATAGTCATTTTGAACTTAGTGTAGTTATCACTGAAGCTAATAGAGTAGTCACTACCTTCTTCTAATTCATAACCATCATCTAAACCCCAGTTCTGATTAATCTTTTTACCCGACAAGAGACGGAAGCTTTCAGGGATAAACTGCATGTCCCCACTACCCTGGGAAATTTCATCATAAACAACATATTTATTATATTTGCCTAGGCTTGCGTTAAGACGAACACGCCAAGGGTGAACATAATTACCTGTAGTGCCAAGAGCAACAGATTCCCAAGGGTCTTCAATCATAACCCCCCATAACTTGTTAAAGTTCTCACCGCTTAGGTAAGGGCCGTTGTCAGTGACTGGGCCACGCGGATTTACTTTTAACACGATATTTACGCCTGCAGCGGAACCTTTATCTTTAAGGCGAATAGTAACTGGAGTTTTAATTGTATCAGATTTAAACTGTACAAAGAAACTTCCCCGTACACCATAAGCAGTATCCGCTTTTTTAGCTTCAAGGTATTTTTCTAAGTTTTGAATGCTGATATGAACTGAACCACCTTGACCAGGGCCGTTAGAAGTAACTTCCGCTACCCCAACGGCAATGCCAGTCGGACTGTCAATCAAGTCAAAACTCCCCGCTAGAACTGTTAGAGGTGCTGGAATTTCATACTCAAAGTAATCCCCATTGTTCAAGTTATAATCATAGTCTGCTAGGTCAAACTGCATTTCAAAACCAAAGAGCGACCCTTCTCTTAAGACGTAGTTACCGTCTTCATCCTTGGTTGCTTCACGAGCATTGTTATAGTCCCAAACAATGGCACTTCTAACTGCATTGTGTAAGGCTTTAGGTGTGCCGTTGATATTAGTATTAAGCGCTTGTGCTTGGGGGAAGCTTGTTTCCTCTTCAGATTCTGATGAAGCATTTTCATTTGCATCATCATTTGACGACGAATTTACAGACGAAGAGACAAGCTCCTCGACATCGGATGCGCTACTGACATCCTGAGCAAAAGCCTCTAACGGGCCTGATAAAACACTGAAGATGAGCATTAAGATGGCAAACAGTTTTGCCCATTTAACATTTTCCTTCATATATTTTCCTCCTCTTGATTAAGTCATCCTCACGGCAACAGAACACTCTATGACAACGGCCCTTGTGGGGCAAAGCCCTGCTTCAATCAGAATGAGTAGCCAAATCCTTAATCGCTATTCGTTCGACTAGTTAAGTCTAGGTTTCTTATATTTGCTAATTAACCAAAAGTCCTATTCTTAATAAATTACTTTCTTATACAGACTTCCAATCTATCTTTATAAATGATAGTTTATTTACTACCTTTTGTCCTTACCTATCACTTACACTTGATATTTTTCATTTCACCAACCCCCTATAATCGTAAATATGAGTGATAGGACACGACTGAGATATTAATACATCAAGACATTGAGACAGTCTTATGACAATTGCACTAGAAAAACTATTTCATTTATATAACCAGTCACTGACATTATAACAAAAAGGTTACGTTCTGTAAATCGAAAAACGTTAATTAATGCCACATATTGTTTCTAATATTCGTATCACCATCTATATATAGAGGTTGAGGCACCCAAATATACATATTTATAGATGTATAGTTATATAATCATCACAAAAATACGAACATTTCGATTATATAGAAAAGTTATTAACATTAACTTGTCTATATAAATTGACATTCATTAATCCGCTTTAAAGTTGTCTAGGCTTTATAACCTAGTATGAAATAGATACATCAAAATTTTAACTTTTATAATATTTTTTGCAAACGCAACCAGTTTTGCAGTTAAATTTTTCGTACAAATATATTGGTTTGATTGAGATCTTAAAAGCACAAAAAAAGTAGTTAACTCACAGATTAACTACTTTTCTTTGCAAACGTTTTTGATATTAAATTCTAATTATCTCCGCAATCTAGCTGAGCAGCCTCAAGACTCATTGATTTAGCTTGTTGATAGCCACTTTCATAGGCCAAGCCCTCTTCAGTGACATGAGGTTGCTTAAAGACAATATGCCCCTGAACCTGAGCGCGGAAAGCCTCTCTTACCTCTTCAGGAACTTGAATTACCAAGGAATAGCCCGCCTCTTCCGCTACCATAACTTGACGCTGACGCTCATATTTTGCTGCTAAGCCATCCATAAAACCTTGATAATAGGCTCGACGTTGGCTTTGCTTCTGGGAGGAGGTCAAATCTTGGCTAACTAATTTAAGGTGTTGTCCAGCATGATACTTCATGGCCTTAGTCGCTAGTTGAAAGACATGATAGGCTAAATCCACGTCTGACTGATATCCCATATAGACGATCTTGCGCTGAGTTTTTGATTGATGAGGCAATCGCGTGCTCTGCACATAGAGCATAATGCGAAAATTATCTGCAATAGTTCGTGCCAATAGCTTCTCCCACCAGAAGAGGGTTTTGTAGACAGATAAGGAACGTGTGACAATGTCATCTAGACTAGTGGCCGCATCTAGCTCATGCTGGGATATTTTATGCTTAAGCATGAGTTTTTGTGCCATCAAGAGAGCTGTCTGGCTCTCCTCATCCTGGTTACCGTCCTCTGCTAGCTCAAGCAAATTACGGATTTTATCCAAGATTTTATCATTTGGATTCATGAATACCCGACCTTTCTGTGGAAACGTTGGTCATAAATTCAAGCTAACTGACTTAAAACTTGCTCAAAATGACCTGGCAGTGGCGCCTTAAATTCTAACCACTCACCTGTTCTAGGATGTTGTAATTTAAGTGCATAGGCATGAAGTAGTTGGCCAGACATATCATGGACGAGTGACCCTTTGACATGGTCCAGCCCCTGCGATATACTGGGTCACCAACTAGTGGATGTCCAATAAACTCTAGGTGAACACGAATCTGGTGAGTCCGACCGGTCTCTAGCTCCAAGTCTAATAAAGTAGCATTCTCATAACTTTCTAAGACTTGAAAACGAGTTAAAGCATATTTCCCGTCTTTAGCAACCGTCCAACGCAAGCGATTTGCTGGATCTCGTTGCAGCGGGGCTTCAATAGTACCTTGCGGAGCTTTGACGTGGCCGTGCACGAGTGCCCTATATGAGCGACGCATATCATGATTGACTAGTTGGTCTGCTAGGGCTTGGTGAGCGGCATTATGTTTAGCTACTACTAAGAGGCCAGAAGTGTCCTTATCAATCCGATGCACGATACCAGGGCGGTATAAATCCGAGCCACTGGACAGATTTGCCGTTCAAGTAATGAAGTAAGCCATTGACCAGAGTTCCCTGTAGATGGCCTTTTGAAGGGTGCACGACTAGTCCTGCTGGTTTATTAATGACCAGGATATCCTCGTCTTCATATACAATATTTGAGATCCATTGCCTCAGGTTCTGGTAGGGTGTCTTCTTCTACTATAAGGCTTCGACGCTCAACGAGGAGGCATTCATCTCCCTTTAGTTTAAAGTTGGCTTTTTGATGGTGACCATCAACCCTTTACAAGGCCGTCTTTGATAATCTTTTGAATAGTTGAGCGGCTTTCGCCAGGCATTAAGTCGGTTAAAATCTTATCCAGACGTCCCGCTTGCCCTTTTAATTGAAATTCCTCTGCTGTCATAAGCAACTCCTTCTTTGCGACATTCTTTAAAATAAACTCAAATCTTGCTCTTTTGCGAGTACAAGTAAAATGATAACACCAATCGTCAAGGCTGAATCCGCTAGATTGAAAATTGGGAAACTGATAAAATCCGTTTGTAGCATATCAACAACATAGCCATTGACAAGACGATCAATCAGATTGCCTAATGCACCGCCTACTAGACATCCATAGGCAAAATTGACCCAGGAAGAGCTAGCTTGTTTTTTATAAATTTTATAGCTGAAAAAAGTAACTGCTAAGACTGTAATAGCAATAAAGAGACCTTGAGCTCCGGGTAAGATGCCCCAAGATGCCCCCCTATTTTGTACGTGGGTTAAACTGAAAAATCCAGGAATAAGCTTAATTTGGGATCCTACCGCAAGGTTTGAAACAACCCAAAACTTCAGACCCTGGTCGGCAATTATAAGGCCAACTATCGTAACCAATGCAACTAACATGTCGTTCTCCTTGTTAAATGCGTTTTCTTTTTGGTATAATAAAGATGTATAAGTTCTATTATACCTCAAAATGGTGAAGAAAACACCTAGGTGGCACCTAAAAACTAAAGTAAAGGAGTCTTTATGAAGCGATTCAAATATCTATTGATTTTGCTCTGTAGTTGCCTTTTTCTTGTGGCTTGCGACAATTCCTTAACTCGCGTAGATCGCGCTGTAGGCCTAATTCAAGAGGATACTACTGCCATTCTCAATGATTTAACCGAAATTCAAACACAAGAAAAGAATTTACAAGCAGCTTTTGAAACAGACTTAGGCCAAAATGATTTGGCGCTTTTCAACAAAAATGATAGCCAAGTTGAGAAAAACATTCAAGAACGAAAATCAAGAATTGATGATATCAATAAAAAGCGGACTCACCTTCAAGAGATGCTCAAGGAACTTAGTCAGGGAACTGATAATAAGAATCTTCCCACTGACAAATTCCAAGATATCAGTAATGCCATTAATCAACTAGACCAGGATTTAGCTACTTATGTAACGGACTATGCGACGAATTTGGCCCTGGAATCTCAATCATTCAAGTCCATTGCTAATCCAGAATCTAACTACCAGTCTTTCTTTGATGTCTTAAAAAACGTTAACACACTCTCTACAACAAATCTCATGAATCTAGACAAGGTTCTGCCCCATTTTGAGAAATTAAATGCTAATCTAGTCAATCTTAAAGTTGAACTAGTTAAATTGAAAGAACAGAAAAAATAGCTTCAGGAGGTAATGCATGAAATCAGTCAAACCAGGCGCTATCTTGCTGCTCTTGATGCTCATTCTGACCGCATGTCAGAAGCAAGAACCCGCCCAACCGACCTATCAGACTCTCCCTCAGGTACAGGCTAAGTACACTGCGGATGAGATAGCCGACTTCAATAATCGGCGGAGTCAAGGCAAACCAACCGTTATGAGGGAATTAAGATTGAAGATGGTCGTATTCTCGTGACTCCAACCAATTTACCTAAGGCTTTATTCTACGATAGTGGGATAAATATTGCTTATCCTAAAAATGGCGTAAAAGGCATCTATCTTTCACCTGAGATTATCGCCGACCAGACCAAGTTCCAGAATGTCATTGCTATGATGAAACGAAACGGCCTTAATGCTGCTGTTATCGACTTTAAGGATGACTATGGTCAAATTGTCACCCAAATCGAAACCGATAATGCCATGGTTAAAGAAAACATAGTTCAAGTGGCCGATTTAAAAGCCGCTCTCAAGACCTTAGAAGCTAACCAGATTTATCCAATTGCACGTATTGTTACCTTCAAAGATAACATGATGTCGGATAAACACCCAGAACTCTCCTTCCACTCACGTGAGACAGGAAGTATCTGGTCGGATGGCAATGGCTCTCAGTTTATTAACCCCTACCTAGAAGAAGTATGGAAATACAATATCGAAGTTTCTATTGCGGCCGCTAAGATGGGCTTCAAGGAAATTCAGTATGACTATGTCCGCTTCCCAGAAGGATTTGAGACCTTTGCTGAAGATTTACGCTTCGACAAAGGCAACTACAGCAACTATGTCTCCGCAAGTGGTAATAAGATTGAAGGTGAAGACCGGGTTGCGGCTATTACTGACTTCTTGAAACTCGCCAAAGAACAACTTGCGCCATATGGTGTTAAAGTTGGTGCCGACGTCTTCGGTATTACGGCCGTTACTAGTGGTCAAACCGAAACAACCGGGATTGGTCAAGACTTCGCTAAAATGGCCGAGCAATTAGATGTTATCTCAAGTATGATTTATCCTTCTCACTGGGGGACAGCTTTCTTCGGTATTGAGCTACCTGACTTACACCCTTATGAATTAGTCGATGAGTATATGTTCTCGGAAGAACAGGTGCTTAAAAACGTCCAAAATAAGGTAATCAGTCGCCCTTGGATTCAAGACTTTACCGACTCAAGCAAACCAGTAGGCACCTACCAAGAATACGGCACCTTACAGGTTCAGGCACAAATTAATGCCCTAGCCAAGCACAATATTCACGAGTTCTTACTCTGGAATGCTAATGGTGATTATTCTGAAGGCATTGATGTCAGTGGTAACAACACCAATAACCCAACCACCAATCAAGGTTCTAACCATCAGATGCAGAATACACAACAGAATCAAAATAACGGCAATCACTAGATAGCAGAAAATCCCCGTCACTGATTAATTCAGTGACGGGGATTTTCTATTCTTGCTTAAGGTAAGAGCTTAACTTGAGCTGGTTCAGACGATACTTGCTGATAAATCGGGTTAGCTTGCCAATGATAGTGAGTGTTAGGTTCCATAAAATCTGCGCCATATAGTAAGGAAAGATAGCGATGGCAATCTTGTGGCACCATGACTTTATGCTCTTCAATATTGGCCCAAACAATCTCCATTAGTGGTAATTGATAACGATAAGCCATCAAGCGAGTTGGCTGGCCGATGGCATTAATCTTGAAGTCAATAGTGACACTCGAAAATTGAGTCTCTGTAACCTCATAGAAGATAAAGTCAATGTTAAGCCCATTAAAATCATATGCCCGTTCTACGACTTTCCCCTCATAGGTAAAGTCCTTGCGTTTTCGGAATCCATTAGCTAAGAGATGACCTTCATAGACATCAAAGGCCTCTAAGTCACTGACTTTGAGGGCAAAGTCCATATCAATATCATGCTCAATGCGTCCACCTTCACGGTAGTAACCTAGCAGACTACCAAAATCCAACCATAAATCAAAGTTTAAGTGGTCTTGATCATAGACAATCTCTAAAATCCGGTCGAAGTTAGCCCTTAATAGGGCTTGTCGCCCTTCATCTAACTCTTTATTAGCCTTTTGATTTAACTGCTTAATAATCGGCAATTTTTTAATGCTATCCTTGTGTTTACCTAAGAGGCTGGCCAAACTCCGTTTAGCCCATTGCATCAGTGACATCTAGGCTTCCTCCTTATAAGCAGTAAATGGCGCGTGTTGCACACGGTCTTCTTCTGCAGGCAATTGCATATAATCTGCTCCATAGATAGCCGTCAGAACTTGATCGTAATCTGACAGAATTTGATAGCGACGATCTTCAAATACAGCCTCTTGAACTTGTTCATGTGCCGTCTTAACAAAACTAGTATCGCGACGTTTCTTCTCCATCAAGTAATCAAGGCGATTAGAGTCGCTCCCCTTCTGTGCTAATTGGTCCATTTTTTGGTTCCAAATACGAGGTGGCAAGAGACGGAAGAAGAAATTCACGGCATAGCGAATAAGGTTACCTAAGCCGCCCTCTTCATTACGGATGCCATTCCAAGAATAGGCAGAGAGTTGTCGCAACTGATCTAGGCGGTCCATTTTAGCTTGATCTCCCTTAGCTTGGTCAAAGGGAAAGACATCTACGCAGATACCTAATTTACTTGGCCATGCCAAAGTGTTATTTTCGTAGAAAGTACGCTTTATCGACCACACGATAAAATGGGAAAGGATAATGCCAAGCATCTTGGAAGCCCGTCACCTGGTAAACTGGATGGCGGTCTGCCTTAATGGCTTGATAGAGACGCTCATACTCAGAACGAACTAAGGCAATATCCATATCATCATCCCATGGAATGAAGCCTTGATGGCGAACAGCTCCCAGTAAAGTACCATAAGCCAAGCTATATTGGATTTGCTCACGTTGACAAATGGCATGGATATAGTCCATGATTTCAAGTTCAACCTGGCGAACTTCTTGATCATTCAACTGACGATAACCAGCATAATCCTTCGCTATAACAGCTTCGTAATAGCCTAAGATGGCAAATAAAATGACACCTAAGAAAGAAATCCCATATAAAGGTCGAACTCAAGAACAAGTTGGAAGTAAAGATAACTGCCATCATAGCTAGAATCATATCTAAATCCTGGCGGCTAACGCCTTTCTTGTTGAGGGCCCACCATTTGACCAAGAGCCGCTTGGTAGACGCCAAGATAAAGAATCCTAAAGTGATAAAACCTAAGATACCATTGTAGAATAGGACTTCAATATAACCATTATGAGTGAGATAGTGCTGCTTAACCACATAACTATTGGCATCATAAGACTTAGCTACACTGTGCCAGTTACCTGAAGAAAAACCTAAGATTGGACGGTAAGGAACTAGAGCCAAGGTTGACTTCCAAATATCGAAACGGTTGTTAGAGATATTGGTTTCTTCAGTATCTGACCGTTTTAAAGTCCCTTCACCAGTGGTAACCTTTTGATTACCTGTCACGCTGGCTTCATCGTTGAGGATGTGGATACCACCTGATTGTTTGTAGGTAAAACTCCCCTACTGTGTCAACACTGTAGACACCTGACCCCAATAGCAGCAAAGACCACACAGATAGTTAAGAAACGTTTCTTTCAATTGCCAGCCAGAAATGTTGACCATGCTGTAGATTAGGGTAGCAGCAAGCAAGCATAATAAGGCTGTTCTAGAACCTGATAAGACAATGTAAACGAAGTTAATAACAATAGACGAGACGATTGCCACTTTCATCCAAGTCACCTGACTCTTACGCCATTGACTTAAGAGGAAGAGGACTACTAATAGCGATATAATGGCCAAGTAGTTAGGGCTAGCCAAAATCCCAAATAAACGGGACTCAATAAAACCTTGACGAATAATTAAACCTTTATAGTCGCTGACGTGATAGCCAATCAAGGCAACGAATTGGCCAATGGAAATCAAATCACCGATAGTATTCACGATGACAACTAACCAGAACATGTTACTCAGCAAACGCTTAGCTTGTCCTTGACCCAAATTAATAAAGATTGGGTAAATGGCAAAGAAGTAAAGGAAGAATATGACCATATTCTTGAAGTTTGCCATATAACCAAAGTTAACCACCAAGAGACTTGTCACAATATTCAAGAGGAAGAAAGCAACTAGCCAAGGTAGTAAACTGAGTTTGAGATGAACCTTCTTGGATAATAAGTTATAGAGCCCTAATAAGCACCCCATTAAGGTGATGGTACCATATACTAAAGGATGGGCACTGAGAAATTGTAAGGGAACAATAAGCCCCGCCATACAATACATAATCAAGGCTAATAAAAAGCAAGTATTGATTTGGTAGTAATGTTTCTCAATCCAATCAAATCGTATCATTTATCCATGCAACTCCTTTTTGTATTTCTTACTAATGATTTGCTTATAGAGAGCAGGACTAATCTGTAAAGCAAGCATACTAAGTTTACGCCCCTTGGTGAAAAGCGGATCACGCATAATCTGCCAAAAGTGGTCTGTTAGATAAGACCGTAGGCGTTTTTAAGACTGTCATCTTGATAGTCTGAATCTAGCAACAAACGATCATAGACATAGAAATGCGCCCAATAGAGCCGTGTCATAGCTACTGGCAACAAATCTGGGTAGTCCCGTTTGATAATTTCATAGTTTTGTTGATAAGCCTCAATCACATTGAGGTACTTGAGTGAGAATTTCTGGGTGGTAATGCTATTTGGACGGTGCATATAGTAATAGAGTTTAGCATCCGTCGCCACCACTCGCTGACACTTGGCTAGCAAGCGAATCATGATAAAGGCATCTTCAGCAATCTTCCCTAACTCAAAATTCAAATCATCGAATAGTGAACGCTTATAGAGTTTAGTTGGTGCCATGACCGTAAAGCCTTTAGCCGCCATCACATGGCCGATGGCCTCTTTGGCTGTATAGACCCAAGTCTGTGCTTCTGCTTCTGGTCCGCTCGGAATCTGGTCATCATAAATATCATAGTGAGAGCACATGGCCAAGTCTGCTTGGGCAGAGACCATCTCTTGATAAAGAGTCTTCATCATATCCAAAGAAATAACATCATCACTATCAATAAAGGCAATGTACTGCCCTTTTGCTTGAGCAATGCCCGTATTTCTTGCAGCCGATAAACCACCATTAGCCTGCGAAATCAGGCGAATACGTTGATCTTCTTGCTCTAAACGCTGACAGATTTCTAAACTCTTATCAGTAGAGCCATCATTGACTAGCAAAATTTCAAGGTTAGTGTGACTTTGCTTGCGAATGCTGGTCACACATCGCTCCAGATATGATTCCACATTGTAGACAGGAACTACAACCGTAATTAAATCTGACATGGTCTATCCCCTTCTTCTTAATTTATTACCGACTGCTTCTACCATACCGGTCAGCACTGGATCCTTTAAGTAACCAGAGGGCTGCAAGGTAGTATACACCACATAAGGGTCATTAAAATGGCAAGATTTACTAAGACAGCTAAGTTTAAATGCGTCATTCGCACTGGAGATAGTGCGTTAACCACTATGCTGATTGGGATAAACCCTGCAGCAATCAGCCCATAGCGTAAGAAACTGCCAATCACAGGTTTTAACTTAATTAAGCCATGGCGTTTGATAAAGTAGATTTCGAGGGCAATTAGGACTCCTTCTGACAACCAAGTGGTTAAGATATAGATTTCTGGAGATGAGAAATGCATATTAAGGAGTAGGAACTTGAAAGCTAGGTTGAGTAAGCCACAGGCGAAATAATAAAGGGTCAAACTCCGTTCATAGCCATGAATGAAGATAATCTGATTAGCGAAAAGGGTCTCAATAGACCAAGTAATACTCCGAATCCCAAAGATGGCTGTTACAGTCGCGGCTCCCATATAGGCGCCCCCACCATAAAGCAAGACAGCATAATTGCCTGTTATGAAGAGCCCTAAACTAATTGGCGCAATCAAGAAGGCAAAGAGACGTGCCCCTTTGTAGACTAGGTTGTCATAGGCTTCGCGGTTATTCTGGCCAAGATAGTATCCCAAACGTGGAATACTCACCGAAATCGGACTACTAATTAGAGTCGCAATCATAGTTGAAATTTTTTGGCCTTGGCTATAAAGGCTGACGGCATCCTCTGAATCTGTATAGGATAGGAAGAGCTTATCCAAAGCCGTATAAAGGGTCACTGCACTGGACATAAGTAGCAAACTAATCAAAGGCAGAATCATGGACAGCATGTCTTTAACCTTGACCTTGACTAGCTTGACTTGACGCTTAATCCAGACAAAACCGAAGAGATAGTTGAGAATTTGAGCGCCTGACATGACCATTGCATAAATGATAATATCCTCGGCCGTTTTAACAAAGCCAAAGAGAGCCACAATCATAATAATGCGCAAGATGATGGTCTTAATTAAGATAAAGCGATAATTCTCGAAGGCCTCCACCATCCACTCAATATAGAGGAAGCTAGATAGAATCTGACTTCCCAAAACTAAGTAAATTGCCAACTGGCTCTTCTGGTGAACGGTCGCATAGACATAGCCCACATAGAATAGCGTCGTTAGGATGGATGAAATAACCGTAATGTAGAACAGGCTCGAGAAGAAGTAATTGACCTGATCTCGGTCATGCTTAACCTTACTAATTTGCCGGACACCAAAATAATAAACCCCTAAAGAGGCAAATGGTAAGAAAATGTTCATCAGCGTGTCGCCAGCATTAAAGTAGTTATATTCTACCGAGTTTTGAAAGACCCGGTTAATATAGGTTCCTGTGAGGACAGGCACCACCACGTTCGCAAATCGCACTAAGAAATTCGCGAGGGCATTGGTTTTGATGTTTTTCATGGAACCTCCCATAGCTATTTTGCTAATTGAAATTTGTCTCCACCTATTTTACCACGAAAAGGCGAATTATTCACCTGATTTCCTAAATTCTTAAACTTTTAGGGCTTAGCCAATAGTCTAGCATGTCAGTAAGTTGTTAGCTATTCATCACCAATTAAGCGACGAAAAAGCTTAAACTAAGTACTTGACCAGTCTAATTGCGTAATCTGATCCAAATAGGACTTACTCTTGAGACGAATACCGACATATTCTTGATAGATAGCATCCATGAGTGTTCGCAGATCCTTAAGTGTCTGATCACTTAAGTTAATGTTCTGGATTTGTTTCAAATCCACTTGGGATAGACGTCGGGCTAGGTGCACTGCTCGACTAGAAACTGGTAGGCAATGAATATCCAAAGAGGCATGACGGTCACACAAGACGGATTGACGCTTGAGACTAAATCTTAAGGGGCGATCACTGACCTGGCAAGCTGCACAAGAAGCCCATTGAATATGAATGCCAAAGACTGGCAAGAGATGAATCTCTAGATAAGCCACAATGACTTGAGGAGCTAAGCCTTGGTTTAAGGCCTCAAGCACCTGTAAGAGAAGCTGATAGAGCTTTGGGATTGGCTTGATTATCTTCCAGTGCAGCATCTACTAGCTGTAGGACATAAATGCCATAGGCTTGAAGTAGAATATCCTGCTGCAAAGCTTGGGAAAGAGTTGGATTGGCTGACTTTCTTTTAAGAAAAGAGAGACCTTCATCTTGAATGTCACCAATATAGGCATGATGGGTCATAGGAAGGCAGGCGCTTGTCAGCCGATGATGGCCCCGATAAAGACCGCGCACAAAGAACATCTTAGTCCCAAATTCTTGGGTAAAAATCTTGACCAAGCCATCATGTTCGCGGTGAGGACGCTTGAAGAGGACAATGCCCTCAAATCGTTCATTCATGCCCCCTGCTCCCTTCTATCACCATCTCTTAGTAGTTATCTGGACGATAGCCAAAGTCACTCAGATTGGTTTGACGATCGCGCCAATTCTTCTGAACCTTGACCCACAAATCTAAATAAACCTTGTCATCCAGTAATTGCTCAATATCACGCCGAGCCAGTTGGCCGATTTTCTTAATCATTTGACCTCCGGCCCCAATGATAATACCCCTTCTGGCTCTTGCGTTCTACAATAATGGAAGCTTGAACTTCAATCTTGCCATTCTCATTGCGTTGCATACTATGCACTTGAACTGCAACGGAATGGGGAATCTCTTCCTGCGTCAGGAGTAAGATTTTTTCACGGATAAATTCGGCCACTACAAAATATTCGGGATGGTCCATAATTTGACTATCTGGATAGTATTTTGGTCCTTCAGGTAGGGCTTCTTGCAACTTAGCCACCAATTCCGGCACATTGTTACCTTGCGTAGCCGAAATCGGAAAGACTTGGTCAAAACCTCTAACTGCTTGGTAGCCTTCAATAATAGGCAAAAGATCATCAGGTTTAACTAAGTCAATCTTATTAATAACTAAAAAGACAGGTACCTTAACATTCTGGATACGTTCCATAATCAAACGATCGCCGGGCCCCATCTTTTCTGCAGCATTGACCACAAATAAGACGGCATCTACCCCTTTGAGGGCGCTATAAGCCGTATTAACCATGAAGTCACCCAAGGCATGTTTAGGCTTATGAATACCCGGTGTATCAATGAAAAACAATTTGGGCTTGGTCATTGGTCAAGACCCCTTGGATTCGATTTCGTGTGGTCTGTGCCTTATCGGACATAATAGCGATCTTCTGCCCTACAAAGCGATTAAGTAAGGTTGATTTACCCACATTAGGACGACCAATAATGGCTACGAAACCAGATTTAAATGCTTCTTTACTCACGTTTCACGCTCTCTTTCTCTAAGACTTAAGCAAGACCCAACAGAATGGCTAGCACATGCCAGACTTTAGGGCCTAGTACTAGCAGCCCAACACTAACCGCTACTAAGGCCGCTATGACCACTGCTGCTGCCGCAACGTCCTTAGCTACTTTGGCCAGGGGATGCAATTGCTCCCCTACTACCAAATCAACGGTGGCTTCAATGGCACTATTTACCAATTCCATACACCAGACTAAGCCAGTAACAAGCAGCAAGAGACTAGCCTCAACGGCATTGACGCCAAGCAAGCCCACTATGATTAAAACCAAGACGGTCACCCCCGCGTGAACCTTGAGATTACGCTCATTAGCTAAGGCATAGCCCAAACCCGGACAATGAAGCGCGGAAGGAAGCCAAGATACTTGGATTGGCATGATGCTTGTAGGGCTGTTTATCGCGTGAGACCATAAGTCGTCAACACCTCTTCTTGGATTTTAAACATTTCCTGCGCTTCTTCTTCTGTCTGGTGGTCATAACCATTGAGATGAAGGAAGCCATGAACTGCTAGAAAAGCCAGTTCACGGTCTAGACTGTGACCATAGTCCTGAGCCTGTTCCTGAGCACGAGGGTAGGAAATGATGATGTCCCCTAAGTGTTGAGGTATAGCTTCTTCATCCTCAAACTCTGTCTCCTCTAAATCTTCTGTCTCTTCCGCTTCCTCAGTAAGGTCTAAATGAGCAAAGTCCACATCAAACTCACTGGTTACTTCGGTCAAGGCGAAGCTCAAAACATCCGTCGGTTTGTCCAAACCACGGTAGTCTCGGTTAAGCACTTGGATTTCTTCATTAGACACAATGGAAAGATCTAATTCAATTCCCTCAGGCAAGTTCAGATACTTTGCAGCTGCTTCAATGACTTCATGAAGCAATTTTTCTTGACCAGATGCCAGGTAGGCTTGGTCATCAATAATATCAACTAACATAAATGTCCTTTCTAATCCTAAATGGCCTACTTAGGATATTCTATACGGGTGTGATACATACTTGCGACTCCACGAATTAGAGAGGCTTGTACGATTTTTAATTCATTAACGGTTAAGTCACAGTCAGAAAACTGATCATCCGCCACTTTACCTTGGATAATACCACCTACAAGTCCTTCTATGCTTGCTTGACTATACTCCTTAAGGGTACGGCTAGCAGCCTCAACCGAATCAGCAATCATGATGACAGCAGCTTCCTTAGTCCGTGGCTTAGGTCCTGGATAACGGAAATCCGCCTGATCTACGGGATGGCCTTCCTGTTGGGCTTGATAGTAGAAGTATTTTACCAGTGTAGTCCCATGGTGTTGCCAACAAATATCCTGAATGGAAGTAGGCAAATTATGAGCCTCCATAATTTTTACCCCAGCGGTTACGTGACCTGTGATAATCTGGGCACTTTCAATCGGCTTAATCATTTTATGTGGATTTTCAACGCCTGCAGGCAAATTCTCAACGAAAAAGAGTGGATGCAGTGTCTTCCCAACATCATGGTAATAGCTAGCGACCCGCGTTAGCAGGGAATCTCCGCCAATGGCTTCAACCGCATTGGCACTAAGGTTAGCTACCATCATGCTGTGGTGGTAGGTACCTGGTGCCTTCTCAATCAAGTCCTTAAGCAAAGGATGATTAAGGTTGGCTAGTTGCTGTAGGCTTAATTCTGCGCTTGGGTTAAAGATGCGCTCCCAGTAAGGAGACAAGGACAAGTAAAAATGACCGTCATCAGGATATTAGCCAGCATTAGCCCTGCCATACGTCGACCTTGGAAGGTTGTTAAATCCATGTTAAAGCCCAGTAATAGAGGCAGAATGGTCAATAACTGTAGACCAATATAAGCAGGAACAAAACGTCGTTTACGCCCTAACCAAACCTTGGCATTTACCAAAATCATACCGATTAAACCAGTAAAACAATAAAAGACCAGAGGCATGAGACTTTCCAAAATATTAAAGACATCACTCAAGACGAAAAGTGCCATCACATTGAAAGATACCAAGCCAATTAAGCCATCTCGCATACTGGTTTTGGGTACTACAAGCAGTGGCCACAAACTAATTGGTAACAAGAGCGTTGCCCAGGCAAAGCCCCCTACTTGAAGTACTTCGAGAGCCTTCAAGACGGCGAATAGCCCCCCAAAGGCTAGCGCATAGATGGTCATAGCCATTTGACGCTTGACACTTGGTGCTTGCTTGAAACGGAAGCCTTCGGTATTCAATCCTAAGAGCAAGAGGAAATGCGCAATAATCAAGGCGTAGAAGATATAAGCATTATAGCGCCCTACACTGGCATCCAAGTAACCAAAAAGCTTGAGTTGACGCAAGACAGTCGAATCAATGACATGCCCTTCTTGGACAATAATTTGACCTTGAAGAATATAAGCTGGTTGAACGGCAGCCGCCGCTTCTTCTTTCAAGCGGTTAGTTTCTTCTTGGTTATAAACCAGGGTTGGTACAATAAATGGTTGAATGAAGTCTACCAGGGCCGACTGATACTGACTATATTGCCCTGCTTCCCGAAGGCTAGCCCGTAGCTTGCTTAGGTTAGCCGCAGTATTAGCAGGCTCAATTTCCTGACTTAAGGTTTGACTCAGCAAATCAACCATATAAGTCGACATAGTTTCAAACTGCTTGTCATCGAGTGATAGCCAGAGATTACGGGCGTTATCTGGTAAGGATTCATTCAAACTCATGAGGGCAACTGGCCCTTGTTTTAAACTTTGATTATAGAGCAAGAGTCGCTCTGCCTCCGTTAATTGAGTCCAATAGAAACGTTGACTGTTGCTAGTAAAGGATGCCTTAAGGGTCTCAAGGTCATTATCAGACCAGCCTTGAGCGCGGGCAGCCGACTCAAGGTCGCTGGCACGATAATCCTTCTGCCTTACGCCTTTGACAAATGAAAAATACTGATTCAACAAATCAACCTGTTGGTTTAACTTCGGGTGAGTAAAGTCGAACATCGGAAACACGACTGCGTGCATGTTGGCGTAATTCTTCTGTACGTTCAGTATCTTCTACTGTTTTAGGAGCCCGAACGGTAATATCAGCTACTCGGTTAAGGGCAAAATTATAGGTTCTAGGTTGAACACTGGAATAGCCCAAAAGCAAGAGCCAAAGTGCCAGAACTAGGCCCACTAGGATTTGATAACTCAAGCCCATTTTAGCTTGCAGACGCTCTAAACGTCGATTCATTCCTATCACCTACACTTCGCCCATGTTCTCATCGGGCAACTTGCGACTGTAAGCCTTGATAATATCTGCCACTACAGGGTGACGCACCACATCGAAGGCATCAAAGGTCACAAATTGGATGCGATCAATTCCCTTAAGCTTACTTTGGGCATCAACCAAACCTGATTTTACCCCTTTTGGCAAGTCGATTTGCGTTCTGTCCCCATTAATAATCATCTTAGAGCCGAAGCCTAAACGGGTGAGGAACATTTTCATTTGGGCAATGGTGGTATTTTGAGCCTCATCTAAGATAACAAAGGCATCATCCAAGGTACGGCCCCGCATATAAGCCAGAGGTGCAATCTCAATGACGCCACGTTCCATCAGGCGGTTGGTTTGTTCTGCCCCATAGATCGTATAGAGGGCATCATAGACTGGACGCAAATATGGGTCCACCTTTCCTTGAGGTCACCAGGTAAGAAGCCCAGGCTCTCCCCTGCTTCTACTGCTGGCCGCGTCAAGATAATCTTCTTCACTCGGCCTTCCTTCAAGGCTTGAACCGCTAGCACCACGGCCAAGAAGGTCTTCCCTGTCCCCGCAGGCCCAATGCCGAAAACCACGTCCTGTTTGGCAATAGCGCGTGTATATTGTAACTGACCAAAGTTCTTGACCCGGATGGCCCGACCATCTGCTGCTCGACCAATGACTTCCTCATAGAGATTGAGGAAGTAATCCAAGGTATTATTCTGGGCCATCTTAATCGCCGTCACAATATCCATGGTGTGCGGTGTAATATGGCGTTCTAGCAATTGCACTAATTGGTTAACAACCTCTAGTGTCAACTCAACAGCTGCTTGACGACCAGTAATAGTTAGTTGCTCACCACGCGTCGTGATAAGCACTTCAAAGTGTTCTTCAAGTAATTGTATATGGTGATCTTGATTGCCCAAAATGGCTAAAAGCCAATCCGGATTGGAAATAATTAATGTCTGACTATATGGGTGTTGTTCCGTCATAAGCAATCCCTCTCTTCTTCACGTCTCAGACGACGTCAGGCTAGATACTAGTGGACACACTAGGCTGATTCTATTATACCTTGTCTTGGACTAAAAGTCATGATTTGTGCCATTTTTGCGCCTTAAAACAAAAAAACAGGAGCACAGCTCCTGTTAACTAAAACTTAGCCTAAGAGACGTTTAACAGTCTCATTAATGGCTTTACCTTCTGCTTGGCCCTTAAGGCTGCTAGCAGCTAATCCCATGACCTTGCCGAAGTCTGCCTTACTAGTAGCTCCAACTTGCACCATAATCTCACGAATCTTGGCCTCTAAAGCCTCAGGGCTTAGCTGTTCTGGCAAGTATTTTTGGACAATAACAATTTCGTCCTGGGTAGCAGACACCAAATCCTCGCGATCCGCTTTCTTAAATTCAGCCAGGGAATCACGACGTTGCTTGAGTTCCCGAGAAATAATGGTAATCTCTTGGTCTTGACTAAGTGGGCTCAGGCTGTTCTAGCGCCTCTTTTCTGGAGCGCTGCCTTGAGCATGCGCAAGACCTTAAGGCTGTCTTTGTCCTTGGCCTTCATGGCAGTTTTAATATCTTGATTAATCCGTTCTGTTAAAGTCATTAGGCTTCCTCCTTATAGGCTACCAATTCGATTTCAATACCAGCATTGAGCGGAAGTTTCCCCACTTGAAAGGCTGATCGAGCTGGATAGTGGTCTTGGCTAAAGTATTGGCCATACACCCCATTGACTGTTGCAAAGTCGGCAATGTCATTGAGGAAAACAGTCGTCTTAACCACATGGTCAAAGGTCATGCCCTTTTCAGCTAATAAGGCTTTAAGGTTGGCAAAGACTTGATGGGTTTGATCTCCCGATAGTAGCTGGCATATTACCAGACACAGGGATCGATTGGCAATTGGCCTGAGGCATAGAGCCAGCCCTTGACATAGCTAGCATGTGAATAAGGTCCTACTGCTTTGGGTAACTTATCTGAAATAATACGTTGGATAGACATAAGTAAACTCCTTTACTCTTGATTTAATCGCTTATTCAAAGCTGAAATGATGCGGTCTGCAGCCTCCGCCACAAAATCTGGATGGGTGGCGCAATTGAGACGAACGAAAGTGGCAGTTTGACGGCCAAAGGTCACCCCAAAGTTAACTGCCAGCCCTGCTTCATGAATCATGAAATCCTTAATCTGACTTGCTGGCAAATAGGCCCCAAAATCTATAAAGGTGACATAGGTAGCTTGACGGTCAGGTATGACCAAATCCGGGAAGGCAGCTAATAGGGTTCGGCGTAAGTAGTCATCATTGTAGTCTACTGTTGCATTAAGACCTTCCAACCACTGGCTACCTGATTCATAGGCAGCTTGTGTAGCTAATAATCCCATCAGGGAGTGGCTGGCTTGCTGATAAGGTGCCACGCCTCGGTCGTATGCTTGACGCAATTTTTCATCTGGAATGACCACATGAGAATTAAGCAAAGCCTGCTAAGTTAAAGGTCTTAGATGGTGAGTTTAAAACAATGACTAGGTCACGATAGACGCTTAACCGGTCATCCAAGGCAGAAACAAAGTGATTGCCAGCCGACACAAAGTCTTGATGGATTTCGTCAGAAATCAGATAGACTTGATGGCGACGGCAAATGGCTAGGAGCTGCTCCAACTCTTCTAGACTCCAGAGACGGCCTGTTGGATTGTGCGGTGAACAGTGAATGAGTAACTTGACCTCTTCCGCTACAATTTGCTTCTCCAAGGCATCGAAGTCAATTTCATAGCGGTTATTTCGCAATTGTAACTGATAATCCACTAATTTACGGCCCGTGTCTTTAACGGCGCCGTGGAAGGGTGGATAAACAGGCGTCATAATCATGACCCCTTGACCCGGCTGGGTCAAGATTTGAACCAACCAATAGAAGCTACTGACCACCCCAGGTGAAAAACGAACCCAGTCAGACTCAATCTGTACGCCAGCTCTTTCTTTCTGCCACTTGATATAGGCTTGATAGTATTCAGGGCAAGGATAGGAATAACCAAAGACACCATGGTCTACCCGCTCATGTAAAACCTTTTGGACTGCCTCAGGCACCTTAAATTCCATATCGGCAATCCACATCCCCAGTAAATCTGGTGCTCCGAAAAGTTCTTGACTTAAGTCCCATTTCTTACAGTTACTACCACGACGGTCTGTAAAATACCGTTTGCAAAAATCAGCTACACGTTGATTCATGGTCATCCCACCTTGTCCTAATGATGTTTTTATTATCCCCTTTTCAAGGCAAATTTGCAAGTAAAGTAAAACACCCAATGACCTTGGCCACTGGGTGTTTTAAATCGCTATGTATCGCTATTTATAAGCTAGCGTAATGTTATTAAAACTTACGTTTACGAGCTGCTTCTGATTTCTTCTTACGACGTACAGATGGTTTTTCGTAAAACTCACGTTTACGTGCCTCTCTTAAAGTACCTGTTTTAGAAACGTTACGCTTAAAGCGACGAAGAGCGTCATCTAGAGATTCGTTTTCACGAACGACTGTTTTAGACATGGGTTTCCCTCCCTCCGAGCTTTTAGTAACCTTTCCTAGATAAAGCATCTAAATAAGATTCCTTGTCTATTATAGCCTACTTCTTACCTATTTCAATAGGCTTTTTTCATTTTTTAAGGTTTTATTACCATAATTTTCATGATTTACCTTTGCATTGCGCACACTTACCAAAGACATCAAAACGATGCCATTCGATTTCCACTTGCGATAGGTCTGTCTTAACCTGGTCCATAGGGACAAGCATCCAATGGGGATGGTCCGGCCACACACTGTGCAGATAAAATGATGATGGTGGTGTCCCATGATCGCAGTTCCAACAGTTAATCCGGAACATTTGCTCACCATTGTACTCTGTTGCTTCTAAGAGGCCTTCGTCTACAAAATCATAAATATTGCGATAAGTCGTATTATAGCTCATCGTTGGATAGTCTTTGGCTAATTGTTGATGAATATACTTAGCGCTTAGATAGCGTTGATTTTCTGCAAATAAACGCAGAATCTCCTGACGCTTCTTGGTCATTTTATAGCCAGCTGCTTTTAACTGTGCCATGCCACGTTGTACAATTTCATCAACTGACATGTCTTCAGTCTCTTGATGGTCATGCGACTGACAGTGATGATGCCCATGGCAATCATGATGGTGATGATCAACCATATACAAGCCCCCTTCAAATATGCTATGATGTAAGTGATTAAGAATTGGAGGCGACTCACCATGGAAGACACACGTCCAACTTTACACTACTTTATTATTTCGGATGCGATTGGAGAAACTGCTCAAAAGGTTGCGCAGTCATCCCTTGTTCAATATCCGTCAGCACATAAAGTATGTCACAAATACAACTTTATTTCAAATATAAACGATTTGGATATTGCCCTAGAAGATGCAGCTGCCCATGATGGTTTAATCTTTATGACCATGATTAATAACGAGATGGCAGCCTATGCTGAACGCTTTTTCAATAAACACCAGCTGACTTACTATAACCTCATTCAACCCATTGTAGACGAAATTGGCTATCGGATTAACATGAAACCAACCAAGATTATTGGGGCCCAACACGAGCTATCTGACCGCTATTTCGACAAGATTCGGGCCATGGAATACTGTATGTCTTTTGATGACGGTAAGGACCCTAAAGGGTTCGAAGAAGCCGATATCATCCTACTGGGTGTCTCCCGTACAGGTAAGACGCCTCTCTCCATGTACCTGGCCATGTTAGTTACAAGGCAGCTAACCTGCCACTAATTCCAGAAAATGAATTACCAGAAATTCTCTTCAAGTTAGACCCTAACAAGATTGTCGGACTGACTAACCGTGTAGAAGTTATTAACCAACACCGGGATGCCCGCATGCGGGAATATGGCATCACCAGTCCAACTAAGTACGCCTCCTTCGATCGCATTCAGGAAGAATTTGACTTTGCCCAAGAAGTTTATAAACGCATTGGTTGCCAAACCCTAGACGTTTCCCAACGTAGCATTGAAGAATCTGCTGCCATTATCCTCAAGATGCTAGACCTACACAAGCATGAAAACTAAGGCAAAATGCCCTGACAGAATATTCTGTCAGGGCATTTTTTATGCTTATTCTGCCTCTACTTGGAGATGTAACTCTTGTAATTGAGCACTCGCAACATCACTTGGAGCCTGGATAAAGGTATCCACCCCACGACCATTCTTAGGAAAGGCAATGACTTCCCGGATGTTTGGCTCTTTGGCTAAGAGCATGACCAAACGGTCTAGACCGAGTGCCAAACCACCATGTGGCGGGAAGCCGTAGTCTAAGGCATCCAAGAGGAAGCCAAATTGACTTTGTGCTTCTTCTGGTGTGAAACCAAGCAAGTCGAACATTTGCTCTTGCATGGCACGGGTGTGAATCCGGATGGAGCCCCCACCAATCTCATAGCCGTTAAGCACGATGTCATAGGCCTGCGCCAGGGCTTGATCTGGATTGGCCTTAAGGGACTTCTAAATCAAGGTTTTGTGGCGAAGTAAATGGGTGGTGGGCTGCGAAGTAGCGCCCTGCTTCTTCGTCATATTCGAAGAGCGGCCAGTCGGTAATCCAGACAAAGGCTAAGGCATCCTCGTCGAAGAGTTGATGAGCTTTGGCTAGGTTAACCCGTAACTCACCCAGAGCAGCAGCAACCACATGAGGTTTATCCGCTACGAAGAAGAGAATGTCACCAGGTTCCCCTTGGGTCAAGTCTAGAATAGCTTGCGTGTCAGCTGGTTCAGCAAAGAACTTGGCAATTGGACCGTTCAAGCCTTCTTCAGTTACTTTCAACCAAGCAAGGCCTTTGGCGCCATATGGTTTGACTACTTCTACTAAAGCATCCGCGGTCTTACGAGTGTAAGCATCGGCTTGCCCCTTAAGGTTAATAGCCTTAACTTGGCCACCCTCTTTAACCGTATTAGCAAAGACAGAAAATTGACAGTTGGCAGCAAAGTCACTTAAATCCTTCAAGGTCATATCAAAACGAATATCTGGTTTATCCACCCCATAATGAGCCATGGCATGGGCATAAGTCATGCTTGGGAAGGCATCAGTCATATCCAGACCTCTGGTAGCCTTTGACCACTTCTTTTAGCATTTGTTCCACGATTTCTTGGATGTCGGCTTGGTTTAAGAAGCTAGTTTCTAAGTCAATCTGAGTAAATTCTGGTTGGCGGTCACCCCGCAAGTCTTCATCACGGAAGCAACGCACGATTTGATAGTAACGGTCAAAGCCTGCCCCCATCAACAACTGCTTGAATAATTGCGGGTGATTGAGGTAAAGGCGAAGAACTTACCTGCTTCACGAGTCGCAACCAAGTAGTCACGCGCCCCTTCAGGGTGTGGACTTAGTCAAATAAGGTGTCTCAACATCGATAAAGCCTAAATCATCCAAATAACGACGGATGGCGCTCGTAACTTGGTGGCGCAGGCGTAAGTTAGCTTGCATACGTGGGACGACGAAGATCCAAGAAGCGATGACGCATACGGAGATCATCTTGAATCTCAGCCTCATCGTCTAAGTAGATAGGTGGTGTCTTAGAAGTGGCTAGAATAGTCAACTTCTCAGCCATCAATTCAAAATCACCCAGTTGGAATTTTGGCGTTACGCTGTTTCTCATCACGGTATTGCAGCGTCCCCGTCACTTCTAGGACATACTCGCTACGAATACGCTCAGCGTCGGCCATGGCCTCCCCTAAGTGGTCGCCATTGAGCACAACCTGACAGAAACCTTCACGGTCTCTTAAGTCAATAAAGATTAAGCCCCCTAGGTCGCGTCGTTTTTGTACCCAACCTTTAAGTGTGATAGTTTGGCCCAACTTGTTCTTGGCCGACTTGCCCACAGTACAAACGTTTTGTCGTCATTAAAATTCCCCCTTAAAATACTTATCAATAACTGAGGTATCAACCGTTAACTGGCGATAAGTCCCCATAAAGTCTTCTAATACTTGATCAAGTGGCAGTGTGACTTGCTTGCCACTAGCAGGATGCTTGGCTTGTACGGTCCCGGCTGCTAACTCGTCTTCCCCGATTGTCAAAATCACTTGGGCTTTGAGCTTGTCAGCTTGCTTAAATTGTGCCTTGAGGCCACGATCTAAGTAATCCCGCTCTGCCAACAAGCCTTCTTTACGGGCTGCTTGAACTAGACGCAAGGCCATGATATTGCTTGCCTGGCCTAGGCCCATAACGTAAACGTCGAAAGGTTCAGCTTCAGGCACTTCCACTTCCTGTTGCTTAAGGAGTAGCAAGAGACGTTCTACCCCAATCCCGAAGCCAAAACCAGGTGTAGCAGGTCCACCAAGAGCCTCTACCAGACCATCATAACGGCCACCACCACAGATGGTAGATTTAGCACCAATGGCTTGATCATCTACCATAATCTCAAAAATCGTATCTTGATAGTAATCCAAACCACGAACCACTGATGGATCAACAAGATATGGAATTTCTAGGGCCTCTAACATGGCCTTTACGGTCTCGAAGTGTTCCTTGCTTTCTGGGCTGAGGTAGTCTGGAATCTTTGGCGCATTGACAACTAGAGCCGTATCTTCTGGTGCCTTAGAATCTAAAATCCGCATAGGATTGTCAGTCAGGCGACGTTGTGAGTCTGCACTTAACTGGTCAGCCAATGGTGTAAATAGTCAACTAAGGCTTGACGGTAGCGTGCTCGATCTTGGGCTGAACCCAGGGAGTTAACATAGAGGGTTAAACCTTCAATGCCCAATTCCTGGAAGAAGTCCCATGCCAGAGCGATGGTTTCCGCATCTGTCGCCGGATTGGTCGAACCAAAAACTTCTACCCCAATCTGATTAAATTGACGTTGTCGGCCAGCTTGAGGGCGTTCATATCGGAACATAGACCCCATATAGTAGACTTTGTATGGTTTAGCATGTTCGGGGCCAAAAAGTTTGTTCTCAACAAAGGCCCGAACAACCCCTGCTGTCCCTTCCGGACGTAAGGCGCAATGGCGATCGCCCTTATCCTTAAAGTCATACATTTCCTTGGATACAATCTCCGAAGTATCCCCTGATGAGCGAGCAAATAGCTCATAGGCTTCAAATAAGGGAGTCCGGATTTCTTGGAAATTATAGGTTTCAAAAACAGCGCGGGCTGAATCTTCTATATACTGCCAGATTCGACTTTCTGCTGGCAAGATATCGACTGTGCCCTTCATTCTTTTCACTTGTGCCATGATAAGATCCTCCTAGTAAATATTGGTGATGGTTCCCTATAAAAGCAAACACGTCCTATAACCCCTGAGGATTATAGGACGTGTCAAAACGTGGTACCACCTATTCTTCGCATGATTTCAAACATGCCTTTGGACCGTAACGGGGTCAGCGGAACAAGTTTTCACTCATTCATCTCGGTAGTGTCTTGAAGGTTTAAATTTGTGTCCTTGCAGCCTAGGGAACACTCTCTGAAGCAAAACCTCTACTTGTCTACGTCATCGATTTCTTTGCTTATTTTCTCCGTATTTTACCGCGTTTTATTTTCTATGTCAAGCCTATTGTGCTATAGACGAAGATTCTAAATACTGCTCCAGACCCTTAACAATGGCCTCCGCTACTGCATCATAGTAGCCAGAATTTTGAATCAGTTTTCAAGTCGTCTTTATTACTCATGTAACCTAATTCTAAGAGCAGACTTGGCTGATGATTTTCTCTCAAGACATAGTAGTTACCGAAGTGAACCCCATTATTGCCGACGGCTTGATTATTGAGTTGGATTTTAGCTAACTCCGTATTGACTAAATTGGCTAAGGATTCATCTTGGGTATGATAGTAGTAAGTCGTAATCCCCGAAGCGATGTCGCTACTTGCCTCATCAAAGTGAATACTAATAAAGGCATCAACTTTTTCCTGATTAGCTAGCTGAGCTCGCTCTTCAAGGCTGACATCTGTGTCGGTAGTACGGCTCATGATGACAACCGCACCTTGAGCTTCCAGTTTGGCTTTTAAGACATTCGAAGCAGCCAAGGTGACGGCCTTCTCTTGAGCATATGGATCTTGACTAATAGCACCTGGATCGCTCCCACCGTGGCCCGGCATCAATTAAGATGACCGCCCCATTGAGCGAACGAGCAATCGGCCCATCCACATGGTCTTTAGAGGCATCTTCAAAAGGCCACAATACGAGACTCTACATAGCCACGTTGACCATTTTGGTCCTCTACATGATAGAATTCTGTCCCGTCGTCGCCATTAACCGTTCCCAGATATTTGAAACGTTGATTAAAGCTTGGGTTGTAGTAAGGCGTGCTCTCAAGATTTGGCTCACTGTGGAAGGCCTGACCTTCTGACCGAACTTGAATATATTGGGCATTGGTAATGTCAATATCCTCAGGACGAATCGTCTCTTGTTGAGCTTGAATTTGCTCCTTGGTAGAAAGGTTTAAGTCAGCCGTGGCCACATAGCCCGGTTGGTTATTGACAATCAGTTCAGTCCAGCCCTTAGACTCACTCACCACGTCGTATTGGTAACCTTCTGTCAAATCCCGAATCTTGGCACTCGAAGTGGATGCCTTTTGGTAGAAAGGTGTGGTCTTCTTAACTTGAGCCGTCAAGCCCTGGTCAGAAGATAGACTAGGTTGGTCTAATAGCCATTGGGGCAGCCACCCTTCTCGCTGGCGATAGCGAACATTAAGCCAGTTCTCTTCCTTCTTAATGACATGGACCACTTGATCTTTGCTAATAGCACTAATAGCCTTGGAATTGGTATCTGGTGCTTGTCGCAGGGGCACACTAGCATTTTGAATGGTCACCTGACTAGAGGTTTGAACCCAGAAAACCACCAGGCTAGACAGGGTCAGAATGACTAGCAAGACTAGCAAGGGGAAATAGCGTGGTGACCGCATAGCTTGGCCTAATTTATTGATCTTTTGCACTTTATTCCCCCTCCTTTCACTAATGCTAATCTATTATATCAAGCGTTTTCCTCTGTTTTCAACTTATGATTGTGCTTGTCATCTAAACGTAATATAGTTTCTGGACAAATAGTAAGAAAACAGCTCGTAGTCAGTACTACGAGCTGTGGCTTGTATCTTATGCCGCGTCTTACTTCTTCACTTCACGGTGTAAAGTTACTTTACGCAATCTTGGGCAGTATTTTTTTACTTCTAAACGATCTGGGTTATTACGTTTGTTTTTGGTAGTTAAGTAATTACGATCGCCGCATTCTGTACATTCTAAGTTAATGTTAACACGCATTGTCACAACCTCCTCAAATCATTTCTTGCTGATACCTCAACAGTACTCAAGTATTATAGCACGAACACTTTATAAATCTCAAGCCTTTTTTGAAAAAACTTGAAATTCTAGCACTGGCTAGCTCATCAGCTCAAGACTAGCTAGCTAAAGCCAGTCTGTTTAGTCTTTCATAAGCTCATAGACCCTGCTGGCCAATCTCTTGGAGTGGCTTTAACAAGTCGCCATCACCTGGACCTTCCTGCAACACCACTAATACATAGGCTGATTGATTAGTTAACTGAACAAGTGCAGCATCATGTTGCAAGCCCTGGGCTGAGTTGCTTCCTGTCTTATTATAGCTGATGACACCTTGAGGCAGTGTCGCTACCAGCCCCTTGACGATCTGTTTGTTGGGCTAAAGTAATCTAAGAAAATTTGATCTTGGGCTTGCCCTACTAGCTTATGCTGATAGAGCTTGGCTAAGAGCTGGCCGACTTCACGCGCACTGGTGAAGTTTTCCCTTCCTTCAGCAATCGCGACCTGGTCCATCATTAAGCGCTGCAAACGAGTATCTTGATAGCCAAAGGGACTGAATCTTTGGCTTGAACCGCAGATAGGCCCACCCTAGACGTTCAATAATCAGATTGGTTGCGGTATTATCAGAGTGAATTAACATTTCTAAGGCTAACTCTTCTAGGCTATAGGAAGTGCCCAGGTTCTGCTGCTTGGAGATTACCTGTCCCTCCTACCTGGTCTTCAGCCGTCATGGTAATCATCTCTTGCCAGCTCAAGCGCCCAGCCTTAATTTCCTCTAACAAGACTTGCATGATGAAGAGTTTGATAATGCTAGCCGACTTGATAGGAGCCGCCTGACTCACCAAGGGCAGTCCCTTGACTACTTGGCGTCACTTCTTGGAAATAATAGGCAAGATTAGTTGACTTCGTTCCATATAATTCAGAAAATGCCGACTGGACAGCTTGATTTTTATCGGAGAGAGACTCGCTTTGTTCGGATGCGACAGACTGACTATCCGAGGATACAGCAAGTAGGCTAGTAGAGGTCTCCGATTCCTGACTGGACACAAGGACTGAACTCGAAACTTCAGGTTTCTTAGGGCTTTGTGTCATGGCTTGATAAAGGAGAAAGCCAAGTCCCAAGAATGCGACCCCAGCGACTAGCATCAAGATGATAATTAAGTATCGACTGTAGTCAGGTTGGCGATTTGATGACATAGTATTTCCTCCCCTTATTACTTAAGGACCAGATTGTCTGTCAACGTCCTATGGCTTTTTGGACTCTATCTCGAAATAGATTTCCTTATTGGCAAATATCATTCTTAACCTTTAAGAGCAGATTTTCCCCTTTTGGTGCTGGTAAAATGACATATCCTTTTACACTGCCTCCACCAAGCATATAACGCGATTCATATTGGTCTCTAGCCTTCTTAAATTGGTAGAATCCCTTAAAGACATGGTCTTGACCTTGGCTATCCACTAAGGATAAATGACTTTTACTTGGACTGGACTCAAACAACTTGTCTTCAAGAGTTGGAGCCAAGCTAGACTCCATATGTAAAACTAAGAATTCTTGGTCTGACTTCATATCATCAGCCATGTCTTAGTAATCATCGGTATCTAGAAGATCCATAGCCTTTCTGATTTAGCTTTGTTTCTCCTCGCCAAGCATTTAAAACGGTTATCCTGTGAGATATAGCGAGGATACCGTAACCACCATCACTCACCTCATAGGGCACGACGTAGTTAATTGGCTTGGTTTCTGTGAAAGGAACTGGCTTTTCCTTTGTTCCCCATTGTGCTTGTTCAGGAGTTTCTGCTTGGACTTCCTTAGTAGGAATTGTAGTGTCTTGCCCCTTCTCTACTTGGAAGAAAACTCGATCAGATAGGCCATCCTTGGAATAACTAAAGATAAGCGGAGTATCTTTGGGAACAATTGCGACCAAATAGCCATCATGCTCATTACCAGGATATAAAGACAAACATATCAAAAGGCTAAACTATCTGGCAAGTCAGCAACATATTCATTTAGGAATTCCCGCTCCCAGACAAATCGAAGAAAGGATTGATAATACCGGCGTTGGTAAACTCTTCATGATTTTCATCGCCCGACTTGTAGGCTAGTTTTAGATGCAATAAGAGAATCTCTTGGTCGTCATCCAAAGGCTGACGGGTTGGTTGGTAGGATGGGGCTAGTTGCTGCAATTGTTTCTCAGCTTGCTCACCTCGCCAAGATTCCAGAATGGTAAAGGAAAGATGGCTTTCTGCCCCATCACGAGATTTCTTTACATAATCATAGACCTCTCCTACCGGGATAGGGTTTTGACGTGAGCCCTTTTCCTTAGAAGGAGATTCATCTTGACTATTGTTGCCTGTGCTACTAGCCAGATCACTACTTTCGCTAGCCTGAATAAGGGCCAAAGGTTGACTCATACCTAAAGCTAGCAAGGGCCAAAAGAATTGCGAATTTTTGCTTCATATCCTATACCTCATTTCATAGAACTTGCCATTATTATAACAAAGTTGCCACTCATCTACAAGTCATTCTAAAAAAGACTAGAAAGTACTCACTCTCTAGTCAGACAATACTTCATTTATCCCTGACGTCGTCTAATTTCAACTTGTTTGAGATAGATAAGGCCAGCAGCTGCGGCTACTGCAGACACACCTCCAAGAAGTAACCAATAACCATCATCTTCGCCAGAACTTGGTAAATCAGGTTCTGAGCTACTTACTGTATGACGCTCAGACATTTCCACTGAAGAACTTGCACTAACAGACGAAGAATGCGAAACCTGAGTCGATCTTGAACTAGATTCCTCTTCTTCAAGCTCTTCACTACTTGCTTGTTGTTTTTGTGCCATAAGGTTGCCCTTTTCCACCAGGCTAGGCAAAGTCTCGGCGCGGACGTTGATCCAACTGGTCAGGGGTTTGGTCTTGAACTTGATCCTGACCTAACTGATCTGGCGCTTGACTTGGCTCTGGCTTATTAGGTTCTTGTGGTGGCTCCGGTTGAGGTGACACCGGGTCTGGTGGACTAACCGGATCAGCTGGTAAGACAGGGTCTAGTGGATTAATTGGGTCTATCGGAAGAACAGGATCCTGCGGAATGATTGGATTAGCTGGAAGTTCTGATTGGCTTGAATCAGAAGATTGACTTGAATCAGAAGATTGACTTGAATCAGATGCGTCATCGGTTTGAACAGGCCCAGCCTCTTTTAGCGGTGTTAGAAATGTTAAAGACATGAGGTATTCACTGGTTTGGTCTGTGCCAGCTGCCTTGTTTAGGGTCAGCGCCAGGCTAGGTCGACGACTGGCAACTGCACTGTCTAAACTTAATAAATAGCGCGCAGCTTGATAGTTATCGGCTTGACCTTGGAATAAGACGCTCAAAAGCTGTTGATGGATTGCTTGCTTTAGTTGTCCTAGATTCTCAATAGCCTTTGGCGTTTTAAAGCTCAACCAGTAATGTTTGACAGAAGTTGATAGCTCACCTAGACTATCTTGCTCTAACTGAGTTTGACGTCCTTGTGTAATAGGATTCCAATTCTGGGCTTGGTAACGGTCTGACAAGGTTTGACTAGCAACTTGCAAACTAGGATCAGCCTGATAGGCTTGATGACCCCAGCTAGTACGTATAGGATTAATCAACTTAGCTAGCCATTGGCTTAGTTCTAATGCTTGTTTTGGTTGGAGCCCTTCTGGGGATATTGGAGATTCTGTCTCAGCTTGACTAGGTTGGTAGGATTTATTTCCTTCTAAGGCACTTTGACCATTCTGACTTAAATTAGGGCTAGCCTGCTTAAGTTCTGTTTCGGTATAACCCTCAGGTAAGTTTAAAGAAGTTTGGTTCATTTGAGTTTGACTATCACTGCTTGAATTATCGCTTACTTCTATACTTCCCACAGACTCAGCCAGACCTGTAGTCTGACCTTGGGTCGGAAGAATTCCCAGAAGTGTAGGCAGATTTCTGCTCCTGAGCATGCGTCTGATGACTTAAGGAAGTTAACCAAATAAAGGAAGCAACTGCAATTGACACTATTCCCATGCTTAATTTACGAATGGCATAAGGCTTGTTCATCTCTTTCATTGGGCTAACCTCCTTACTATTGTTCTTGTATTCTGTTTCCTATTATAGCAATCTCTGCTTGTAAAACCCACCAAAAAACCGATATAATATTCAAACTTTACCTGTCTGACATATTGTTAACATTCGCGTTTGAAAAGAAAAAAGACAGCCAAAAAGCTGTCTTTTTCTCAATATTAGATTTTACGACGTCGTAAGGCCATGAGCGCAAGCCCTGCTAAGGCACTAATGATGGCCGCTCCAATAATAATGAGGTTGGAGCTTTCACCTGTATCTGGCAGTTGCTTGCCATCTGCTTGAGCCTGACCTGCTTTCGGCGCTACCATGTTCGGAGTGGTAGAAGTCACCTTATCAGCTGGATCGTTTTGGCCTTGCATTTGGCTAGTCCCGTCGTTTTGACTTGGGTCTTGCTTATCGTTCTGACCTGTTCCATTATTATCGCCAGGTTTGTTCGGTTGTTCTGGCTGGGTTGGAACTGTCGGAGTCGTTGGTTGTTCTGGCTGAGTTGGAACTGTCGGGCTCGTTGGTTGTGTCGGCTGAGTTGGTTCAGTCGGTTGGGCTGAGTTGGCTCAGTCGGTTGCGTTGGCTGAGCTCAGTCGGTGTGCGTTGGCTGAGCTGAGTTGGTTGTGTCGGCTGAGTTGGTTCAGTCGGTTGAGTCGGCTGAGTTGGCTGAGTTGGCTCAGTCGGCTGTGTCGGTTGTGTTGGCTCAGTCGGCTGTGTCGGTTGCGTTGGTTGACTATCGTTCGAGTAGTCATTACCAGGGCGTAAACTCTGTCGCGCCATCTTTTGGTGCGAACATGGTATAGTACTGGGTACCAAACTTGCTACTGTCGTTTGCCCCCGCACGGTTGGTCGCAACCCCTAAGTAGACATCCTTGTTACCATATGGGTTTTCGAAGAGCAAGAAGTTTCTTGCGTGTCCGAAGTTAGCATGGCTATCATCGAAAAGCATCCAAACAGTTTGGTAATGGAATTGTTGCTTCAATGAATCCATAGTCGTCGTATTTGGACTAATGGTTGCTAAGTTTTCACCCCAACCATTGGCCACATTTAGCTAAAGGCACGTGTCGTTGCATTGACATCATGGCTATTAGTCCAAGCATACCAGTTATCTTCTTGGTAAGCATTAGCTACCTTCTGCGCCGCGTTCAAAGAACCTGCGTTAACCTTAAAAGGTTGTTTGCCAAATTGTTGGCGGATTGGGTTGATTAAGTTGGCAATGTAGAGAGATAACTCCTTACGTTGTTCTTCAGTCAAGTTGTTGACGTCGACAATGCGATTCTTATCTGCTTCATTAGACTTTGTAGGTGTTAAGGGCACGACCTGGTTTAGCTATTGCGTCAATTTGACTGGCTGTATAGGCCCCTTCCTTAAATAAATCTGGCGTAAAGCCAGGAGGCAAGACAAGCTTGTTATCAGAAGTATTGTTAGCATTAGCCAATGGTTTAACTTCTTCCGCCTCATTGGCGCCATTAACCACAGCCGCTTGTTTAGCAACTGTTGCTTCTGCTTCTGCTAGTGATGCCTTTTGGTCTGAACTTGATGCTTCTTCTGCTGGATTTTCTTTTACGTCTGAAACATCCTTTGCTAAAGCCTTAATTGTTGCCTCTTGAGCCGCTGAATCTTGTGATTCTAGGTCCTCAGGCAGGTCTAAATTAGCTAGTTCAGAGGCAATGGATTCTGCTTCTTCTACCGGAAGGGGGTGTTGATTTCAACGGGATTCGGTATTAGTAACAGGCGCTTTGTCTGCTTCCAGTGCCTTTGGTGTCCACTTCTAAAGTCAGAGTTTAGGAGCTCTTGACTCGGAAGCTTCTCTTCATTTGCTCAATTTCTGATGAACCTGCATTGGCAACGAAAGCTGATTCTTGGTTCAAATCTGCCGCGTTGACTAGGTTATTTCCCAGAACCCAGGAACATCAAGGCTGCAACTGCAACTGAGGCAGTTCCCACTTTGAGCTTACGGATCGCATAGCGATATACCGTATTGGTTAGCTTCATTTTAAAACCTCCAATAAATTTTAGTTATGCAAATATTATATCTAGTTTTTTCAGCCATCACAATGCTTCCTGCCCTTAATTCATTTTACTGAAACATTCTTAACACCTGTAAAAAAGCCTATAAATAGCATTTAATCAAGGTTTCCGGACACTTGAAGCAGTCTAAATGCCTATTTAATCTGTAACAAACAGACCTATGCATTGCAATAAATTTGCTTATACAAAAAAGGAGGTGACTAAGTATTTTTATAACAGATTTACGCCTATATAATTAGACATCTAACTAGATAAGCTAAAATTTTCAAACTCCCCCTTTAACGAAATGTAATTTCAATAAGCTAACCTCGATATTGTTTGAACATTTCTATTGTCTGAGTGATAAAATATTATGATATAAGATTAGCTATATAGATTGAATATTCACGTATCCTTTACTTATGGTAGCCTGCTTTTTATTACAATCAAGTTTCAGATTTGTAATTGTGTACACAATATCGATTATAAAAAAGCGCCCGCACTATGCGGGCGCTAATTCGTTAAAAGAGACTTAATTGATCTGAGTCAGGCAAGCCATTAAGGACGCCTTGTTCACTTAAGTAATCAAGAATAGTCTTAGAGACCTTGCCACGTTTCTGCAAGTCTTCCTTAGACAAGAATGGGGCTTCCTGACGGGCCTTAATAATTTGTTGCGCCACGTTGGCACCCAAACCAGGTACTGCCCGGAATGGTGGAATCAGGCTATTGCCCTCAATGATAAAGCGATCAGCATCAGACTTCTCTAGACTAATCATTTGGAAGCTAAGGCCACGCTCCAACATCTCATTAGCCAATTCTAAGACCGTTAAGAGGTTCTTGTCCTTAACTGAAGCATCAAAGCCCTTTATCATTGATTTCCTTGATACGACGCTTAACCATTTCCTTCCCTTGGTGCATGGCCACGATGTCAAAATCATCTGCCCGCACTGAGAAGTAAGCGGCATAGTACATAATAGGCATGTGAACCTTGAAGTAAGCAACCCGCAAAGGCCATGAGGACATAGGCAGCTGCATGGGCTTTAGGGAACATATACTTAATCTTCAAACAGGAATCAATATACCATTCAGGCACCTTCTTGGCCCGCATTTCTGCCTGCCAATCCTCTGGAATCCCCTTCCCTTTACGGACGGACTCCATAATCTTGAAGGCTAAGCCGTCCTCTAAACCATAGTATATCAGGGTGACCATAATATCGTCACGACAGCCGATTACCTTAGCAAGAGGCGCAATCTTGTTCTTAATTAACTCTTGGGCATTCCCCAGCCAAACGTCGGTCCCGTGGGAGAGACCAGAAATTTGCAGCAGCTCAGCAAAGGTCGCGGGTTTGGATTCTTCCAACATACCGCGTACGAAGCCTGTCCCGAACTCAGGAATCCCTAGCGTCCCAGTTTTAGAGAAGATTTGCTCTGGTGTTACCCCTAAAACCTCGGGACTAGAAAAGATTTTCATGACATCCGGGTCGGTTGGTGGAATGGTCTTAGGATCTATCCCCGATAAGTCTTGTAACATACGAATAACGGTTGGATCATCGTGCCCCAGAATATCTAACTTGAGAACATTATCGTGAATGGAATGGAAGTCGAAGTGGGTAGTCCGCCATTCGGCTGTCACTTCATCGGCAGGATATTGAATTGGGCGTAAAGTCATAGACATCCATATAGTCTGGGAATTACGATAATCCCACCCGGGTGCTGACCGGTCGTGCGTTTGACCCCTTCAATTCCTTTCGCTAGACGTTCCTTTTCAGCTTGTGGTAGAAATTGTTGGGCTACTTCTAGATAGCCTTTGACATAACCAAAGGCAGTTCGTTCCGCAACCGTCGAAATGGTTCCTGCCCGATAGACATAGTCCTCCCCAAAGAGTTCCTTGGTGTAGGCGTGGGCGCGCGGTTGATAGGCCCCAGAGAAGTTCAAATCAATATCGGGCTACCTTGTCGCCATAGAAGCCAAGGAAGGTTTCGAATGGGATATCCTGCCCATCCTTGTTAAGGGCGTGGCCACAGTGAGGACAGTCTTTGGCTGGCAGGTCATAACCCGAACCAACCGAACCGTCAGCAATAAACTCCGAATATTGGCAGTTTGGACAATAATAATGTGGAGCTAGAGGGTTGACCTCCGTAATACCCGTCAAGGTCGCCACTAAGGAAGAACCCACCGAACCCCGCGAACCCACTAGGTATCCGTCAGATACTGACTTGTGGACCAACTTCTGCGAAATCAGATAAATAACGGCAAATCCATTACCAATAATGGACTTGAGTTCCTTTTCAATCCGCTTCTCTACAATCTCAGGCAGAGGGTCGCCGTAGAGCTCTCTGGCTCGTTTATAGGAGAGTTCCGTAATCTCTTCATTGGCGCCAGGAATATTTGGCGTATAGAGTTTGTCCTTGATGACTTCGACTTCTTCCACCATATCCGCAATCTTCTGAGGATTGGTGATGACAAGCTCATAGGCTTGGTCCCGTCCCATAAAGTCGAATTCTGCCATCATCTCATCTGTCGTGCGGAAATGAACAGGCGGCAGATGCAAGGTTCCGATTGGCATTAATCTTCATGGAACGCAAGAGAATTTCGCGGTAAATAGCATCCTTAGGTTCCAAGTAGTGAACATCACCTGTCGCCACTACTAGCTTATTCTTGTCTTGACCCAGTCGCACCATTTCTTTCATGATGGTTTCTAAGTCAGCTTCGCTACGAATTAATTCCGTCTCGATCAAGGGACCATAGACAGACTTAGGTTGGAGCTCAATGTAATCGTAAAAATCCACCAGTTTCTCCGCTTCATCGTACCCCTTTTGCATCATGGCAGTAAAGACTTCCCCATTGGAACAAGCTGTCCCAACTAAGAGATTGTCCCGATACTTGGTCAACAAGCTACGCGGAATACGGGGCTCACGGAAGAAGTATTGGACATTGGAGGCTGAAATTAACTTAAAGAGGTCTTTAAGCCCTTCTTGGTTTTTAGCAATCAAGGTGGCATGGAAAGGTCGAGCCTGTTTATAGCTGTCCCCTTTCCCTACTTGCTCGTTGAGCTGGTCATGACGGACCATACCATATTGTTCTTTGGCTTGATCCAATAGCTTGTAGCAGACATAACCAGTTGTCTCAGAGTCGTAAACGGCCCGGTGGTGTTGTTCCAAGGTCACGCCATAATGCTTAGCCAAGACATTCAGACGATGGGAACGCATGTCAGGGTTAACCAAACGTGATAACTCCAGCGTATCAATAACTGGGCTGATCAGACACTGGCATACCCAGACGCGCATAGGTCTTATTGAGGAAGCCCATATCAAAGCTCGCATTGTGAGCCACGAGAATGGTATCTTTGGAAAATTTTCAGCGAAGCGCGCCATGACCTCTGCTTCTGGTGGCGCATCGGCTAACATAGCGTCCGTAATCCCAGTCAATTCGGTAATCATGGCCGACAAATGATAACCAGGATTGATAAAGGCTTCGAAGGTATCAATGACCTCGCCATCCCGCATTTTAACCGCTGCTAACTCAATGATGCGGTCATAGACAGAAGATAGACCCGTGGTCTCCACGTCGAAGACAACATAGGTCGCCTGATCTAAGTCAATGGCTTGCGGATTGTAAGCAATCGGCTCACCGTCATTGACCACATTGGCTTCAATCCCGTAGAGAACCTTAATGCCATGCTTCTTACCAGCTGCATAGGCATCAGGAAAGGCCTGAGCGCCCGCATGGTCGGTAATGGCAATGGCTGGATGGCCCCAGGCGGCTGCTTGGGCAATCAAGTCACCAACCTTGTTGGTGGCATCCATTTGACTCATATTGGAATGCAGATGCAACTCAATCCGTTTGGCACCGTCTACCCCCTGGTCTTGGCGTGAGGCCTTGGAAATTTTGCGAATACTACGCGGCGAGAAGTCCATCTCTCCTGTAAAGTTATCAGCCTTAAGGCTACCTTCTAGGCGGACCCAATCCCCCTTCTTAAAGAGGCCAAAGGATTCCTTCTTAATGTTACGCCCTGCCATTAGTTTGGCCGTAATAGAGGAAGTATAGTCGGTCACCTTCATAATCATGAGCTGAGAACCTGAGCGAAGCTCACGGACCTCATAGTCAAAAATATAGCCTTCAATGATCTGATTAAAGGGATTGTCGTAGACTTCCTGAATCGAAATGGCTGGCGTATCCGCGATGTCCTTACCAATTTGAGGAATGTCTGTATTCTCTACGACCACCTTGCTTTGTTCTTGGCGTCGTTGTTCTAATTGAGCCAATTCTTGCCGCTCGCGCTCCACCTCAGAGGCTAGATGTTGTTGAGCCTGAAGCTTAGCCTGCTCGCTGGCCTGATCATCTACCAGATAGACTAGTTCCCAGTCATTCAATTGGTTTTGGGCCAGTTTGAGTTTGAAGGCTTGGTCATAGCGGGTTTAACCACCTGAACTTGATCTTCAGTCGCCAAGCCAACTTGGATTTGGCCATCCTTGACCTGATAAGTAGCATTAGCCAAAGCGCGCTTAATAAAGCTCGATTCCTGTCCCATTACTCCCTAAAATGGATTGCCAGTAATCTAGCATTTGACTCTCATCTAGTTTAGTCGGTGCTTGATAATTCCACCAGACTTCAGTCTTGGCAATGCCCTCGAAGGCTAAACGCATATGGTGCATAAGGGCTTCATAGACGTGGGGATGGAGACGTTCTACCTGACTTAAGGTAAAATGCCATTCACCAGACTTAGCGTGAACCTTAACAGATTCAATCTGAGTCTGGGATAGTTCGGGCCAGCATGTCTGCGTCCTGCAGCCCAATTTGGTCCAATAGATGTTCAAATAATTGGCGATTCTTGGCCATAAGTTCCCTCCGTCCACGGTGATTTGCATACCTTCTTATTATAGCATAAGCCCCCTCTAAAATCACCTGAGGGCCCATGCTAAAAAAGAGACCTACCCTCGGTAGATCTCTTACTCAAAATTATGGTTGGAAGAGTCGGCTGATATCATTCCAGGTGACCGCCAGCATAAAGGCCACTAAGATTAGGGCCCCAATGATGGTTAAAATCCCTTCTTTTTCTTGGGATAGAGGGCTTGCCTCGCACACCCTCAATGGCATTAAGGACAATCTTACCACCATCCAAGGCAGGAATTGGTAATAGGTTGAAGGCGCCAATATTGGCTGACAGCAAACCGGTTAGAACTAGCACTGGCATGAAGCCCTGAGAAGCTGCTTCAGAGGTAATCTTGAGCAATTGCCACAGGCCCACCAAACTGATTGAGGTTGAGTCCACGAAGGAAGATACCCACAATTGCTGCAGCTACACCCGTGATTTGAGACCAAGTTGCGGTGAAGCCATAAGCTATCTTTTGCCCAGATATCTTGAGTCTACTGGTTGCGCTACGCCAATTCGCCCGATCGTTGCTTGTTCCACTTGGTCAGCCCGAATAGCTACTGGTAATGTCAAGTCTTGGTCACCACGATGGACAGAGAAATCTACCGTTTGACCTGGCTTGGATTGAATCGCTTGCACCATTTGACGCCAGTTGGAAACCTTGGTTTGACCAATGGCATCAATCCGGTCACCTGACTGCAGACCCGCTTGGGCTGCAGGAGAATCTGGTTCAATATAACCTAAGACATTGGCCTCAACCGGTACTCCACCTGGGCGGACAAAGGCCACCACAACAAAAGATCAAAATAGAAAGAATAAAGTTATTCATCGGTCCCGCTACATTGGTCATGAACTTAGCCCATGGCTTAGCGGCGCCATAAGTGACTTGACGCGGCGCCACTTGGATACTAGACCCGTCTGCTTCAATGATGCGGGCCTTGTGGTCTACATGATAGGTTACCAAGTCTTGACTGCCCGAGCGGTAAGCCTGTAATAGTCATGGCATCCGTTAAATCCAACTGATCCACTTGCACTGGTACTTCGTCTTCAAGGGCCACTTTCGAGGTATTAATGCGGGTCACTAGCCCGGCTTCATTCAAGACAAGGCCTACTTGCATACCGGCTTGAACTGCATCTTGATCCTCACCTAGCCCTGCTAGACGAACATAGCCTCCCTAAGGGAATCATGCGAATGGTATAGAGTACGCCGTCCTTGCCCTGATGGCTGAAGAGCTTAGGCCCCATCCCAATGGCAAATTCGCGCACCAGGATACCAGCCTTACGGGCAAAGTAAAAATGGCCGAATTCATGAATACTTACGATCACGGTAAAAACAAGTAAAAATACAATCAATGCTTGCATGGTCAACTTCCTTTATCTATTTCAATTCAAAAATTTGCTTAACTTAACCTCTTAAATATACCCTAATTAGGCCCATAATGCAAAAATAGTCAACCAAACTCAAAGGATAGAGTTTGGTTGACATGAGCACTATTTTAACCAGTTAAACCAGGTCATGAGTAGAAAACTGGTAAAAAGGGTTGAATCAAAGCGATCTAAGACCCCGCCATGGCCCGGCAAGAACTTACCAGAGTCCTTGACCCCAAAATGCCGCTTAAAGGCTGACTCTACCAAATCTCCTAGCTGACCTAAAACTGACAAGGCCATGGCCAGTAAAATATAGTGCTCTGAGCCCCCTAAATGTGGATCGAAGAAGTAATTATAGAGCACTGCGATGACGACCGCACTGACAATTCCACCTAGCGAACCTTCAATGGTCTTATTAGGACTCAATTGAGGCGCTAGCTTATGCTTGCCGAAACGTCGGCCAACGATATAAGCCCCAGAATCCGTTGCAAAAATAATTGCAAATTGGAAAATAACTAAGTCCAAACTAATTTGTCGTAACTCAATCAAGTAACGGAAGCCATAGCCAATGTAGAGGGCACCAAAAATCAAAAGGGCTGCTTCTTCAATATTGAAGGTCTTGTACTCATAGACTGTCAGGACTAGAAGCAACATACAGCAAATATAGAAGAGATAGGTAAATTTAAGACCTGGAATCAAGGCAGATTGATAGTTACTGGGCAGAATCATCAGGGCAACGGCAATGGTCGCAATGACCCCAACCAAGTTAAAGTATTCAATCTTCTTCATATTGGCGAGTTCAAATAAGGCCATAATCCCTAAAATTAAGAACATGCCCGTAAAGACCTTGCCCCCGACCACCACAACCGGAATCAGGACGGCTAAGGCCGCCAGGGCGCTGATTACTCTTACTTTCATTCAGTATCCAACACCTTTCCAAATCGTCGTTGACGGCTGGCGTAGACCGCCAGGGCCTGGTCAAAATCGCCTTCATCAAAATCAGGCCACAAACGTTCAGTGAAATAGAACTCACTATAAGCCGCTTGCCAGAGTAAGAAGTTGCTGAGACGTTCTTCCCCACTGGTCCGGATAATCAAGTCCGGATTGGCTAATGAACCAAACTTGGCAGTTTCTAAATTTTGGCCAATTAAGTCAGGGGTGATGTCTTCCGGCTTCAAAGTGCCCTCAGCTACCTGACGGGCTAAAGTCTGAACCGCATGGCAAATTTCGTCTTGAGAGCCATAGTTGATGGCAAAGTTCAAAATCAGGCCAGTACAATGAGCCGTATCGGCAATAGCTTGCTTGAGGACCTTGCGAGTGGCTTCTGGCAGTCCTTCCAAGTCACCAATGGTCTCTACCCGCACATTCTGTTCCAATAACTCAGGCACAAACTTGGCAAAAAACTCCTTAGGCAACTTCATCAAGAAGCTGACTTCTTGTTCAGGTCGTTTCCAGTTCTCAGTTGAGAAGGCATAGACCGTCAGCATCTTAACGCCTAATTGATTGGCACGTTTAGTGATTTTCTTAATGGTGTCGACACCTTTTTTGTGCCCCGCTACCCGAGGTAGGAATCGTTTCTTAGCCCAACGGCCATTTCCATCCATAATGAGCGCAACGTGCGCAGGTACCTTACTTAAGTCAGCCATGCCAAGCCCTCCTGTCTTCAAATTCCACTATATTATAACAAACTCTGACTCTGATTGAAACGATTTAAACTAAAAATCCCCTCTGAAACGATCAGAAGGGATTTGGATTATTAGAAAATTGATTCTTTTCTCAAAGTCAGCCTGTTGCTCTCGATTTAAGAAATTACCGGTCACCATGGTGGACTGGACCACATTAATGAAGGCCTGGGAATCAACTGAAAGCACTGCTTGCTGCAAATCATAGAGTTCATAACGACTTAAGACTACCATTAGGACTTGCTTGGGCTGATGCGAAAAGGCACCCTGCCCTTCTAAGAGAGTGACGCCACGGATGACCCGCTCCTGAATGGCCTTGACCACTTGGTTAGGATCTTGGCAAATCACAAAAGCAGTCAAACGTTGCTCACCTGTATGTATAGCATCAATGACCATGCCTGCAATAAAGATAGCAATGCAACTGTAGAGAGCATATTCCCAACTGTTAAGAAAACCAGCTCCAACTATGACCAAACCATTGGTCAAAAAGGACATAAAGCCGACATTGCGCCCTGTTTTCTTAGCAATCAAGAGGGCAATAATATCAAAGCCTCCACTGGACATACCAAACTTAATCAAGAGGCCAACCCCGATACCCGAAATCACCCCACCATGCAATGGCAGCTAACAAGGGTATTATCGGTCACTTGTTGAATCGGCACCCAGTTACTTACCAAGGTGGACAGGAAAATACTGGTCACGGTCAAGATAGAAAAGCGACGTCCCAAATAGAGCCAACTCAAAATCATCAAGGGAATATTGAGAATAAAATAGAGATTACCGGCCGTTAAGAGATTCGCTAGGGGCGTATCCTTGAAGATGGCCAAGATAATTTGCGCCAAGCCAGGCACGCCATTAGAAAAAATCAGATTAGGAACATAGAATAAGTTGAGGGCAACTGCAAAACATAGGGCTGAAAGCCATAATACGACACCGGACAGGATTCTTTGTCCTTGACTGGAGCGAACAAAAGACGTCAGCATGAAGTTTTACACCTCAGCAGAAGGTCCTAAACCAGCAGTTAAGGCTTCTACCATATCCTTGGCAATAGCTGAACCATAGACAATGGTTTCATAGAGCGGTTGTGGGTCCACGCTAGCCCGCATCAAGTTACGTTGGAAGATTTCCCCATCGCCCGCTAAATAAAGGGCAAAATAACCGGTACGAGTTTCATTTAATTCGTTAATCAATTCCAAGGCTTGCGCACGTTGCTTATAGTCTTTCAACATGTGAACATGGCGGTAGATGACTTGAGCATCACAATATGGTAAATCTGAATTTTGAACAATGACTTCCACAATCAAGTCCCGAACTGGGGTTACACCAAAACGGAAACGATAGAGATGGTGGCCTCCTTCAATCTCCAAGTATTCAGCTGGTAGTTCTTTCTCAGCAATGAGTTTGTCGAAATTTTCCTTGATAATAGACATAGAGCTTCCTCCTCAATTTGACTTTCAATACTCTTATAGTGTACCACGTTTGCTAGGACTTTTCATCTGTAAGTAAAGCACCTAGATAAGAAAAAGTCCACCATTAGGCGGACTTTGATTCTCTTGATTATTGACGAACCTTCATTTGAGCCATGATTTGTTGAACCTTCTTCTTAGATGGTTTTTGACCCATTGAAGCCATCATTTGCGTAATCATGCGCTCATCAATCGGTGGGTTTTCCTTAAAGTATTTCATCATGTAACGGCGCGCCATAAAGAAGCCACCAACAAATCCGCCGATTAAGGCGACTACGACAATGATTAACCAAATCCATGTTTGCACTGCCTTCTCCTCACTTTCTTTTCATATTACTCTTCTATTTTACACAACTTTCCGTCAAAAGCCTAGTCTAATCTTCTAAATGACGGTTATGAATTTTCTTTTCTTTTTGAATCTGTTTGAGTTTGTCAGGAGTCACATCGGTCCCCTCTTGGTCGACAATCTTCATACCTTCAATATGATTGCGCATGCCATGGCGTAAGCTAGCCAAGTATTCTTGGCGTAAAGCCGCTTGTTCTTGGGCTTCTTCAGGGTTTAAACCCTCACTTTTCTTCTTACGTGCTAAGACATTGATGCGCTCAATTTTTTCTGGTGATAACATTAGACACCTCCACGAACATTCGTTTGCATTTTGGACAATAGGTATGCTATAATAGGCTTAAGATATAAGGAAGGTGAGGACATGACGACATTATCCACTAAACAATTAACCATACTCTCATGTATCCATGAGGCCATTGAAGCCAACGGCTATCCCCCTACTGTTCGGGAAATCGGTGCAGCAGTAGGACTTGCTTCTACTTCAACCGTACACGGCCATCTAGCACGTCTAGAACGGGCTGGTTACATTATTCGTGACGCCAGCAAGACTCGAGCCATCGAACTTTCTCCCCTAGCCCAGGAAGCCTTGGGCATCCAACCCTCAACAAATTCCCTTGCTAGGTCAAGTAGCCGCTGGTGCGCCTATTCTAGCCATTGAACATGCCACAGATTACTACCCTATTCCACCTGGCCTAGAGCGCTATGAACCTAGCGAACTCTTCATGCTTGAGATTAAGGGTGAATCCATGGTTAATATTGGGATTCTAGATGGGGACTACATCACGGTCCGCCGTCAAGCCAGCGCCAATAATGGCGATGTCGTGGTTGCTATGACCGAGGATAATGAAGCCACCTGTAAGACCTTCTTCAAGAAGTCCGATCACGTCATCTTACGGCCAGAAAATGACCACATGGACGATATCATTCTGCCTCAGGTGACCATCCTGGGTAAGGTTGTCTCCCTTTACCGTTATTTCTAAGTCTCTTATAGCCATGCCCTCAGTCTATGACTGGGGGCATATTTTCTTTTCTCTTAGTATTGCATTAAAGCCTTGTAGTCATAGCCTGCTAATTTTTCTTTCCCGTTTAAGTCAACGAGTTCAATTAAGAAGGCACAGCCAACGACAACGCCGCCTAATTTTTCAACTAGGTCGATAGAGGCTTTAATGGTCCCACCTGTTGCCAAGAGGTCATCGGTGATGAGGACACGTTGGCCTGGTTTAATGGCGTCTTCGTGCATGGTTAAAGTTGCGGTACCATACTCCAATTCATAGTCCACATCAACTGTTGGACGAGGTAATTTGCCTTTCTTACGGACTGGCGCAAACCCAATCTCTAATTCATAGGCAACTGGACAGCCCACGATAAAACCTCGTGCTTCTGGACCTACAATCACATCTACTTGTAATTCACGGGCGTAGTCTACTAATTGTTTAACTGATTCGTGATAAGCTGGGCCATCTGCCATGAGAGGGGTAATATCACGGAAAACAATACCTTCTTTTGGATAGTCCATGACTTTAGCAATATAATTTTTCAATTCCATTATGACTTAACTCCTAATTTTTTAACATATTCTTTTATTTGGTCGAGGGTGGCAAAGACTAAGGCTTCTTCGCTGTCCATAGCGGCTTGATAAGCCCGGTAGGCAGCCGTTTCTTCCAAGTTAGTGTTTTGATGACGACTAGCATCTTGGACTGCCACTTGCCCCTCTTCAATTGATACAAAACCTGCTTCATAGAAGACATGAAACATTAATTTGAGTTGAACTGGATTAATGGCCAGTCCTTGGCTGATTTCAGCTAACCTTGCCCGCAAATTGAAGGGCTCCTGGCTGACTAACCAGCGATAAAGCTAGCGAAGTCAGCCCTTTGTGGCAGACCTGCCAAATATTTGGATTCTTGGGCATAGAGAACCAAGTAGAAGGCCTGCCAATCCTGACTAAGCACTAGTTGGTCCAAGTCCGACATTTGCTTGGGTGGCTCTAAAAGTACAAGCCCCTGATAATTGGCTAGATTGGCCTCTTGGGCTTCTTGATAGGTCATCAGGCCAGAGCCAGGCTGAAGGCGAGAATAAACTTGAGCCTTAACTGCCTCGCGCTGACATACATAGACCACTTGATCCAGCTGCCAGAGACGACCTTGTTGGCCACTTGCCCGCCAATCATACCAGGCAGCACCTGAGACCCCAAGATCAGACAGGAGTAGCTGAGGACTGATTCGATTTTGCCATTTGTTCAAATCCAGATGACCTACAGCAGTCAGGCTATCTCCCACTTTTCGATCTCGCATGCGATCAGCAAAGTCAAAGCCAATGGCATTAAGCTCTTGCCCATCCTGTCCTAGGACTAGCTTAGCATGCTGGCTATTAGTCCCTATCAATCGCACCTGGTTAAGCTTTGACTCCTCAAAAGCAAAGACTGGCTTATCATTATCCATACCGAAGGGACCCAGTAACTGGACTTCTTGGATGAAGTCAGTCCCTATTTCCGACAGCTTTAAGGACAAATCAATGGTCAAGGGCGCTTTTCTAGGCTCACTTTCTGCTTGAGCTTGAGCCTTGGCCTGCAAGGCTGCCACAAAGTCTTGCCATTGATCTTGAGCAACGGTCATACCTGCCGCCTGGGCATGGCCACCAAATTGGGCCAGATGCTCCTTAATATCGGTCAACCAGTCAAAGAGATGGACAGCTTCTGTCGAACGCCCACTCCCCTTGTATTGACCTTTATCTGCCTGATACTGGAAGATGAGGGCTGGACGCTGGTAGTGTTCGCTCAAGCGGCCGGCCACAATCCCAACAACTCCAGCAGGCCAGCTAGGATCTGACTCAATAATAATATGAGGAATTGGCCCCTGACCCAATCTTTGGCTAACCTGATCCATAATATTAGCAACCAGGTCCTTACGTTCCTGGTTTTTTTCATTGATTAGCGCTAGTAGCTCTTGGGCTTCTTCCTCATCCTGGGTTTTGAGCAGTTCCAAGGCTGGCGTCGGGTCGCCCAAACGGCCAATCGCATTAAGCCGAGGTCCAATGGTAAAACCAATTGTATCGGCCGTCATGTTTTCCATATCGACTTGCTCTTCTTCCAGCATTAATCGCAAGCCAATGCGCATGGTATCGCGCATAAGCTGGAGACCACTCAGAACAAGGGTCCGATTTTCGTCACGTAGGGAGACTACGTCACTGACTGTCCCAATAGCTGCTAATTCCACTAACTCAGTTGGTACTTCGCCTAATAAGGCTGTGGCCAACTTCAGTGCAACCCCTGCCCCACTCAAATCGGGGAAGGGATAATGGCCTTGCGGATGTCTGGGATGAACCACAGCATAAGCCGAGGGCAAGGTGGCTTGGACTTCATGGTGGTCCGTCACAATGACATCCACACCAGCCTGCATAGCCCATTCAATGGCTTCAAAACCTGCCACCCCATTATCGCAAGTCAAAATCAACTGAACACCTTGGTCCACAAAGTCCTGGTAGCGAGCCAAATTAGGCCCATAACCATCTACCAGACGATTGGGCACATAGTAAATAACTCGCGCACCCAACATCTCCAAGGTCTCATAGAGAATCAGAGTAGAGGTAATGCCATCAGCATCATAGTCACCGTAAATTAAGATGACTTCTTGATCCTCAATGGCTGTTTGGATTCTTTCCACAGCGCGGTCCATATCATAGAGTAGGAAGGCATCGTGGAAAGTTTGGGGCATCTGATTAGTCGCGTCCTTGATTTCTTCCAAGGTCTCAAGTCCACGCGCCAAACATAGCCGCAGAAAAGTGTCACTATAGCCTAAATCGGCTTGCTGCCATTCAGCCACCTTGTCTTGCCAATCGTCCGGCAAGCTTCGGTAGTGCCACTCATAGTGTGTCAAGTTCATGCTCTACCCCCTCGAAACCTGAGGATCCTCATCATCTTGCAAACTCTCTTCAAATTCATCCACACTGTCTTCAAGTTCTTGAGCTGATTGGTCCAAATCAGCCTCTAAGTCACCGGTCTCTTCTTCTTGCGATTGGCTTTGAGACTGGGCTTCAAGCTGTGTCTTCAAATCGGCTAAGGCTTCTTGAAGACTCGCAATTTCTTGATTCTTTTCTTCAAGATTAGCCTGATATTGGGCTTCTAATTCCGCCTTAGTCGTCTCAAAATTAGACTGTTCTTTGGTAAGGGCTTCGCGCTCCTTATTTAGGTTCTTAATGGCTGTACGATTGGCCATGTGACTGGATAAAGAAGACAAGAAACCAATTAAGAGGCCAAAGAGAATCGAAATCAATAAGACTAAGACCATAGGCATCTGAGCTTGGAAGAAGAGGAAGGTTACCTGCACGTTGTTAACGTTCTGTAGGGCGAAGATTACCACTAGAATAACCGCACAGACACCTAAAATTAATTTCCATTGTTGACGCATGGACTATTCCTCCTTCAAATTAAACAAGCGGGCAGCTAAAAAATCACCGACTTGTGGGCATAAGTGATAGAGTTTTGAGGCAAAGGCTAACTGCCAAGGCAGATTCAATTCTCGTTTGACTTGCTTGCGTTTCATATTGGCTACAATGCGACTAGCCAGCTCATCTGCTTCAAGACTGAAGGCCTCGACTACTTGCGCGTAGGCTAGCATTTGTGGCGAACGATCGAAAGAAAGCTGTCTTAACTGGGCCTGGATTGATGGCGGAGACTTGAATAGGTGTCTCATAGAGTTCCAGTCTCAAGGCGTCAGCAAAAGCAATAATAGCCGCCTTAGAAGCTGCATAAGCGCTAGTCATAGCAGTCGGGATTTTACCCGCAATAGAGCCTACTAAGTGAATTTGTCCTGGACCACCTTGGTTTAACTGCTGGATGGCCACCAACTGGCTCAAGTACATCATGCCGAAGACATTGACTTGGAACATATCCACCACTTGCTGAGGTTGATTTTCCGAGAAGGCTTGGAAGTCTCCATACCCCGCATTACTAAAGAGAATGTCAATACGACCAAAGGCTTCAAGTGTAGCCGCCATTAATGCCTCAATGGCTTGAGGCTGAGACATATCCGTTACTTGAACCAGGACCTCAGTCCCCCACTGCTCTTCTAGTTCCTGAGCAAGGGCCTGCAAGCGGTCCTGACGTCTGGCAGCCAATACTAACTTACAGCCTTCTTGGGCCAATTGGTGGGCCACAGCTTGTCCAATACCACTAGTCGCACCAGTGATGATCACGACTTGCTTATCTAAGTTTCTTGACATGAGCTATCTCCTCCTATCACATCAAACTCATCAAAGTCATAGACCAGTCTCGCTCCTTCAAAAATACGGCGCGCTTGGTCTTCTAATTGCTTGGCGTCTCTGCCCATATAGCGGGCGCTAATATGGGTTAGATAGAGGGCTTTGACATTACTTGCCCGAGCCACTTGAGCGGCCTGACGGCTAGTCGAATGGTGATAGGACGCAGCCATTCGGGCTTCACTTTCTTCAAAGGTACATTCGTGTACTAAAGCATCAGCATCTTGAGCCAGTTCTTGAATAGCATCACAGGTCTTGGTATCTCCCAAGATGGTGACTACTCTACCCTCTCTGGCTGGTGCTAGAAAATCCTGTCCGTTAAGGACGGTACCGTCAGCTAAGGTGACAGTCTCACCGCGTTTAAGCTGACCAAAAATCGGCCCATTAGGAATCTGATACTGAGCCAAACGATCTACTAAGAGCTCGCCACTGGTTCTTGGCTCCATGATTCGGTAGCCAAAACTTAGAATACCATGGTTGAGCGCTTGATAATCGACTAGCCAGCCCTTACCTAAATCCAGACGACCTCCTTTAGGTGACAGTTCGACGATTTCTAAAGGATATAAGAGGCGTGATTTAGACAAGCGTAAGGCTGATTCGACAAAGTCCTTAATACCCGCTGGTCCGTAAAGAGTCAAGGGCTGATCGCCCCCCTGGAAGGAACGCGAGCTAAGGAAACCAGGTAGACCAAAGATATGGTCGCCATGTAGGTGGGTAATGAAAATCTTGGTGATTTTGCGAGGTTTAAGCGAGGTTTCTAAAATTTGATGCTGGGTGGCTTCACCACAATCAAATAACCAAACCTCATTGAGTTCATCAAGGAGTTTGAGGGCTAGAGCACTCACATTACGATTGCGGCTTGGGACACCCGCCCCAGTACCTAAAAAAATAATAACTTCATGCTCATTTCCTTTCTGTTAGACTTGCCAATCCTTTAGCGATTTTGCGAAATCTGATTGGCAACGAATTTAGCAAATTCCAAGGGCACCAGTTGGGTTTGGATGGATACCATCCTCATAGTACCAATCATCGTGGCCCTTAGCGAAGGTTCGCCAGTCAATTACTTTGACATTGGAGAAGCGATTAGCTGCAGCGAAGAGACGATTATTGGCATCTTCTACCCAGACCTTATCAACCGAGGAAGTGACAAAGTACTGCTCCCGGTCCGTCCCAATGGCATTAATATAGTCATTAAGCTGACCGTCTGTAAAGGTCCCGTTAGAGCCTAGGACGGTCACCACTGTCCCCTTGAGTTTACCAGAGGCCTTGAGGCTATTGATCACTTCGTTACTTTGGTAAAGCTGACGACCAATCTGGCCATCAACGATTGCCTTAGGAAAGACTTCTTTGACCTTATCAGCCGAAGCCAATAGGATGGAATCCCCAATAAAGGTTACTTCAAGGGCATTGGCTTGGAGGAGTTCTTGGCGGTTTAGGCCTTCAATATTATTAATAACCTTGGTTTCCTGACTTTCAGGCTCCTTGGTCTCCTCCACCAATTTTTTTGATTAGATTCGATGACTGTTGCTAACTCATCGGCTGCCTTGTTCTTCTGTTCTGGTGTAATAGCCAAAGCCACTAAACCAATGGTTGAAACTAAGAGATAGCTAATCGCTAGCGTCTTAATGCCCCATAGGCTAGCCCGGTGTTGAACCAGGTAACGCACCCGCGCTTGGGTTTGTTTCCAGTTGAAATCTTGACCAAATGGCAAAATCAAGCGACGACGTTCAAAGAGTTGATAGGAGATTTCCGCCATCAACATAATCAGTAAGAACTGAACACCGACTGAGATCCAAATATTATGGAAGCCATTCAAACGGTCTGGAATAACCAAGTGAATCGGATAAAACCATAGGTAGTAGGATAAGCTGCGTTTACCGAAGAAGGTAAAGATCGGCAGACTTAAGAACTTATGTAGCCAAGTAGAGGGATGGAGACTGACAATGACAAAAACCATGGACAGTAAAGTGAATAGCAACATCCCAAAACGATAGGCAAAGGGTTGCGTCCCATACATAAAGAGCAACATAAAGGTCATCAGGATGACACTGGCAATCCCAATTCCCATTAAAGACTTGTTGCTGACGCTTGGATATAGCTTTTGGCTTGAGATGGACTGGGAAGAGATAACCTAGGGCTCCACCAAAGGTAAAGGCGAAGGCCCGCGTCAACAAATCATAATATATCCGACTCGGATCCTGTCCATCTTGGTAGAGATAGCCCAGAAGCACTGCCGAAGCAATGGATAAAGCCACTAACATAATGGCAGCAGTAGCCGGATTGCGATGCCAGGAATAGACTACTTTGACCACAAAAGGCGTCAAGAGAATCAGCTGGGCATAAATGGAAATGTACCAGAGATGGGTAAAGGCACTCGGATTGGCCGCCTGGACAAAGTAGGATTGGTTGGACAAAATCTGATAGTAGTTGTTAATGAAGAAAAGGCTAGAAAACCCCATATTGCGCAAATTATAGAAATAATCCGGCGCAAACAAGGCAATATAGGCTGCTACCAGCAAGACCATAAACAAGGTTGGGAAGAAAATCCGTTCAAGTCTGGATTTGAGATAAGATTTAATCGAGACTGATTTTCTTAGCGTTGGGGCTGTATAGAAATGACGGAAGGCGAAGAAACCTGCCACCATCAAGAAGGCATTAACAGCTAGAAAGCCCCCAGGCAAGATGTGTTGGAAGAAATAATAGGTCAGAATTAAGAGGATTAAGACCCCACGATAGCCGTCGAAGAAGGCCAAACGAGGACTTTTAGTGGATGTTTTATTGGTCACGCGCATCCCCTCCCCTTAATCCATGAATTCAAATTGATAGCCGGCTAAATCGACTAAATCACCGGATTCAGCCCCTGCTTCACGCAAGGCTTGGTCCACACCCATGGAACGTAATTGGCGGGCAAAATCGCGCCACGCTCTCATCGTGGGCCATATTGGTCATGGCATAGAGTTTTTCAATCTTAGCCCCTGACAATTGCCAGTAACCCGCATCAAGCTTTGGTCAAGTGAATGGCACTTCCTCTTCTAATTGGTAATGCACTTCTTCTGGCTCTTCCTCAAATAAAGGAATAAAGTCAGAATTTTGGACCAAGTCATAGGTAAAGGCCAAGAGTGGCTTGAGCCCCTTGGCTTGCCAAGCAGATACTTCAAAAATAGCGGGCAAGTCTAAGCCTTCTTTTTGGCAATAGTCTTCTAGCTTCTGCTTGAAGCTAGGTAAATTTTCTTGGGCCTGGCTCTGATCCATCTTATTGGCCACAATGACCATAGGACGTAAGAGTAATTTCTCGTGATAAGAAGCCAGCTCATGCATAATATCGAGGTAATCTTGGAAGGGATCCCGTTCATGAGTCGCTGCCATGTCAATGACATGCAACAAGACTTTAGTCCGCTCAATGTGGCGGAGGAAGTGAATCCCCAAGCCAACCCCTTGAGAGGCTCCTTCAATCAGACCTGGCATATCGGCCACGATAAATTCCTGATCGTAATTGAGTTTGACCACACCCAAGTTAGGGGTCAAGGTCGTAAATTGATAGTCTGCGATTTTAGGTTTGGCATTACTAATGACAGACAAGAGGGTCGATTTCCCTACACTTGGGTAACCTACCAAGCCTACATCGGCCAGAACCTTCAATTCTAATTGGAGGTCGGCTTCTTCACCTGGCTCACCATTTTCGGCGATGGAAGGAGCCGGATTCTTATGGGTAGCAAATTTAATATTGCCGCGTCCACCACGACCGCCCTTAGCAACGACACATTCCTGGCCTTGCTCTACTAGGTCGGCTAGCAATTTATCAGTCGTCGCATCGCGGATGATGGTACCTGGTGGAACTGACACAATTAGGTCTTCCGCAGCCTTGCCATACATGCCTTTGCTCATACCGTTTTCGCCGTTCTTGGCCTTGAAGTGACGATTATAACGGAAATCCATCAAGGTCCGCAGGCCTTCATCCACTCGGAAAATGACACTGCCACCTCGACCGCCGTCACCGCCGGCCGGCCCGCCATCTGGGACATACTTTTCGCGTCGGAAGGCCACCATACCGTCGCCACCTTTACCGGCTTTGACTGTGACCCTTGCACGATCTAAAAAGGTCGACATTGAAAGCACTCCTTTCTCTGACTCATCTAACTGAGTCTTAAAATTTATTAATCAATAAGCGTGAATCAAAGAGTTCCAAGACAGCCTCTGTCAGCACTTTGAGTGTAGCCAAACGGTTAACTCGAATAGTCTCATCGTCGGCATTAACCTTGTTGTCATCGAAGTAGGCTTCAATCACCGGTACTAGGTTATCCAGATACATATAGAGGGCATCAACTGAAATCTTGTATTGGTCAATTTTAGCAGCGGCTTCAAGCAACTTAGCCTCAGAATCCGTTTGAGCTAGGTCTAAGTTAAGCTGAGCCTCTTCTTGAACCTTGGCCCCCAGATTGACCACCCGGGTAATGGCTTCTAAGAAGCGTTTGTAGGCCGTTGGGTTCTTATCCTTGTGGGTCTTGAGGAAATGGGCTACATAGTTGGCCTTGCCAACTTCTAAGTGCTTAGCTGCCCCAATCCCTTGGATCTGGTCCATATCGACAGATTGGTTACGTAAATGCACAGCAACCCGTGCCCAGACAAAATCAGCTAGCTGCTTCAAGAGTTCTTGGTCGCCCTCATAGGCTTCCACTAAGTGCTTAAAGACTGGTAACAAGTCTAATTCCCAACCACGATCTAAGAGGATTTCCACAATCCCCATAGCCGTGCGACGAAGAGCGTAAGGGTCGTTAGAACCCGTTGGGATTAAGCCAACCTTGAAGTATTGGAATAAGGTGTCAAGCTTATCAGACAAGGCCAAGAGTGCACCTGCATCTTGGTCAGGCAGCGCACCACCGCTAGTCGTTGGCAGGTACTGGGTCCCAATAGCTTGGGCCACCATGGCATCTTCCCCGTAATGACGAGCGTAGATTTCCCCGATTTGACCTTGGAGTTCGTCGAACTCGCCAACCACTTGAGTCATGAGATCAAACTTGTAGATTTGGCTAGCACGTAAAGCTGCCTCATAAGACGCTTGATCTAAGTTCAGCTCCCCTTGTAGTTGACTAATTAAGGCGCCAACACGCACTTGTTTGTCAGCTAAGGTCCCTAACTTAAAGTGTTCATTAACGTTGGCTAGCTTATCGACAAAGAAGTTTAAGTCATGTTTGAGGTCTTCTTGATAGAAGAATAAGGCATCTTCCAAGCGCGCCCGCAAGACTTTTTGGTTACCTTTGACGACGTTAGCTAAGTGTTGGTCATTCCCGTTACGCACTGAAATGAAGACAGGCAAGAGCTCATTTTTAGCATCTAAGGCATAGAAGTAACGTTGGTGATCACGCATAGCCGTGATCAAGACACAGTGTGGCACTGATAAATACTTGTCTTCGAAGTCACCATAGAAGACGGTTGGCCATTCGACAATGGCAGTCACTTCTTCTAGCAAATCTTCATCGACTGGTACTTGCCAGCCTTGAGCAGAAGCTAAATCAGCCAATTGTTGACGGATATTGGCCCGACGTTCTTCAAAGTCCACTAGGACGTGTTGTTCACGCAAAGCCTCCACATAGTCTGTAGCTTGTGCTAAGGTTACGTCATGGCCTAAGAAACGATGGCCACGAGAGATGCGGTCTGATTTAACGCCAACAAACTCTAATGGCACTAAAGCTTGGTCTAAGAGGGCCACAATCCAGTGAACTGGTCGAATAAATGGTGTCTCGTAGTCATGCCAAGTCATGGTGACTGGGAAGGTCATGGCTTCCAAGACACGGTTAAGGCCTGACAAGACCTGGTCTGCTGCTTTACCTGGCAAATGCTTGTTCACGAAGATATAGTCTTCGCCTTTGATGCTTTCTACAATTACATCTTCTTGGCTAGCGCCTTGGCCTTTGATGAAGCCAAGGGCTGCTTTGGTCCAATTACCTTCCGCGTCTTTGGCGATTTTAAGGGATGGGCCTTTTGACTTGGTCGATACATCCTGACTACGCTCAGCCAAGCCATGGACTTGTACCGCCAAACGACGTGGAGTAGCGTAGGCACTAAGACTCTCGTAAGCTAAGCGCTCTTCTGCTAAGAAGTCAGCCACCCGTTTTTCTAATTGTTGTGATAAATCTAAGAGGAAGCGTGCAGGAATTTCTTCCATGCCAATTTCAAGTAAAAATTCTGCCATGGTCTAGGCCTCGCTTTCTGATTTTTAAGGAGTGGGAAGCCAAGGGCTTCACGTTCAGCCACAAAGGCTTGGGCAACAGAACGCGCCATCTTACGAATGCGACCTAAGTAACCGGCACGGTCTGAGACGGAAATCATGCCACGCGCATCAAGTAAGTTGAAGGTATGGCTACACTTGAGGATGTAGTCATAGGCTGGATGGACCAAACCTAAATCAATCAATTTAAGTGCTTCTTGCTCAAACTCGGTAAACAAGGTGAAGAGCAAGTCGCTATTGCTTTGTTCGAAAGCATAAACGGAGTGCTCACGTTCAGGTTGACGGAAGATATCGCCATACTTGACGCCTTCCACCCACTCCAGTTCATAGACATCTTCAACGTCCAGGATATACATAGCCAAACGCTCTAGACCATAAGTAATCTCGCTAGTCACTGGATGGCACTTAAGCCCCCCTACTTGTTGGAAGTAGGTGAAATTGGGTAATTTCCATCCCATCAATCCACACTTCCCAACCTAAACCGGCACAGCCTAGGGAAGGATTCTCCCAGTTGTCTTCAACGAAACGAATGTCATGTTTCAAAGGATCAATCCCGATGGCTTCTAAACTCTCTAAATAGAGTTCTTGCACATTCAGGGGCGATGGCTTCATGACCACCTGCAGTTGGTGGTGTTGGAAGAGAGCGGTTAGGGTTCTCCCCGTAACGACCATCTGCTGGACGTCTGGAAGGTTCGACATAGCAGGCATTCCAAGGTTCTGGGCCAATGGCACGTAAGAAGGTGTAAGGGCTCATGGTCCCTGCCCCTTTCTCCGTATCATAGCTCTGTAAAACCAGACAGCCTTGCTTAGCCCAGAATTGCTGTAAGGTCATGATAATATCTTGCATGGTTTTCTTCTTCATGATGCTTCCTCCTTTATAGCGGGGACGGCAAACCCCTGGCGACAAATAAAAAGTCCCTATGGTAATCCACTGACCACCATAGGGACGAAGATAACTTCGCGGTTCCACCCTATTTCTAGTTACATTGAACTAGCGCTTCATTTATGCCTATGAGTGACTTAAAAACTACCATCGATTTGCTCTGGCTTCCACCGTCCCAGAGTCGCTAGGCTATCTTCTTTTAATTGCGCTTTTAATCCCCTTTTATTATAGGGCCATGACGGCCTTTAAGTCAAGCAAAGTCGCCCTTTTAATGACCAGTAGGCGTCCTGTTTTTTTGTTCAAAACAGGACGCCTAGCTGGTCTCAATATGTTGCTTATTCTAAGAAGTCTTTTAATTGTTTAGAACGACTTGGATGGCGGAGCTTGCGCAGAGCTTTGGCCTCAATCTGACGGATACGCTCACGAGTCACACCGAATACTTTCCCTACTTGTTCTAGGGTCCGAATGTTACCATCGTCTAAACCAAAGCGTAGACGTAAAACATTCTCTTCGCGGTCGGTCAAGGTATCCAAGACATCTTCTAATTGCTCCCGCAATAAAGCAGAAGAAGTGAAGACTTCTGGGCTCATTGCTCCTTCATCTTCGATGAAGTCGCCTAAATGAGAGTCGTCCTCTTCCCCGATTGGTGTTTCTAAGGAAACAGGCTCTTGGGCAATCTTGAGGATTTCACGAACTTTTTCAGTTGGCAGGTCCATTTCCGCCCCGATTTCTTCTGGTGTTGGTTCGCGACCTAAATCTTGCAATAGCTGTCTTTGGACCCGAACCAGCTTGTTAATGGTCTCTACCATATGAACTGGGATTCGGATAGTACGAGCTTGGTCCGCGATGGCACGTGTAATGGCCTGACGAATCCACCAGGTAGCATAAGTAGAGAACTTAAAGCCCTTGGTGTGGTCGAACTTTTCAACGGCCTTCATCAAGCCCATGTTCCCTTCTTGAATTAAATCCAGGAACTGCATGCCACGGCCCACATAACGTTTGGCAATGGATACAACCAAGCGCAGGTTGGCTTCGGCCAATTCTTGCTTGGCAATGTCGTCGCCACCTTGAATACGAACGGCCAAGTTGATTTCTTCCTCAGCACTTAAGAGAGGGACATTCCCAATCTCCTTAAGGTACATACGGACAGGGTCACTAACCTTGAGCTTGGAAGTCGCGGTTTTAGATTCAGCAGCTAAATCAGCCTGCAATTGTTCTTCTTCACGGACCATTTGTTGCTTGGTTGGTCCCCCATCATCACCGACAACAGAAACCCCATTATCTTCGACGATTTGGATTAAAGTATCAATCCCGTCAGCATCTAGTCCGTAAGGGCTCGCGATTTTCTCTGTTAATTCGTCATAGTGGACTTGTCCTTCTGACTTTTTAGCCAGAATAAGGGCTTGGACCGCCTCTAGATAGGGTGAGGCGACGTCTTGATTTGGAGTTAACTTTAGATCTTTTTCTTCAGCCATATAAGAACCTCCTAGTTTTTCTTTAATTGCCGGCTTAAGCGCAGTATTTCAACCAAGTATTCATTCATCTTGGTCTTATCCCCACGTATTTGGGCTTGTTTTAGTTTGGTTTGTAGCTCCTTAAGCTGAATCTCAGTAAAGGCAGCATCAATGGTTTTGACGCAATCTTGCATGGCCTGCTCCGAATAATCGGTTTGGGCATAATCCCAAATCAGACTGGCCAAGTATTGTTGCTCAACAGGGCTGGCTTCCACATCTAAGATACCGGTCAGAGGCAGTCGGCCTCCTTTTTCATAATAGAAGTGTTCCAGCTGATAATAAATAGCTTGAGCGCTTGGATGGACAAAGAGCAGAGGCTGGTCTAAGCCTTCAATAAACTTCCAAGCTGGCTCATTAAAAATTAGATTAGACAGGATGTAACGCTCGCAATGATAGGCCTTAAGTGACTTGATTTGGTCATCTAATGCTCCTGGCTAGCTTGGACTGGATTAGACGGAAGTGCCTGATCCGAGAATCCCGTAGAATGGGCCTTATCCCACTTGTCAGGTGATTCTTGCTTGGGTCTATCGCTCTCCTTAGCCTGTTCCTTGCGATGGCGATAGGACACTTGTGCCAGTTGCTCTTCCAACATGGCCAAGTCTAAACCGAATTCCTCGGCTAAGGCCTGCAAACGCATGGTCCGCTCAATCGGTGACGGCAACTGAGCGACTAAGTCTAAGAGCCGATTAATATAGAGTGCTCGCTGTTCAAGGTCTGCTAACTGGTATTCCTGTTGAAGATAATTCTTTAGGAATTCATAGCGCGGAATGGCCTGGTTAATCAGCGACTTGAAGCTATCAGCCCCACGGGACTTAATCCACTCATCGGGGTCCAACTTACCAGGAATAGAAACAGCCTTAATGGTATGACGCGGTAAAGTAAGGCTTAATTCAAAAGCCCGAGCAGTTGCTTTTTGACCTGCAGCATCGCCATCAAAGACAAAAATAATTTCCTGAGTCACCTTGCCTAACTGACCAAGGTGTTGGCTGGTCAAGCTAGTCCCCATGGTCGCCACGGCCTGCGGGAAACCGGCCTGGCTCAGGGCAATCACATCCAGATAACCTTCGCAGATTAGAACCTGGTTGAGACGGCGAATATGTGGCCGAGCTTGAGCAAAATGATAAATCAAGGATGATTTATGGAAAATATCGGTCTCGGGAGAGTTGACGTATTTAGCAACTTTTGGGTCATCGCCAGGATTGGCTTGGTAGATACGCCCCGAAAAGGCGACCGTCCTCCCTTGGCGGTCCTCCAAGGGAAAGATAATCCGACCATGGAAACGATCCATCAAACCTTGGCTGGCTTCATAAAAAATTCCTGATTGCAGCATTTCATCCTGGTTAAAACCCGCTTCCGTCAGGTACTGAATTAGCAACTGAGGATTATCAGGCGCTAGTCCCAAATGAAAGTCTGCCAGTGTTTCTTCCTTAAGCTCACGTTGCTTTAAGTAAGCATAGGCTGCCTCCCCCCGCTACCGTTTGAGTTAGGTAGAAGTGATAGAAGTCACGGGCTTTTTCATGTAAATCAAGCAAACGTTGATGGGGCTGACTGACAGCCTGCCCCGTCTCAAAATAGCGACTATCGAGGGCAATATTGGATAGCTCCGCCACCTTCTTAACTGCTTCTGGAAAGCTAATCCCTTCCATTTCCTGCAGAAAGCCAAAGACATTGCCCCCTCTACCACAAGAAAAACACTTATAAATCTGCTTGTCCGGGCTAACCGAGAAAGAAGGATTGTTATCTTCGTGGAAGGGACAAGAGCAAGTATAGTTATTACCGCGCTTGGTCAGGGCTACATATTGGTTGATAATAGCCACGATATCGGCTTCTTTTTTTACCGATTCAATGATGTCATTAGGAATACCCGCCATCTGACGCCCTCCCTTACTGAACTGCTTAAACAGAGTTGTTGCGGGGCTTAGCCCGATAGAGACAGTAAGCACCCAATAAGAATTGAATAATGATGGCGAAGAGCCCCTTAAGCGAGTCACCTGTCATCTGCGCGACTAGGGCCAAGATGGTGGTCCCTAGTACGGAAGAGAATTTACCAAAAATATTATAGAAACCAAAGAATTGGTTGGTCTTTTGCTTAGGAATCAACTGGCCAAAGTAAGAACGACTCAGCGCCTGAATGCCACCTTGGGCAGTCCCTACTAAGATAGCCAAAATCAGGAAATCTCGGAAAGCCAGACAAGCCTAGTGCGAAAGACACAGATGACCACATAGGTTCCCAATGCCGAAGAAGAGTAAAGCCCGGCTGCCAAAACGTTTAGCTAAGGCTCCATAGGCCAGTGATGACGGAAAGGCCACGACCTGAACCACTAGGAGAATAATAATCAACTGGTTGGCAGGCAAGCCCAAATCGCTCCCCACAGAGGTCGCCATCTTGATAATGGTCCCTACCCCGTCAATATAGAGGAAGTAACCTACTAAGAACCATAAAATGGTTGGATAGTGTTTGAGCTCTCCCACTGTTTCCTTAAGCGAGCGTAAGGTGGACTTGACTAAGCCATCGTGATGCTCAATGTAGGAGACTTGCTTAACATGGCGCCAATATGGCACCGTAAAAACAAACCACCAAATGGCCGTAATTAAGAAGCCAACATTGACTAGATCACGCGATGACAGCCAACCAGACACTTGCAAAGCAAAGAAAATCAGAAAGGCAAAGACACTGCCAATATAACCATAGGCATAACCTGCTGAGCTGACCATATCCAAACGCTGTTCAGTGGTCACATCCATAATGGAAGAGTCATAAAAGACATTGGATAAGGAGAAGCCAATAGCAGATAAGGTATAAACCACTAAGAGATAGAGCCAGGCATTTGGCCCAGCAAAAATCATGGCCAATACACTCCCGATCCCAAGCAGGGTCCCGAAGGTAAAGAGCGGTCCCCGTACCCCTTTGTAGTCAGCACTGGTCCCCAAGAAAGGTGACATGACGGCCACCACAATGGTAGACAGGGAGTTGGCGTAACCCAGATAGGCTGTGGAAGTGGCAGGTGCCATGCCCACGCTATCCGTGACGGCCTTATAGAAAATAGGAAAAATAGCGGCTGTAATCATCAAAGAATAGACGGAGTTAGCCCAGTCTTGGAGAATCCAAGCCCACTCCTTCTTGGTATAGCCTGAGAGAAATTTCTTCATAGCAAGCCTCCCTAGTCTTCAATTTGGGCTTCAATCACGTCCCAGATATCTTGCGCGCCATAGCCCGTTTCAGCTGAAAACGGGAAAAGCGCGTCGACCGTCGGCAAATCCAAGGCCTTCTTATACATGGATAAATGCTTATTCCATTGGCTCTTCTTAATCTTGTCCACCTTGGTCAGGATGATGGCATAAGGAATCTCGGCTTCATCAGCAAGTCCTTCATGGCCTTATCTAACTCGGTTGGCTCATGGCGGAAATCCATCAAGAGAAAGAGCAAGCGAACATTGTCCCGATTCAGGAGATAATGTTCAATCATCTTGCCCCACTCTGCCCGCGCAGTCTTGGAGACCCGAGCATAACCATAGCCAGGCACATCGACAAAACGGAAAGCCTGATTAATGTCATAGAAATTAAGGGTTTGGGTCTTACCAGGTTGGCTGGAAGTACGTGCCAGACCCTTTCGCCCAATCATTTTATTAATGAAAGAAGACTTGCCCACATTAGAGCGTCCCGCCAGAGCCACTTCAGGCAAGGCATCTTGTGGATATTGCTTTGGGCTGACGGCACTAATGACTAATTCTGCCTGACTTACCTTCATGAAGCAGTCTCCTTTCTGCGGTTTGATACGCTTGTTGTGCTTGTTGTAATAGAATGGCTGGTGGCTACCTAGCACCGTATCTTCTGTAATGACAATACGGCTGATATTTTCGTCACTTGGGACGATAAACATAATATCCAACATGACGGATTCCAGGATAGAACGGAGGCCACGTGCGCCAGTATTGCGCTCAATCGCCTGCTTGGCAATGGCAATCAGGGCCTTTTCCTTGAATTCTAGCTCTACACCATCAATTTGGAAGAGGCGTTGATATTGTTTAACCAAGGCATTCTTAGGTTCTGTTAAGATACGAACCAAGTCCTCTTGGGTTAACTTCTCTAACATGGCCATAACAGGCAAACGCCCAATAAACTCTGGGATCAAACCAAACTTCAAGAGGTCTTCTGACGTAACTTGTTGCATGAGCGACTTGGATTGGTCCAACTTGCCATTACTGCTGCCAAAACCAATGACCTTGCTACCTAAGCGTTCCTTGACAATGGTCTCAATGCCATCAAAGGCGCCCCCTACAATAAAGAGAATTTGCGAGGTATCCAGTTGGATGAACTCTTGGTTAGGATGCTTACGGCCACCCTTAGGTGGGATGTTAGCAATCGTCCCTTCCAAAATCTTGAGCAAAGGCTTGTTGGACCCCTTCCCCACTAACATCGCGGGTAATGGAGACATTCTCACTCTTACGGGCAATCTTGTCGATTTCATCGACATAGATAATGCCGTGTTGAGCTTTTTCAATATCATAGTCTGCTGCTTGAACCAACTTGAGTAAGATGTTTTCCACATCTTCCCCCACATAGCCGGCTTCAGTTAGGCTAGTCGCATCAGCAATCGCAAAAGGCACATTAAGTAACTTGGCCAAGGACTGGGCAAGGAAAGTCTTCCCGGAGCCCGTTGGGCCAATCAGACAGATATTGCTCTTTTGTAATTCAATATCCGCTTCATGTGTGGCAATGCTAGCGTTAATACGTTTGTAGTGGTTGTAGACGGCAACTGCCAAGGATTTCTTGGCTTCAGTCTGGCCGATGACGTATTGGTTAAGATGGGCCATGATTTCGGCAGGTTTGAGGACGCTCACGCCACTAAAACCTTCTGAATCACCGACCATATCCTGACGAATGATTTCCTCGCATAGGCCTACACATTCATCACAAATATAGACATCTGGCCCTGCTATAATCTTATTGACTTCATCTTGGGACTTGCCACAGAACGAGCAATAGTAGCCGCCATGATTCCCGGTATGGTTACTGGTCATGGTAATCGATCCTTCCTCTAACGTACATAATGAGGGATGCAGATAGTCATCGTTGAACTTAAGACTCTCGCAACCCTCATTTATAGTTATTCTAATAGGTTTATTTTATTATTTTTCTACCGCAGAATCAACAATTAAGCTCATTGCCTTCTTCATACGGATGTCAGCAGTTAACATATCAGTTGACACAAATTGTTTGACTTGGTCAGCAGACATGTTGTATTGAGATGCCAAGTCAGCAACTTCAGCGTCGATTTCAGCATCCGTTACTTGAATGTCTTCAGCCTTGACGATGGCTTCTAATACTAAGTTAGTCTTAGTACGTAATTCAGCTTCTTCAGCGAATTGAGCACGTAAGCCTTCAGCGTTAGTACCAGTGATTTGGAAGTATAAGTCTTCGTTAATCCCTTGACGTTTCAAGTTATTGGTGAAGTGAGATACTTGACGGTTGATTTCGTCTTCTACCATTACTTCTGGTAATTCAACGATCTCAGCGTTCTTAACTGCTTGACGTAAAGCTAAGTCTTCGACAACTTCCTTAGCAGCAGTCTTTTTAGACTCTTCTAATTGAACACGGATTTTGTTTTCTAATTCAGCTAAGCTTTCAACTTCTGAATCCACGTCTTTAGCGAATTCGTCATCTAATTCAGGTAATTCTTTGGCTTTTACTTCGTGAACGGTCACTTTGAAGACAGCGTCTTGACCTTTGAGGTTTTCTGCATGGTAAGCTTCTGGGAAGGTCACTTTTCACTTCCACTTGGTCGCCTGCTTTGAGTCCCTACTAATTGGTCTTCAAAGCCTGGGATGAAGCTGTTAGAACCGAGTTCTAATGAGTGGTTTTCACCCTTGCCGCCTTCAAATGCTTGGTCACCCAAGAAACCTTCGAAGTCGATAACCACTGTGTCGCCTAATTCAGCTGCGCCTTCTTTAACAACGAGTTCAGCCAAACCTAAACGACGAGATTCTAATTCATCCTTAACATCTTGATCAGACACTTGACGGTCTTGTGCTTCTACTTCTAAGCCCTTGTAGTCGCCTAATTTAACTTCTGGTTTTAAGACAACTTCAGCTTTTAATACCCAAGGTTGACCTGCTTCGAGTTTTTCGATGTCAATCTTTGGTTCAGTCACTACTTCTAATTCAGCCTCTTGGATGGCTTTAGATAAATGAACTGGTAAGAGAGCGTTCAAGGCATCTTCGTAGAGCGCTGCTTCCCCATATACATTGTTGAAGATTTGACGTGGCACTTTCCCCTTACGGAAACCAGGTACTGACAAACGTTTTTGTACCTTCTTGAATGCTGTGTCTAAAGCTTTCTTCACATCTTCTACTGGAATTTCAAAGGTTAATACCCCTGTATTTGTTGCTTGTTTTTCGAATTTCGCTACCATGTAACTTTCCTCCATAGCTTCTTGTTTATTTACACACTCCACAATTTTAACTGAAAGCGTCCAATTTGTAAACAGATTTCCCCTATTTTTACTGACTTTTCCTCAGATTTGACTCCACTAAGTGGGACCATCTATTTTCTCTACCTATTCCACGTATGGAAGTAAGTAGCCATAGCCCTTACTTTCCATCTGGTCCTTAGGGATGAAGGTGATGGAAGCTGAGTTAATACAATAGCGGAGGCCACCCTTGTCCTTAGGCCCATCATCAAAGACATGTCCCAAATGAGAGTTACCAGAACGTGACCGGACTTCAATCCGCCTCATGTTAAAGCTAGTGTCTTCCTTATAGCGTGCTACATCCGCTGAGATAGGCTTGGTAAAGCTAGGCCAGCCGCAACCCGAGTCATACTTATCCTTAGAGGAGAAGAGTGGCTCCCCAGTAGCGACATCCACATAGATACCTGGCTCCTTATTATCCCAATATTGGTTGGAAAAGGCCTGCTCGGTGTTATTTTCCTGGGTCACAGCGTATTGAGCAGGACTTAATTTTTCCTTCAGTTCTTGATCACTTGGTTTGGGATAGAGGCTGACATCAATCAAGGGATCCTGCGCCTTCTTGAGATCGATGTGGCAGTAACCGTTAGGATGTTTGGTCAGATAGTCTTGATGTTCTTCCTCAGCCTTAACATAGTTTTTAAGAGGCTCCAATTCAACCTTGAGTTCTTGGCCTAATTCTTCCGCCTTTTCCTTCATTACTGCTTGGGCGACAGCCTTATCCTCTTGGCTCTCATAATAAATACCCGTCCGATATTGTCTGCCCTCATCATTGCCTTGCTTGTTAAGGGAGAGCGGATCTACAACCCGGAAGTAATAGAGTAAGAGTTGACGCACATCTAGTTTACTGGCATCATAGGTGATTTTAACCGTTTCGGCGTGGTCAGTCTGACCGATTAAGGTATAGTTGGTGATGTCTGACGTCCCATTGGCATAGCCAGATTCCACATCTAGCACCCCGTCAATTTGCTCAAATAAGCTTCTAGGCCCCAAAAACAGCCACCTGCTAGATAGAGAGTCTTGAGATTCTCAGCTTTGACTTCTTCCTTGCTTGAAGTACTAGAAGAACTAGTCGCATTTGCCGCAAGGGCGGCTTCTACCCGGCTTTCGATATTTTGGGCGGTCAGGCCAGAATGAGAGGTCCGCCACCAGACAAGCGTAATTACCCCTAGAACCGCAATTAAGCCGGTTAATAAATAACGTTTATCCATTATAGTTTCCTTCTTTCAAATTTTAAGAACCTTCCTTAGTCCATGCTAGCCAATTGATCTAAGACACTTTGCCGATCCATATGACCTAATTGGACCTTTACTAGTTCCCCCTTGGAATTGATAAAGGCCGAAGTGGGATAGGCCACAACCCCTAATTGCTTCATAAAATCACCCTGACTGATCCACTAAAACCGGTAGATGCGTATAATCTAGGCCGGAAAACCACTTGGTAAAATCAGCCAGTGGCTTTTCATTTCGAATTTCAGGTGCCACCATGGATAAGACGACCACATCATTTCCTTGATTGCTTTCATCAGCTAAGGCGTCGACATCCTTGAGTCCTGCTAGGCAGATAGAACACCAGGAGGCCCAGAATTTAATGTAGACTTTCTTGCCTCGCAAATCTTCTAACTTATAAGTTTTACCATGAATATCTTGAAAGGTCCCGCTTAAGCTTTGCCCTGCTTCTTGCTTTTGGGAAGAAGTGTTTGCTTTGTGTAGCGCTAGCTGCTTTTGCTTGGCATTACTCGCCTCCTGATGAGGTTGGCAGGCCGCTAGACAGCCTGAACTTAAACTTACAAGTCCTAGGACTTGCCAAAATTTACGTGTAAAATGTGACATATTGTTTGCCTCTTTTTCCTAGATTTTGTTGAACATAACCAGAATACCAACCAATATGATGAGGACAGCCCCCACCCGTTTAATCAGCATCATGTGTTGTTTGGCCACATTAAGCCATTTGACGAGAGATGATGATAACACTGCCAAGAGTAAGAAAGGTACTGACAGGCCCAAAGCATAGACGAAGAGTAAGCTGCCACCGTACCAAGCACTGGCCCCTGTGGTGGTCACTAAGGCCAAGACAGAACTCAAGACTGGCCCGACACAAGGCGTCCAACCAAAGCTAAAGCTTAGTCCCAAGAGAAAGCTCCGCGTTAATTCCCCAGCATTTTTAGCCTCCATCTGGACGGTCTTTTGGCGACTAAGCCATGGAATCTCCACTAATTCCAGCTGATAAATTCCCATCAGCACGATTATGCCCCCTAGCACATAGCGGGTATAGTGACCATAGACGATTTGTCCCAAGAGACTGGCCGCAAAGCCTAACATGAAGAAAATCAGCGAAATACCTGACATGAAAGCCAAAACCTTCAAGACTGGCAAGAGATAAAAGCTATAATTGCCAATTTTTACCTTCTTGTCCCCGGTCTCTCCCATAAAGGTTCCCATATACAAAGGAAATAGTGGCAAGACACATGGGGACAAAAAGGAAAGTATTCCCGCCCCAAAGACTGTTAAATAATACGATATCGACATAAAATCCCTCCTGCGAATAATTACATACCTATTATAAGTCCTAATTGCTAGATTATCATTTATTTTGATTGGGAAACAGCTACTTCCTTAAAAAAAGTGCCTATTTATGAACTTTTTGTGTAATTTCAGGGCACTTATAGCGAAATACTAGGCGGGAGGGGCTTGCTTCTAGTATAATAAGGTGAAGGAGTGAGTGGAATGGTTAAATATCCAGCTGGTTCAGCCCGGCATAGAGCCATTAATAAACCAGCAGGGCAAAGCATAGAGCCACCTAAAGCTGGGACTATGCAAAATCTCAAGGCATCCAAAAAGCCTACTCAGTACGGTAGCCGAGGCATGTCCTTAGAAGATCGTATTAATCAATCCAACCAATACTACCTCAGTCATAACCTGGCGGTGATCCACAAGAAACCGACACCGATCCAAGTCGTCAAGGTGGATTTCCCGCGTCGTAGCGCTGCTCGAATAACCGAGGCCTACTATCGCCAAGCCTCGACAACAGACTACAACGGCCTCTATTTAGGTCGCTATCTGGATTTTGAAGCTAAGGAAACGACTAATAAAACTAGTTTCCCACTGGCCAACTTACCAGACCACCAGATTGAGCACATGCGACAATGCTACCAACAAGGCGGTATCGTCTTTCTCTTAATTAGCTTCAAAGTGCATGACAAGGTCTATTTACTTCCCTTCCCTGCCCTCGATCAGTGGTTGGAAAGTCAGAAGCGTAAGAGCTTGCCCCTCACTTACCTGGAAAGCCATGGCTACCTCTGCCAACAAGGGGTCTTTCCTATGATTGATTATTTAGCAGCTGTGGATCTCTGGCTCCAAGCTCACTAGTTTGACAAGAAAGGAGGGATTGACTTGGTAACTGGAAGTCGTCTCGAACGCAAGAAATATCAAGCCTCCCAACAAGAATCTACGCCTCTTGATTCGTCTGAGAATCAAGGCCGACAAAAGAAGAAAGGTAAAAAAGCTGGTAAGAAACCCCTTTGGCGCCGTATCCTTAAATACTGCCTGATTGCCTTCTTCAGTCTCTTTATTTTGGCAGTTGCCTCAGGGGCCGCCATCTTTATCTACTACTCCTCTTCTGCCCCACAAATCACGGAAGCAGATTTGGTCGGTCAGATGCCAAGTAAAATCTATGACCAAAAAGGCAACCTAATCAAGGAGTTAGGTAATCAGAGTCGCGACCTCATGCAGGCCAATGAAATACCTGAAAACCTAAAAAATGCTGTGATTGCTATTGAAGACGGTCGTTTCTATAATCACAACGGGATTGACCCCATTCGGATTGCGGGTGCCTTTGTCCGTAATATTCGCAGAGGTCGAATTTCCGAAGGTGGCTCGACCATTACCCAGCAATTAGTCAAGAACTCGGTCTTCTCGACTGACTTTAAGGACCAAACCTTAAAACGTAAGGTCCAGGAAGCCTGGTTAGCCATGCAACTGGAGCGTGAGTACACCAAGGACCAAATACTGACCTTCTATCTCAACAAGCTTTTCTATTCTAATAATACCTACGGCGCTAAGACAGCTGCCCGCCTCTTCTTCGGCAAGGAACTCAGTCAGTTAACCGTTGGTGAAGCGGCCCTCTTAGCCGGGATTCCACAAGCACCATCCTCTTACGACCCCTATTCTTTCCCAGAAGCTGCCCAAGAGCGTCGCGATATCGTCCTGAGCGTCATGCTACGTCGCAAATTGATTAGTCAAGCCCAATACGACGAGGCCGTCGCTCAATCAGTCAGCTCCATGCTCAAACCATTGGATCAGAACACCATGGATAACACTGATATGGTCTTAGATTCTTATTTGGATGTGGTCGCCAAGGAAGTCAAGGATAAGATGAATCTGGACATCTTCACTGATGGTGTCGAAGTCTACACTAACCTCAACTGGGATGCTCAAAAGCAAGCCTATGACTTGGTCAACAACGACTCTTCCCTCTTCCCAAATGATAAGATGCAGACAGCTATTTCTATTGTGGACGTCACTAATGGCCAGCTCCAAGCTGTCATTGGAGGTCGTAAACAAAACGTCTATCTAGGTCTCAACCGCGCCAATACGCTGAACCGCAGTATCGGCTCAACCATGAAGCCACTGGCTGACTATGGGCCTGCCTTTGAGTACCTCAACTACTCGACCGGGACCACCGTGGTCGATGAGCCTTATACCTATAAAAATGGTGGCGAGCTCCAAAACTTTGACTTTGAATATAAGGGCAAAATGACTCTCCGCGAAGCCTTAGCTGGTTCTCGCAATATCCCTGCCCTCAAGATGCTGCATGCAGTCGGCATGGACAATGCCTATGCCTTCCTGCAAAAACTCAACATTAACATTAGCAATAATGACAAGAAAGAGTTAGTGGAAGCCAACGCCATTGGTGGGGAAGTCTCCCCTATCCAGCTTTCAGCGGCTTACGCGGCGATTGCCAACTACGGGGAATACCATGCCCCTTATGCAGTACGTCGTGTTGTAACCTCTGCTGGGACTGTGCGTGACTTCGATTCACCAGGCTCTCGTGCCATGAAGGATTCTACCGCTTATATGCTGACCGATATCCTTAAAGGGGTTCCTGGCGAATTCGCCGCAGCTGCCAAGCTAGATGGCATCCCTAATGCAGGTAAGACCGGGACAACCAACTATACGGCAGAGCAACTGAGCCAATTAGGTCTGGATGCTAGCACCTACGCCGCACCAGATGGCTGGTTTGCAGGATTCACTACCAAGTATGCCATGGTCACTTGGGTCGGTTATGATAATCCCTATGAAGCCGGTAATTATCTGACCTTAGAACAAACCCGCCTACCTCAAAAAATCTATGCCAAACTCATGACCTCGCTTATGGCTAACCAGAGCAAGTCTGACTGGACCATGCCAAGCAGCTTGGTCAAGGCTGATATTGAGAAATACACGGAGCCCTTGCTACTCCCTGGCCCATACACACCACGGGAAATGATTTCCTCCGAGCTCTTTCATTAAGGGGTCGGAACCTAAGGAACAATCCCTCAATTATGGTCGCCATATTGCTGCTCCTACTGGATTCGACGCTAACTACAACCAACAAACACGTACCATTCACGCCACATGGGGACCATTAACTGGCTCCGGCACCTTCGAATTATCCGTCAACGGGACTGTGGTCTACCAAGGGACAGGTACAAGCTTTGATATTCCTGCCCATGAAATCCAGGATTACGTCTTACGACTGAGAATTGTGGATGGTAACAGTAGTTCCGATACGCTAGTAATCACTGTGAGTCTCAAGTCCGAGTCTAGCTCTTCAAGTAGCCAACCAAATCCGAATGAGCAAGGAGAAAATAACCCGCAATCACCTAACAACCGAGGCAACCAACCTAACCAGCCGGGTCAACCGGGTCAGCCTAACCAACCAGGCCAGAACGGTAACCAACCAGGTAACCCAAATCAACCTGGTCAAAATGGTAACACGGGTCAACCTTAGCCTGAGCTCATCAAAATACCCCATCACCTAGTGGTGATGGGGTATTTTCTTATGTCGTATTTTTTATGGTTTGGCTGTCTTAACCAGTTCAGGATCTACCAAAAACTGAATCAGAGATGGGGCCTGCTGATTGAGATGGCGGAAACTATAGCGATTGACATGCGTGATAGCTGTATCTTCTGCCGTCAAACTCCATAGGTAGAAGCCTTCAAGCTCTAGACTGGCCTTGTTGACCACATAATCCACCCCGTAGACGGCTTCCCCTTCGCGTTTGAGATTAGAGATATCGATAGCACCAGCCAATTTAGCTAGGCCATCGTAGTCATTCTCAAAGGTCAAACGATAGGTTGTCGTAGTGGCGCTTGCCGGATCATTAATGGGTTGGCCAGCTTCATCAGTTGGATTAAAAGGTTTGAACCTGGTCGGAATGATCTATCAAGGATTTGCACTGCTAAATAATAGAAATCGATTGGCTCCACGCTTTTCTTCTTTAAGGCTACCATCTTCTGTCTTGCTATAGCGCTTTTTGCCCGAGTTGATACTGATAGCCTTTGATTTGCTTGTCCTGGATAGTCCCTATGGCTTGTGCCAGGACCTGGCCATTTTGGCTATTGGTTAGATAAAGCAAATTACTATCCTGGTCGCCTGCTTGACGTCCTTCTGTCACTTCGTAAGTCGTAATCGCCTGGGTTGGGTTAGCCGCCTTAAAGGCTTCTAACCACTGGCCTTCTGCAACTTCCAAGGGACTTGCTTGAGCCTCTAAATCAGGCTTAAGACTATCCTTAGTCGTGGACTCCTCTGGGACTTGGCTTGTGCTCTTAGCTTGATAGACATGACTGGATTCTCCGTCTGTAACGGTCAGCTTAAGCGCGGCCTCAAGCATCTGACCAGTCTCACTGTCAACCAGGTAAGTCAAGTCCGCCTGATAAGTAGCCTGAGCTGAGAAAGCTTTCAGGCAAATCCAGCAGGCCAACTAGGCCTTGGATCAAGTCAGGATTGGTCACTGTCTTATTAATCCGCCATTGACCTTCAGGTGCCTCAGAATCTAGGACTGAGTTGTCATCTCCCTCAATTAGGAGTTTGGCCCAATAGAGGTAGCTCATGGAGTTCTTGGCGTTGTCGTTTTGACTCCACGCCGCATGAGGTGAGGCCACATAATGGTGTTCTCCGTCGAAGTAGAACTCCAGGTCATAGTGGGCATCCTTGACCGTGGTAACTACCTTACTGCGATAGGCCTTCAAGGCACCCTCTTCATAAAATTGTTGACTGTCAACAGTTGATTGCCAGTCTCCTCCTTCTTGATTAAGAGAAGTTTTAACTTGGACCGCACTTAATTTTTCGTAAAATTCATGCACCTTATTAAGAGCTTGATAGCGTTGACGTGTCGCTTCATCAAGGGAAGATTGACTAGTAGCTGACTCGGGTGGACCATAGAGGGCATCTCCGCCTTGAGCAGCGTCGCGCGGCTTAGCTTGGCAGGCTGTCAAAAGACAAGCCAGACTAAGCAAGGAAATAATGGTGGATTTTTTCATGTAATAATAAAACTCGCTTTCTAAACTTAAGCCTTTTGGCCTTTTTCACTCTTCCAGAGAGAATAAGACCGCTTGAAGGCATGGATAACCCCTTTGTCACTAGTCGAGAGAACGGTCGCCTGGTAGAAGGTCAAGGCCAACCAGAAGGAAAAGACCATAAAGGCAAAACAGCCAAGTAGGCAGAGAACAATTTCCAAATTTGAGACCGTCTCTGTAGCTAGACGAACCGGCATGACAAATGGAGAAGTAAATGGCACCCAAGAGCCGATGACCACAACAGGTGAATTAGGTTGTTGGAGACCATAGACGGCAATATAGAAACCAATGATGGTAGTGAAGATGACCGGCTGAATGGACTTTTGGACATCTTCTAGTCGTGTAGCGATGGATCCTAGCAGAACAGATAGAATCATATAGGCCAACATCCCCATCAAAGCAAAGACTAGACTTAAACCAAAGCTAGGCAAAATCCCTAGCAAGAGCGGTTTAAATGGCTCTAGGTAGCTAAAAATACTGGATACGCCAGTCATGAAATAGAAGCCAATTCCTAAGATCAGGTAAATACCAATTTGGGTAGCCATTATCAGTGAAGCACCTAGAATCTTACCTAATAAATGTTGTTTGGCAGGAATGGAGGATAGGATGATTTCCATGACCCGGTTGCCCTTCTCCAAGGCCACTTCCTGAGCAAAAATTGAACTGTAAGCTAAAATCAACATATAGGATAGCATAATGGCCACAAAGGCAGCCCCCATGCGGGCCATGACTTGAAGGGACCTAGCATCCTCTTCTGAATAGGTCCCGTCCTTGCTTTCCTTGAGATTAATCTTACCGATTGACACCTTACTGGAACGAATGGTGGCAATTTGCTGAACATTTAGGTTAAGGCTTTGACCTATTTTGCTGAGTTGGTAGCGATTGAGGCTTTCAGCCAAATCAGACAAGGTCAGGCTATGGGCGGTAGACTTTTGGTAATAAGTAGCTTGCACACGCCCATTGTCTTCTTTGACCATTAAATAGCCGTTAACTCCTTTTTGGTTAAGGGATTGGCGAGCACTGGCTTCATCATCATAATAGGCCAACTTATAAGTCAAATTATCCTGGGCTAAACTATCTTTTAAGCCCTGATCTTGACTGACAATAGCGATGGTCTCATTGGCATGACTCGATTCATCATTGGCAATAAAGTAGCCAATCAAGACAGAAACACCCATGATAATAAAGGGCGCAAAAACCATGAAGAAGAAACCCCAACTCTTGACATTTTTGCGGTAGACTTCCTTGGCGATAATCCATAATTTATTCATGGTCAGACACCTCTACTTTCAGCTTGAAAATCTCGTCTAAGGTTGGCGGTTGTTGACTAAACTGGGCAATATACTTCCCTTGTGTCACCGCGTCAAAAATGGCATGACCGGCGGACTCATCACTTAGAATCAAATGATAGCGATGACCGCTTAGGTGACGGACCTTTTCTACTCCTGGCAGGGCTTCAAGTTGGGCTTGATTCCAGTCAGGACTTTCTAGGAAAATACGGGTCCGACCAAAGGATTCCTTGACCTCGTCAACCGTTCTGACAGCACCTGTTTACCATAGTGAATCATGACCAAATGGTCGCAAATTTCTTCTACGTTATTCATATTATGACTAGAGAAAATAATGGAAGAACCCTTCGCCTTGAGCTCTAGAATACCTTGCTTGAGTAAGTCCGCATTAACCGGGTCTAGACCTGAAAATGGCTCATCTAGAATCATGAGTTTTGGCTCATGAATTAAGGTCGCGATGAGTTGCACCTTCTGTTGATTCCCTTTAGACAGACTCTTAATTTTATCGCTTCTTTTACCTCTGACATCGAATTTTTCCATCCAATAATCAATTTTTTCAAGAACTTGGGCCTTCTTCATGCCGCGCAGTTCGGCAAAGAAGACAATCTGATCTTCGATGGTCATCTTATCATATAAGCCACGTTCTTCCGGCAAATAGCCTACCGTATCATAGACTTGACTGCTCATAGGCTGCCCTTGCCACTCAATGGATGCACCAGGTTCTAAATTCAAGAAATTGAGAATCATCCGAAAAATCGTAGTCTTACCTGACCCGTTCTGACCAATAATCCCCATAATACTACCTGGCTGCACCGTAAAGGAGACATCATTGACAGCGCACAAGTCGCCAAAGTGCTTAACTAAATGCTTAACTTCTAACACAAAAAACACCTACTCTCTACAGTTTTTGGTCTAATCATGTTTACGTATTCAGTATAGCACTTTAGCTATGGGCATACAAGATTAGCTTATCTTTTTGACTGGCTAGGCTCACTTTTAGGATAGGTGGATTGAGTTGCTTTCCAGAACTGTTCGCCACCCTTTCCCAGCCCCAATCACTCCACTCATAGCGGATGGCGCCATGATAGGGTGTTGCAAAATAAGGAATCCCCCTATTACTTAGTTTAGCTAGGGTATCGGGATGAGGATGGTGATAAGTATTGTGGACACCAGCAGACAACAAAGGCTAACTTAGGCTGCAGGTGGTTGAGCAAGGCATCTGAACTGCTAAAGCGACTGCCATGATGGGCGCATTTGAGAATATCAGCCTGAATTTCAGGGAAACGTTCAATCAAAGCCTGCTCATATTCACCCGACATATCACCCTAAATTAAGTAAACGGTGCCTACCCATCGCTAGAGTTGCGGCAATGGAGGCGTCGTTGGGGAGCCGTCGCCTGATTAAAAGTTATTGGTGTAGAAGGTCAGCCCATCCTTGATTGAATAGGATTGACCTGGTCCTAAGATATGGACTTGGGTCTTTGTCGCCAAATAGGGCTTGATTTCCTGCCATACCGGATGACTAGCGGTATGCTGGCTAATCCAGAGATTGTCGATGGCCACTTCCTGACTGAGACTAGCCAGGCTACCAATATGGTCTAAATCCGAGTGGGTAATCATGACCCCGGTCAGTGAGCCAATCCCTGCGCTTTGAGGGCGGGAATCAGATTATAGTAGCCATATTGAGTGTCAAAACTCGGGCCCTTCCTTGCTTGCTGGATAAGGTGGCCTGCCACCTGTATCAATCAACCAGGCTTCCTTGGACCAGGCTGCTTGGTAGACCAGACTATCCCCCTGCCCTACATCTAATATGGTAACACTAGACTGCCAATGCAGGTATGGTTTAAGTCCCAGTATTAAGCCATAAGCGCAAACCAGAACAGTCCCTGTTGTCCAAGGATGGCGCCAGCCCCAACGCAACCACACTAGGAATAGAATTAGAAAAATGAACCAGTAAATAAGACTTAAACGTCCTGTGATGACATGCCAGGAGAAGATTTTACCTACAGGCGCTAGTATTTCTAGCAAGACTTGATAAATCCCATCCATTAAACTTGCCAGCCTGTCTAAGCCTGGCAAAATGAGCGCTAGGCCTGACACTAAGGCTAGCGGCATAATAAGCGATTCAAAGACAATCCCTAAGAGAAATATGGCCAAGACTTGTAGCGGATACCATTCATAACGCCAATCCATCATAAGAGGCCAGGTAATGAGCAAACAAGCTACGAGCATATAGACTTGATGGCGCCAAGCTATAATGTTTTGGGTGACTCCATAGCTTGGTTAGCAAATATCAGTACCACCGATAAAGCAAAGCTCAACAGATAGGCTGGCTGAAAGACTAGGCCAGGTTGGCAGAGTAGACAGACCAGTCCCACTAGACTTAGCCGGTCCATAGACGTCATACTTTGGTCGCCAAAACGCTTAGAAAAAGCCACTAGTCCCCAACTTCCTAAGACTCTAATGCTACCAATAGGCCAACCACATAGCCAGCTATAGAAGAGGAGAAAGAGAGGCAGCCAGAAAGCAACACTTTCTTTAAGGCAACCCAATCGCAAAAAGAAACGACTCAGCACTCGCCTTAAATAAAGCAAATGAAAGCCCGATATAGCGAAGAAATGACTAAGGCCCAGCACCCCCAAGCTCACCGACTGGTCGCGAAAGCCTGGGGTCTGCTGATTAAATAGAAGGCGTAAAACCAAGCTAGTCCAGGAAGATCCTTGCCCTTTCCACCTAGCCAAGGGAGCCAAAAACCACTGGCGTAAGGCCTCCATGAGTCCCAAAGCCAAGGGTTTGGCTTCAATGCTAGTCACCGATTTAAAGTCTAATAGCCAATCAATCCCCTTATCTGCTAAGCTCTGATGATAGTCATAGACCCCAAAATTTCGAGCTCGCTCGGCTTCTTTAAGACTAGCCTGCCCCTTGACTTCCATCACCTCATCGCCTAAATCCCAATCAATGTCGCCCTGCCCCTTTGCCAGAACAGGCAGGAGTCGGCCATCTGCTAATTTTAAATAGCCTATGCCCTGCCAACCTGTGGCCGTATGCTTGACTTGGCTAGGTGCTAGAATTAGCTGATAGGTTTGCGCTATGTCCGGCTCTATGCTTTGATTAAGTTGAGACTGCTCATAGTATTGCCAGGCCCATTTGCACAAGCACCAGATGCTTAAGACCAAGCAAGCCAAGAGGCAGTTTCGCCGATGACATTTAGGTCCTAGAAAGCAAAGCCGAACGATTAGAATGACTAAGGCCAAGCTCCAAGCCCAGTTTTCGTGGTAGAGCATGCCAATGAAAACTGCAGCATAAATCCATAGAAAAAACCACGTATGTCTCAATTGCTCAAGGCCTCTTGTTAGAACTAGACAGCCACTTGTCCAATAGCTTCTTAGCTTATCCTTCATTGGAAAAATCACCAGATCCTTCAACTTCTCTAGCATCTTAGGCCCTATGCCCTTGACTTTGCCTAAAGTCCTCAAGCGAATGAAAGGAGCCATTTGCCGTCCGGTAGTCGATAATGGCTTGGGCCTTTTTAGCTCCAATACCGGGCAAGGTCTCTAGTTGAGCTAAATCGGCTTGGTTGATATTGACCTTACCACTATTGGCACTTGGGCTAGAAACTATGGCAGCCTGACTCCCTACCACGTTAGCTTGCGGTCCCTGGCTCTCAGCCTCCCATTCCTCCATGGTGGGTACATAGAGACTCTGCTGATCCACTAGGAGTTGAGCTTGGTTAAGGGCCCGCTCAGCCGCCTCTTCCGTCAAACCACCCGCCATTTCCAGCAGGTCAAAGACCCGACTACCCTGATCTAGAGCATAGACTCCTGGATGCTTGACAGCTCCCTTGAGGTCTACATAAATCTTGTCGGGCTGGGAGGATTGCTGGGAAGAGATTGGCTCAGCAAGCCTACTGGAACTGATAGAAGACTCTTCTTGCATTATGGGCCGTCTTGGGCGTAAGTTAAGCCATATTATACAAAGAACAATGCCTATAATTCCTATGGCAAATAAGCCGACTAACCACCATTTTAGCTTAGCTGCACCTGTCTTCAGTTGATACTGAGGGTTCCATATAATCCCTCCTCTAAAAGTCTTCATATATATATACCCCTTTGCCCTGATTTAATCCGAAAATTCTCTATTAAATTTGCATGACAGCACAAAAAAACGCCCTACCTAATGGTAGAGCGTTGATGATTATAAGTGAGGTGAGCTTAGATGATCGCTGCTGCACCGCGGTAGATTAAACCACGACGCGCATCTACAGTGATTAATTCACCATCTGCCACGTTAGAAAGCACATCTTTAGCTGCTACGATGACAGGAATGCCTTTTTCAAGCCCCATGATGGCTGCATGAGAAGTAATCCCGCCTTCTTCAGTAACAAGGGCACCGATTTTATCGAATGCTGGCAAGAAGTCCTTGTCAGTTGCACGGGTTACTAAGATAGTCCCAGCAGTGGCTTTCGCATTGGCAGTAGCCGCATCAGTTGCTAAAACAGCCTTACCGATAAAATTGCCGTTACCGACGCCTTCACCTTTCGCTAATTGAGTCCCAATCGCTTGAATTTTCATCAAGTTAGTGGTCCCTGCTTCACCAACTGGTACACCAGCAGTGATTAAGATCAAGTCGCCTTCTTTAGCGAAGCCTTTTTCTTGAACCAAAGCTGTTGCGCTATCCATCATTTCGTCTGTTGAAGTTGGACGGTCGATAACGTAAGGGATAACACCCCATGCTACAGCTAATGAACGTTGAGTTTCTTCGTCGAAAGTAGCTGCCACGATGTGAGCGTTTGGACGGTATTTAGAAATCATCAAAGCAGTGTGACCTGAGCTTGTAGGTGCTACGATAGTTTCGATACCTAAGTTCTTAGCAGTGTGACCAACTGCTTGACCGATTGCTTCAGTCATGTCAGAACGGTCGAAGCGTTTGATGCTGAATGCGTCGTGTTCGTGCAATTCTTTTTCAGTACGAACACAGATAGCAGCCATAGTCTTAACTGCTTCTTCAGGGAAGTCCCCTGCTGCAGTTTCACCAGAAAGCATTACCGCGTCAGTCCCGTCAAAGATTGCGTTGGCAACGTCCCCTGCTTCCGCACGAGTTGGACGTGGGTTGCGTTGCATAGAGTCTAACATTTGAGTTGCTGTTACAACTGGTTTACCCGCTTGGTTACATTTCTTGATGATGTATTTTTGAACGATTGGCACTTCGTGAGTTGGGATTTCTACCCCTAAGTCACCACGCGCTACCATGATACCGTCAGATACAGACAAGATTTCGTCGATGTTGTCGACCCCTTCTTGGTTCTCAATCTTAGAGATGATTTTAACGTTTGGACGACCTTCTTGTTCTAAGATTTCACGGATTTCCATAACGTCGCTAGCACGACGAACGAAAGATGCAGCGATGAAGTCGATGCCTTCGCGAACACCGAAGCGGATGTCAGCAGCGTCTTTTTCAGTGATCCCTGGCAAGTTGATGGAAACGTTAGGAACGTTAACACCCTTCTTAGATTTGATTACACCAGAGTTTGAATTTCAGTTACTAATTCTTGGTTAGCGTGGTCGATTTCAGTTACCAATAAGTCAACTAAACCGTCATCCAAGAGAATGTGGCTACCTACTTCAACGTCGTTGATTAAGTTAGCGTAAGTTACAGAGAATTTGTCCTTAGTCCCTAAGACTTCAGTCATAGAAATACGAACAGTTGCGCCCTTAACTAAGTCGATGGCATTGTCTTGCATGTCGTTAGTACGGATTTCTGGACCTTTGGTATCCAAGAGGATGGCACAAAGTTTGCCGGTAGCTTGACGGGCAGCCTTCAAGTTGTTGAAGCGTTCTAAGTGTTCTTCGTGAGAACCGTGAGAGAAGTTGAAACGTGCAACGTTCATCCCTGCTTCAATCAACTTTGCCATTTGTTCTGCTGTGTTAGAAGCAGGACCCATGGTACAAATAATCTTAGTTTTTTTCATTTTAAAAGAACTCCTTCTCTTTTTTATTTAGCGCTGAGGCCTTGGTTTAATTGGTAAAGATCGCGACGGACTTGGTGTTTTTCCTTGGTCAAGGTTTCCACAATGTCAAAAGTTGCCAATTGCTCGTTCTTAAGACCTAAGAAAATCCCAGCTTGACCTTCTAACAAGAGGTCAACCGCCTTGGAACCCATTAAGCTTGCAAAGACACGGTCACGCACTGTTGGGTTACCCCCACGTTGAATGTGTGACAAGGTCACATCACGCACATCGTCACCAGATACCGCTTCATATTCCTTACGGAATTGAGCTGCTGTCATAACACCTTCGGCCAAGACGATTAAGGAATGATCCTTGCCGGCGCGACGGTTAGCAGCTACTGTTTCTGCGATTTCTTTTAAATCATAGGCTTCTTCTGGAATCACAATGGCATCTGCGCCAGCAGCCACCCCAATCCAGCTAGCCATATCCCCTGCATGACGGCCCATTACTTCGACAATAAAGGTCCGGTTGTGGGAGGAAGCAGTGTCAGTAATTTTATCAATAGCATCTAGGGCCACATTAACCGCGGTATCAAAACCAATGGTGTATTCTGTCCCTGCAATATCGTTATCGATGGTCCCAGGAATCCCGATAGCTGGGAAACCTTTCTGGGTTAATTTCAAGGCCCCAGTAAAGGAACCGTCCCCACCCACAACAACTAAGGCATCAATGCCATGTGCCTTCATCTGTTCAATTGCCTTCTCTTGGATTTCAGGCTCCTTAAATTCTGGGAATCGAGCAGAATATAAGAAGGTGCCACCCCGTCTTAAGGCATGAGAGCAAGTCGCTACGTCTAAAGGTCTGAAGTCACCTTCATATAAGCCTTTAAAACCATAGTAAGCACCTACGACTTCAATGCCATGATGCAAGCTACGCTCTACGACAGCCCGCACTGCTGCATTCATACCAGGAGCGTCGCCACCACTGGTTAAGACTGCAATACGCTTCATGTTTTCTCACCTCTAAGTTGAAATTGTAATCAATCGACTTGGACTGATATCCAAGGCCTATTTTACCACTTTTATTGGCTAAAGTCATACATTTTTTCGAAAATAATAGATGTAATCGATTACTTGTAGATAATTTTGAAAGGAGCCAGTAGTTTTGCTAATTCTGCTTGCGCTTTCTGGCCATAGGAGACCCGATAGGCATCATCCAATTGGAAGGTCTGACGATTGGCATCGACTAAAATCATGGCTACTGGTCCAGAATATTGATCGGCAAATTTTCTTAAGCCTGGCAGAAAAGGTTTGAGGTCCTGGAAGGCCTTTGACCTGGACAAAGCAACGTTGGAAAGGATGCTGATTGGGGCTAGTTGGCGCCTTGGCTTCTTCCTCATTGACTAGCGCCAAACGCTTAATAATCAGCTGATGGCGTCCCTGGCGGTCTAGTTCGACCGTCCCTTCTACTAGCAAGACCTGTCCCTCCTTAAGCAGCGAGACATAGTGTCGATAGCTTTGCGGGAAGACTACCCCGCTAATGCTAGCTACTTCGTCTTCTAGTTCGAGGAAGGCCATCAATTCCTGTTTCTTAGTGTTAATGACCCGGATGCCTTTGATTAAGACTAGGGTCTGGACCTTGAGGTTTGGTTGGGCCGCTAATATATCTCTTACTGACAACAAGTTGGGATGGGACTTGGCAAAGGCTTGATAAGTTGCCACTGGATGACCCTCTAAGGAGAAGCCCAATATTTCCACTTCCTTATCCCGTTTTTGACTAGGGCTCCAGTCCTCCACCCATTCAATTCGTGGCTCTAGCTCTGGGAAGAGCGACAAATTGCCACCACTAAAGGTAACACTTTGCATGAGCTTGTCTAGATTCTTAAGCAAGGTTGGCCGGTTCATGCCAGTATAGTCCAAGGCCCCGACACTAATCAGACTTTCTAGCCATTCTTGCTTGAGCCATTTCTTAGGTAGCCGCTGCATAAAATGCAAGAGGCCGGTATATGGCCCTAAGAGCTGACGATCCTCTACTATGTGGCTGACAAAGTCATGGCGTAAGGTCCGGATGGCTGAGAGACCTACTTGGAGTTGCTGACCACTGACACTAAAGCCTATCTGACTCTCATTGAGATTGAGGCCAAGGAGTGGACCTGTATGACGTTTGGCCTCCAGAATATAGTCGGCCATGGTCGTCTGGTTGGAACTGCCCATGTTTCAAGAGGGCTTGATAGAAGGCTAGAGGATAATGCACCTTGAGATAGGCTAGTTGGAAGGCTAAGGTTGAATAGACCACCGCGTGTGAGCGGTTGAAGCCATAGCTAGCAAATTCATAGATGTAATCATAGGTAGCTGACGCAATCTCAGGCTCTATCCCCTGCTCTCTGGCCCCCCTAATGAAATGCTCGCGTTCTCGCGCCATGACATCGGCTTGCTTTTTACCCATGGCACGTCTTAGCAGGTCGGCCTGTCCTAAGCTGAAACCGGCCATACGTTGACAGACCTGCATGACTTGTTCCTGATAGACGATGATGCCATAGGTAGGAGCTAAGATTTCTTCCAGGATAGGATGAATAGCCTGGTAACTTTCCTTGCCATGGCGACGCGCTACATAGTGGTCAATCTGCTTCATAGGTCCCGGACGGAAGAGCGCATTGACGGCTACAATATCTTCAAAACGCTCTGGTTGCAGCTTGCGTAGGACTTGCTTAATGCCGTCTGATTCAAACTGGAAGACCCCATTAGTATCCGCCGCCCTGAAGAGGGCCAGAGTCTGAGCATCTTCCATGGAAATTGCTTCAATATCAAAATCAGCTTGGCTCTTTTGAACTTGTTTAATGATGGTATCTAGCAGGTTGAGGTTTCTCAGGCCCAGGAAGTCCATCTTAAGCAGGCCAACCTTCTCCACATCGTACATGGTAAATTGAGTCATAAGAGGTTGGTTAGGTCGTTCTACGACTGGAATAACCTGATCCAAGGCTTGGTCATGAATGACCACCGCCGCGGCATGGGTTGAAATGTGACGCGGCAAGCCCTCGATGGTTTGCGCCACTTGGAAGAGCTGCTGGTTGGTCTCAGATTGACTGACTAACTGGCGTAAGGCAGCCGACTTCTGATAGGCCTGAGGCAAGCTAATGTCCAACTCTTTTGGTATGGCGCGTGCCCAGACTCGTAAGGTCTCACTATCCGCCCCTAGAACTCGTAAGGTATCCCGCATGGCGGCTCGAGCCCCGAAGGTTCCCCAAGGTGGCAATTTGAGCGACCTGCTCTTGGCCATAGCGCTCGACCACGTAATGTAAGACTTGTTGCCGTTTATTATCGGGAATATCCATATCAATATCGGGCATGTTATAACGTTCCGGATTTAGGAAACGCTCAAAAGAGTAAGTTGTATTGGATGGGATCGACGCGTGTAATCCCTAATAGGTAGGAAACCAAGGAACCAGCTGCCGAACCCCGACCTGGCCCTACCCGGATGGCATGACTTTGGCAGTAGACAATAATGTCCCAGACAATGAGGAAATAGTCGCTAAAGCCCATACTATCGATGACTTCTAGCTCATAGTCAAGCCGCTGCTGGTAGACCGCCAAATCAGCAGGCCTCAAGTCTTCTAATGCCGACTGAGTTAAGTCTCGCAAGTATTGACTAGCTGGCAAGTGATCTGGCGTCGGGAATTTTGGCAGAAAAGCCTGATTTTGTGGCAAAGTTAACTGCATACGATCAGCTAGTTGGCGACTATTCGCCAAGCAGTCAGCCAAGCCTAAACGGACGTACTGAGCCTCCAAATCCGCCCAATTATAGACATAGTGGACCCCCTGCATGGCTCGTAGTTCCACGTCTAAGGTCTCATTAGCCCCAATGGCCTCCAGCACCTTGAGACTGAAGGCGTCACCCTGATTTAAGGTTGATACTCCCTGCCCCACTACTAGCGGAACTTGTTGGCTCTTAGCCCAGGCCTTCACGGCCTCGCCTTCAACTGGATTATAAGGGAAAGCTGCCACCCCCAGATAGACATTACCAGGCCCAAAGACTTGCTCCAAGCGCTCCAAAACTAAGTCGGCTTCTTGGTCCCCACTATGAATCAGGGTTTGCTCCACTTCGCTTGCATGGCCACAGGAAATATAGACTAGATTGTGGCAGGACTGGGATCAGATAATCCCAAATAGCGCCTGGCGACAGAGGCTGATGGCTCAAACGTCGAATAAGGCCTATTAATTCATAATAACCGGCTTGATTGAGGGCATAAACTAGGAAGGGATAAATATGGGTTTGCTTGAGAGCCCCAGGCAACTTAATGGTCGCGCCAATCATGGCCTTGAGACCAGCAGCCTGACAGCGATTATAGAAATCTAGCGCCCCTTGCAGGCTATGGACATCTGCCAAACCCAGGATTTCATAGCCCCTTTGTTTAGCAGCTTCCACATAGGATGGAACCGTCAAAGTACTAGCTAAGAGTGAATTAGCAGAATGAACATTAAATAGCATGGCATTTCCTCCTCTCAAGCCCTTTTTGTGGTCCGAACAGGCATTCGACCACTCTCTTCTTATTGTGCCATGAAATGCCTTAAAGCACAAGGTAGAGCTTGGCTTTCAGGAATTTTGGTTAAGAACTGGAAACAAAAACTTTTTCATTGTATTATTTGGCAAATATGCTACACTTATACTGTAAAGGAAAGAAGGGAAAGTATGAAATATATCGTCACATTTTTCTGGAGCTTCATCCTGGGGCAAATCGTCTACTACCTAGGTAGCTCACTCACACGCGCCCAATACGATTTAGTGGGCGGGACCATTTTGGCTCTTGTCATTACTATTGTTGTCGCCATTGTGGCGCGAATCATGGAGAGTGTTCAAGGTGACAGCTCCCAAGCTCAAGCAAGCAATAAGGCGCATTCCTAATAGCCTAAATAAATAGCCCTAGCAGTCTGGATTCTTTATCCAAACTGCTAGGGCTATTTTTACTAGCTTGGGCCTACCAGCTTCCTAATTGGTAGACCTGATAGAGTACTAAAACGGCCAAGAGACTAAAGAGCGAGCCAATGAGATAGTATTCAGCAAAGGCGCTGTTCTTGGAAATTTTATCGTAGCGGGCGATGGATTTGGCCGTGAAGACCAAGCCCAAAGCTGCATAATTCTGACTGACTAAGAGCAAACCTGTTATCAGACGCTCTAGTATCCCAATCGTGGCCCCTGCCCCTTCAATGGTCGCGTCATCAATCTCAATTTCAGGTTGAAAACGGCGGAAGAGAAAATGGAAATAGCTGGTTAACAGGAGCTCCTAACCACAAGGCATAGAGAGCCCGTCCACAGCCAGTTTGCCTGGTAAGGCCAAGTCCAGCCTACCTTAGCTGCATAAAGGCTGGCGCCAAATAAAAGTAGCGCCATTATTAGAGAAACTTGCTTGGGCTTAAGTAGCTTACCTAAGCTGGCATTCACCAGTCCTAGGCCGATTAGCAGGCCAGCTGCGACCGGATTAAGCCCCAGCAGTAAGGCGCCCCAGACCAGGTAGAGCATCCAAGGCTCTAACCAAGTCAATCGCCCCTTTAAGAAAGCCCGCCCGTAAGGTCGATAATAGGATTCGATTAGGGTCCAGCCTAGCCCATAGTAGAGGCCCATTGAATAAGTCGATATCATGCGCTCTCCCCTCCTTGAGCTGCCTGTCTGGCCAGATTCTTCAATGGCCTGATTGAGATCATTTTTGACATCCAAGTAGAGTTTGATGCCACTCGATTTCATGCGTTTGGCGAAGGCGCTAGAAGACAGACCTAGGGCTGTCGCCACTCGCTTCTGATCAAAGCGCGACTGATAGTAACCCAAGTCTAAGATTGTCCGGAAGGTTTCCATTTGCGATTGGATCCAAGAAGAACGAACAAACTCACTCAAGGCCAAGCTATGATTCAAAATCGCATCCCTGGTCCTCTCTGCCCCTGTCAGCTAGATAGATATGGACTGTCTCGTAATGATGTTGTTGATGAACTTGCTGAATGGCCTCACGCGCCCGCCAGTAAGCCGGGCCATCCGCCCCTAAGCTGACTGCGGGATTTATGCTGGTCAGAATTTCACCTAAGCCCAGGCCAAAACGCAGATTTAAGTCAGGCAAGGCCAGGCGAAGTTCATCAATCATTTGAAAGATAGGTGCTCCTACTTTAAGTAGTCCTTGGAATTCATCTCCCAAAGTTAAACTAAAGCATGAGGCTAGGTGGCCTTGATATCGCTCATTCAGGCCATTTAAGGCTTGGCTTAAGGCTTCTTGTATTTTGGCACGATTGGCTAAACTGCGTGACTCAATAATGTCACCAATTAAAGCATAGTATTGATTCATAGTAGCCTCCTCTCTTAAGTCCATTATAACAGACCTCGAAAAGAAAGTCCATTATAATAGACCCAATGGAAAAAGTCCACTATAATAGACCAAAAACCAAGGGCCTATAAACCCTTGGTTTTATTTACGATTAGTCTTTATCTTCTAAGGTTGAGCCACGAGCAATAAATCTGTGTGGTAAGATAATTTGATGCTCTTCCACTTCTTCACTGTTCATAATCTTAGTCAAGAGACGCATTGCTACCGCACCGATATCATAGAGCGGAATTTGGATGCTGGACAACTTAGGACGTACCATTTGGGTTAGCATAGAGTTGTTACCAGTAATGATTTCAAAGTCTTGAGGGACTTTTACGCCACGATCTGTCAAGGCATTGAGGACAGCTACTGCGATTTCATCGTCAGAAATGACAGCGGCATTGGCCTTGGCTGCAATCAATTGCGCCGCAATCTTATCCCCATCTGCATAAGTGAATTGCTTTTGAATGACTAAGTCTTGCTTAAATTTAGCACCGGCTTCCTTGAGGGCTTCAGTATAGCCTTCTAAGCGGAAATCACGGTTAATATCAAATTCCCCAGGACCTGTCACCAAACCTACTTTACGGCCATGAGCCAAGAGCAAAGCAGTTGCCTCTTTAGTTGCTTGACGGTAGTCGATGTTAACGTTAGAAAGTTCTGTATTAGATAGAATGGTCCCAGCAAAGACAACTGGTGTCCGCGTACGGCTAACTTCATGTTGGATACTTTCTTGGATGTCATTCCCCATGAAGATGATTCCGTCCACTTGTTTTGCTAACAAGGTGTTGAATACTTGTACTTCTTTCTCAGGGTTTTCATCAGAGTTGGCCAAAATAATGTTGTATTTGTACATAGACGCGATGTCATCAATCCCACGTGCTAGAGACGAGAAGAAGACATTGGTGACGTTAGGGATAATCACCCCAACTGTAGTGGTCTTCTTGCTTGCCAAGCCACGCGCGACTGCGTTAGGACGATAATCCAAGCGTTCGATAACTTCTGATACTTTTTTACGAGTTGACGGTTTAACGTTAGGGTTGCCGTTTACCACACGAGATACTGTCGCCATGGAGACGCCAGCTTCACGAGCAACGTCGTAGATGGTAATAGTTTGTTTTTCCATACCTTTTGCCTCACTTCCTAGGTAAACACTTTTATACTCTTATAAAATACCATAAACAAAACGCTTTAGCAAGCGTTTTACTTACATTTTATCACCTATTTTATAGACTTACCTTGAAAAATGTTTTGAAAAATGAAAACTTTTCAAAAGTACATGTAAGCGAAATTTACATTAACCTGCCTCTAACTGGTTTAAAGCCTTATATAGAGCCATTTTTACCTAAGAGGCAAAAATAGGAGATAGTTGAAAATTATCTATAATTTGAACTTGGCGGATATAAGGGAGGAAAATTGCTGTTTTTTTGAGAGCAAACAAATCTCGATAGAAAAGATAATAAAAAAACAGCCGAGAGGGAACTCGGCTGCAACGGATTCGGCATATCCGTATCAAGAGGGGACTTCTACAATAGGCATTAGGGGATACCTATCGTAAGAAGGGAATAACTTAGTCCTTAACCTGACTAAGAAGGTTTAAATTGATTACCTATACCCATATGACTTCTGACTTGAAGCATTTAGTGATTTATCAACAATGTAAAATCGGCACGTTCACCTTGAAGTAAAAATCTAAATCTTCTATGATAAAGTTCATTAAGGGGATCATATGGACATAGATTCAATTTGTTCGAAGGGCTGCTACTGCCCTCCTTTAAATATTCCAAGAAACACTTAAAGCAAGACACTAACATCCTGTATAGACATTATACCGCATTTCCCAATATTATACATATCAAATTTTCGTTAGATGTTCACAATTACTTGAATGAAACGCGGTTTCGTGTTCCCATAAGAATGACAAAATCAATAATCATCACAACTTAAAGATTTTTACATACTCTAGTATATTTTGGGAGATAAGAAAAATAAAACAAGTATATAATCCGAAATCTTTAAAGAGAATGAATATACGATTAGGTAATAAAGTCCGTCATATTAATAGCTTGAGTCTAAGTATCTATACAATATTGTAAATCAATATACATAGCAAAAGAGACTAACCTAGGTTAGTCTCCCCTTCTATCGATTAAGCTTTTCTAGCTTGGCGCCGCTCTGCCCTTTTCTGTTTACGAGCTTCCTTCTGACGGTGCTCCTTAATTTGGTAATTGAGCTTACGTTTGTAGCCAGGCTTAACCTTCTTCTTCTTGTTACGGTTAATCATGGCCCTTACGGTTGGATCTTCCTTATCCTGCTTGGTATCCGTCCGCTCTACACGGCGATGGCGTGACTGAACAGGACGGATTTCGCCCTTGACTAAGTCCACCTGTTGGAATTCAATGCCCTTGGCTTCTAATTCCACAATAGCGCGATCGTCATCCGGCGTCATGAAAGTATAGGCGGTCCCAGCTAGTTGATTACGGCCTGTCCGCCCTACCCGATGAACGAAGAATTCCAGCTCCTTAGGCAATTCCGTGTTAATGACCATGGAAATACCCGGAATATCAATACCGCGCGCAGCTAGGTCAGAAGCCACGACATATTGGAATTCTAAGTCCTTGATTTGACGCATGACCCGTTTACGTTCTCGTGGCGTTAAATCCCCGTGAATGGAGGCCACCTTGAGGCCACGTTCCTTGAGGTATTGGGTCAATTCTGCTGCATACTTCTTAGTATTACAGAAGACCAAGGCTAGGAAAGGATGGCCCATGGTTAAGAGATCGTAGACCAAGGCCGAGCGATCCCGCCCTTTGGTATTAATCAGGTAGTTATCTATCTTGCTAGCTAAAGACCTCCTGAGGTTCAATCTGAATGAATTCAGGGTTGGTCACATACTTGTTGAGGAAGACCTCAAGTTGTTGAGGAATGGTCGCAGAGAAGACCATAAGCTGCAGATCTTCTGGCATGCGAGAAGCAATATCGTCGACCACTTGAAGAAAACCTAGGTCCATGGTCATATCGGCTTCGTCGACTACCATGATTTTAGCGGTCTGAACATGGAGGGCATGGCTAGCCATCAAGTCATAGATACGACCTGGCGTCCCAATCACGACTTGGGGTTGACCTGCTTGCAACTTATCCACTTGACGTTGCTTGTCTGTCCCCCCCATATAATGAACAACCCGCAAAGGCTCTGGGGCTTGTGCTAGCCAGTTGCTTGGCAGCTTGGTAGAGCTGGGTAGCCAATTCTCGGCTAGGGGCTGTAATCACCACTTGGACTTGGTCCAAGCTAGGGTCTAGTTGCTGGAAGATAGGGAATCAAAAAACTATGAGACTTACCTGAGCCCGTTTGCGATTGGACAATCAGGTTGCGCCCTTTGAGGGCATAGGGAATGACCGCCTCTTGCACAGGTGTTAGGCGGGAAAATCCCAGTTCCCCGAGTGCCTCCTTAATAAAAGGCGCTAGCTCGAGACTTTCAATGGTTGGCCTAGTCATAGGTCACCTCTTTCTTACTTTTGCTTATTTTGCTACCCGTTGGGCATAAGACTCCAAGGCAGCGCGGTAAATAATAGGGTTGGCGACGGTCTCTAATGGATAATAGAGACGGTCTTGGAAGGCTAATTCTTGGTCCGTCAAGCCTTGTCCGATAGCCAAGGCCAGCGTGTCAGCGTAGGATAGAATATTCGATTCTGAACGCATTTTTGCCCCCAGAATGCGTCCTGTCTCCGCCTCAGTAATGAGCTTGAGATAGACAGGGGTTGAATCCGTTAAGGAATAGTCAGCTGTCACTGTGACCGTTTGAACGGCTTGGGCACTGGTTCCATTGGCTTCATGTTCCGTCTTAGCCACACTGACCACATATTGACTGAAGATACGGGAGCCAATGACCCGCAGGGAAGTAGCTTGCTTGACGCGATTTTCCTTGAGGTTGAAGGCTGCAATCTGACCGGAACGAATGGCGTTGTTAACCAAGGCGATAAAGTCACGGCCCTTGATCAGCATAAGGCACTTGAACCAAGGTCCCCTACCGCAAAGACATCGGTCACACTAGTTTCTAAGTAAGGGACTGGTCCAGATGGTCTTGTCTGGATTAAGCTCAACTTGATCCGACACCAGGCTGCTATTAGGGAAGAGATTGACCCCCATGAGGATGGCATCCGCATAGATTTCATCACCATCTTCTAGGATAACTCGTAGCGGGTCAGTTTCAACAGCAGTTACCTTGCTTCCGACGCGTAGGTCGACACCTACGATTTCAATGGCGGCTTCGATTTCTTCAACAAAATCAGCATCAAAATAACGTTCAGCCAGGCTATCATTGGCTTCAATCAAGGTCACTTGCTTATTGGCGTTAACCAGGGCTTCACAGGCTTCAATCCCGATTTGCCCCCCACCGACAACAACCACATGCCCCAGCGTCTTCTAGGACCTCTAAGGCATGGTGGGCAGACCCAATGTCCTTGGTCGAAATAATGGCCGGATGGTCTAGATGGGCCACTAAGTGACCGGTTTGCTTAGACCCCATGGCCAAGACGAGCTGATCATAAGGATAGTCTGTAATCACTTGAGTCTTTAGATTCTTAGCACGTAACCACTTGGCTTTCATGTCGACTTCGACCACTTGATGGCCTAGATAGAGTTGGACGCCAGCCGCCCGCACTTCCTTCTCCGAGATAAAGCTAGCCGCTTCTAATTGGTCTACCTCATGATTGAGGACTAGGTTCATCCCACTTGGAATGAAACCCACTGTTTCTTGGCTATCGAAGACTTGCACTTCCATGTCCGGGTAGAGTTGCTTGGCTTGGAGCGCACAGCTTAAGCCAGCAAAAGAACCCCCTATGATAATAGTTTTTGACATGACATATCCTCCCTTAAACTTATGACTTACACACTCTTAAGTATACGCCCTTTGGCGCCCTTTTCAACCGCAAATTAGTCCGCTTGGACAAAAACCTGACGCGGTTTAGACCCGTCTTGCGGGCCGATAAAGCCCTGGGCTTCTAAATCATCAATCAGACGCGCAGCCCGGTTATATCCAATCCGGAATTTACGTTGCAATTGCGAGATTGAAATGGTCTCAAGACCACGAATCAGCTCAACTGCTTCACCAAAGTATTCATCATCAGATGCGCTCGCTGCTCCACCAGTCTCATCATCGGATACCATCATGGTTTCATCATACTCTGCTTCCTGTTGATTCTTAACAAATTCCGTAATCTTCTCAACTTCGGAGTCAGAGATATAGGCCCCTTGGACCCGAACAGGCTTATTCTTACCCATAGGCTGGAAGAGCATGTCCCCACGGCCAAGTAATTTTTCCGCCCCATTGCTATCCAGAATGGTACGCGAATCAATACTTGAGGAGACTGCAAAGGCCAAACGGGACGGCACATTGGCCTTGATAATCCCGGTAATGACATCGACCGATGGCCGTTGGGTGGCAATAATCATGTGGATGCCGGCCGCCCGCGCCATTTGGGCCAGACGAATAATGGCCGATTCCACTTCATTGCTGGCTACCATCATGAGGTCGGCCAACTCGTCAATGAAGACGACAATCTTAGGCATGGCTTCATAGCCAGTCCCCTGCTCCTTGTTGTAGTTGTCTACTTGTTCATTATAACCATCAATGTTCCGCACACCCGTCGCCGCAAAGAGTTCATAGCGTCGTTCCATTTCCTGGACCACCTTATTGAGGGCTTGGGCAGCCTTACGTGGATTGGTCACAACTGGCGCCAACAAATGAGGCACCCCATCGTACATGGTTAATTCAACCTTCTTAGGGTCAATCATGAGGAATTTAACTTCATCTGGCTTAGCCTTCATAAGCAAGGAGGTGATGATGACGTTCATCCCAACCGACTTCCCGGAACCCGTCGCCCCGGCAATCAGCAAGTGAGGCATTTTGCTCAAGTCAGCCAAGCAGACCACACCCGAAATGTCGCGTCCAAGTGGAACTTCCAAAATGTGCTTGCTTTCTAGAGCTGCATCAATGATTTCCCAGAAGGAAACTGGACTAACCTGGGTGTTGGGTACTTCAATCCCAATCAAGGACTTGCCCGGAATTGGGGCTTCCATACGGACATCGCGAGCCGCCAGTGCCAAGGCAATATCATCAGATAAGGAGACAATCTTGCTGACCTTAACCCCGATGGCTGGCTGAATTTCATACTTGGTAACAGACGGGCCTAAGTTGGCCTTGACCACCTTGGCCTGAACGCCGAAACTTTCGAAGGTCCGCTCTAACTTGGCGATGTTCTCATTAATACGGGCGTATTCTTCCGACTGGTCAACAGGTGGTATTTTCTTAAGTAAGTTCTTACCAGGCAGTTGATAAGGTTTATGAGCCCGCGGTTTCTTGGTGACCACTGGCGTCTGAGGGCCCTTCTTGTTCCGCCATTTGATCTAATTGGCTGTCCAAGTCATCCCGAGTTAAGTCAGCTCGCTCATGAGCTTGGGCCTGCCAATGGCCGGCAGCAGCACCTGGTGCTAGCGCTGGTGACTTACTTGGTTCAAGTTCTGGCTCGACCGACGCTAAGTCTGATACTGGAGCCGGCTCTATATCGAAGATATTGTCTTCTGACTCCCAGTCCGCCTCTGCTTTGATGCGCGTTGGCTATAACGATTGGCACCGTGTCTTCTTGGGCGTCTTGGCCTTCTAGATAATCTAAATCTAAGACAGGGGCCTGAGATCTACTAGTCTCCTCCTCATCCCAGTTGGCTAGTGGACGGCGTCTGAGGCGATTAGGCAGATTGTGATCCGCATCCTCTAATCCCGGCTCCTGATCTTCCTCTTCGACAAAGCCGAAGAAACGCTCAGATAGTGATAATTTCCGACTCGAAGATCTGCTTGGGGCTTGTGGAGCGGCTTCTACGTCATCTTCTGAATAGAACACTTGTTTAGCTGGCTCTTCCTCTGTCGCTTGGCTTGGCGGAAAGAGGCGCCGGCTGAGACCTTGAATACCTGTCGACATACGGGCAAACAAGCCCTGCCAAGCTTGCCATGGCAGATTGAGCAAGAGGGAGAAGCCTGCTAGGAAGAGGATGACAACCAGCAGGTAGGTGCCCCATTTACCGAAGAGGTAACCAAAGGTCGCATAGGTCATCGCCCCCAGCATACCGCCCCCCATTGGGACGCGGACTTGGCCCATCAAGACTTCATTACGGAAAATCTGGTAGGTCATAGAGAATATAGACTGTGGCAGTGGTTCCTGACCGATAAATTGGTTGACATGCAGTAGGCTAGTTAGAGCCGTCAAGGTCATGGCACCGCCTAGGAAATGCTGGAGCCGGACCACAAAGAGTTGGCCTTTGACTAGCATATAGAGGCCTAAGGCCAAGATAGGCGCTAGTAGTAGCGCATAGGTCTCCCCTACTAGAAGTCGGAAGCCATTAACAATCAGAGCGCCTAGCGCCCCCCATTGAAAGAGGCCTAGTAGAGCTACAAAACTTATCATAATTCCCAGAATCAAATAGGTGGTATGTTCAGAGAGATTTAGGGCATGGTGCTGACGACTTGCTTGGGTCTTCTTACCAGGTCTTGAGCCTGTTTTTTTCTTGGTGGTCGTCTTTTTCTTAGGCGCCATAGGGTCCCCTCCTTCATCAATTAGTAAAAATGTTCATCACTCACTATTATAGCATAAAATCCCTTAAATAGCATGATTGAGCCCGACTTATCTAAGCAAAAAAGAGGGGAAATTAATCCCCTCTTTCCAAATATCTATTCAGCCCCTAAACCAGCAAGCTAGCCTTCAGGCACCTGTTGGGTCAGAATACGTGGTCCTTCCTTGGTAATAACTAAGGAATGTTCATACTGGGCACAATTTCCCCCGTCGCGGGTACGTGCCGTCCAACCATTATTATCCATCTTCATTTGCCAAGTGCCAGTCGTAATCATTGGCTCAATGGTGATAGTCATACCTTCCTTGAGACGCAAGCCCTTGCCCTTGGTCCCGTAATGTGGGATACCTGGTTCTTCGTGGATGGTTGGACCCAATGCCGTGGCCGATAAAGTCACGGACTACCCCGTAACCCTTAGCTTCAGCATAAGTTTGAATGGCGTGGCCGATGTCTCCAATGCGATTGCCGACTTGAGCCGCTTCAATTCCCTTATAGAGAGCTTCCTTGGTCACTTCCATAAGGGCTTGATTCTCAGGGCTGACCTGACCGACTGCATAGGTCCAGCAAGAATCTGAAATAGCCCCTGCCAAATCCACACAGAAGTCTACTTTGACGATATCGCCATCTTTAAGCACATAATTGGATGGAAAACCATGACAGATTTCGTCATTGACACTGGTACATGTCGCATATTTATAGCCTTCATAGCCAATTTGAGCAGCGACTGCTCCCGGCAGCTTCAATCTTGTCTTGAACAAACTTGTCTACTTGAGCCGTTGTTAGACCTGGTTTAATAAAGTCACGCAACTGGACATGAATACCCGCCAAAATCTCGCCGGACTTAGCCATAGCATCGATTTCACGCGGTGATTTTAAGGTAATCATGGATTAGATACACTCCTTCTTAGGCTAAGTCCACCGGCTGGTTCCAGACAAACTGAACCAGGCAGGCGACTTTATCCTTACTTAGATTATAAATTTGATGGTCGGTCACCCACTCTTGGTCGCTCAGAGGGACCAGCTGGCTTCGAATCTCAACTTGGTCGCTAGGCAGGAGCTCACTGCCGTACTTGATATAGCAGCTAGAGTATGGCGCTTGACTAGCTAATTGGTCTAAGGGCCCAGCCAATATAGACCAGGTTATTAACATGACCATTTTCGTCGATGACCTCTGGCGTAATGGCTAAAGGCGACGTCTTACTTTCTTGAACTTGGTCCCCTTCCCATTTTATCGGATCAAAATGAGCTGGCTCTTCTTCTGCTATGACCAAATTGGCCTCTTGGAAAGACTCAATTGGTAAGCGCACAATCCGGCGCTTATCCAAGTCCAAGATGACATATTGGGCTTCCACAATGGCCAGCAGCCGGTCCCCTTCATAGAAGCGAAAGCGACGATTACAGAAGAAACGGTTGGCTTCGCAGAGCAAGGTTTCTACTCTTAAGTCTTCCTGATCCTGATATTGATCTACTAGCTCCAATCGGTATTGCGTAACAATCCAAGATTGGGTCTTACTGACAAAAGCATAGTTGAGTTGGGTCCGAACCACTTGGTCATGGGCGCCAGAGGTAATCAGAGCATAACGAATCATGCGCTGGGGCTCAATAATCCCCTGCTTGTGGACGATTTCTTGACGTGGGAAAAACTTAGAAAAGCGGGTTTGAACCATCGATACACCTCTTTATTACTTGCTTGAGACCGTTAAATTAACCAGTAACCAGGCTAGACCTAGGAAGAGCCCTGCTCCTAAGAAACTTGGAATAGGCGCAAATCCGTAGATGGCAGGCCCTAGCTTGAACCAAAAATAATTACCAATCCAGGCACCAATTAAGCCGGCTACCATGAAGCGACTTCTGCTTTCGGGTAGCTCATGGTAGAGTAATGCCATGAGCCAGCCCAGGAAGACGCCAACTAATAAAGATATTACCATTATCTCGCCTCCAGCTCAAGTCTTAACGCATGGTTACAAACTCTTCCGAACCGGTTGGGTGAATAGCGATGGTGGCATCGAAGTCAGCCTTGGTCGCCCCCATCTTAATGGCCACCGCGAAGCCTTGTAGCATTTCGTCTACCCCTTCGCCAATGGCGTGAAGGCCGATAATCTTCTCTTCAGGGCCATGGCAGACCAACTTAAACTTAGAAGGAACATTGAGCCGGCAGCCCGTTGATACATGGAGTTGAACTGGCTAGTGTAGACTTTAAGATTGTCTGCACCGAATTTAGCTTCTGCTTCTTCTTGAGTGTAACCCACTGTGGCGATAGCCGGGTGGGAGAAGACAACAGTTGGAATTTGGCTGTAATCAATGGCGGCAGAGGCTGCCCCATTGAAAAGGAACTCTGCCACGTGACGGCCAGCGCGGATAGCGACCGGCGTCAAGGCTGGGCGACCGATTACATCCCCTACTGCATAAATATGTGGGACGGCCGTCTGATGTTGGTCATTGACTTGGATAATGCCTCGTTCATTGACTTGAATGTCGGTATTTTCCAAGCCTAGAGCATCGGAATTAAGAGCCCGACCAATGGCTGCAATGACCCGATCCACTACTAAGACTACTTGACCTTGAGACAAGCATTCAATCTTGCCATCCTGGCGACGACGATATTCGTCGAACTGGGTATGAGCGTGTATAGTTGGGCCATGATCGGCCATAGTGTCCAACAAGGCTTGGCTAAGCATGGAATCAAATTTACGTAATGGGCGGTCATAGCGGACTACTAAGTGAGACTCTACCCCCAAAGCGTGTAAGACACCGGCTAACTCTACGGCAATATAGCCAGCCCCCACAACAGCAACTGATTGAGGCAGGTCTTGCCATTCAAAGAAGGAATCAGACGTATCCAAGAGCTCGTGGCCTGGCACTTGTGGCACCGCTGGACGGCCACCTGTGGCAATCATAAAGTAACGTGCAGAATAGGTCTGACCGTCAACTTGAACCGTATGATTATCGACGAATTTAGCATAGCCCTTAATGTAATCAATGCCATTATTCAATAAGCCACGTTCATAGCTAGCGCGGGCATTGGCCACATAAGTATCGCGCGCCTTAACAAATTCCTGATAGTTAAACTGATAGTGAACATCTTGGAAACCATAGCCTGGCCCTACTTGGTTCATAACATCGGCCATATGAGCCGCGTACCAGGTGATTTTCTTAGGCACACAGCCTTCGTTGACACAGGTCCCTCCTAAGCGTTTGCCTTCTATCAAGGCTACCTTGGCGCCGTACATAGCCGCACGATTGGCTGTCGCCACACCGCCGCTACCGCCACCAATTACAATTAAATCATAGTTTGCAGTCATGCAAATACCTCCTTATAATCTCTACCCTTCTATACTACACCATTTGGTTCAAAATCCCTTCTATAATGCTCAAAAAGCGGGAGATAGGCTCCCGCTTTCTATCAGCTATAAGTCAATCCAATAGCGACACAAGAGATTACCGTCTGCTTCCGTCACCATATTTTCCAAAACCCCGCCATTCTTCTCAATGACGCGTGCTGAACCTAGATTGGTCTTGTCACAGGTAATCAGTAGTCGTTGTAGCCCTTCTTGACGGGCCTTATCTAGGGTTAAGGCCAAAAGTTGGGTGCCATAGCCTTGGCCCCAGCAATCGGGCGCGATGGAGTAACCGACATGACCACCGAACTGACGCAAATAATCCGTTAATTCAAGCCGCAAATTACTTAGACCAACCAAGCGATCACTGGCGCCATCCTGAGTGGCCGGCTCCATCACTAACCATATTTTGGCTGGCGCGTAGCCTCAGGAAGCGTCTCACGTTTGGTCATGGCCACTTGTCTTTGATGCCAAGCCGCCATATCGTCATAGTTCTCAAGGTCACCACAGCCATGGGCGACTAATTGACGATTGAGATAGGCCTGACGATAGGCTGCTAGTGCCGGATAATCAGCTGGACTAATCTCCTTAAGATATAAGTTACTCATCATAAACCTCCTTTTCACCGCTACTAGCCATTGGCTTGTTGTAGCTGCATGCGGTACATTTCAGCATAGCGTCCGTCTTGGGCCAACAAGGTCTGATGATTGCCGCGTTCCACAATCTGACCTTCATGCAAGACCAAAATTAAATCAGCGTCTTGAATGGTCGACAGACGGTGGGCAATGATAAAGGTAGTCCGCCCCTGGCTCACGACCTTCATGGCATGCTGGATGATTTCCTCTGTTTCCGTATCAATATGGGATGTTGCCTCATCCAGAAATCAGAATCTTAGGATCTGCAGCCAAGGTCCGGGCAAAACTAATCAGTTGGCGTTCGCCACTGGAATAGGTCGCCCCTTTTTCAAAGACGGGAGCCTGAATGCCTTGAGGCAGACGACTGACCATATCCTTGGCCCCAACCCGCTCAAGGGCTTGCCAGACAGCCGCATCATCAATGGCCTCATTCCCCATGGTCACATTAGAAGCAATAGTGCCGGTGAAAAGATAAGGGTCTTGAAGCACAATCCCCATTTCCTTGCGGACACTTTCACGGGAATAGTCGCCAATGGCTTGGCCATCAATGAGAATCTGGCCTTCTTGGGGGTCATAGAAGCGGAACAAGAGATTAATCATAGAACTCTTACCCGACCCCGTATGTCCCTACCAGTGCAATGGTCTGACCTGGTTGAGCTAGCAGATTCAGATCTTTCAAGACGGGCTGGCCCGGTACATAGGCAAAGTGAACATGCTTGAACTCGACTTGACCTTGCGTCACTACCAAGTCTCGGTCTACCTCCACTTCCTGCTCCACGTCCAGTAATTCCAGGACCCGTTGGCCGGTAGCCACCGATTGTTGAATCTGAGAGAATTGCCGGACAAAGTTATTGAGGTTCATGAAGAGACGATCCAAGTAGTTGATGTAGATAAAGAGCTGGCCGACTGTTATAGCCAGAGTCTGCCCCAAGAATTGATAACCCACCACAGCCAAAATTAAGGCTACAAAGGACCGGTTGAGCAATTCACCCAAACTCCAAGAGACTGTGGAGTCCACGCGAATCCATTTTAGAGCTGCTTGGTACATCTGCTCTACGATTGTCTGGAAACGAGATTTGAAGCTGGCTTCTATTTGCGAAAGCTGAATCATGACGCTACCGTTCATGGTTTCATTGACCTGGGAATTGACCTCACTCTGAGCTTCGAAGAAAACCTTCATAGCCTGAGAGACTTGGCGGCTGTAGAGCACATACCAGCAATAAAAGAGTGGTAAGAGCAGTAAAAGGGCCAAGCCGATATACCAGTTCAAGCTAAAGATAAAGACATAAATAATGATTACCTGAGCCAAATTAAGAAAGGCTTGAGACATGATACCACCGTAGAAGTTGCTTCTAAGAGTCTCAGTGTCATTAATAATGCGAGAGGAAATCTTGCCGGCAGGCTTATCATCAAAATATGAGACCGGCAGATTCTGCATGACATCGAAGGCCTTATTTCGGATGTATTCCACTATGCGGTTGGCACATGACATCAAGGTAATACTGGCAAAATAGCCGATAATCGAAGCTAAGGCAATCAAAGCCTACATAGAAGCCCAAGATGTTGCAACATAGCTGCCCTATCCAGTTCCTTGCCCTGATTGAAGACAGGAGTCAGCACTTGGTCAATGACTCTTTGAATTTCTAAGGGGGCATAGTTTTGAATAATGGTCCCCCCGCCCAAGAGCACTAGGCCTAGGAGGAAGAGACGCCACTCTACCTTGACCAATCGAAATAATCTTAATGGGATACTCATGCCATCACCTCCTCTTCTGAGACTTCTTCATTTAGGCGTTGGCGCCATGCTTGTTCAGCATACCAACCGCCTAGGGCCATGAGATCTTCTGCGCGCCCTTCTTCTACAATACGGCCTTGGTCCAAGACGATAATCCAATCGGCATGCTCTACGGCAGACAGACGATGGCTAGTAATAATATTGGTCTTACCGGCTCGTAGAGTTTGGATATTTTCAATAATAATACGTTCAGTCCGCGCATCAACTGCCGATAAGGCATCGTCTAAAATCAGGAGCTCTGGTTCCTTAATCATGGCGCGTGCAATGGAGATACGTTGTTTCTGACCGCCTGAAATAGCCACCCCTTTCTCACCAATTAGAGTGTCGTAGCCCTCCGACATACGTTCCAAGTCTTGTCTAAAGGCTGCAATGGCGACCGCAACATCCACTTGCTTCTGACTGGCAGCAGGATTACCCAAGAGAATATTCTCTCTTACGGTACGTGAAAAGAGTAAGTGCTCTTGCGGTACATAACCAATCAGCTTTTCCATGTCGTGACGATTAAAATCACTGATTGGTCGGTTGTTGACTAAGAATTCTCCCTGACCAATGGGATACTGGCATAGGAATTGGCGAACCAGGGTGGTCTTGCCGCTACCTGTCTTACCGACAATCCCCAGGGTCTGGCCTTTCTTAAGGCGCAGATGAATGTGACGGAGACTGTCTTCAGAAGCTCCTTGATAGCAGAAACTATAATCAGCTAGGCTCAGCTCCTCTAGGTCACTTAGCCTTTGAGTCCCTTGACTGGCCAAATCATCGCTAGCTTCCAATAATTCTTGGATCTTACCATGACTGACTTTGGCATTTTGATAGACAACAATCAAATCGGTTAAGGACCAGAGCGGTTCAGCCAGTGAAAGTGAATAGAGTTGCAAGGCAATAACTTTGGCCCAAGGTCAAATGCCCTGCCGCCATTTCCAGTCCCCCTACGCCAATGACTAAGGCCGCGGTCAGGGACATAATGGTAATGGATAGGCGACCCAAACGCCGCTTGGTAGTACATAATCCGGATAGCCTTGCTGGCTAAATCGCGCGTTTTTGCCTGGAAACGTTGACTGGATTCTTGTTTGTTACCGTAAGCGCGCGTCACTCGAATGCCTTCTATGACCTCTAAGACCTCATTACTAAGGGAAGCAACCGCATCGCGTTGTTGCGTCACGGCTTCTTCTTGTCGACGCGTTAAGATTACAAGAGGAAGCAGGATGAGACTAGAAGGAATAAGAGCTAAGAGGGTCACCTTCCAAGAAATAGATAGCATAATGGGAATAATGATAAAGTAGGTACCCGCGGATAAGAGAAAGCCCATTATGCCATATCCCATAAAATCCTCAATTCCCCTAACATCAGAAGTGAAAGCGAGTCATCATGTCGCCTGAACGGAACTTCTCAAAAAATTGAATCCGCATGCTGATGATCTTCTGGTAGAGATTGAGCTTGACTTCCTTGATATAGAATGCCGATTGACTAAAGAGTCGACTCATCCATAGGTATGCAGATGTGTACTGAGCCACCGACACCACCAGGAAAATGCCAATGAAGAGTGCCAGGCTCTGACCCGTCAGCGAGTGGTCGGCCATGGCATCAATAATGGCCTGAGTTACGCGCGTAGGAATGACCAACAAGATATAGTCGGCAATAATGGAAAGCAGAATAATCAGGTAAGTCATCGGATAACGTTTAATGAATTGCCACATGGCAGCTAACATAAAAATCCCCCTTAATATAGTTAGATAGGTAAAATCCCCTAATAGACGCACAAAAAAGACCCTAAGATGGACAGCACAAGGAACAGAAACTAGTTCTGGTCCTTGCCACTCCAACTTAGCGTCTTATCATCTTCTATATTCTTGGCTATAAAGCCTAGTATGGCACTTGTTTATAGCATGACGTCTAAAAGGAGTGGGTGTTGTTTGGCTTGTTTGGTTTTAGCTACTAAGATCATGACACATACTCCTTTCTTTCATTTTTCTTACTTTTCTAGGATACCACAGGCTTATCGTATTTGTAAAGCCTTTCTTGAAATTATTTTACAAACTTCCTTAGTCCTAGGCCCCTTCAGGTAGCTTGGCTTGCAATATGGTGTGGCTTTCGGTAAACTAAGCCTGTATAAAGCAATTTCTAGATTAATATAAAGGATGACCACATTGAAACAATTAATTGCCATTATCTTTTCTTCCTTGCGAATGCCCCAACAAATCTTCGGGCTTTCCAAGGTGCCCTTTAAATTCTTCCGTCGTCTTAGCCGGCTGATTATCCTCTGGCTAACTGTCACCTCTGTCCTGGTGACCTTCAAGCCACTCAATCAACTCTTTGACGATGTCAAAGCCAGCTCATCTAACCTACCGGATTTCCATACTGTTGACGGTAAGCTAGAGCTGGCTCAAGACCAAAAGCCTGTCTACTTCCAATCTCAATCTTTCCAATTGGTTGTCGATGATACCGTAACGGTTAGCGGGCCCCAAGACCAACCTACTATCCCAACGGACATTGCTAGCCGCCTGTCTACTAAATCCATGGCTAGTTTCTTCCTCTTCAAGGATCGGGCTTTCGGCCAAGTTGCCGGACGTATGATGCAAATTACGGACCTCTACAAGGCCAACTTTAACAAGCAAGTCGCTAGCCAAACTTTAAACTCTATTGAAAATTACCGCTGGATCTTTTATCTGTCCCTTGTCATTATGGCTTGGATTATCTCCTGGTTACTCTATTGGTTTGTAGTCCTACTCATTTCTTACTTGGCTCACTTCACTACCCTACGGTCCAAGTCCTTTCAAACTCTTTAGCCAGACTATGCGCCTAGTTATTCAAGTGACCTTTGTTCCCTTCCTTATCTATGGCCTCTTACAAATCATTATGCCTCTAGGATTTGTCTTCTTTGTCTTCTTGGCCCTCTATACAGTGGCCTTCATTTATTACGCCCAACAGCGTTTTATGATGAGTCTCTTCTCGGCTTTCAATAGTCAAGCTTTTCAAGGAAGGGATGCAGGACTTACAAGAAGATGCCAATAAGCTAAGTCCTGAAGAAATGAATGAACGCTTCATGTCCTTAATCCAAGAAGCTAGACAAGAGCGTCATGCCCAAGGTGAAGATGGAGAGGAAGCAACAGATGCCAATCCTCAAGATTACACACCTCAAGATGACCAGCCATCACAAGATTCTTCTGACCAAGATCAAGATACTAAATAATAAAAAGCTAGGACCTCAAGTCCTAGCTTTTTTTATATCTTAAGTGCTTTACTTGGCTTCTAAGAGTTCCTTAGCCAATTCGTAGCAGCCGGTAATGCCGGCATTATCTTCCAAAGCAGGTGGCACGATGAAACCTTCTAATTCTGGCAAGGTCACATAGTTGTTGTTAAGAGCTACCAAATGTTCGCGAATCATTGGGAAGAGTTGGCGTTGCTTCATGACCCCGCCACCCAAGATAAAGCGTTCAGTACTCAAAATCAAATAGTAGTTGTAAAGTGCTTGAGCAATGTAGTAGGCTTCTAAGTTCCAGACTTCCATCTCATTGCTGAGTTCAATCCCCTTCTTGCCCCAACGTGCTTCAATCGCTGGCCCAGCAGCCATGCCTTCTAAGCAGTCGCGGTGGAAAGGACATTTACCTTCATATTGGTCCTCTGGTTGACGTTTGAGGCTGATGTGACCTGCTTCAGGATGGGCAAAACCGCTAATAATCTTGCCCCCGACTACAACCCCAGCACCCACACCGGTCCCGATAGTGATATACATGCAGTTTTCTACGCCGCGAGCGGCCCCCTGCTTCATTTCACCGTAGGCTGCCGCGTTGACGTCAGTGGTCCAAGCCATTGGCACATCAAATTCCTTCTTGAAAGCACCCAAAAAGTCGAAGTGTTGCCATGGTAGTTTAGGCGTATTGGTGATATAACCATAGTCCTTGCCATTAGGGTTAGCCCCGATTGGGCCGAAAGAACCAAAACCAAAGGCCTTAATCCCATTATATTTCTTGAAAAAGTTAATCATGCTTGGCATGGATTCAGATGGCGTCTCAGTTGGGACACTCAAACGTTCAATCAAAGTACCATCCATTTCGAAGACAGCGCAGACACATTTTGTACCGCCTAATTCAATTGCTCCAATCATCTTACACACTCACTTTCTATGCTTTCGCTTTTCTTTTACCCTTGTTTTTACTGTCGCGATGCCGGTCTTTTTTCTTCTTAGGCTTGGCCGCGGCAGCTGCCTTAGCTTTGCGGGCTGGTTTAGCGCCAGTCTTAGCTTTGGCTTTGGACCCTCTAGCCTTTCTTGATCCTGCTGACCAGCTCGTTCTTGGGGCCCTACTAATTGGCCTTTGAAGGTAATGCGCTCCGTCAATTGGTAAGGACTGGAAGCCAAGAGCCTTTCCAGGTCCCTTAACTCCTGTTCATTGACTAGGGACAGAACCGTTCCGGATTTACCCATACGGCCTGTACGGCCTGAGCGGTGAACATAGGTATCCAGGCTATCCACTCGGTTATAGTGGACGATATAAGGTAGGTCAGGGATATCTAAGCCCCGCGCCGCCATATCGGTCGTCAGCAAGTAAGTCACCTTGCCTTGCTGGACCAGTCGGAAGGCCCGCTCTCGCTCCTGTTTGGACAGTTGGCCATGCATGACTGCTACCTTAATGCCTTGAAAGACTAATTTAGCCGCCACCGTTTCTAGGTCATGCACCTGTTCAAAGAAGACCAAGGCTTGCATGTCTGCTACTTGGGCCAGACGCTTGAGTTGTTGGACCTTTTGCCGGTCATGGGTCAGAACATAGACATGGTCTACCTGGCCAGATTGGCTGACCTGGTCCTTTTCCACCTGATAGAGAGGAAGGCCAGATGCCACCAAGTCAACCAAAGGCTGACCATAGGTAGCACTAATCCAAGCTACTGTCACATCTCGCATAAGGGACTTTCTAATCTGGTGAATGGCCCCTTCATGCTCGGCTTGCAGTAAATAATCTGCCTCATCCAAAATCAAGTAACGGACCTGATGGACCTTGAGTTTACGGGTTTGGTTGGCTAATTCTAGGAAGCGACCTGGCGTTGCCACGATAATTTCTGGCTTAGCCTTAAGGGCTTCCTGCTGACGCTTAAAGTTGGCGCCCCCTACCACTAATTGGACTTTTAAATCCAAATGACCTCCCCAAGTTTGGGCCACACCTGCAATTTGCTTGGCCAGCTCTTGTGATGGTGCCAAAATCAAGGCCTGTAGCCCCTGCCCTGCTTGCAGCTGTCCTAAAGACTGGCAAGAGATAGGCCAAGGTCTTACCACTCCCCGTAGGCGAAATAGCCACCAGGGATTGGCCTTGCGCTAAAGGCCCCATGATGAGCTTTTGAATCGTGGTGGCTTGTTGATAGCCCGCAGCCTGCCATTCCTGGGCAAGGGCTGGAGCAAGTTCTAGAGTCTCTGACATCAGAGGCTTACCTCACTTTCTTGATAGGCCTCTCCCTCAAAAGGAAAGGCGAGTTGGGCCGATTGTCGCATGGCTTGCATGACTTGGGCCACCTGATAACTTAAGAGGGTCCAGTGGCGATAAAGTTCATTAGCTGGGCTCTTTTCTTCTAGGCCGCGATAGCCTCGCAAGACTTGGCCGAAGGCTTCGAGTTCTCCCACCATATCGTGCTTAGGCTGATATTGACTGATGACTGCTGTCTGCCCCTGGCTATTGGCCAGGCTGACCGTCCGAATACGGGTAATATCCTGAATGGCGATTACTTCATTGTCCAGATAGATTTCACTGGCTTGTGTGGAATGTACCGCCTTAGAAACTAGGAGACTGACCTGAAACTGGTCATAATAGAGAATAGCATTACCAAAGAGGTCCACCCCATTGGCTCCTTGAACAGCTGAATACTTAAGGCGCTGGGGCATACCGAAGAGATCCACGATGACATAGATGGGATAGACCCCCAAATCCATCAAGCTCCCTCCTGCCATAGCCGGATTGAAGATATTAGGAGCCTCCAAGCCCTGAGCCTGACTATCCAAATAGGCCGGATAGCGACTAGAGTACTGTCCTAGAATAAAATTAGCCCCTAGGAAAGGCTGCTTAGCATCTTGGCGCTTGTTGGCCACCAGTTGCTTAAGCCGTTTATAGTTAGGGTTGTGGATGTGGAGGACAGCCTCAAAGAGTAAGACGCCATGGGCTCGGGCCAAGGTATGGGCCTCCTGCCACTGATCCACATTAGCAAACATTGGCTTTTCAACCATGACATGTTTGCCAGCTTGGATGGCCCGTTTGGTCTGTTCAAAATGGACCCCATTGGGACTGGCTATATAAACCAAGTCCAGCTCAGGATCCGCCCAGAATTCAGCCAAATCATCACAGTAATAGGTCGCACCAAAGCGCTGGGCTAAATCCTTAGCCTTATTCTTTTGGCGCGAATAGACGCCGTGGAGCTCATAAACCTCTGGTAGCAGACTGAGGGCTTCTAAGAAGCGCTCTGTAATCTGAGAGGTCCCGATGGTGCCAACTCGAATCATTGTGGCCATCCTTTCTATTTTTTAGACTTGAATTGTTTTCCATTTACCTTGACGATAGCGCCAGGTAATGAGGAAGGAACGAATGGTTTGGTCGCCAATTACGGCTATCCAAGCACCTGCCAAACCCCAGTTGGCATAGTTGACCAAGATATAGGACAGGCAGACCCGGATACAGAAGACCGAGAAGCCCGTGGACAGCATAGGAAAGAGGGTGTCCCCCACCCCACGCAAGGCCCCCACTTGAACTAATTGAACCAATTGGAAAGGCGTGAGTATCGCCATACAGATAAGTGGAATCGCGACCAAGCTAACAACATCCGCTTGTTGGGTGTAAATCTGGCCCAAGACATCTCGTCCTAGAAAGAAGACGGCACTCATGGCTAAGCCAAAGTAGAGGCCGAATCTGGCTGTCTTACGGCCATAGGCATCGGCTAAAGCCACATCACGTGCTCCTAAGGATTGGCCTACTAGGGTAGAGGCCGCAATCCCCAAGGCCATACCCGGCGTAATGGAGAAGGATAAGATATTAAGGGCAATCTGATGGGCTGCCATGACGACCGTTCCTAGCGAGGCCACGATCTTAGTGTAAAGAATCAAACTAGACCGCAGCAGGACTTGTTCTCCCGCCGACGGAATCCCAAAGCGGAAAATAGCAGCAAAGGTGCTGGCTTCCAATTTCCAATCCTTGAACCAATCAACCTGGATGGCTGACCGGCCACTAGAAATATAAAAGAGCAAGCCTAAGCCCGAGCAGACATTGGCCACCAAGGTGGCAATCCCTGCTCCTGTAATGCCAAGTTCTGGCAGTCCAAAATAACCATTTACCAAACTAAAAGCCAAGGTCACATTAATGGCATTGGCTATGACATTAACCCGCATAGGGATTTGAGTCTCCCCTACCCCTCGAATAGATGACGATAGGAGGGCTGCCAAACAGTTAAACCAGAGGCCAATCATAACCAAGCGATAGTAGATTAAGCCCGCTTCTTGAGTCAGGGCATCTGCTCCCAAAAAATCCATCATGGCTTTCTGGAAAATTAGGACAGATGCCACAAAGAAGGTCGATAAGGCCAAACCCAACATGAGGTTGTGCTTAAGAATACGACCCAGTCGATGGAGCTCTCTAGCGCCATAGGCACGGGCAATTAAGGTTGTCCCCCCTACCCCTAGCGCCTGCACGACAGCAAGGATAAAGAAGAAGGGTTGGTTGGACAGTCCCACAGCCGTTACATTGACATCGACCGGATAGAGTCCGCCCGCATACTGGCCCAAGACCACCATATTAACCATCCCGAACAAGGAGGTAAAGGTGACCTCAAGTAAAGATGGGCCAAGATAGGTTAAGGACCTGACGACTGATCTGCCGATCTTGCGATTGTTCCATGATAGAACCACCTTTCTAGCGACTAGGCTTGGAAGGCTGATTCCGGAATATCGTCTAGATATTGTTCAATGGCTTGCACCGTTTCTACTAGGCTACCTGGCTCAAATGGTGATTTAAGATTAGCTTCTGCCACGATCTTAAGGAAGGACTTGGTCCCACCTGTCCGACAAATATTGAGGTAATCGGTCCATACACTTGGGTCATCGTCAATCTGGCTTCGTTTCCAGAATTGGAAGGCGCAGACTTGAGCCAAGGTATAGTCGATGTAATAGAATGGACTAGCAAAAATGTGGCCCTGACGGAACCAGAAGCCTCCACGATCTAAGAAGGAATCTGCTTCATACTCTTTCCAAGGCACATATTGACGCTCCAAACGACGCCATGTCGCACGGCGCTCAGCTGATGTCATTTCAGGGATGTTCGTAGACTTCATGTTGGAAGTGGTCCACTAAAACCCCATATGGCAAGAAGATTAAGCCACCAGATAAGTGGGTAAACTTTGTATTTGAGGGTTTGTGAGCCGAAGAAGAGTTCCATCCAAGGCCAAGCCAGGAATTCCATGGACATAGAGTGAATCTCACAAGATTCAAAGGTTGGCCAGACACATTCTGGCGTTTGGATCCAACGGGATTGGAAGACTTGGAAGGCGTGCCCTGCTTCGTGGGTCAAGACATCGACGTCAGCAGCCGTCCCATTGAAGTTAGAGAAGATAAATGGTGCTTCATAATCTGGCAAGTAGGTACAGTAACCCCCGCTAGCCTTACCTGGTTTGGTTACCAAGTCTAAGAGCTCGCGATCAACCATAAAGTCAATAAACTCACCTGTTTCTGGCGAAAGTTCATGGTACATCTTAACCCCAGCAGCCAAAATTTCTTCTGGCGTCCCTTGAGGCATGGCGTTACCAGTCTTGAATTTATACTCCAAGTCGTAAGGTTTGAGGCTTTCTAAGCCTAAACGATCTGCTTGACGTTGGTAGAGTTTGTTTACCACAGGCACGACGTGCTCCAAGATTTCTTGGCGATAAACTTCCACTTGTTGACGGTTATAATCTAAGCGGTTCATACGCAAGTAACCTACTTCAACGAAGTCCTTGAAACCCAAGGTCTTAGCGATTTGGTCGCGAACCTTGACTAATTGATCATAAATACGGTCAAATTCTGCTTCATGGTCATTGTAGAAGGCACTGACTAGTTCAGAAGCTTGACGACGGACCTCACGATCTGGTTCTTGGGCAAACTTAGCCATACCTGGCAAGTTGTAGGTTTGACCTTGGAACTCGATTTCAGCAGAAGCTTGAAGTTTGCTGTATTCGGTGCTAAGCTTGTTCTCTTGTTGCAACAAAGGAATAATCTCAGGACTAAAGACCTTGAGGCTGTTCTCAGCCATTGGGAAAAAGGTCTCTGGCAGGTAGTTTTCTAATTCACTCCGCCACTTAGAGCCTAAGACAGCCCGATAGTAGGCCGTATCCCATTCGCCAATAATTGGAAAATGCTCATCCCAGAAGGCTGTTTCTTCTTCGTAGAAACTATCCTTGGTATTGATGCTGTTACGGATGCTTACCAAGGTTGATAAGGTCCCTAAAGTATTTTGGATTTCTTGAATATGTTTGGTGGCTTTGAGAGCAACTTCCGCCTCTTCTGCCTTTTCAATCAGTGAAATTTGATTAAAAAAATCTTCTTTCAGAAGGTCTAGATCAGGACGCTGATACTCCAATTCTGAAAATTTCATGGTATCACTTCTTTCTATTTACAGTTAGCTTCATTATAGCACAAAACCGGCCTTTAGGTCCTATATTTTTGCATAATCAGTGCCAAAATATACACACTCTATGGGCTCCAAACAGAAAAAGCCCAAAAGCGGCTAGCTTCTGGACTTTTTAGCTGGGACTCATTTATTTCTTAGGCCCAGTCCCTTCTAAGTTCAAGAGATAGGTCTTCATGTCTAATCCACCACGATAGCCTCCCAGACTCCCATCGTGAGCCAAGACCCGGTGACAAGGCAGGAGAATGCTAAGGGGATTCTGACCCACTGCATTGGCAACGGCCCGCACCGCCTTAGGCCTGCCCAGGGCTTGTGCTAATTCCTTATAGGAACAAGTCTGACCATAGGGAATCTGGGCCAAGGCCCGCCAAACTGCCTGCTGAAAGTCGGTTCCCTTAATAAAGTCATAGGCTAATGCTAGGGGGGCTTGACCACTAAAATACTGATCCAAGGCTAGGCAAATCTCAGGCAGCTCCTGCTCCTGCCATTGGTAGCGACCTTTGGGGTCTATGTCAGCCTGACAGTCTGCCAGAGACTCGCCAAAGGCGCCAATATAGACTAGACGCCCTTGATGGGCAACGACTGGCAGCTGACCTAAGGCATGGTCATAGAGGAAATAGCTTAACATCTTGTCATCCTTTCTGAGCAAAAAGAGGCGACTGGCGCCCCTTTTTCTTTGCTTACATTTTGTCTGGCGCATGCAGGCCTAGGAGATGGAGACCATCCTTGAGGACTTGAGCCACAGCTGCTACCAGGGCAATCCGGGAAGCAGTGCCGGCATCTTGGTCTAAGATGCGACTATTAGCATAATATTTATTGAATAATTGGGCCAACTGTACTAAATACTTAGCCACGACGGATGGCTCGTAACGGTCACCCGCCTGACGGATAATGCGTGGATAGTCTGCTAATTTCTTAGCTACTTCCCAAGCATAGTCATCCGATAGGTCAAATTCAGCTGACAAGTCGACTTCTTGCCCGTACTTGGACAAGATGCTGCGAGAACGGGCGTGGGTGTATTGAACATATGGTCCAGTTTCCCCTTCAAATTGGACGATTTCTTCCAAGTTGAAGTCGAAGCTATTCATCCGCTCAGTTTTGAGGTCATGGAAGACAACAGCCCCTACCCCTACTTGACGGGCAACTTGGTCCTTGTTTTCCAAACCTGGGTTCTTGAGCTCAATTTGTTGGCGCGCTAGGCTAATAGCTTCCTTAAGCACTTCTTCCAAGAGGACAATCTTACCTTTACGGGTAGACAGTTTCTTCCCATTCAAGGTAATCAAACCAAATGGCACATGGGCCATATCTTTTGCCCATTCGTTACCCATCATCTCTAAGACAGTTTGAAGTTGCTTGAAGTGAACACTTTGCTCGCTCCCCATAACATAGAGGTTCTTAGCAAAATCATAGGTCCGCTTACGGTAGTAGGCCGTCGCCAAGTCACGTGTCAAGTAGAGGGTCGAACCGTCCGATTTTTTAATCAAAGCAGGTGGTAGCGTCTCATCTTCCAAGTGAACCAAGGTAGCGCCATTATCAACCGATAAGAGGCCTTTTTCTTCAAGGATCTCCACGATTTCATCCATCTTGTCGTTGTAAAAGGCTTCCCCATTATAGGAGTCGAACTCCACTTCTAAGAGGTCATAGACTTTTTGGAATTCTTTAAGAGACTCTTCACGGAACCATTGCCAGAGGGCTAACATTTCTGGGTCGCCATCTTCCAAGCGCTTGAAGATAGCCCGAGCTTGGTCTTCTAATTCTGGTTGGGTTTCAGCTCTTTCGTGGAAATCAACATAGAGCTTAACCAATTCTTGACTGGGTCAGCCTTAACCGTGGCTTCGTCACCCCAGCCTTGGTAAGCCACAATCAACTTACCAAATTGTGTCCCCCAGTCACCCAAATGATTGACGCGAACCGGTTGGTAACCTAATTTAGCCAAGATAAGCGAAATGGAGTTCCCAATCACTGTTGAACGCAAATGGCCCATAGACATTGGCTTGGCGATGTTAGGTGAAGACATGTCGATAACGACGTTACGACCTTGACCTAGGTCTGACTGGCCATAGCTAGCGCCCCCTTCTAGGACCGCGTGCAAGGTTTCATTGACTACTGCGCCACGTTTGAGGAAGAAGTTGACATAAGGCCCCATAGCGACTACCTTGTCAAACTTGCTGGCGTCTACTTGGTCTGCTACTTCTTGGGCGATGGCTTGAGGGGCCTTGCGGAAGACCTTAGCCAGTTGGAATACAGGAAAGGCCAAGTCACCATGCTCAGCATGACTTGGAACTTCAATTAACTGTTCAATTGCTTGCTCGGTCAGGTGCTCAGCCAAGACTGGGCTGAGGGCTGACACGACGGCTGATTTTTGATTCATTGTGTGCCTCCTATTGTTTGGTGATATGGAAAATTTGAAAAAAGCCTCCAGATATCCCTAAGGGAAATCTAGAGGCGAATTAGTGACTAATTAATACGCGGTACCACTCTACTTCAGTTGCCGGCAAACGGCGGGCAACCCTTATACTTGATAACGGAGTGGGCTCCGACTTAGGCTAGCAGGCCTAGGCCCTTCACCTAAATAGTATCCAAGAGTGCGCTTCATCTGTTGACCTCTACCGGCTCTCAGCATCCCGGCTCGCTGTCTGAGGCTAGGACAGACTACTCTCTCCTGCTTACTGCATATTCTAGTTGGTATTGTATCACAGTCCTATGGACTTGGCTAGACTATTTTAGTCTTCTAATTGCTCCTCACGACCTTGGTTCCAGTGGAAGTGGAAGGTCCCTGGGCGGTCTACGCGTTGGTAGGTGTGAGCCCCGAAGAGGTCGCGTTGCGCTTGGATTAAGTTAGCTGGTAAGACTGGTGAACGGTAGGAATCATAGTAGGCCAAAGCACTTGAGAAGGTTGGCACTGGAATCCCTGCTTGAATAGCTAAAGTCACCACGCGACGAACCGCAGCTTGGTTGCTACCTAAGATATTGAGGAAGTAGTCATCCAACATGAGGTTGTCTAAGTCAGGGTTCTTGCTGTAGGCATCGGTAATCTTTTGCAAGAACTTAGCACGGATGATACAGCCTGCACGGAAAATCTTAGCAATTTCGCCATAGTTGAGGGTCCAGCCGTATTCTTGGCTAGCAGCCTTTCATTTGAGCGAAACCTTGGGCATAGCTGACAATCTTAGAGAAATAGAGGGCTTGACGCACGGCTTCAATGATGTCTTTTTTTATCTGCTTCAGATAGGTTAGCTTGGAAATCTACCCCAGGAATGACTTGGCTGGCTGCCACACGTTCTTCCTTGAAGGTTGAAATGTAACGAGCGAAGACAGATTCCGTAATCAGAGACAATGGCTCCCCTAAGTCTAAGGCAGATTGAGAGGTCCACTTACCTGTCCCCTTGTTACCAGCTCGGTCCATGATCACATCTACCATTGGCTTACCTGTAGATGGGTCTACGGTTGCGAGAATTTGAGTTGAGATTTCCATGAGGAAGCTGTCCAACTCACCCTTGTTCCACTCGCCAAAGATTTGAGAAATTTCAGCCGCAGACAAAGCCAAGCACACGGTGCAAGAGGTCGTAAGACTCTGCGATTAACTGCATGTCCCCATACTCAATCCCGTTGTGGACCATCTTAACATAGTGACCCGCACCATTTTCGCCAATGTAGGTCACGCATGGTTCGCCATCTTCTGGTGCTTTTGCTGAAATATCGCGCAAGATTGGCGCCACTAATTCATAGGCTGATTGAGGGCCCACCTGGCATGATAGAAGGACCATGTAAGGCACCCTCTTCACCACCGGAAACCCCAGTCCCGACAAAGTTAATGCCTAATTCGGCCAAGCGTTCGCTACGGCGAATGGTATCCTTGAAGAAGGTGTTCCCACCATCAATGACAATGTCACCCTTGTCTAAGTGTGGCAAGAGTGCGTCGATGGTTGCGTCCGTTCCTCGGCCAGCTTGAACCATAAGAAGAATCTTACGTGGAGATTCAAGGCTGTTGACGAATTCTTCTACTGTGTAGGTCCCTACTAAGTTCTTACCTGGGTTTTGTTCCAAAACCTCAGTCGTTTTAGAGCCAGTACGGTTATAGAGTGAGACACTGTAGCCACGGCTTTCAATATTTAAGGCAATGTTACGACCCATCACGGCCATACCAACGACACCAATTTGTTGCTTAGTCATTGATCCAATTCCTCCAATTTGTCTTTTTACTTTTAACGGTCTTATTTTAGCATAAATGGACCTACGATTAAAGTTTTGCGCTTAATATGTGCCAGAAATAGCTGATTAATTCTGCTTCTAGGCCAAAGTGATTGAAAGTCACTAGGCTTTGGGGTAAAATTAGGGCTGAAATTACAAAAGGAGGCGTCCTAATGTCGTCATTGCATGAGCGGAACTACCCGTCCGCCCCTAAAAAGAAAAAAAGCAAGATGGACCTGCTGGTCCGCGTTACAGCCATTCTCATGGTTCTCTTGATGGTCGGCACCCTAGTCGGCTCAGTCATCCTGTCATTCATTAACCGCTAATTCTATCTTGTAAGGAGGTCGCCATGTCGCAAGTAGTCTACTATACGCCAGATTCTGAAATTAAGACGGAATGTGCCAGCGAAGCCTTGGCCCTTCTCCTAGGCAAGAAATGGGTACCTCGCATCATTGAAATCCTCAGCCAGGGACCCCCAGCGCTTTGGCCAGCTCCACAAGGAATTGGATGGTGCCAGCCCCAAAATGCTCAAGCAACAATTAGCGCTGCTCGAAGCCAATGGCTTGATTATCAATCACAAGGAGTCACAGGCCAATCAAGTTAGCTCCACCTACTGCCTGACGGATACAGGACAGAGCCTAGTGGCTATTATTAGCGCCATGAAGGATTGGGGTAGCCAACATCTACAATGTGACCATTCCTAAGGTTAGGACTATTTTGTCCTAGCCTTTTTTGCTTGCCATAATATAAAAGCGTCTCTCTGGGGAGACGCTTATTTTTATAGAATTAACATGGAATCGCCAAAGCTGAAGAAGCGGTACTCTGCCTCCACCGCATGTTCATAGGCTGCTAGGACTGCCTCCCGATTATAGAAGGCTGATACCAGCATAACCAAGGTGGAACATGGCAAATGGAAGTTGGTAATCAAGTGATCAACTACCTTAAATTCAAAGCCCGGCGAGATAAAAATCTGAGTCCAGCCAGAATCTGCTCGAACTTGACCATCAAATTTAGCGGCGATGGTCTCTAGGGTGCGGACACTGGTAGTTCCTACTGCAAAAATCTTGCCACCACGCGCTTGAACGGCCTGGATGGCATCAGCCGATGCTTGACTCAATTGATAGTATTCGGCATGCATTTCATGGTCTTCAATGCTATCAGCTGAGACTGGGCGGAAGGTTCCCAAGCCCACATGTAGGACTAGGGGAATAATTTCCACACCCTTGGCCTTGATGGCCTCTAATAATTCATCGGTGAAGTGTAGACCTGCTGTTGGGGCAGCCGCGGAACCATTTTCCTTAGCATAGACGGTCTGGTAGCGATCCGCATCCTCTAGACGTTCCTTTATATAAGGTGGCAAGGGCATTTGACCTAGAGATTCTAGAATTTCTAGGAAGACTCCCTCATAGGAAAATTCAATGATCCGCCCCCCATGGTCCCCTTCAGAAACGACGGTGGCAGTCAGACGACCATCCTCGCCAAAGACAATCTGAGTCCCAGTCTTGGCGCGGCGAGCCGGCTTAATCAAACATTCCCATTGATTACCTTGAGTGTTATTAAGCAGCAGGACCTCCAAGTGTCCGCCAGTCTCCGGCTTGATACCGAAGAGGCGGGCCGGAATAACCCGGGTCTCATTGACCACCAAGGCATCGCCTGGATTGAGAAAATTAATAATTTGATCAAAGTGCAAATCCTGCTTTTGGCCCGTTTGGCGGTCTAAAACCAATAAGCGAGAAGCCGCCCGGTCCGCCAAAGGCGTTTGAGCAATTAGGTGCTCTGGTAAGTGATAATCAAAATCTTTGGTTGTTAACATTTCTAGCTTTACTCTACTTTCTCTCTATCTTCTGGGTTGGAATAGGCATAGCCTAGGTGCTCATAGGCCAAGGCAGTCGCCTGTCTACCCCGCGGAGTCCGCTGAATGAAGCCATTCTGCACCAAGTAAGGTTCGTACATATCTTCCAGGGTTTCGGTATCTTCGCCAATATTGACGGCCAAGGTATTAAGCCCTACTGGCCCGCCACCATAAAACTCAATCAGACAGCTGAGAATCTTACGGTCGATAGCATCCAAGCCATATTGGTCGATTTCCAAGACTTCTAAGGCGGTTTGGGCCATCCTTAAATCGACCACGCCCTGGCCCTTGACTTGGGCAAAATCGCGTACCCGTTTGAGAATGCGGTTGGCAATACGTGGCGTCCCCCGGCTACGCAAGGAGATTTCCCGCGCCCCCTCACTATCAATCCGCGTCTCGAAGACATCGGCTGATCGTTCGACAATCAGAGCCAATTCATCTGGTGTATAGAATTGCATGTGGGAGACAATACCGAAACGGTCCCGCAAGGGCTTGGACAGGGAACCTGCCCGTGTGGTCGCCCCAATCAAGGTAAAAGGAGGCAACTCAAAGTGGACTGGATGGGCCGAAGGTCCCTGGCCAATAATAATATCGACAAAATAATCTTCCATGGCCGAATAGAGGACCTCTTCGATGACCCGTGGTAGACGATGGATTTCATCAATGAAGAGAATGTCGCCTGGGCTGAGTTCATTGAGCAAGGCCAACAAATCACCCGATCGTTCAATGGCAGGCCCACTGGTTGTGTGGAGCCCTACCCCCATCTCATTGGCGATGACCATGGCCATGGTGGTCTTACCCAAGCCTGGTGGCCCATAGAGCAAGACATGGTCCAGGGCCTCTTCCCTTTGCTTGGCGGCCTGAATATAGATGGCGATTTCGTCTTTTAATTTTGGACTGACCAATGTATTCAGACAGGCGACTTGGCCGTAGACTGAGTAAATTACCTTCGTCTTCCGGCTGCCAGTTACCCGACAGCATACGTTCATCATGAGACATGGTCGCCCCTCCTCTACTTTCTTAATAACTTGAAGGCCGCACTCAGCATTTCCTGAGTGGACGTCAGACCCGCTTCTTGCAGTGGCTTCTCAACCTTCTTGATTTCCTTAGCCGAATAGCCTAAGCCAGCCAAGGCCTCTAAGGCTTCTTCTAAATGTTGTTGGCTGACTGGAGCCGATGCTTGCGTTTGCGCATGAGCTTGGAAATCCAAGTTGCCACTTAAGTCTAAAATCATTTGTTGGGCGGTCTTCTTACCCACACCTGGGAACTTGGTCAGGTAGGTAGAATCCCCAGAATCAATGGCTTGAATTAAGCCGGCATGGTCGTCCAAGGCCAAGATAGATAAGGCACTCTTAGGCTCCGATACCCGATACCTTAAGCAAGGTATTGAAGAGTTGCTTCTCCTGGTGATCACGGAAACCCATAGAGGGTCATGGCGTCTTCCCGGACCACTAATTCTACCGGACAGAGGACTTGCTGGTGCAGTTCCCCCTGCCAACGATAAGGATTGGCGCATAGCAGGCGATAGCCCACACCATTTGCGCTAATTACAAGATAAAGGGGCTGGATTTGGACCAGCTCCCCTTGGATAAATTCATACATTAGTTTTACTCCACGTATTGTTTATAGTCGCCATAGCCTGCTTCATCCATTTCTTCGTAAGGGATGAAGCGTAGGGCTGCTGAATTGATGCAGTAGCGTAAACCGCCCAATTCCTTAGGCCCATCGCCAAAGACATGGCCTAGATGGGAGTCTGCCTTAGCAGAGCGCACTTCTGTCCGCACGCGAGCCAGAGAAGCATCTTCTTTTTCGACAATTTCAGAGGCTTGGATTGGCTTAGAAAAAGCTGGCCAGCCACAGCCCGCATCATACTTGGCAGCACTTGAGAAGAGAGGCTCCCCACTGACAATGTCCACGTAGATGCCCTTCTCATAGAAATCATCGTATTCGCCACTAAAAGGACGTTCGGTGGCATTTTCTTGGGTAACCTTGTATTGGATTTCATTTAAGCCCTTGATGGCTTCTTGATAATGTTTCTTGACTCATAATTGGTGACCTCCTTGGTGTGGATCTTGAATTCGTTTGAATAGTTTTTCTCCAGCGTCTTGTCGGTAATTTGGACAAAGACTGGCCGGCCATGTGGACAGTGGAAAGGATCATCCAAACCATCCAAAGCCTGAATGAGATAGCTAGCCTGACTGATCGTCTAGGTAGTGGTTGGCCTTAATCGCCCCACGGCAGGACTGCATAATCAGGGCTGCTTCCTTGATTTGGTTAATGCTTAAATCGGGTTGTTTGACCAAACGTTCGGTCAGATCGCGAACCGTCTGCTCTACTTCATGGGCTTCCAACCAGGTTGGATAAGAAGCCAATTGATAGGTCTTAGGCCCAAAAGCTTCTAAGACAATGCCCAGTTCTTCCAGTCTTGGTAAGACTTGGTCTAATCCTGCTAACTCAGCTGGGCTAAAGTGGAAGAGATAAGGTAACAAGAGGGTTTGTTGGGTCTTGGTATCCATTTCCTGCTTCATAAAGGCCTCATAGCGAATTCGCTCTTGGGCCGCATGTTGGTCAATCAGGTAGAAGCCTTCCGGACTTTCCGCAATCAAATAAGTGCCATGAATCTGGCCGACATAGCGTAAGTGACCAAAGGATGGACGTAAGTTCTGACTGCCACTAGGCTGAGCTTGGGTCTCCATATTAGACTCCTCTGGTGTCGCTTGAACTGGCTGACTAGGACTAGGCTCTGCATCCTCTAGCTTGCTGGCTTGCTCCACTTGGCTATCTTGCCAATCAGGCGCTAGGCTTTCAGCCACCTGGCTGACAGGCGCTGATTGGGCTGGCTGACTTGGTCGGTTGGCTTGGCTTGACCTTAAGTCATCGTCTCCGTCATAAGCCGAGTCAAATGTCGGCTCATTCCCCTTACCGTCTAAGTCCAGAGGCATGACTTGGCTTGCTACTGGACCTTGAGGGCTGACTTGCTCTGGTTGATGGAAGAGGCGACTGCCTGCCAGTTCTTGCACCTGGGCATTGGGCACAGGGTTGAGGCTGGCTAGGCTCTCTACCACCGCCTGGGTCAGCAATTGGCCTAGTTCGCTTTCCTTGCTGAGCCGAACGGTCTGCTTGGTTGGATGGACATTGACATCTACCAGACGCGGATCTAATTCAATAGCAATGACGGCCAAAGGATAGCGGCCAATCATGAGTTGGCGGCCATAGGCTCGTAGCAAGAGCTCAGTCAAGGCATAGGAACGAACGGCCCGGCCATTAATCATCCAGTGGATATAGTGCTTGGAAGTCCGGGTCAACTGAGGTGGCGAGATATAGCCTCGAATCTTAAAGTCCAGATTCTCCGCCTCTAAGGCTATGAGCTGACGAGCTAGCGCCGGTTGATAGACATTAGCGATGGTCTGGCGCAAGTCCCCTGTCCCGAAGGACTGGAAGATGGTTTGGCCGTCATTGACCAAGTGGAAGCGAATGTCGGGATAGGCCATGGCAATATCCTGAATAAAGTTCAAGCTATGCTTGAGCTCTGTCTTCAGACTACTCAAATGCTTAAGACGGGCTGGCGTGTTATAGAAGAGACTATCTACGGTCAAGGTCGTTCCCTTGCGGGCACTGGTCATGCCCTGGGCTTGCACCTGAGAACCGGCAATCTCAATATAGTGACCAGCCTCTAGCGCCCGCCTGCATGGATTCTACCCGGACCTTGGCGACAGACCCAATACTGGCTAGGGCTTCACCCCGGAAACCCAGTGATTTGATTTGAAAGAGGTCATGGACATCATAGAGCTTACTGGTGGCGTGAGGTAGGAAAGCCTTGGCCAAATCTTCAGCATCCATGCCTTCCCCATCGTCAATGACCTTTGACCTGCTGAATTCCCCGCTTCCCTCAGTTCCACCCGAATGGTCTGGGCGCCTGCGTCAATGGCATTCTCCACTAACTCCTTAACGACCGAAGCGGGACGTTCTACGACTTCACCGGCCGCTATCTGGTTGGCTAAGGCTTCTGGCATTTGTTGAATCTTGCCCATGAAATCCCTCCTTTCAATAACTTCTTAGAAAATTACTTTAATTGATCTTGCATGGCTGCTAGGGCTTCTAAGGCCTGGAGTGGTGTTAATTGGTTAATGTCCAAATCAGCCAATTGCTTGAGCACTTGCTCTTGGTCTTCTCTCAGAAACCTTAGGCGAAGGCTTAGTCGCCGGCAGGTCGAAGAGCGAAAGCTGGCCGTCACTTTCTGGTTCTTGGCGTCTCAGCCATTGGCTGTTAGACTCCAATTCCTGCAAGACTTCCTGGCTTTGAACCAATAGAGATTGTGGCAGGCCTGCTAGTTTGGCGACATGAATCCCGTAACTCTTATCAGCAGCCCCTTCCAAAATCTTATGTAGGAAGACCACTTGGCCCTTTTGCTCGGTGGCCCCCACATGAATATTGCGTAAAACTGGTAATTTAGTCGATAAATCAGTCAATTCATGGTAGTGAGTGGAGAAGACGGTAGCTGCTTGCACTTCTTGAGCCAGGTAATAAAGAATGGCTTCTGCTAGAGCCATGCCATCGAAGGTGGCAGTCCCCCGCCCGATTTCGTCGAAGAGCAGGAGCGATCGTGGGGTCGCTTCGCGCAGGGCCACATTGGTTTCCATCATTTCCACCATGAAGGTCGACTGACCACTAGAAATATCATCAGAAGCCCCAATCCGGGTGAAAATCTTATCGACAATTGGCAGCTTGGCCGACTTGGCTGGCACAAAACAACCAATCTGGTTGAGAATGACGCAGAAGGCAATCTGCCGCATATAGGTACTCTTCCCTGACATGTTAGGACCTGTTAAAAGCAGCAGAGGCTGGTCTGGTAAGAGGACAAAGTCATTAGGCACAAAAGCCGCCTTACCGATTAATTTTTCTAAGGCTGGATGGCGGCTAGCCTCCAGTTGGAAATGCTTGGCTTCTGCCACCAATTCTGGCTGGCAGTAATCTTCCCGCTCACTTAGACTGGCAAAGTTAGCTAAGACATCTAGGCTGGCAATCTGGCTAGCCAAGGTCTGTAACTGGCCTGTATAAGCCGCAATGGCTTGGCGTAGCTCGGTGAAGAGCTGGTATTCTAACTGGGTGGCCTTTTCTTGGGCACCCAGGATGGTGGTCTCAAGTTGCTTGAGTTCCTCCGTAATGAAACGCTCCGCATTGCTGAGGGTTTGCTTGCGGATATAGCGCGGATCATCAAAGTTTGCTGATTGAAGGCGGCTCATTTCAATGTAGTAGCCAAAAACCTTGTTGTAGCCGACTTTGAGGGTTTTAAGCCCCGTTCTCTCACGTTCACGTTGCTGTAATTCTGCTAACCATTGGTGGCCATTAGCCAAGGCATCCCGGTATTGGTCCAATTCTTCATGGTAGCCCGGCCGAATAATATTGCCTTCGGTCACTGATATTGGGGGTTCATCCGCTAAAACTGTATCAATGAGCTGATAGAGCTCCTGAAAATCCGGCAAGCGCTCAAAGAGCACCTGATTCTGGTTAGCATTGAGTCCGTCTAAAATCCGATTAATATGCGGAATCTGACCAAGGGATTGGCGCAAATGGTCCACGTCACGAGCATTGGCAGTCCCCAGACTAATCCGCGTCACCAGACGTTCTAAGTCATAGACAGTCTCAAAGGCCGCAATCAGGTCTAAACGTTCGAAGTAGGCCGACATGAGTTGGGCGACCTGTTGGTGGCGCTGGCGCAAAATACCTTCATCAATCAGGGGCTTTTCCAGCCACTGATGCAGCATGCGGCCACCCATGGCCGTCTTGGTGTGGTCAATCAGCCAGAGTAGGCTGCCCTTCTTACGCCCTGTTCTCAGAGACTTGGTTAATTCCAACTGACTTTTGGCAAAATGATTCATCTGCAGATAATCGGCTAAAGCATAGCGGACAACAGGTTGCAGATGGCCCAGGGCTTGTTTTTGAATGCTATAGAGATAGGCCAGCAAGAGATTCAAGAGGCTAGCTTCTTGAGGGCTGGCTTGGTCTAGCACCCACTGGGTCCCAACTTCTGTCTGGTCAGTCAGGTCAAAGCTAGACAGATAAATGGCCAATTGCTGGATAATTTGGTCTTTGAGCTCGGTATCCAGACTGCTATCGACTACTATCTCGCTTGGTTTGAGGGCATAGAGCTCACTAAAGAGCTGGGCTTGTCTTGGTGTCTGGGTGACCTTGATTTCCCCAGTGGAGACATCAATGGCCGCCAGGTAGAAATCTGGCCTTCCTGGCGCAAGGCTACTAAGTAGTTATTCTCCTTAACCTCAAGGGCTTCTTCTTCAATTAGGGTCCCAGGCGTAATGACTTGAACCACTTCCCGTTTGACCATGCCCTTGGTTAATTTAGGATCTTCCACCTGCTCGCAGATGGCTACCTTATTACCCGACTCAATCAAACGTTTGATATAGTCTTTGGCGGAGTGATAAGGAACCCCACACATGGGAATGGGGTTGTCAGCCTTCTTATTGCGAGAGGTCAAGGTAATTTCCAGTATCTTGGCAGCCTTAAGGGCATCGTCGAAGAACATCTCATAGAAGTCCCCCAAACGATAGAAAAGGAAGGCATCCGGATATTGGGCTTTAATTTCATGATATTGCGCCATCATGGGCGTCATTTTAGCTTCTGCAGCCACGGAGGGTGTCCTCCCTTCTTAATAGTATTTGCTTAGGGACTCCTGGGTCACCTGAATAGGGCACAATGGACTTAGCAAGCCCGGTCTTATCATCTAAATCAATCAGACAGGCACTGAGCACCAGTGGCCCCTTGCTTTCTTGAACTAGGCGTGCTGGCAACTGACTGGTGAAGCGCTGAATGACTTCCTTGGCCGCAAAGCCCAGGATACTGTCTTGGGCTCCTGTCATGCCCACGTCAGTCAGACTAGCTGTTCCGCCTGCCAAGACCTTGGCATCATTGGTTTGAACATGGGTATGGGTCCCGACGACAGCCGACACACGGCCATCTAAATAGTGGGCCAGGGCCAATTTCTCGCTAGTCGCTTCCGCATGGCAATCCACAAAGATAAAAGGCGTTTGCTTACGGGCCTGATCTACTAGTTCATCAATCATGAGAAAGGGACTGGTGACTGGGTTCATAAAGACAGTGCCCAGGACATTTATGACCGCCACTTGATGTTGGTTATAGCGCACATAGTGGATGCCCTTGCCTGGCGTTGTGGCCGGCAAGTTAGCCGGACGGACCAAAGGCTTGGCTCCTTCGATGAAGTTATAGAGGTCCCGGTTATCAAAGGCGTGGTTACCCAGGGTAATAGCTTCTACACCCAGGCTTAAAATTTGCTTGTAGAGTTTCTCGGTCAAGCCTCGGCCATCGGCGGCATTCTCTGCATTGACAATGGTTACTTGGGGCCGGTGGGTTTGCTTTAAGATAAGGCAGATAGCTAGTTAAGGCCTCCATACCCGCAGTGCCCACAATATCGCCAACAAATAATAGCTTCATGGTCTCCCTCTTTCTCTTTTGACATCTCTTTTATTTTACCAATCCTTAGCCCTAAAATAAAGGAAAAAGGCGTTATTGAGCCCATTAAAAAAAGCGCTGAATCCCTAGATTCAGTCGCTTTCTTTACTTTGATACTTAGCCTGGAGAGGACCAATGAGGCTAGCTGGCACCAAGCTGGTCAAATCGCCGCCATAGCTGGCAATCTCCTTGACCAGGCTAGAGCTAATGTGCTGATAGGCTGGCTGGGCTTGCAGGAAAATAGTCTCCAGGTCAGGATTGAGGCCCCGATTGGCTTGGGCAATGGGTAATTCATAGACATAATCCCCTGAATGGCGCAGACCGCGAACTAGGCAAGTGGCTCCAAGTTCTTTGGCTAGGTCGGCCATGAGTTGGCCTTCTAGCACCTGGATTGACACATTAGGTAAATGACCCAAGCAAGCCTGCAAATGGCCTAAGCGCTCTTCTAAGCTGAAGAGTGGCTGTTTGAGGGCATTAACTCCCACCACTACATAGAGACGATTGAAAAGGCGACTGGCCCGTTCAATCAAATCCACATGTCCCAAGGTAATGGGATCAAAACTCCCTGCAAAGAGGGCCACGGTTTCTTGTCTGTCGGCCATAGGCCTTCCTCCTTAATCCGCTTCTGGCATCCCGTAGAAATGAATCTGGGTTTGGCCATAGCGTTTGTGTTGATAGCGTTGATAGCCTGCAATGACCTCTGGCAAGGCCGTCACATCATCGGTCTCGCAGACAAGGGTCGTCTCGGGGCCAATTAAGCCTTGGGCTTGTAGCCATTCCATATCCTCTACCAGTTTCTGTTTGGCATAGGGTGGATCTAATAAGACCAGGTCGAAGACCAAGTCAGCTTCAGAGACTTTTAGGCTTTGAAGGCTCTTGCGATTGTCTCCGGCTAAGACCGTGAAGCGGTCTTCTTCCTTGGTCATGACGATGTTTTGCTCTATGGTCTTGAGAGCTGGACGATACTTCTCGGTTAGGACCGCGCGGTCCATACCACGAGAGACCGCTTCAATAGCTAGAGCCCCGCTGCCCCCATAGAAATCCAGGCAGAGGCCGCCATCAAAAAAGCCACCCAAAGATGAGAAGATGGCTTCCTTAATCTTGTCGGTAGTAGGCCGCGTGTTGAGGCCTGGAACAGGCTTAAGTGGCCGGCTGCCATAACGTCCTGCGACTACTCTCATGCTGGCGCCCCACTCTCAGCGGCCGCCTCGTTCTTATCGAGCGAAGAGGCCAAATCAGATAAGAAATTATCCTTGTGTTGGCCGGCCAAGTTGCCCTTCTCGCTCTCTGGTTTGAGGTCCGGATCCTTGCGGTTAGGAATGGCATCCTTAAAGGTCATGTCGATGTCGTCGCGCATGGAACCTTCCACCTTACGTACGAAGTGCAGGCGATTGAGTTGTTGGGTCACTTGGTCAACTTGGTTGGCATTGACGTAGAGCACCACATAACGCAGCCGATCACTAATATAGTGGACATGACCGTATTTTCGAATATTCTTGACTTGTTTCAAGGAATAGAGCCAGACAATAAGCTCTTTACGCTTGACCATCTTAAATTCCATGATAGTCCTCCTTTACTGGCGAGACTTGCGCTTCTAAGACCCGCTTTTCTTCAATAATCATGACTTGTAAGACCCCGACCAACATCATGGTCAAGACCATACTGGTCCCCCCATAGGAGACAAAGGGTAAGGTAACCCCGGTCAGAGGCACCAAGCCGGATACCCCACCGATATTGAGGCTTGATTGAACTAAGAGCAGACAGCCAATCCCCGGTGAAGACAGCGCGTCGGAAGGTATCTTGACTCTTGGCGGCCCAACGGAAAGCAGAGGAAAAATCAAGGCCGATAGTAGAAGTACTACCAACGACGAGGCCCACTAGGCCTGACTCTTCCCCAATCACTGCCAGAATATAGTCCGTATGACCCGCTGGTAAACCTTCTTGTTTGGTCAAGGAATGACCAATCCCCCGACCAAAGAGGCCACCACGGCTAATGGCGATATAGGCGTTAACTAATTGGTAACCCGCTGCTTTGGCATACTTAAAGGGGTTAACAAAGGAACCAAAACGCCGTAATTGATATTGGTCACTGGTCGCCAGTTTATCCGCATTGGTATAAATCCAGGTGATAAGCCCGACACCTACGACTGCAAGTATCAATAAGACGACTTTTTGGGTTTTGCTATTCATGATTAAGGCTAAGGCCACCAACAATAAAGTGGCTGAAATAATCATAAACATCCCCATATCAGGCTGGGCAAAAATGAGGACCAAATCCAAAAGCATCAAACCGATGGAAATGACGGATTCATAGTCCATATTGGCAAACCAACGTTCTTTAGTTAGTAGCACTTCACGTCTTGACTTGACACAGAGAATGCCCATCAAGAGAATCAAACCAATCTTAGCCAACTCACCTGGTTGGAAGTTCAAGCCCATAAAGCTGAGCCAACTTTTGGCCCCACCACCGGATACCCCGATAAAACGCGTCAGTAAGATTAAGAAGGCAATCAGGCCATTGGCTACAAAGAGCCAGAAAGGCTCAATATAGAGTCGATAAGGCAGGCAAATAGCCACTGCCGATACCGCTAGCCCTAAGCCAATCCCAAACATTTGACGGCTAAGATAGTGCAGTGGCGTGGGAACTGTTGCCCCGTTCTCCAATAAATATTGTGTTGAACTATAGACCATAATCAGGCTATAGACACTCAATAGACCGACAATCAAGAGTATCCACCAATCCATACGGCTGAAGTTATAGCGAATCTGGGCCAAGAAGTGCTGTCCTGACTGCTTGGCATGATTCGGATGCTTTGCTTTTTGCATGCTGTGATAGGCCTCCCTACATAGTACACATATTATACCATAGGACTGAGCATGAAGAAACCCATAGCTACTCAAAAGCCCGGCAAATGGGCATAGAGCCAGATTTTACACTCAAGTAAGAAGCAAAAAAGAGGCTAGGACTAGGTCCTAACCTCTCTCATTATTAAGCTTCAACTGCTACTGGGTAGACAGAAACTTGTTTCTTGTCGCGACCTTTACGTTCGAAACGTACCACGCCGTCCACTAATGCGAACAATGTGTCGTCGCCACCTTTACCAACGTTTACCCCTGGGTGGATTTTGAGTACCGCGTTGACGGTATAAGATAGAACCACCAGTGATGGTTTGGCCGTCAGCTGCTTTAGCACCTAAACGTTTTGCACGAGAGTCACGACCGTTAGAAGTCGAACCCCCCCCTTTTTTGTGGGCGAATAATTGTAAGTTTAATTTCAACATTCTCGAGCACCTCCTATTTTGCTTGGTTAATCTTCAAGTGTATAAACTCTGGATAATTGTCAGCCAGGACTTCCAAAGCATACACCAAATGACGCAATAAGACTTGCGCATCATGCTCCTGTTGCTTGTTAGAACAAGCCGGAACCGTCAGCTTCAAGTAGCCACCTGCTACCTCATCGACTTGGACGTCGTAGGGCAGCCCGACTAATCGTTCAAGTGAATTCTCTACTGAGATAACCTGGCTTGATACTGCCGCACAGACAATATCCTCGCCATACTCCCCTGCACCGGCATGACCGGACAGTTCAAGTTGACGGATAGCGCCTTTGGTATCCACTTGGCCTTTAATCTTAATCATAAGAATTAAGCGTTGATCGCTTCAACAACTAATTTAGTGTAAGGTTGACGGTGACCTTGTTTGCGGTGAGTGTCTTTACGACGTTTGTATTTGAAAGTCACGACTTTCTTAGCACGGCCTTGTTTTTCAACTTTAGCCACTACAGAAGCGCCTTCTACTAATGGAGTCCCAACTTTAGTTGATTCGCCACCTACTAAGACTACTTGGTCAAAGGTAACAGTTTCGCCTGCTTCTGCGTTGAGTTTTTCAACGAAGATTGTTTGACCTACTTCTACTTTTACTTGCTTTCCGCCTGTTTTGATAATTGCGTACATTCAAGCACCTCCTTTATTTCTTTCGGGGTTAATCCCCTGCACTTAGACTCGCCATGTTAAGTGGCCAAATGGCACTTAGACTCAACTTGCGCGGTTGCAGATGTGGTGCTACACATAAACAACAGTCATATTATAGACCATCCCGCTAGCAAAGTCAACTGCTAGAAGTGACTTCTTAGAAAAGTCCAAGTCCACATCTTCTAGTTCTTCCCCCTACTTAAGTAGGCCTTGGCGTAATAAGAAGTCATGGGCCACTTCCTTGGCTGATTTGCCTTCCACGTCAACTTGATAGTTCATGGTGGCCATCTCGGTCGCCGTAATCTTGTTATGGAGCTTGTTGAGGATGCCCTCTAACTCAGGATGTTGCTTGAGGGTTTCCTCTCGTAAGAGTGGCGCCCCTTGGTATGGTGGAAAGAGGTGTTTGTCATCTTGCAAGAGCTTGAGGCCATACTTGATAATCTGACTATCCGTCGAATACACTTCGATGATATCCAGCTTATCCAGTTCTAGCGCCTGATAACGTAAGGCCGGTTCCATGGTTTGAATGTTAAGTTTTAGACCATAGAGGGACTCTAGCCCTTTTTTACCATCAGGACGGTCATTAAACTCTAAGGAAAAACCAGTGCGAGCTGTCGATTCTACCTTCTTCAAGTCCGATATGGTTTCTAAGCCATGCTCCATAGCATAGGCTTCTTTGACCGCGATGGCATAGGTATTTTGGTAGGCCATAGGCTTGAGATAAATTAACTTATCTTGCTGGTAAATGCCATCTCGCGCCGCCTCATAGACAGCCTCTTGATCATTGGCTAGCTGGGGTGGATTGGTTAGCAGCGAAGCCGTAATGGTGCCCGAGAATTCCGGATAGATATCGATACTGCCGGCCTTAAGGGCTTCATAGAGGAAGGAGGTCTTACCAAAGTTTGGCTTGACTTCGACTTGCAGGTGGCTATCCTGTTCAATTAACTCCTTATAGAGATGAATCAAGATGTCAGGTTCTGCCCCTAATTTACCTGCAATAATTAGCTTGTTGTTACCCATTGGTAGGAAATAAGGTTGGGCAAAGCTTGCCACCACTAAGATTGCTGTTGTTAAGAAGCTTAAAAGCAAGGTCTTAGGACGCCGCTTTGTCAGCCCTCCCAGAATTAAGCTAATGACGACTGCCAAGAATGCCGAGCTAATGGCCCCAATCAAGATTAAGGCAGAATCATTGCGGTCAATCCCTAAGAGAATGAGGCTACCCAAGCCTCCCGCCCCAATCAAGGCCGCCAAAGTCGCAGTCCCGATAATCATGACGGCGGCCGTCCGAATGCCAGACATCATGACCGGCATAGCCAGAGCAAGCTGATACTTACGTAGTTTTTCCCAACGCGTCATACCAAAAGCTGTTGCTGCCTCTTCCAATTGAGGGTCTAACTCCCAGAAGGCAGTAATGGTATTTTGCACAATTGGAAAGAGCCCGTAGACCACTAGGGTCACAATAGCCGGCAGGGTTCCAATCCCAATAAAGGGAATCAGTAATCCCAAGATTGCCAGTGAGGGAATAGTCTGGACAATCCCCGTTAACTGCAGCATCCAAGACGCCAGACGACGATAGTTAACCAGAATAATGGAGAGTGGTACAGCAATCAAATGGCTAGTAAGAGAGCTGCTAGGGATATTTGCAGATGTTGCCAAATAGCCGTCTGCCAATCACCAAAACGATTAATAAAGACCTCTACTAAGTTATGCATGCTGCTCACCTCCCTTAAAGAATTGGGCGACTGTCTCATTGGCTGGTTCTGCTAGGATAGTGGCAGGATCCGCCATTTGCAGAATCTGCCCTTCGTGCATGACGCAAATCCGGTCCCCTAATTTAAGAGCTTCCTGCATATCATGGGTGACGAAAACGATAGTCAGGCCTAATTCTTGGTGCAATTGCTTGATTAAATCCTGGAGCTGGGTCTTAGAAACGGGGGTCTAAGGCACTAAAAGGTTCATCCATTAACAATAATTGAGGCTGAGAGATGATAGCTCGCAGGATCCCTACCCGCTGCTGTTCCCCACCTGACAGTTGACTTGGATAACGGCCCTTATATTTGTCTGGCGCCAAGCCTACCTTAGTCATTAAGTCCTGGACGGCTTGCTGGCGCTTGGCCTTGGGCCATTTTTTCATTTCAGGGATGAGTTCGATATTCTCTTCCACCGTCAAATTTGGAAAGAGCGCCCCCTGCTGAAGGACATAACCTGTATCCAGGCGCAAGCTTCTAAGGTCAAGGTCTTGAATGGCTTGATTATTCCGGTAGATCTTGCCTTGGCTTGGCTCAATCAGACGGTTAATCATCTTAAGCGTGGTGGTCTTGCCACTCCCACTTTTACCAACCAGGATGAAAAACTCCCCTGCTTCAATTTCAAAAGTCAAATTATCTAGGGCTCGTGCCCCGTCAAATTCTTTACTTACTGCTTCAAATTTTATCATAAGGTCATCTCCTTCATTTGAGCCTCTAAGGCGGTCACATAGCGTGCGCTTAAGGCGACTAACTGGTCCAATTCTTGCTCCGAAAAATCCGCCATAGCCGCTTGCTCCATGGCATGTAGACGGCTGATAATAGGCTCAGCAAAGGCCAAACCCTCTGGCGTTAGGCATACCTTCTTCTGCCGCTTGTCTTGCGTGTTTGAACATAGGCTGACATAGCCCTTGGCGAGCCAGCTCTTAATAGTAGCGTGGACTACCTGTTTGGTGGACTGGGTCTTCTCGGCCAGATAACCTTGTGAGCAGCCATTTGGCGAGTGATAGAGCCAGAGCAAGATGGCCAGACTCTTGCCTTGGAGACCCACCCGGCGGGCATAGCATTCAAAGAGACACACTTGTTGGTCCCAGAGCCGTATATAGCGGCGATCAATTGGTGTTTTTGTCATGGTCACCCTCCTCCTTCAATTTACCTTATGACTAGCTTAGCATATAAGACAATAGTTAGTCAAAACTATTTGACTATATCCACTCATCAAAAAACTCCGCGCTAAGCACGGAGTCAGTTTTAAACGATATAGTAATTCTCGTAACCTAACCAAGTCAGAATAGACCGGGTTGGGAAATAGAGGACAAAGGATAGGACCGTATTGAAAATCAAGGTCGGTACCAAGTTCTCCATAATAAAGCGACTCAAGGTCACCTGGGTATAGCCTGTCTCCCGATAGAAGACAAAGATAGCAAAGTCCAAGAGACTGATTAAGACGATAAAGAGCATAAAATGCACCAGCCCACGCTTAGGTAGATAACGTTTAATTCGGGTCACACAATAGGCGATGAACCAATAGCCAAAGGCGAAAATCCCCAATGATGGTCGTGTTATAGCTATCCGCTACCACCCCAAACAAGAGGCTATAGAGGAGAAACTTCACGTTCACGGAAAGTAGAAAGGCAAAGGTGATGACCCAGTAGAGCATGAGGTGACTGACAATATGCTGACTCTCAGCTAAGAACTCAGCTGGGAAGATGGCGGGCAAGGCCGAATCAATGATAATGGAGAAGAAGAAGACTAGCGGGATAAACCAACGTAATTTGCGTTCTCTAGTTACCTTCATACTTACTCACTCCGTCCCTGACGCTTAATCACCGTCACAAAGCGGATATCTGTCATTTCACCGGCTGGCTTAATCCGAACCGTTTGGAAGAGACCATAGTCATCCATCTTGGCTTCGGTCACTTCCCCGATTAAGAGTGAAGATGGCGTCACGCCCCCTAGGCCAGAGGTCTGAACCAAGTCCCCTGCTGCCACTTGAACAGTTGGGTCAACTTGCGTCATCAAGTATTCCTTAGTCTTGCGGTCATAGCCTGAGATAATGCCGTTGGCTGAACCTGACTTAATTTGGATGCTAGCGGCTACCTTACCGTCATTGGATTGTTCATTGGACAGGAGTAGGACCTTAGAGCTGGTTGGGTTGACTTCGATAATACGGCCAATTAAGCCGTTACCTGACATAACCGACATGTTCTTCTGGATGCCTTCGTTAGCCCCTACGTTAATCACCAGACTCTCCATCCATTGATCGGGATTCCGGGCAATCACGGTCGCATGAACGGTGGTATATTCGGACAAGGACTCGGTCAAGTTGAGTTCTTGCTTCATCTTGCCGTTCTCCGCTTCCAAGTCGGCAACCCGTACTTGGAGTTCGTAAATCTTGTCGATTTTTTCTTTTAAGTGTTGGTTTTCTTCATGGGTGTTAATCAAGTTGTCGACTGAATCCACGAAGCGCACGACCATGGAGACCGGCTCAGAAAAGAGACGGCCACCCCAGGCGGTCGCATCATTAATAGTACTGGTCACCGCATTGTTGGCCCCATTAATCATGGTGTAGGCGACCACGGACACTACTGCGATGGCAGACAGGAGTATCCAGATTAATTTTTTATTATTTAACATTCAAGTATATCTCCTTTTCTGCCTAACGCGCATTCCGTTCTTTTTCTTTGGCTTGGTCGGTCATGGTCTTAAGCATCTTGCCAGCACCAATGGCTACAGCATCAATGGGCTGTTGACTCAAGTGAACGGGTACGCCCACGCTATCATGCAAAGCGTTCAGGCAGGCGTTTCAAGAGGGCTGCGCCCCCGGTTAAGACAATACCGTTCTCGCTAATGTCCGCAGCCAATTCAGGCGGCGTCACTTCTAGAACCTGGCGGATGCCGGTCGCTATTTGGCGGATGACTTCGTCAAGGCCTTGGGCCACAACAGCTGCGGTTACTTCCTTTGCTGTCAGGCAGACCTGTGCCCGAATTACGGCCTTTGACGACCAGGGTATCTTCTTTATCATAATCAGCATAGGCGGCATTGCCAATGGACAGCTTCAAGTCTTCGGCTGCCTGGTCCCCAATCACCAAGTGGTAATGGGTCCGCACTAATTCCTTTAATGGCTTGGTTCATGGCATTACCTGCTGCCCGTGAGGTCAAGGATTTGACCACTTCGCCATAGGAAATCAGGGCAATATTGGTAGTCCCCGCGCCAATATCGACTAGGAGATGGCCACGTGGTTCATAGATTGGCAAATTTGCCCCTACGGCTGCCGAGAAAGATTCGTCAATAATCATGGCCCGGCCAATTCCCTAGGTCCTTGAGGGCGTCCACAACGGCACGGCGCTCAACCTTGGAAATATTGCTAGGCACTGAAATGACCACCTCAGGCTTAGACAGACTGCGGTGGAGGGCCTTCTTGATGAAGAAAGCCAAGAGTTGTTTGGTCAAGGAAAAGTCTGCGATGACCCCATCTTGGATGGGATGAATGGTTTCATATTTGTCGGACGTACGCCCAACTAAAGCCGCTGCTTCCTTGCCATAAGCCACGACTTCTTTGGTTTCTGAATTGATTGCGATAATAGAAGGTTCTCTTAACGCAATGCCCTTATTCTCAATGTAAATGATGGTATTAGCGGTCCCTAGGTCAATCCCTAAGCGTTGCTTGCCGAATAAAGCCATTAAGATGTCCTCCTTCACTAAAATGATAGCTACAATCCATTATAGCAAAAAAGCCCCCTTCATTCTACTCTTGACCGTTGAAATATTTGAAATTTGCCTGACACGCCTCCGCCTTAAAAATCTGAGCCCTAAAAAATGCGAAAGCCACCCCTTTGGGCTATATATATATGAGGAGTGATTTTTATGAGAAAAACTGTCAGCTACCTAAGAGAGCTACCTCCCGATAGCCTACCCAGGGAACGGCTGGTCAACTTTGGCGCCAAGGCCCTCTCTAACCAAGAATTGCTGGCCATCCTGTTAGGGACCGGCAGTCAGGACTTGAGGGTCTTAGACTTATCTCTGGCTGTCCTAACCCATTTTCGGGACTTGAGCGAGCTCAAGTCTGCCAGTCTAGATCAGTTTGAAGCCATTAAGGGCATCGGGCCCGTCAAGGCCATCCAACTTCAAGCCTGCATCGAACTTGGCCAACGCATTGCCCAGAAGCGGCCACCTAAGCTGGGCACTCTCACCTCCACCAAGGCGGCCGGCCAGTGGTTACATGACGCCCTCTGTGATATGCAGCAGGAGCACCTCATGGCCCTCTTCCTTAATAGCAAGAATCAGGTCATTCGTCAACAGATTATCTTTATTGGCTCAGTCAATGCCAGTGTGGCCCATCCCTCGCGAAATCTTCAAGGAAGCCGTCAAGTATCCGACTGCCCGCCTCATTATCGCCCACAACCATCCCTCTGGGGATCCTGAACCTTCTCAGGCCGACCTGCACTTCACCCAGCGCATGATTCAATGTGGTGATTTGATGGGCATTGAACTGCTAGACCACTTTATTATTGGGCATGATGACTATGTTAGCTTGCGGGAAACGACTAAGCTCTTTCACTAAATTGTCTGTACAACCAATAAGTTGCGTCAGTATCTTTAATAGATATGCATAGTATTTCCAATTATTTTATAGTATAACGCTTGCAATTTGTATAGTGAGTGCTATAATAAAGTTATATTTTATGTTTAGTAAGATCGCGATGTCCCTATCACCTTCTAACGACGGCTAGAATATAATATAGACTGTGCGACAGCACAAGGAGGAATTGCATAATGGAGCAAGGTAAGGTAAAATGGTTTAACTCAGAAAAAGGCTTCGGTTTTATCGAACGCGAAAATGGCAACGATGTATTCGTTCACTTTTCTGCGATTTTGGGTGAAGGCTATAAAGACCTTAGAAGAAGGCCAAGTTGTTAACTTCGAAGTTGAAGAAGGCGCTCGTGGTCCTCAAGCAGCAAATGTTGAAAAATTAGCTTAATGCCAATTAACACACAAAAAGCGATGGAGCTTCCATCGCTTTATTTTTTTGATCAATTTCGGTACCGGTTTTTGTAATTTAATTTTATATATAATTTATTTCAAAAATTCCTTAACCTGACTAATAAAATAGAGAGACCCCGTCAAAATCAAGGCTTTTTTCGCTTCCTGCTGTCTAGCTTGATAGTCTACTAGCTTAGGCTGCCAGTCTAGGAAAGGCAAAGCTGTTTGCGCCTGCCAATCAGCTTGTGTCATGGCACCAGGATAGTCAAAGGTCGACAGATAGACTGCCATCCCCTCTTCCGCCCACTTATGCAGATAAGTTAGGTGGCTGGCCTGGTCCTTGCGCTTGAGGCCAGCAAAAATTACCGTCACCTGGTAATCTGCCAAATCATGCGTCAGGAAGTCATCCAAGGCTTGGAGACCCTTGACTATTATGGGCGCCATCAACCAAGATAAGCGGTGCCTGACTTAAGCACTCTAGGCGCCCCTGCCAGTTTACCCCTTCTAGAGCAGCTAGGGCCTGATCCCAGTCAATCTCACGTTTGCTTTTGATTCATCCAAGCTTCAAATGCTAGCTAAGGCTAGGGCTAGATTATCTCCCTGGTGCTGACCCAACATGGCAATGGTCACCTGGTCAAAGTGTCGCCCTGATGGCAAGGTCACTTGCCAGCTTCGTTTACTTAGGCCTCTGCCTTCTTGCACAGGAGTGACATGAAAATCTCGGCCTAGTTGCATGACATCCCCCTGGTAGTTGAGATTAGCCAGTATTTCAGGTAGGACTGCCAAGGCTTCTTGTGGCAGGCGCCCCAGCCCCACTATCCCAGTGCTTGGCTTAATAATGCCAAACTTTTTGCTGGGCAATCTCTGCCAGACTATGGCCTAGTCGGTCCTGGTGGTCAAAGCCAATAGTGGTAATCAAGGGCCATATCAGCCTCCAGCACATTGGTGCAATCCCAGAGTCCCCCTACCCCTGCTTCAATCAGGCAGACATCAAGCTGACACTGGCTGAAATAGACTAGCATCATAACCGTATAGAGTTCAAAGCCAGAGAGCGGACCCCAATCTTGAGCTATCAATTTTTCATTAAGCTCCACCATAGTGCGGACCAATTCCACTAGTTTCTCATCCTCAATGGGCTGGCCGTCTAACCATGAGTCGCTCGTTGAAGGCCAGGATATGGGGCGAGGAAAAGGCCCCCACTCTCAGTCCCTTGGCTGATAAACAAACCCTGTAAGTAGGCCAAGGTCGAGCCCTTGCCATTGGTACCAGCTAGTTGAATAATACTTGGCAGCGATGCTTGTGGCTGGCCTAACAGGCTTAAAGCCTGGTGCATGCGGTCAAAATCCTGGTCTTAGCTGGTGACTGGTCTGGCGACTGAGCCAATCATGAGCGTCTTCAATACTTGTCATTTCTTGTCCCATGACATCCTCCTCTTAATCAAGTAACTAAAATCAAGGCATAGACCGAAGGCTAGGACGCCCGTCCTAGCCTTCTACTATCTTACTGCTTACATTAAGTCTTTTACTTGTTGAATCCGTTCCTTGACGGTCTCTAATTGGCTGAGGTAGCCTTGACGCTTGTTGCGCTCTTCCGCCACCACCTGCTCAGGCGCGCGTGAAACGAATTTTTCGTTAGACAATTTGCCGTCAATACGTGCGACTTCTTTTTCCAACTTAGCTTGTTCGCCTTCCAGACGGGCTAACTCATCTTCTAGCTTAATCAAGCCCTTGAGTGGCATTAAAATCTCAGCGAAGCTCAAGACTTGGGTTACCACTTCTTCCGGATGCTCAGGGTGCTTGACTGATTACCAGTTGCGCTGGGATTACAGAAGCGCTTTGATGTAGGCTTGGTTAGCCTCTAGGAGGGCTTGGCCTGCTGCATCTTGGACCTTAATGTAGAGATCCACCGGCTTAGATAATGGCGTGTTCATCTCGTTACGGATGGTCCGCACGGCACGAATCAATTCCATTAATTGAGCCATTTGAGCTTCCACTTGGCTATCTTGGTAAGCCTCCATTTACGCGTGGGTAGTCCGCCACTACGATGGACTTGTCTTGGCCACCAATTTGTTGCCAGATTTCTTCCGTCACAAATGGCATGATTGGGTGGAGCAGACGGAGGAATTGATCTAAGACAAAGACCAAAATAGATTTGGTGGTTGTATTAGCGGCTTCCTTGTCTTGGAGTTGCTCCTTGGTCATTTCAATGTACCAGTCACAGTAGTCGTCCCAGATGAAGCTATAGAGGATACGGCCAGCTTCCCCGAACTCGAAGCGTTCGAAGAGACGGGTCACATCCGCAATAGTGGTTTGGAGACGGGCTAGAATCCAACGGTCTGCTAGGGTTAAGTCTTGGCCAATGGACAAGTTATCCAAGGTCAAGTCGCCCACGTTCATGAGCACATAACGGCTGGCATTCCAAATCTTGTTGATGAAGTTCCAAGCTGCATCCATCTTATCAGTCGAGAAGCGGACATCTTGGCCAGGTGCTGAACCATTGGCTAGGAACCAACGCAGGGAGTCTACCCCATACTGCTCGATGACATCCATTGGGTCCACCCCATTACCCAGGGACTTGGACATCTTGCGACCTTCCGCATCCCGAATCAAACCATGAATGAGGACATTTTGGAAAGGACGACGACCGGTGAATTCCAAACTTTGGAACATCATGCGGCTGACCCAGAAGGTCAGGATGTCATAACCCGTTACCAAGGTGTTGTTAGGGAAGTAGCGTTTGTAGTCAGCTGACTCTTCATCAGGCCAACCCATAGTTGAAAATGGCCAGAGAGCACTTGAGAACCAAGTGTCTAAGACGTCTGGATCTTGGGTCCAGTTTTGGCTATCTGCAGGTGCTTCCATGCCCACATAAACCTCACCTGTCTCATTGTGGTACCAGGCTGGGATTTGGTGCCCCCACCAGAGTTGACGGGATACTACCCAGTCGTGAATGTTTTCCATCCAACGAATGTAGGCATCGTTAAAGCGCGGTGGGTAGAAGTTAACGGTATTCTCCCCTTGAGCCTTCTGAGCGGCAATGGCTTGCTCAGCCAAAGGCCCCATGCGGACGAACCATTGCGTCGACAGACGAGGTTCTACCACGACACCAGTCCGTTCAGAGTGACCCACAGAGTGTAAGTGTTGTTCAATCTTGATTAAGAGGCCAGCAGCGTCTAAGTCCGCTACAACCGCCTTACGTGCAGCAAAGCGATCCATACCTTGGTACTTGCCTGCTAATTCGTTCATGGTGGCATCATCGTTCATGACATTGATACGTGGCAAGTCATGACGGTTCCCCACTTCAAAGTCGTTAGGGTCGTGAGCTGGCGTAATTTTAACTACCCCAGTCCCAAAGTCTTGTTCCACATATTCATCAGCAATCACTGGAATTTCGCGGTTAACTAGTGGCAAGATCACCTTCTTGCCAATCAAGGCTTGATAACGTTCATCGTCCGGGTGAACTGCCACGGCCGTATCCCCTAAGAGGGTTTCAGGACGGGTAGTCGCCACTTCTAAGTAGCCAGAACCGTCTGCCAAAGGATACTTCATGTGGTAGAAGGCACCTTCCACATCCTTATGGATGACTTCGATATCAGATAAGGAAGTCTTAGCTGCTGGGTCCCAGTTGATGATGTATTCGCCACGGTAGAGCAAGTCCTTCTCATAGAGGGTAACGAAAACCTTCTTAACGGCTTCTGACAAAGCCCTCATCCAGGGTAAAGCGTTCGCGGCTATAGTCGACAGAAATCCCCATCTTAGCCCATTGTTGGCGAATGTGGCCAGCGTATTCTTCCTTCCAAGCCCAGGTTTGTTCCAAGAATTTCTCCCGGCCCAGGTCATAGCGAGACAGGCCTTGGCCACGTAATTTTTCTTCGACCTTGGCTTGGGTGGCAATGCCGGCATGGTCCATACCAGGCAACCAGAGGGTGTCAAAGCCTTGCATACGTTTCTGACGGATAATCATATCTTGCAAGGTAACGTCCCAGGCATGGCCCAGGTGGAGTTTACCGGTGACGTTTGGTGGTGGAATGACAATGGAATAAGGCTCTGCTTCTGGGTCTTCCGATGGCTTAAAGACGCCACGTTCTAACCACTCTTCGTATTTCCCGGCTTCAATGGCCTGGGGATTATACTTGGTTGATAGTTCTTTGGTCATAAGAATCCTCCTTATAAAATTAACGATGGGTGGGTGGAGAAATGCGCCGTCTTGTGCCTAAAAACGTGAAAATCTTCCGTCGCTCGAGCCGAACTGACAGCCCTAAGAGCGGGACCGCCTCCAGCCTCCTGCGGAGTCTTCCGGCTTGCCCAGCTATGGCATTCGTACGTCGCCAAAGGCTCCTACGACTGCTCATACGCTTGACATCCTTAGCGTCCCTAGGGCTGTCAGTTCGGACGCGACTCCAGATTTTCACTTGAGGTACACGGACAAGAACGGAAATAGTATTGTCTTCCTACTACGAAAAAACTCGCCCTAGTCAGCCTATTGCTGCCTAGGGCGAGGGTCTCGCGGTACCACCTAAGTTTTGTTACTCATCTGTTGCTATCGGAGTGCCTCCTCCGTCAGGGACTACTGGGCCTGGGGCCGTTGGCACCTGATACTCTGAGCTACTGGGTTCATCCTATGGAAGCTTGCAGCCGATGGCTTCCTCTCTGGGGTGGGCGGTGAACCGACTCTCTTCATCGTTAGTTATGTGATATAGTTAGTGTAGCAGAAAAGAGGTATTAAGGCAAGTGCCTTTACATCAATCGAGTAGTTGATCAATCATGCGATGGTGATTATTAATGAATAAGGAATAGGTATTAAACACTTCCGTCTCTTCATATGATTTCTGAGTAATTTCACTATCATTAATCTCGTAAATTACAGCACCAGGATATGCAAGCAATATCGGAGAGTGAGTAGCTATAATGAGCTGGCATCCATGGTCTAACATACGCTTAAACTCTACTAATAATGTCATCTGCATACTAGGTGAAAGTGCAGCTTCAGGCTCGTCGAACAAATAAACCCCACTATCCTTCAAGCGAAATTGGACAAAACGCATGAAACTCTCTCCGTTCGAAAAATTATTCATTGATTTAACGCCATAGTAGTCATTCAACTGATAGTCATCGACAAACTGCTTCGTTTGATAAAACGTATCCGCCCGAAAATAAAAGGCATCTTTCTCTCTTTGGGACGCTACTCTTACTAATCTGAATAAATCAGCGTATTGTTCCGGCTCTGTCTGACGATTGCCTATGAAGTTTCTGGACCCTCCACTTTCGCGAATGCCTAATTTATTGGCGATAATGTTTAGAATAGTCGTCTTTCCTGATCCATTTAACCCGGTAAAAAGTGTAATCTTACCAAAGTGCAGTCCCTTATCATCCATATTATTTAAACTTCAACCTATCGTATAGCTCGATATTCCTACATTCACACGAAAAAAACAGCGGTCTAATCGCTCTAACAAACACTATTAATCCCCCTTTAAATACCCCAAAATATCACTGAACATTCTGTGTTGACTGTTCTTTCCATACACAATGTTCACATCGAAGCGGATCCCCTCCCCCCTACTTTTAATTACAGTTTCTTCTTTCTTTACTTAACAATGGGCTGGATCCAGACGATTATATCATATATGGATAAGTCAAAATCGCCCTAGTCAGCACAAGGCTGCCTAGGGCGAGCTAAGTCATGGTACCACCTAAGTTTATCACTCGTCTGTTGCTATCGGAGTGTCTCCTCCGTCAGGGACTACTGGACAGCAGGCTGTCGTTGGCACCTGATACTCTGAGCTACTTGGTTCATCCTGTGGAAGCTTTCAGCCTCTGGCTTCCTCTCTGGCTTGGGTGGTTGAACCCTTTCTCTTCATCGTCTCTTATGTGAATATATTAAGTGTAGCAGAAAAGTTGAGTCATGACAAGCTATTCATTAATCGAGACTAGGCGAACTTTCATGATATCCGGATTGGTGGATAATTCTTCGATTAATTGGACGTGAGTTAAGTCCTTAGGCAAATGAATGGTGAAGGTATTACGGTAAATCTTCTTGCCATCTACATTGGTTACATCGAATTGAACATCGGTCAGTTCAATTCGATGGGTCTTGAAGAAGTCGGCAAAGAATTCCTTAGTGGCCACCCGGTGCACATATTGAATTTCCAGACGCCGAACATCGGGGATACGAACAATAAAGCGAATGACCGTTAGGGAGAAAATAACCCCTAAGAAGGTCAAACCAGCAATTTCATAGTAACCCATACCGAGGGCTATCCCCAACGCCGCTGTCGTCCAGAGGGAAGCAGCCGTGGTCAGGCCGGCTACCCTTTGCTTGGTGACCACAATGGTCCCGGCGCCCAAGAAACCAATCCCGCTGACAATAGGCGCCAGCAAACGCACTTGGTCCACTTCGATTTCGGGAAAACCGTGCATTTTTTGATAGAAGACAGCTGATTGAATCATGGAAATGGCAGTGGCCCCGATACAAACTAGAATATGGGTACGCAGACCAGCCGGCCGGTTCTTGCGTTGGCGGTCATAGCCGATGACCCCAGCGAAGAGAATGGCCAGACAGAGTCTAACTAAAATAACATAAGCTGACATGAGCTCTTCCTTTCTCACTTTAAGTAACAGTTCATTATAGCCCATCAGGCTCAAAAATGCGAGTTAAATGCCACTGGAGTGCTATAAACTGCCCATAGAAAAAGGACTGGTCACCCAGCCCCATTTTCCTATAAGCCCCGCTTGCGGCGGAAGGCCGTAATCTTGTTCATTGCCCGGTCCAATTCAATCTTAGCCTTAATAAAGGCCTTGTTATCCTTGTTGGCAATGGCTTCTTGCATATTAATCTCGGCTTCTTGTTGTTCCACACTTACTTGAGCTTCATCAATGTCGCGTCCTCGGATAGCGTAGTTAGAGATAATCTCCACTTCATTGTTACGCATTTCCAAGACGCCACCATTAATGGCGATAAAGTCATCGGTAAAGCCTTCATGCACCCGCACCACCTTGACAACGCTAAGTTCTAGCGGTGCCAAAATTGGCGTATGGTTAGGTAGAACGGTTAGGCCACCGTCTACTGCCCGTACACTACAGGACAGGGCTTGGTGATCGTAGATAACCCCTTGAGGCGAGTAAATGCGTACCCGCATGGTATGCTGGTCCTTTGGATTGGCCATAGTGGTCACCTTCTTAATCTAAGCCTGCTGGCAAGTCAACGCCCATTTTACGTGCCTTCTCAATGGCTTGGCTAATTGGCCCCACATTACGGAAGGCTTCTTCAGGTAAGGCATCGTACTTACCGTCCACAATTCCTTCAAAGCCATGCAAGGTTTCTTCAATTGGCACGAAGGAACCAGGAATCCCGGTAAAGGCTTCGGCTACGTGGAAGTTTTGCGATAGGAAGAATTGGAGACGACGGGCACGTTTAACCACGATTTTCTCTTCATCAGATAATTCTTCAATCCCCAGAATGGCAATGATATCTTGCAACTCACGATAGCGTTGCAGAATCTTCTGTACCTTAAGGGCAATCTTGTAGTGGCGTTGGCCGACAATTTCTTCTGCCAAGGCACTTGAAGTGGAAGCCAGCGGATCCACCGCTGGGTAAATCCCTTGCTCGGTCAAACGACGTTCCAAGTTGGTAGTCGCATCCAAGTGAGCAAAAGTTGTGGCTGGCGCCGGGTCCGTATAGTCATCGGCAGGCACATAGACGGCCTGGATAGAGGTAATGGACCCATTCTTAGTTGAGGTAATCCGTTCTTGCATGGCCCCCATTTCAGAAGCCAAGGTTGGTTGATAACCTACGGCAGAAGGCATGCGGCCCAGTAAGGCAGAGACTTCTGAACCCGCTTGGGTGAAACGGAAGATGTTGTCAATGAAGAGCAGCACGTCTTGTTTGAGCTCATCACGGAAGTATTCGGCCATGGTCAAACCAGTTAAGACAACCCGCATACGGGCACCAGGTGGCTCGTTCATTTGGCCGAAGACCATGGCGGTCTTCTTGTTAACCCCGGATTCACGCATTTCGAAAACCAAGTCGTTCCCTTCACGCGTCCGTTCGCCGACCCCAGTGAAGACCGAAATCCCCCCTAATTGTTCGGCAATGTTATGAATTAATTCTTGAATGAGGACGGTCTTCCCTACCCCGGCACCGCCGAAGAGGCCGATTTTCCCCCCTTTGATATAAGGGGCTAAGAGGTCGATGACCTTAATCCCGGTCTCAAGAATGGTATAACTAGAACTTAATTCTTCAAAAGTTGGTGCTGGACGGTGAATCCCTCGCACCTCATGGTCACCATCAAGGCGACCCATATCATCAATTGGTTGACCTAAGACGTTGAAGACCCGGCCTAGGGTCACTTCCCCTACTGGCACTTCAATCAAACGGTCTGTATCCAGTACGGCTAGCCCACGCTGGAGCCCGTCGGTAGATTCCATGGCGATGGTCCGCACCACCCCATCCCCTAAGTCTAAGGCGACTTCCAGGGTAATGGATTGGGACAGGTCTACATCTGACAAGTCCATTGCTTCACTGACGGGTTGACGGGTGACCACCAAGGCATGGTGGATATCAGGCACCCCATTTTCAACCGGAAAAGCCACATCGACAACTGGGCCGATGACTTGCTCAATTCGTCCAATCCGCATGGTCTAATCCTCCTTCTTCTTATTATCATTCAGGGCATTGGCCCCATTGATAATCTCTAAAATTTCATTGGTTACTCGTAATTGACGTTCTTGGTTGAAATTGTTGTTTCAAGGCGTCAATCATCTCATTGGCTGCGTCTGTCGCACTGCGCATGGCGTTCATACGACTGCCGTGTTCAGCCGTCTTGGCATCGACAATGGCCCCATAAATCTGACTCTCCGCAAACTGTGGCAGGAGCACGTCCAGCAAGGCCCCTTGAGAGGGCTCTACTAGATAGTCAACATTGGCCATATCATCCTCGTCCTCATCTAAGACATCTAAATCAGTCAAAGGCAAGACCTGGTCAGCCCGGAATTGGGAACTAACCGCATTAATATGGTGGTTGTAGCAGACATAGAGGGCATCGAAGGCCTGCTCCTTGAAGAGCTTGACCGCCCGTTTGACGATGGCTTGCACCTCACCGAAGGTTGGTCGGTCAGAAATGTCGTGCATTTCCTTGGCTACATAGTAGCCGTTCTCCCGACAAAACTTGGCAATCGGCTCGCCAATGGCCAAGACCACAATCTCACTCTTGTCGGCATGGTCTTCTTCAAACATCTGTTGAACCGCCTTAATAATGGAGGAGTTGTAACTCCCTGCCAAACCACGGTCTGAGGAAATAATCAGATAGCCGGTCTTCTTAACGGGACGCTCTAAGAGCATATCGTGAAAGTCGATATAATTGAGCCCGTCTTGACGAATGGGCACCCCATCGTCTAAGAGCTCCAACTGGGACTTGGCCACATGGGAGACCATCTTGCGCACTTTCTCAGCATAGAGGAAGTAATCCTTGGCGTCTTGGGCCATCTTATTATACTTGGCAGCCGACACCATCCGCATGGCATTGGTGATTTGGGCAGTCTTTTTAGTGGACTCAATCCGCTTTTTAATTTCATTTAAAGCCATTTATGTCCGCCCCTCCTCAGGCTTAGTCAGCGACCAAAGGCCGCGCACTCAATGGTTGGAAAGCGTTGGCCGAATTCAGCCAAGATGCTATCCATGAGCTGTTGATCAGGTAGAACCTTCTTAGTCACAATCTCATGCAAGATGACATCGTAGTTATCTCGGAAGAAGGTCATAAGTTGGTCTTGATAGTCTTCAATCATTTCTAGTGGCACAGAATCCATATAGCCATGAATCAAGGCATAGAGGATGACCACTTGTTCTTCAACTGGCAAGGTCTTGTGCAGCTTCTGCTTGAGCACCGCTACGGTCCGTTTCCCACGGTTGAGCTTGTGTTGCGTAGCCGCATCTAGGTCTGAACCGAACTGAGTGAAGGCTTCTAATTCACGGTAGCTAGCCAAGTCAATCCGCAAGGTCCCAGAGACCTGTTTCATCGGTTTGAGCTGAGCTGCCCCCCTACCCGGGAAACTGACAGACCGGCGTTAATAGCAGGTCGAATACCCGAGAAGAAGAGATCACTTTCCAAGAAGATTTGACCGTCGGTAATGGAAATGACGTTGGTTGGAATGTAGGCTGAAATGTCACCAGCCTGGGTTTCCACGATTGGCAGTGAGGTCAAGGACCCACCACCTAAGGCGTCACTGAGTTTGGCACTGCGCTCTAAGAGGCGTGAATGCAAGTAGAAGACGTCCCCTGGATAAGCTTCACGACCTGGTGGGCGTTTTGAGCAGGAGGGACATTTCACGATAGGCCGCAGCTTGCTTTGATAGGTCATCGTAGACCACCAAGACATGCTGGCCATTATACATGAATTCTTCCCCAATAGCGGTCCCTGAATAAGGCGCTAGGTAAAGTAAAGGCGCAGGTTGTGAGGCAGAAGCTGTCACGACGACAGTATAGTCCATGGCCCCATATTGTTCTAAGGTATTGACCAGGTTCTTAACCGTGGATTCCTTCTGACCAATGGCCACATAGATACAGATAACATCCTTACCCTTTTGGTTGATAATGGCATCCACCGCTAAGGAAGTCTTCCCTGTCTTACGGTCCCCTATAATCAGTTCCCGTTGACCACGACCAATTGGTACTAAGGCGTCAACGGCCTTAATCCCTGTTTGCATTGGCTCATTCACACTCTGACGGTCCATGATACCAGGCGCAGGTGTTTCAACTGGACGGGTGCGGTTGCTGTCAATGCGGCCTAAGCCATCCAATGGACGACCTAAAGGGTCCACAACACGACCCAATAGACCAGGACCTACTGGGACTTCCATGATTTTACCCAGACGACGGACTAAGTCACCCTCGTGGATATTCTCATACTTACCAAAAATGATAATCCCCACATCATTGGATTCTAAGTTTTGCACCATGCCGATAGAGCCGTTGGCAAACTCGACCATCTCACCCGACATGACATTCTCTAGCCCAATCACACGGGCAATCCCGTCACCGATAAAGGTGACCGTCCCGATTTCTTCTAAATTGTCTTGCGATCTAAAGCGGCGGATCTGTTGACGTAAACGATCTTCTAAACGCTCTGTCATCTACGATTCATCTCCTTGTAACCAGCCTTTTTCTAAGAAGGCACGTATTTCTCTTAATTTCTTCTGCCCTGTCACTTCATAGTAGAAGGTCTCTGACTGTAGGCGGACCCCAGTAATCAAGCTAGGATCGACCACTGTCGTAATGCGACGCAGAGGCTTCTTAGTAATTTCCATGAATTTACGGGTCATCTTTTCCTTCTCATCTTCAGTCAAAGGCACGGCACTGGTAATCATCAAGGTCTCAGAACGGACTTGGCGGCGACGTTCATCATGGTTTTCATAACCACTTGAAATTTGCGCCATGAGCTTGTCTAAGAGACGGTCCTCATACTGGGTCCGGTTCTCGTCCCGAACCTGATCCGCATCAGACGATTCCCCTGCTTTGATTACTAGCCGCAGCCTGGGCGACCTCACCATGATAGGTTTCCAGGTATTCTTGTTGCATCTTGCGCAACAATTTATCTTCGAAGGTTTTCTCCCGCTTCTTCTTAGCCTCTTCCATATCAGCAATTTGAGGACGCTTGAGAGAGACAGAGGCTTGCTTTACTTCTTCTGTCATGATATATCATCCATTCCTTCAATAAAGTCGTCCACTAAACGGTGATAGTCTTCTGGTTTGATTTCCCGTTGGATAATCTTCTCAGCAATCTCAATGGAGATGTCAGTCAATTCTGCCCGTAAGTCACTTAACATACGGCGACGTTCCAAGGCAATATCCTTCTGAGCGGTCTCCTTCATGCGGATAACCTCTTCTTTGGCTTCCTTGAGCATGGTGTCTTGAACTTGCAGGCTTTGTTTCTTAGCTTGCAAGATAATTTGAGTTGCTTCCGCCCGTGCGTCACGCAAAGCTAATTGCGCATCACGGTTGGCGTCTTGGGCAGCTGCCTTCTCAGAAGCAGCCGTCTGAATGTCGTGGTCAATGACCTGTTTGCGCTCTGACAAAATCTTAGTCAGCGGGCCCCAGGCAAAGTGTTTCACGATGAGAAGCAAAATCACGAAGGCCACCAAGGTAACAATGGTATGGCCCAACGAGGTATTGATACTTGTATTTAATAACAGCGTGTTCATATATAGCCTCCCGAATTTGACCTTCAAGTGTCAGCTGGCTTATTTGAAGGCGAAAAGTAATGCGATAACGACCGCAATGATTGGCACGGCTTCAATCAGACCGACACCCAAGAACATGGTCATCCGTAATTTACCTTCCAATTCTGGTTGGCGAGCGATTGATTCGATGGTCTTAGAAATAACCATCCCGTTCCCGATTGATGCCCCTAATGCAGCGAAGGCAACAGCGATTGCAGCAGCGATTGCGTAATCCATAATATATCTCCTTTAATCAATAAATATAGTCAGTTTATTCGTGTTCCGTCTCAACCTTATGGGACATGTAAACCATGGTTAAGGTGACGAAGATGTAGGCTTGAATGGAACCTACAAAGAGTGAGAATCCTTGCCAAATAATTTGGATCAGAATCCCGACAGGCCAAGTGACTAGACCGGCAGAGGTTGCCAAGTTAGCAATCAAGCCCAGTAGGACTTCACCCGCGAAGATGTTCCCGTAGAGCCGTAAGGCCAGGGTAATCGTGTTGGTGAACTCTTCAATGATTTTCAACGGAATCATGGCCTTCATCGGCTTGGTATAGCCGTTAATCAGGTAACCCTTGAAACCTTGTTTCTCAACCCCAATATAGTGGGAGAGCAGAATCATTAAGGCTGCCATGGACAAGCAGACGATTGGGTCAGCCGTTGGGCTACGCCAATAGGAATGTTCGCCATAGTTAAGCATGAATGGTAAGCCCAGCATGTTAGCCACGAAAACAAACAATAACAATGTCAGCCCAAGTAGTTGGTACATTTGGGCATTGGGATCCGTAATGGCCCCACCCACGATACCGCGGACAAAGTCGATGATGGTCTCTAGGAACAATTGCGGTTTACCCGGTTGGTCAACCGACAGTTTACGCGTACACCAAACGCACAAGCCCCATATCAGGAGCACTGTCGCGACGGTCGCCAGCACTGTATTCCAACTGAAGGCTAAGCCAAAGAGTTCAAATATGCGTGATTCTTCCACACGTCTTCCCTTCTTTCCTCCATTGTATTTTGTGCGTTCGTAAGAGATTGACTACAATTCCATAGAAAAGCACACATTATTACTCTACTATATCACTTTCAAATCTGCTTGACAATTCAAGTGACCGCTTCCAAATAACGAATTTTAGAGTTTGAATTTTTTATAAAATATTTGTTCGTTTAACATTTCGATACTAGGTGTCTCAAGACCTGATATAATGACCTCAGGCCCTATAAAAAGACACTAAAAATACATTTGCTCTTAGTGCCTCTTATCTATAGTTTTTTCTTATAGATAGGGACTTGTGACCTCCTATTTGGACGACCAAAAAAGGCGAACTCACCAGGGAGTCGCCTCTTGGCTTCTAAACCGTCTAGCTCATAGGCTAATTGGCTTATAAGTATTGTGCTAGAATGGCTTCTAACTTAGCTTGGTCATGGTAGCCGATGAGTTTTTCAACGGGCTGACCATCTTTCTTAACCAAGAGTGTTGGAATGGACATAATGCCAAACTCTTGAGCTACTTTTTGCTCTTCATCCACGTTCATCTTGAAGAATTCTACTTGACCGTCATATTTTTCGCTGAGCGCATCGATAACTGGCCCTTGCATACGACAAGGCCCACACCATGGTGCCCAAAAGTCAACAACAGTTACGCCTTCTGCAGTTGAAGTTAAAAATTCAGCATCTGTTAAATGTTTTGCCATAATACAGACTCCCCTTTTGCATGTGATACTCCTATTGTATCACTGGACTGTGAGGACGCCTATTTTTTTGCTCACTACTTGAAATAAACGATGGTCGAACCATTACCACCCGCATTGGCTGGCGAATATTCGAAGCGGTCAACCTGAGGATGTTTGGCTAGGACTTCCTTAACTCCCTGTCTCAGCGCCCCGGTCCCCTTACCATGAATAATGGTGACCATAGGATGGTTGGACAGTAGCGCCGCATCCAGGTATTGGCGCAGACGATAGAGGGCTTGCTCATAGCGTTCGCCCCGCAGGTCCAAGCTAGTTTGCACCTTAGGTCCTGCTTGGCGGTGGACATTGACCTTGGTCTTGGTCTCCACTTGATTGAGCGGTTCTAGTTCTTCCTGCTCAAACTTCATCTTAAGAATCCCCATTTGGACAATATATTCCTTGCCCTTGACTTCTATAATAGTCCCACGTTGGCCATAGCTTAAGACTTCCACATCGTCCCCTACCTTGAGTTGACGGTTGTTCTTAGCCTTCTTAAGGACCTTATTCTTCTTGAGATTTTCGGGTTGTTTGAGTTGCTCAAAGCCAGCTCGTTTCTCAATCAAGACATGTTCCTTGATGGTCTGATTCTGGCCTTGTTCTAACTGCAAGTCACGAATCTCTTGAATCAAGGCTTCGGCTTGGGCCTGAGCCTGGGCCACCTTGGCATTGGCTTCTTGTTTGGCCTTGTCTTGGAGGCGTTCCTTGGCTTCTAGCCAGCGATTGTATTCATGTCGCAAATCAGCATGTAGCTGTTGGGCCTGCTCCAGCAATTCTTGGGCTGCTTCATGGTCTAACTCAGCCTGACGCCGCTCTTCTTCCAGCTTAGCCACCATGTCGTTGAGGGCCTGGCTGTCTTCCTTAATCCCTTGACGGGCTTCTTCCAATATACTTGGATTCAAGCCCAGACGCCCTGAAATATCAAAGGCGTTGGACCGGCCCGGCACCCCTAATAAGAGACGATAGGTTGGTGACAGGGTCTGGGCATCGAATTCCATGCTGGCATTGAGGGTATTAGCTGTCTCGTGGGCATAGAGCTTGAGCTCAGGATAGTGGGTGGTTGCCATGACTAGGGTCCCGATTTTACGCAAATGGTTGAGGATGGCCATAGCCAAGAGGGCCCCTTCTTGAGGGTCCGTCCCGGAACCTAACTCGTCAAAGAGAACCAAAGACCGGTCGGTCACCTGATTCAAGATGCTGACAATATTAGTCATGTGGGAACTAAAGGTGGACAGGTTCTGCTCAATGGACTGCTCATCTCCGATGTCGGCATAGACGGCATCAAAAATGCCCAGACGGCTCCCTGCCTCAGCCGGGATATGGAGACCTGACTGACCCATCAACTGTAAGAGACCCAGCGTCTTAAGCAAAATAGTCTTCCCACCTGTGTTAGGCCCGGTAATAATCAGGGCTTGATAGTGCTCACCCAAAATAATATCGTTGGGCACAATCTTATCTGCTGCAATCAGGGGATGACGGGCTTGGTAGATAGCCACGATTTGCTGATCGGAGAATTTTGGTCGAGTGGCCTCTAGCGACTTGGCATAGTGGGCGCGGGCTTGGATATAGTCCAGGTGAGCCACCACCCACTCGTTGCGCTTGAGTTCTTCTTGATAAGGCATGAGGGCCTCAGACAGAGCCATTAAAATCCGTTCAATTTCTTGGCGTTCGGCCCGTTGCAATTCAGCCCGCTTGTTATTAAGCTCCATGACAGCCTGGGGCTCAATATAGAGGGTCTGCCCCGTTGAAGACTGGTCGTGGACCGTCCCGCCAAATTGATGCTTGTACTCGGCCTTGACCGGCAAGACATAGCGGTCATTCCGCATGGTGACTAGGGCATCAGATAGCTGGCTGGCCTTGGACTTAAGCAGTTGGTTGAGTTGCAGGCGGATTTGCTGCTCCATCTGGCCTTGTTGGCGACGGATGCTAGCTAGCAGAACCGAAGCCGATGAGAGGACCGAGCCATCTTCGTCAATGGCTTGGGCCAGTTCGGCTTCAATTTCTGGCAAGGTCACCACTTGGTAGACCCAGGCCGTAAGAGCTGGATAGGTCTTCTCTTCAGCTGCCAACTGGTCGAAGAACTTCATGAGCTGGTGGATAGTTGATAGAAGCTTGGCAATGCCGGCCAGTTCCTGGCCATTAAGGCTGGCGCCTAGTTCCAAGCGTTTAAGCGCCATGTCGATATTGACTAGGCGTGGAATCGGTAATACTTTTCCTTGCATCAAAATACCGAGCGCTTGCTCGGTTTCTGACTGCCATGTTTGAATGATGTCCAGCTGGTCGCTAGGCGCCATGGCTTGAACCAGGCGCTCAGCCGACTCAGTCTGGAGATAATGTTGCACGGCTTGTTTGATTTTACCGAATTCCAAGGTGCTAAAAATCTTCTGATCAGTCACCTTGAATTCCTCCTTTTATGTTAACGGTTGTTGTGATTGTTTGGATTGGCCTGGAGCCAGAGGCGGTTGGCCATATCAGATAAGACAGGTGTCTGAGACACGACCCGATAAGCAATCGGGATTATTAACAAATTGTTGTTGAACGCCTTCTAGCGGTACCAAGGATAAGGTAAAAAGCGAGAAAAAAATCCAGATATAGGCGATGAGGACACTAATTAGCCCGCCCCCGATGTGGTTAGCCCATTTGAAAACTTCATAGAAGGCTAGCTTACGGAAGAAGAGACTAATAAACTCGGTCACTAACCAACCTACCACCACGATGGCAATATAGGCCACGACCCGATAGAAGGCCTGGTCGATGACGAAGCTAGTGGCTTGGTCATAGAAGGTCATCTGGGTATTCTGTTGAACTGATGGGAAAGGAATAAAGTTAGAGATAAAACGTGCCAATGGTTGATAGTGGCGATTGGCGATGGTCATAGCAATGACAAACCCAATCAGACGCACCACTTGCATAACCAAGCCACGGCGATAACCGCGGTAGAAGGCATACAAGAGAATCAAAAGCATGAGTAAGGTTAACATGAAGGATTTCCTCCTTAATTACATTCTGTATTACTTTCTGGTAAAGGGAACCTGAGGGCTGGCTTTCTTAGGCTCGGCTACTGGCGATTTAGGAGCCTGAGCTTGAGCGCTGCCCTTGGCTTGCAGGCTTTGGAGCTGAGCTTCCAATTCCGCAATGCGTTGTTCCTTAACTAGTTGATCAGATAAGGCATTGACCGACATGAGGATGGCCCGATCGCGTGCCGACATGTCAGGGGCTAACTCGGCTAACTGAGCCAATTGGCTGTTAACTAATTCTACCACCTGATTGAGGTGAGTCGCTGAGCGATTTCCCACAATCGTATATTCGGTACCTTCAATTACGGCGCGGAAACGTCGTTTATTTTCCATGAACAGTCACTCCTTAGCTTGATTAACCTTAGTGTATCAAAAAATAAGTACAAAAGAAACTAAAAGCAATTTTGCCAAGGCCTCTCGCCTGGTGGGCATACGGGTCATGACAAGGGCTGAGAAATTGTGTATACTGATAAGCGTTGAAAACAAGGAGGAAGAGACCATGACGGCATTATGGAAAGGACGACTTTATACGATTTTGGGGGCAGCCTCTTGGGGCCTATCGGGAGTCTGCGGACAGTACTTGATGCAAACAGCCCAAATTCCGGCTCGGATTGTCGTCTCAATCCGCATGTTGCTAGCAGGTCTCATTATGACGACCTATCTACTGGCCCGTCAGCGGCCCCAGCTCAAAGCCCTAAGCCAAGATAAGCGCAGCCTAATCCAGCTAGTCATCTTCGCTATCTTTGGCATTGTCCTCTGTCAGCTGACCTATCTGGAAGCCATTGGGGCCTCTAATGCCGGGACTGCCACCGTCCTTCAATATACCAGCCCTATTCTGGTCATTGCCTATGTCAGCCTCAAGACCCGCCAGGCTCCAACTGGCCAACTGCTGGCTGCCATTGCTTTGGCCATTCTGGGGACGGCCCTGATTGCCACTCATGGCGACATCACCAGCCTGAGCCTAACACCGGCTGGCCTGACCTGGGGCTTAGTGGCGGCTGTCGGTTACGCCCTCTACACGGTCTTGCCAGCTGACCTCTTACAGCGCCACAATGCCACCTTGGTGACTGGCTTAGGCTTACTACTGGGCGGCGCTAGCCTCTTCCTGGCTAACCAGACCTGGACCTATCCAATTGACTGGCAGCCACTGACTATTCTTGCCATGGCGGGCTTAGTGGTGGTCGGCACCCTCTTGGCCTACACCCTCTTCCTTAAAGGGAGTAGCCTTGGTAGGACCTATGGAAGCTTCTCTCCTAGGGGCCTCAGAGCCCATCTCAGCTGTCTTCTTCGCCTTCTTATTGATGAGCGAGCACTTCTACCTGATTGATTTATTGGGCATGGTCCTAATTATCGCGGCCGTTGTCTGGGTCTCCCTGCATCCTAAGGCGGCGCCACATCCGGTTAATAACTA